>ERZ826051.1-NODE-1-length-687812-cov-9.453289_pt1 | contig 687812 bp, 596 predicted proteins | sample MGYA00519928_ERZ826051 | MGnify/ENA primary metagenome ERZ826051 (study PRJEB31778, sample SAMEA3449219) | human gut metagenome | biome: human gut; feature: human-associated habitat; material: faeces | place: United Kingdom | collected 2010/2012 ...
CCAGCCAGTCTGCCGGGGTCACTTCCCCGGTCACGGTGCGGCCTAACGTCTGCTGGGCGCTGCGCACGGTGGTTTCCAGAGCATCGTCAAAGGTATCCGTCAGGCCGCTTGGGGTGATTTCCGGCAGGAACTGGGCCAAGAATTCCAAAATCTGGGACAGGATGCGAATTTTCTGGCCGCTGTCCCCCACTTTCAGAGTTTCTTCGGGGGTATCCGGTGCGCGGGCTGTCACCGCGGGGCCGCTGGCGCTGACCTGTTGGGCGGAATCATAAATGCTCTGCCAGGTCAGCCGTCCCACCACGCCATCCACCGTCAGGCCCGCGTGTTCCTGCCAGGCAATGACCGCCCTGCGGGTGGCTGCGCCGAACGTTCCGTCCACCGTCACTGTGGGCACATCCCGATAATAGGCGGCCAACAGGCGCAGGTTATATTGCAGCGCCCGCACCGGGGTGCCGGTGCTGCCCTCCCGCAGGGTTGTCACAAACTGGCCGGGCTGAATGTTCTGCCCCACCAGGTTGTTGGCTACGGCAAGGCCGACCTCGTTCAGTTTGGCCCAGGTCCCGGCCCCCACCACGCCGTCTGCCGTCAGTCCGAACAGCCTCTGGAACGCCCGCACTGCACTGGCGGTGCCACTGCCAAAGCTGCCGTCCACCGTCAAGTCGGCCAAATCAAGAACCTTAAAGGTCAAATACACGCCCACTGCCATGATACCCCAGATGATACCCTGGGCACAAGCACCGGGCAAAGAAGCTAAAAATCCGCTCATTGCACAATCTCCTTCAATTTAAAGTGCTAAATTCGCAAAGCGTAGTCCTATCTTACCAAATCCGCCGTAAAAAATCAAGTAGAGGACGCCAATCTCTCCACCACCGAACCACACGCCGAATCAACACCACAAAAAACCGGGCAGCATTTCTGCTGCCCGGCATCGTGGCAATGTTTAACTTTCGATTGCCTTGTAGCCGTCTACCACCTTCACGCCCAGTGCCTTGCAGCGGGCGGCGTCATATTCCTTGGTCAACTTGTTTTCCGGCACAAACTCAATGTCCATGGTTGCCGGGTCTTTGCCGTTAACCAGAATGTCATAAGCCATTTCGCCGGCCTTGTAGCCGATGTCGTAATAGCTAATGGACAGAGTGGCGATACCGCAGCCGGAGCAAATGCCCTCCTCACCGGCAATAATGGGTACGCCGGCAGGCTTTGCAATGTTGTCAATGGTCTTGGCGCTGGAGGCCATGGTGTTGTCTGTGGGAACATACAGCACATCGCTGTTCTGGCAAGCCAGCTTGGTTACAGAAGCGATCTCATTGGAGTCCGCAGCGGTGTATTCCTTCACTTCCAGGCCCATTTCCTTCAGCTTTGCGCCCACAACGGTGGCCTGGTACTTGGAGTTCTTCTCCGCAGAGCAGTACAGAATACCCACTTTCTTGGCATTCGGCACCCACTCTTTAACCATGGCGGCCTGCTTATCCAGCGGCGCCAGGTCGGCAGTACCGGTCACATTGATCCCGGTCTTGGTGGCAGTCTCATCCTTCAGACCCAGAGCCACACCGTAGCTGGTAACGGAGGTGCCCACAATCGGAATGGTGTTGGTTGCCGTGCGGGCAGCCACCAGTGCGTCCGTAGCGTTGGCCATGATCAGGTCCACATTCTGAGACACATACTGGTTAACAATGGTGGAGCACAGGGTGGAATCGCCGGCGGCGTTCTGCTCTTTGAAAGTCACCTTGTCGCCCAGCTTGTCCGTCAGCGCCTTCTTAAAGCCCTCGGTAGCCTTGTCCAGTGCCGGATGCTGCATGGACTGGCAGATACCTACGGTATAAGTGTCCTTGGCACTGCCGCCGGAACAACCGGCAAATACAGAAGCCACCAGCAGCCCGGACAGCGCCACGGCAGCGATCTTCTTCACAACCTTATTCATTGTAATAACCCCTTTTCTCGGTAAATTTATGATGATTTTAGTTTAGCACATAAAAGCGTTAAAGTCAACACCTTTTTTCTTGCATAAATGCCTGCCCGGGTGTATAGTGAAGTTATCATAATGAAAAGGGGATATTCCTATGCAACTGAACCCGTACCGGGATCTGCCCTGGGAACAGCTGATGCCCACCGCCCGGCGGAAGCTGCTGTGCAGCGACAAAAACTATATGTTCGTCTTAATGGAGTGCAAGGCCGGCACTGCCCAGCCACCCCACAGCCATCCCCACACCCAGGTGGATTACCTACTGGAGGGCGAGATTGATATGCAGGTGGGTAACGAAGTGCGCCGTATGCACGCCGGCGACATTGTGCAGGTGCCCGGCAATGTACCCCACGCCTTTTGCCGGGTCTACCGGGATACCCGCTGGCTGGAATTCTTCACCCCTGCCCGAGAGGACATTTTGCCCCGGGAAGAACAGAAAGAAAAAGAATAATTCAAACCCTTTGGCGCCCCTTGTTGCAAGGGGCGCGTTTTTTTGTTTGGCTTGTTCCAATAAATAGGTAAGGGCGGCAATCTGCCGCCCTTACCGAAAATTACAAACAACATCACACCACCTACAAAACTCTACTTTCCCCTTTCCCCGCCTGCCGAATATAAAGCGCCCCGCAAAATACGGCGCAAACGGCGGAGGCAATGGGCACGGCCCACCAAACAACCCCGGTGCCCAGGGGTGCCGCCAGGCACGCACCTACGCACAGGCACAACGGCAGCGCACCGGCGGTAACCAGCGCCGATTTGGCTCGGTTTACCGACTGGAAATAGGCGCTCACCGTCAGTACCGGCGGCAAAAACAAAAGAGCCGGTGCCAACCGCCGCAAGCAGTGGGTACCAAATTGCACGATCGCCGGATCGCGAGTAAAAATACCCAGCAGCGCTCCGCTCAAAGCATAACACACTGCCACAGCAACCACCGCATACGCCAGTCCCAGTTGCACCGTGCGCACCACCGTTTGGCGCACCCGGCTATGCAGATCGGCGCCGTAGCTGCTGCCAATGATCGGCGCTGCTGCCAAGCAAAGGGCGGAGAACGGCGCCAAGGCAAATTCCGCCAACCGACTCACATAGCCAAAGGCCGCCACACCCACCGTACCTGCCCGAGGGGCTAACAAACCGTTCATCACCACCAGCACAACAGACAGACTGCCCATTTGCACCAAGGTGGGCAGCCCCAGAGTCAAGATCCGCCCCACGGTGGCGCGATCCGCCCGCACGCCACGGAATTGCTGGCAGGAAAACCGGGTGAAAAACAATACGCTCATACAAAAACTCACCGCCTGGGCGATCACCGTGGCCCAGGCCGCACCGGCAATGCCCAGGTGCAGCCGATAGATCAGCAACCAATCCAGCAGCAAGTTCACCCCGGTAGGCAACAGCCAGATCCAAAGGCTGTAATCCATACGCCCCTCCGCCCGTATAATAGACGAAAACCCGGTGGAGAACACATTGCCCGCCGCCAAAATGGTAAAATAGGTGCGGGCATAAGGCAAAATCTCTGCCGTGGCACCGAACAGCCGCAGCAGCGGCGTGCGAAACAACAAGCAAATGCAGGTAATCCCCAGCGCTGTGGCGTAAAAGAACGCCATGGCGCTTTTTGTGACCCGGCCTGCCGCCCGGTAGTTCTTTTGCCCCAAACAGGGCGACACCAGCGCCCCGGCACCGGCGCCAACCATTTGGGCAATAGCACCCTGCAAAACCGTTAGGGGAAAGACCACGCTGATACCCGCAGCCGCCAGGTCGCCTACCCCGTGGCTGACAAACAACGTGTCCGCCACATTATAAAAGGCACTAAAGAGCAGCGAAGCCAGAGTGTACGGCAGGTGCCGCAGCAGACGGCCGGTCACCGGCGCAGTGGTCAGCGCCTGCGCCTTGTCCTGCGCCTTTTGGCGCCCGCCCTTACCCACGGCGCAAAGTGGCAAAGGCCGCCTTGTAAGCCACAGAAGCACCACCTATATCCACCATCCAGCCCTGGCTCAAGGGCGTAAAGCGATAGTATTTTTCCACTTCCTGGATCAACGCCAGCAGCCCCTGGGCAAAGGCGTAGCGCAGCCGAGTCTCTCGGTTGACTTGCACCGGTACCCGGCAAAGGGCGTTGTGGGCTGCCAAGGACAAAGTCTTTTTGTCCAGCGGCGCGGTAAAGGACTCCAGCGGCAAAAAGTCCAGCACCGGGTCGCCCCACAGGCTGCGCTCCGGGTCGATCCAGGCAAACCGGGTTTGTCCGTCCACCGTATGGCACAGAATATTGCTGCTCCACAGATCAAAATTCACCATCACGCAAGGTGCCGTCGCCAGCACCGCCCGATACTGCCGGGCATACGCCAGCAGGCGCTGCCCGCGGCGGCTGGTCTTGCCCATACGCCGGGCGTCTGCCAGCAGGTTCTCGATCATGGAAATGTAAGCGTCCGCCCAGTTCTCATACAGTCCATTTTGCACATAACCGTAGCCGGTGCCGGACACATTATGGATCTGCGCCACCATCTCCGCCGTGCGCCGGTGTTTCTCCGCACTGGGCAGCGGGCACTTGTCTCGGTGCACCCCTGGCAGTCGCTCCATCACCACCCAGGGTGCGCCGCACAGGTTGCCCGCCGGGTCACTATACAGAATATCCGGCACAGTAATCTCCGTGTGCTGCCGGATCTGATCGTACCAGTAAAGTTCGGTGGCCAGCATATCCCGCTCATAGGTCATCACCGGCACCTGGGGTCGGGGCGCAATCTTCATCACCACCGGCGGGTTTGTCTCCGCTGCAAAAACGGCGTTGAACATACCGTCCCCCAGCAGCCGAAATTGCACCCCCGCACTGTTCAGTCCGGCTTGTTTCAGCATATCCCGCAACACCGCGTCGGTAGGCAGGGTCTTGGTCTTACTTTTCATATTTGGGTCACTCCTTTCCAACGCTATCATAGCACAACCCCCCATTTTGTCTACCAAAAAGCCGCGAAAATACAACAAATCCCCATCGACTTGCGCCGCCCCGGTTGACGGACAGCCTCCGGGCAGCTATACTGCACATAGGGGGAATTCAAATGGATAGTGCATCTTTAATGAGTATTCGGGTGATCCCGAAAGGCGTCAAGGAAGAAACCGGGCACCACGCGCTGGAGCGACTGCACCATACCCCATACCGGGACGAGGTGCGCCTGTTCTCCTGCCTGCAACGGGGTGATCTGAAAAAGCTGATCTACGAACTGGGGCAGATCGGCATACAAAATATTACCGTAGGCCAAATGTCGGAGAACGACTTGCAGCAGCAAAAATATATGGCTGTCAGCTTTATCACCCTGGCCACCCGCTACGCCATTCAAGGAGGGCTGGGCGAAAGCAATGCCTATGCGTATTCGGACGATTTTATTCGCCGCATTGACGCGGCCAGCACCAAGCGCACCGTGCACGCCGCCATTGTGGACGGTGCCATTGAACTGACCAATATGGTCAGCCGGGCGCAAAAGGACCTGACCTACTCACCCCATGTGCGCCGCTGCATTGCCTATATCAACAAAAACCCGGACCGCAAGCTGACGGTGGCTGCCGTGGCCGCCCACTGCGGCCTGTCGCCGGACTATCTCTCCCATCTGTTCAAATGCGAATTGGGCGTAAACCTGAGCACCTATATGACCGCCCAAAAGCTGGAGCTGGCCAAAACCCTGCTGTGGGAGGGCTGCGCCGCCGAGCAGGTGTGTTACAGCCTGGGCTTCTCCTCCCAATCCCATTTTATCGCCCTGTTTAAGCGCCGATTCGGTATGACCCCACGGGAATACACCGCCCTGCTGGGCACGGAAAAGTGAAGGTATAATAACATCGCCCCTTGAAAATCAAGGGGCAGTTTTTTGTTTTACTTGCCGTAGGGCGGGGGCTTGCTCCCGCCGTCCAATCCCTCCGTCTGCTCGCAAGCTCGCAGCCACCTCCCTTTGCAAGGGAGGCAAATCGGTTACAACACCTTAGGCTCCCTTGTAAAAGGTGACTCCCCGCAGTGCGGGGAGATGTCGCGCAGCGACAAAGGGGACGGGCGCCAGTTAGGCGCTGTCAGCGCAGCTGACTGAGGGATTTGCGGGCGGCAGATTGCCGCCCCTACCAAGCATCAAATCAAATACGGTACGATAGACAAAAGACGCAAGCACGCGCTGCAAATCCCCACGCCACCGCACTTCACCCTTGATTCTTCCGCAAAAGGTGGTATAATCGTTGTGCACATTTTTTGTATGCGGAGAGGGAATTATGAAATATAACAAAAGCGCGACTTTGCGCTTTGCGTTCAAGCAATCACTGCCGGTGCTGTTCGGCTACTTGTTTTTAGGCGCAGCGTTCGGTATTATGCTGTTTAAGGCCGGCTACAATTGGGTGTGGGCAGCGCTGATCTCGCTGCTGGTGTATGCCGGGTCCGGCCAGTTTCTGCTGGTGTCGCTGATCTCCTCCGGCGCCGGGCTGGCCACCACCGCACTGATGACGCTGTTTATCAACACCCGCCACATGTTCTATGGCCTGTCTTATATTGAAAAGTTCAAGGCCGGCGGCTGGCGCTATCCTTTTATGATCTTTACTTTAACGGACGAAACCTACTCGGTAAACGCCTCCATCCTGTCTGTGCCGGATGGGGTAGACGAGCCCCGGGCGCGCTTTCTCATCGGCGAGCTTGACCATGTGTACTGGATCATCGGCTCCGTGCTGGGCTCTCTGCTCAGTGCCGCCCTGCCCATGGACTTTACCGGCATTGATTTCTCCATGACTGCCCTGTTTGTGGTGATTTTTATTGACCTGATCCGCAACCAAAAGGGTCGCGCCGGGCTGATCGGCGCTCTGGGGCTGTGCGCCGGCATTCTGTGCCTGCTGATCTTCGGGGCAGACAAATTCCTGCTTCCCTCCCTGGTGCTGACCGTGGCGGTGCTGTCCGCCGGGCGCCCCTTCTTTGATCCGGAACGGAGGGCTGCCAAATGACCAACACCCATTTGCTGATCATGGTACTGGTGGCCGCCGCCTGTACCTTTGCCACCCGCCTGTTTCCCTTTGCCCTGTTTGGGGGCAAAAAGCAGGTGCCCAAGTTCGTGCAGTACCTGGGCAATGTGCTGCCGGTAGCGATCCTGGGCATTCTCATCGTCTATTGTCTTAAGGATTTTGAGCAGGGCAATGTGAACTACATTGTGCCCCAGCTGATCGCCGTGGCGCTCACCGCCGGGATGCATCTGTGGCGCAAAAACACCCTCCTGAGCATCGCCGTGGGCACCATCGGCTATATGCTCCTGATCCACTTTGTGTTTGTGTGACAAAAACATAAAATACAAAAATGACCGCACCGGCAATGGTGCGGTCATTCTTTTTTCGCTCTCAGTGGTCTTCACACCGTGGCGGGGACAAAGCGATAGCCACGACCCCACACTGTATGGATCAGATCCAAATTAGAATCCAGCTCCTTGAATTTGTCTCGAATCCGGTTCACATGAACGGTGACGGTAGAGGTCTCGCCCAAGCTGTTGTACTGCCAAATCCGATCAAACAGCTGTTCCTTGCTAAAGACTTCGTCCGGGTGGCCGGCTAAAAAATACAGCAGCTCAAACTCCTTATTGGTCAACGCCACCTCCTGCTCCCGAAACCAGGCACGGCGGGTGGCAGGATCCAACCGCAGGGCACCGCTCTCCAGCACTGCGTCCTTGGTCGGCGGGTGCGCAGCGCCGTCGCCGGTGAGCCGCTCATACCGGCTGATATGCGCCAGCACCCGGGCCACCAACTCGCCGGGGGAAAAGGGCTTAACCACATAGTCGTCCGCACCAACGCCCAGGCCCTTGATCTTGTCCAAATCCTCTTTCTTGGCACTGACTAAGATAATCGGTACATTCTGCTCCCGGCGAATGGAGCGGCAAACCTCCAGTCCATCCATTCCCGGCAACATAATATCCAGCAAAATCAGGTCAAACCGACCATCCAACGCCGTGCGCAGTCCGGAGGGGCCGTCCGCCGCCACCGATGCCTGTAAGCCTGCCGCCTCCAGATAATCCCGCTCCAGCCCGGCAATGCGTGGGTCGTCCTCAATAATCAATATCTGCTTCATCTGCAACATGCTCCCTTTTGGGTAACGAAATAAAAATCGACAGCCCCGCGTCCGTATGACTGCGGGCCCAAATGGAGCCGCCGTTCTGCTCTACAATTTGCTTGCACACCGCCAGCCCCAGTCCGCTGCCCTGGCTCACCTGGCTGCGGGCCGGATCTGTGCGGTACATGGCGTCAAAAATCTTGCGCAGCTGATCCTTATCCACGCCGATGCCGTTGTCTGCAAATTCCAGGATCACCACCCGATCGTAGGCGGTGGCCGTCAATGCCAACCGACCGGGCACACCCGGGCGAGCGTACTTAACCGCATTGCCCAGAATGTTCAAAAACACCCGGCGAAAAGCGTCCGTGTCGATCTCAATCTGCGTATCTGCCGGGCAGTGATTTTCCAGCGCAAAGGTACAGCCGCGGTCCTCCATAAAAACCGTCAGCTCCGGCGCAGCATCATCCAGCACCGCTTGTAGCTGCACAATGGAGCGATCGTTGCCAGTGCTGCCCAGCTCCAGCTTGGACAGCGCCAGCAGATCATCGAGAATTTTCTCTGTCTGCACAGCGGAGTCGTAAATGGTCTGCAAATACCGCTGCTGCTTCTCCGGCGTGTTGGCAATGCCGTCCCGCAGCCCCTCGGCGTAGCCCTTAATGCTGGTGAGCGGGGTGCGCAGATCATGGGCAAAGCCGGCGGTCATCTCCCGCCGCAGTTGCTCGCTTTTTTCGCGGCTCTCAATGGTCTCTTTCAGTCGCAGGCGCATGGCGTTAAAGCTCTCCACCGTTTGGCCCAACTCATTGGTAGAGTCATAGTCGATCTGATAATCCAGATTGCCGCCGGCAATGGCGTCCGCTCCCCGGGCAATCTTCTGAATGGGGCGCACAATGGTACGGCTGGTAAAGAAAGAGAACGCCGCCACCGCAGCGGCAAAAATCAGCACAATGGCCAGCACCACCAATCCGGTACGCCCCATCAACAGACGCGACAGCGTGCCCCGCGCCGCCGGCTCCGTTTGATCCGCCACCGTATAGCCGGTGCCGGTGAGCACCAGGCGGCAGCGCTGATCCCCGGCCTGCACATGACTGACGATCACCAGCCCGTCCTGACCGAAGTGGTACACATTTTTTTCCGAATCAAAGGCCACGATCTGCCGGGCACGCCCCAGTACATCCTTGCACCCGGCGCTTCGATAAAATACCTTGTCACCCCGTCGAATTTCCAGCGCCACGCCCCGCTTCTCCAGCGGTGCGGCGTAGGCGGCAATATCCGCCAGCTTTTCTGCGTCCGTATCTTTGGTGCGCAGCAACACATCGGACAGATTGCTCACCGTCTGATTCCAGCCGATCTGGTTGACCAGGCTGTACCTGTCCGCCGTCTCCGCCGCCAACTGAAAGGTGTGGGAGGTGCTGTGCAGCAGCCCCAGGCACACCAGTGCCACCAGCACCAGCGGTATGGCGATGGCCAGCACGGTGGTGAGCACAATGCGGGTGTTGATCTTTAAGTTCTTGGAAGAACGCTTTGGCTTTTTGCCGGACATATCAATAGCTCTCCCGGGGAACCCGTCCGTGTTTTACATCCTTGCTGTGACGAATAATCTCCAAAATGGAGCCCAGATGAATCCGGGCAAAATTGTACGCCTCGGTTTGTATATCCATATCATCATGGGTCACCCAGTATCGAATAACCCCTTTCATACCGGTAATAATATATTCAATGCTCAGGTCACTGATCCCCTGAATGTCCCCTTTGATCAGGTCCAACGCCGTGCGAATGGTTTTCTCGATCTTTTCAGAGAACACCACGGTGCCCGGATCCGTCAACAGCAACCGATACAAATCCCGATCCTCGTCAATCACCCGTTGAATACTGATCAGCAGTGCGGCGGTGCAATCAATGGTAAAGTCCAGATCCTTGATCTTGATCAGATCTTTGCTCACCCGCCAATACACTTTGCGCATCAGCTCATTGCTGATTTTGTTAAGCAGATCAAACTTGTCCTCATAATGCAAATAAAAGGTATTCCGGCTGATCAGCGCCCGGTCGGTAATATCCTTGACTGTAACGGAATCAAATCCGTTTTCGTCAATCAATTCAAAAAAGGCATCCCGAATGGACTTTTTGGTGCGCCGAATACGCAGATCTGTTTTTTCCTCCGGATTATTCCCGGAATTCCGCTTGGACATACGATACCCCTTTTCACGTGCCCGCAAAACGAGCGTGTTTGTTATGATACAGTGCTAAATAACTAACACCTGTACTTATAACAGTACACGAAAACGGAATCAATGTCAATAAATCGCCCCTTTTTTCCCGTTTTTGACATTTTTTTGCAGAAAAAACACCTTCCCGGTGGGAAGGTGTCGTGTTAAAAATACAGCGGCGGGGGGCAAGCCCGCACCGCATAATCCCTGCGGGTTTGCCTGCGGCAAACCCAAATCCCTTTACGAGGAAGACAAAAAAGGATTATCTTAGGCGTGGCAACCTGCCGCTCGCAATTTCTCATTCCGCCAGCAAATCGTTCTCCCGCAGCAGCGCGGCAAAATGCGCCACATCCGCAGCAGCACGCTGCCGTTCCACTTCATACTCATGCATCAGCGCCTCAACGACCTGCGCTTCGGTGGTGGGCTGCAAAAAGCAGTTCCAAAGAAAAGCCCCGGTATCGTTCAGGGTAATCATACCGTTAAAATCCGACGAGGCGGCGCCCACAGGCACCACTATGTTGCTGCCGGCAATCTTGCGCATGGCAAAGCCCGGTTTGATCTGCATAAAAAGTCACCTCAAAGTCATTCTTTTACCTATACTATACTGTATTGGGGCAAAACTTTCAACAACTTGCTTAAAACATTCTTACAAATAGCGACATTTTTTTATAGTTTTAGTCTTGAAGCGCAGCAAAAAAATGGTTATAATAACCTTGGTAATTTTGATAAATTATTAAGTATTGTTGGAAGGAGTAAATCATCATGACTTATTCAAATGAAGTTGAGCAGATGTGTACCGTTAAAAAGGGTCCGCATCACGGTCCGGCTCCCATTCCTGAAGAAGGTAAGTGGGTCAAGAGCTACCAGATCAGCGACATCTCCGGTTTCTCTCACGGTATCGGCTGGTGCGCACCCCAGCAGGGCGCCTGCAAGCTGAGCCTGAATGTGAAGAACGGTATCGTAGAGGAGGCTCTGGTGGAGACTGTGGGCTGCTCCGGTATGACCCATTCCGCCGCTATGGCCGCAGAGATCCTGCCCGGCAAGACCTTGCTGGAGTGCCTGAACACCGACCTGGTGTGCGACGCCATCAATGTGGCTATGCGCGAGATCTTCAAGCAGCTGGCTTACGGTCGTTCTCAGTCCGCATTCTCTGAGGACGGTCTGGTTGTCGGCGCTGCTCTGGAGGACCTGGGCAAGGGCCTGCGCAGCCAGGTGGGCACCATGTTCTCCACCAAGCTGAAGGGCGTGCGCTACATGGAGATGGCTGAGGGTTATGTGACCCGCATGGCTCTGGACGAAGAGGGCGAGGTCATCGGCTATGAGTTCGTAAAGCTGGGCAAAATGCTGGAGGATATTCGTCACGGCAAGAGCCCCAACGAGGCTTACGAGGCAAACATTGGCAACTACGGTCGCTTTGCTAACGCTGCAAAGTACATTGACCCCAGAGAAGAATAAGAGAAGGAGGACAATACCATGGCAAATGATGTAAAGTTTGAAGGCAAGGAAAGAAGACTTGCCAAGATCGAAAAGTGCCTTGCCGAGTACGGTCTCTCCAGCCTGGAGGAGGCAAGAGATCTTTGCCTGTCCAAGGGCATTGATGTAGACGGTATCGTAAAGGGCGTGCAGCCCATCGCTTTTGATAACGCCAGCTGGGCATACACCCTGGGTGTGGCCGTTGCACTGAAAAAAGGTGTGGCCACCGCTTCCGAGGCTGCCGCAGCCATCGGTATCGGCCTGCAGGCATTCTGCATTCCCGGTTCCGTTGCCGAGCAGCGTAATGTAGGTCTGGGCCACGGTAACCTGGGCGCCCGCCTGCTGCACGAGGACACCAAGTGCTTCGCTTTCCTGGCCGGCCACGAGAGCTTTGCTGCCGCTGAAGGCGCAATCGGCATTGCCCGTACCGCCAACAAGGTTCGCAAAGAGCCCCTGAAGGTCATCCTGAACGGCCTGGGCAAGGACGCTGCTTATATCATCTCCCGTGTCAACGGCTTCACCTATGTAAAGACCGATTATGATTTTTACACCGGCGAGCTGAAGATTGAGGAAGAAAAGGCATTCTCCGACGGCGAGCGCGCTGCCGTAAAGTGCTACGGCGCCAACGATGTGCTTGAGGGCGTTGCCATTATGAAGCACGAGGGCGTAGATGTTTCCATCACCGGTAACTCTACCAACCCCACCCGCTTCCAGCACCTGGTTGCCGGCACTTACAAGAAGTGGTGCCTGGAGAACGGCAAAAAGTACTTCTCCGTGGCTTCCGGCGGCGGCACCGGCCGTACCCTGCACCCGGACAATATGGCTGCCGGTCCCGCTTCCTACGGTCTGACTGACTCTATGGGTCGTATGCACGGCGACGCACAGTTCGCCGGCTCCTCCTCCGTTCCCGCTCACGTTGAGATGATGGGCCTGATCGGTATGGGTAACAACCCCATGGTCGGCGCTACCGTGGCTTGCGCCGTGGCTGTGGAAGAAGCCACCAAATAAGCCAAAAACGGCATAAAATCACCCCCGCACGCCCGGCGTGTGGGGGTTTCTTTTTGCGTTATATTATGAGGGCGCTCCCTCAGTTGACCGTAGGGCGGGGGCTTGCTCCCGCCGCGTACTCCACAAATTTTATCCTTTACTCACGGTAAACTTATGCCCACAATCCTGGCAAATGCCTACGGTTGCATTCTTAAACTTGGTGCTGCTCTTGGTCAGCGTCTTGGGCATAAAAAAGCCAAAAATCATCAGACAGCAGAAAAGGCGCAGCATTTTATACAGCATATTGGGAATGATCCCCCGCTTTTTGGTCTTTGTTTTGCCATTTGTCTGCTCGTTGGTCACCAGCACATTGGTGCTGCCGCAATTTGGACAAACCATATTCTTCTCTCCTTTCTCTTATTTTTTCTGAACCAGGTGAATGTGGGTCGACTCCGTGACCTTAATAAAATAGCCCTCCGGAACGGTCACGGACTTGGTCTCCTGCACATCCAGCAAATAAGCTTTACCGTTCGCCCATTCTTCCCATTCGCCCTGCTTAACCTTTTTATTTTGGTACACGGTCATCTGGGTAGGGTACGCATCCACATTGGTCACCTGATAAGTACCTGCGGGCACAAAATATCCGATGATATGATCCTCACATTCCGTATCTTTATTCAGCACCAAATCCTTACCGTATGTACCGCGTTTTCCGGCAGTGATCTCAAAATCCAGCGTATTCCCTGTGGGCTTGGCTGTGGTGGCTTCTGTTATCGCAGGCGCTGTGATGGTAGGTTCCGGCTTAGTCGACGCACCTTTTTCGCCGGACAAACCGGTACATAAAGCAAACAACGCAAACGCCGCAATACAAACGATCAGCTGTATTTTCATGGGACCGCCTTTCTTCTTCGCTACGATCACCCACACCAAAAAAGCCACAAAGACCCAAAAGAAAAGCACGGCTAACCCTTTCATTTTTATTCCTCCTATCCTGCATTTTTCTTTCGTATATTCAATTATAGATAATATTTATCTAAAAGTCAATAGACAAATATTATCTAGGCTATACTGTGGTTGGGTGATGATGTGAAAACACGCATAAAAGACCTGCGCACCGACCACGATCTGACGCAAGAGCAGGTGGCTGCAGCCTTGGACATTACGCAGCGCAAATACAGTTATTTGGAACGAGAAGTACAGCCCCTAACCGACGAGCTGATCTGTCGGCTGGCCGCCTTTTATCAGGTAAGCGCCGACTACATTCTCTACCTCACGGACAAAAAATAAAGCAGGACCGTAAGAATGGTCCTGCTTTCTATTTATATACAGCATGGTGACATCTGCCTGCAATCCCTCCACCGCCTAACCGGTGCCCATCCCCTCTGTCGCTGCGCGACTGAGGAATTTTGCGGGCGGATAATATCCGCCCCTACCCCGTAAGGCGGGGGCTTGCTCCCGCCGCAAACTCGGTTAATCGCAGGGTGGAGAGCCATTCCCTGCCGCAAACATCACGCCTCGGCAGCCACCTTGGCGGCGCGGGCAATGTGGGTGCGAATTACGGTGCAGGTCTCCTCAAACGCCTGCTGTTCCGCAGCGTTCAAGGGAAGCTGGATAATATCCTCAATGCCGTCCCTGCCGATGACGCAGGGCACACCGGCGTGCAGATCTTGCTGACCGTACTCCCCTTGCAACAGCACGGAAGCGGGCAGCACCCGGTGCTCGTCCCGAAGAATGCACTTGACCATATCCGCCAGCGCTGCGCCGATGCCGAACTCCGTGGAGCCTTTGCCCTCAATGATCTCGTTGCCGATCTGGCGGGTGCGCTCCAAAATCAGATCCTCATCCAGCTTGCCGTAGCGCACCGGATCCTGCCGGCGCAGGGCGGTATAATCCCGACCGCCGATGGTGGTGGAGGAGAAGGGAATCAGCGAGGAATTGCCGTGCTCGCCCAAGGAGCAGGTAGTCAGGCTGCGGCGATCCACACCGGCTAGCTCGCTGATGGTGCGCTTCAGCCGGGCGGTGTCCAAAAGCGTGCCGGTAGAAAAGCACCGCTCCCGGGGCAGCCCCAGGGATTTGCGGGTAAAATCTGCAATGATATCCGCCGGGTTCGTAATGGTAATCACAATGCCCTGATAATCCAGCGGCTTTAAGTGGCTGCACACATCCCGGAGCATACGCACCGAGTCGTCCAGCATGTCCAGCCGCGTTTGCCCGGGCTTGCGGGGCTGACCCACGGAAATAACAATAATATCCGCCGTTTTGCAGTCATCATAATTTCCCACATGCACAGTGCAACTGCCGGGCGTGAACAGGCAGGCGTCTGCCACATCCATGGCGTTGGCGCGGGCTTTCTCCAAATCCGTATCCAGCAGCACGATCTCCTCGCACACGCCGCCAAAGGCCAAAGCCATGGCGCAGTGGGAGCCTACATGTCCGGCGCCGATGATCACAACTTTTCGCTTATCCATAACGCTCACCTCGAACAAATTCTATATCTATTGTACTCCCCGCCCGGTCATTTGTAAAGCCCGCTTGTAACCGGGCGGTATTTGTGCCATAATAAAAGCGGTGATCCTATGACAAAACAAAAAATCCTGGTGATCGGCACCGGCGGCACCATCGGTGCCAAGGCCGGTTCCACCATTACGGCGGACGCACCGCTGAAGATTCTAAACCTATATACGCCCCCGGCGGGGGTAGATCTGATCGGCCGAGCGGCCTTTGACCGCTTTTCCGAGCATGCCGACCTGGCGTACCTGGAGCAGCTTTGCACCTATATGCAGGGAATCGATTACAGCGCTTACCGGGGCGTGGTGCTGCTCCACGGCAGCGACACCCTCACCTACACAGGCGCGCTGCTGGCCCACCTGCTGCCGGACAAGCCGCTGGTGCTGGTGGCTGCGGGCACCCCGCCGGAGGCACCGGGCAGCAACGCCCTGCCCAACCTGGACCTGGCGGTGCAATATTTACTAAGCGGCGCCAAAGACGGTGTGCAAATTGCCTACGACGGACTGCATCCGGCCTGGGCCACCACCGAGGCGGACTGCAACGATCGGTTCCACCACGCATCGGTGCCCTTTGTGCCGGTCCAGGCCCCGGCGTTCCACCGGCGCCGCATTTTGCAAATCACGCCCCACCCGGGCATAGACTACGGTGCCTTTGATCTGACCGGCGTGGATGCGGTGCTCCACCGCATGTACCACAGTGCCACCGTACCGGAGCCGGCGACCGCATTTGCCCATCGCTGCAAGGAAGCCGGCGTACCCTGTTTCTTTGTGACCCCAAAGCCCGCTGCCGCCTATGTAACCGCCGCTCACCTGCCGGGCGTATGGACAAGCACCACCCCGGAGAGCGCCTTTGCAAAATTGTTATTGACAAACGGGCGGGACTTTGATACAATGACTCTACAAGTGAATGAAAACCGATGAGGCGGAGATAAAAATGCACCGTGCGCCCACAGAGAGCCCCTGTTGCTGGGAATGGGGTGGAAATGCAGCGCATTAAATGGACCGCTGAGGGCACGGTGAACGGCAATTTGCCCAGTATTCCGTGACGAGATGGCCTGCGTCAGTGGCCGGAGATATGATGGTATCTCGCAGAGCGTATGCGTGCTTTTGCACCGTAAACCAAGGTGGCACCGCGAATCAAGTTATTCGTCCTTGGCAGTCTTTTTGACTGCCAAGGTTTTTTTATTTTCTACCGGCTCTGTGAACACCGAAAGGAGCAGTAGAATGGAACTGAAACCTACGAAAGCACAGATTTTGTGGTTGGCCGAGAAGTACAACACCGTGCCCTTGAGCACCACCCTGCCGGCCACGGTGACCCCCACGCAGGTGCTGCAAAAGCTAAAGACCGTCAGCCGCCACTGCTATATGCTGGAGTCCTGCGAAGACAAGGAAAGCTCCGGGCGGTACACCTTCCTGGGCTTTGATCCCCAGGCGGAGATCCACTGCAAGGACGGCAAAGGCACCGTCATTGACGAGAACGGCTCGCGCACCTTTACCGGCAGTCCAAAGCCCCATATTGCTGCCCTGCTGGAGCGGCACAAAAGCCCCCGACTGCGGGAGCTGCCCACCTTTACCGGCGGGCTGGTGGGCTACTTTGCCTACGACTACGCCAAATACAGCGAGCCGCGGCTGGAGCTGACCGCCGCAGAGGACGGCAACTTTAACGATGTGGACCTGATGCTCTTTGACAAGGTCATTGCCTTTGACCATGTGAAAGAGGAAATCATTCTCATTTTCAATATGAATACCCGCGACCCGGAGGCCGGGTATCGCAGAGGGCAAAAGGAGCTGGAAATCATGTGCCGCCTGGTCACAGACAGTCCGTCAGCCCCCTGCCCGCCGAAAGCACGGCTGCAAGCGGACTTTGCCCCCCAGTTTGACCAGGCCGCTTACACCGCAATGGTGGAGAAAGCCAAGGGCTATATCCGGGAGGGCGATATTTTCCAGGTGGTGCTGTCTAACAGCCTGAGCGCCAAAATGGAGGGCAGCCTGTTTGACGCCTACCAAATTCTGCGGCGGCAAAATCCCTCTCCCTATATGTTCTACTTTTCGTCCGACGATATTGAGATCGCCGGTGCCTCGCCGGAAACACTGGTCAAGCTCACCGACGGCAAACTGTTTACCTACCCACTGGCCGGCACCCGCCCCCGGGGCAAGACCCCCGCAGAGGACGCGGCGTTAGAAGCCGGACTGCTGCAAGACAAAAAGGAACTAAGCGAGCACAATATGCTGGTGGACCTGGGGCGCAACGACCTGGGCAGGGTCAGCGCCTTTGGCTCCGTCAAAGTCAGCGCTTACCACAGAATACTGAAATTCAGCCATGTGATGCACATCGGATCTGAGGTAGAGGGGCAGCTGGCACCGGGCAAGACCGCGCTGGACGCCATTGAGGCGGTGCTCCCTGCCGGGACCCTTAGCGGGGCGCCCAAGTTCCGCGCCATGCAGATTATTGATGAACTGGAAGGCAGCAAGCGGGGCATTTACGGCGGCGCCATCGGCTACATTGACCTGACCGGTAATATGGACACCTGTATCTCCATTCGCATTGCCTATAAGAAGAACGGGACCGTGTACATTCGCTCCGGTGCCGGGATCGTGGCCGACTCCGTGCCGGAGAAAGAACACACCGAGTGTATCAACAAGGCCATGGCTGTGGTACAGGCGGTACGAGAAAGCGCAGGTGACGCCCAATGACCCTACTGATTGATAATTACGACTCCTTTGCCTACAATCTGTATCAATATGTAGGCAGCCTGGACCCGCAGGTGCAGGTGATCCGCAACGACGACTTAACAGTAGCGGAAATTGAAGCGCTGCACCCCACAGCGGTGATCCTCTCCCCCGGACCGGGCCGACCGGCAGACGCCGGGGTGTGCGAGGCATTGATCCCGGCCCTGGCAGGCAAATGCAAAATGCTGGGGGTATGCCTGGGGCACCAGGCCATTTGCGAGGCCTTTGGTGGGCGCATTACCTACGCCAAGGAACTGATGCACGGCCGGGAATGCAACATGACGATCACCTGCCCCGGCGGCCTGTTTGCCGGACTCAGCAGCCCCATGACCGTGGCCCGCTACCACAGCCTGGCAGCCACGGACCTGCCGGACTGCCTGGAAGTGACCGCTACGGCGCCGGACGGCGAAATTATGGCGGTGCAGCATAAAGAATATGAAATTTACGGTGTGCAGTTCCACCCGGAGTCGGTGATGACCCCGAACGGCCTGCAACTGATCCGCAATTTTTTGGAGGGATAAACATGATCAAAGAAGCCATTGATAAGCTGATGCAGGCAGAAAACCTAACCTACGACCAGGTGAAAGAAAGCGTAGACGAAATTATGACCGGTCAGGCCAGCCCGGCGCTGATCGCCTCCTTCCTAACTGCCCTGTCCATCAAGGGTGAAACGGACGAAGAAATCGCCGGGGCCGCCGAGTCCATGCGCTCCAAGGCGCTGCCCCTGGACAGCGACGGTGACATTCTGGACATTGTAGGCACCGGCGGCGACAAGTCCGGCAGCTTCAACATCTCCACCACCGCCGGCATTATTGCCGCAGCCGCCGGGGTACGCATTGCTAAGCACGGCAACCGGGCCGCCTCCTCGAGGAGCGGCGCTGCCGACTGTCTGGAGGCGCTGGGCGTCAACATCAACGCCAGCAAAGAGACGATGGAGCGTGCCCTGCGGGAGGAGAACATCTGCTTCATGTTCGCCCAAAAGTACCACAGTGCCATGAAATATGTGGCACCGGTACGCCGGGAACTGGGCATTCGCACCATTTTTAATGTGCTGGGTCCGCTGACCAACCCGGCCCACGCCACCCGCATGGTGCTGGGCGTGTTCAACGCCGATTATGTAGTCAAAATCGCCGCCGCTTTGAACCAGCTGGGGGTCACCGACGCCCTGGTGGTCTTTGGCGAGGACGGACTGGACGAGATCTCCGCCTGCGGCGAGACCGAGGTGGCGGAGCTGCGCCACGGCAAGGTGGAGCGCTACACCGTAAAGCCGGAGGACTTTGGCCTGACCCGCTGCACCAAGGCCGACCTGGTAGGCGGCACCGCACTGGAGAACGCAGAAATCACCAAGAATATTTTGCTGGGCAAGTCCACCCCTGCGCAGCGCACCGCCGCCGTGCTAAACGCCGGTGCGGCCATCTATGTGGCCATTGACGGCCTGAGCCTGAAAGACGCTATGCAAAAGGCACAGGATGTGATCGACGACGGCAGCGCTTACAAAAAGCTGCAAGCCTTTATCCGCATAACCAATGAAGAGGACGACCAATGATCTTAGACCGACTGGCAGACGCCACCCGGGCACGCTATGCCCGGCGGATGGCCGATACGCCGTTAGACATTGTAAAAAGCCGTGCCCTGGCGCTGCCCAAAGGCAACTTTGCCTTTGAGCGGGCGCTGGAGGCACCGGGGGTCAGCCTGATCTGTGAAGTGAAAAAGGCCAGCCCCTCCAAGGGCCTCATCAGCCCGGACTTCCCCTACCTGGACATTGCCCGAGATTACGCAGCCGCCGGAGCTGCTGCCATCAGTTGCCTGACCGAGCCGGACTACTTTCTGGGAGACGACCGCTACCTGCAAGAGATTGCAGCGGCAGTGCCCATTCCCGTACTGCGTAAGGACTTTACCCTTTATGATTACCAGATCTACGAGGCCAAGGTGCTGGGCGCCGGGGCGGTGCTGCTGATCTGTGCCCTGCTGGACACGGACACCCTGCGCCGCTATATTGAAATTTGCGACACCCTGGGACTGTCCGCCCTGGTGGAGGCCCACGACCACCGAGAAATCGCCAGTGCGCTGGCTGCCGGCGCCCGGGTGATCGGGGTCAACAATCGAAACTTAAAGGACTTTACCGTAGATGTGCACAACAGCAGCCGCTACCGTGCACTGGTGCCGGCGGGGATTCGCTTTGTGTCCGAAAGCGGCATTACCACCCCGGCGGATATAGAAGTGCTGCGCCAAAACGGCACGGACGCCGCCCTGATCGGCGAGGCGCTGATGCGCGCCCCGAACCGACGGGCAGCGGTGGAGGCCTTGCTGAGATGACCAGGATCAAAATTTGCGGCCTGCGCACCCTGGCAGACATTGCCGCCGCCAACGAGAGCCGTCCGGACTATATCGGCTTTATCCTCTCTCCCGGCTATCGCCGCAGCATAACCAAAGAACAGGCGCTGGCTCTGCGGACCCAGCTAGATCCGGGCATTGTGCCGGTGGGGGTGTTTGTCAACGCAACGCCGGCATACATTCAAGCCTGCGTAGACTGCGGGGCCATTGATGCAGTCCAGTTTCACGGCCAGGAAAGTCCGGCAGACTGCGCCGCCATCCACGGGGCGAAAAAAATCAAGGTCTTTGTCACCGGCGAGGACCAACCGGCGCCACCGGGCAGCTATCCGGTGGACTACCTGCTGTTTGACAGTGGGCGGGGCGATGGCATTGCCCCCAAAGACCGACAAATCCCCCCTTGCGACCGACCGTTTTTCCTGGCCGGGGGGCTAAACACAGAAAACATGGCAGAAACCATTGCCGCCTTTTCTCCCTACGGCGTAGATCTTAGCTCCGCCGCAGAGACAAACGGCGTGAAGGATAAAAACAAAATGCAAAAACTGGTAAGGAGCGTACACCATGAGTAAAGGCAGATACGGCATTCACGGCGGGCAATACATTCCCGAGACCCTGATGCACGAGATCGAAAATTTAGAAAAAGCATACGAGCATTACAAAAACGACCCGGACTTTTGCGCCGAGCTGGACACCCTGAACCGGGAATACGCCGGTCGTCCCAGCCTGCTGTACTATGCAGAGAAAATGACAAAGGACCTGGGCGGTGCCAAGATCTACTTAAAGCGCGAGGACCTGAACCACACCGGCTCCCACAAAATCAACAATGTGCTGGGTCAGTGCCTACTGGCCAAGCGCTTGGGCAAGACCCGGGTGATCGCCGAGACCGGCGCCGGGCAGCACGGCGTAGCCACCGCCACCGCCGCTGCGCTGATGGGGCTGGAGTGCGAGGTCTTTATGGGCGAGGAGGACACGGTTCGTCAGGCGCTGAACTGCTACCGTATGGAGCTGCTGGGGGCTAAGGTGCACCCGGTAAAGAGCGGCACTCGCACCTTAAAGGACGCAGTAAACGAGGCCATGCGGGAGTGGGTCAGCCGGGTAGACGATACCTTGTATGTGCTGGGCTCCGTGATGGGTCCCCACCCCTATCCCATGATCGTCCGTGACTTTCAAAGCGTCATCGGCAGAGAAGCACGCCAGCAAATTTTGGAAAAAGAGGGGCGTCTGCCGGACGCGGTGCTGGCCTGCGTAGGCGGCGGCTCCAACGCCATGGGTATCTTCCACGAGTTCATCCCGGACGAGGGTGTGCAGCTGATCGGCTGCGAGGCTGCCGGTAAGGGGGTGGACACTGCCATGAACGCCGCCACCATGACCTGCGGCAGTGAGGGTGTGTTCCACGGTATGAAGTCCTACTTCTGCCAAAACGAGTTTGGCCAGATTGCGCCGGTGTACTCCATCAGCGCCGGGCTGGACTACCCGGGCGTTGGGCCGGAACACGCCTACCTGCACGACATTGGCCGTGCCCAATATGTGCCTGTTACCGACGACCAAGCGGTAGATGCCTTTGAGTACATTGCCCGCACCGAGGGCATTATCTGCGCCATTGAGTCCGCCCACGCGGTGGCCTACGCCATGGAGCTGGCGCCTAAGATGGATAAGGACCAGATTATGATCGTGAATTTGTCCGGCCGCGGCGATAAGGATGTGGCCGCCATTGCAAGATACAGGGGGATCGATTTACATGAATAAGAATATTGCGTCTGCATTTGAAAACAAAAAGGCATTTATCGGTTTTGTCACCGCCGGTGACCCGGACCTGGACACCAGCCGCCAAATTCTCTTAGAAATGGCAAAGAACGGCTGCGATCTGATCGAGGTGGGCATTCCCTTCTCCGATCCCATTGCCGAGGGGCCGGTGATCCAGGAGGCCAACATTCGCGCCCTGGCACAGGGGGTCACCACGGACAAGGTGTTTGACCTGGTGGCAGAGGTATCTGCCCAAATGGACATTCCCTTGGTGTTTATGACCTACCTGAATGTGCTGTTCCGGTATGGCTACGACCGGTTTTGCCGGCGGGCAGCGGACAGCGGAATCTCCGGCGTGATCGTGCCGGACCTGCCGTATGAAGAAAAGCACGAGCTGTCCGATGTTGCCAAAAAGTACGGCATTGCTGTGATCTCTTTGGTAGCGCCCACCAGCCACGAGCGGGTGATGATGATCGCCAAGGAGGCAGAGGGTTTCCTGTACCAGGTGTCCTCCATGGGGGTAACCGGCACCCGCAGCAAGATTGAGACCGATGTGGCCGCCGTAACGGAGCTGGCCCACCGGGTAAGCGATGTGCCGGTGGCCGTGGGCTTTGGCATTCACACCCCGGAGCAGGCCGCCCAAATGGTCCAATTTGCCGACGGGGTGATCGTCGGCTCCGGCATTGTGGAGCTGGTGGCCAAGTACGGCAAGGACGCCCCGGCAAAAGTGGGCGCCTATGTGGCAGAGATGAAAGCCGCCCTTGCGAAATAACAAAACCCATACGCAACACAGAAAAGGACGACCGCCGGTACGCGGCCGTCCTTTTTGCTTGCAATTCCCGGCAAAATCCGCTACAATGAGGGCAAAGAGGAAATGAGGTGTGCATCTATGCAAAAATTCGCAAAATTCATTCTGCCCTTGCTGCTGACGGCCGCCCTGCTTTTCGGGTTTACCGGCTGTGCCGACAAGAATGAAACACCCACAAACCCCACCACAGAGGCTGCCACGGCAGAGTCCACCGCTGCGCCCACCACGCCGGTCACCCTGCAAGCACCGGTGATGGAGACCGAGGACTGGGACGCCTACACCCCTACCAAATACCAAGACAAAGAACACCTGTCGGTAACCCTAAATCTAACGGCGGACCTGACCGCCCAAGACACCATCCTGTACCAAGACGGCAGCAAATATGCGGAGCTGGTCGGCGTAATCGTGCCCGCCAAAGACCAGACCGCCTTTGACAACCTGGAGCTGAACAAAGACTACAACGGCGTGGAATATAAAGAAAAAGGCACCGGCACGCTGCCAAACGGCACCCGCTATACCTATATTATGAGCGACCTGCCCACGGAGACCGGCAGCTGGTATGCCTATTGCTACGCCCTGCCCGCCGGGGACAACCTGTTGCTGCTGACCCTGTATAAAACCGAAAAACAGGCCGCCCTTTCCCCCGCCGACGCCGCCCTGCTGCAAAGCGCCCGGGTGGGATAAGCCAAATACCGTACATTTTTCATAACAAAACACCGCGGGCGGCAGATTGCCGCCCCTACGATAAACCTTTTTGGGACCCCACAATACCGTAGGGGCGGATAGCATCCGCCCGCCTTTTTTATTCTCATGGCAAACACAACAATCCCTCCGTCAACGCCTAACGGCGTCGCCACCTCCCTTTACAAGGGAGGCATATCGGTTTCATCTTTTTAGGCTCCCTTGTAAAGGGTGACTCCCCGCAGTGCGGGGAGATGTCGCACAGCGACAGAGGGGACGGGCACCGGTTAGGTGCTGTCAGCGCAGCTGACTGAGGGATTATCACCCTTTCGCCCCAAGATCTTGGGGCATTTTTTATGCCCACAGGTACCGGTTTGTAACCTTTTTTCGCATAACGACGGGCGTTTTCGCCGTTTTTTGGACCCATTTTGCGCCAATCGTCCAATATCTATATATCCGTATTTTGTGCCATATTGTCAAAATAAAACCCAATATATTGTGGTTTTGCATATTGACAAGCGCACCTGTGCGTGCTACAATAGAACCACGCTTGCGAACGAGATTTGTAATCTTTTTGTAATAAGTTTGAGAAAAGGGGATATGGTATGAAGATCATCAAGAGAAACGGCAGCGAAGTGGATTTTGACCTGAACAAAATCGTAGTAGCCGTCACCAAAGCCAATGCCGCCTGTGAGAAGCAGGAGCTGACCGCATCGCAAATTCAGGAGATCGCCGAGTATGTGGAATTCAAGACGGTAAAGGCCAACCGGGCCTTGTCCGTAGAGGAAATTCAGGACATTGTGGAGGACCAGATCATGGCACAGGGTGCCTTTGAGGTGGCCCGGCGCTATGTGCGCTACCGCTACACCCGCTCCCTGATCCGCAAGGCCAACACCACAGACAACCAGATCCTCTCCCTCATTGAGTGCAACAACGAGGAGGTCAAGCAGGAAAACTCCAACAAGAACCCCACCGTTAACAGCGTGCAGCGGGACTATATGGCCGGCGAGGTGTCTAAGGACATCACCAAGCGCATTTTGTTGCCCCAAGATATTGTAGAGGCTCACGAGGCGGGCATTATTCACTTCCATGACAGCGACTACTTTGCCCAGCATATGCACAACTGCGACCTGGTGAACCTGGAGGATATGCTGCAAAACGGCACCGTGATCAGCGGCACCATGATTGAGAAGCCCCACAGCTTCTCCACCGCCTGCAACATCGCCACCCAGATTATAGCCCAGGTAGCCTCCTCCCAGTACGGCGGCCAGTCCATCAGCCTGGCCCACCTGGCGCCCTTTGTGCAGATCAGTCGGGAAAAGATCCGCGCTTCTGTACAAAAAGAGGCTGAGGCCTTCGGCGCCACTGCCGATCAAGAACAGATCAACAAGATCGCCGAGGAGCGCCTGCGGGACGAAATCCGTCGTGGTGTGCAGACCATTCAGTACCAGGTGGTCACCCTGCTGACCACCAACGGCCAAGCACCCTTTGTGACCGTGTTTATGTACCTGGGCGAGGCCAAGAATGCCCAGGAAAAGGCCGACCTGGCCATGATCATTGAGGAGACGCTGCGCCAGCGGATCCAGGGCGTGAAGAACGAAAAGGGCGTGTGGATCACCCCCGCCTTCCCCAAGCTGATCTATGTGCTGGAGGAGGACAATATCCATGAGGGCGCCCCCTACTGGTACCTGACCGAGCTGGCCGCCAAGTGCACCGCCAAGCGCATGGTACCGGACTATATCAGCGAAAAGAAAATGCTGGAATATAAGGTGGATAAAAACGGAGAGGGCCACTGCTACACCTGCATGGGCTGCCGCAGCTTCCTGACCCCATATATAGACCCCCAGACCAACAAGCCCAAATATTACGGCCGGTTCAACCAGGGCGTTGTGACCCTGAACCTGGTAGACATTGCCTGCTCCTCCGGCGGGGATATGGACAAGTTTTGGAAGATCTTTGACGAGCGGCTGGAGCTGTGCTACCGGGCGCTGATGTGCCGCCACAATCGACTGAAGGGCACCCTGTCCGACGCGGCGCCCATTCTGTGGCAGTACGGCGCGCTGGCTCGCCTGGAAAAGGGCGAGAAGATCGACAAGCTGCTGTACGGCGGCTACTCCACCATCAGCCTGGGCTATGCAGGGCTGTATGAGTGCACCCGCTATATGACCGGCAAGAGTCATACGGACGATGAGGGCGGCGGCAAGGCCTTTGCCCTGTCCGTGATGCAGCACTTAAACGACGCCTGCGACAAGTGGAAAAAGCAGGAGAACATTGACTTCTCCATCTACGGCACCCCGCTGGAGTCCACCACTTACAAATTTGCCAAGTGCCTGCAAAAGCGCTTTGGTATCATCAAGGGCGTAACAGACAAGAATTACATCACCAACAGCTACCATGTGCATGTGTCCGAGCCTATCGACGCCTTTACCAAGCTGAAATTTGAAAGCGAATTCCAGCGGCTGTCCCCCGGCGGCGCCATCAGCTATGTGGAGGTGCCCAATATGCAGCAGAACATTCCGGCGGTGCTCCAGGTGATGCAATATATCTATGACAATATTATGTACGCCGAGCTGAACACCAAGAGCGACTACTGCCAGTGCTGCGGCTACGACGGTGAAATCAAGATCGTAGAAAATGCAGACGGCAAGCTGATCTGGCAGTGCCCCAACTGCGGCAACACCGATCAAGACAAGATGAATGTGGCCCGCCGCACCTGCGGTTACATCGGCACCCAGTATTGGAACCAGGGCCGTACACAGGAGATCAAGGACCGGGTCCTGCACTTATAAGATGAATTACGCAGAGATTAAAAAAAATGACATTGCAAACGGAGAGGGCGTGCGCACCTCTCTGTTTGTTTCCGGTTGTCGCAATCGGTGCAAAAACTGCTTTAACGCCGTCACCTGGGACTTTCTGTACGGCAAGCCCTTTGACCAAGCGGTGGAGGACGATATCATAGAGGCCACCCGTCCCCGCTGGATCAGCGGTCTGTCCCTGCTGGGGGGCGAGCCCTTTGAGCCGGAGAATCAAGCGCCGCTGCTGGCATTTCTTCGTCGGTTTCGCACCGCCTTACCGGGCAAGACCGTGTGGTGCTACACCGGCTTTACCTTAGAAGAATTGCTGGGCAAAAGCGGCGAATGCCGCGCCTGCACCCCCCATACCCGGGAGCTGCTGGGACTGATCGACATATTGGTGGACGGCCGGTATGAGGAAGAACTGGCAGATATTACCCTGGCCTTTCGCGGGTCCAAAAATCAGCGTGTGCTGAACCTACCCGCTACTCTTACGACCGGCGAGCCGGTGCTGTATTTGGAATAAAGCGATTGGTATTCAAATCTGTATGAAAGGCAATCTATCGCCTGCATAATCCCCAAAAGGGATCATTCCCGCCCTACGGCTTTCGCCGCCAAATCAATAAACAAAACCGCCCCCGTGATCCGAAACGGACCGCAGGGGCGGTTTTTGTATTGCATATCTTATTTTTTCTTGGGCTTCTTCACATACACGGCCACCAGCCAGTAGTACACCGGAATGATTAGAAACAGCACCCAGGCCGGGTGCCACAACTTTGCACAAACGCCCAGTACCAGAAACACGGTGATGATGACTTCCGGAATCGGCTGTGCCATCATAAAGGCCTTTTGGCTCTTGGTCATACAAGCGCCGGCAAAATGATAGTAAATGGGGATCAGCAGAAAGACCAGCCAGGTGGGGTGCCAGCCAACGGTCAGCCCCAGCGCCACATACACAATCGCCACCACTGCCGGGAACGGGAACTTAAACAGGCTCTTGCCCAGTTTACCGTGAAGGGCGTGGCGCTTCTCTTTCGTTTTCGGCTGCTCTGCCGGCTGCTCTGCCGGCTGCGCCACAACAGCGGCCTGGCGGGGAGAAGGCTGCGGCGGCGTCAGCAAAGACGGCTCGCCACCTAACAATTGGTCCAGCGTCATGTGATACAGCTCGGCCAATGCAATTAAATTGTCTGTATCCGGTGAGGACTCGCCACGCTCCCACTTGGAGATTGCCTGGCGGCTCAGCCCCAATTTCTCCGCCAAGACGTCCTGGCTGTAGCCGTTCTCCTTGCGCAGTTGTTGCAGGCGATTTGCTGTTTTCAGATCCATGAGGCCGTACTCCTTCACTGTGTTGTTCTGTTTATTTTACCAAAAATTCTACCCCTTTGCAAGACGGGTCATCTTTTTTTGTACACCGTCACCAAAAAGTCCAAGGTCACCGGCAGCTGTTCTATTGCATCCAACCGCTGGCGCAGCGTCGGTGCGGTACGATAATAATAAGGGGTCATGGCAAACAGGGTTTGCAAATCCGGCGCGGGGATCTGCACTTCCTGCGCCACCCGGAATTGCCGTTCCATCTCCAGGAGCGGGCTTTTCGGCACGATCTCGTCATTGGGGTAAGGCCGATCGTACACCGTCTCTTTGATCTGCCACAAATGGTGAGCACCGGGGGTCACGCTGTACAGCCGCCCGCCGGGCGCCAACACCCGAGCAAACGCGCGATCGTGAAAGGGCGCAAACAAATGCAGTGCCGTATCAATGCTACCCTCTGCCACCGGCATACGAGCCAAATTCGCCACAAAGTATTGGCCGCCGTTCTTTCGCTTAGCCGCCAGGCGCACCATCGTCTTAGACAAATCAAAGCCGTAAAGCGCACCGTCGGCAGGCACGCTGTCATAGTACCCCTCACCGCAGCAAATATCCAGCACATTGCCATGCAGCAGCGGCGTCAGCGCCTCCTTCAGGCAGCCGTAGTACCCACGCTCCAAAAAAGCATGACGAGCAGCGGCGCTCTCTTTACTGTCGCCCATTTTATCCGCAGATTTAGAGGTGCAAAGCAGGTTCACATACCCCTCTTTTGCCACATCGAAGCTGTGGCCCACCGGGCAAGTGTACTGCCGTTCTGTACGCAAAAGTGCCCCGCCGCAGACGGGGCACACAAGCACTTGCTCTTTCATTAGTGATGGAACAGACGAATACCGGTCATGGCCATGGCCATACCGAAGTCGTCACAGCAGGCGATCACATCGCCGTCCCGCACAGAGCCGCCGGGCTGGGCAATGTACTGCACGCCGCTCTCTGCCGCACGCTCAATGTTATCCTCAAAGGGGAAGAACGCGTCAGAGCCCAGGCTCACGCCGGTGAGTTCTTTGTGCCAAGCTGCCTTTTCCTCCGCAGTAAAGGGCGCCGGCTTCTCCGTAAAGTACCGCTGCCATACGCCGTCTGCCAACAGCTTATCGCTCTCCGGGCTGATATACAGGTCAATGGCGTTGTCTGCCTCACACTTGCGAATGCCGTCGATGAAGGGCAAAGTGCGCACTTTTTCACTATTTCGCAGCCACCAGTTGTCTGCCTTGTTGCCGGCCAGGCGGGTGCAGTGGATTCGGCTCTGCTGCCCGGCGCCAACGCCGATGGTCTGGCCGTCCTTGGCATAGCACACGCTGTTGGACTGGGTATATTTTAGGGTAATCATGCTGATGAGCAGGTCGATCTTGGCGCTCTCCGGCAAGGTGTTCACCTTCGTGGGCAGTTCGTTGAACAGATCCATGGAGATCTTGGCGTCGTTGCGCTTTTGCTCAAATTTAATGCCAAACACCTGCTTGGTCTCCGTCTCCTGGGGCACATAGTCCGGGTCCATCTGGATGATCAGATAGTTGCCACGGCGCTTTTTCTTCAAAATCTCCAGCGCCTCGTCGCTGTAAGAAGGCGCAATAATGCCGTCGGACACTTCCTTTACCAGGAACTGGGCCACAGAGGCATCGCACTCGTCGCTAAGGGCGGCGAAGTCGCCAAAGGAGGACACCCGATCGCAGCCGCGGGCCCGCACATACGCCTGGGCAATGGGGCTCAGCTCCAGCCCCTCCGGCACAAAGCACACCTGGCGGTCCGCTGCCGTCAAGGGCTTCGCCACCGCCGCACCGGCGGGAGAAACATGCTTAAAGGAAGCGGCGCTGGGCAGCCCGGTGGCCGCCTTTAATTCCCGCACCAGCTGCCAGGAATTGAATGCGTCTAAAAGATTGATGTAGCCCGCTGCACCGTTCAGGATCTGAAAGGGCAGCGCCTGCCCGTCCATGTGAATGCGCGCAGGGTTTTGGTTCGGGTTGCAACCGTATTTCAGTTTGTACTCCGTCATAGCCATTCTCCTTTATACCCGGTCGTGCCGAGATGATAGCAATATTTTACACCCTTGCATTGCAAAAAGCAATGCTCAATGCTACAATATTACTGCCAATTTACCTATGGAGATGTAACAAAATGACGGGAATTTTAGCCATCAACGCCTTTTTGCACAGTGAAAAATATACCCAGCAGGACAAACTGCTGCTTGCCGACGCCAAAGCCTGCGGGATCAATCTAAAAATCTACTCCAATTTGGAGCTGCGCCTGGCTGTGCCCAAAGCAGACTTTGTACTGTTTTGGGACAAGGATGTGTCGTTGGCCCACGCCTTGGAACAGCAGGGGCTGCCGGTGTTTAACAGCGCCAAGGCCATTGCCTTGTGCGACAACAAGGCGCTGACTTACCAAACCCTGCTTTGCACCGTGCCCCAGCCGGAGACCATGGTGGCACCCAAAACTTATTTTGAGGGCAGCAATTTTTCTCCGTTTATTGACGGGGCCATAGAGCACCTGGGGCTGCCGCTGGTGTTTAAGGAATGCTACGGCTCCTTTGGCGCCCAGGTGTTTCTGTGCCATAGCAAGGAAGAGATCGAGAGTCATATTACCGCCCGCCCCTTCCTGCTGCAAAAATTCTGCAAAGAGAGCGCCGGACACGACAAGCGGATCGAGGTGATCGGCGGCCGGTGCGTAGCCGCCATGGAGCGGTACAATCCGGCGGACTTCCGGGCCAATATTACCAACGGCGGCCAAATGCGCCCCTACACCCCCACCCGGCAGGAGGAAGCGCTGGCGCTGGCCGCAACGGAAAAGCTGGGGCTGCTATTCGGCGGGGTGGACCTGCTGGAGGACGGCACCGTGTGCGAGGTCAATTCCAACGCCCATTTGGTAAATTTGAAAAAGTGCACCGGTATTGACACAGCGCCCCTGCTGTTCCGAGCCATTCAGGAGGCGCTGCAATGAGCGGCGTGGTTCTGTATTCGCCGGAGGAGGCACGGCGCAACACATTTTCTGTAACTAAATTTCACACGCTGCTGGGTGCGGAGCTGCACGCCCCGGATTACGACGGCCCGGCGGATTTTGTCATCAACCGCACCAACGACCCGGCGGTGGCGCGGCGATTTGAGTCGCAGGGCGTGCGGGTGTTTAACCCGGCAGCCTTTTGCGCCCTGGCCAACGATAAGGACGCCTGCTACCGCTTTATGGCGGCAAAGGGCGTGGAGATCTTACCCATCGACCAAACGGAGCCGCCTATGGTGGTGAAGCCAAAGGACGGCCACGGCGGGCAGGGCGTGCGCCTGATCCGGTCCGGCGAACCGGTGCCGCCACAGGACGGCAACCTGGTCTATCAGGCGGTGGCAGATACCCCGGGGCAGGACCTGCGGGTGTGGCTGCTGGGAGGCGAAATCTACGCCGCCTGCCTGCGTCGCTCCGCCACGGACTTTCGCTCCAATTATTGCCTGGGGGGCAGCGCTGCGGTCTATCCCCTCACTCCGGCAGAACAGGCGCAGGTGCGCAACATCGCCGCCTTGGTGCAGGCGGATTACTACGCCATCGACTTTGTACGCCACCAAGGCCGCTGGGTCTTTAATGAGCTGGAGGATACCGTGGGCGCCCGTATGCTCTACGACCTGACCGCCCTGGACCCCCTGGCCGATTATTGCCGCTATATCCAAAATTGCCTGTAACCCACAAAAGACCCCGCCACCGGCGAGGTCTTTGCTTTTTTATCCCAATCTGTGGGATTGATTTGTCGTTTTAAAAACGGATTATTTTGCCTTTACATTGCGCACATTAGACCAAGCACCGTAAATCTTGTTGCCGTTCACCGTCTTATAAGCGCGCACCTTCACATAATAGCGTTTGCCCTTGGTGAAGTTCTTGCCGGTATAGCTGGTTTTCTTCTGCCCGGACACGGTGGTCTTGGACACCACCTTCTTAAAGTTCTTGTCCTTGGCCCAATAGATTTGGTAGCCGCTGGCAGAGCCGCCCACTTTCTTCCAAGTGGCCTTGATCTTATGGCCGCTCTTAGTGGCACTCAAACCGGTCAAATTGGGGGTGGCCGGCTTGGTATAAGCGGTCATATACGCCCAACCGCTGTGATAATTCTTGCCGCCCACTGTGCGGTATGCCCGCACCCGGTAGGTGTAACCGGCACCGGCGGTCAGGCTCTTATGGGTATAAGAAGTGCCTTTTACCGTTGCCAGAGCCTTATAGCTGTTGCCGCTCTTGCGCTGCAACTGGTAACCGGTGGCACCGGCCGGTTTGTTCCACGCCAGTTTCAGTGAATTGCTGCCCCGACTGCTCACCCGGAATTTGCCCGGCTTGCCGACAGAGTAGTTCACGGTCACGCCATACTGGCGACCAAGGGCGGAATTGTAACCATAAACCTGTATAAAATAAGTTCCTGCAGATAGTCCCTGAGTCGGAAATGTATAGTTACCATCGCTGACATAAACATTCTTATAAGCCACTTGAGCGTATTCTCCATCGCCTTTGTATTTGTACAAATATACATTCCAATCTCCATCAGCGCTTGCCTTGGTATGTGTAAATGTCACTGAAACACTGGAAGAGGAATTCAGAATAAACTTGTACCAATCATTGTCATATTCGCGGCAGACACCATAGCGTGTTGTTCCTATAGAAAGAGGATCCGCCGAAGTATAATAGTCATTGAATTCCGTTTCCCAGTTTGACACATAAGTGCACTTGGGCGTTACACTATACTGCCGATTGCATGCAGAATTATAGCCATAAACCTCTACAAAATATGTCCCAGCGGGCAGTCCTTCTGAGGAGAAAGCATAGCTTCCATCATACACATTGACATCTTTATAATCTAAACGAGTATATTCTCCGTTACCATCATATTTATGTAGAGACACATTCCAATCTCCATCTGCATCTGCACGATTAAAGGAGAACTGCACATTCACCTTGGCAGGAGAAGATAAGGTGAACTTATACCAATCAGAATCATATTCTCTACACGCACCATAAATGGTAGAATTCACCGGCACATAATCTGCAGAGGTGTAATAGTCATTATCCTCTGTTTCATAATAGGTGTCCCCTGCATACGCCGTAAGGCCCAGTCCGCCGGTAATGCTCATAAGCATGACCAGAGACAGGGCAAAGCTAAGCACTCTTTTCATATTCTTGACCTCCAATAGAAATAGTATTTTGCCCCTTTATTGTAGGCAAACACCCTATCAAAAGCAATACGCCGACAGCGTACACTTAACAAATTATTTGAAAAAAATGCAGACTTTTGCGTGTACAAAACGCATCCTTTACGAAAAGATATAAAAAAGCCCTTGCTTTGCAGCTGCGAAGCAAGGGCTTTTTACTGATTTATGCTTTAATAATATCCGCCGGGGTGACAGGCAGAGCCTGTTGCAGGGCAGACAGGGGCAGCTCCACCTGGGCGCCCACGCGCCCGGCAGAGAAGAAGATGGTGTCATAATCCGCCGCCGTTTGGTGGATATAGGTGGGGAACTGCTTTTTCATACCAATGGGCGAGCAGCCGCCGTGCACATAGCCGGTGCGGGGCAGCAGCTCTTTTTGGGGCAGCATTTCTACCGCCTTTTCGCCACAGGCGCGAGCCGCCTTTTTCAGATCCAGTTCTTCTGCCACCGGCACCATAAACACAAAGAAGCCGCCGCTTTTGCCCCGGGTCACCAAGGTCTTAAACACTCGGTCCGGGTCCTGGCCCAGCAGCCGAGCCACCTCCACACCGTTCACGGTAGAATTGTCGTAGGCATAGTGATTATAGGCCAGCTTTTTGCTGTCCAGCACCCGCATTACATTGGTTTTCAGTTCCTTTTTTGCCATCTTCTGTCACTTTCTTAATATTTATTATGCACTTTCTCCGCAAAGCAGAGGAAGTCCTTCAGCACCACCTTGGTGCCATCGTCCAGCACGGCGGTGCCGCTCATGCGGCCAAACACCTGGTGCTGGTCGGAGCAGATCAGCTTCACATCCAGCAGCGCCGCCCGGTCGATAATGGGCACAAAGTCCATCTCAAACCGACCGTCCGAGGAAGTGAACTTCCAGGGATCGGTGTAATTATCGCTGATCAGGAAGGTTACATCATCCAGCTTATGCCCCACCCCGTCGTAGAACAAAATATTCTCCGAAGCGGCGGAGGTGTCGCCAAAGCCGTAACCGATATTAAAACCAAAACGGTGACCGTCCACCGTGCCGGAGCCGGAGCCCCAGTACCAGGTGTTGTCATAGGTCCACACGCCGCGCCCCCAATCCAAAGCGCCGTAGTCCGTAGCCGGGTCAAAGGTATAAATTTTGCCGTCAAACTCCACCTTGCCCCGGGCACGCATACAATTGATCTTTTGATTATAGTAGAACGCATGCGGGTCCTCCAGCCAGGGCGTGGCGATCACCATGGTGTCCTGGGGTGGGTCCTCTAAGAAGATCTGCGCCCGCAGGGGCTTGCCGTTATAGAAATTCTTAAAGTGGCACTTGATCTCCCGCTGCTCAAAATCCAAATTAAACTGCATACCCAGCTTTTTGTCGCAGTAGCGGATACTGCCGCCGGAGGACACGGTGGGCATGTGCAGCTTACCCATGGGAAAGGCGTTCAAAATGGTCTCTGTGTGCTCAAAGGCATTCTTAAAATCCAAAAAAGTCACGGACTGTAAGCCAATGTACCCATCATCCGACAGGGTAAAGCACACGCCAAAGTCCCCGGAGGGCGACAGCACCGAATAGTAGTCCCACTCCTTAATGCGGGTGGGGCGCTTTTTAATATCCGCCCGACTGTACAGCTGCAACGGCCGCCGAGACCAACCCGGCTCCTGCAAAATCCCATCCGGTCCCAGCAGCGGCTGGGTGGTGGTTACCTCATGGTTGCGCATAAATGAATCCCCCTTCATAATGCAAAAAAGTATATGGTTCGGTCAACAATATCATCCTACCACAAACGGCAGCCATTTGCAACGGGTATTCAGTATTCGATCCCCCGCCGAGCCGGCGCGCCGGTATCAAAGGGGTGGCGTTCCTTGGTCATACGGGTAACATAATCGCACAAGGGCGCCAAGTCCGCCGGCAGGCTGTGGCCGGTCAAGATGATTTCGCGGTCCTTGCCATGGCGCTGCAAAAGGTCCAGCACCGCTTGCCGAGGCAGCAGATCACCGGCAAAGGCGTCTGCCCCCTCGTCCAGCACCACCAAAAAGCAATCCGCCGCAACCGCGTCAATCTCCGTTAGCAGCCGGGCATAATCCGCTGCCAAGGCCGCCTGCTTCTCTGCCGTCACCGGGCAAAACATTTGGAACTGCTCCCGGGGGAACAGGCATCGCACCCCCAGCCGCTCCAGCGCCGCCACCTCGCACGAGGAGCCATCCTTATAAAACGATACAAAGAGCACCGACGCCCCGGCACCTGCCGCGCGCACTGCTGCGCCCACCGCCGCCGTGGTCTTGCCCTTGCCGTCACCGTAATAAAGCTGTACCATTTTGCCACCACCGTCTTTCTGTTACCAGTATAACCCGCACCCGGGACTATGTAAAGAAAAACCGCGGTATAAAGCCAAAAAAATTGTAGTTCCACGGAGCGTGGACAACTTCCACCGTCCGCCTGTTGCAAAGGTCCTCCCTTTCTGCTACAATAAAGTCGTAAACAAGGGAAAGGAGAGCGGGAACCACGGTCCCCGCACCGCAGATATGGACGCAAAAGAGATTGGGCGCACCATCAGCACCCACCGCAAGGCGCTGGGGCTGACCCAAATGCAACTGGCGGCCCAGTTGCAGGTTAGCAACCGCACCGTCTCCAAGTGGGAGAACGGCGACGGCTTTCCGGATATTTCGCTGCTGCCGGGATTGGCCGCTGCCCTGGACATCACCATTGACGAGCTGCTCACCGGGGAAGTACCGGCGCAGATTCAGCAGAGCGTCAGCGCCGCAGAAGCCCGCCGTGCCCAAGGCCGCTACCAGGTGGCCAAGATCGTGGCCGGAGCGCTGTTGGTGGCGGGCAGCGTGATCGGGCTGATCACCGAGGTGCGGCTGTTTTGGGTCAAGCCCTTTTATATGTTTATTGAGATTTACCTGCTGGTGCTGGCCTTTGTGCTGGTGGTGGTGGGAGCCATGGTTTTTCTCATCGGGCTGGTGCGCTACCGTACGGAGATGCAACACCTGAACACGGCCAACCGGATAGAGGCTCTGGCGGCGCTGGCAGGCGCCGGTCTGTTCCCCCTCTTTACCGTGCTGCGCTTTCTCCACGCTTACACCCGACCGGGCATGGCGGTATTCATCGTGCTGCTGGCGGTAGCTGTGGGGCTGTGGGTTTGGCGACTGGCGGTGGACTGCAAAAAGCTGCGGGCAGAAAAAAGCCATCCCATCGCAGAGAAAGACTGATTTTGTCAAAAAAATAGAACTGGCTATTGATTTGGCGGGCACTTTCCAGTATAATGTATAAGTACAGACGGTTGTACAGGCGTACAGCCGTTTTTCTTATTTTAATGTTCGCGCGTAAGTAGAGGGATTATGAAAAAAGTAGGTTTTGACAATCAAAAATATTTAGAGATGCAATCCGGCCGTATTCGGGAGCGGATTGCCGAATTTGGCGGCAAGCTGTACTTGGAATTCGGCGGCAAGCTGTTTGACGACTACCACGCCAGCCGGGTACTGCCGGGCTTTCAGCCGGACAGCAAGCTGCAAATGCTGCTGCAGCTAAAGGACCAGGCGGAGATCGTCATTGTCGTCAGCGCCCAGGATATTGAGAAGGACAAGGTGCGTGGCGATTTGGGCATCACCTATGATATAGACACCCTGCGGCTGATCGAGGCGTTCCGTTCCAAGGGGCTGACCGTCAGCTCAGCGGTACTCACCAAGTACGCCCCCTCACCCAAGCTGGACGCCTTTGAGGCCCGGCTGCAGGCGGCAGGCGTGGCGGTGTACCACCACTATCTGATCGACGGCTACCCGGCCAGCATCAGCAAGATCGTCAGCGACGCCGGCTACGGCAAAAATGATTATATTGAGACCCGGCGCTCCCTGGTAATCATCACCGCTCCCGGTCCGGGCAGCGGCAAGATGGCCACCTGCCTGTCCCAGCTGTACCATGAGAATCGGCGGGGCATTAAGGCCGGGTACGCAAAATTTGAGACCTTCCCCATCTGGAACATTCCTCTGAACCATCCGGTGAACCTGGCCTATGAGGCTGCCACCGCAGACCTGGGGGATGTAAATATGATCGACCCCTGGCACCTGGAGGCCTACGGCCAGACCACGGTGAACTACAACCGGGATGTGGAGATCTTTCCGGTGCTGAAAGCCACATTTGAAAAGATCTACGGCACCTGCCCCTACCAGTCCCCCACGGATATGGGAGTCAATATGGCCGGCAACTGCATTGTGGATGATGACGCCGTCTGCACCGCCGCCAAAGAGGAAATCCTGCGCCGCTACTTTACCGCCTGCTGCAACGCGCTGCGCGGCAAGGAATGCAGCGACGAAATTTATAAATTAGAGCTGCTGCTGGGTCAGGCCGGACTGAATACCGACGATCGGGCCTGCGCGGCAGCTGCAACCCGGACTGCGGCAAACACCGGCACGCCCTGCGCCGCCATTGAACTGGAAAACGGCGATTTGATTACCGGCAAAACCACCGAGCTGCTGGGCTGCGCCAGCGCTATGCTGCTCAACGCCTTAAAGCACCTGGGCGGTATTCCGGACGAAACGTTGCTGATCTCGCCGCAGGTGATCCGTCCTATCCAGGCGCTAAAGACCCGCCACCTGGGCAGCCACAACCCTCGGCTGCATACGGACGAGGTGCTCATCGCCCTGTCTATGTGCGCGGTGACGGATCCCAACGCCGCCTTGGCGCTGGAACAGCTGGGCAAGCTGCGGGACTGCGAAGTGCACTGTTCCGTGCTGCTGTCCTCCGTGGATGAGAACACGCTGAAAAAGCTGGGCGTGCACCTGACCTGCACTGCAAAAAGCGACAAAAAGGTCATTTACTGATCGACCCAATATCATTTTATATACAGACTACAACACAGAAAGGGTGATTTCATTGGGCAAAACCAAGTATATCTTCATTACCGGCGGCGTTGTCAGCGGGCTGGGCAAGGGCATTACCGCCGCTTCCCTGGGCCGACTGCTAAAGTCCAGAGGGCTAAAGGTCACCGCGCAGAAGCTGGACCCGTACCTGAATGTGGACCCGGGCACCATGAACCCGGTACAGCACGGCGAAGTATTCGTTACCGACGACGGCGCGGAAACGGACCTGGACCTGGGGCACTACGAGCGCTTTATTGACGAGTCCCTGAGCCAAAACTCCAACTTGACCTCCGGACGCGTGTACTGGAAAGTGATCACCGACGAGCGCAAGGGCGTGTATGGCGGCCAGACCATTCAGATCATTCCCCATGTGACCAATGAGATCAAGCGTTCCATCGCCCGCAACGCGGACACCGGCGCCGATGTATGCCTGGTAGAAATCGGTGGCACCGTAGGCGATATTGAGAGCCAGCCGTTTTTGGAGGCCATTCGCCAATTTGCCGTGGAGGCCGGGCGAGAGAACTGCCTGTTTATCCATGTGACCTTGGTGCCCTACCTGGCAGCCTCCGATGAGCTGAAAAGCAAGCCCACCCAGCACAGTGTAAAGGAAATGCTTTCCATCGGCATCAATCCGGATATTATCGTTTGCCGCACGGAGCACCCGCTGACGGATGAGATCAAGCACAAAATCTCCCTGTTCTGCAATGTGGATCCGGAGTGCGTCATTGAAAATAACAACTGCGACATTCTCTATGCCGTGCCCATCATGCTCCACCAGCAGCACATGGACGATGTGGTGATCCGCAAGCTGGGCATTGACTGCCCCGGTGCGCCGGATCTTGCCGACTGGCAGGAAATGCTGGACGCGCTGCGCCACCCGGTACAGACGGTCAAAATCGGTCTGGTGGGCAAATATGTGGAGCTGCACGACAGCTATATCAGCGTCAACGAGGCGCTGAAGCACGGCGGCATTGCCACCCACAGCGCCGTGGATATTCACTGGATCGACTCGGAGACCCTGGAGGGCGACGATGTAGATCTGGACGCCATCTTGGGCGATATGGACGGCATTTTGGTACCCGGCGGCTTTGGCTCCCGTGGCATAGAAGGCAAAATCAACGCCTGCCGCTACGCCCGCACCCACGGAGTGCCCTACCTGGGAATCTGCCTGGGTATGCAGATTGCAATTATTGAATTTGCCCGGGATGTGCTGGGCATGGCAGACGCCAACTCGGCAGAGATCGACCCGTCCACCACCCACCCGGTGATCGACATTTTGCCGGAGCAAAAGGATGTAACGGACATGGGCGGCACCATGCGCCTGGGTCAGTACCCCTGCACCTTGAACCCGGAGTCCAAGGCCTATGGCCTGTACGGCGCCTCTATGATCTATGAGCGCCACCGCCACCGCTATGAGGTGAACAATGATTATCGCCCGGACCTGCTGAATGGGGGCATGATCTTTGCCGGTACTTCGCCAGATAACCACATTGTAGAGATGGTGGAAATCCCGGATCACCCCTGGTTCGTGGCCGGCCAGTTCCATCCGGAATTCAAGAGCCGTCCCAACCGCCCGCACCCGCTGTTCCGCGGTTTCGTCACCGCTGCCGCAGCGCGTATGAACAGCAAGAAATAAGCGCAATAAATATGCCAAACACCCCTATGACCCGCAAGAGCCATAGGGATGTTTTTACGTAAAAAGGAGCGGCGGGAGCAAGCCCCCGCCCTACGGTAGGGGCGGCAATCTGCCGCCCGCAAAAAACAGGGAACGGTACACGCCGTTCCCTGTTTCCATTTTTATACCCATTTATCTGTTTATTTCTGCACGGCAGACACAACGCCCTCGGCCAAACCGGCAAGACCTTGAATTTCCGACGGAATGATGATCTTGGTGGCCTGACCGTCGGCAGCCTTGGAGAACGCCTCCAGCGCTTTCAGCTTAATCACCGCGTCACCGGCGTTGGCCTCATTGAGCAGGCGAATGGCATCTGCGGTGGCCTTTTGCACCGCCTCAATGGCCGCAGCCTCACCCTCGGCCTCGCGAATTTTCGCTTCTTTCACAGCCTCGGCGTGAAGGATGGCCGCCTGCTTTTCTGCCTCTGCTTCCAGAATCTTGGACTCCTTGTGTCCCTCGGCCACCAAAATACGGCTCTGCTTCTCGCCCTCGGCAGTCAAGATGGCCTCGCGGCGCTGGCGCTCCGCTTTCATCTGCTTTTCCATAGCGTCCTGAATTTCCCGGGGCGGGATAATATTTTTCAACTCCACCCGGTTCACCTTAATACCCCAAGGATCCGTTGCCTCGTCCAAAATCACCCGAATCTTGGTGTTGATGGTGTCGCGGGAAGTGAGGGTGCTGTCCAGCTCCATCTCGCCGATAATATTACGCAGCGTGGTGGCAGACAGGTTCTCAATGGCAGAAATGGGGCTTTCCACACCGTAGGTGTACAGCTTGGGGTCCGTGATCTGGAAGAACACCACCGTGTCGATTTGCATGGTCACATTGTCCTTGGTGATCACCGCCTGCGGCTTAAAGTCAACCACCTGCTCCTTAAGAGAAACGGTCTTGGCAATCCGGTCAATGAACGGAATCTTTACATGCAGACCGGTCTGCCAGGTGGCGTAGAAAGTGCCCAGCCGCTCCAAAACGAATGCCTTGGACTGAGGCACTACACGAATGTTGGCCAGCACCAGCGCAATCAGCGCCAGAATGACCACAGCTAAAATGATCCACTTTAACATACAAATTCTCCTTTTCTTTCATTCTTTATAGATAAAAATGGATAACAAGATCAAGCCTTGCCCACCGGAGCCTTGGCCGTGCGCACCATCAGCTTCACGCCCTCAATGCGATCCACCACCACCGTGGTTCCGGCGGCAATGGGCGCACCGTCCGTACTGCGGGCAGACCACACACTGCCGCACACTCTCACCTGTCCGGTGGCGGCTAAATTGTCAATATCTTCCAGAACCACGCCGGTTCGGCCAACGCATCGGTCTGCGTTGGTGGCCTGAATACGGGGGCGCAGGTACTTCTTCACCAGCGGTTTGGTGGCCAGCAGCGCCACCACGGACACCGCCACAAACAGCACCCCCTGGAGCCAGACAGCCCCGCCGCAGGCTGCCGCAACAGCCGCAGCCACCGCGCCCAGCACAAACCAAATGGACACCAGTTGGGCGGTAATCCCCTCCAGCACGCCAAATACGACGGCGGCAAGAATCCATATATAGAGCATTTGCATGGGCTGCAACCTCCTCTCGGCGCAAAAAGCGGTAAACCGCCCCGATTTTCTATTCTCAGTATAGCATACGCTACACCCCTTTGCAATACACATTCCATTTTAATCGACGCGTGCCCGGCAGGGGGATTGCACCGCTATCTATTCGCTCAAAACAAAGCAGCTCCCCTTGTTTCCAAGGGGAGCCGTAAAAGGGTACTATATTTACGCTTCTTCCTCGCTGATCGTCTTGCGGGTTTTCAGAATAGAAGCGGCAGACACGGAGAATTCGTCCAGTCCCCACGCCAGCAGATGGGGGATCAGCCGGGGGTCCGCCGCCCCCTCGCCGCACATACCCACCGGAATACCGGCGGCCTTGGCGGCCTTAATGGTCATTTCAATGGCAGAGAGCACTGCCGGCTGCATAGGATCGTACAGCCGTGCCACCGCCTGATTGCCACGATCCACGGCCATCACATAGCCGGTCAGATCATTGGTGCCGATGGAGAAGAAGTCCGATTCCTTGGCCAGCTCCGCTGCGGTCAGCGCCGCAGCCGGGGTTTCTACCATAATACCTACCGGCACCGGGTGCACATCCTCGCCGGCTTCGATCAGCTCCCGCAGACACTGCTCAATCAGCTTTTTGGCTGCCAGGATCTCTTCCTTGCAGGTGATCAGAGGCAGCATCAGCTTTAAGTCGCCGAACTTGGCCGCCCGCAAAATGGCGCGGATTTGGTCGCAAAACAGATCCGGGTGGTCCAGGCAGTAGCGAATGGCCCGGTGTCCCAAAAACGGATTGTCCTCTTTTTCAATCTCTAAGTAGGGAATTTCCTTATCACCGCCAATATCCAGAGTACGGATGATGACCTCCCGGCCGTTCATGGCCTTGGCCACCGTGGCGTAAGCCTCAAACTGCTCTGCCTCCGTGGGGCGGGACATCCGATCCATAAACAGGAATTCCGTGCGGAAAAGGCCGATACCCTCACCGCCGTTTTGCACCACCGCCTGCACATCCTCCGGCTTGCCGATATTGCCGTACACGGCCTTTTTTACGCCGTTCTTGGTGACGGTAGGCAGATTACAATAGCGGCTGAGCGCCTCTCGCTCTGCCAAATATTCCCGCTGCCGCTGCTTAAATTCCGCCGTCTGCTCCGGCGTAGGATCCGGCAGCACTATGCCGCGAAAGCCGTCCACCGCCACGCATTGGCCGGTGTGCAGCGCCTCTACTGCACCGCTGACGGACAGTACCGCCGGAATGCCCATGGCCCGCGCCAAAATGGCACTGTGGGAGGTCATACCGCCCACCTCTGCCACAATGGCTGCCACATGCTCCCGGTTCATTTTGCCGGTCATAGAGGGGGTAAAGTCGTGGGCCACCAGCACCGTGCCCGGTTCAATGGCACCCAAATCCACCTGCTCCGCACCCAGCATAATACCCAGCAGATCCTCTCGCACATCGGCAATATCGCTGGCTCTCTGACGGGTCAGCTCGTCGTCCATGCCGGAAAACATGGCGATAAATTGGTTGCACACCCCATCAGCCGCCGCTTCCGCCGTGGCGCCGCCGTCGATCATCTCCTCCATTTGGGAGAGCATAAACGGATCCCGCAGCATCTCCATGTGACCGTCTAAAATCGCTGCCTCTTTCTCTCCGGCAGAGGCTTGCAGACGATCCCGCAGCTGCTCCGTCTTTTGCATAAATGCGTTAATGGCTGCCCGAAGCCGCTCTTTTTCCTGCTGGGCGCCGCCAAAGACCACGCCGCTGTAATCCAGCGACCGGTGCTGAATGATCAAGGCCTTGCCGATGCCGCAGCCCTCGCTTACGCCTGTTCCTCTTAGCATGGTATCGCTCCCTCTCCTTGTTCAACTTAATAAACACAGCCAGGGAACTGCCCCAAAGAGCCGTTCCCTGTGTGCAAAATTTCTTATGCCTCGCCTAAGCCGGACTCAATCAGACTGACCGCCTTGGCCAGCGCCTCATTTTCGTCCGGACCGTCGGCCCGCACTTCCAGCTGGCTGCCGCACTTAATGCAGCCGGCCATAATGTTCATAATGCTCTTGGCGTTAATGTCCTTGCCGTTTAAGATCAGATGCACATCACTCTGGAATGCAGTCATTTCCTTAACGAACATATTTGCCGGGCGCATATGGAAGCCCTCTTTATTGATCACCTTTGTTACCTGAGATACCATTATGCTCTCTCCTTCTCTGTTTTATTCTTTTTCAGCAGGGCCAGCATCAACGCACCGACCACAGAGCCTGCAACCAGAGCCACAATATAACCCAGAGGATGATCCACAACTGCGAAAGTGAAAACACCGCCGTGGGGTGCCGGGCAAGCACAGCCAAACAGCGCGCAGACCAAACCGGCTACGGCAGAGCCTACCATACAGGACGGAATCACGCGCAGCGGATCAGACGCCGCATAAGGAATCGCGCCCTCTGTGATGAAGCACAGACCCATCGCATAATTGACCGGACCGCTTTTCAGTTCCTCTTTGGTCCACTTCTTCTTGTTAAAGGTGGTGGACAAAGCGATGGCGATAGGCGGCACCATACCACCGATCATCACCGCCGCCATGATCCAGGTATCGCCGGTGGCGACGGAAGCCGTACCGAACACATAAGCCGCCTTGTTGAACGGGCCGCCCATGTCAGTGGCCATCATAGCCGCCAGAACAACGGACAGGAGAATGCGGGAGGTTTCGCCCAGACTTTTCAGTCCGGCAGACAACGCCAAGTTGATATACCCCACGAAGGGATTGATCAGCAACATAAACAGACCGATCAACACAGTGCCGAACAGGGGATACAGGAACACCGGCTTAATGCCGTCCATGCTCTTGGGCATCCAGGAGAAAGCCTTTTTCAGTCCGTTGACCAGCAGACCGGCCACAAAACCGGCCAGCAGTGCACCCAAGAATCCGGACACAGCCTTGTCATCGCCGGTAGGCGACTGCAACGTGGCACCGATGGTGGCCAAATAACCGCCAACGATACCGGGCAGCAAACCGGGACGATCCGCAATGGACTGGGCAATATACCCGGCCAAAATGGGAATCATAAAGCTAAATGCCGCTTTACCGATCCAAAAGATCACCGCCGCTACCGGGTTGGTCTGGCCGAAGTTGCCGCCGGCATTGGCGTTGCCGGCCAATGTATCAATCAAGAAGCCCAGAGCAATCAGCACGCCGCCGCCGACCACGAAAGGCAGCATATGGGATACGCCGTTCATCAGGTGTTTATACACCTTGTGGCCGAAGCTCTCTTTCTCATCGTCATCCCCGACGGGGGCTGCGCCGCCCTCTGCGTGGTAAATGGGAGCCTTACCGTCCAGCACCTTTTGGATTAACTCCTGCGGTTTGTTAATACCGGCAGAAACCGTGGTTTGCAATACCGGCTTGCCGTCAAAGCGGTCCATCTCTACATTTTTATCCGCTGCAATGATAATACCGTCACAGTCAGCGATCTCTCGGCGGGTGAGTACATTTTTAGCGCCGCCGGAGCCGTTGGTCTCTGCCTTTAAGGGGCAATTCATGGCCGCGCCGGCCTTTTCCAGCGCCTCGGCAGCCATATAGGTGTGCGCAATGCCGGTGGGGCAGGCGGTCACCGCCAAAATACGATAGCCTTTCGGAGCCGCCTGTGCGGTTACCACCGTATCCTCCGGGGTCTCCTCCGGGTACTTGGCCCGCTCCTGGGCGTCAATAATTTCAATAAATTCCTCTGCCGTTTTGGCGCCACGAAGCCGATCGCAAAATTCCGGCTCCATGAGCATCACCATCAGGCGAGAGAGAATTTCCAAATGCACATCGCCGTCCGGCGGAGCCGCGATCATAAACAGCAGCGAACTGGGCTTGCCGTCCGGGGCGTCATAATCCACACCGCCGGGCACGGTCATCGCCGCCAGTGCCGCATGGGCCACGCTGTCGCTCTTCGCATGAGGTACCGCAATGCCCTCGCCGATGGCAGTGGTGCCCTGTTCCTCTCGCGCCAGGATCGCCGCCTTGTAGGCCGACGGGTCCGTTAGGTTGCCTGCTGCCGCGTGCAACTCTACCAGCGCGTCGATGGCTTGGCTTTTGCTTTCAGCCGGGGCGTTCAGCCGGATCGCCCGAGGAGACAGCAAATCTTTAATCTTCATAGAGAACCCTCCTTATACAGGGCGTCGCCCTGCACATTTAATTATTCTCCGACTGCTCTCAGTCGGCAAAATACTGTGTCTTATACCGGCGAATGGTATCGCCGTCTGCCACGCCCTCACAAAAGGCGGAGGCATTACCGGCGGCGGAAGCCCACTGGAGCGCCGTCTTGTAATCGCCGCTGTCTGCGTACCCGGCCAGGAACCCGGCCACCATTGAGTCGCCGCAGCCTACATTGTTCACCGGTTTGCCGGGCACCACGCCCACGGAGTGGGTGCTGCCGTCCTCTGCCAGCAGCGTGGCGCCGTACTTGCCGCGACTCACCAGCACATTGCGTGCGCCTTTCTCTTGCAACTTGGCTGCAAAGAAGCGAATCTTCTCTTCATCGTCCGGGCGAATGTCCTCGCCAAAGATCTCGCCCAGCTCGTGGTGATTGGGCTTAATGAGAAACGGGTGGTAATTCAGCACCGCCAGCAACGCATCGCCGGTGGTATCTACCACAACATGCACGCCTTTATTTTGCAGCTTGGCGCAGATTTGCTCATAAATGGAGCCGGGCATTTGGCTAGGCACCGCCCCGGCCAGCACCAAAAAGTCGCCGGGCATCAGTCCCTCCAGCTTGTGGAACAAAGCCTCCACTTCCGCCTCTGCCGGCTGGGCGCCGGGGGCATTAATATCCGTTTGCCGATCGGCAAAGATCTTAACATTGATTCGGGTGTTGCCCGCTGCCAGCGGCACAAAATCCGTTTGGATCCCCTGGGCCCGCAGCATCTGCTCCAGTGCCCGGCCGGTAAATCCGGCCACGAACCCCAGTGCCCGGGTGGGCACCTCCAGTCCGGACAGCACCATGGACACATTGATTCCCTTACCGCCGCACAGCAGCTGGGCGCTGTCCGCCCGGTTTACATCCTCGCTGCTTAACCGGGGCAGGCGCAGAATGTAGTCCAGCGCCGGGTTCAACGTTACGGTATAGATCATAACAACGCAACCTCCTTTACCACCGTGCGTTCTCCGTACTCCGGGTCCGGCAGCCGATCGGTGATGATCGCCGCCTGATCCAGGGGCGCAAAGCTCACGGTAGATACTTTGTCAAACTTGCTGGCGTCCGCCAACACATAACTGACGAAACTGCGCTCCATGGCCGCCGCTTTTAAGTAGGCCTCGTCCGTGTCCGGCGTGGTAAATCCCTGACGAATGGCAATACCGTTGGTGCCGATGAAACACTTGGAAAAATTGTAGTTGTGCAAATTCTTGGCTGCCGCCAGACCGATGATGGCATCGGTGGTGTGCTTTAACTCGCCGCCCAGCACATAGGTTTTCATACCCTTGGCCACCAGCCGCTGGGCGTGGAGAAGACCGTTGGTCACAAAGGTGGCACCCGGCTGCAAGTGGTCGATCATTAACAGGGTGGAGCTGCCGGCGTCTAAATATACAAAATCCGTATCGTCCACCTGGGCAGCGGCGTAAGCGGCGATCATCTCTTTTTCGTCCATGTGCAGCTGCAGCTTTTCGTCCAGCTTCTCCTCTCGGCGAATAAAATCCCGCCGGGTCAAGGTAGCGCCGCCATGCACCTTGTGCAGCTTGCCCAGCCGATCCAGCGCAATCAGATCCCGGCGCACCGTGCTTTCGCTGGCGCCCAAAAGCTGGGTCAACTGCGCAACGGATACGGTCCCTTTTTCCTCTAACTGGGCCAAAATCTGCAAGTGCCTTTCCTGGGTAAGCATAGACGGTTCCTTTCTGTATTTTCTGGGCGTTTGCCGCCCTCGTCCTTACACCCAAAGTGTACCACGGCAAGCAAAAGCCGTCAAGCTCATTCCTTCATTTTCGTTCATTCCGCACAGTGAGCACCTGCTCTTTTGGGCAATTTATGCAAATACAGCCCCTTTCTCTGCACGGTTTTGAACGGTTGTGGCAAATCGTGCACAAAATCCGTCATTTTACAGACGCACTTGTTTGCCAAAAAAGGCGCAAAAAAGCGCCGTATCCTCATGATACGACGCTTTTTTATAATTTGGATTTATACCGCTTCTAAATATGCGGCTACGGTCTTGGGATCTTCCCCCCGCACAAAGGCAAACTCATCGCTGATGATATGCAGCGCACTGCGCAGCGCCTTGGCGTCTGAAAGATACATTTTCTTGCCGATCTGCTTTTGGTGCTCCTCATGGCAGCGAAGTGTCTTAATCAACCGCAAAATGCGCTTATGATCCGAGCTGTGGAGGATCTCCTCCGTCTTGGCCTTACGCTCGTGGACGTTGCTCACCCACTCGTAGGGCTGGCAGGTCTTGGCATAGCCCATCAATTCCTCCACCATTGCCGGGGCAATGGCTGAGCGGATTTTGATCCGCTGGGGATCGTAATCCGTGGGCACGTAATACTTGGAGTTCCGGTCAAACACAGGCACCAGCACATAGTAGTCCTTGGTCTCGCTGGAGAACTTCATGGTTTCAATTTCGCGCACTTGGCAGATGCCCTTGGTACTGTAATGCACGAAAGTACCGATTTGCATGACACTCACCTTTCTTGATAATACAATAATACACGGTTTTTTCGCCAGTTTTTCTATTTGAACATCACTATTATAGCACAAATCGGTAAAAATTGACATAGGCAAAGTAAACAAATCCCCGCCCCGAATTCCTATCTCTGCGGCAGGAATTTTGTACAAAATGCAAGATTATTCCCATTTTCACACATTTTCCTTAACAAACCTTAACAAATGAAAAAAATCTTTTACCTATCTTTTACCCAGCAGCGGGCGCGGTTTTAACATCATCCGGCTATACTAAAACCAGAGCAGCGAGCCAACGCTGCAAAAATCACACCAAGTGCGAAAAAGGAGAATGTATCATGACGAAACAAAAAAGAACCCATAAAACCGCAAAAGTTCTGCTAAGCCTGGCCGTAGCCGGGGCGCTGGTGGGCAGCGTATTCGCCGGCTGTTCCGCCGGAAAAAGTGACAAGGGAAACAAGAACGCCACCGCCGGCGTTACCGGCAGCATTACCGTTGTATCCCGAGAGGAAGGCTCCGGCACCCGGGGCGCCTTTATAGAGCTGCTGGGGATCGAGGAAAAAGACGCAAACGGCAATAAGATAGACAAGACCACCACCGCAGCAGAGATCACCAACAGCACCGCCGTTATGCTCACCACCGTGGCCGGCAACAAGAACGCCATCGGCTATGTGTCCCTGGGCAGCCTGAACGACACGGTGCAGGCCCTGACCATTGACGGCACAGAGCCTACTGCCGAGAATGTAAAGAACGGCAGCTACAAGATCTCCCGCCCCTTTAACATCGTCACCAAAGACGATCTAAGCCCGGCAGCCAAGGATTTTATCAACTACATTCAAAGCGCCGACGGCCAAAAGATCATTGAGGATAACCACTATGTGAGCCGATCCAATACCGGTGCATTCAAAAGCAGCGGTGCCAAGGGCAAGGTGCTGGTGGCCGGTTCCTCCTCTGTTACCCCGGTAATGGAAAAATTGGCGGAGGCGTACCAAAAGATCAACGCCGGCACTACGATAGAGGTACAGCAAAGCGACTCCACCACCGGGATCACCGCCGCTGCCGACGGCACCTGTGACATCGGCATGGCCTCTCGGGAGCTGAAAGACACGGAAACCGCCAAGGGCGTAAACGCCACCGTGATCGCTATGGACGGCGTAGCGGTGATCGTCAACAAGGCCAATCCTCTTAAAGCCGCCACTGCGGACACCGTGCGCCAAATTTACACCGGTGCCGTTACGGACTGGACAGATGTAAAATAAAAGCAAAATCAAATCAAACGGGGCGCTGTGGCGCCCCAATTGCCATATATGCAAAGGATTTTTATGACTGCAAAAATCAAAGAAACGGCCATGCGCCTGGTGTTTGCCCTGGCTGCGGTACTGTCCGTACTGGCCGTGATCTTTATCTGTATTTTTCTGTTTGCCGGGGGCGCGCCCGCCTTTCGCCAAATTGGGGTTTTGCCCTTTCTCACCGGGCAGAACTGGCGCCCGCTGCAAAACGAATTCGGTATCTTCCCTATGATCATAGGCAGCATTTATGTAACCGCCGGAGCCATTGTGGTGGGCGTGCCTTTGGGTATCGGCACCGCCGTGTTTTTGGCTCGATTTTGCCCTGCGCCCCTGTACCGGGTGCTGAAGCCTGCGGTCAATCTGCTGGCGGGTATCCCCTCCATTGTGTACGGCTTTTTTGGCCTGACGGTACTGGTGCCGGCAGTGCAGGCACTGTTCGGCACTTCCGGTAAAGGGGTGCTGACCGCCTCCCTGGTGCTGGGCATTATGATCCTGCCCACCATCATCAATGTGTCCGAGTCTGCCCTGCGAGCGGTGCCTAACAGCTACTACGAAGGGGCGCTGGCTCTGGGCGCCACCAAGGAGCGGGCTGTGCTGGGCACCCTGCTGCCGGCAGCCAAAAGCGGCGTCAGCGCCGGGGTGATCCTGGGGATCGGCCGGGCCATCGGCGAGGCCATGGCCGTTAGTATGGTGGCCGGTAATCAACCGATCATCCCCAAGAGCCTTACCGACGGCGTGCGCACCCTCACCGCCAACATTGTGCTGGAAATGGCCTATGCCGCCGATCTGCACCGCCAAGCGCTGATCGCCACCGGGGTGGTGCTGTTTGTCTTTATTCTCATTATCAACCTGCTGTTTTCCATTCTAAAGCAAGGAGGGCGCCTATGGAAGCGAAATTAAAGCGCCGCAAAAACGCCCGCGCCGCACTGGTGCGGGCCGCCCTGTGGGCCTGTGTGCTGTTCACTGCCGGGGTATTCCTGCTGCTGGTGGCGTATGTGCTGGTACGGGGCGTGCCCCATCTGCGGCTGTCTATGTTCAGCCCCACTTATACCACGGAGAACCTGTCCATGCTGCCGGCCATTCTAAACACCCTGACCATGACCGGTGTGACCCTGCTGATTGCCGTGCCCCTGGGGGTGGGCGCCGCCATTTACCTGACGGAATATGCCAAGCCCGGCAACCGGCTGGTGCCGCCCATTCGCCTAACCACAGAGACCTTGGCAGGTATTCCCTCCATTGTGTACGGTCTGTTCGGCTACCTGGTGTTTGTAAAGGCATTGCACCTGCGTCTGTCGCTGCTGTCCGGAGCGCTGACCCTGGCCATTATGATCCTGCCCACCATTATGCGTACCACGGAGGAGGCTCTGCGCAGCATACCCCAAAGCTACCGGGAGGCCAGCTTTGGCCTGGGTGCCGGACGGCTGCGCACGGTGTTTGTAATTCTGCTGCCTACGGCGCTGCCGGGTATTCTCGGCGGCGTCCTGCTGTCCGTAGGCCGCATTGTGGGTGAGACCGCCGCCCTGATCTACACCGCCGGCACGGTAGCCAAAATCGCCGGGCTCACCGACGGCGGGCGCACCTTGGCGGTACACATGTACGCCCTCATCGGGGAGGGACTTTATACGGACGCCGCCTATGCCACTGCCGTGGTGTTGTTGGCGGTGGTCATATTGCTTAACGCCCTGTCCGATCTGCTACTGGGCAAACACAAGAAAGGAGACAGCCAATGACTGCATTCTCTGTGCAAAACTTAAACTTATATTACGGTGACTTCCAGGCGCTGAAAAGCATCACTCTGGAGATCCCGGCGCGGCAAATCACCGCCCTGATCGGCCCTTCCGGCTGCGGCAAATCCACCCTGCTGCGGTGTCTGAACCGCATGAACGATACCATCAACACCTGCCGCATAGACGGCAAAGTGCTGCTCCACGGCGCAGATATTTATGCCAAAAAGACAGATGTGAACCTGCTGCGCCGCCGGGTGGGTATGGTATTTCAAAAGCCAAACCCCTTTCCTCTGTCCGTCTATGACAACATCGCCTACGGCCCCCGCACCCACGGCAGGCGAAAAAAGCGGGAGCTGGACCAAATTGTGGAACAGGCGCTGCGCAGCGCCGCCATTTGGGACGAAGTGAAGGACAAACTGAAAAAAAGCGCCCTGGCCCTGTCCGGCGGGCAGCAGCAACGGCTGTGCATTGCCCGGGCACTGGCAGTGGAGCCGGATGTGCTGCTGATGGACGAACCCACCTCTGCCCTGGACCCTATTTCCACCGCCAAAATTGAGGAGCTGGCGCTGGAGCTGAAAAAGAAGTACACCATCGCCATTGTAACCCACAATATGCAGCAGGCTGCCCGGATCAGCGACCAAACCGCTTTTTTTCTGCTGGGAGAGATGGTGGAGTGCGCCCCGACCAAGACGCTGTTTGACACCCCCACCGACCCCCGCACCCGGGACTACATTACCGGTCGCTTCGGATAAAATCAAAAATCACAAAAGGCCGTATGTACCTTTTCGTACACACGGTCTTGTTTTTTATCCAATGATTATGCTTTTTGTTATGCCTTTTTCTTTTGGAACAGACGGGCAAAAACCTTAATGACCTCAGAAAGGACGATGACGGAGAATGCCAAAGCAAACAGTTTGCCCCACATGGCGATCCCCAGGGGTACGGTGCCAAAGAACGCACCGGCAAACTGGATGATCAGCACTTGCAGCACAAAGGTGCAGCCCACGACCAACAGCATCAGCTTGTTCTTAAACAGGTGGCAAAAGATACTCTCACTGTGTAGTTCCCGGCAGTTAAAGGCGTTAAACAGCTGAAACAGCACAAACAGGGTGAACAGCACGGTGGTCATCTCGCCCTGGGCAGCACCCAGGAAATTCAGCTTGTATTGCAACAGGAACACCACGCTCATATACACGCCGGTAGCGGTGATCCGCGCCAGCATACCCTTGGAGATAATATTCTCGCTGCGGTTGGTGGGGCGGCGGCGCATCAGGTCACTGTATCCCGGCTCCAGTCCCAAGGTCAGGGCCGGCGGGCCGTCCATAATAATATTGATCCACAGCAACTGCAAGGCGGTAAAGGGCGCCGGCAGCCCCATCAGAACAGACACAAATACGCAAATAACAGAGGCAATATTCACCGTCAGCTGGAAGCTAATGAACCGCTTAAAGTTCTCATAAATATTGCGGCCCCATTCCACGGCCTTAACGATGGTGGCAAAGGAGTCGTCCAACAGCACAATATCGCTGGCTTCCTTAGACACCTCCGTGCCGGAAATGCCCATGGCGATCCCCACATCAGCGTTCTTCAGCGCCGGTGCGTCGTTGATCCCGTCGCCGGTGACGGCCACCACAGCGCCTCGTGCTTTCAGCAGCTTCACCACCCGCATTTTCACCGTAGGGGTGCTGCGAGCAATCACGCTGATTTTGGGCAGCATTTTTTGCAGCCGGCGGTCGCTCATTTCTTCCACTTCTTTGGCTTCCAGCGCCACACAACCGTCTGCCAGCAGATCCAGTTCCTTGGCAATGGCGGTGGCGGTAACGATATTGTCACCTGTAAGAATCTTCACCCCCACCCCGGCGCTGCGGCAGGCGGCCACAGCGTCGTACACATCGCTGCGCAGCGGGTCCGCAATGGCCACAAAGCCGTCAAAGACCATATCGCTTTCCATTCGGCGGTGGGCCTCCTTTGCAGAGAAGTCCTCCATCTCCGCCAACTCCTTATGGGCAAAGGCGATCACCCGCATGGCTTGCTCCTCTGCCTGCACCAGCACCCGGCACAGTTCCGCCAGACGGTCAGGTTGCAAGGCACACATATTCAGCACGCACTCCGGGCTGCCCTTTACATAAGAGAGAATGCGCCCGTCCACATTGGAAATGGTGGTCATGTGCTTGAGCTCGGACGAGAAAGGAAACGCGCACAGCCGGGTGTGGTCCTCCCGCTCCCGACGGTAGGTGTTGCCGGTGTCTGCCTGCTCAAAGAACCGCAGCATGGCGCACTCCGTGGGATTGCCGATAAAGCCGCCGTCCGGCGCCAGGTCTGCCGTGGTGTTCAGGCAGATATTATGGGTCAGGTATTCGTTTTGCAGCGCTGCCGCTTCTTTGTGCCACCGGGTATCATAAAAGGCACGCACGGTCATCTTGTTTTCCGTTAAAGTACCGGTCTTGTCCGAGCAGATCACACTGATACAGCCGATGGTCTCCGAGGCGATCATCTTCTTCACCAGGGCGTTTTGCTTGCTCAGCTTGATAATATTGATAGACAGAGACACCGCCACAATGGTGGGCAGTCCCTCCGGCACCGCCGCCACAATCAGCACGATACTGGTGATGAACGCCTCCATCACCGCCTCCAAATGCAGGCCGCCGTGGAGGGCAAAGAAAATCAGCTGGGCCACAAACACAATGCCCGCTGCAATCACGCCAAGCACGGTAATGGTCTTGCCCAGGCGGGCCAGCTTCTCCTGCAAGGGGGTACTGCTTTTTTCTGCATTGCCCAGCTCGCCGGCAATCTTGCCAAATTCCGTAGCGTCGCCCACCGCCGTCACCAGCAGCCGTCCGTTCCCCTCGGTAACGAATGTGCCGCGATAAAGCATATTGGCCCGCTCCGCCAGGGGCGTTTTTTCGTCCGTAAGCACCAGTTCGCTGTCTTTCTTCACCGGAAAGCTCTCGCCGGTAAGGGCGGATTCATCCACCCGCAGAGCGGTGCTCTCCAGCAGTCGTCCGTCCGCCGGCACCTTGTCTCCGGCAGACAGCAACACCACATCGCCCACCGCCAGAAGGGCGCTTTGCAGAGTAACGGTTTGGCCGTCCCGCACCGCGCGCACGGTCATATCCGCGTTGATTTTGGACAGGGCCTCAAACGCCTTGGCGCTGCGCCCCTCCATCACCACGCTGATCACCACGGACAAAGCAATGGCCACGAACACGCCCACGCACTCCAAAAAGTCCGCTTCGCCGCCGGTAACCCGGCGCACAATGTTCACCGCCAGGGCGATCAGCCCGGCTGCAATAAGCATTAAGAGCATAGGCTCCGTGGCTGCATCCCAAAGGCGCTTCAGCAGCGAGTCCGGCTTGCGTCGGGTGAGGGCGTTGGCGCCGTACTGTTCTTTGTTTTTCTGTGCCTGCGCTTCTGTCAGTCCCCGGTTCGCGTCTGCACCGTAGGTTGCCAGCAGCTCCGTTTTTTCTGCGGTAAATGCCTGCATAGAAAGTCCTCCTGCTTCATTTTTACAAAGAAAAAGACCTACCGCCGTTGCCGTGCGTTAGGTCTTTTTGGGTAAAAAATAAAAGACTGCTGCACGAAAAACAGGCGTGCAAGAGTCTCGTTCATTAAGACAAGCCAGACCCGGCACAGCGCCGCAGTCAGTTTGTTGACTTGCCACACGCCCACGGCGTGCAAACTACTCCCTCAAGCGGGTACTTCTTTTGTGACAAAAGCATACCACCCGGCCGCTTGGTTAGTCAAGAGTAACTTGAATGTTAGACAAAATCACCACCCGTCACCTAAAAACGCCAACCTCTTGCCATTTCTTCTCCGATATGGTATATAGAAGGTGAGACACGGCATATCAAATCGTATTTTCACCCCCAAGCCTCCCTCCTTTACAAGGGCGGCAAAACAAAGGATTCTATTTTCCCAGGGAGGTCACGGTATGAAAATCAAAAACACAAAAACGGACATTCTGTTAAACATAGCGGCGGTGGCCTGCCTGGCAGCCGTTACCCTGTACCTACTGGTGCGCTGGTCGCAAATTCCCATGACCATTCCCGGGCACTATACCGCCGACGGCCAAATAGACAGCTGGACCGCCCGCACCACCCTGTGGCAGCTGCCGGTGCTGGGGTGGGTGCTGTATGTGCTGATCACGATTTTAGAGCAGTTCCCCGGGATTTGGAACACCGGCGTGACCGTAACGGAGGAGAACCGCACCGCCGTCTACCGCACATTAAAGACCCTGATCGGCTGGGTAAAGCTGGCGGTGAGCGCCCTGCTCTCTTTGGTGGCGCTGGCCTCCCTGGGCAATGGATATAAGATTTTTCTTGTACTGGCCGCCGTGGGTCTGCTGGCCACCTTTGGGCTGGTGATCTACTTTGTCCGCCGCCTGTTGCAGTTGAAGTAAGCAGCCTATTTTTACAGACAGATTGCAATACACAAAATCCCTCCGGCAATGCCTACGGCCAATCCCTCCGAGTTTGCCTGCGGCGGTGACGGAGGGATTGATGCACTCGCTACGAATACATATAACCCCCGCACACAAAAAGCACCCCCGTCGGGGTGCTTTTTCTATACCTATTATTCTTAATGTTCATCCGCCAGCACAGCGTGGGCGCACTTTATGCCGTCCACGGCGGCGGACACAATGCCACCGGCGTAACCGGCGCCCTCACCGCAGGGGTACACCCCGCGCAGATTGCACTGGCAAAATTCGTCCCGCAAAATCCGCACGCTGCTGGAGGAGCGGGTTTCCGGCGCAGTAAGCACCGCGTCCGGCAGGGCAAAGCCGTGGAGCCGCTTGTCCATCTCCGTAATGGCCGCCTGCATGGTGGTGCGCACCTTGTCTGGCAGGCAGTACCGCAGGTTGGTAAGCGTGACCCCGGTGGGGCAGGTGGGCTGCACATTGCCCAGCGCCCGACTTTCCCGATCCGCTAAGAAATCGCCCACCAGCTGCGCCGGTGCACGGTAATCGCCCCCACCCAGGGCAAAAGCGTTTTGCTCAATCTCTCGCTGATAATACATTCCCGCCAGCGGGTGCTCCGAGGGGAAGTCCACCGGGTCAATACCCACGAGCAGCGCCGAGTTGGCATTCTCGCCGTCCCGGGCCAGGGTGCTCATGCCGTTGACGATCACGCCGCCCTTTTCGCTGGCGGCGGCCACCACCGTGCCCCCCGGGCACATACAAAAGGTATACGCCCCTCGCTGGTGCAGACCGTGGCAGCTGAGCTTGTAATCCGCAGCCCCCAGCTTAGGGTGACCGGCAAAAGCGCCGTACTGGGCCTTGTCAATGAGCTTTTGCGGGTGCTCAATGCGGGCGCCCACACTAAAGGGCTTTTGGATAATTTGCGCGCCGTTTTTATAAAGCATTTCCACCGTGTCCCGGGCGCTGTGGCCGATGGCCAGGATCACCGCATCCGTCTCCATATCCACCGTTTGACCCAAATGGCTGTAAGTGACCCCATGGATAAAGCCGTTGGCTAAGATCAAATTCTCCAGCCGACATTCCAGGCGCACCTCGCCCCCCAGGCGCTCAATTTTTTTGCGAATATTCTGCACCACCACAGCCAGTCGGTCCGTGCCGATATGGGGCTTGGCGGCGTATAAAATCTCCTCCGGCGCACCGGCCTCATACAGCTCTTGCAGTACCTGGCGAATAAAGGGGCTTTTAATGCCGGTGGTCAACTTGCCGTCAGAAAAAGTACCGGCACCGCCCTCGCCGAACTGCACATTGCTCTCCTCGTTGAGAATATGCTGCTGCCAAAAGGCGTTCACATCCTGCTGGCGGCGCTGAATATCCTTGCCTCGCTCCAACACAATGGGGCGCAGTCCTGCCTCAGCCAAGATCAGGCCGGCAAACATACCCGCCGGACCAAAACCAACCACCACCGGGCGAAAAGCGGACTGCCGCCGATTCACCGGCAGGGTGTACTTGTATTCTTCCGCCGCCTTGGCCTTAGGAGAGCGGCAGCGGCGCAGCACCTGGGTTTCGTCCAGCCCCAGGGTCACATCTACCGTATAAGAGAAGTGCACATCGTCCTTTTTGCGGGCGTCCACACTCTTTTTAAAAATCGTCAGTTTTTCAATATATTTGGGATCGGTGCGCAGCACCTTGCCCGCCTTTTTGCGCAGCAGGCTCTCGTCCTCATCCAGTTCCAGACGCAACTCACTTACTCGTATCATTCCGCTTCTCCACTATCTGCCCGGCGGCCGCCAAACCGCTGTAAAAGGCAAAATTCAAATTATAACCGCCGCAGGGCTGCTGCTCGTCCAGCACCTCGCCGACAATATACAGCCCGGGCACCCGCCGAGAGGCAAAGCCCCCCAATTCCGTCCGAGGCACACCGCCGCCGGTGATCTGGGCAAAGGCGTAGCCCTTGGTGCCGGTAACGATCAGCTGCCAGTGCTTGGCGATCTGCACCAGCCGAGCCGGGTCGCTCGCCGCCTGTTTTTCCAAAATCTCCGTCACCTCTGCGCTGAGGATCCCTCGCAGGGAGCCGAATTGCCGCAGGTAAGACAAAAGCTGATTTTCGCTCCACTCCGGGACCAAATCCAGCACTGCGCAGCACTTTTGCGGCCGGGGACGGGCAAAGTTCTGCCCCACCGCCCAGCTTACATCCATCACCGCAATGCCGGACAAACCGTAATCGGTAAACAGCACCTCGCCCTGACTCTTCGCCACGGTTTCACCGTCCAAAGTGACGGCTACTGCCGCTCGGGTGCGCTGCCCCTTAAGCTTGCGAGGGTATTTGCTGGAGGAGGTCAGCTGCACCAGCGCCGGATACAGAGGCGTACAGCTGTGGCCCAGATCTTGCAGCAGGGCATAGCCGCTGCCATCGCTGCCCAGTGCCGGCTGTGCCTGCCCGCCGCAGGCCACCACCACCTTGTCGCCGGCAAAGACGCCCTTATCCGTTTGCACCGTAAAGCCGGGGATGATCTTTTCCACCCGGCAGCCGGTAACCAGGCGCACGCCCAAGGTGCGGCAGGCGTCCAGCAGCAAATTTTGCACCGTGGCTGCCCGCAGGCTGTAAGGATATACGCGCCCCAAATCCTCCTGCCGGGTCATCAAACCGAGAGAGGCAAAGAAATCCAGCACCGCCCGGCTGTGGGGCGCCTGTATATTGGTCAAATTGCACCGGCCGTTGCCGGTAGCCAGCAGCTTTTTGCCCGGCTGCTCCAGCCGCTCCAGCACCGTGACCTGCAGCGCCGAGTCCAGTTGCCGCAGCCGTATGGCACAGCACAATCCCGCCGCGCCGCCGCCCACGATCAGCACCCGCATATCTTCGCCTCCCTTATATAGAATATACATATCATAATATATTCCGCCGCCAAATGCAAACAATTCTTGCGCCGTCTCGCATGAAAGCGGCTTTTATTTTGATTTTCCCCTTGACGAACGGGTACGGTTGTGGTATAGTGTTTGTACCTCGGTAAGTGGGGTTTTATTTTTTGCCCATTTTTAGGTGCGCATTGCGTGGCGCAACGAGGGAGATTCACACACAATCGAAATACAACGGAGGTGCTTATTAATGAGAGTTAAGATTACCTTAGCTTGCACAGAGTGCAAACAGCGCAACTACAACACAATGAAGAACAAGAAGAATACGCCCGACAGACTTGAGATGAACAAGTACTGCCGTTTCTGCAAAAAGCATACCTTGCACAGAGAAACGAAATAACAGGAGGACTGACAATGGCTGACGAAAAGAAAGCGTCTGCAAAGCCGGAAAAGAGCAGCAAACCTGCCAAAAAGTCCGACGCCAAGGCAGATAAGTCAAAGGCAAAAAAAGCCAAGAAAAATCCGTTCAAATCCATTGGTTCATTCTTCAAAAGCGTAAAATCAGAGGGTAAAAAAGTCGTTTGGTCAGACGGTAAGAGCGTGCTCAAGAACACCCTGACCGTACTGGTAGTCGTGATCATCGTCGGCGTGTGCATTTATTTGGTAGACACCGGCCTGACCCTGGGTATGAAGGGCATTAAGAGCCTGAAGACCAACAGCGAGACCACCACCGCTGCCAGCGAAACCACCACCCAGAAAACCACTTCGGCGGCTTTGGCTGAGGCCACCACCGAACAGACCACCAAATAAAGACCCGAACGCACGCAGGGGCAAAGCCCCCATTCGGATCACAGCAATTTACGGAGGTTCTGTTTAGTATGGAAGAAGCAAAATGGTATGTTGCCCACACCTTTTCCGGTTATGAGAACAAGGTAGCCAGCAACATTGAGACCGTGGTAGAGAACCGCAACCTGCACGATTGGATTCAGGATGTGGTCGTCCCTACCGAGACGGTGGTAGAGATCAAAGATGACGGCACCAAAAAGGAAGTGGAGCGCAAGATCTTCCCCGGCTATGTGCTCATCAAAATGGTGATGAACGACGACAGCTGGTATGTGGTGCGCAACACCCGCGGCTGCACCGGCTTTGTGGGTCCGGAGAGCAAGCCTGTTCCCTTAACGGAGGAAGAGGTACGCAAGCTGGGCGTGGAGAAGGTCACCGTAGAGGTGCACTACGCCGTAGGCGATCTGGTCAATGTGATCGACGGCCCGCTGGAGGGCTTCTCCGGCACTGTGGACGCCATCGACATTCCCAACAACAGCGCACAGGTCACCGTTTCCATGTTTGGGCGCGAAACATCAGTTGATTTTGAGCTTGACCAGCTTGAAAAGGTCAAAGACTAACATTTGGTAATACGCGGCTTGCCGCTGATTATCACCGCTTTTTGCGGTGCGTGGGAGGAGCGCACAGCGCCCCGCCAATGACCACAATTTAGGAGGAAAATTATTATGGCACAGAAGGTAGTAGGTTTAATTAAACTTCAGATCCCGGCCGGTAAGGCGACCCCTGCCCCCCCGGTTGGCCCGGCTCTCGGTCAGCACGGTGTAAACATCGTGGCTTTCACCAAGGACTTTAACGAGAGAACCAAGAACGACGCCGGCCTGATCATTCCCGTAGTGATCACCGTTTATGAGGATCGTTCTTTCACTTTCATCACCAAGACCCCGCCCGCAGCCATTCTCATCAAGAAGGCTTGCGGCATTGACAAGGCTTCCGGCGTTCCCAACAAGAACAAGGTAGCCACCATCACCAAGGAGCAGGTCCAGAAGATCGCTGAGACCAAAATGCCCGACCTGAACGCAGCTTCTTTGGAGGCCGCTATGTCCATGATCGCCGGCACTGCTCGCAGCATGGGTATTGTAGTAGAAGACTGAGTCCCTTGTGGGAGGAAAGATCCGATTAACCACTGGAGGTAATTTGTAATGAAACACGGAAAGAAATATGTGGACGGCGCCAAGCTGGTAGACCGCTCCAATCTGTATGATAGCGCTGAGGCACTTGACCTGGCTGTTAAGACCGCCACAGCTAAATTTGACGAAACCATTGAGGCTCACATTCGCCTGGGCGTTGACTCCCGTCACGCTGATCAGCAGGTGCGTGGCGCTGTGGTGCTGCCCAACGGCACCGGTAAAACCGTGCGCGTGGCTGTATTTGCCAAGGGCGACCTGGCCAAGGCTGCTACCGAGGCCGGCGCTGACATCGTTGGCGACGCTGACCTGGTAGAGAAGATCCAGGGCGGCTGGATGGACTTTGATGTGGCCGTTGCCAGCCCGGATATGATGGGCTTCGTTGGTCGTTTGGGTAAAGTGCTGGGCCCCCGCGGTCTGATGCCCTCTCCCAAGGCCGGCACCGTAACCATGGATGTGGCTAAGGCTGTAACCGAGGCTAAGGCCGGTAAGATCGAGTACCGTCTGGACAAGACCAACATCATTCACTGCCCCATCGGCAAGGCTTCCTTTGGGCAGGAGAAGCTGCTGGAGAACTTCAACGCTCTGCTGGACGCCATCATCAAGGCAAAGCCGGCTGCACTGAAGGGCCAGTATATTAAGTCCGTTGCCGTGGCTTCCACCATGGGCCCCGGCGTGCGTATCAACCCCAACAAAGTTGGTACTGTTTCTGCTCAATAAGTTTTTGGGTATTGACAAGGCTTGTGCCTTGTGTTAAAATACTATCGCTGTTCAGCCAAAGACAGCAGGTGCCGTTTGGCGTAAGTTGATCGCCTGCCGAGGAATGAATGTGCATGGTTCGCACCCTGCGGTGCAATATCTATGTCATTTTGTGCATTCCGAGGTACATCGGAATGCACTTTTTGTTTTGCTAAACAGCCATAAAGACCGCATTTTGCGGCAAATACTTATGGAGGTTATGTTTTATGCCAAGTACAGCAGTTCTTGAAATGAAAAAGCAGCAGGTTGCCGCTCTTTCTGACCGGATCAAGAATTCCTGCGCCGGTGTAGTGGTTGACTACAAAGGCATCACCGTGTCCGATGACACGCAGTTGCGTCACGAGCTGCGTGAGGCCGGTGTGCACTACACTGTCGTAAAGAACACCCTTTTGGGCAGAGCAGCTGAAGCTGCCGGTCTGGAAGGCCTTGAGTCTGTGTTGGAAGGCACCACCGCCATCGCCACCTGTGACGATGACTATGTGGCATCTGCCCGCATTCTGCAAAAGTTTGCAGACGGCCACGACAATTTTGCCATTAAGTCCGGTTATCTGGACGGCAAAGTGATCGCTCTGGACGAGGTTATTGCGCTTTCCAAGCTGCCTTCCAGAGAGGCCATGCTGGCTCAGATCGCAAGTCTTGTTGTTGAGCCCATCGCCTGCATTGCCCGTGCCGTTGCAGCACTGGAAGAAAAGGGCGGTGCAACACCCGTCGCTGCAGAGGCCGAAGAGGCTCCCGCAGAGGCTGCTCCCGCTGAGGAAGCACCTGCTGAAGAAACAGCAGAATAATTTAATTTTTATTATAATTTACGGAGGTAATTATCATGGCAACCGAGAAAATCACTGCTATTGTAGATTCCATCGCAGAACTGAGCGTTCTGGAGCTTAAAGAGCTCAAGGAAACAATCGAAGAGACCTTTGGCGTTACTGCTGCCGCAGTCGCCGTTGCAGCTGCTCCCGCTGAGGGTGGCGCCGCTGCTGCTGACGAGAAGACCGAGTTTGATGTTGTGCTGACCGATGTTGGCGCCAACAAGATTCAGGTAATCAAGGCCGTTCGTGAGGCTACCGGCCTGGGTCTGAAGGAAGCTAAGGCTATCGTTGACGGCGCTCCCGCTACCGTTAAGGAAGCAATGCCCACCGCTGACGCTGAGGCTCTGAAGGCTAAGCTGACTGAGGTTGGCGCTACCGTTGAGCTGAAATAAGTTCACGCCAAGCAACCGACACGGACACTCCCTTGAGTGTCCGTGTTTTTTTGTCTTGGTATAGCAAATGCGTTTTGTTTTTTGCTGTGTACGATACACGCCGCTTTTTTGATTCCTATTGTAATTCTCGGCGGAATTTGCTATGATGGGCATAGATTTTCATAATGGAGGTACGGTTATGACCAACTGGGGATATAAGGCGGTGCGCAAAGTGCTGCAAACCTTTGGCGGGGCGGAGCTGGCGCAGCAGCAAAGCGGACGGATCACCGGTGAACCGGGCAATCCGGAGGTGGCGACGCTGGCCAGACGGGCCGGTGCGGAAAGCTGCGTGCTGCTGAAGAACAACAACCACACCTTGCCCCTGGATCTGTCTGCGCCGGTGGCGCTGTTTGGCCGGGTGCAGAAGAACTATTTTTATGTAGGCAACGGCAGCGGCGGCGATGTTTCCGCCCCGTACAGTATCAACCTGGTGCAAGGGCTGGTAAACGCCGGTGTGCAGCTGGACAGCACCGTACTGGCCGCCTATGAAAGCTGGTGCACCGCCTCTGTCAACGACCCGGACCCGGGATTTTGGGGGCACTGGCCCCGCTATTATGCAGAAATGCCGGTGAAGCAAGACTGGGTACAGGCGGCTGCTAAGCGGTGCCAAACCGCCGTGGTGGTGATTGGCCGCAGCGCCGGTGAGGACCGGGAAAACACGCTGAAAAAAGGCAGTTTTTACCTGACGAATAAAGAAAAGGCCTTGCTGGATGCAGTGACCACCGCCTTTCAAAAAGTGGTGCTGGTGCTGAATATCGGCAGCATTATGGACTTTGCGGAAATCGACACCTACGGCGACAAGATCAGCGCCATTTTGCTGGCCTGGCAGCTGGGCATGGAGAGCGGTAACGCGGTGGCGGATGTGCTCACCGGGCAGGTGAACCCAAGCGGCCGCCTGACGGACACCATCGCCAAAACCTACGCCGACTACCCGGCACAGAACTTTGGCAACAAGGCAGAGAACCGCTATACAGAAGATATTTTTGTGGGCTATCGGTACTTTGAGACCTTTGCGCCGGAGCGGGTGCTGTACCCCTTTGGTTATGGTCTGTCTTACACGGACTTTGCCTGCAAAGTGACAAAAACAGAAACAAAAGACCAGACGGTCGCCGTGCAGGTGCAGGTGGAGAACACCGGCGCGCTGCCCGGCAAACAGGTGGTACAACTGTACGCCTGCTGTCCCTGCGGTGCACTGGGCAAGGCCGCCAAGGTACTTATTGCCTTTGGCAAAACGGAGGAACTGGCCCCCGGCAAGCACCAAAACCTGACCCTCACCGCCCCTTATCGACACTTTGCCAGCTTTGACGACAGCGGCGCTGCCGGGCACAAAAACGCCTGGTTGCTGGAAGCGGGGGACTACACTTTTTGCCTAGGTACAGATGTGCGCAGTGCTGTCCCCTGCGGTGACCTGCACCTGGCGGACACGCTGGTGCTGGAGCAGTGTTGCCAGTTGCTGGCGCCCCCGGCGGACAGCGGCTTTGACCGACTTACCGCCACAATACAAAACGGCAAAGTGACCCGGACCTACGCCCCGGTGCCCACCGCCACCGTAGACTTAAAGCAGGAGATCCTGGATCATCTGCCCCCTGCCCTGCCGGTCACCGGCAACAAGGGCTTTGTGCTGGCAGATGTGGCCGAAGGCAGCGTCAGCCTGGACGACTTTGTGGCGCAGTTGTCTACTACGGAGATGGAGCTGCTTAGTCGCGGCGAGGGCATGATGGACAGCCCACTGGGTGCCTCCGGCAATGCGGGCGCCATGGCCGGGGTCAGCGACAGCCTGCGCCAAAAGGGCATACCCCCGGTAATCACCACCGACGGCCCCTCCGGGATTCGCCTGCGGGCCACCTGTTCCCTGCTGCCCAGCGGCACCGCCCTGGCTTGCAGCTGGAACCTGCCGCTGGTACAGGACCTGTACGCCGCCATGGGGCGGGAGATGGTGGACAAGGGCACCGATGTGCTACTGGCGCCGGGCATGAATATCCACCGCAATCCGCTGTGCGGGCGCAATTTTGAATACTTCTCCGAGGACCCGCTGGTCACCGGCAAGCTGGCCGCCGCGGTAGTGCAGGGTCTGCAAAGCGCTCCGGTATCCGCCTGTCCCAAGCACTTTGCCTGCAACAATCAGGAATATAACCGCAACCACAACAATTCCGTAGTCAGCGCCCGCGCCCTGCGGGAGATCTATTTGCGGGGATTTGAGATCTGCATAAAAGAAGCACATCCCAAGAACCTGATGACCAGCTACAACAAGATCAACGGCGTGTGGAGCCACTACAACTACCAGCTGTGCACCGCCCTGCTGCGGGAGGAATGGGGCTACACCGGCAATGTAATGACCGACTGGTGGATGCGCTACGCCGCCTCGCCGGAGTTCCCGGAACTGCGGGACAACGGCTACCGGGTGCGGGCACAGGTTGATGTGCTGATGCCCGGCGCCAAAACCGCCATCAGCAAGTCCGCCCCCAACGACGGCAGTCTGCTGGCGACCCTGGGCAAGCCCGACGGCATCACTCTGGGCGAGCTGCAACGCACGGCAAAGAATGTGCTGCGCATGACCCTGCGCACAAAATTCGCCGGGCAGTACAAAGACTAAAATAATCCCCCACGGTGGGTTGCTACTGCCCCGCCGCCGTGGTAAAATGAAAACATCAAGTAAGCGCCTAACGGCGCAATATCGGGAGGATAACCAAATGGCATGTTTCTTAGTACCGGCCGCTGAGGCCGTGGTGGTCACCGCTGTGGCGCTGACCCTGAAGAAAAAGGAAGAAAAGCTCACGCTGCCCGCCCATGAAGCTGTGGGCACTGGGGCACCTGCCCAGGAGCAGAAATTCACCTGGAGCCGCAAGCTGTTCTTGCTGTCCGGTCTGCTGTGGGGCGGCATTTTGCTGCTGGCCTTTGAGCATCTGTGGCACGGCGAGGTGACTCTGTTTGCACCGTTTCTAACGGCCATGAGCAACCCGGAGGACAAAACGGTCATGCTCCACGAAATGGCTACTGTGGGTGTGACTATGAGCGCCGTTGTCACCGCTGTATGGGGCATAGCAGTCGCCGTGGTCAGCGCCAAGTTCAAAAAGCGCGCCAAAACGGCTGCACAGGAGGGTTAATATGTGTCTGCTGCTAACCTTGATGGCTGCCGTGGCGGCCACCGTGGCTTGGTACGCCTGCGAAAAGCGCAAAACCTACCGACTGGGCACGCTGTGCCTGATCTACTGGGGCGCCGGGCTGATGTGGCTGGTGGACTTCTTCTTTGAATACTTCAGCGAAGGGGCGGCGTATTTTCAGCAGAGCTTCAGCGAGATACTGAACGACAGTCTGCTGGGTCTCTCTGCCGTAACCTTGGGCGCCATCGCCTGGCTGGCGATCTTGCTGGTCAAGGATCCTAAGCGTGTGTTCAAACAGCAATAAATCAAAAGGGCGACTGCACCGCAGCCGCCTTTTTCTTTGCCTGAAAAATCTTAGACAAATCCGGTTCCTTTTGCCGCATTATACACAAAATGGATGAATCCCATCACTTTCCATTGCATTTTTTTATAGAATATGTATAATAAAAAGAGATGTGCACACCGTACAAAATAGGAATTTGGAGGGAACCGATATGGATATGAGCACCAACAAACAACTGCGCCCTTTCGGTATGCGTGATAAGATCGGCTATGCCTTTGGCGACTTTGGATGCAATATGAGCTTTGCATTCATTAACAGCTACCTGATGCTGTTCTATGTCACCTGTATGAAGATTGATCCCAAGCACTTTGCCATTCTCATTCTGCTGGGCAAAATTTTTGACGCCATCAACGACCCCATCATCGGCGGTCTGTGCGATGCCACCAAACCCGGCAAGGACGGTAAATTTAAGCCCTGGATCAAGTGGGCCAGCCCGGTGCTGCTGCTGTCCAGTATTGCCCTGTTCATTTATGCACCCAGTGCGCCCTACGGGGTAAAGATCGCCATGTGCCTGGGCATTTACTGCCTGTGGAGCGTGGCGTACACCAGCGTGAATGTGCCCTACGGCTCCATGCAAAGCTGCATTACCAACGACCCGGCGGGCCGCTCCTCCCTGTCCCAGTGGCGGAGTATCGGCGCTATGTGTGCCCAGATTCCCATTATGATCCTGCTGCCCCTGCTGGTATATGACAAGAACGACAATCCCCGCGGTGAGCTGTTCATCATCTTTGTGGGCGTGATGGGTGCCATCGGTTTGGTATCCTTCTACCTGCTGCGGCGCATGACCACCGAGCGCATTGCCGCTGCACAGCCCCTGGAGAAACAGAAGTTCAACTATTTTGCCACCCTTGGCTCTTTCTTTAAGAACAAACCCATGATGGGCGTGACCATCAGCACCGTGGCATACCTGGCGCTGATGATGACGGTGACCACCTCCATGCCCTATATCTTTATGTGTTATTTTCAGAACACCAAGCTGATCACCATTGCCACCATGCTGGCCGGATGTCCGGTGGCGCTGGGCATTTTGCTGGTAAAGCCCATGCTCAAGAAATTCACCAAAAAGCAATTGTGCACCTATCCCTTTGTCCTGTCGGCCATCTCTGCCGGCGTGGCTGCCTTTGTGCGAATCCGTAACCCCTATGTTTGGATCGTACTGGTGGCCATCGCCATGTTTGGCTCTGCCTTTTACCTGACCTTGATGTGGGCGCTGGTGGCAGACTGCATCGACTACCAGGAGCGCCGGACCGGCCGCCGGGAGGAAAGCTCCATTTACGCCACCTATTCCCTGTTCCGCAAAATTGCCCAGGGTGTAGGCGCCGCCGTAGTCAGCTGGGCCATCGGTATGACCGGCTATGACCAAAAGCTGGGCGCCCTGGAGCAGGCTGCCGGTGTACCGGAGAAGATCTATTTCGTCACCGCGTTCCTGCCCTTTATTGGCGCACTGATCAGCCTGATCAGTATGCATTTTCTGTATAATCTGGACGACAACGCCCAGGAAAAAGTAAAATAATCCACCCGGAGGCAACCCTATGCGACAAATCATCAATATTAACAAAGACTGGCGCTTTTCCAAAAAGCCCCAGAGTACCCCCACTGCCCTGCCCACCGACTGGGAGTCGGTGGACCTGCCCCACACCTGGAACGGCACAGACGGCCAAGACGGCGGCAACGACTATTACAGAGGCAAGTGCGCCTACGCCAAGGCACTCACCGCCGATGAACTGGGCAGCGCCCCGGTGCATTACCTGCAATTCGACGGCGTAAACAGCAGCGCCCAGGTCTACTGGAACGGTCGGCAGATTGCCAAGCATGACGGCGGCTACTCCACCTTCCGTGCCAAGCTGCCGGAAATTTTGCCGGAGAACCTGCTGGTGGTCTATGCAGACAACAGCCCCAATGAAACGGTATATCCCCAGATGGCGGATTTCACCTTCTACGGCGGCATTTACCGGGATGTAACCGTGCTGGGCGTGGAAGAGAGCCACTTTGACCTGGACTACTACGGCGCTCCCGGTGTGCAAGTGGTGCCCACCATGCAAGGCACTGACGCCACGGTGGCTGCCACGGCGTATGTGACTGCACCGGCAGGCTGCACCGTGCATTTTGCCATCACCAATAGGGACGGCGACCCGGTGGCAGAAGCCGATGCGGACGCTGCCGATGCAAAGACCAACATCAAATTGGAAAACGCCCACCTGTGGCACGGCACAGAGGACCCGTACCTGTATACCCTGACGGTCACTTTGCTGCAAAACGGCAAAGCGGTAGACGAAATTGCCACCCGCTTTGGCTGCCGCAGCTTTGCTATTGATCCGCAAAAGGGCTTTATCTTAAACGGCAAACCCTATCCCCTGCGCGGCGTATCCCGCCACCAGGATCGGCCGGGGATCGGCAACGCCCTCACCGCCAAGGAGCACACGGAGGATATGGATCTGATCTGCGAGCTGGGCGCCAACACCATTCGCCTGGCCCATTACCAGCACAGCCAGATCTTTTATGACCTGTGCGACGAGCGAGGTATGGTCGTCTGGGCAGAAATCCCCTATATTTCCCGCCACATGCCCGGGGGCAAGGCCAACACCATCAGCCAAATGACAGAGTTGATCTGCCAAAACAGCAATCACCCCAGCATTGTGGTGTGGGGTCTGTCTAACGAAATCACCATGAACGGCGCGTCAGATCCCTCCCTTTTGGAGAACCACCGGGCGCTGAACGACCTGGTGCATAAAATGGATCCCACCCGCCCCACAACCATAGCGGTGCTGAGCATGTGCGATCCCGGAGAGGCTTATGTACAGATCGCCGATGTGCTGTCCTACAACCACTACTTTGGCTGGTACGGCGGCAAAACCGAGATGTACGGCCCCTGGTTTGACAAATTTCACAAGAAGTACCCGGATCGGGCGGTAGGCATGAGCGAGTACGGCTGTGAGGCGCTGAACTGGCACACCTCTGACCCCCAGCAGGGCGACTACACCGAGGAGTACCAGGCCAAGTATCACGAGGATGTAATCCGCCAAATCGCCGTGCGCCCCTGGATGTGGTCCACCCATGTGTGGAATATGTTTGACTTTGCCGCAGATGCCCGCAGCGAGGGCGGCGAGAACGGTATGAACCACAAGGGCTTGGTAACCTTTGACCGGCAGTATAAGAAAGATGCGTTCTATGCCTACAAGGCTTGGCTGTCCACGGAGCCGTTCGTCCACATTTGCGGCAAGCGGTATGTGGACCGCACCGAGGATGTGACCAAGGTCACCGTCTACACCAACCAGCCCCAGGTAGAGCTGTTTGCCAACGGCAAGAGCCTGGGCGTGCAGCAAAAGGGCGAATATCCGTTTTTCTACTTTGATGTGCCAAACAGCGGCGAGACGACCCTGACCGCCAAGGCCGGGGACTGCACGGACGAGAGTCACCTGCGCCATGTGAATGAGCCAAACCGGGACTATGTGCTCCAAGAGGAGGGCGCCGTCATCAACTGGTTTGAGATCGAGACCCCGCCCGGCTATATGAGCATTAACGACACCATCGGCGATATTTTGGCCACCACCCGGGGCAAGCTGCTGGCCCTGCGGATCGTGCAAATGGTGCGGGCCAATATGAAGAAGAACAAGGGCGGCTCCACCGGCGGCATGGCAGATATGGCCAAGGGCATGAAAATCAACAAGAGCTTGATTGACATGGGCAAGGGCTTCACCGTCAAGCGCGTGTGCATGATGGCCGGCGGCCTGTTTACCAAGGAGCAGATCCTGGAGATCAACGCCAAGCTGAATAAAATCAAGAAAAAGCAAAAGTAATTTTGCCACCGACTTCCCTTGCAGAGCCCTGCGAGGGAAGTTTTTTTGCCCCGCACCCGGCAGCGGATCGCCGCGCCGGAATTGGCACGATAAATTTTAATTTACCCCTTGCCCTGCCGCCCCCTGCGTGGTATAATAATAGCCACACGGGCGCGTAGCTCAGTTGGGAGAGTGCTGCATTCGCATTGCAGAGGTCGAGGGTTCGACTCCCTTCGTGTCCACCAAAAGCCGATTTCTTTTGAGATCGGCTTTTTTCTTTTGCCCGCCTCGGCCCGCATTTTTTATTATCCGGAATACCGCCGCAATGCGCCGAACCGCAGGGGCTTGCAATTTTGCTCCGTTTTGTGTACCATGGTAGCAGAGAAACTGTACGAATTTGCAGCAAAGGAGATAGGAGCGGTCTATGCGCACGGTGAAAATTGCATACACGCCCCCGCAGCGGCGCTCCCTTTGGGAAAAGCTGCGCTACAAGCTGGCGGTGCGGCGCAAGGGCGGCCCGGTCTGGGCGCGCATTGGGGACACCCGGCAAATGGTCCGCCGCTATCCCGGGCACAACAGCCGTCGGGCTTTTGTGCAGGCAGTGCTGGCCTACGGTTGCTCCTCTTATCTGGCGGAACGACTGCTGAATCCTCGCCGCCGGGAGGAAGTCCGCTTTGCAGCACCCTACTGCCCGGCACCCGGTGCTCGGCTGTACCACTGGACGATACTGGACAATATGGCCGATATTCACGCCCACGGACTGCGCCCGGCCAACCGGGGCGGCTATGTATACATCACCGACGACCCGGACTACATCGCAAACAGCAGCTATTTTTACTGGAAGGTGGGTCGTATCGGGCAAGACGCCACCTTTGTGCTGCTGGAAATTGACGCCTGTGCGCTGGCTCGGACCCAACCCATTATGCGGGTGCTGGAGCACCACGAATTTGCCGTTCCCGCCGTGCCGCCGGAATATCTGGCGCTGGTGTAAACACCCACCATTTGCTGTCGAAAACAGACAAGAACAACAAAATATTGACAGCGGCACAGGGAAATGCTACAATAAAAATAAACGGGGACGCAACGGAGCTGACTTATAAGCATTCCGCCGCGTCCTCTTTTTGGATTAAAAATCATTGACCGTAGGGGGAAATGCGATGCAATTCAAATCGGACGGCACCTTGAAAATCATGCAAATCACCGATATGCAAGAGATTCCGGCCATCTCACCGGACACCCTGGCACTGCTGGACGCGGCGGTGGAGGCGGAGCACCCGGATCTGGTCATCTACACCGGCGACCAAATCAAGGGCTACGGCGTGACCTATAAGGGCAAGACCAAAAAAGAGCTGGAGGCCGCTGTGGCCAAGACCATTACCGCCCTGCTGGAGCCGGTGACCCGGCGCCACATTCCCTTTGCCGTTACCTTTGGCAACCACGATCGGCAAGTGGGCATCAGCAACGCAGACCAATTTAACGACATATACAAATCCCTGCCCGGCTGTATCGGAGAGCAAGCAGAGGGCATTCCCGGCGGCGGCACCTACGCAGTGCCCCTGACCGCCTCTGACGGCTCCGGGCGCACGGTGATGAACCTGTACCTGTTCGACACCGGCACCGACGCCAAGGGCGGCGGGTATGAGGCCTTTGATCCGGCCATTATCGACTGGTATCGCAAGACCCGGGACGCACTGAAGGCAGAAACCGGCCACTATGTGCCCTCTTTGGTATTCCAACACATTCCCATGCCGGAGTATTACCATGTGCTGCGACGGGTGAAAAAAAGCGAGAAAGGCGCCATCCAAGCCTTCCGCACCCATAAAAACGAATTCTACAAGCTGGGCGACACCTGCCGTCCCGGCGATATGTTGGAGGAGCCGCCCTCCATTCCGGACATCAACAACGGCGAGTTTGACGCCCTGCACGAAAAGGGCGATATTCTGGGCGTGTTTGTAGGCCACGACCACAAAAACAGCTTTGTTGGCCGGTACAAGGATATGGACCTGGGCTTTACCCAGTCCGCCGGCTTTAATGTGTACGGCAACCGCACCAAGCGCGGCGTACGCTGCTTTGTTCTGCATGAGGACGACCCCACGCATTACGACACCTACACCCGCACCTATGAAGAATTGGTGGGCACCAAGGTGCACCGCCCGGTGTTTGATTACCTGTCCAGCAAGGCCCCGGCTACCATGGACGCAGCCATTCCCATGATCGTAAAGACCGTGGTGGGGCTGGCGGTAATCGTCGCCCTGATCATTCTACTGGCCAAACTACTGTAACGGAGGACCATTATGAACGAAAAGAAAAAAGACAACGCCTTCGTCCGCTGGACAGAGAAGCACGCAGAAATCTGGAAATTCATTAAGTTTATGATTGCCGGCGGCGGCTCCTCTGCCGTAGAGTTGGTGGTACACATGGTACTGCTGGCAACGGTGTTTAAACCCTTTTTGGATCAGCCCATCACCAACGACGCGCTGAATATGATCGGCATTGAGTCCAAGGGCTATCTGTACACCTACCTAATCTCCACCACCGTGGGCTACGGCATCGCCTTTATCCTAAACCGAAAGATCACCTTTAAGGCAGATGTGAACCCCACACTTAGTATGATCCTCTATGCCATTATGGTGGTGTTTACCATCTTTGCCAACGGCTGGATCGGCTCTGCTATGACCACCTTTGCCCAAGGGCACAACCTAACCGGCGGCTTTTGGGACATGGTGATTAAGCTGATCGGTATGGCGATCCCCACGCTGTGGACCTATCCCTGTAACCGCTTTATCATTCACCGCAAGAAGAAACCCCAGACCACTGCAACAGAGAAAGAAGAAGCATAATTTATGAGCAATACCACTGAAAAGAAAGAAAAGCAGAGCTTTGGCCAATTTATCAAATTTGCCTTATTTTCCGCCTCCGCCGGCATTATCCAGGTGCTGACCTTTACCCTGCTGAGCGAGGTGGTCATCAAACTGCCTGCCATTCAAAGTGCCATGGAGAGCAACGCTACCTTTGCCAGGATCATGCAAAATGAGTACGGCCCCATGTACCTGACCGCCCTGATCCTGTCTGTGGTGTGGAACTTCACCTTTAACCGCAAATTCACCTTTAAGTCCGCTGCCAATGTGCCGGTGGCCATGCTAAAGGTCTTTGCCTTTTACCTGGTGTTCACCCCCATCTCCACCCTGCTTGGCAATTACTTTACCGCCAAGTTTGCGGATGTGAGCGCCATCAACTACATTGTGCTGGGGCTGACTATGGCCACCAATATGATCACGGAATTCCTCTATGACAAATTCGTGGTATTCCGCGGCCAGGAGAATACCGCCGTCAGTAAAAAGGACAAGAAAAAAGCATAATAAAATCGCAAAAAGACAAAGAAAAGCGACTGCGCAAAAAGTGCAGTCGCTTTTTATATGTTCCGTATCAGTCCAGCATTTGCAAAATCTCTTCCTTAGAGCGAACACCCACGGCACGATTAACCGTACGGCCGTCCCGAATCACCAGCAAAGTGGGAATACTGGCAATGCCAAAGGCCTGGGCCAACTCCGGCTGCTCGTCCACATTCACCTTGCCCACCTTGGCGCCGGTAACCTCTGCGCCGATCTCATCCACAATGGGCGACACCATACGGCACGGGCCGCACCAGGTGGCCCAAAAATCCAACAGCACCGGGCACCCGGCCTGCATCACTTCTTCCTGAAAATTCTCTTTTGTAACGGTCATAACGGCCATTTTAGTCATCCTCCTCTGTTTTATAATACAACCGACAATGGCAAAACCCCGGCTCCTTTTGCTCTCGAAAGGCCTTGCACATACACTTGGTGTCCGGCGAACGCTCCAGCATACAGGGGCAGTAGCCGCCGGTGCGCTTTAAGCCCTCTCGCACGGTTTTGACCATCTCTTTGTCCGGATTCAATTTGATCTTCACTGGATCACCTCCCTTTTTCTTTATTGTAACACACCTGTAAAGCCCTGGCAAGCGGGGGATTCTGACCGGCTTTGACAGACGATTTTCTTTATTTTGTCCGATATTTTGCCGCTTATACAGATATACGCGACCGTAATTGCACACTTATGCGAATTGTGAACATTAAGTGAATTTTTCATAAAATGCCACAAATCTCCATACCTACTTGCTATAATAGACTGGGTTTTGTCTTTTCAAAATCCACATTTTAGTCCTACCTATATGGTAAGGCACAATATGGAGGTACGCAATTATGTGCGGTATCGTAGGTTATATCGGCGGCCAAAAGGCCAGTCCGATTTTGCTTAGTGGACTGATGAAGCTGGAGTACAGAGGATACGACTCTGCCGGCATTGCCACCCTGGAGGATGGCACTCCTACGGTGGTGAAAAACACCGGTCGGGTGCGTAATCTGTACCAGGATCCGCAGCTGGACGCCCTCACCGGCACCGTGGGCATTGCCCACACCCGCTGGGCCACCCACGGCAAGCCCAGCAAGGAGAACAGCCACCCTCACCTGGACAGCCGCGGGGTATTTACCGTGGTACACAACGGCATTATTGAGAATTATGAGGATCTGCGCAGTGAGCTGGAGCTGGAGGGCTGCACCTTCAAAAGCGAAACAGACACCGAGGTGATCCCCAACCTGATTGCCCACTACTATTTTGCAGACAAAGGACCGGCAGAGGAGCGCTTTCTGCGGGCTACCCAGCGGGCGTGCAAACGGCTGGAGGGCAGCTATGCCATTGAGGTGCTGTGCAGCGAAACGCCCGACCAAATGATTGTGGTGCGCAAATCCAGCCCCTTGGTGATCGGTATTGGCTACAAGGAGAATTACATTGCCTCGGATATTCCGGCCATTCTCTCCTACACCAAGGATTTTTACCTGCTGAACGACCAGGAGTACGCAGTCATCACCCGAGAGAATATCACTTTCTATGACGAACAGCTGCACCCCTTTGAGAAGAAGCACCAGCGCATTGACTGGGATGCCACCGCGGCGGAGAAAAACGGCTACCCGGACTTTATGCTAAAGGAAATGTACGAACAGCCCTCTACCGTACGGGAAACCATCGGCACCCGTGTAACCGCCGGTGCGCCCACCCAAGTGGACGGACTGGACTTCACTGCGGCGCAGCTGCAAAATCTGCACCAAATTTACATTATCGGCTGCGGCACCGCCATGCACGCGGGGCTGGCGGCCAAGCCCATGTTTGAGCACCTGACCCATATTCCCACCCAGGTGGATGTGGCGTCCGAGTTCCGCTATCGGGACCCGTTGGTAGATGACCACACCCTGTGCATTTTTATCAGCCAAAGCGGCGAGACTGCCGATACCATTGCCGCCCTGCGGCTGGCAAAGGCTGCCGGTGCCGCCACCTTGGCCGTCAGCAATGTGATTGGCTCCTCCATTACACGAGAAGCGGATTACACCGTTTACACCCATGCCGGACCGGAAATCGCCGTGGCTTCTACCAAGGCCTATACCGCCCAAGTGGTGCTGCTGGCGGTGCTGGCTATTCACTTTGCCGAGCTGTTGGGTCTGGGCGCCGGTGTGGCAGCCGACCTAAAAGCCGATCTGCTGGAGCTGCCGTCACTGATCGAAGAGACACTCAAGTGCGCTCCCCAAGTAAAAGCCTTTGCAGACAAGATCCACCGAGAGACCGATGTGTTCTTTATCGGCCGGGGCAGCGACTACACCACCAGCCTGGAGGCGTCGCTGAAGCTGAAAGAGATCTCCTATATCCACTCGGAGGCGTACCCCAGCGGCGAGCTGAAGCACGGCCCCATTGCCCTGATTGAAAAGGGCACCACCGTCATCGGCACCATTACGGACCCGGCGCTGGTGGACAAATCTGTCAGCAACCTGAAAGAGGTCATCACCCGAGGCGCCAAGGTGCTGGTGGTCACCAACCGAGATGTGCGGGCGTCAGATATTGACACCCTGATCCGCGTACCGGAAACCCACCCGCTGCTGGCACCTGCCGTGTCCATTTTGCCCTACCAGCTGCTTAGCTACTATATCGCCAAGCAAAACGGTCTGGATGTAGATAAACCTCGGAATTTGGCCAAATCCGTAACGGTAGAATAATCATACGAGCCGCCCTTGTCATGGGAGGCAAAAGGTAAATCAATATAAAATAGCCCTGCGGCACACACCGCAGGGCTATTTTTATACCGGGTACTTATTCACCGAAATAGCGCTTTAACAAACCTTCAAAGGCCTTGCCGTGGCGGGCCTCGTCGCGAGCCATCTCGTGCACGGTGTCATGAATCGCATCCAGGTTGGCAGCCTTAGCCTTCTTAGCCAACTCAAACTTGCCCAGGGTAGCGCCGTTCTCGGCAGCCACACGCATCTCCAGGTTCTTCTTGGTAGAGGGGGTCACCACCTCGCCCAGCATCTCGGCGAACTTAGCAGCGTGCTCTGCCTCTTCATAAGCGGCCTTTTCCCAGTACAGACCGATCTCCGGGTAGCCCTCACGGTGTGCCACTCTGGCCATAGCCAGGTACATACCCACCTCAGAGCACTCGCCGTTAAAGTTGTCTCTCAGGCCCTGGACGATCTCCTCGTCCACGCCGTCAATAATGCCTACCTGGTGCTCGGCAGCCCAAGTGCGCTCCTCGTTCTCCCGCACGGCCATCTTAGCGCCGCAAATGGGGCAAACATCAATGGGGGTGTCGCTCTCATACCCGCATACCGGGCAATAATACTTTTTGCTCATAATCGTCTTTCTCCTTTTTAGATGATTTGGATAACACATTTATTGACAACAGCTGCAAATGCCGCTGAAGTACACATCTTTGTGGTGGACGGTAAAGCCATCCAGTCCCTGAATACCTATCAGGTCCGGGATAAAGTCATAGATCCGCCCGCATTTTTCGCACCGGAAGTGCCCGTGGAAGCGGGTGTCCGCATCGTAGTGGATTCGGCCGCTGTCAATGGTCACCGGAATGATCAGACCGCAGGCGTCCAGGGCTTGCAGGGCATTGTACACCGTGGTCTTTGAGAAAGCGGGATTGTCCTCCAGCACTGCCCGGTACACGCTCTCCACATCCGGGTGGGTGCGGTGCTCGCACAGGTACTTGTACACGGCAATGCGCTGGGGCGTTGCCTTAAATCCCCGATCCTTAAAGATTTGTACGATCTCTGCCGTTTCCGTTGGGATCACCTCTCTTTATGTTGTAATTATTACTGACTTGTAATGAGTACAACATAAATATACACGATTTCTAACCGGATGTCAAGTCTTTTTTTTGATTTTTTGCACTTTTCTTTCCGGCAGGTACAGAAAGCCCCGGCGCCTACAAAGGGCGCCGGGGCAATTTTGCTTTTTATTTTATACAGACTTAATAGGTAATGCTGTCGGTGGTAATGTAGGTAACGCCCTTGTCTTTCAGGCTTTGCAGCGTGTCCATATTGTCAATGGTCCAGGCGCCCACTTCCAGCCCGGCATCCAGGCACTTTTGCACCACTTCCTTGGTGTTTTCGTCCTTGTTGCCGTTAAAGTCAATGCCGCACTCTCCGCCCAGAGCCTTGGCGTCTGCAATGGCCTGGTCGTCGATCTTCTGTACCAAATACCACACCGGCACATCCTGGGACAGCTTGCGGATCTGCTGCAAATTCTCCAAATGGAAGGAGATAAACAGCGGCTTGGCACCGGTGTCCGCCACCAGCTTCAAGATCTCGTCATAATGCTCCGTGTTGTTCTTGCCTTTCAGCTCGATCACGGCGGTCATATTGTACTTGACACAGGTCTTTAAGTAGTCCTCTAAGGTGCAAATTTTCAAATTGGGGTATTGGTCGATATTCACCCCATTGTCCGTATTGTAGGTGAGCAGCTCGTCGTAGGTCTTTTTTTCCACAAAGGCGTGCTGATCCATCATACGGTAGGTATGGCTGTCGTGGGAGATGACCCACACCCCGTCCTTGGTGCGATAGGTGTCGCACTCGGCGCCGGTAAATCCGGCCTTGCCGGCCTCCTCAAAGGCAGGCAGCGTATTCTCCGGTGCCACGGCACGGAACCCACGGTGGGCGATCAAGGTCACATCATGATTGCCCATAGCGGTGACGGTGTAGTCCTTCACCTGGCAGTAATTGTGCAGATAGATCAATCCGCCGCTGACCACAATCAAGATCAGCGCCAGCAGCACGCTGCACAGGATCACTGCCACCTTTTTGCCGGTGGACCACTTTTTCTTCTCTTTTTTCACTGCGGTTTCACTCATTTTCTGTTTCCCCCTCCGATTGCGTTGGGAATTTGATCACCTTATCGTCGGTGACGAACTCCCCTTTTTTGTTCCACTTGCCCTGCACACCCTTGTGGGCGGCGCCCAACTGAAAATGCAGCTGGGCAATACCAAAGTCCAGGCTCTTGTCCGAGTACGGCGCGTCCACCGAGGCAGAGATCTTGCCTTCCTCGTAGCGAAAACGCACGCACCGTCGGTTGGTGGCAGACGGCGCCTTTTCCACCATCTGCATGGCAAACACATACGGCTCCGGCAGCGCCCGGTCGCAGGCCTCCATCATCTTTTGGTAGGGCTTGTTGGTCTTGTGGGTGGCGTTGTACATCATCTTCTCTTTCATGCTCTTGCCGGGCTTAACATTGCCGATGGTGATCACGCCGTACAGGCGCAGATCCCGGGGCAAATCCAGCATTTGGTAGAGCTTGTTCTCATTATATGTACCCGTTACCCAGCAGGTGCCCAGCCCGTGGTACACACACTGCAAAACAATACTTTCGCCAAAGTAGCCGCTTTGAATTCTGGCCCACTCCGTGTCCGGCCCGCACACAGCCACCAGCGCAAATTTGCCGGTAAACAGGGTAAAGGGGGCCGTGCCATCCGCCAACAGACGAAAGGAAAGCCCGCTTTGGCGATTGACGGCGTCCACCATCTCCTGCAAGATCTCCAGCACCCGGGGATCCGGCGGCGTGTGGCTGTAAGTACGGCGGGAACAGCGGGCGCCGATGGCCTCAATATATTCTGCATTGGTCAAATGTACCACTTCCTCTCTACGGCAGACACTGCCTACTGCACGCCCCCCGCCCGGCGCAAAACCGGGCAGGGAAACACAGCCTCAGTATAGCACAATCCCGGGAGAATTACAAGTCAAAGGTCACGCCGTAAGCCTGAACCCAGCCGTAGATCTGGACCACATACGCCACCACCTGTGCCCCGCGCATCAGCTGGCCGTACCAAGGCTCCCGCAGGGTGTCCGGGTTTTGGCACAGAGCGACCACCGCGTCCCGGTTCAGCAGCTCATACAGCGGGCAGGCGGTGTCCGTCAGCACCGGCTCTGCCAGCGCCTTGACCCGGGCAAAATACGCCGGATTAAAGGTCTTGGGGTACGGGCTTTTTTTGCGCCAGGCAATCTGATAGGGCAGCTCCCCCTCAAAGGCTTTGCGCAGCACGCCCTTCTCCCGCCCCTCCGGCGACTTCAGCGCCCAAGGCATATTGTAGGCGTACTCCACCAGCCGCCAGTCGCAAAACGGCACACGCACCTCCAAGGCGCTGTGCATACTCATGGCGTCCTTGCGCATCAACAGTGTTTGCATAAACCAATCGGTGTTCAGCCGGAACATCTGGCGCATACGCTTTTCCAGCGGGCTGTCTGTGTCCAGCACCTCCGTGTCCGCCACCGTGCGGCGGTAGGCGGCCTGCACATAGTCCGCCCCCTCCGGTAACAGCCCCGGGCGCAGCAGACTTTGGCGCACGTCTACACTGCGGGACCAGGGGAATGTGTCCGCAAACAAGATCTCCTGCCGATGATACCATGGATAGCCACCAAAAATCTCGTCGGCACATTCGCCGGACAGGCACACCTTAAAGTCCCGGTGCACCTGCCTGCAAAACAGCAACAAGCTGGAGTCCACATCCGTAAAGCCCGGCACGCCACGGGCCAGGGTGGCCTCCACCAGCGCCTCTGCCACATCCACATTATTCAGCACCACATTACGGTGATCGGAGCCGATGGCCTCGGCCATTAGGCCGATATAATCGCTGTCCGCATTGGGCTGGAACAGACTTTTTTGGAAGTAGCGGTCGTTGTCCTCATAATCCACCGAGTAGGTGCACAGCCGCTCCCCCTGCGCCGCCATCTTCCGGGCGGCGATCTCGGAAATAATGGACGAGTCCAGCCCGCCGCTAAGAAAAGTACATACCGGCACATCGCTGACCAGCTGGCGCTCCACCGCGTCCGTGACCAGCTGATGGGTGCGCTCTATGGTATCCGCCGGGCTGTCCGTATGGGGCGCGGCGTGCAGCTTCCAGTACCGATGCACCTGCAAAGTGCCATGGTCATAGGTCAGGTAGCAGGCCGGAGGCAGCTCCGCCAGATCCCGAAACACCGCGTGCCCCGGGGAGCGGGCAGGCCCCAGCATAAAGATCTCTGCCAACCCGCTGCGATCCACCACCGGCTCCACCTCCGGGAGCAGCAGCAAGGTAGGGATCCGGCTGGCAAAGGCAAACAGTTGCCCTTTTTTGCAGTAAAACAGGGGCTTTACCCCGATCCTGTCCCGGGCGGCAAACAGGGTGCCCCGGCGGGTGTCATACACCGCAAAAGCAAAAATGCCGTTGAGCTTTTCCAAACACCCGGCTTTCCACTTATGATAGGCCTTAAGCACCACTTCCGTATCACAGGCGGTCTCAAAGCTGTACCCGGCACTTTCCAGCAGATGGCGCACCTGCGCCGTGTTGTAAATTTCGCCATTATAGGCGATCACTAAATCGCCAAAGCGCATGGGCTGCCGCCCACCTGCCGGGTCAATAATCGCCAGCCGCCGGTGCAGCAGCGCCGCCCCCGGCTCTAAGTATCGCCCGCTGTCGTCCGGGCCACGGCTTCGCAGGCTGTCGCTCATTTGGCACAGCAGCTGCTCTTGCTCCCGCAGATCCACATCCTCACGCAGAATTCCTGCAATTCCGCACATAACATCACCTCACTTTTAGTCTATGCAGGCGCACGCCCTTTGCCAGTAACGGAATTTTTGGAAATTTGCAATTTGGGCTTGACTATCATTTTTTGTTGTGTTATAGTATTAAGGCGTTAAGAAATGCTGGTGTAGCTCAGTTGGTAGAGCAGCTGATTTGTAATCAGCAGGTCAGGGGTTCGAGTCCGTTCACCAGCTCCACGGCGGAGTTGGCAACGCCGTTCTCCGCATTTATATGGGTAGGTTCCCGAGTGGCCAAAGGGAGCAGACTGTAAATCTGCCGTCTACGACTTCGATGGTTCGAATCCATCCCTGCCCACCAAAGAAACGACAATTTTCTTCCGAAGATTGTCGTTTCTTTTTATTTTTGCACAAAAAGTAACCGGCAGGAAAGTTCCCTGCCGGTTTTTTATGCCTGTTAAATCTGATACCACTTGATTTCGTTAGGCTCCAGGTGCAGGTCAAACCCGCTGCCGTCGCCCACATACACGGTGGTGTCTTGCGGCTCATAGGTGTTGTTGACCACGCAGTATTTGCCGTTCTTTACATAAGCGTGGACCTCCACATTGTAGTTGGTGGAGAACCACTTGTGCAGCTCCGCCTCCGCAGAAGCCGCCCACAGCACTGCACGGTACAGCACGCGGCTGTTCTTAAAGCTGTACGGCAGACCGCTGATATACACGCCACGGCCTTTGCCGAATTCTTTGACCGCCATCTGCACCTCACAGCCGTTGCGCACCGCAAAGGGCAGCTCCGTTTCGTTCTGGAGCAGCACCCGAGCGCCCTCCAGAGCCACAATGTTCTTCTTGCCCTCGCCGAAGTCCACATCACCGTTTGTATCCGCCAAGATAAAGTGATCCGGGTGGGCGGTGGTGTTGTAGCGGTCCGTGTTCAGGGCAAAGCCGTTTTCCTCTTCCACGCCCAGAATATCGTCCAGCTGGAAGAACTTGCCCTGCCACTGGTGGGCTGCCGGCTCACCCACGCCGATGAAGCCGCCGCCGTTATAGACAAAGGCCTTTACCCGGGTGACGATCTCCTCATCACACCAGTAGGCGCCGCCGGTCTGGGCGGTATCTGCGTCGCCCACATTCAGGATCACGTCAAACGGATCCAGGAAGTGAGGATCGCTCTTAATATCCTCAAAGCTGATAAACGCCACATCAAAGGGTGCGCCGCTGAGCGCCTCAATGACGCCGAAATAAGAATAATTCTGCCGATAATACAGACCATGGTGCACCATATGGTTGCCCCAGGCGCGCATTTTGCCCCAGCAGTTGAGCACGGCCACCTTCTTTACGCAATAGGGGGTCACGCCCTGAATATTGTCATACAGGGTGCGGAACTCGTCGCACACGGACTCAATGTAATCCACAAAGTCCGGGAACTGGAGCGCCAGCTTTAAGTAGCCACCGTAGCCGATCCGCTGAATGGGACTGCGCAGAATGGCACGGCGAGCGGTGACCCAGTTGGTCTTGGCCTCCATAATGGGATCGCCCCCCTTGTGGAACACATCCGGGAAGAAATAGGGCAGGAATCGACCCTCCGTGTACTTTACATTCTTAATATCGCTAAACAGCCGCAAGGTAGCGCCGTTGCCTACACTGCCCACCACAGCGTCCAGCCCGATGGTGGCGAATTCCTCCATAAACGGCTCCATGCCGATCCAGTGGTCGCCCATAAACATCATAGCCTCTTTGCCATAGCTGTGCACAATATCTACCATCTCTTTGGCCAGCTTAGCCACCTCCCGGCGCTGGAACGCCTGGAAGTCCTTAAATTCCTTCGTGGGGATCCGGTAGCTGTTGTTCATATAACCCTGGTCAATAATGAACTCCGGGCGGAACTTGTAGCCCACTTCCTGCTCAAACTGCTTTAAGATATAGGGGCTGACAGAGGCAGAATAGCCGAACCAATCCACCCACTTCTCCCGCGCCATCTCGTCAAATACCAAGGTAAACTGGTGGAAGAAGGTGGTAAAGCGGATCACATCCACATACGGGTGCTCGTCCAAAAACCGGCGCAGCCGCTCCATAGAGTGGGCGTGGGTCTTGGGCTGGCGCACATCAAAGGTGATCTGCGGCTCCGCATCTTTCCAGTCGTTGACCACCGCGTTATACATATTCACCGGGTCCCACATAATGTAGGTCAAAAAGCTGACGGTGTATTGGTGGAAGGGCACGGTACGGATCACCACATTGCCGCTCTCCCCATCATAACGCCAGTCCTCTACCGGCACCGGCGCACCGGTGGTGCGGTCCATCACTTCCCACCAACGCTGCATATCATCATAAGTATTCACCTTCAGCATTGCCGGGTACAGGTGGTCCATCAGGTGGATCTCCAGCGTGTCCTTCACCGCCGTATGGAACGGGGTCATAATGTACATCTGCTGCACCTCGTCCGGGTTCGCCTTGGCCCAGGCGTTGTCCTTGCGGGTGGTGCAGTAGGTGGCGTAGATCTTGGCGCCGGTGTCTTTCAGCTCCTGGGGGAACTCTGTGCCGTCGCAGTCACGCAGGGCGTCTGCGCCCCAGCGCTCCATAATTTCTTTGGTCTGGGGCACCACATCCAGGTCGGTGGGGATGGTGACTCTGCCCTTTCTGTTTGCCATAGTTTGTTACCTCAATCTTCCTTGCTGTCCGCCGGAACGACGGTGTTGTTCACCAGTTTCATCTTGCCGTGGTTGCGCTTGCGCCGCAAGGGCACACCCGGCTCCATATAAAATGTGTTGCCCTCTACCAAACCGTCCGGGTTGCCGGAAGGCGACAGCACGCCCCCCAGATCCCGGTAGCTTACATTGTGGCGATAGGTGCTGTGCACCGCCTCGCCCAGGCAAAACATCATGGCTCCGCCCTCGTTGTAGGCGGAGTAATTGTATTCATACACGGTGCCGTCTCCGGAGTCTGCGTCATAGGCCATACCGTCCTGGTTCAGTTTGGTATCTGCCACATCGTTGTACCGCAGCAGGGCGTCCTTGCACTTCCAGGGCCAAATGGCCGCCGCCACCTTGCCCTGGCGCTTGCCCGGGTATTTGTAATAGCGGTCGTTCATCTCAAAGGCACAGCTGTCCGCCGTGTTGTGTTCCACCAGCGGGCGCAGGGCGTACATGGGGGTAATCGCGTCGCCCCCGGCAGCCACCACATAATTGCCCCGCAGGGTAATATTTTCGTGGCCGTATTTTAAGAAAGCTTCTTCTGCCAGCGCCTTGGCAGCAAAGTCCCGGTGCCGATAGCTGTAACCCACTGCAATACCCCAGCGGCTCACCTGCTGAACCATACAGTTCTCCACCGTTACACCGTCATACCGGGCCACGCCGGTCTTGGCCTCATCGGCCGGAGTCAGGGCGGTCATATAAATGCCGCCGTTATTCATGTGCTTGTTGTATACATTGCCCTTCACATCATGGACAAACAGTCCGGTGAGCGTAATGCTGTGCAGGGTGCCCCGATCCCGGGCCACCACCGCCACGCCGGTGCGGTCCATCTTGTCTGCAGCGCAGTAGCTTTCCAGGTCGGTAAAGGGCGCATCGTTGGTGATCTCCAGATCCCGCAGCACAATATTCTCCACATCATAGAGCAGCACGGCGGAGGACACTTCTCCCCGATATACATGGCCGTCAAAATCCAGCGGCGTGCCGTAATCCTGGTACCATACACCGGTACCGTCCGCCGCAATGCAAGGCAGGGCATCGCCCGTACCATAAGCGCCGATCTCTATGGGCGCACCGGCAATATCGCCGCAGTTTTTCAGGTGCAAGGCCTCGCCGGCAAACACACTGCCCCGCTCTAAAAGCACCTTGTCCCCGGGCTGCAAAGAGAGGGCGCTGACCTGCGCCGGGTGCAAGAACGGCGTCTGCGGGGTCAGGCCGTCAAAATCGGCACTGCCGTGAAGAGAACTAACGTAATAAGTCTTGGACGGCACGGTCATACTCCTCCTCTCGCATTTTCTTACGAACCACCTGCTTCACTTCACGGAAACGGAATTTGTCCCCCATATAGCGCGTAAACAGGTCCTTGTTGGCCTTGTAATAGGCCTTTTCTTCCCGGGCGGTAATCGGCGCATAATTGTAACGCACCTGCTTGCGCTCCCCGGCGAATGCCAGCCGAAAGCGGGTGCATTCATATTGCAGATACGCCGGTAGCGGATAGGCGGTCAAGCCGTACACCACTTCCCCGGCAGCCAGCTTTTCCCCACGGCGGGCATTCTCCAGACGGCAGCGTTCTTCTGCCGCCGCCAGACTGTCGTCGTCAATCAGTCCCAGCTGTTTTGCAAAAGTCAGGTTGGCGCAAATGCGCCGCAGCTCCTGCGGATCCTTTGCATATTTGTTCATCTTTTTACCCCATTGAATAGGCCGGCGCAAGCGCCCCGGCGCGATTTTTGTGATCCCCTATATCATACCGATTTTGGCTCTATATTGCAAGGGGATTTTCAGATTATCCCCCCAATTTCCGCCTTGGTCTTGCCCGGGGGGTGAAATTTTGCTATACTGAGGAGAGAAACAAAATGAGGTGGGCGTATGAAACAGGGCAAATTCATTGTATTTGAGGGACTGGACGGCAGCGGCAAGACCACCCAATTGGAGCGGCTGGGCGCTCGACTGACGGAAAAGCTGGGCACAAACGCCGTTTACTGTACCCGGGAGCCGGGCGACAGCGCCCCGGGGATACTGTGTCAACAATTCAGCCAAAAAAAACTGGCCTTGGCGCCGGAGACGGTAGCGCTGCTGTATGCCGCCGACCGGGTGGAGCATATTGCAAAGGACCTGCTGCCTCGACTGGAGGCCGGCCAAACGGTGCTGTGCGATCGGTACTATTTTTCCAACTTCGCCTACCAGACCCTCACCTCTGATTTAGAGGATCTGCTGCGATACAACGCCTTTGCCCGGCGCACCCTGCGCCCGGACGCCGTAGTGTTTGTCGATGTGGACCCGGAGGAATGTGCCCGCCGGAGAGCACACCGGGGCGGCGCCGCGGAATTCTATGAAAAAACAGAACTGGCTCGCCAAATTCGCACCGGGTACCAGCAGGTGTTTGACCGATTAAAAACGGAAGAGCACATTCTCATCGTGGACGGCAGCGGCCAGCCGGATCAGGTAGAGGCCCGCATTTGGTCCGCCTTGCAGGGATATTTTGAATCCGGCGTTGACGAAGAGATTACGCAGCCATAAATACAGGGCAGGCGCAAGCCCCGCCCTACGAAAACCCACACAAAAAAGAGCACCCACATGGGTGCTCTTTTCTTTTTGCGTTTATTTATTCTTTCCCCACCGGGCGATTACATCTTGCAGTTTATCGTACTGCTTGGTGGTGATATTGTCCGGTTTCGCCACCAAAATGCGCTTCATGGTATCGCGCCGATCTACGGTCCAAACAGAGAGTTTGTACCCATTCTTATGCAGGAAGTTACTCAACCGACCACCCACATGCTTATAATTACAGTTCAGCCCGATGGCGCCGCTCTCTTCCAGTATTTTCAGCAGGCGCTGCTGGTAATCCGCAGAAAAAATCTGGAACCGGGAGGGAATATAATTGAGATAATAGGGCAGGTCACGGCAGGTGGAGGCTTTTACGGCGTTCATATTCCACACCTCCAGCCCGGTGAGAAACACCCGATCGTACAGGTTGTACTCCACCAACAGATCATGGAGCGCACCCAGCACTTTGGTCTCCTTAATATCCAAATTCAAGCGAATGGCAGTCGGCTCCAGCAGAGCAAAGGCGTCTGCCAGGGGCACGCCGTCGCTGTTTTTGACCACCAAGTCGTGGGCCATCACCAAAATACCGTTCGGCCGCTGGCGCACATCAATCTCCATCGCCTCTACCTGATGGTCAATCGCCGCCTGCACAGCCTCCAGGCTGTTTTGGTTCGTATTGAACGCGCCGGTATGGGCCGTAATGGTAAATCCATCCACAAAAGTCAACTTCCTTTCGTCATACGAGCGAGTGATGGCATAATTAGCCACCCCGATCACCATAGCCACAGACACCAGGAAGCTGAACACCTGGTACGAAAAATGCTTGGCCCAGGTGGGGGTCATATTCCGTTTTAAGAACCTCTTAAACCGCACCCAGCGGCTTTGCGGCTGTGCCATAGACTCACCTCAAAAGCGGACAAATGCCGAGAAACGGCTGGATCTCGGCATTTGAAACATCATTTTCCTAAAATCAATCCTGGCGGCTGCCGGAGTAGTTGGGCGCCTCCTTGGTGATATACACATCGTGGGGGTGGCTCTCCACCAAACCTGCACCGGTGATCTTAATAAACTTGGCATTGGTGCGCAGTTCCGCAATGCTGTGGCAGCCCACATAGCCCATACCGGAGCGCAAACCGCCCATCATCTGGAACACGGTATCGCCTACCGGGCCCTTGTAAGGTACACGACCCTCTACGCCCTCCGGCACGAACTTCTTGGTGCCGTTTTGGAAGTAACGGTCGGCAGAACCCTTGTTCATGGCGCCCAAAGAGCCCATACCGCGGTACACCTTAAACTGACGACCCTGGTAAATCTCCGTCTCACCGGGAGACTCCTCACAGCCGGCCACCAAAGAGCCGACCATCACCACGGAACCGCCGGCCGCAATGGCCTTTACGATTTCGCCGCTGTACTTAATACCACCGTCTGCAATGATCGGGATACCGTACTTGTCGGCCATCTCTGCCGCGTCATAAATCGCTGTGATCTGGGGCACGCCGATACCGGCAACCACACGGGTGGTGCAGATAGAGCCGGGGCCGATACCCACCTTTACCGCATCTGCGCCGGCCTTGATCAAAGCCTCGGTGCCTTCTGCGGTGGCCACATTACCGGCAATCAGAGAGATCTGCGGGAACGCATTTTTCACCTGCTCCACCGCCTTCAAAATATTGGCGGAGTGACCGTGGGCAGAGTCCAAAATCAGGGCGTCTACCTGGGCGTTGACCAGCGCGCCGGCACGATCCATAATATCCTTGGTTACGCCGATAGCGGCAGCGCACAGCAGGCGGCCCTTCTCGTCGCGGGCGGTGTTGGGGTACTTAACGCTCTTTTCAATATCCTTAATGGTCACCAAACCGGTAAGCTTGCCGTTCTTGTCTACCAGAGGCAGCTTCTCCACCTTGGAGCGCATCAGAATTTTCTTGGCCTCCTCCAGGGTGGTGCCGGCCATCGCGGTGACCAGCTTATCCTTGGGGGTCATCACAGCGGAGATGGGCACGGAGAAGTCCGTCATAAACCGCATATCCCGGTTGGTAAGAATACCCACCAGCGTGCCGTCCGCCTCGCAGATGGGCACACCGCTGATCTTGTATTTACGCATCAGATCCTCCGCGTCCTGGGCCAAGTGCCGGGGAGAGAGGAAAAACGGATTGGTAATGACGCCGTTCTCCGAGCGCTTTACCTTATCGACCTCAGTGGCCTGATCCTCAATGGTCATATTCTTGTGAATCACGCCGATACCGCCCTCACGGGCAATGGCGATGGCCATATTGGACTCGGTGACCGTGTCCATGGCAGAGGTCATCAAGGGGATATTCAGGGTAATATCCTTGGTCAACTTGGTGGACAAATCCACTTCGTTGGGCAACACATCGGACTCTGCCGGGATCAGCAGAACATCGTCAAAGGTCAGCCCTTCTTTTACAAACTTTGCGCCGTATTCGCTCATTACATTACCTCCGTTATCAATAAATTCCTATTCCATGAAGAATATTTTTACTATAATAGCACTTTTTGCGCCGCCCTGCAAGTAGAAAATCCGACGCAAAAGGTGGTATTCATTTGGTAGAAATGCTCTTTTTGCCGGACCAGGCGCCCCGATAGGTCACCGTTTTGCCGTCTGCGTTCTTGCGGGTCTTAACCGCCCGCACCTGCACATAATATTTTTTATGACGGGAGAGCTTGCTTAATTTCTTCTGCACCGTCTTGCCGGAGCTGATCTTCACCGTCTTGGCCTTTTTCATATTCGATCGGGTGGAATAGCGCACCTCATAACCGGAAGCGGTCACCTTCTTCCACTTCACCGTGACCGTACCCTTGCCGGCTGTCAGCTTAGGCGCCGCCGGAGCAAGCGGGGTGGTGCAGGTCACATAATTGCTGCCATCCGCACCGGCAATGCCGCCCTTATAAGCCGTAACCCGGAAAGTGTAAGTGGTGGCCGGGGACAAACCACCGATTTTGGCGCTGTTGCCGCTGACGGTCTTAACGGTGACCCACTTACCGTTTTTCTTTTGCTGCAAGCGGTAGGTGCTCGCCCCCACAGCCTTTTGCCAGCTGAAGGTCAGCGTCTTTGGCTCCCGCTTGGTGATCTTGATCTGCTGTACCTTAGCCGGTCGAATGGTGTAGGTGCGCCCGGTGCTGTCGCCGCCGGTGCCCCGCAGGGTCACGGTGTACGTACCCGGATTGGTGGCGGTGCCGCCGCGGACAGTGTAGCCGCTAAAGGGCTGCCCGGCGTAGGTCGCCGTCAACTTGGGCCCCTGTGCCTTGCCGTTGTAAGTAAATTGGGTTTGGCTCAGGCGCACCACCACATTGCCCATATTGGGCAGCAGCGGCTCATAGCTGCGGGCGGCCACCCGGTCCACATAGTTGCGGGTCAAGTCCGCATCTGCATACACGCCGTCGTCCAGCCGGTGCTCGTGGTAGTCGCTGTCCATCGCCTGCAAATCCGCGTAATTCTTTAAGAAGAAGTTATAGACGATATTGCCTTCATGGTAGGTATCGTCCCAAGTGCAGTCCACATAATAGTATTTGCCGCCTACCTGTACCAAGTTCCAGGCGTGGCAGCCCTCGTGCGGATCCGAGTACACAAAGCGCACCAACAATCCCAGCTCCCGACACAGCCGGTAGTACGCCAGCGCATACCCCTGGCACACGCAACGACCCACATACAGGCACCCATAGGCAGAGAAATCATAGTCGTCGTAGCGGCTGTCCATCTCCATATCATAGACCGTAGCACGGCACACATCGTCGTGCACCTTCTTCGCCAGGTCATAATCGCTCATTTTGTTTCGGTCCACCCGGCGCACATACTTCTGCACATACCGATCCACCCACTGCTCCTCGGCGGCGGTGGTGTAATAACCCAAGCCGTAATAGATCACCCGGTAGTAATAGACCCCGTTTTTGCTGCCGTCCGCATACAGCACACCACTAACGCTGCCCAGCTGCCAGCGCAGATAGTCCCCATCCCGAGCAGAAACGGAGTTCCGCTGGGCGGTGGCGTCGTTAAGCAGGCCCAAAAACAGCTCCTCACGCGCTTGTGTGGCGCTGTTGCTCCTGCCGGTCAACCCCCGTCGATCGGTGGCCAAGCGCAGCACCACCTGGTCGCTGCGCTTTACCATCTGGTCCCGCAGTTGGCGGCTCAGATCGGTTTGGCTGCCATAGTAGGTGTTGCCGTTGACCTTGTAATTCTTCTCTAATTTATCCCGGAATTGCAGCTCCATCTTGGCGCTGCTGCCCAGGCGAAAACCGTAAGTGCTGTGAAACGCCGCCTTTTCAGGTTGGGCGGCAAAGCACTCTGCCGGCAGCGCGCCCAGCGTGCCCGTCAGCAGAGCCAGCGCCAGCAAAAAGCTGGTGAGGGCAGAAAATCTCTTTTTCGCCTTTCTTCTCTTCTCCATTTCTTTCTCCTTTTATCGGGCGCAGCGGGCGATCTGCTGGGCGGTCTGTTCCACCGTGTTGTTGTCGCACTTAATCACTGCATCTGCATACCGGCGGTACAGGGGCAGCCGCTCCTTGTACATATCCTGCAAGGTGTAGCCCGCTTGCAGTACCACGCCTCGACTGTCTAAATTCTGAATACGGCGGCACATGGTCTCATACTCCAGATGCAGATAAATCACCTTGCCCATGCGGCGCAGGTGCTCCATGGCCGCCGGGGAATACACCACGGAGCCGCCGGTGGCGATCACCGTACCGGCAATATCCAGGGACAAAACGGCCTCCTCCTCTGCCCGGGCAAAGTAGTCCAGCCCTTTTTCGTCAATGATCTGTTGCAGGCGCTGACCCTCCCGATTTTGGATCAGCAGGTCCGTGTCAAAAAAATTCTTCAGCAGCAGCTTGGCTGCCACCACCCCGCAGGTGGATTTGCCGCTGCCGGGCATACCGATCAATATGATATTGCCGCTGTTTGCTTGCATTTTCTCGTCCTCAATTCTTCACTTTTTGGCAGCCACACCTACGCGGCGGCAAGTACCGTCTGCCAGGGGACACCTCTCGCACTTAGGGCTGCGTGCCGGGCAAATATCCCGCCCAAACAGCACAATGCGGTGGCAAAAATCCGACCCCATATCCGGGGGAATGATCTTCTTCAAGGCAAATTCGATCTGCTTGGGATCTTTCGTTGCCACCAGCCCCAGCCGATTGGCAATGCGGATCATGTGGGTGTCTACCACCACGCTCTCCTTGCCGTACACATCACCCACGATCAGGTTGGCGGTTTTGCGTCCCACCCCGGGCAGGGTCAGCAGATCCTCAATGGTGTCCGGCACCCGACCATCGTAGTCGTCTCGTACTTTGCGTGCCATTTCTATAATATTCTCCGCCTTGGTCTTGTAAAACCCGCAGGAGTAAATCAGTCGCTCTATATCCGCCACATCGGCGTTGCAGTAGTCCTCTAATGTGGGGTACTTGGCAAACAGCGCCGGGGTCACCTGGTTCACCCGGGCGTCCGTACACTGGGCAGACAGACGCACCGCCACCAGCAGTTCAAAGGCGTTGCCGGAGAACAGAGAGCATCTGGCGTCCGGGTACAGCTGCTCCAAGGCAGCCGCCACCCGCAAAAATCGTTCTTTCTTGGTCATATTTACAGTTTCCTCTTCTTCACCCGCTCCCAGTAGGCACGGGCGGCCTGCTCGGTCTTGTTGTCGCCAAAATGATAATACTGCGTGCCCTTAAGCACATCCGGCAGGTATTGCTGCTCCACCCAGTGATTTTCATATTCATGGGGGTATTTGTAAAACTGCCCTTTCACCTTGGCGTCTGCACCGTCGTAGTGCTTGTTTTGCAGTCGGCGGGGGATGGGCGAGTAATTGCCCCGCTGCACATCCGCCATAGCCGCGTTAATGGCGTCATGGGCGGTATTGCTCTTGGGACTGGTGGCCACCAGCACCACCGCGTCCGCCAGGGGCAGCCTTGCCTCCGGCAGACCCAGCATTTGGGCCGCGTCCACCGCCGCCTTAACAATGGGAATGATCTGGGGGTACGCCAGCCCCACATCCTCACAGGCACAGACCATCAGCCGCCGACAGGCGGAGGGCAAGTCCCCCGCCTCCAGCAGCCGCGCCAAATAATGGAGCGCAGCGTCCGGGTCCGAGCCCCGCATAGATTTTTGGTAGGCAGAAATAATATCGTAATGCTCGTCGCCCAGCCGATCATAGCGGGCGCCGCTTTTTTGGGTCAGCTGATCCACCAGCTCTGGGGTGATCCACTTTTTGCCGTCCGTCTCCTGGGCAGCAAAGTAGCAGTTTTCCACCGCACCCAGGGACTTGCGCACATCACCGCCGCCCCGTTCTGCCAGGGTGCGAGCCACGCCGTCCGCCAACTCTGCCGGGGTGCCGTTCTCCTCCTCCAGCAAACGGAAGCCCCGCTCCACCGCGGGCACCACATCTGCCGGGGTGACGGATTTGAACTCAAACACCGTGCACCGGCTGAGCACTGCCGGATAAATATAAAAATACGGGTTCTCCGTGGTGCTGGCGATCAGGGTGATCTTGCCGTTTTCTATGTATTCCAGCAGGGACTGCTGCTGGCGTTTGTTAAAATACTGGATCTCATCCAAATACAACAATATGCCGTTGGGCGCGGACAGGGTGTCCAGCTCTGCCACCAGTGCCCGAATATCCGCCGTAGACGCGTTGGTGCCGTTAAGCCGCCGCAAGGCGCGATCCGTGCGCTTGGCAATAATGGACGCCACCGTGGTCTTGCCCACCCCCGGCGGGCCGTAAAAAATCAAATTTGGAATATCGCCGCTCTCGATCAGCTGCCGCAGAGCCTTGCCGGGCCCCAGCAAGTGCTGCTGGCCCACCACCTGCTCCAGGCTTTCCGGGCGGATACGGTCTGCCAGGGGATTGGTCATACCGGTTTCTCCTTCTCTTGCTTAGAATACACACAGCCGCAGAAGTTTTGGCGATACAGGCCGTACTCCCGGGACAGCGCAATGGAGCGCTTGTACCGCTCCTGCTTCTTAAAATCCGAGGGCAACCAGGCCACCCCATACTGCTCCCCTACGCTCTGCCCAATGGCATTGATCTTTTGGGCGTCCTTTAAAGGGCTGATGCTCAGGGTGGTGCAAAAATAGTCAAAGCCCATTTCCTTGGCCAGCGCCGCCGTCTTTTCCAGTCGTTGGCGATAGCAGCGCATACAGCGGGCGCCCCCCTCCGGGCAGTCCTCATACCCCTTGGCAACAGCCGCAAAGGCCGCCGGTTCGTAGTCCCCGGCGATCAGCTGCACCGGGTGCACTGCCGGCTGGTGCGCGATCAGCCGCCGCTGCTCCGCCAAGCGCTTTTGGAACTCTCCCTCCGGGGCAATATTCGGATTATAATAAAAGACCGTGATCTGAAAATACTGCGACAGCCACTCCAGCGTGGCGCTGGAACAGGGGGCGCAGCAGCTGTGCAGCAGCAAGGTGGGTACTCGCCCTGCCGCCGTTTGCTGCCGGATCACGGCCATACACATACGATCGTAATTGATTTTGTTCATGTTATTTGCTCAAATAGTAAGTGGGGTTCACCCGGGTGCCATTCAGCCGAATTTCAAAATGGCTGTGGGGCCCGGTGGAATTGCCGGTAGAACCGCTCTTGGCGATCTGCTGACCCTTCTTCACCGTTTGGCCGGTGCCCACTAAAATAGACGAATTGTGGGCGTACAGGGTCACCACGCTGCGGCCGTGGCTGTCTGTGCCGTGATAGATCATCACATAGTAGCCGTAACTGTAATCCAGCCGCTTGACGGTAATCACCACCCCGGACTGGGCGGCCACCACCTTGGAGCCTACGCCGCAAGGGAAGTCCAGCCCACCGTGGTACTTGCCGCTGGAGTAATTGGGGAACCCGGCGCTGACAGTATAGTGCCCGGGCACCGGATAAGTCATATTCAGCGCCGCGTCCGAGTGGCTGTAAACCCCTTGGGCCTTGCCTCCGGCGGTGTTGTGCTTAGAGGTGGTGTGCTCCTTGTCCTTTTTGGACAGGGTGGTCACCTCGTCTGCGTTCTTCAAACCGCTGATCAGGGCGTCGATCTCGCTTTCCACCTGCTGCTGCAGCTTTTCGTCCTCGTTACGGTACTCGGTGTACATTCGGTTCTGCGCTGTCAGCTGCGCCAAGAGTGCGTCGCTCTCCGCCCGGTCCTGGGCCAGGGTCACCTTGCTGGCGGCAATGCCCTCCTGGTCCCGCTCAATGGCGGCCTGCTTGGCTTTTAAGGTTTTGTTTTTTTCGTCCAGATCTTTTTTGACCTTTTGGTACTGCGCTTTTTGCTGGTTCAGACCGTTTTGCTTGGAACAGATCTCCTCCATCTTGCCATTGACCTCTTGCAGCAGCTCCGTGTCGCTCTTGGACACGGCCTTGATCATCTCGTACCGGGTAAGGAAGCCGGAAATATCCTTGCACCCAAGCAGGGCGGTGATAATGCTATACTCACCGCTTATGTACATCACCCGCAGCCGGTAGCAATAGGCCTGATAGGTGGCCTCAAACCGGTCGTTGAGCTTGTTCAGTTCCTTTTGGCCGGCGTCCACTTCCTTTTGCAGGGCGTCCAGCTGCTTTTTGTTGGCAGCAATCTGAGGCTTTAGCGTGTCAATGGCCTTTTGGCTCTCGTCCACCTGGGCTTGCAGCACCGTCAGTCGGTCGTTCATGGCGCCGATTTTTTGATCTAAAGTGTCCACATAATCCTGGGTCACCTTGGAGCTTTTGCCCAGTTCCGCCAGCTTCTTTTCGCTTTCTTCTATGCTTTTTTGCAGCTCTTTTTGCTGCTGCTCCAGGCTCTTTTTGGCCTGATCCTTTTTGGCGTTTTCCGCCGCCTTGTCCGTGGTGGTCTCCGCCGCCGTGGTACGCTCCGCGGTCTCCGCACCCCAGGCACTGCCCCCGGGCAGGGCGCACAACAGGGTACACGCCAGCACCAACGCCAGGAGCTTTTGACTATATTTTTTCATATTCTGTTCCATCTCCTTGACGCATTAGGGCAAATAAATTTCCGGGTTCACGCAGTCGTTATACGACGCGGTGGGGGTGCGCACTTCAAAGTGGCAGTGCGGGCCGGTGGAGTTGCCGGTGGAGCCGCTGTAAGCAATCAGCTGGCCACGGTGCACATGTGTGCCGGCAGATACCACCCGCCGACTGTTGTGGGCGTACAGGGTATACACCGAATTGCCGACACTGTCCGTCTTGTCGTGGGCGATCACAATGTAGCGCCCGTAGCTGCGGTAGCTGCCGTCGCTGTTCGTCAGATCGGCCGACACGATTACCGTGCCGCTCTCTGCCGCCACGACACGGGAGCCGCTGGCGCATGCAAAATCGCAGCCGGAGTGGCCGGCGTAGCCATGGAACGCAGTGGTAATGCGGGTTTGGCTGGGCACCGGATAGGTTAGGCGCAGCCGCTTGCTCTCCGTGATAGTGTGTTTCTTTGTTGTGGAAGCCGTCGTGCCTGCGCTCTCGCCGTGCTTTGTCGTGGTATGCTTCTTTGTTGTGGTCGTGGTGGTTGTGGTGGTTGTATATTTCTTTGCCGCTTCTGCAATTTGGCGGTCGATCTCATCCAGATCGTTTTGGGTCACATCCCGGTACTCGGTATAGGCCTTGGTCTTATCCGTCAACTGCTTGAGCAGCCGGTTGGCCTCTGTCTGCTGGTCGGTAAGCACCTGCCGCCGGGTGGTCAGATCTTTCTGATCCGCCTGCAAGGTGGTCACCGTCTGTTCCAGCTCCGTTTGGCTGGCGGCCAATGCCGTCTTTTTGGTTTGCAGGTCTTTTTGCCGGGTGGTCAAATCCGTTTTGGCCTGTTCCAGCCGGGTGCCCTCTGTCTGTACGGACCGGAGCAGCGCCGTGTCCTGCTTGGCAACCCTTGCCACCATCTCGTAGCGGGTGAGCAGCCGGCCAATGTCCGTGCTGCCCAGCAGGAACGCCAACACATTGGTCTCGCCGCTGATATACATGGCCCGCAGCCGCTGGCAGTAGCGCTGATAGTTCTGCTGAAACTGGGCGTCCAGCACAGTGATCTGCTGCTTGGTGTCTGTAATCTGCTGCTGCAGCGCCGCCTGATCCTGCCGATTCTTCTTCTGCTGCTTTTGCAGCACGGTAATGCGGTTCTCCGCCGTGTCCACCTTTTGCTCCGTCAGCTTTAACTGGCTGCGCAGGTAGCCGATCTTCTGATCCAGGGCGTCCAGGTATGCCTGGGTGTCCTTGCTTTGCTTACCCAGGGTCTCCAAGGTTTTTTCCGTTTGGCGCAGCTTCATTTCCAAGTAGGATTGCTGCTCCTCCGGAGTCATTTGGCTGTTGAGCCCGGTGTCCGCTGCCGGCACAGCCGCCGGGGTGGAGAACACGGCAGGTAAAAACAGACAGAAAGCCAGCAAAACAGCCAAAACTTGTTTTCCATGTCTTTGCCGCTTCACTGGCTTCACTTCCTTTGTGGTCTATTCTTGTTGTATGGTACGGCGGCAGCCCACGGTGGCACGCCGTCGCCGTTTCTATTTACAGATAATTCAGCGGGTTCACTTGGGAGCCGTTGACGCGCACTTCAAAGTGGCAGTGCGGGCCGGTGGAGTTGCCGGTGGAGCCGCTCTTGGCCACCACCTGACCGGCGCTGACCTTCTCGCCCACGCTCACCAAAATTTGGCTGTTATGGGCATACAGGGTGGACAGGCCGTCCCCGTGGTCAATGATCAAATACCGACCGTAGCTGTAATTCAGGTACTTAACCAAAATCACCGTGCCGCTGGCGGCTGCATACACATTGGAGCCGGTGGATACCGGGAAGTCAATACCCCCGTGGTAACGACCGCTGGAGTAGTTGGGATACCCGGCAGAAATGGAGCGGCTGTCCGTAGGATAGCGCAACCGACCGTTGCCGGAGCCGTGAGAACCGCTGATGCTGCCGGAGCCGTGAGAACCGGCGGCGGCAATGGCGGCTCTGATATCATCTTGCACCTGCTGCAACTGCTTTTGATCCGTCTCAATGGCTTCCTGATACTCGGAGCTCTGCTTGGAGAGCTTGCGCATTTGGGCATTGCACTCTGCGGCCTCGCTGTCCAGATCCGCCTTGGTGGAAGAAATATCGTTAATATTCTTCTGGAGGGCAGCTTTGTCCGTCTCCAGGCTCTTTTTGTCTGCGTTCAGCTGGTTGCGTTTTTCCTCCAGCTTCTGCTTTTGCGCCTCGATCTCCTCCATCTTCTTCATCAGGCTGTCCAAGGTGGCGCTGTCCTGCTGGGAGACGGACTTGATCATCTCCGACCGGGTCAAAAGACTGGACAGGTCAGAGCAGGTGAGCAGCACTTCCAAAGTGGAGGCACTGCCGCTGATATACATAGCCCGCAGTCGCTGACAATACTCGGCGTATGTAGCGTCAAATTCCTTTTGCTTTTGGTCAATTTGACGCTGGGTCTCCTCAATATCCGCAGCGGTTTTTTCAATCTTCGCCTGGGTGGCATCAATCTCCGATTGCAGGGCGGACTTGTCGCTCTCCAAATTGGAGATCTTGTCCTGCAACAGACTTATTTTTTCCTGCAGGGTGTTGATATATTCCTGCGTATCTTTCTTTTGCTTGGACAAGCTGTTCAGCTTGCTTTGGGTGCTGTTGATTCGGGACTGAATTTTGCTTTTTTCGCTCTCCAGCTCCGAGCGGGACTTAGCCTCTGCCACAAAGGCGGAACTTACCCCGGCGGTCAGCACCAACACAAGACTGCAAAGCAGGCAAAACAGCCGCCGCAACCAAATTTTGGATTTAGACTGCACTAATCTCACTACCTTCCTTATTCAGGTACTTGCGCATGGTGATCATGGAGCCGCCCACACCGCTAATAATACCGATGGCAACAAAGATGCCCAGCATTTGCAGCGCATAGGGGGCAAAGGGCAACGCAGACAGGGACAGGCTTCTCAGCAGGTCGCCGAACTGGCGCACCGCCAGCTCGTACAGCCCCCATACCAGCCCCAGCGACACAGCGCCGGACACGATACCAAGGATCATACCCTCTACCACGAAGGGCAGGCGCACAAAACTGTTGGTGGCGCCCACGCTCTTCATAATGCTGATCTCCAACCGGCGGGAATACACCGTCAACTTAATGGTGTTGGAGATAATGAACAGAGAGATGGCAAACAGCACGCCGATGATCACAACGGAGATCACCGTAATGCCCTGCCGAATGGACACCAGCTTTTGCGCCAGGTCCTTGTTCTCTCGAATGGTGTCTACATTTTGCAGCCCCTTTAGCCCTTTGACCGTTTGATCAAACTTGCCAAGATCGGCTACCGTCACCTTGTAGGCATTGGGCAGCGGAATATCCGAACTGATCTGGGTAAAGAACTTGGCCTGGGCGTCCTCCATGGTTTCCAGCTGCTGTGCCCACGCCTTTTCCTTGGGCACATACTCCAGCTCCTTCACATTGCCCAGGGCCTTAATTTCCTGACCCATGGTGTCAATGGCGGCCTGGTTCGCGTCATCCTTAATATAGACCATGATCACGTTCTCCTCCTCAATGCGGGAGAGCAGGGAGTCCATATTCAAGAAAATCATAGATGCAGAGCCGATGAGTACCAAACAGCTCATCAATACGCAAATGGACGCGATGGACATCATCCGATTGGTCCAGGTGTTGCGAAAGCCCTCTTTAATTAAATATCTTAAACTTGCGCCGGTCATTCTGCCGCACCTCCGTTCTCATCCTCCGGGGTGGCCGCTGCCTGCGCCGGGGTCTCGTCCGCCAGGGACTCTAAGTTGTCAAACACATCCTCGTCCGTCCGGGCGTCTGCCGTCTTGGACAGGTCAATGGAAGTGCCCTCTTCGTAAAAGAACATATCCGTTTCTTTGCGGGGCTCGCTGCTCTCAAACCGGGCATGGGTGGGATCCGGGGTGTCGGAGACCACTTCGCCGTTCTTGATCACGATTACCCGCCGCTGGAAAGAGCGCACCAGATCGTGTTCATGGGTCACCATGATCACGGTGGTGCCGGCGTTGTTAATCTTGGTGAGCAACTCCACGATCTCGTGGCTCATCTCCGGGTCCACATTGCCGGTAGGCTCGTCCGCGATGATGACCTTGGGATTGTTCACCAACGCGCGCGCCAGGGACACACGCTGCTGCTCGCCGCCGGACAGCTCATTGGGCATGGAGCGCGCCTTTTGGCTCAGCCCCACCAGTTGAAGAATATAAGGCACCCGCTTGCGAATGTCCTTCTCCTTAGCACCGATCACCCGCATGGCAAAGGCCACATTGTCATACACCGTCATCTTGGGGATCAGGCGGAAGTCCTGGAACACAATACCCATGGTGCGGCGGTAATAGGGCACCTGCCGCTTCTTCAAAGTGGCGGAGGAATACTCGTTAAAGATCACCTCGCCCTCCGTGGGCTTTTCCTCGTGCATAATGAGCTTCAAAAAGGTGGACTTGCCGGCGCCGGAGGAGCCTACCACAAACACGAACTCGCCATCCTCAATCTTAATATTCACATGATTGAGGGCGTGGGTGTCCGTAGAGTCGTACACCTTAGATACATTTCTGAATTCAATCACAATTTTTACCTCTTTTAACTTGGCGCCGCAGGCTAAGGGTAACACTACGGCACTATATAGTTAATTATAATATATAGCAAATTAAGGGATAAATCAACCCCTTACTTGTTATTATTTTGTAAAAGATGTGACAGAATTGTTAAAATTTGGGCGAAACACACCGGGCAAATTCGCTTGCTACGGTGCGATGTGAGCATCGCACCCTACAAGGATTTTGTAACCGGAGTGAAATGTGCCTTCGGCCAATCCCCCCTGCGGCTACGCCTCTCCGCCTAACGGGCGCCCGTCCCCTCTGTCGCTGCGCGACATCTCCCCGCACTGCGGGGAGTCACCCTTTGCAAGGGGGGCTTAGATTTTGTAACCGCATTGGCTCCCTTGTAAAGGGAGGTGGCAATGCCGCAGGCATTGACGGAGGGATTACACAGCGGGCGGCAGATTGCCGCCCCTACCGGTTATTTTATTGATTTATTGAATTGAATTTTGTAGGGGCCGATGCCCACATCGGCCCGTTTTTATCCCCTCGATCGCACCGGCGTACCGGCGCCGACCTGCGGGATTAAGCGGGCGGATACTATCCGCCCCTACGGTCAACCGGTTACAATAACGCTCCCGTAGGGGCGGCAATCTGCCGCCCGCCATGCTACTAAATTGCACCGCAATTTTTCCGCTTTTGTCCAAACAAAAAAGCGGCACCAAAAGGTGCCGCAAATGCCGTTAATATTTTATGGGGCTGGAATCCAGATACTTATTAACCATCAGCGCCACTTTGAACACAATGGCGTCGTCAAACTCCCGCAGATCCAAACCGGTGAGCTTTTTGATTTTCTCCAGTCGGTACACCAATGTATTTCGGTGGACAAACAGCTTTCTGGAAGTCTCAGACACATTCAGGTTGTTCTCAAAGAACTTTTGAATGGTAAAGAGGGTTTCCTGATCCAGACTGTCAATGGAGCCCCGCTTGAACACCTCTTTCAGGAACATATCGCACAAGGTGGTGGGCAGCTGGTAGATCAGCCGGGCAATACCCAAATTCTCGTAGCTGATAATGGACTTCTCCGTGTCAAACACCTTGCCCACTTCCAGCGCAACCTGGGCCTCCTTAAAGGAATGGGCCAGGTCCTTAATGCCGGTAACCCGCGTGCCAATACCCACAACGGCGTTGCAGTAGAACTCGGTGGAAAGGGTGTCGCAAATGGAGCGAGCCAGCTTTTCCAAATCTTTGCTGTCCACATTGGGGCGCACTTCCTTCACCAAGGCAATGTCCTTCTCGTTAATGTCAATAACCAGATCCTTGGTCTTGTCCGGGAAAAAGTTTTGAATCACATCATAGACGGACACATCCGTATCCTGCGTCACTCGAATGAGAAAGACCACGCGAGAAGCGTCATTATTGAAATGCAACTCGCGGGATTTGATATAAATATCGCCGGGCAGGATATTGTCCAGGATCACGTTCTTTACAAAATTGGAACGATCGAATTCCTCGTCGTTATTCTGCTTGATTTGGTCCAGCGACACGGCGATAATGTCCGCATAATGCTTGCTCATATCGTCCGTACCGTCCACAAATACCGCATAATCCGGGTGCACGGAGTTGCCAAAGGCCTTATATGTGCAGTTATCCACACAGATTTGTGCCCCGCTGAACACACCGGCAGAGATAATGCCCTTGCGTGCCTCGCCGATCTGGCCCAGCTCACTGCAAGCGATCACGGTACCGCTCTCGTCCACCACACCGATGGTACGGTCCAGCACCTCACGCATTTGGTTTATAATGCCTTGAAACAGTCTGTTGGGCATCAGGATCCAACCCCTTTGTCAATTCTTTATCAAATAAAAGGGATAAAATTGCACAAATTCAATCACCCTTTATTGGTCATATTATACAATGCCTTTAATCAAATTGCAACCTTTCGACAAAAATTTTTATTATTTTTTGTGCGACTTGCATAAACGGCCGACTTTTTCACACCAAAACCACAATATATTGTTGCCGCGCAGTTCTTAACACCTATTGTACGGTGTCTTTTGCCAACAGCGCCACCTCCGCCGGGGTCAATGCACGACAGTCCCCCAGCGCCAGCGTTGGATCCAGTGCCAACGCGCCCATGGCGGTGCGGTGCAGGGCAGTAACGGTACAGCCCACCCGGGCAAACATGCGCTTAACCTGATGATAAATACCCTGCCGCAGCACCACCTGCGCCCGGGGCGGATCGGCAGATAAAATCGTCAGCTGCGCCGGCTGCAGTACCTTGCCGTCCATCTCCATCCCTCCGGCAAAGGCCGCGGCAGCCGTAGGGGGCACCGGTTTGTCCAGGGTGGCGATATAGGTCTTTGGAATATGGCTGCGGGGGCTGAGAATGCGGTGGGCAAAGGCGCCGTCGTCTGTCAGCAACACAAAGCCGGTGGTGTCCTTATCCAGCCGCCCGGCGGGGAACAGCCCTTTGCGCCGCAGTGCCGAAGGCACCAAATCCAGTACCGTCGGCTCTCCCTTGCCGTCCGTGGCAGAGAGCACCCCTGTGGGTTTGTTGAGCATCAAATACACAAAAGCCCGGCAGGCAATGGGTTCGCCTGCCAGGCAAATCTCTTGGGTGTCCGGGTCTGCCTGCTGCCCGGCGCGAGCCACCACGCCGTCCACAGTCACCTGCCCCTTTTGCAGCAGCGTTTTGACCCGGCTGCGGGGCTCGTTCAACTCTCGGGCCAGTATTTTTTCGATCCGTTCGCTCATTTGCGTTTTTCCAATCCCAGCATAAAGCCGTCCTTGGCAGAGGTGTTGCACAGATCTGCACCGATCACTCTGCCGTTACTGACCAACAGATCCGCCACGATTCCTTGGTCGTAGCCGGTGTAGTTGGTGATCTCATATGTATATAGCTGTACCTGCTTGCCCTTATAGGGGGTCAGGTCGTAGCCCTGCTGCTGTTGCAAGGCGTTGTACTCGGTATAGACCGCGTCCCAGTTGCGCGGCACGGTAATGGTCTTTTGGTTGCTGTCGCCTACTTGCCAACCCATATCGGTCAGCAGCCGGGCACCTGCCTGCACATCCGCACAGGTCAGTCCCGCAGACTCTGCCGCAGAGGGTGCCGCGTCTCCGGTCTTGACATGATTGGCCAGGAAGGTGAGCAGCACCACCAGCACCCCGGCGGCCACTAAAATCAGGCCGAACACCGTCTTAGGGTTCAGCTTTACCGTCATCACTTTCATACTCTACCACCTCATAACAAAGTATGCGGCGGCATGGCAAATTAGGACTGTTCTGTTAAATAAAATAGGGGCGCAGTTCTTCCAGCAGCGCCGGGTCGGCCAGCACTTGCAGGCGGGTACCTGCCGGGGTGTAATCCTCTGCCAGCACCTTACCCTCCCGGTGGAGCCGATCCGTCAGATCGCCCCGATCAAAGGGAATACAAAGTGCCGCTCTCGCCCACTGCCCGGGCAGCAGCCGGTCAATCTCTGCCAGCAGCTGTGGCAGTCCTTCGCCGGTGCGGGCGCTGATTCGCACGCTGGTGCCCAGCAGCGGAAAGCGCTCTTCCTCCGGCACCCGGTCGCATTTGTTCAGCACATGAAGCAGAGGCTTGTCCCCGCAGCCCAGGCTGTCCAGCACCTGGGCAGTCACCTGCATTTGGCTGTTGCAGGCCGGGTCGGAAGCGTCGCACACATCCAGAATGACATCTGCCCAGGCTGCCTCTGCCAAAGTGGAGCGAAAGGCGTCCACCAACTCATGGGGCAACCGTTGCACCAGTCCCACCGTATCCACCAGCATCACTTGACGGCCGGAGGGCAGCACCAGCCGCCGGGCGGTGGGGTCCAAGGTGGCAAACAGTTGATCCGCGACCAGCACGCCCGCGTCCGTTAACGCATTCATCAAAGTGGACTTACCCGCATTGGTATAGCCCACCAGCGCTACCGTCAGCGCCCGGTTCTTTTGGCGGCGCAGATGCATCCGCTCCCGCCGCTCCTGCACGGTCTTTAACTCCCGCTGCAAGGCAGTAATCCGGCGGCGAATATGGCGCCGGTCGCTTTCCAACTTGCTTTCGCCGGGGCCGCGGGTGCCGATACCGCCGCCCAATCGAGACAAAGAATTGCCCTGCCCGCCCAACCGGGGCAGCCGGTATTGCAGCTGGGCCAGCTCCACTTGCAGCTTGCCCTCGCTGCTCCGTGCCCGGGCGGCAAAAATATCCAAAATCAATGCGGTACGGTCGATGACAGCCGTGCCCAGTGCCCGCTCCAAATTACGGGCCTGCACCGGGGTCAGGCTGCCGTCCGCCACCGTTAAATCCACTTCGTTCTGCCGGCAAAATTCCGCCAGGCTTTCCACCAGCCCGCTGCCGATGTAGGTAGCGCCCTCCGGCGCCGGGCGCTTTTGCACCGTGTGACCCACTACCAGGCCGCCGGCGGTATCCGTCAGCCGCTCCAGCTCCGCCATAGAAGCCTCTGCGTCATAATCGCCGCAGTCCAGACCGATAAGCAGCACCCGCTCCGGGGCGGCTGCGTCTGTTTTTGTCCACTGGTACGCCACGGTTACTTACTCTCCTTGTCCACCAAGGTACGCAGCACGGAGCCGGCAATGGGACCGGCCGTCTGCGAGCCGGAGCCGCCGTGCTCCACCACTACCACAAAGGCATACGGGTGGTCCACGTCGTCCATAAAACCCACAAACCAAGCGGTGTTGTGGTCCGTGTCCTTGTCCACCTCAGCCGTACCGCTTTTGGCGCACAGGTGCAAGCCCTTGTAGTTATATTCGCCGTACTGGGCTTTTACATTATTGCGCATCAGCTTCTTCAGCTGGGCGGCAGTCTCCGTGCTCAGCAACTGGGTCTCGTTCTTGGTAATATTCAAATTCAGCGCCTTGCCCGCCTGGGAGGCCAGAGAATTCACCTCGTTAAAGGACACCGCCTTGCCGTCGTTGGCAATGGCCGCCATATAGCGCAGCATGGCAATGGGAGGCAGCAGCGTGTCGCCCTGACCGATGCCCGTCCAACCCACATAATCGTCCGGGTCGCTCTTTTCCAGGAAAAAGCGCCCCTGCTCGGAATTCAGCTTGTTGCTGACGGTAACCCGGCTGGTCAGCCCCAAGGTCTCTACGGTGCTTGCCAGCTTTTCCGGCCCCAGTTCAATAGCGATCTGCGCAAAGGTGGCGTTGCAGCTCTTGGCCAGCGCTTGCTTAAAGGTCAGGCGGCCGTGCACGCCATTGCAGCGGATGGGCTCGCCCTTGCCCGGATCATACTCCCCGGTGCATTCCCAGGTGCGGTCCATCAAGTCCGGAATATTCTCAATGGCACAGGCGGCGGTCACCAGCTTAAAAGTGGAACCGGGGGTATAAAGCCCGGTCATCAGCCGGTTGATATACACGCCCTCGTAGGCAGAATTGGTGTTCAGGTCCGACGGCTCGTCCTCCATGTCATAAGAGGGGGTAGACACAGCGCACACAATGTCACCGGTTTTGTAATTGACCACGCCCACAGTGCCCGCCTTGTAGTCGCTGAGCAGGCTGTACGCCTTGGCGCACACCCGGCTGTCTATGGTCAGCTGCATGTTGTTGCCCTTGCCGTAGCGCTCAATGGAATACACGCCGAACAGCAGGTTGTAGCCGGTTAAATCGGCCTTGTACACGGACTGAATACCGGAGGAAATAAAGCCCTTGGTGTCGCCCACCGTGTGCAGGGTGGCCTTGCGCACCGTAGGGTCTTCAGCATACACCCGCTTGCCGTCCTTGGTCTCTGCCAGCACCGCGCCGTCCGCAGACTTGATGGTGCCGGCGCCGATCAAATCGCCGTTTTTGTAAATATGGGTATTGTAGGTTTTCATCACCCAGGTGTCGCCGTTCTCCACCAGGCTGTAAGTCATAAAGCCCAGCCCAAAGAGAAAGGCAACTGCCAGGATCCACAGGAAAATGCCCCGCTTGGTAATCATCTTCATTTCTTGCGCACACCTCCCAGATAGTTGTATGTCCGCACATCGGAGGCCTTAATAAAGGCCAGCACTGCCCAGCAGGAGATCATGGAAGAACCACCCTGGCTCACAAAGGGCAGGGTCACACCGGTAAGCGGCAGCACATCGGTAATGCCAAAGATATTCAGCGCCGTTTGGAACAGCAGCAGGCCCGCTGCCGCCACGGCGGCGATGGAGTAGAAAGTGGAGCGGGCGGCAATGCTGTTGACCAGTGCAGACACGGCGATAGCCACAAAGGACAGCACCAGCAGCAGCCCAAAAAGAAAGCCCCATTCCTCGCAGATCACACCAAAGATCAGGTCTGTGGTCCGCGCCCACACACCGCGGGTGGTGCCGGCGCCGATGCCCAGCCCCAGCAGTCCGCCGGAGGCCAGACCCACCAGTACCCGGGTCTGTTGATACCCGCTGTCGTTATAATGCTCCCACACATGGCGGTACACGGAGAAACGGGCGGTCACATAGGATTTGTACTTAATAACGATAAACCCGCCCATGGCCGCAGAGGCCAAGGCCAGAAAAATGGTCTTAATATCGCCGGAGTTCATAAAGGCGATAATGAGAAAGGTCACAAAAAAGATCAGCGCCGTACCAAAGTCCTTAATGACAATCAGCGCCCCCACGCACACCAGCGAAAAGGCAATAAAGGCATACAGGTTCTTAGAGGTCTGAATTTTTTCCAGCGTGGCAGCGCCTACAAAGATAAAGGCAACCTTTACAAATTCCGAGGGCTGGAAAGTCACACCGAATATGGTAATCCAGTTGCGGGCGCCGTGGGTCACCTTGGCAATGGCAATGTTGACGATCAGCAGCAAAATAGCCGCCACCGCCACCGGCAGGCGCAGGCGCATACACAGGTCCACATCACCCATCAGGAACACCAGCACAATAAAGCCGATGACCCCGGCGATCAGCATCAGCAGCTGCTTAAAAGCGTCGTCCGGCTTAATGCTGCCGATGACGACAATGCCCACCCCGGATAGGAAAAAGGCAATGAATTCCAACTCAAAATTCCGCCGGTGCATGGCAAAGTAAAACACGCTCACATACAGCCACTCCAGCACGATCAGCGCCAGCGTGCACAGCAGTACCTTGACTTCAAAGGTGCCGGTGCCGCCGGCGGCCGCCGTGCCGCTGAGCAGCTGAAACACGCTAAGCACCATTAAAAGGGCAAAGTTGTTAATGGGTTTAATACGGGGCAGCTTCTTTTGCTTGGTAGCTGCCGTTTTCTTCTTTGGCATAGGGCTGCTCCTTTCTTATTTTTCGTAAAACAGAAACACCTTGTCCCCAAAGGTGAGCATATCTTCGTCAAAAATCAGCTGGGGCTGCGTAATAAACCGACCGTTGAGCTTGGTGCCGTTGTGGCTGTCCAGGTCATACACCGCCCATCCCTTGGAGGTGCGGCGCAGCCGTGCGTGGTGGGCACTGACCGTGGGGCTGAGCAGCTGAATATCCGCGTCCTCGCCTCGGCCGATAAGCACATCCTGCTTTTTGATATAGACCGGGCGGTGGGTCTCTGCGTCCACCAATACGCCATAGGCCACCGTTTGACCCCGGTTCTGCCGGGCGGCGGTGCGCATTTGACTGCGGTCGTCGGTAGAGATGGCTTCCTTGCACAGGAATTGCAGCGGAATGGTGCCGATCATCAGAATATCCCCGTCCGCCAGCGGTGCCCGCTGGTCCACCGGCGCGCCGTTCACCTGCACGCCGTTCTTGGAGAAGGTGTCCGTTACCATCCAGCCGTCCTTTTTCTTGGCGATCACCGCGTGAAAACGGCTGACGCTGGGCAAAGGCAGCACCACATCGTTGGCCTTACTCTTGCCGATAGAGGTCTCCCAGTGGGTAATATCTATCACGGAGCCGTTATTTTGGTCCACCAGCTGGGCCATCTTGTGCACCCGGGGGCGGTTGCGAAACAAAGAGATCACGCACACCGCCAGGATCAGCAGCGCCAGCACCGGCAGCACATACCGCAGCACGCCGGTCAAGAATTGTAAAATCGTATCCATAGGTTCAACATCCTTTTTATCTGCATTTCAAAAGGCAAATTATACTTCTTATTATTAACAGAATACTGATAAAGGGAGAAAAAGTCAAGAAGTATTGCAATTCCCGCCCCTTTCGTTTATACTGAAAATGGAAAAATTGGGCGGCATTTTCGCCCGGCAAGGAGCATTTGTTATGATTGAAAAGACTGTCTTTGGCCATCTGCCCTCCGGGGAGCAAGTGGACCTGTATACCATCACCAACAGCCGGGGCGCCAGCGTATCGCTGCAAACCCTGGGCGCCGGGATCGTGCGCCTGTATATGCCGGACAAGAACGGTAATTTGGGCGATGTGGTGCTGGGCTTTGACGACCCGGCTCTTTATACAGACCCGGACCTGGGCTACCAGGGACTGGTGGTGGGTCGCTGGGCCAACCGTATTCGCGGCGCCGCCTTTGACTTTCAGGGCCAAACCTACCACACCCCCATGAATCAGGGACAGTGGACTCTACACAGCGGCGGGCGTATGAGCTTTCATCTGTGGCAGGTGAAGGACACCACAGAGAACAGCATCACCTTTTCCCGCTTTTCGCCGGATATGGAGGACGGCTTCCCCGGCAACTTTACCTTGCAGGTGACTTATACGCTGACGGAAGAGAACACCCTGCGGCTGGCCTACCGGGTAGACAGTGACCGAGACACGGTAGCCAACCCCACCAACCATGTGTACTTTAATCTGTCCTGCAACCCGGCAAAGACCATTGAGGGGCATGTGCTCACTGTCCACGCCCATCGGTTTACGGAGACGGACGACGACCAACTGCCCACCGGCGAACTGGGCGACCTAACCGGTACGATGATGGACTTTTCTGCCCCCCATCCCATCGGGGAGCGGATCGATGTGCCTTTCCGTGCCGTGATTCCCGGTATCGGCTATGATAACAATTTCTGCCTGACCAAGGCGAATCCCAGAGCCTTTGCAGAAGCGGCGGTGCTGTGGGAGCCGGAGAGCGGACGGCGGCTGTCCGTGTGGACGGACCTGCCCGGTGTGCAGGTCTATTGCGGCGGCTGGCTAAAGAAAGACGGCAACCCGGGCAAGGGCGACTCCAAGGTTACTTACCGCCGGGGCGTAGCGCTGGAAACCCAGTTCTACCCGGACAGCCTTCATTGCCCCAACTTCCCGGTAGAATTCGTCAAAGCCGGCGTACCCTTCACCACCACCACCGAATTCCGCTTTGATACAAAATAAATATCTATAGTTAGCAAAAAGGCCACCCGCTGTGGGTGGTCTTTTTTATGGCTTGTAGCCGTATGGGTCGGGGTTAATCCCTCTGTTTCGCTTCGCTCAACACCTTCTTTTACAAGGGAGGAAAATCGGTTTCCATCTCCGCGGTGCAGTGACGGTGCCTACTTCTCCGGAATATAGATCTTGGCTACCAGAGCGGTGACAGCGGAAAGGGGCAGCAGCTTATTCAACCCGCAAAGGAGCTTATACTTGATGCCCACGGTGGTCACCGGAGGCAGGTGCTTCTTATGGGCGGCACGAACCACAGCGGCGGCAATGGCAGCCGGGGGCATACCGTTTTGCTCGTCCCGCTCCATCACTGCCACGCTGCGCGCAATGCGCCCGGCGTACAAATCATCACCGGAGCCACTCTTTTGGCGGGCGGCGGTAAAGCCGGTCTTTACATCCCCTAGCCGCAGGGCGCCAACGGTAATACCAAAGGGCGCCAACTCGCTGCGCAGGGCGCAGGTCAAGCTTTCCACCGCCGCCTTGGTGGCAGAGTAAAAGCTTTGGAATGGAATGGAAAACACCGCTGCGGCGGAGGAAATATTGAGAATACGCCCCCGGCTCTCTCGCAAGGCCGGCAGGGCCGCCTGAATCACCGTGACCCATGCAAAATAATTCAAATCAAACTGGCGGCGCATTTCTGCCTCTGCGGTGCACTCCACCGCGCCGGAAATACCGAACCCGGCGTTATTCACCAGCAGGTCTACCCGGTCAACGGCCGCAAAGGCCGCCTGCACCTGGGCGCTGTCCGTTATATCGCATGGAATGCTGCGCACTCCCTCTAACGGGCAGGCATGGCGGCTTAGGCACACCACCTGCCAGCCGTCTGCCAAAAGCGCCCGCGCCGTCTCCAATCCAATGCCGCCGGATGCGCCGGTAACTACCGCTGTCTTCATACCCATTCCTCCAAAAAAACAAAATAAAAAAGGGTAAGAGCCTACTGCCCTTACCCTCTCTTGGTTTGCATTACTGCTCTACGGGATAAACAGAAACTTTCTTTCTGTCCTTGCCCAGCTTTTCAAACTTCACGGTGCCGTCCACCAGTGCATACAGGGTATCGTCAGAGCCGATGCCTACATTGGTGCCGGGGTGAATATGGGTGCCGCGCTGGCGATACAGAATGTTGCCGGCCAGCACGAACTGACCGTCTGCGCGCTTGGCGCCCAGGCGCTTGGACTCGCTGTCACGGCCGTTCTTGGTAGAACCCATACCTTTTTTATGTGCAAAAAGCTGAATATCTAACTTGAGCATGACTTACACCTCCGAAATCAAAACTTGAATACTTTGCGGGTACTGCTCTGAAAGGGCGCTCAAATGGAGCTTTAGCCCTTGCAGGAGCACCTGCGCCGGGGCGGTATCCCCACTGAGCCGCAACTGAAGGAACCCATCCTTCATCTCCGCTGCGGCCGGCAGGTGCAGCACCTCGGTTATGGTGTTGGCAGTGAGCAGGCAGGCGCTGGATACGGCGGCGCAAACAATGTCCTCTCCATAAGGGGCTGTGTCTGCGTGGCCGTGGGCGGAAAAGCCCGTAAGCGCTCCCTGCGCTGCGAAAAAATCAATGGAAATCATTATGCCTTGATGGAAGTGATCTCAACCTTGGTGTAAGGCTGACGGTGACCCATCTTCCGCTTCTCGTCCTTCTTGGGCTTGTAGGTAAAGACGGTGATCTTCTTTGCCTTGCCGTTCTTCAGGACCTTAGCGCTAACAGCAGCCTTGGCACAATCCTTGCCTACCTTCAGCCCGTCGTCGGTGCCTACTGCAAGTACGGTGTCAAAGGTGATCTCGGCGTCTGCCTCAGCGTTCAGCTTCTCGATATAAAGCACATCGCCCTCAGACACCTTGTACTGTTTACCGCCGGTAACAATAACTGCGTACATCTGTCATTCTCCTTTACTTAAACTCGCTACGGCAGGCGCGCGCCAAAAGGGCGCAACTTACCAGCCCGCAATATGCGGCTTAATTATTATAACAGAATTCAGCCGATTGTCAAGATTTTTTTGTGCACCGGGGGCGCACGGTAATCTCACCGCTGCGCAGGGTAATCACGCTACCGTCTTCCAGGCGCACCACCAGCCCACCGATCTCATCAATACCGATAGCCGTAGCCGGGGTGGTCACGCCGTCCCGGATAAAAGTAATGGCCTTGCCCAGCAGCATACTGTGACTGCGGTAATAATCAATATAACTTTCGTAACCGTCATCCAAGATCTCCCACAAATGGTCCGCAATCGCGGCGATCATGTCCGCCCGGCTCACATCTGCGTCCAAAGATGCGGCGTTCTCCACTTCCGGCGGAAACTGCTCCGTCTGCATATTGGCGCCAATGCCGATGATCATAGCCTCGGCTAAGCCGCTCTCCATACCCACAACGGCCTCTGTCAAAATGCCGCAGATCTTCTTGTCGTCTATGTACACATCGTTGACCCACTTAATCTGCGGGTGCTTGTCCGTCAATTCCTCAATGGCTCGGCACACCGCCACACCGGCAGCGGTAGTCACAGACACCGCGTCCTGAAGCCGTCGGCCGTGATGGACCACCACGGTCATATAGATCCCGGTGCCCCGGGGAGAATAAAACTGCTTGCCCTGGCGGCCGCGGCCGGCGGTCTGCTCATCTGCCACCACCAAAAAATTGCCTCGGTACCCGGCGTTCAGCAGCCGCTTGGCCTCCGTGTTGGTGGAGTCCACCGTGGCATAATAAATGGGCTCCAGCGGGCAATGCAGCCGGGGGGTAAGCACCTCTGCCGTAACCAGATTGTTGTCGCCCAGGAACTTATAACCCAGTCGCTGGGTGGCTTCAATTTTGTACCCTTCCTCCCGCAATTGCTGCACGCACTTGCCGACGGTTTGGCGGCTGACCCCCAATCGATTGGCCAGCTCCTGACCGCTGATGTAATTGGGGCTGCCCAGCAACATATGCAGCACCGCGCTCTTACTTTTTACGCGCATACGATCACCTCATGTCTCCTCACATTTCTTTTTATTCAATAAGAGCCACGCTCTTATTTTTGCAGATAAAACACCGCCAGCGTGCCCGGCCCACAGTGACTGGAAATGGTGCACCCGGCATCCGCCAGGATCAATTCCTTGCACCCGGTCTTGCCGCTGATAACGCCTCGCAAAAACGCCAGCGTATCCGGCGCAACACCGCCGCTGTCTGCCAGCACAATTCGTCCGGTGTCCATGCGCTTCAAATCCAGCAGTCGGTCCGTTACATACTGGCGGTAAACACTATCAATCTTGCCCCGATATTTTTTAGACACTTCCAAACTGCCCTCCGGGGTGACGGCGATGCTGGGCTTGATCCCCAGCACATTGGCACCGAAGCGGGCCACGCCGGAGCAGCGCCCACCTTTATGCAAATACTCCAAGTCGCTGAGCACAAAGGTGGAAGACACCTTGGGCACCAACCGGCTCACCTTGGCGGCGATCCGCCGGGCGTCCATACCGCTGTCCCGCAGATCGCAGGCGCGCAGCACCAGCAGCCCCATGCCCATGCACAAATTCTTAGAGTCGATACAATATACATTGTCCAGATCCGCCGCAGCGGTGCAGGCGTTCTGATAGCTGGAGGAAATGGCGGAGGACAGTCCAATGTGCACCACGCTGCACCCGGCGTCCGTCCACTGCTTAAATTTGTCATAATACACACCGGGGGGCACCGCCGCCGTCTTGGGCAGGCGATGGTTCTCCGCCACATCGGCGTAAATATCCGCCGGGCGAATTTCCACCCCGTCTGCATACGCCGTATCGCCCAGCAAAATAGACAGGGCAAAGCAGTACACATGGCGCTGCCGTTGCAGATCCACCGGCAGATCGCAGGTGGAGTCCGCCGAGATCATGACTTGGTTCATAATAACGCCTCCGAAAATAGTATAACACAAAAGCAGTGTCTGTCAACCAATGCGCGCAATGTTTACAGCAAGCGGAAAATTCTATGCACCAAAGCGCAGGGTCACCTTTTGCAAGTCGCTGCGCTTGTAGCTTTTGTCCAGCGTAAAGGTAAGCACACTGCGGCCGTCCGCCTCTGTGATCTCTGCACTTTTATCAATACGGTAGGTCACTTTGTTCCGGGTGATCTGCACCGCATAGTCCCGGGCATTCGCCGTATTTTGCATAAAGCTGTAGCCCTCCGCTGCCGTCAGCACAATCTGCTTGTTGGTAAAGCGCACGGCGCTCACCGCCTTGATCTGACTGTCCATCCCGCTGAAGGATCGCACCCCGTCCGCGCCGCTGTCCGGCACGGTAAGGGTACCCTCCACCCGGCTCAGCTGCGGCTCGGTAATGCCTGCGGTGCCGGAAGCGTTGGTGAGGGTATAGGACCAGTCCCGCTCCGCTACATCCCGGGGGTCCGTAATGCGGTAGTCCTTGGCAGCCCGATAGTAAACGCTGCCTTTCTTTAAGGAGAAGCCGCCCCCCAAATAATCCAGGCCACAGTGGACATAGCCCACAATCTTGATCTGGCGGGAGGGCTTGTAGTCGATACGCACGGCGATTTTGACTTTAATCTGCCCGTCCTCCACCGTGTAGTTGCCGATACCGTAGTCCCAGCCATAAATGGTTTGCGGGGTGCCGTCCGTATTCGTTTCCGCCCGGGAAAATGCGGTGTACTTGGAGGTGGAAATACCGGTTTTTTCGTCAAAACTCAGACTACCAGAGGCATTGCCCATGGCCACCTGCACCCGCATAGGGTCATTCTTCAACTGGGTGACGCTGCACTTCACCGCCTGGGTAAAGGGCCGCTTCCAGCTTTCTCGGTCGGCAACCACAAGATCGTATTCAAAGCTGCCGTTCTTTTGCTTGTGGGGGGTGAGCACATACAAATCATAGGTGTACAGCTCCTGCCCGGTGGACCGGTCAACACCACTGACCAATCGCACCACCAGCTCTTTCTTTTTGTCACCGTTCAGATCCGTATAGTAGAGCTTGGGTCGTTCCTTGGTCAGGTAATGGCTCCAGCCGGAAAAGGTCTTGCTTTTGCCCTGATGGACCAAGATAGCCTTGTCCCCCTGGGCGTACAGCTGAAAGTCGCCCTCTTTATTCTCTGCCAAAAGGGTGCGTTTATTAGAAGCGGTGGTGCTCTCGGCGGTAACCACCGTCAATCCTTCCTCCGGCGCCTTGCCGTGGCGGTAGGTCTGAAAATAATAGCCCACCCCCACCAGCAGCCCGATCACCACCAGTGCAGAAAGCAAAATAATAGGTAAATTCTTTCTCATTCCGGAAAATCCTTAAAAAATGTCAGTCTTTATATTGGGTTCGGTAGTCAAAGGCATGGGGTGCATGGCCGGTCACATGGTAACAGGTGCCGGTTGCCAGACCAAAAATGGGTTTGTCGTGACCCAAAGAATCGGAGTACACATCCACCACCTGCACACCGGGGAACGCCCGGTGAAAGCGGCGCACCTTTTCTTCACCCCGGCAGTTCTGCCCTAAAATACGCCCGGTCTTTGGGTTGTGCCGGGTACACAGCAGATACGGCAGCCCCAGTCGGCGCTGCAATTCCTCCAGCAAAAAATCCGGTGATGCGCTGATGATCACCGCCGGGCGTTTCTTTTGGGTAAACCAGGGATACACCTGGTGCAAATGCTTCTCCCAAAAGCCCTTTGCCGCCCGCTGCACCGGCACCATGGGCAAAAAGCCGAAGCACAGGTTCTTAAACTTTTGCAAAGACAGAATCCGCAAGGCAAACAGCAGGCACGCAATGAACCAAACCGGCAAATACACCAGCACCCAAGGATAATGCAGGGCGCAGTAGCCGATAAACAGGGAGCCGCTGTCAAAGGGCACCAGGGTTTTGTCAAAATCGTAAATATCCACCTGCGCCGGCAGCGCCGTTTGAGGCGCCGTCTCGCCGATGGCAACCGGGTTTGGCATAATTAAACTTCCTTTTCGTCAAACGAGATGGTAATGGTCTTGTTGCTGGCAAAGCGGGTCAGCTTGACCCCGGCGGAGGCCAGCATACGCTTGCTGGCTAAAGTAGCGTCCGAGTCAGCGTACTTGTCGCTGATATAGATCACTTCGTTAATGCCGCTTTGGATAATGGCCTTGGCGCACTCATTGCAGGGAAACAGCGCCACATAAATGCGGCAGTCCTTCAGACTGTTGCCCCCGGCGTTCAAAATGGCGTTCAGCTCCGCATGGCACACAAAGGGATACTTGGTTTTGTTGGGGGCATCGGCCGTGCGGTCCCAAGGGTACTCGTCATCGCTGCAGCCGCGGGGCAAGCCGTTGTAGCCCACGCTGACAATGTGATTGTCGCCGTTGACAATGCAGGCGCCCACCTGCGTATTGGGGTCCTTACTGCGCAAACAGCTGAGCAGGGAAATGCCCATAAAATACTCGTCCCAACTAATATAATCCTGACGCTTAGCCATCTTAATCACCATAGCCTTTCAGTACATCAATAAAATCTTGCAGCTCCGGGCGCTGCACATCCTCTACCCGACCGGCGTCCACCAGCGTATTCACCGCCGGGTCCAAAGGCAATTTCGCCAGCACCGGCACGCCCAGCGCCGCCGCCGTCTCCTCTACTTTAGACGTACCAAACAGCGGGTGGGACTTGCCGCAGTCCGGGCATACATAAGCGCTCATATTCTCCACCAAGCCCAGCACCGGCACTTTCATCATCTTGGCCATATTGAAAGCCTTTTCCACGATCATCTGCACCAGATCCTGGGGGGTGGTAACGATCACGATCCCGTCCACCGGCAGGCCCTGAAACACGGTCAGCGCCACATCGCCGGTGCCCGGGGGCATATCCACAAACAGATAGTCCAGCTCTCCCCAGCGCACATCGGACCAAAACTGGTTAATGACCCCGCTAATCACCGGGCCACGCCACACCACCGGGGCGCTCTCGCTCTCCAGCAGCAGGTTAATGCTCATCAATTTAATGCCGCCGTCCGTAACGGCAGGCAGCAGACACTCGCCGTCCTGCATAGCCCGGCTGTGCACCCCAAAGGACTTCGGCACGCTGGGACCGGTAATGTCCGCGTCCAGCACACCCACTTTCAGTCCCGCCTTGGCGCACCCGGCCGCCAGCAGACAGGTAACCAGGCTCTTGCCTACGCCGCCCTTGCCGCTGACCACACCAATGACTTTCTTGATATGGCTGTATTTGTTGGCAGGCTGCTTAAAGTCCGCCTTGCGGCTGCCGCAGTCTGCCTGGCAGCCCTCGCAGTTATGATTACAGTTTTCGCTCATCTCAAACACCTCTGCATACCGGCGCTGCCGCCGGTTAAACTCTTAATAGTATTGCCGGATCACGAACTTAACCCGTCCCAGCACCACCAATTCGTCCACAATGATGGGGGCGTAGGCATCATTCTCCGGTTGCAGGCGGAAGTGACCGTGCTCCTTATAAAACCGCTTCACCGTGGCCTCCTCGTCGATCATCGCCACCACGATCTGGCCGTTCTCCGCCACCGGGGTGCGCTCCACCACCACAATGTCGCCGTCCTCAATATGGGCGCCGATCATACTGTCGCCTCGCACATGGAGGGCAAACAGCTCCTCCCCCGGCCGAGCGCCGAACACAGGAATATACTCCTCAATATGCTGGGTAGCAAGAATGGGCACACCGGCAGTCACCGTGCCCAGCAGCGGCACCTGGGCCACCTGGGCCGCGCGGCCGGGCAGTCGAATGGTGCGCTTGCAGTTGGGGTCCCGCTCAATGCAGCCCATACGCTCCAGTTTGTTCAAATTGTATTGCACGGAGGAGGTGGAGCTGAGCCCCACGGCGTCACCGATCTCCCGCACGGAGGGCGCCACGCCCCGCTCGTCCAAAGTGCGCTGAATATAGCGCAGAATCTTTTGCTGCATCCCGCTGACAGCGTCCATGTTCGGGACCTCCCTTCCGTCTGCTTTTTCGTGTTTTATATTAAAGACAGTATAGCATTTGGCCCCTGCCTTGTCAAACAAATGTGCTAATCCGTCGGCATTCTGATCTCTTTTGCAAAAAAAGTGTTGACAAACGGGGCGCAATCGGCTATAATTCTGTTTGCAAGTTTTTCAGTATGGCTTTATAGCTCAGTTGGCTAGAGCACACGGTTCATACCCGTGGTGTCACTGGTTCGAATCCAGTTAAAGCCACCATGGCCCGGTGGTCAAGAGGTTAAGACACCGCCCTTTCACGGCGGTAACACGAGTTCGATTCTCGTCCGGGTCACCATAGGAACTTGAAGGAAAGCAGTCACCTATAGGGTGGCTTTTTCTTTATCCGTTTGCATTTTTTGCAAAAGCGGTCCGTTTGCGGTGCGATGCGGGTATCGACCCCTACATCATTTTCAAACAAAATACCTACACCTGTCCCGTTAGCTCAGTTGGATAGAGCGACCGCCTCCTAAGCGGTAGGCCGGAGGTTCAAATCCTCTACGGGACGCCAAAAGCTGCAAGCCACCCGGCCTTGCGGCTTTTTCTTTGCTTTTCCACGGCAGAAATTTGGCTGCCGCAGACAGGTAAGTCTTGACTAACAGCCAGGCAATCCAGTACAGTAAAGAGATAGAAATATATGGAGAAAAGGAGACCGACCGATGACGCTGAAAGAACTGGAAGTTGGCAAAAGCGCCGTAATCCTGCGAGTGGGCGGCGAGGGCGCGCTGCGCCAACATTTTTTGGATATGGGCATGATCCCCGGAGCAGAGGTAACGGTCATCAAGCTGGCGCCCATGGGCGACCCGATGGAAGTACAGGTGCACGGCTATGAGCTGACTCTGCGCCTGGCAGAAGCGCAGCAAATCGACATTCAGCCCATTGGGCGCCGCAGCCGCAGTCACACATTCAAAGACCGAGCCAAGGACCAGGACCACCCGGGGCTGGGCGAAAACGGCAAATTCCACAGCAAAGCGGACGAGCACCCCTTACCGGACGGTACCGTGCTGACCTATGCACTGGTGGGCAACCAAAACTGCGGCAAGACCACCTTGTTTAACCAACTGACCGGTGCCAAGCAGCATGTGGGCAACTTTCCCGGCGTAACCGTGGACCGCAAAAGCGGCGCCATTCGCGGCTACCCAAACACGGAGGTTACGGACCTGCCGGGCATCTATTCCATGTCACCCTTCAGCAGCGAGGAGATCGTCTCCCGCAACTTTGTACTGCAGGATAAGCCCACGGCCATCATCAACATTGTTGACGCCACCAACATTGAGCGCAACCTGTATCTGTCCATGCAGCTGCTGGAAATGGGAATACCCATGGTCATTGCGCTGAATATGATGGATGAGCTGGTGGGCAACCGCGGCTCTATTGATGTAAACACCATGGAGGCCATGCTGGGGGTGCCGGTCATTCCCATCTCCGCCGCCAAAAATGAGGGCGTAGACGAGCTGATTCGCCACGCCGTTCATGTGGCCAAACAGCAGGAGCCGCCGCTGAAGCAGGACTTTTGCGACAAAGACGACCACGGCGGTGCCGTGCACCGGTGTATTCACGCCGTAATCCACCTGATTGAGGACCACGCTGCGCTCGCCGGGCTGCCGGTACGCTTTGCCGCTACCAAGGCCATTGAGGGGGACGCGCTGATCCTGCAGCAGTTGCAGCTGGATCGCAACGAGCAGGAGATGCTGGAGCACATTGTCCGCCAAATGGAAACGGAGCGCGGACTGGACCGCAGCGCCGCCATTGCAGATATGCGCTTTGACTTTATCGAGCGGCTGTGTGCACAGACGGTGATCCGCCCCCAGGAGAGCAAGGAGCGGATTCGAAGCGAAAAGATCGACCGCATTCTCACCGGGCGATATACTGCCATTCCCTGCTTTATCGGCATTATGGTGCTGGTATTTTACTTAACCTTCAATGTGATCGGCGGCGGACTGCAAAAACTGCTGGAGCTGGGGATCGACCGTCTGTCCGCCCTAACGGACACGGCGCTGACCCAGCTGCATGTGAACCCGGTCATCCACAGTCTGGTGATCGACGGTATCTTTACCGGCGTGGGCAGTGTGCTCAGCTTTCTGCCCATCATCGTCACCCTGTTTTTCTTCCTGTCTTTAATGGAAGACAGCGGCTATATTGCCCGCGTGGCCTTTGTAATGGACAAGCTGCTGCGCAGGATCGGCCTGTCCGGCAAGAGCATCGTGCCCATGCTCATCGGCTTTGGCTGCACCGTGCCGGCGGTCATGGCCACCCGCACCTTAACCAGCGAGCGGGATCGAAAAATGACCATTCTGCTCACGCCTTTTATGAGCTGTACCGCCAAACTGCCCATTTATTCCTTCTTTGTCAGCGTCTTTTTCCCGGGCAAGGGCGGGCTGATTATGTCCGGGCTGTACCTGCTGGGGATTCTGGTAGGCATTGGGGCCGCCTTTCTCTATAAAGACACCCTGTTTCGCGGCGAGCCCATCCCCTTTGTCATGGAGCTGCCCAACTACCGTCTGCCCAGTGTAAAAAATGTGGGTCAACTGCTGTGGGAAAAGGCCAAGGATTTTTTGCAGCGGGCATTCTCCGTCATTCTCATTGCCACGGTGGTGGTTTGGTTCCTACAAAGCTTTGACCTGCAGCTCAATATGGTATCCGACTCAGCCGACAGCATTTTGGCCCGGATATCCGGCATTCTGGTTCCGCTGTTTGCGCCCCTGGGTCTGGGCGACTGGCGCATTTGCACCGCCCTGATCAGCGGCTTTATGGCCAAGGAAAGCGTGGTATCCACCCTGGAGGTCCTGTTCGGCGGCACCATCGGCAGCATTTTGTCGCCGCTGTCTGCCGGGTCGCTGCTGGTATTCAGCCTGCTGTACACCCCCTGCGTGGCGGCGGTGGCCTCCGTGCGGCGGGAACTGGGCGGCAAGTGGGCTGCCGGACTGGCGCTGTGGCAGTGTTTGATTGCGTGGGTGGTTGCCTTTGTGATCCACGGGATCGGAGCGCTGCTGTGAATATTTGGGACATTCTGCTGCTGGCAGCCATTGGAACGGCGCTGTTCCTGGCTGTCCGCGCCTTGATTCGCCGCAAAAGCTGCGGCTGTACCGGCTGCGAAAGCTGTAACCGCTGCGCCCATTGCCGAAAAAACGAACACAAGCAAAAACCGAAATCATAAAAAAAGCAAAAAGGAAAGCACGCTGTCCGCCTGCTTTCCTTTTTTTGCACAACCAAACGCCTTTATACCTATTGTGTTGTGCCGCCTGTAATTTTACACATTTTCCACCGCGTTTTCCCCAAATAAAGCCGGTTGCTGTGTGGAAAACCCCAATATGCCCGCTGCAAAGCGCAGAGCAGAAAAAGCGCCCGGCAAAACCGGGCGCCTGCCAAAAGCGGAGAAATGGGTGCGCCGCCATTCGACGACCGCCTGCTTAAATATCGTCCCGCTTCAGGGTTTCAATAATATTGTCCTTTTTGATTTTGTCCAGCGCGTACAGCAGCGCCACACCGATCACGGCAAACACCGCCAGCGCCGCCGCCAGATAATAATACCAGCGGAAGGTATAGCCGTAGTCAAAGGAGCTGCCCAATATCTTGTACATCAGGAAATCCAGCCCCAAGCTAACCGGCAAGCCCCATACCAGCGCCATAACGCCGTAGCGAATATTCTCCAAATAAATGGACTTCTTAAAGGAACGGGGCGTCATACCCACGCTCTTAATCATAGCGAACTCTCGACGCCGCTCCTCCATACCGGAAGAAATGGTATTGATAATGTTCATAACGGAAATCAGGGTAATCAGGGTAATAAACCCATAGCCAAAGGTCATCACCACCACATTCAGCGCCTGCATGGTCTGAGCCTGTGCCGCCGCGTCATAGCCGGTATGGCTGATGCCGTTTTGTACCTCATCCAGCACATCGGACACCCGGTTATACACATCGTCATGGTCCTGGGCAGTGATATAGTACCGGGCATAGCTGACAGCGTTGCCCTTTGCCAAAACAGACGGAAAATGCACCAGATAGCTGTGCATGGGCACCACCAAAGTGGGGCGCATAAAGCTGCCTAAAAGATTGCTTGCTTCCTTGTTCATCTGGGCAGCCACCTTTGCCGTGTACTTGGCATACAACTCGTTGCCCTCACTGTCATAGCCCTCCATAGAGCCGGTAAAGGTTTGACCTACCAAGCTACCTTGCAAGGGGTTTAACACCAGTCTTTGCTTCTTCTCCGTTGCCACTTGCACCCGGTTGATTAAAATACCCGTGGGGATTTTGTCATCCTGACAAACAGACGGATCTATGCCTGCCTCCTTTGCCAAGGCGGCAAAGGTGTCGTTGTCCACACCCAACACATTCACGGAGCGGTCCATATTGGCTTTCTTTGCCTCCGCCGTCAGTTGCTTATCCAAGCCGTCCACCATCATCTGATTATCGGCACAAATACGAATGCTCTCAATTCCGGGCACATCGCTGACCTTCCGATTAACTTGCTCCACCTGAGAGGCGGTCAACGGCCCGTCGGTATTAAAAATGCTCTCGTACACATCAAAGCCCATACCGTCGTACTCATTGTCAAGGGCGTTGGTGAGCATACTGGTAAAGTTGGCGGTGCTGAGAAACAGAATGACGCTGACTGCCAGGGCAAACACCACCGTGCGGGAGCGCTTGGCGTTGCGCTTGTAGTTCTTTACCGCCAGCACATCCTCAAAGCCAAAGAGCTTTTGGCGCAGGCGAGAGGTTTTCAGCTTCTTTGCCTTTTTCACCTTCACGGTGTTGGTTTGGCGCAGCGCCTCAATGGGCGTTATCTTAGACGCCCGGTGCGCCGGGATCCAGGCGGAGATAAAGATGGTTAGGGCGCTGATGAGCACGCTGCCAACTAAAATCTTCCAGTTCACAATGGCGTGCAGCCGCACACTGTCGCCGGTGGCCACCATAACGGTTTTCATAAAGCTGTCGCTAAGGGCACGCAGGGTAACGGCAATGCCGCCGATGCCGCAAAGAATGCCGATGGGAATACCGATACAGCCTAAAATGAAGCCCTCAAAATACACGCTGCCCCGCTTTTGCACCCGGGTAGCGCCTACGCTGGCCAGCATACCCAAGTACCGTGCCCGCTGCTGATAAGACACCGCAAAGCTGTCATAGATCATAAACACGGAGGCAAATACGATAATCAGCAAGATAATGGCCATAAAGCCGTACAGCGCCCGCGTGACCCCGTTGCTCATTTGCACACCGTTGTACATCAGATAGTCCGTATGAATCATATAGAGGTCGGACCCATCGTTGTTTACTGTCTTGCCGTATACGGCCTTAGCGGCAGCCTTTATGTCCGTTGGCGTGTTGCTGCCCAAAGGGGCAAACTGCACATGGGCAATGTAAGTGCCCATGGCGTCCGTTACCGTATCATCCAGCCCGCAAAAGGCGCTGTAAAAGCCGGTGAGCTGGTTGTCATTCTCCAAAATCCCGCAGATGGTATAGGTGCGCTGTGCCGTCTCCGGCTCAACCTGCGGATCGGCGGAATAGGTGGTAAAGGGCAAAGTGACCGTGTCGCCCACTTTCCACTTTAAGTCATTGCGGGTGATAAAGCTCTTGGTCACCAGCAGCTCCCGGGCGGTTACCGGCAGGCGGCCGGTTGCGGGCTTCATACTGTATATCGTAAAAAGATTTTGGTTGCAAGCCAGCACATCGGTGCGGCTTTTGCTGCTGTCCGAATCTGCCTTACTGCTGATCTCGCCCAGATCCATAGACAAACCGATGGCCTTTACATTCTTTTGCTTTGCCAGGGTCTGCACATCCTTGCTTTTCAGCTCGTTATACTTAGCATGCCAGGCGCCGTCATAAGAGGCGGTGATCTCACCCATGGTGTTCATCAATGACTCCACGCTGGTAAACACCGCCGTCACCATTGCCACACTGATGATAATGCCAAACAGGGTGATGACGGTGCGCTTTTTGTTCGCCCATAAGTGGCGCCAAGTTAACTTATTGATGATCTTCACTGGCGGATCACCTCATCCTTCACAATTTTGCCGTCCTCAACGGCAATCACCCGGTCTGCGTCCAGCGCAATGCGCTCGTCATGGGTAATGATAATAACCGTTTGGTTCAGTGCCTTGTTGAACTGACGCAGCAGCTCCACAATTTCTTTTGAGTTTTTGCTGTCCAGATTACCGGTAGGCTCATCCGCCAGCAAAATGGCAGGATTGTTCATCAGCGCACGGCCGATAGACACCCGCTGCTGCTGACCGCCGGAAAGCTCTGAGGGCAGGTGCCCCAGTCTGTGCTGCAAGCCCAGCACCTGCACCAAGGAATCAAAGTGCGCCCGGTCCACCTTTTTGTCATCCAGCAGCAAGGGCAGCGTCATATTTTCCTCTACGGTCAAAATAGGAATCAAATTGTAAAACTGATAAATCAGACCGATTTGGCGGCGGCGGAAGATGGCCAGCGCCGTCTCGTCCAAGGTGGTAATATCCGTTCCGTCCACATACACATGCCCGTCCGTAGGCGTATCCACACCGCCCAGAATATGCAGCAGGGTGCTTTTGCCGGAACCGGACGGTCCGATGATGGCAACGAACTGTCCTTTCGGCACGGTAAAGGACACATCGTCCAGCGCCCGTACCTCCGTATCGCCCTTACCGTAAATTTTAGATAAGTGCTCAATTCTCAAAATGTCCATAATGGCTCTCCTTTTCGCTTTGTTGCCCTCATTATACCCGGCCAAAGTGTCAGTTCGGTGACAGTTTTGGTGACAATTTTGTCATCTTTCCCCCTGCGGGAGATAAGAACCGGCTTTGCTCCGTTTCTTTTATACCATATCTTGTATGCCCCTGGCAAGCACCCACTATTTTGCAAAATCTCTTTACAACGGCGGGGGTTTGTGCTATAATTGGCTCGCTGTGTACGGATCACACGGTATCGGGTGCAAGCTCCTGCGGAGAGTCACCGATCCCGTAACTGTGTCCTCCGCCAATCGGCAAATACTGTAATGAGGTGAAAGATTATGACACAAGCTGAGAAGCAAGAAATCATCAAGGCTTACGCAACCCACGAGGGCGACACCGGTTCTCCCGAGGTACAGGTAGCTGTGCTGACCACTCGTATTAACGAGCTGACCGAGCACCTGAAGACCCACAAGAAGGATCATCACTCCCGCCGCGGTCTGCTGAAAATGGTTGGTCACAGACGCAACCTGCTGGTTTATCTTTACAACAAGGATGTAGAGAGATACCGTAGCCTGGTGAAGAAGCTGGGTATCCGCGATACCATCGACAAGTAAGAACGCGCAAGCAGACGACGGAGCACTTCTGTCGTCTGCCTTTTTTGTCCAAGGCAAAATCGTATCTTCCAAGGAGGTTCTACTAATAGTAGTAAATTGAGGTCACCGGGTGCGGCGGCTTGAATTTATTACTATTGTGCCTCCTTGATGATAAATATTATTTATGAAAGAGGTAACCAAATGTTTTTCAAGAACTACAAAGTTTGGGAAACGGAACTGGCCGGCAGAAAGCTGACCCTGGAGACCGGCAAAATGTGCGGTCTGGCCGGTGCGTCCATTATGGCTCGCTACGGCGACACCAATGTGCTGTGTAACGTGACCATGAGCGCCAAACCCCGCGAGGGCGTGGATTTCTTCCCCCTGAGCGTGGATTATGAAGAGAAGATGTATTCCGTGGGTCGGATCCCCGGTTCTTTCCAGCGCCGTGAGGCTCGTCCTTCCGAGAAGGCCATCCTCACCTCCCGCTGCATTGACCGCCCCATTCGTCCCCTGTTCCCCAAGGATATGCGCAACGATGTAAGCGTTGTGGCTACCGTAATGAGCGTGGATCCGGATTGCTCTCCGGAGATCACCGCCATGATCGGCGTGTCCGCTGCCATTGCTATCTCCGACATTCCGTGGGACGGCCCCATCAGCGGTGTGAATGTGGGTCTGGTAGACGGCCAGATCGTCATCAACCCCACTCTGGAGCAGCGCGCCCATAACGATCTGAACCTGACCGTGGCTTCCACCGGTGACCTGGTGGCTATGATCGAGGCCGGCGGTAACGAGATCGACGACGACACCATGTTCAACGCCATTATGGCCGGTCATGAGGAGAATAAGAAGATCGTTGCCTTCATCAACGGTATTGTTGAGGAAGTGGGCAAGCCCAAGAAGAGCTTCCAGTCCTCCGACCCGGATCCGGCGATCCTGCAAGAGATCGAGGACTTCTGCATTGAAGATGTGAAGAAGGCTCTGGATACCGACGACAAAAATGTGCGCGACGAGCGCCTGCGCCCCATCTATGACGCAGTGCACGAGAAGTTCGATGATCGCTTCGAGGGCGAAGAGGGCAAGATCGAGGAGATCCTGTACCTGGTACAGAAGCATGTGGTGCGTGCTTGGCTGAAAGACGAGCACAAGCGTGTGGACGGCCGCGGCATTGACGAAATTCGTCCCCTGAACGCAGAGATTGACCTGCTGGCCAGAGCCCACGGCTCCGGTATGTTCACCAGAGGCCAAACCCAGGTACTGTCTGTGACCACCCTTGGCCCCATGAACGACGCCCAGCAGCTGGACGGTCTGGACGAGCAGACCGAAAAGCGCTATATGCACCACTACAACTTCCCCAGCTACTCTGTGGGTGAAACCAAGCCCTCCAGAGGCCCGGGCCGCCGCGAGATCGGCCACGGCGCACTGGCAGAGAAGGCACTGCTGCCGGTTCTGCCCTCTGTGGACGAATTCCCCTACGCCATCCGCGTAGTGTCTGAGGTGCTCAGCTCCAACGGCTCCACCTCTCAGGGCTCCATCTGCGGCTCCACCCTGTCTCTGATGGCTGCCGGCGTGCCCATTAAGGCACCGGTTGCCGGTATCAGCTGCGGCTTGATCACCGGTGACGACGGCGTGTACGGCGACTTTATGACCATGATCGACATTCAGGGTCTGGAAGATTTCTACGGCGACATGGACTTTAAGGTTGCCGGTACAAAGAAGGGCATCACCGCCATTCAGATGGACCTGAAGGTACACGGCCTGACCCCGGAGATCATCAAAGAGGCCTTTGCCAAGACCCATAAGGCCCGCAACTATATTCTGGACGAGATCATGCTGCCGGTGATCAGCGAGCCCCGCAAGCAGCTGTCTCCCTACGCACCCAAGATGCTCACACTGCAGATCGACCCGGACAAGATCGGCGATGTAATCGGCAAGGGCGGCAAGGTGATCCAGGAGATCCAGAACACCTACGATGTGAAGATCAACATTGAAGAGGACGGCCGCGTGTTCATCAGCGGTATAGATATGGACAAGTGCAACGGCGCTGTGGAAGTGGTGAAGCTGATCGCCACCGACCCGGAAGTGGGCGCCTTCTACAACGGTGTAGTAACCCGCCTGATGAGCTTCGGCGCATTCGTAGAGATTGCACCGGGCAAAGAGGGTCTGGTTCACATCAGCCGCCTGGATGTAAAACGCACCGAGCGTGTAGAGGATGTAGTGAATGTTGGCGACTCCGTTGTGGTTAAGTGCATTGAGATTGACGATCAGGGTCGCATTAACCTGTCCCGTAGGGATGCACTTATTGAGCTGGAGGGTATGACCCCGGAGAACGAGATCGACGATACCCCCCGCCGCCCCCGCAGAGACGACCACCGCGGTCATGATCGTGACCGCCGCGACCGCCGTCCCCGCAGATAAGGCGTAAAATTGTATAACAAAAGACCGATACCGTAAGTGGTATCGGTCTTTTTTGTTGAGGGGAGAGTTATAAAAGAATAATCCCTCAGTCAGCTCCGCTGACAGCTCCCTTTACAAGGGAGCCTGATCGGTTTGCCCCCCTTGCAAAGGGTGACTCCCCGCAGTGCGGGGAGATGTCGCGCAGCGACAGAGGGGACGGGCGCCCGTTAGGCGAAGCGGCGCAGCCGCAGGGGGGATTGCACCGGAGGTGCCCCAATCCCTGCCCGACGGATGGATTTACCTTTTATTCAATCCCAAAATGCGCCTTCGCCAAGCGCACAGTCTCCATCGCGTCCTTGGCGTAATGATCCGCGTGAATCATCTCCGCATAAGAGCGGGTAAGCACCGCACCACCAACGATCACCTTGGCATTGGTGTTCTTGTGCACCAGCTCAATGGTACGCTCCATGGCCGGTACGGTGGTGGTCATCAGCGCAGACAGTCCCACCAGCGTGGCGTTGTTGTCCTGCACCGCCTGGAGCACCGTTTCCTCCGGCACATCCTTACCCAGATCCAGCACATCAAAACCGTAGTTCTCCAGCAGCACCTTCACGATATTTTTGCCAATATCATGAATATCGCCGTGCACGGTGGCAAGCACAATTTTGTGGGGGCTTTTCTTTTGCTGGCCGGTGGTGCGCAGCTTTTCCTTGATCACATCAAAAGCAGATTTGGCCGCGTCTGCGCTCATCAGCAGCTGGGGCAGAAATACTTTATTCTTCTCAAATCCGTCGCCCACCACATCCAGCGCCGGGATAATATGCTCGTTGATGATTTGCAAGCTGTCCTGCTCTTCCAGCAGCCCGGCAGCGCACTGGCCTGCCTCCTTGCGCATACCTTTAATAATGGCGGTTTTCAGATCCACCGTGGTGCCTGCGGGCGTAGCTGCCGCCGTCTCCGTCACCGAGGCGATATAGTCCTGGCAGTTGTCGTCCAGCCCCGCCAGGGCGTTGTAGCTGTAATAGGCGTTCATCATGGCGTCGCTGAGGGGGTTCATAATCCCGGCGGACAGCCCCGCTTCCAGCGCCAAGGTAAAGAACGCGGTATTGATCATCTCCCGCTTGGGCAGTCCAAAGGAAATATTGCTGACGCCCAGGGTGGTGGCAACGCCCAGCTCGTGGCGCAGCACCCGCACCGCCTTCAGCGTCTCAATGGCGTTACGTTTGTCCGTGCTGACGGTCATCACCAGCGCGTCAAACACCAGCTGGTGCTTAGGGATACCGTATTCCGCAGCGGTGGCAATGATCTTCTTGGCAATGGCAATGCGCCCTTCTGCCGTAGGGGGAATGCCGCTCTCGTCCAGGCACAAGCACACCACAACAGCACCGTACTTCTTCACCAACGGAAAGACGGCGTGCATACTCTCCTGCTTGCCATTCACAGAATTGAGCATAGCCTTGCCGTTATAATGGCGCAGGCCCACTTCCATAGCCTCCACATCGGAGGTGTCGATTTGCAGCGGTAGATCCAGCACCCCTTGCAGGGCAAACAGCGCCTGCTGCATCATAGCCGGCTCGTCAATCTCCGGCAAGCCTACATTCACATCCAAAATATGGGCGCCCTTATCTTTTTGGGCAATACCCTCTTTGATAAGATAGTTAATATCCTTTTCCCGCAGGGCGGCTTTCATCAACTTTTTGCCGGTGGGGTTGATCCGCTCACCTACAATGACCGGCTTTTTGCCCAGCTCCACCGTTTGGGAATAGCTGCTCACCAGCGTGCGGGGCGCCGGGGTGTGCACCACTGCAGGAATATCCTTCACCCGCTGGATCATCTTTGCAATATGCGCCGGGGTAGTACCGCAGCAGCCGCCCAGGTAGCTGACCCCCAGCTTGGCAATGGCCTCCATCTTCTCCGCAAAGGCCTCCGGGTCCACATTATACACCGTCTCGCCGTTAACAGACTCCGGCAGCCCGGCGTTGGGGTTCACGATGATGGGCAGGCAAGTCAGTTCCCGCAGCTGCGCCACCAGGGGCAGCATTTGGTCCGGTCCCATGGAGCAGTTAAAGCCCAGGGCGTCTACCCCCAGTCCCTCCAGCATGGTCACTGCCGTTTCAATATCCGCGCCGGTAAGCAGCCGCCCTTTTTCGTCCATGATCATGGTGGTAAATACCGGCAGGTCACAATTTTCCTTGGCCGCCAGTACCGCCGCCTTCAACTCCAGCGTGTCGCTCATGGTCTCAATAAGCACCAAGTCCGCACCGGGGGCACCGGCACGAATGGTGCGGGCAAACAGGTCGTAGGCGTCGTCAAACGCCAACTCGCCCATGGGCTGAAGCAGCTTGCCCAAAGGGCCAATGTCCAGCACAACTTTCTTTCCGGTGCGGCGCACCAGCGCGGTGGCTGCCTGCACCAGTTCCTCTACATTGTCAAACTTCAGGCCGTTGGCGCCAAAGGTATTGGTGCTGATAAACTCTGCGCCGGCGTCCGCATACGCCTGATGAATGGCGGCGATCTCCTCCGGGTGGGTCAGGTTCAGCGGCTCCGGCAGCGCACCGGGGCCAAGCAAACCGGCTGCCTGGAGCATGGTGCCCATGCCGCCGTCAAAAAAGCGAATCTTATTCATGCGCTTGTCCTCCGTCCTGGGGTTCAATACCGATAATGGCCGTTACGCTCTTGGTGGGGATCATTTGGCAGGTGTCACTAAGGGTCAGCCCAATGCGCTTGGTCAGATCCAACAGAGCAAAAATCTTGCGTTGCTCGGTAATATCCAAATCAAAATAGCCCGGCGAATATCGCTGCCGCAGGGTCAGCCCCTGGGCACGCAGCCGGTTCTCTATACCGTCGCAGACCTCCTCGATCTTAGAGGCCAGCACTGCCTGCATCACCGCGCCTCGGGCAATACCGTCCACCGAGTAGGTGCGCAGCAGCCGATCGCACTCAAAGCCCAAAGTGGCACCGAAAATGCACACCCGATCGCACCCGGCAATGGTTTGCGCCAGGCGGCGGCTCTTGAGAGTAAAGCCCTCCACCTCCAGCGCGTCCTCCGTCACCCGGCAGGGAAAGATCCGCTCCAGGGTGCGGGGCTGCACCGTAGCGTCCACTTCCGCCATACAGTCGTCGATCAGCGCCAGCAACCGGGGATCATCCACCCGTGAGGCGGTGCGCAGATAGTGTAAAATCTCTGTCTTATTCATGAATAATGCTGCCCAACTCTCGCACAATGGCACCGGCCACATCCGGCTTGTTCATGGTGTAAATATGAATATGATCCACGCCGTTGGCCATCAGGTCGATAATCTGCTCGGCAGCGTACACAATGCCCGCCTGCTGCATGGCGTCGTCCCGATCGCCGAAGCGCTCCACGATCTTTACAAACTTAGTGGGCAGAGAGCAGCCGGACAGCTTCACCGTCCGCTCCAACTGGCTGGCCTTGGTAATGGGCATGATCCCGGCGATCAGCGGCACATCAATGCCCTTAATGGCGCACATCTCCCGAAAATTGTAAAACACCGTATTGTCAAAGAACATTTGGGTGGTCAGAAAGTCCACGCCGCAGTCCACCTTGTGCTTTAAGTGCTCCAGATCTTCCACCCGGTTTTTGCTCTCCGGGTGCACCTCCGGATAGCAGGCGCCGCCTATGCAAAAATCGCCCAGCGTGCGAATTTCGTTTACCAGTTGGTAAGCGTGCTCAAAATACTGCTCTGCCGGGAACTGAAAGTCCCGGGGAATATCTCCCCGCAGGGCCAAAATATTCTCAATGCCGTTCTCTTGCAGCTCCGCTACCACCTGATGAATTTTATCCCGGGTAGAGGTCAGGCAGGTCAGATGGGCCAGTGGGGTCACACCGTCGTCCAAGATCTCTCTTGCAATCTCCGTTGTAAAGCCGCTGGTGGTACCCGCAGCACCATAAGTAACACTCATAAAGGCCGGGTGGCTCTTTACCATCTCCTTGACCACTGCCTTGGTGCCCTCAATCTTGTCCCACTGCTTGGGAGGGAACACCTCAAAGGATACGGTGGGCTTTTGCTCTAAAATCGCTTTAATCTTCATGCTTTTTATCCTCCGTCAACAGGTCGGCAAGGGTCCTGCTCTCTAAAAAATCGTCGATCAACCGGTCCAGCTCCTGCCACATGGGGCGGGTCATACAGGCGTGCACCCGGGTGCAGCCGCTGTCACAGTCCATACAGGCCACCGGCGCCAGCGTGCCCTCCGTCAGCTTTAAGATGGCGCCCACGGTGTAGTCCTCCGGCGCCCGGGTCAGGCGGTAACCGCCGCTTTTGCCCCGGCGGCTCTCTACCATACCGGCTTTATTCAGCATAGCCACAATGGCCTCTAAATATTTCATACTCACTGCCTGCCGCTGGCTGATCTCGTGCAGCGAAATATAAGCGTCCGGGCATTGCTGGGCCAAATCCAGCATCACTTGCAGGGCGTAGCGACCCTTTGTTGAAATCATCATTTCACATCACCGCAGCAATAATACCACAAAAAAGGTAGGAATTCAACTGCACCGGGCGGTTTTTCCTATATATTATCGGTATAAGCACCATAGGCTGGGTCACTGGCACCGGTGGTGCGCACGCTGCCAAAGCGCCCACCGCCAAATGCGCCGCGCAAGGCTCCATTTCACTCCTTTTTCCATAAATTAAAAATGAGCATTTGACAAGAATAATCGAGATAACAAGAGAATAAGCGAGCAACGACAGGATATATTAAATTTGTTTGCCAAAAATGTTGACTTTGCCCCTCGCCTGTGCTATTATATTCCGGCACGCAGAAAGAGCCAAGCGCTCTGCGGAGAATTTGAACAACGGAGGACTAGCGATTATGTCAACATTTATGCCTAAAGCGGACGAGATCGAACGCAAATGGTATGTGATCGACGCTGCTGACAAGCCCCTGGGCCGCGTAGCCGCTGAGGCTGCCACCCTGCTGAGAGGCAAGCATAAGCCGATCTTCGCCCCCCATGTGGATTGCGGCGATTTTGTCATCATCATCAACACCGATAAGGCCGTTCTCACCGGCGACAAGCTGAACAAGAAGTTGTATCAGCACCACACCGGCTACATCGGCAACCTGAAGGAAGTCAAGTATGGCACCCTGATGGCCGAGAAGAGCGACTTCGCCATGGAACTGGCTATTAAGGGTATGCTGCCGGACAGCACTCTGGGTCGCAAGCAGTTGACCAGATGCCGCATTTTCAAAGGCGCAGACCACAAGCACGAGGCCCAGAAGCCGGAAGCTTGGAATAAGTAAGGGAGGTATCTGAATTATGTACGAAACGAATCCGTATTTCTACGGCACCGGCCGCAGAAAAGAATCTGTTGCTCGTGTACGCGTTTATGCAGGTACCGGCAAGATCACCATCAACGACAGAGATATTGATGATTACTTTGGTCTGGAGACCTTGAAGCTGATCGTGCGTCAGCCTCTGGCCATCACCGACACCACCGAGAAGTTTGACATCGTTTGCCGTGTAAGCGGCGGCGGCGTAACCGGCCAGGCCGGTGCCATCCGTCACGGTCTGTCCCGTGCCCTGCTGCAGTATGACGAGAGCCTGCGTCCTGCACTGAAGAAGGCCGGCTTCCTGACCCGTGACCCCAGAATGAAGGAGAGAAAGAAGCCCGGTCTGAAAAAGGCCCGTCGTGCTCCTCAGTTCTCCAAGAGATAATTTATACAGATTATCCCAACAGCACTTCCAACACGGAAGTGCTGTTTTTCTTTACCCATTGCGGCATGATCCGATTGCGTGCCGTTTCAGCGCTATAAAATCGACAAATGAAAAAGCAGCTGCCCAAAAAATTCCGAGCAACTGCTTTTTGACGATGAAATCTGTTTTCACACGGTTATTCTTCATTTGATCCATCATCTATTTTGTTAAATTTTTAAAAAACCGAATCTGCGCTTTCTCGTTGTCATACCCGATGGAACGATAGAATTTGTGCGCCTCTGTTCTGGCCTTCCCGGAATTCAGCCGAACGGCGTGTATGCCGCATACCTTTGCCCAATTTTCCACAGCGCGCATAAGGGCTTTGCCGCAGCCCCTTCTGCGATATGCTTTTGACACGGCTAAGCCTAAAATGTTGACCAGGCTTTCAAAATAAAGCGTGTTGTATTGCTCCGCATGAACATACCCGACCACCTTACCATCTATTATGGCAACAAAAACCTTTTCTCTGCTTGCATCCAGATTCTTCAATCTTTCCTTGACCAAATCGGCGTTACAGTTATAACCCAAATCCTGACAGCAGATTTTGTGAATATCGATATAGTCGTTTACATTTGCTTCTCTGATCATCTATTCAACCTCAAATCGGTTCAACACTCGCCAATACTATCCTGATTTTAACACACGAACACACAAAGTGCAATGCGCATTCTATCCCAACAACACCGTATTTTGCGTATGGCGCAAACGGGCGGCAACCTATGCCTATTGCGCGGCGGGACGGAATGTGGTACTATGGAGAGAGAACGCCAAGGAGGTGTGGTATGAATATTCTAATGCTGGAGGACGACCCGGCCATTGCCCAGGGGCTGCGTTATTCGTTGGAGAGTGAGGGCTACACGGTAACCCACTGTGCCACGGTAACCCGGGCGCTGGAGGCGGTGGGCGCCGGCCGATTCGACCTGTGCCTGTTGGATTTGACCCTGCCGGACGGCAGCGGCTACGATGTGTGCAAGGCCATTAAAGCCAAGGACGACACACCGGTGATCTTTCTCACCGCCTTTGACGATGAAGTGAATGTGGTGATGGGACTGGAGCTGGGCGCCGACGACTACATCAGCAAGCCCTTTCGCCTGCGGGAACTGATGGCGCGGATCAAGACGGTGCTGCGCCGCAGCAAGGGCGCTGCCACCGAGGAAATCCGTATAAGCGGTCTGACCGTGCGGATGAAAGAGGGCAAAGTGCTGAAAAACGGGCAGGAAGTGATTCTAACCGCCCTGGAATACAAGCTGTTGCTGACCTTTTTGCAAAACCGTGGCCGGGTGCTCAGCCGCAATATGCTGCTGGAGAGCATTTGGGATGTGGCCGGCGACTTTGTCAGCGACAACACGCTGAGTGTATACATCAAGCGGCTGCGGGAGAAGATCGAGGACGACCCGGTGGAACCGCAGATCATTAAGACCGTGCGGGGCATGGGCTACAAGGTGGACGAATGAGCGAGGACAAACATTTTCGCCGCGCGTTGGTTCTGGGGCTGGTGATCAGCGCCCTGCTTATCGGCGTGGGCTTTTGGCAAAGCATCACCATGGGCATCGTCTGCCTGGTGGGCTGCGGGGCGCTGCTGGCAATATTCTGCCTGTACACCCGCAATCAAACCCGAGAAATTCGGCGGCTGTCCGATTACCTGACCACCCTGGTCAACGGCACGGCGCCGCTGCTGGTGCCCGCCAACAACCAGGAAGGCGAGCTGTCCCTTCTGGAGAATAACATTTACAAAACCGCCCGCAAGCTGCAAACCCAGGCGGAGCTGATGCAAAAGGACAAAACCTACCTGGCGGACGCGCTGGCCGACGTCTCGCACCAGCTAAAGACCCCCATCACCTCCATGACGGTGATGACAGATCTGCTGCTGGAAGAGGATCTACCCGCCGAAAAGCGGCTGGAATTCCTAAAGGGTATTTCCGCCCAGCTGGAAAAAATGCAGTGGATGATCACCACTCTGCTGAAGATCAGCAAATTTGACGCGGGCACGGCAGTGCTGCACAAGGAGCCGGTGGAGCTGGCCGCGGTGGTGGAGCAAGCGCTGGCGCCCTTTATCATTCAAGCGGAGCTGCGCCAAATGACGCTGGCCGTGGACTGCCGGCAAGGGCAATTTTTGGGCGACCGGCTGTGGACGGTGGAAGCGGTGCAGAATATTGTCAAAAACTGCCTGGAACACATGGACAACGGCGGTACCCTGCGCCTAACCGGCACCCAGACCGCCCTCTATTGCCAGCTGGTGATCGCCGACGATGGCTGCGGAATCGAAAAAGAGGACCTGCCCCATATCTTTGAGCGGTTTTACAAGGGCAAAAACGCCGGGGCAGACAGCGTTGGCATTGGACTGGCGCTGAGCAAATCCGTGCTGAACCGGGAGAACGCCACCGTGGAGGTGCAAAGCACCGTAGGCGTCGGTACCACCTTTACCATTCGATTTTATCGGAATATTATTTAAGGGCATTGACGGACGGTTCTTACGGCGGGCGGATACTATCCGCCCCTACGAGGGCACTTTTGTAACCGATTGACCGTAGGGGCGGCAACCTGCCGCCCGCACTGCGTGCAATTCACTCATCGCACCCTACAAATGTATATTTTACGCAAATACATTGCCCCATTTTATAACAACGAAAAACGGACCACCTATACGGGTGGTCCGTTTCTTTTTGCTATTTTGTCCGTCTTTATTTAGCAGCGTTGAACTGGCGATCCAGCAGCACATAATCCCGGGCGTTGATGATCCCGTCGCCGTTCACATCCAGCAGCTGCTCATAGCGATCACTGCCGGTCTTGGCATTCAGGCAGTCCAGGAAGGTGACCGTGCGCGTGTCTACCCCACAGCCGCCGGTGCAGGAGATGGTGGCCACGCCATCGGTGCTAAAGGCGGTAACTGCGTAGTGGTGATCGTCCGTGTACAGAGCGTACACCTCTTTATCCGCCGTAATATTCTCCAGCGTGTCGCTCCAACCGGCCAGTGCCTTACACTGGGGCAAAGCAAAGTCCGTAGGTGCAACCGCCGTTTGGCCGCTGTTCACCGCTACGGCAGAAAGCAGCACATTCTTGGTTTCGTCCCCATAAAAGCGCACCTGATAAAAGTCTTTGACAACCGTCACATCTACCGTCATGGCGCCGGCCAGATCCGAACCGGTGGCGTACTCATAAGTAAAGCCGTTTTGCATCAGCGCATAATCCGCGGTGACAAAATTGCCGTTCTCATACTTCTCCGTATCCTGGTACACCACGCCGTCCGCAGCCAAACCGTCCACCGGGGCATAAAACACATTATCCTGTTGCGTAGCGTTCACCGTAATGGTCTGCTGGCCCAGGGTCACGGCGGCCAGCGCCGCATTGGCGCGCAGATCCAGCGACGGCAGGTGGTTATTGGACACGATCAGGGTGGAAAGCGCTGTGTTGGCACCCAGGTTCAGTGTAGCCAACTGGTTGTTGGCACACTTTAGATAAGTCAGCGCTGTGCAGCCGGACAAATCCAAGGCGGTAAGTGCGTTGTTCTCGCACAGCAGGCGCTGCACACCGGCAGGTAATTTCAGCTCCGTCAGCTGGTCGGCAGCACAGTTGATCTGGGTCAGCGCCGTGTTTTTGCTTAGATCCAGCGTGCCCAACGCATTGTCCATACAAGTCAGCTGGGTCAGCTTGGACAGGGCACTCACATCCAGCGAGGTCAGCCCAATGTCTGCGCAATAGAGATTTTGCAGATTATAGAAATACTGTATGCCCTCCAGGCTGACAATGGGGGTACCTTCCCCCAGCACATCCTCCTGCCACGCAGGCAGCATCATACGGGTGATGCTGCTGCACTCAGAATCAGAGAGAATACCGTCGCCGTTTTTATCGCACTTCTCTGCCACGATTTGACGGAAGCCGGCGTCCGGGAAATGGCTTTCATCAATCGCCACATCCTGCGCCGCCCGTACAAGGAGTGTACCCGTAAAACAAGCGGACACCAGCAAGACGGCCAGTACCAGACTGAGCCATTTTTTGGTTTTTTGTTGCATAACTTAGAGTCCTTTCGTTGACGGGTTAAAATCTGTTAAAGGTCACCTGAATGGAGTTGGTCACAGTGGAGCCGTCCTCCAGGGTCAAGGTGCAGGTGATGGTGGCGGTGTATTTGGTGCCGAACATGGCGCCGCTGGCAGAAACCTTACCGGTTTGGTCCACCACCAGGTTCTTATTGTTGGAGGTCCACAAAGCGGACACATAGGCGTCTGCGTCTGCGGGATAAGTGCTCACGCCCAGCTGAATGCTCTTATTGGTGTACATACCGCCGCAGCTGTAAGACACAGATTCTACCTCATTGCCGTCGTAAGTGAACTTGAAGCTGTCAATGTTGATCTTCTGGTTCACCAGCTTGACGGTGATGGTCTTGGTATAAGTCCGATCGTATGCGTCCTTCAAGGTGTAGGTCACCTTCACGCTGCCGGAGGCGTCTGCGTTGGTCTTGGTAAGCACCAAGTTGCCGGCAGCATCCGTAGCAGCGGTTACATTGTTTTCTGCCGCCGTGGTCCAGGACGGATCCTGCACCATCGCGCCGTCGGCATAGGCAGCAGACAGGGTCACCTGCTGGTTGTCATCCACAACCAGCGCCTTGCCCTCGGTCACCGCAACGCCACCGCTGGTAAAGCCAATCTCACCGGGGCCGACGAACTCGTGGCCGGCCAGGGCGTTCTGGGCCTGTTTCAGTGCGGAGGTGGCAGCGTCAATGACATCCTGTGAGGACTCATAGTCCGCATTGACCGCCACGGCCTTATCGTAAGCGGTCTTAAACGCCATACCGTAATCGTAAGCGTAATCCTTGTAATCCACCGCACCGGCTTCCGCAATAGCCTGCTGCAAGGCGGAGAAATCATAAGTCGTATAGGCAATCACCGTGGCGGTGTAGCCGCCGTCCACCGTGGTGGCGGTAATGGTGGCCTTGCCCTGGGATACAAAGGTGATCTTGCCGCTGTTGTCTACCGTAGCGATCTCCGGGTGATCACTGGTAAAGGTGCAGTCCCGCAGCGCCAAGGAAGCAATGGTGGCAGAGGAGGTTACCTTAGGCGTAATCGTCACGGTATCCTGCGGTGAGCCGTGGACCATATCCGTGTCCATGCTTACACCGGTCACCGCATAGCGGGTGAAGCAAACCGTGGTGGTGGCAGTGAAGCTGTCGCCCTTCACGGTGGTGATGGTGCAGGTGATCTCTGCCCACTGGTTGCCGCTGTCTGTATTGGTCACCAGCCCGGTGTCGCTGACGGTGACCTTGTCGTTGGAGCTGGACCAGGTAATGCTCTGGTACAGACCGCCGGCAGGCGCCGTTACAGCAGACAACTGAACGGTCTTGTTCTTCAAGCTCAGTTCATTGTGCAGGTAGCGGATATGACCCGGATTGGGAATGGTCACATTGGCCTGGGCCTCTGTATCTGCCGTCAGGCTCACGCCCTCGGCGATAATGTACTTCACCAAACCGTTGTGGGCGCTCTCCAGCAGCTCCACCTGGGCGTCAATCTCAGCCTGGGTGGACAAACCGCTGTCAATCATCGCCTTGGCCTGGCCACAGGCGGTCTCCAGCACAGCCAGGGAATCCTCCGTGTATATATACTGGCCCTTCGCCTGATTGACCAGAATTTGGTATTCGGCGTACTTGGCTTCCAGCACGGAGTAGTCCGCACGCACGGTTACGGCACAAGTGGCGGTGTAGCCGCCGTCCAGGGTTTTTACGGTAATGGTGCAGTCGCCCACATCCACCGGCGTAACCAGTCCGTTCTCTACCGTGGCCACAGCCGGGTTTGAGGAGGTCCAGGTTACATCGTTAAAGGTTCTGTTAGAGGAACCGGCAAGCGTCGCATTCAGTTGTACCGGCTTCTGGGTCACCAGCAACTTCAACTGGGTCTGATCCAGGCTGACGCCACTGATCACGCTGCCGCTCATTACAACGGTAAAGCTGCGGCTCAGTGTGCGGCTGTAATGGTCTGTGTTGGTCACCGTCACCTTCGCCCAGCCGTTGGCAGTGGCAGAGGAGGGACTCAGCACCAGCTTGCCATCGGTCTGCGTGGCTTTGATGTTTTTGCTGTCGTCCACCGTCCAGCTGATGCCATTGCTGTCTGCACCCGCCGGCACGACGGCGGCGCTCAGCTCCAGCTTGTTGTTCTCATGCAGCGTATTGGCGTAGCCGTTCTTGCTCAGGTCGATGGACAAGGCGTCGTTGTCGCCAATCGTACCGCTGGTGCGCTGATTATAGCTGCCTATGGCGGTGTTGCGACTGTAACCCACATAGCTTACATCAACGGACTGCGCTTTGATGACCTGATGACCTTCCAGCGCAGCGCCGGCCTCTATCAATGCCTGTGCGGCCTGGTTGATCTCGTCCTGGGTCTTGGTGTTGTCGTTCATCACGGACTGGGCTTCCTCATAGGCCTGCTTAAAGGTAATGCCTACGGTGTACTCATAGTCCTGATAATCCGTATCTTTATACTTCTCCAATGCGGCCTGCAGCGCGCTGCGATCACCGCCGGTGGATACGGAGCAGGTGGCGGTGTAGCCGCCGTCATAGGCAATGGCACGCACGGTGGTGGCGCCGGTGGACACAAAGGTCACCAAACCTTTATCGTCTACGGTGGCGATATTTTCGTTATCGCTCTCCCAATAGAAGTCAGAGATGGATGCCTTGCCCACGCCCAAGGTGCCTGATGGCTGTACCGTCGCCGTCAGCTGATGGGTATCCCCAATGGAACCGCTGACAGCCGACTCAGAAATGGTAATGCCGGTGGCAGGTGTGTACGCAAAGGATACCCACACATCGTCCGTCCAGGTCTGGCCGAAGTGATCCGTAACCGTACAGGTGATCTTGCCGTAGTAGCCCTCGTTCTTCAACACATTGAAGGAGGTGTTCTTGGCAGGAGAGGCCACGCCGTTTTCAGAAATCACGATCTTGTCGGTAGAAGAGGTCCAGGTAACGGACGCATAGTTGGCATTGTTGGGGTACAGGCGTACATTCAGATCCAGCTTAGCATCCTTGTATGCGCCGTCGGTAAGCAGCGACACATCATATTGATAGAAGTTGCTGGCCTCCTCGCCGTCCAAGTAAATCTCTACATTATTAATATGCGTATATTTTTCCAGGCCCTTGTAAGCGGCGATCAGCTTTTCCAACTGGGCGTCCACTTCTTTTTGGCTGGATGCGTTGGCGTCGATCAGCGCCTGGGACTCGGCGATAGCATCCTGGAAGGCCTGCCAGGTGGCCGGGTAATAGTTGGTTTCTGTCAGCTCCAGCGACTTATAGGTATCGATCTGGGCTTGCAGGGCGTCATAGTTGGTCACCACATTCACCTTGCACTGGGCGGTATAGCCGCCGTCACAGGTGGTCACAGTCACCACGCAGTCGCCACCGCTCTTAAAGGAAACCACGCCGCTCTGGTCCACAGTGGCAATCTCCGGGTCAGAGGTGGACCAAATCACATCCGCCACAGAGGCCTTGCCCACAATGCCAAAGCCGGTGGGCTCCACCGTTGCCTTTAAGGTCTGGCTTTCGCCTACCTTGCCGCCGACGATCTCCGTGGTGTCCAGCTTAATGCCGGTAACCGGATCGTTGGCAAAGGCCACATACATGCTATCGGTGTATACATTATCCATATAGTCGGTGGCGGTAACGGTAATCTTGGCCTGGCAGGCCTTGTTACCTGCGGGCTTCACAATACCGTTAGCGTCTACCTTTACACTGTCGTTATCGCTGCTCCACTTGATGGTGCGATACATAGCGGTCTTGGGTGCCACCTGGGCGTCCAAATCCACAGAGTAGCTGTCATACCGCTTAGAGGTAGACACCTTCACGCTGCGGAACGCGCCGGCGTCCGAGCCGTCCTTGTTGACAAGGGTCACACCGGTCAAGCCGATATAACCGCCCAGCTTGTAGAAAGCGTACAGCAGTTCACGGGCGTAAGTATTACAGCTGTCCTGGGCAGCCATAGGCTCATCATAATAGACATAATAAGCATAGTCCAGCTTTCGGCTGAAGTCCTTATATAATGTTTTATTTTCGTTGGTGCGCTCGATCACCGTGTCCTCGCAGATGTTAATCACCTGCTTTAAGTAATCCTTGTCCGGATATACGGTCACCTGCTTCTCCGCCACAATACCGCCGGAAGCAGACACGCAGTACAGGGTAGCGGTGCCTACATCCACACCGGTAACCACCGCGTCGCCGTTGTCGTTGCCCTTGGGGGCTACGGTCAGCACGCCCTCATCGGAGGAATACCAGTTGGCACCGTAGCAGGCCTGTGCCGAGGAGGTGGAGCCGCTAAAGGTCATGGTGTGAGACACATCCAGGGTCTTGCCGTTGATTACGGACAGATTGTCACCGTTAATGGTATTGGTCTCTGCGGCGTTACGCACCACGCAAAGGGTCACCACATCGGACTGAATATCGCCGTCCTCAGACACGCACCAAATATGCACGCTGGAGGCGCTGGTGCAAGAAGCCTTAGCCACCACCTTTACGGTACCGGCGGTCTTGTCCTCGTCCTTCAGTTCAAACTGATCCGTATTATCAATATACCATTTTACATTCTTATTGGTGGCGTCTGCCGGGTCCACATTGGCCTTAACCAGCACACCGGTGCCATCATACACCGTGCTGGCAGTAACGGTGGCAAAATCCAGCGTTTCACCGGCCACCTCCGTCTGCTGCTGCTGCAACTTCACGCTATTGGCCAAAACAGCACTCTTTACGGCACTTTCAACAGTCACATCAATGCCGGACACCGGCAGACCGTTGAAAATCGTGGTCTGGGTCTGCACCTGGGAGATGGTGTAATAGCTGCCATCCAGCAGTTTGTAGCCGGTGGAGGCCTTCAGTACCACCGTGGCGGTACCGCCGGACAGCGCCGTGTAGTTACCATCCTTGTCCAGCCTGGCGATCCCGTCCTCTACCGAGCCGTCGTGGTGGACCGTGGTGGTCTCGCCGGTGGTCTCGTCGGTCACCGTTTCATCATAGGCATCGCCTGCCCACAGATACTTGGGATTGCCGTCTGCGTCCGTACCGTCCAGCAGACCCCAGGTAATGTTCAAATTATTGGCCTTGCTTACACGCACCGGGTACACCGTGTAGGTCAGCGTTTGCTGATCGCCGATATTGCAGTCCCGTTCTGCGTGGATCACCGCGTCGCTGAGCACCCGCCCGGTTTTGCCGGTTACGGTAAGCTCTTTGGTTCGCACCACCTGATTGGCAGCGGAAGTCGCCGTGATGGTGCACTTTTGACTGTTTGCAACCGTGCCCATGTTGCCCCCTGCGTCACGACCGGTGATGATACCGGTTTTGGGATCGACATAGGCCACACTTTCATCCGAGGAGGACCAGGTAATATCCGAAACATCGGCCGCAACGGGTTTTGCATCCGTAATGGCCATTTGAATCTGGGCGCCCTCCTGTACCGTATCCGGACCGGTAATGTTAAAGTCCGTGCAAGGCACACCGTCTACAACGTTAAAAGTGATGGTATCATTATATTTCAATTTAAGCAGAATGTTGGCGATGATCTTCACCGCAGTAGCCGTCAGCTGTACAGCATCGGCAGAATCGCCCACAATATCCTTAATGGCAAAGCAAGCGTCCAACAGCGCCGCCAGCACATTGCGGTCCATGTCGATACCCAAATACTTGATCAGAACATCCGCCAGTTTTTTGGTATCAATGGTGCCGGTATGGTCCAACTTGTAAATATAGTTGACCAGCTTTAACAGATTGTTGATAAATCCTTCTGTATCCGGCGACACAACGATGGTCACCGTACCGGTGTTCTTAAAGGTTACCAAACCGCTGTCATCCACCGTGGCAATCACCTTGCCCTGGGTAAAGACGGAAGAGCTCTTTACAGAGTAGACCACGCCCATGTGCAGCCGCACCGGGGTGGTCACGGCGCTCAGCTGGCAGGTAGTGCCCTTGGCTACTGTGGTCTCAATCTGGGACTTATTGGTGATATGGGTACCGTTGGGCAGGAAGTTGGCATAAAACGCATCGTTCTTCGTGACCGTCACAGCCAGCTTGTCGTCTGCCTTTACTTCGCCGTTGGCGTCATACAGGGTAACATGAACAACGGAATTGATATTGTCCAGGTATTTGCGCAAGGACTCGATCCATTTGGCGGAATAGGATTCAAAAATCTTGCCCAGGGCAGAATCCGCACCCATGGTCTTTTCAATCAGGGCAATGATCTCGTCCGTGTCCATGGTGTCCACATTCACCTTATCATTGAACAGGGCTTTTTCCAGCGCGGCGCCAGCAATCTTGCCCACCAGCGGCACCGGCTTTACATCATTGTCAATCCAGTTGTGGATCACAGCACCCTTAGAGGAGTCAAAGGCCTTGACCAAACCGTTTTGGTCCACATCCACCAACGTGGGCGCCTCGCTGTACCACTTGACATAGCCGTTGTCCGGGATCTCGCAGTCAATGAGCTTGTAGCTCAGTTGCAGCGTGTCGCCCTCCTTCATCGTCTCATGGTAGGCGTTGCCCTGCTCGTCCGTATCTTGTACCGCATTGCCGTCTTCATAAAACAGCTGAATGTTGTACACGCCGATCACGTCGCCCGCCCAGGCAGAAAACGCCGGGGTCAGCATGGTAATCACCGTGAGTACGGACAAAAAGACACTGAGCACGCGCTTCTTGCTGTACATAAACTTCATAGAACCATCCTTCCGCTTTGCCGCAACGACAGCACCCCTTGCACTGCCCGCTTAGCACCTGTATTTCGGCGCACCGCGACAACATTTATACATAATAATTATAAAACATAAATAAAGGTATTGCAACGCACTTTCCGCGGTTTTGCCCCGAAAACATGCCAAACTTTGGCACCGGCTTTTGTGGATTATCGACAAAGAAAAATGAACGAAAAATAAATAAAGGACGGAATGCGAATATCCGTCCTTTAACTTTTTGTATACATTCATATTACATTGAGTACACCCAAAAAGGCTTTAGAGCCGTCCGGATGTTCAATCACTTTGCGGCTGTCCCGCACACGCAGGGCGCAGGCGTCACCGATATAAAGGGTGTATTCCACCGTTAAGAGCCGCCGATCCGCTGCGCCGGTGCGCAGTTGCACGGCCACATCCACCGCCTCGTTCTCATCCATCAGCCGCGCCAAATTGCCGGAGAACAGCTGGAATAACTCCGTTCTGGAATAGCCGATAAACTGGATAAAATCCTCGCTGACCAAGTCCAGCTGCAAAGGATCGGCCGTGTCTGTAAAGAAAGTAGCGCCGGGCAGGTTCTTAAACAGGCTCACCATCCGCTGCGCCTCTCGGTCCGCCTTTTCCTCCGCCGCCTTAATGCGGGTAATATCCGTAAATACGGCGTGAAACACCGGGCACTCGCCCTCGTAGCGCTGAATACCCGCCCGCAGCTGGCACCAAATAAATTCGCCCTCATGCACCCGCACCCGGCACTCGCAATCCACTTCCTCGCCTACGGCCATGGCGCGACCGATGGCCTGGAATACCCCAGAGCGGTCGTCCGGGTGAAGCAGTTCGTCCAGTCGATAGGCCCGCAGGCGGCTGCTCTCCTGGGAGGTGCCGAACAACCGACAGCAGCCTTTATTCAGATACAGGCACTCAATGTGCATTTCCGGCGTGACCTTAAACAGACACACGCCGCCGCACACCAGGTCGATAAGCTCATTCATCTCCACCGCCTGGGCCCGCAGCTGCTCCTGGCGCCGCCGGCTCTCAGACACATCCGCAAAGGTCATGCGGCACAGGGTGGAGTCCTCGTAATTCTGACCCACACAATGGACAAAGAGCGGCGTGCCCTTTTGGTCCAGCAGGTCCATGGTCATATATGTAAATCGGGCGCCCTTTTTGCAGATGTTTTGCATCACCCGCTCCCGGTCCGCCGGTTTTAATTTGTCGTACAGGAACAGCTTGCCCTGTTTGATCTTAGACGGGTGCACACCGGCAAACTGGGCAAAGTGGCTGTCTGCGTCTGTCACCTGCAAATCGTTGGCCTTATCCACCACCACATTCATAAATTCAACTTCATAGGGGGCTGGGTCCATATTTTCCCGCTGCGTGGCTCCCACCTCTCTTTCTCTGCTTCTCTGCGCTGTGTATCTCTGCAAAATTCTTTCTGAAACGGCGGCAGACCACCTGCCTGCGCGCCATAGCCATTATAGCATACTTTCTTCCCCATTTGCGAACGATTTTTTACAAGTTAGTAAAATTTTCATAAAGTCCGTAAAAATTTCATAAAACGGTAGGCAATCGGCCGGATTTGTGCTATTATATCTTTATTCTATACACCCGGAGTGAATACTATCAGTTAGGAGAACCCCCATGGCAAATGTTTATCGGATTTTTGTGGAAAAGAAGAAAGGCAACGACATTGAGGCCATGCAGATCTTAACGGATCTGCGCCAAAATGTGGGCATTACAGCGCTCACCGGCCTGCGGCTTATTAACCGCTACGATGTGCAGGGCGTCAGCGAGGCGGAGTTCCGCCGTGCCGTGCACGGGGTCTTTGCCGAGGACAATCTGGACAATACGGCAGACGAAGTAACCTTCGCCCCCGGCGAGCGAGTGTTTGCCATGGAGTTCCTGCCCGGCCAATACGACCAGCGGGCAGACAGCGCCGCCCAATGTATTCAGCTGCTCACCGCAGGAGAATGTCCCCGGGTAGCCAGCGCCAAGGTGATCGCCCTTGCCGGCGACATTACGGACGCGGAGTTTGATAAGATTAAATCCTACCTGATCAACCCGGTGGAGAGCCGGGAGGCCACCATGGCCAAACCGGAGAGCCTGGATCTGACTGCCGATGTACCGGCGGACATTGCGCGCATTGCCGGCTTTATCACCAAGAGCGATGACGAAGTCACCGCTTACCACAGCCAAATGGGCTTTGCCATGAGTGTGGAGGACCTAAAGTGGGTGCGGGACTACTTTAAGAACGAAGAACACCGGGATCCCAGCTTAACGGAGCTGAAAGTGATTGACACCTACTGGTCCGACCACTGCCGCCACACCACCTTTTCTACCAAGCTGGACAAGATCACCGTGGAGGAAAGCAAGTACGCCGCCGCAGTAGAGGACGCCCTGCGCCTGTACCTGGATATGCGCGGCGCCCTGTATGCCGGCAAAAACAAAGACATTTGCCTGATGGATATGGCCTGCATCGGCACAAAATATCTGAAGTCACAGGGCAAGGCGAACAATCTGGATGAGAGCGAGGAGATCAACGCCTGCTCTATTGAAGTACCGGTAACGGTGGACGGCAAGACCGAGCAGTGGCTGGTGCAGTTTAAGAACGAGACCCACAACCACCCCACGGAGATTGAGCCCTTCGGTGGCGCGGCCACTTGCCTGGGCGGCGCCATTCGTGACCCGCTGAGCGGGCGCGCCTATGTGTACCAGGCCATGCGGGTTACCGGCTCCGGCGATCCCACCACCGCCTTTGCAGACACCCTGGAGGCCAAGCTGCCCCAGCGGAAGATCACGACCGGCGCTGCCCAAGGTTACAGCAGCTACGGCAACCAGATCGGACTGGCCACCGGCCAGGTCACTGAGCTGTACGACGCCGGGTATGTGGCCAAGCGTATGGAGATCGGCGCAGTGATCGGCGCCTCTCCCAAAGAGAATGTGGTGCGGGCGTGTCCTACTCCCGGCGACATTATTGTACTGCTGGGCGGACGCACCGGCCGTGACGGCTGCGGCGGTGCCACCGGCTCCTCCAAGGCCCACAATTCCGAATCTATCGAGACCTGCGGTGCCGAGGTGCAAAAGGGTAATCCTCCCACCGAGCGCAAAATTCAGCGGTTGTTCCGCAACAAGGATGTGTCCACCCGCATTAAGCGCTGCAACGATTTTGGCGCCGGCGGCGTGTGCGTAGCCATCGGCGAGCTGGCAGACGGCCTGACCGTGGATCTGGACAAGGTACCCAAGAAGTACGAGGGGCTGGACGGCACAGAGCTGGCCATCTCCGAGAGCCAGGAGCGCATGGCTGTGGTGCTGGATCCCAAGGATGTGGACGCCTTTATTGCCGCAGCTTATAAAGAGAACTTAGAGGCCACCCCGGTGGCCGTGGTTACGGACAACAATCGACTGGAAATGACCTGGCGTGGCGACAAGATCGTGGACATCAGCAGGGATTTCCTGAACACCAACGGTGTGACCCAGCACGCCACCGCGTCCATTGCCCCCATTGATGAGAGCAAAAACTATTTACATACCGTACCGGCAGAGCTGCAAGGGTTGTCTCTGTCCGCTGCGCTGAAAGCCAATCTGTGCCGACTGGAAGTCTGCTCCCAAAAGGGACTGGTGGAGCGGTTCGATTCCTCCATCGGCGCCGCCACGGTAAATATGCCTTACGCCGGCGTGTACCAGCTGACCCCGGAGGAGGCCATGGTGGCCAAGCTGCCCCTGGAGCACGGCCAAACGGACGATGCTACGGTGATGGCCTACGGCTTTATCCCCGGCGTATCTCGCTGGAGCCCCTTCCATTCCGCCGCCTTTGCAGTAACGGAGAGCCTTGCAAAACTGGCTGCCGTGGGCTGCGACCCGGCAGAAGCACGGCTCACCTTCCAGGAATATTTTGAGCGCCTGGGCAACAAACCGGAGCGCTGGGGCAAGCCCGCTGCCGCCCTGCTGGGCGCCCTGACCGCACAGGCCGGGTACGGCACCCCCTCCATTGGCGGTAAAGACTCTATGAGCGGCTCCTTTAACGAACTGGATGTACCGCCTACCTTGGTGAGCTTCGCCGTGGGTATGAGCAAGGCGTCTCACACCGGCACCGCCCTGCTGCAGCACCCGGGCAGCAAAGTGTATCTGCTGCAAATTCCGGTAAATGAGGCCACCGGTCTGCCGGATTACAAAAACGCTATGGCCCTGATGCAGGCGGTTTGCGCCGGCGTGCAGGACAAGTCCGTTCTCTCTGCCGCTGTGGTGAAAGAGGGCGGCGCCGCTGCCGCCGTGTGCAAGATGGCCTTCGGCAGCAAACTGGGCTTTACCTTTGCTCAGGGGTTGGACGCTGCCACCCTGTTTGCACCCTATGAGGGCAGCTTTGTGGTAGAAATTCCCGAGGATGGCGTCCTGGCCGACAGCCTGGCACCCTATGCCACTGCCCTGGGCACCGTCAACGGCAACGGAATCTTTATTTTGGACGGCGATGTGCTAACCGCGGACGAACTGATCGCCGCCTGGAGCAGCAAGCTGGAGAGCGTGTTCCCCACAGACAGCGGCAAGAGCGCGGCGGTGGAGGATGTGCCGCTCTATAAAGAGCGCTCCATTTTCGTCAGCCAAAACAAGGTGGCGCGGCCCCGGGTATTCATTCCCGCGTTCCCCGGCACCAATTGCGAGGTAGACACCGCCCGCGCCTTTGAACAAGCCGGTGCGGACCCCCATATCTTAGTCGTAGGCAACCTGACCCCTGCCGCCATTAACGAGACCATTGAGAAGATGGTGGAGGAAATTAAGCAGGCGCAGATCGTGATGCTGCCCGGCGGCTTCTCCGGCGGTGACGAGCCGGAAGGCTCCGGCAAGTTCATTGCCACCACCTTCCGCAACCCGGCGGTGGCCGAGGCGGTCACCCAGCTGCTTAACTGCCGCGACGGCTTAATGCTGGGTATCTGCAACGGGTTCCAGGCGCTGATCAAACTGGGTCTGGTGCCCTACGGCAAGATTGTGAACATTCAGGAGAACGACCCCACCCTGACCTTTAATACCATTGGCCGCCATATCAGCCAAATGGCTTACACCCGGGTCACCAGCACCAAATCCCCGTGGCTGGCAGGCACCCAGGCAGGCGACATGTTTGCCGTACCCATCTCTCACGGTGAGGGCCGGTTCGTAGCAGATGAGGCCACCCTGCGCCGGTTGGCGGAGAACGGCCAGATTGCTACCCAGTATGTGGACCCGGACGGCCATGTGGCCACGGATATGCCCTTTAACCCCAACGGCTCCGTATGGGCGGTGGAAGGCATTACTTCCCCGGACGGCCGCGTGCTGGGCAAAATGGGTCACTGCGAACGCAAGGGCGAAAATCTATACAAGAACGTACCCTTTAACAAGGATATGCAGATCTTTGAGTCCGGCGTTAAATACTTCAAATAAGTGCAATTTCAGCCGCCGTCTGCTCTCGCAGGCGGCATAGGCTTTTCAGGAGGATCCGTATGAAATATGTTGTAGTGCTGTGCGACGGCATGGCAGACTACCCGGTGCCCGCCCTGGGCGGCAAAACCCCCATGATGGTGGCAAAGAAGCCCCATATCGACGCCCTGGCCGCCAAGGCGGAGGTAGGGCTGGTGCGCACCGTAGCGCCGGGACTGAAGCCCGGCTCCGATGTAGCCAATATGAGCGTGCTGGGCTTTGACCCCCACCGATTTTACACCGGGCGCAGCCCGCTGGAAGCCGCCTCCATCGGCATTGATATGAAAGACAGCGATGTGTCCCTGCGCACCAACCTGGTGACCCTCAGTGACAAGGGCGAGCCCTTTGCCGACAAGGTGATCGAGGACTACTGCGCCGACGATATTTCCACTGAGGAGGCTCGCCAGCTGATAGAAGCGGTGCAGGCAGCTTTTGGCGGCGGAGAATATGATTTTTACACCGGCGTATCTTACCGCCACTGTTTGATCTGGCACGGCGGCACCACAGAGCTGGGCAATATGACCCCACCCCATGACATTACCGGCAAGGTAATCGGCCCCCATCTCTCCACCGCAGAGACGGCGCGCCCTCTGCTGGAAATGATGGAAAAGTCCTTTGATCTGCTAAAGGACCACCCGGTGAACAAAGCCCGCGTGGCTGCCGGTCGTCGCCCGGCCAACTGCATTTGGCTGTGGGGCGAGGGCAAGCGCCCGGCGCTCCAGCCCTTTGAGGCGCTGTACGGCATCAAGGGCGGTATGGTCTCTGCGGTAGACCTGCTCAAGGGCATTGCCAACTGCGCCGGTATGGAAGTGGCAGAAGTGCCCGGCGCCACCGGTTATATTGACACCGACTTTGAGGGCAAAGCCAAGGCGGCGCTGGATCTGCTGACGCGCAACGACCTGGTGTATGTGCACTTTGAGGCGCCGGACGAGTGCGGCCACCGCAACGAACCGGAAAACAAAGTAAAAGCCATTGAGATGATCGACAGCCGGGTACTGCCCATTCTGGAAGAGGGACTGGAACAGTACGAGGATTACAAGATCCTGCTGCTGCCGGACCACCCCACCCCCATTGTGACCCGCACCCACGCCAGCGACCCGGTGCCCTACCTGCTGTACCAAAAGTCCGCACCCAAGACGGGGGTAGACACCATCAATGAGGAGACCGCTAAGGCCACCGGCATTTATATGGAGAACGGCCCGGCTATGATGCCCCACTTCCTGGGGCAGGACGCCTAAGGCAAAAAAATATGAATTTAACGGAGATGGAAAAGATATGAAACTGTCAACAATTTGTGTACAGGGGGCTTACCGCCCCAAAAACGGCGAGCCCCGGGTGGTGCCTATTGTGCAAAGCACCACATATAAATACGACTCCAGCGTGGAGATGGGCGACCTGTTTGACCTAAAGAAAAGCGGCTACTTCTACTCCAGACTGCAAAACCCCACCTGCGACACGGTGGCGGCCAAGATCGCTATGCTGGAGGGGGGCGTGGCCGGTATGCTCACCGGCAGCGGCCAGGCGGCCAACTTTTACGCCATCTTTAACATTGCCGGCGCCGGTGACCACATTGTCAGCTCTACCGCCATTTACGGCGGCACCTACAATCTGTTTAATGTGACCCTGCGCAAGCTGGGCATTGACTTTACCTTTGTGTCGCCCAGCGCCACGGAGGAGGAGCTGGCGGCAGCCATCCGTCCCAACACCAAGGCTATTTTTGGTGAGACCATCTCCAACCCCAGCTTGGAGATTTTAGATATTGAAAAGTTCGCCCGGGTGGCCCACAAGGCCGGTGTGCCGCTGATCGTGGACAACACCTTTGCCACCCCCATCAACTGCCGCCCCTTTGACTTTGGGTGCGACATTGTAACCCACTCCACCACCAAGTATATGGAGGGCCACGCCTCCACCGTTGGCGGTGCCATTGTGGACAGCGGCAACTTTGACTGGACCCAAAATGACAAGTTCCCCGGCTTGACCACCCCGGACGACAGCTATCACGGCATTACCTACACCGAGGCATTCGGCAAGGGCGCCTACATCACCAAAGCGGTGGTGCAGCTGATGCGGGACCTGGGCGCGGTGCAAAGCCCCAACGAGGCATTCCTGCTGAATGTGGGACTGGAGAGCCTGCACCTGCGGATCCCCCGCCATTGCGAGAACGCCAAGAAAGTGGCGGCCTACTTAAAGCAGCACCCGGCGGTGACCTGGGTGGAGTGCGCCATGCTGGAGGGCGATCGTCAGTACGATCTGGCACAGAAGTATATGCCCCACGGCACCTGCGGCGTGGTGAGCTTTGGGGTCAAGGGCGGCCGTGCAGCCGCCACCACCTTTATGGACAGCCTGAAGCTGGCAGCCATCGTCACCCATGTGGCAGACGCTCGCACCTGCTGCCTGCACCCGGCATCTACCACCCATCGCCAGCTGACGGACGAACAGCTGGAGGCCTGCGGCGTGCGCCCGGATCTGGTGCGCCTAAGCGTAGGTATTGAGGATATTGACGACATTTTGGCAGACCTGGAACAGGCCCTGGCAAAGATCTGACGCCTATGGACGAAAAACACGCACCCACCTCGGCGCATAATCACAATCACGACCACACCCATACCCGGGAGGTGGTCAATCGACTGGCCCGGGCCATCGGCCACCTGCAAAAGGTGAAGCAAATGGTAGAGGACGGCGAGGATTGCTCCCAGGTGCTGGTGCAGCTGGCGGCGGTCAAGTCCGCCTTAAACAGCACCGGCAAAGTGATCCTCAAGGACCACCTGGAGCACTGTATCGTTCACGCCGTGGAGGACGGCGATACGGAAATGCTCACCGAACTGTCCGACGCCATCGACCGGTTTGTGAAATAAATACGCACCCTTCGAAATCAACAACAAAAGAGCACCCTCACCGGGTGCTCTTTTGTTTGCCGCATTTATTCTTTTACCGGTCGCCGGGCAAGGCATTGACCGGCGTATCCATATAATAAAGATCGCCTTGCCGGTCCCAACTCACCAAGATCCAGCTAAAATACTTTTTACCGTTTTGATCCACCCGGTAGTCCCCCACAGCGGAGAACGCCGTCTTGGTGGACGGCAGCCGATCGGTAGGGTACAAATACCCGTCCTGGTCAATATAAAAATCCGTATTCTCCATACGATCCGGAATATCATACTGCTGCCCGGTGGCGGCGCACTGCATACGCTGGTGCCCGTCCGGCCCGCTGACAGTGGTTAAACAATACTCATTCCCGACCGGATCGCAATACGCAAAGCCCTTGCAATATTGCCGATAGGTATAGGCGTTGCCGTTCCGGTCATAGACCACATCACGGCCCTTTTCATTTTCATATGCGACCGTGCCATAAATCCGATCGAACCCCACCTCCGGGTTTAAAACAGAGCCAAACTCGCCGGTGTTTGAGAGCGAAAACAGCACCACACAAAGCACATAAACCACCGCGGCTGCCACGGAAACGATCCGGGCGGTCTTTCTTTGTTTCGGCTGCTTTTTCTTGGCGCGCAGAACAACAGCAGCAATGACCCCCGCTGCCAGCACGCAAAAGGCCACCAGCCCGACCACAATATAGCCCGTTTGAATTTGGCTGACCCCAGGGTCCAAAAACGACTGACTAATCCACTGATAAATCAACATAACCGCTCCCCCTTTGTGCATTTTATGCGTCACCCTCATTATACGGATTTACCGTTCATTTTCAATCCTTTTGATCATAAATTGCAAAAGATTTATATTTTGTTTATTCTTGCCGGGGCGGAACGCTGTATTGGCCTTCAATCCCGCCATCGCCGACGAAATTTGGCTCCCCTTGTTTTTATCAAGGGGTGACTCCCCACAGTGTGGGGAGATGTCGCGCAGCGACAGAGGGGACGGGCACCGGTTAGGGGCTGTCACAAAGTGACTGCGGGGATAAACGCACAAAAAAAGCGGGCGGATAATATCCGCCCCTACGATGGCAACGGCACAAAGGCAGCCGATCCATCGCCCACATTTTCCATATAAAAAAGAGCACCCGCGTGGGTGCTCTTTTTTACTACCGAATACCTATACTTATTTAATAATCGTGCCGGGGGTATTGGGTGCCATACCGGCGGCGTTGGCCTCGTCCGTGTCAATGTGCATAGCCAGGGCATAGCTGTCAGACACACGCACCACCACATCGCCAAAGGTCAGGTTACGGCCGTTGGCAGAGGGAATCTCTACGCTAACGATCTGGCCATTCTCCAGGCCCATACGCTCTGCGTCTGCCGTAGTGGCGTGGATATGGCGCTTGGCAGCGATCACGCCCTCGGTCAGCTCCACCTCACCGGCAGGACCCACCAACTTGCAGGCGCCGGAACCGGCAATGTCGCCGCTCTCCCGCACCGGAGCGGTCACGCCGATGGAGCGGGCGTCCGTCAGGCTCAGCTCCACCTGGGTGGCCTTACGCACCGGGCCCAGGATAGACACAGCCGGGAACTCGCTCTTGGTACCGACCACGCGCACGCGCTCGTTGCTGGCATACTGGCCGGGCTGGGACAGCATTTTCTTCACCGTCAGCGCATAGCCCTTACCGAACAGGGTCTCCAGATCTGCCTGGCTCAGATGTACATGGCGGGCAGAAATCTCAACAGTCACTTGATTGTCCATGATAATACCTCCAAAAAGTTGTAATTCTCGCTTACGCACATATTTTATACCTTTTTTTATTGTTTTTCAACCATTATTTTGGTACAATGAGCAAGGTGATAAAAATGACATTAGACGAACTGAAAACTCACTGCCTCAGCTGCACCGAATGCGAACTGTGCAAGGCCCGCACCCAGGTGGTCTTTGGCGTAGGCAACCCGGCGGCAGACATTCTCCTAATCGGCGAAGGACCGGGAGAGAACGAGGATCTGCAAGGCCAGCCCTTTGTGGGTCGCTCCGGCAAGCTGCTGGATCAATTTTTGGAGAGCATTGACCTGAGCCGGGAGAAGAATGTGTACATTGCCAATATGGTCAAGTGCCGCCCGCCTAAAAACCGGGACCCCAAGCCGGAGGAGCAGGAGGCCTGCCTGCATTGGCTGCGGGAGCAATTTAAGATCATTCGCCCACGGCTGGTGATCTGCGTAGGGCGCATTGCCGCCCAGCGGCTGATTGACAAGGACTTCCGGGTCACCCGCCAGCACGGCGAATTTATCGACAAAAACGGCACCCTGTTTATGGGCACTTACCACCCGGCGGCCATTCTCCGCAACCCCAATAACAAAGAAGCCGCCTTTGGCGACTGGCTGAAAGTGCGGGATAAAATTGAAGAATTGCACCTGAACGTGTGATGATTAGAGAGCGCAAAAAGAGGCTTGAACGCAATGTTCAAGCCTCTTTTTTGTCGTCACCGCTGGCAAATCCTGCGGCAGGGTCTGTATCCGCCGATCGTAGGGGCGGCAATCTGCCGCCCGCCGGTGCGATAACAAAACCTATGTTAATTCACATTTTGCAGCCGCTCCGGCACATACTCATCGTTCAGCGACTGGATATGCTGCTCCACGGTGCTCACCCGGCTGCGGATGGCATCCTGGTGGGTCTTGTCGCCGGACAGGTACACCACGGTAAACACGCCCGCATCGTACCCGGCATCGTTCATAAAGTACGGCACAGTATAGCCCCTGGTGTTAAAGGTGGACTCGTACACACTTTCGCCGTCCAGATAATAGGTCTTGTAGCCGTACTCGTACTCCATCTTCGCGTCATACACCACAGAGAACTGCTCTCCCTTGAGCCGAAAGATCCGAGAGGCCGCCGTATACGCCGACTGGCTCTCCCGCCGATAGGCATTGAAGCACAAGTCCGTCTTTTTGCCGCTTTTGCGCAGAATATAGAACTGGGTGTTTTGGGCCGTTTCCTCATCATCTGTAAAGGGCTGGCAAATCTGATCCCGGGTAAAAATGCACTTGGCGATGCTGCCGTTCCAGTTGTACACCCGCAGGCTATATACCGGCACATTGATCAGGGTCTGCTCCCCGGTCCAGTCATTCTTCTCCGTCTTTTTCACCTGGCGGCGATAGACGGTGAGCAGCTCCTTGTTGCCGTCGCCGTCAAAATCAATCTCTTCCACCACAGCCAGGCCGTCCACATAGCCGATACCGCCCTCGGTCTTGTAGGTAGCGGAGCCGTACTGCCGGTTCAGATCGTCTACCACATCATAGTAGGCTTGCTTTTTCAGCGTGGCGTCCGGCAGGCTGGCCTCGATCTCCGCCGTGGTCTTGGTGTTGAATTCCTCCATGGCGGCGGTCACCGTATCCACCAGCACCTCCGCCCGGGTCTCCCGAATACAGGAAAGCTGCAGCCGCTCAAAATCCTCGGTATTGGGCTTGTCATTTTGGGAAAATACGCCGGTATCTACATTATATTGGCAGCTGCCGGCCTTTTTGAACTTCTTGCCCCGCATGGCATACAGGGTCACTTCCGTGGGTTTTTGCGGGTCGCACACCCCCACCTGGTAGCGGCGCCCGGTGTGGTACAGTACCACCCAGCTGCCCAGCTTGCCATCGCCGGTAGCATAGCAGGCGTTGGCGGAGTAGAACTTGCTGAGGTCCTTGCCGTCAAAGCCCCAAATATCAAAAAAATACAGGCCCTTTTCCAAATAGCAGATCAACAGTTCGTCCCGACCGTCGCCGTTAAAATCCATCCGCCGCAGATAAGACACGCCGGTCATTCGCGCCATTTTCTTGCCGTAGCGCTCGTCCATGGACTCCCAGCGGCAAGCGCCGTACTTGGCGATATAATCGGTGCACACCTGCCCCGCCTGATCGCAAAAACGCTCGTTCCACTTGCTCTGGTTGTGCAGGGACACGGCAAAGGAGATAATGGCAATCACCACTGCCAGCACAAACAGCGCCACCGCCAGCCACTTCAGCGCAGCCCGGCGCAGGTTGGGATAGTCCCGCAGTTCTTCTACGATTTCTTCGTCCCGGCGCACCGTGCGGCGCAGCTTGGCGCCGTTCACTTGCAAGGCAGCAACCAGTTGAGCCAAGCGCACCTGCGCAGACGGCTGCGGCTGTTCTTCCTCGTCGTCAAAGTAATTATACGGCTTCACGGCGCCACCTCCCTTCGGTAATGCTGCCCGGTTCTTCCCTCATTTTAACACGGATCGCCCCGGTACGCAACTATATCGGCAAATTCTTTAGAGAAACCCCACTTCTTACCTATATGTTGTGGTGCTGAGCGTTATGCCCACAAGAGGGCGACACTTTTTATTCCCATCGGCAAAAAAAGGGCTTGACAAACCCGCCCCTGCTGAGTATAATAACACTATCGTTTGCGGATTTAGCTCATCTGGTAGAGCGCCACCTTGCCAAGGTGGAGGTAGCGAGTTCGAGTCTCGTAATCCGCTCCATCGGGCACTTTGTATTCTACATTGTGCCCATTCTTTTCCCGGCACCATAGCCAAGTGGTAAGGCAGAGGCCTGCAAAGCCTTTATGCCCCAGTTCAAATCTGGGTGGTGCCTCCAATGTCCCAAAGGCGTAAGTCTTTGGGACTTTTACTTTTATCTATTCACTCTTCACTCTTCACTAAAAAGTGCCTTTGTGCCATTGGAAGTAATAAGTAATAGTGAAAAGTGAAAAGTGATCTGCAAGGCGTTGCCTTGCTTTTTTTATTAACAGAATATATAATGCGTATGTGAGGTGCGTTTGCTATGAACGATAGTCCGTTATTGATAAAATCTAAAGCATTTGCGCTTGATGTAATACGAGTTTGCAAAGAACTGAGAGCGGTTAAATGTGAAGGTGCGCTTATTAATCAGTTTTTGCGTTGCGGAACAAGTATCGGCGCTAATATCAGAGAAGCCTTTTATGCCCACAGTAAAGCCGATTTTATCGCTAAGCTTCAAATTGCTCTCAAGGAATGTTCCGAGAGCGAATATTGGATAGAATTGCTTATGGAGAGCAGGTATTACAAAGAAACAGCATTGCTCGATCAATGCACAGAAATTAAACGGATGTTGATCTCTTCTATCAATACGGCAAAGAAAAACAAATGATGATAGGACTATTACTGCATTCGATGAGACCTGCCGCTTTTTCTTTGCCATATTCATCTGCTTATTTTCGCTTTCCCGGCATACCTGTGCCGGGATTTTTTGCTTTTATTTGGAAAGCGGGGAAGTGCTGCGCAAAAAGATGGACGGTAGCGTTCTCGTCTCTCCCGGGTGAGAAGTTGCAAACAAAAAGAAAAGACACTAAGGAAAAAACCTCAGTGTCTTTTGGCGCAGAAGGAGAGACTCGACAGGGCGCTGCCCTGTCTGTTCGCTGCGCGAACGATCCCATTGTATGTCCCTTTTTGCTGCGCAAAAAGATGGACGATAGCGTTCTCGTCTCTCCCGGGTGGGAAGTTGCAAACAAAAAGAAAAGGTACCAAGGAAAATCCTTGATACCTTTTGGCGCAGAAGGAGAGACTCGAACTCTCGCGCCGGTTGCCCGACCTACGCCCTTAGCAGGGGCGCCTCGTCACCAACTTGAGTACTTCTGCATACTGTGTTGTAACTTGTGCTAAACCGCTGTCAAGTTTTATCATCAAAGAGCCATGCTCTTTGTGTGATACCGAATGGCGGAGAGAGTGGGATTCGAACCCACGGTGCCTTGCGACACGACGGTTTTCAAGACCGCTCCGTTATGACCACTTCGGTACCTCTCCGTTTGTGCTTTGATATAATAGCATACCCGGGCGGGCCTTGTCAAGCAAAAAAGTGAAAAAACACCGTTTGTGACAGGGCAGAAAAGTTTTTTCAAAAAATGAAAAAAGGGTGTTGAAATTTCCAAACAGATGTGTTATAGTATTTGCACGCGATGAGAAAGCCGTTCAGGCACATGCGCAGGTGTAGTTCAATGGTAGAATGTCAGCTTCCCAAGCTGAACACGAGGGTTCGATTCCCTTCACCTGCTCCACGGAAAATATAGAGGTATAGCTCAGTTGGTTAGAGCGCTCGCTTCACATGCGAGAGGTCGTGGGTTCGAATCCCTCTATCTCTACCATATAACCGTCTTGCACTGCAAGGCGGTTTCTTCATATTTGCAGATAAAGGACGATGCGTTTTGCGGAACAGAACATTTGACCTGTTCAAATGGGTAGCGGCGCTGTTTGTGCTGCTGCTCCATGTGCCGTTTCCCGGCGATGTGGGTGGCACGGTGCGTATGTTTGCCCGGTGGGCGGTGCCGTTTTTCTTTATGGTATCCGGCTATTTTACATACGGTGCGGTGCAGCGAGAGGATGCCGGTCGGCTGGTGCGCCGCATGCGGCGACTTTTGCGCATTTTTGTTCCGGCGGCCGGATTTTACGCGCTTTGGTGTTGCTTTTTGCTTAGTGACAAAACCCCGGCGGCCTTTTTTAAGAGCCATTATGCGATAAAAAATGTGGTTTCGTTTTTCCTGCTGAACAACACCCAATCCAAGCCGCACCTGTGGTTTATTCCGGCGCTGATTTACTGCTACGGCGTGGTGCTGCTATTGATGAAAATGCACAGAACCCACTGGTTGCGGTGGGCGCCGCTGCTGCTGTTGGTGCCGCTGGTGCTTGGTGAAGTGGTGGTGGGTATGCTTCACCGGGAGGTGGCTGCCCAGTACAGCCGAAATGCTTGGTTTACCGGTTTGCCCTGTTTTGCGTTGGGTCTGCTGTTTAAGGAAGCAGAGACGCAGATCAAGCGCCTGGGTCGCAAGTGGCCTGCGCTTGGTGTGTTGGTGGGCTTAGCACTGTCTGTTTTGGAATATCGGTTTTTGAACGATAGCGCCGATTTGTATTTCGGTCCTTTGGTGGCTGCGGTCAGCTTGTTTTTGCTGGCCCAGAATGTGACTTGCACCTGGGAAAATCCCTTTGTGCTGTACGCCGAGGGGTCTGCGTTGGCGATCTACATTTTGCACCCGGCGCTGCGGAACCTGGCCCAGCGGCAGCTGCTGCCCTGGTGGGGTGTGCGCGGCATGGCGGCAGATTGGCTGTTGCCGGTACTGACCTTGGCGCTGGCACTGCTGGCTGCGGGAATCTGGTTGTGGCTTAAGGGCCTTTGGAATAAACGAAAAAGCCGGCAAGTGATGGCTTGACCGAGCGTGTGAAAAGAGAGAAGAGGAAGCAATATGAAAAGTGAGAAGGGCCAAAGCCTGGTGATGGTGGGCGTGGCGCTGTTTTTATTGGCAGGGCTGTGCCTGTATCTCGGTTTATCCCAGCCGAAGATCTCCTCCGGCGTGTTGATTGAAACACCGACGACGGCGGTGCAGTCCGGTACCACGACGCGGTCGGCTGCCGCCACCGTTGGTCGATCCGCTGCAAGCCGCACGGCAACGGCTGCACAAACCACCGCTTCCGGCAACGCGGGCACAGTCAGTTACCCGGTGAACCTGAACACGGCTACTTTTGAGGAATTGACCGCCATTCAAGGTATCGGTGACCAAAGAGCGGCGGCGATTTTGGCCTATCGGGAGCAGATTGGCAAATATACTTCTGTGGAACAGATCAAAGATATTCGCGGTATCGGTGACGGGCTGTATGCCAAGATCGCACCGTACCTGACCGTATGAACCCGGCGCTGGAGCGGGTGCTGCGGTGGTTCTTTCCCCGTCGTTGCGCTCTGTGCGGCACGGTGGTGGCGCTGGATGAACCCCTTTGCCCGGATTGCCAAAAGGTGCGTCCCATTGCCCGGCCCAAGTGCCTGCTGTGCGGTCGTTCCAAGAAAGACTGTACCTGCAAGGGTAAGCGCCATGAATACGCCGGGGTCACCGCGCCCTTTGTGTATCGGGACAGCTTGGTGACGGCTATTCATAACTTGAAGTTTTACGATTTTCCCATGCTGGCGGATTATATGGGCGACTGTATGGCTGCCGCTGTGCGTGTGGATTTCGCCGATGTGGCTTTTGACTATGTGGCAGCTGTGCCCTTGGGCAGGCGCCGCCGCAGAAAACGCGGTTATAATCAAGCGGAACTGCTGGCCCGCCGAGTGGCAGGGGAATTGCACATTCCCTATGCGGATCTGCTGGAGAAGGTGCGCAACAATCCGGCGCAACGCAAGCAGAACGCCCGCAGTCGGCGGGTGAATGTGTACGGCGCGTATGCGGTGATCGACGACAGCGCGCTATGGGACAAGACCGTTCTGCTTATTGACGATGTAAAGACCACCGGCGCCACGCTGAACGAATGCGCCAAAATGCTGCGTATGCACGGCGCCAAGGCGGTATATGCGGCAACGGTGGCTATTGCGTAGTTCGGATCATGCGCAAAAGGCGCGGCTTGCCGTGCAGTCGGGCGGCCGGTACGATTTGCATTGACAATCTGCGCCGGATTTGATATAGTGAAGTAAATTTGGTCGTTTAACCATAAATTTTAGATTATTTATTAACTGGAGGAATTCTCTTTGGACATACCCCTTGGGTGGCAACTTTTTATTCAGGTTATTTTGATTGCGGTCAACGCCGTTTTTGCCAGCGCGGAGATCGCCATCGTTTCTATGAACGAGTTGAAGCTGGAAAAGCTGGCGGAGGACGGCAACCGCAGAGCGAAGCGGCTGCGTAAGCTGACGGAAAAGCCGGCGGGCTTTCTCGCTACCATTCAGATTGCCATTACCCTGTCCGGCTTTTTGGGCAGCGCCTTTGCGGCGGACAACTTCTCCGATGTGATTGTGCGCTGGTTGGTGGATGATCTGGGTGTGCAGATCAAAGAAAGCACGCTGAATACCATTGCCGTGATCGTCATTACCATCATTCTGTCTTATGTGACTCTGGTATTTGGCGAACTGGTGCCCAAGCGGGTGGCAATGAAAAAGACCCAGCAGATCTCCCTGGGTGTGTCCGGGCTGATCTATGTGTCCTCTAAATTCTTTGCCCCGCTGGTGTGGTTGCTCACTTCCTCTACCAACCTGGTGCTGCGCATTCTGCGCATTGACCCGAATGGGGACGATGAAGAGGTGTCGGAAGAAGAAATCCGTATGCTGGTAGATGTGGGCGGTCAAAAGGGCATTTTTGACAAGACCGAGCAGAAGATGATCGTCAATGTTTTTGAGTTTGACGACAAGGACGCCGGCGAGTTTTCTACCCATCGCAAGGATATTCAGGCGCTGGATATTGACGACGATGTGACCACCTGGGAGAAAGTGATCTCCGCCAGTACCCATAGTCTGTACCCGGTGTTCAAGGGCTCTATCGATAATGTGGTGGCCGTGCTGGATTCCAAAAAGTTCTTCCGTATTGCCGACAAGACCCGCGCTGCGGTGACAAAGGACGCTTTTGTGCAGCCTATTTATGTGCCGGAGACCATGAAGATCGACGTGCTCTTTGAACTGATGCAAAAGAGCCACAACCACTTTGCCGTGGTGCTGGACGAGTACGGCGGTACCGTGGGTATTATCACCATGAACGACCTGCTGGAACAGCTTGTAGGCGACCTGGATAACGACCAGGAGCTGCCCAACGCCCAGCCGGATGTGGTGCCTCTGACTGACCGCTCCTGGAAGATCAAGGGCGGCGTGTCCCTGGACGATGTGGCGGAGTTGACCGGGCTGGAGCTGCCGGTGGATACTTACGAAACCCTCAGCGGCTACATTTTCGGCCTGTACTGCACCATTCCCAAGGATGGCAGCAAGTTTGATGTGGAGACGGATGATCTGGAAATTCAGGTGCTGGATGTGCGTAAGCACACGGTGGCTTCCTGTATTTTGACGCTCAAGGAAAAAGAAGAGGCGCAGCCACAGGAATAATGCACAAAAAGTGCGGCAAGCTGTACGAACAGTTTGCCGTATTTTTTTGATTTTTCTGCTGTGTGCGTATTGCAAATAATAGGGGAATACTGTAAAATTAAGACAGAAAAGATGAAGGAGCTGCCTATGGATATCGCCAGACAAAAGGAGATCGCACAAACTGTGACCGCAGGCAAGGCCGTATTGGGTATGGAGTTCGGCTCCACCCGCATTAAGGCTGTGCTGCTGGATGCGCATAATCGGATCATTGCCCAGGGCCATCACGTGTGGGAGAATCAAATGGTGGACGGCCTGTGGTCTTACAGCCAGGAAGCTGTAATCGCCGGTATGCAGGACTGCTATGCCGCCTTGGCAGCAGATGTAAAGGCAGTTTGCGGTGCGGAGCTGACCCATCTGGCAGGGGTGGGGATCAGCGCCATGATGCACGGCTATTTGGCATTTGACAGTAGCGATCGGCTGCTGGTGCCCTTTCGCACCTGGCGCAACACCAATACAGGTGCTGCGGCGGAAAAGCTGACGGCGCTGTTCAACTTTAATATTCCCCTGCGGTGGAGTGTGGCCCATTTGTACCAGTGCGTGCTGGACGGAGAGTCGCATTTGCAGCAGCTTTCATCCATGAATACCTTGGCCGGGTATGTGCACTACTTGCTCACCGGTCGGCGAGTATTGGGTGTGGGCGATGCCGCCGGTATGTTCCCCATAGACCCGGCTACCGGGCAGTATGACGCAAAAATGCTGGCCGCCTTTGACCGGTTGGTGGCAGAGGATCACTACCCTTGGACTTTGGCGGATTTGCTGCCGGAGATTTTGTCGGTGGGTACGCCCGCGGGCACCCTGACCCCGGCAGGGGCGGCGCTGCTGGATCCCAGCGGTACCTTGCAGCCCGGCGCGGTCTTTTGTCCCCCGGAGGGGGACGCGGGCACCGGTATGGTGGCCACCAACAGCGTAGCGCCCGGCACCGGGAATGTGTCTGCCGGCACTTCTGTTTTTGCTATGGTGGTTTTGGATCGGCCTCTTGCCCGGGTGCACCGGGAAATTGATATGGTTACCACCCCTTGCGGTCACCCGGTGGCAATGGTGCACGCCAATAACTGTTCGTCCCAGGTGAATGTGATTGCCGGTTTGCTGCGGGATTTTGCCACTGCTATGGGGCAACCTGTGCCGGACGGCAAGATCTATGATTTTTTGTTTAACAGTGCTGTGGACGGTGCACCGGATTGTGACGGGATTGTTACCTACGGCTACACCTCCGGCGAGAGTATTTTGAATTTGGACGCCGGGCGACCGTTGACGGTGCGTCGGGCAGACAGCACGGTGAATTGGCCCAATCTGATGCGCAGCAACCTGTGCGGTGCTTTGGCGGCGCTGAAAGTGGGTATGGATATTCTGACTCGGGACGAGCAGGTGCCCTTGCAGCGAATTTACGGCCACGGCGGGTTCTTTACCACCCCGCAGGTGGGGCAGCGGCTGCTGGCCGCCGCTTTGGCGGCGCCGGTTACTGTGATGGAGACAGCCGGTTCCGGCGGCCCCTGGGGTATGGCGCTGCTGGCGGCATATATGCTGCAGCGGCAGAACGGAGAGCGTCTGGCTGCCTTCCTGGAGCGGCAGGTATTTGCCTGCTGTCAAACGGTGACGGTGGAGCCTACGGCGCAGGATGTGGCGGATTTTGACGCCTATATGCAAGCATTCCACGCAGCCCTGGACTTAGAGCGCCGGGCAGCAGAGGGAGAATAAAAGCAGATGTTAGAAGCATTAAAAGAACAAGTTTACCAAGCTAATATGGATCTGGTGCGCTACAATTTGGTGGTGCTCACCTGGGGCAATGTGTCGGCCATCGACCGGGAACAGGGGTTGTTTGTCATAAAACCCTCCGGCGTGCCATATAGTGAATTGACCCCGGCGGATATGGTGGTTATGGACCTGGCCGGCAACCGGGTAGAGGGGGAGTTGAATCCCTCGTCCGACACCCCCACCCATTTGGCGTTATATAAGGCGTTTCCGGAGATCGGGGGCATTACCCACACCCATTCCTCCTGGGCCTGTGCGTGGGCGCAAGCCGGGCGGGACATACCGGCTTACGGCACTACCCACGCGGATTTTGCCTACGGCGACATACCCTGTGCCCGTGGTCTGACGGAGGATGAGGTCAACACGGCGTATGAGGCCAATACCGGTCTGGTGATCGTGGAGGAGTTCCGCCGCCGCGGACTGGACCCGGGGGCGTTCCCCGGTGTGCTGGTGCAGCGCCACGGCCCCTTTACCTGGGGCAAGAGCGCGGCCGCCTCTGTGGAGAACGCGCTGATCTTGGAAGAAATCGCCAAAATGGCCAGTCGCACCGAGCGCATTGCCGGGGAGCGGCCCATTGGAATTGAATCTTACCTGCTGGATAAGCATTATCTGCGCAAGCACGGCGCCAATGCTTATTACGGACAGAAAAAATAACAGAAAAGAGGAGAGTTCTTATGAAAAAACTGTTTAGCCTGACCTTGAGCCTGCTGATGCTCATTGCCTGCTCCCTGGGTACGGTGTCTGCCTTTGCGGCGGAGGGAGAGGAGCCGACCCCCGTGGACCTGCGGGACTGCACAGTGACCTTGCAGTACGCTTCTACTACCTATACCGGTAAGGCCCTGCGCCCCACGGTGAAGGTGCGGTATAACGATATTGCCCTGGTCCAGGATCAGGATTACAAGGTGCAGTACAGCGCCAATACTGCCTGCGGCACCGCCCAGGTAAAGTTGACCGGCACCGGTGATTATACCGGCGCGGTGAGCCGCAGCTTTAAGATCCTGCCCGGTCGGGTAACCGGTATGTCCACCAGCCGGACCACCACCACCATTACAATTAACTGGAAGCATGTACCCGGCGCTGCCGTGTATCGGGTGTATCAGTCTACCTCTGCAAACGGCAATTACAGCAAGGTTGCCACTGTCAGCGGCACCAAGGCCAAGATTAGCAAGTTGTCTGCCGGTAAAAAATACTACTTCAAGATTGCTGCTTGCGGCAAAAAGGACGGCTCCTACGCCGGTCCCCTTAGCGCGGTACTGAATACCGGCACCCGTCCCTCCACCGTGTCGATAAAGAGCGTCACCAAGTCCGGCACGAATTTGAAGATCCGGTGGAACAAGGTAACCTGCTCCGGTTATGAAGTGCGTTACAGCACGGATAAGAAGATGAAGAAGGGCGTTAAGACGGTGAAGATCACCAAGTCCTCCGCCACTTCCACGACCATCAAGAAAATCAAAAAGGGTAGTACATACTATGCCCAGGTGCGGGCGTACCTGTCTTTTCCCAACAAAGTTTACAACGGCAGTTACAGCAACGTGACCAGTTCCAGCTACTCCAACCTGTATGCCAGCTATTCTTCCAAGTATGTGAACAATAAGAACCGCACCACCAATCTGCGCCTTGCCAGCAAGGCCATTGACGGCACCGTGATCCAGCCGGGACAGACCTTTTCCTTTAATAAAGTTGTAGGTAAGCGCACCAAGAGCCGTGGGTATAAAGAGGCCTATGTGTTCAGCGGCAGCGGCACGGTTATGGGCGTTGGCGGCGGTATCTGCCAGGTGGCTTCCACCATGTTTAATACCGCACTGCTTGCCAATGTGTCTATTGTGGAGCGGCACCAGCACAGCCAGCGGGTTACCTATGTGCCCCTGGGTCGGGACGCAGCCATTATGTGGGGCTCTCAGGACTTTCGCTGGAAGAACAATACCGGTATGCCCATTAAGATCAAAATGAGCGTAAAGGACGGTACCATCTCCTGCAAGTTCTACACCAGCAAGGAGGCAAAGCCCAAAAAGGTGAGCCTGAAAGTGAGCCAGCGCGGCAAAAACTTTACCTTGCGCCGGTATGTAGGCGGCAAGGTGAATTACACCGCCAAGTCTAAATACTAATAAAAAACGGCTATACCGATTTTTCGTCGGTATAGCCGTTTTTTCGTCCGTCTGTTCGTAGTAGAATAGGGGAGCGATTATTTGTGTTTGGTGTATTCCTGCACCGCCAAGGCATCGCACCGCTCATTATAGGGGTGGCCGGCGTGACCCTTGACCCAGTTAAAGGTGACGGTGTGGGTCTGCAACAGGGGCAGCAGCTGCTGCCACAGGTCAACATTCAGCGCCGGTTTGCCGTCTGCCTTGCGCCATCCCTTGCGCTGCCAGCCGTAGACCCAGCCCTTGGTTACCGCGTCGCACACATATTTGGAGTCGGTGGTCAGGGTCACCAGGCAAGGCTCCCGCAAGGCTGCCAGGGCGCAGATCACCGCCGTCAGTTCCATACGGTTGTTGGTGGTTTCCGCTTCAAAGCCGCTCATTTCTTTTTCCGTACCGTTATACACCAGTACAGCGCCCCAGCCGCCTTTGCCCGGGTTGCCGGAGCAGGCGCCGTCGGTATAAATGCTCACTTTTTTCATAAATATTACCTCGCCGGGATATTTTAGCACGCTTTGTGGCAATAATCAATACAGCGTGGTAAAATCCGTACACCGGTCCGGGGCCACTTGACATTTGGCGTTATTTATTTTATGATATATGCAATTTGTGATGTTCGGAAAACTATATTTAACAGGAGGAATCAAATCAAATGATCAATCAGAATAAGTCTGACGGTAAGGCTGCTTCCGGAAAACGGAATTCCAAGAAGCGCTACACATACCGCAGACCGGTAAAGAAAGGCACTCCGCGGCAGAAAAAGCCGGAGGAGTCTGTTCATATTGCATTTTTAGGCGGTATGAATGAGATCGGCAAGAACATGACGCTTTATGAATACAAGGACGATATGTTCATTGTGGACTGCGGTCTGGCATTCCCTACATCGGATCTGCCGGGCGTGGACTTGGTGATCCCGGATTTTACCTATGTAGAAAAAAACAGACACAAAATCAAGGGCGTATTGGTGACCCACGGCCACGAGGACCATATCGGCGGCCTGGCATTCCTGCTCAAGCGGATCAATGTGCCCATCTATGCCACTAAGCTGACCATCGGCCTGATCCAGGGCAAGCTCAAGGAGCACGGTCTGCTGAACAAGGCCAAGCTGGTGGAAATTCGCCCCCGGGACAACATCACTCTGGGTGCCTTTAATATTGAATTTATCCATGTGAACCACTCCATTCCGGACGCGGTAGGTCTTGCCATCCGCTGCCCGGCAGGCGTGATTATCCAAACCGGCGACTTTAAGATTGACACCACCCCGGTAGACGGAGATATGATCGATCTGGCTCGCTTCGCCGAGTATGGCAAAAAGGGCGTTTTGGCACTGCTTTCCGATTCCACAAATGCAGAGCGCCCCGGCTATACCATGAGCGAGCGCAAGGTGGGCGAGAGTTTTGAGCAGCTGTTCCGCAAGGCGCACAATAAGCGCATTGTGGTGGCGACCTTTGCTTCCAATATCCATCGCGTACAGCAGATTATTGATGTGGCCCAGTCCAGAGGGCGTAAGGTGGCCGTGACCGGCCGTAGCTTGGAAAATTTGGTTCAGGTGGGCCAGGATCTGGGTTACCTGAATGTGCCGGAGAATATTCTCATTCCCATTGACGCCATTAAGCGTTACCCGGACGATAAACTGGTGATTATTACCACCGGCAGCCAGGGCGAGCCCATGTCCGCCTTGACTCGGATTGCCTTTGGCGAGCACCGCAAGGTAAATATCGGTCCCAACGACTATGTAATCATTTCCGCCACGCCCATACCCGGCAACGAGAAGATGGTGGGCAATGTGGTCAACGAGCTGATGAAGCACAATGTAGAGGTGATCTACGAAAAGATGTACGAGGTGCATGTCAGCGGCCACGCCTGTCAGGAAGAACTGAAATTGATGATGGGTATTGTTAAGCCTCAGTATTTCATTCCCGTGCACGGCGAGCAAAAGCACCTGCAAAAGCACGCCGGGCTGGCTATGTCCATGGGCTATGATATGAAGCACATTTACCTGGGCAATATCGGCGAAAAAATCTCGCTAAGCAAGACGGAGATGAAGCAGATCGAGACTGTGCCTGCCGGCGAAGTGTATGTAGACGGCTTGGGCGTGGGCGATGTGGGCAATATTGTTTTGAACGACCGTAAGCATCTGTCCCAGGACGGCATTATCATTGTGGTGGCCACTTTGGATGCGGAGACCGGCGATGTAGTCAGCGGCCCGGATGTAGTGTCCCGCGGGTTTGTCTATGTGAAGGAGAACGAAGACCTGATGAACAAGGCTCGCGACCTGGCTTGCCATGTGATCTACGATTACTACGATGTGAAGGGTCGGGATTGGAACACCGTTAAGTCCAAGCTGCGGGATGAAATCTCCCACCTGATGTATGAAAAGACCAAGCGCAGCCCCATGGTGCTGCCCATTTTGATGGAGATTTAAGGAGAAGCGTATGAAAGTCATTTTGAAACAAGATGTAAAAGCGCTGGGTAAAAAAGGCGATTTAGTAAATGCCTCGGACGGCTACGCCCGCAACTTTCTCTTTCCCAAGGGGTTGGCGGTAGAGGCCAATGCCACCGCTATGAACGAGTTTAACTCTAAGGAAACGGCCAAGAAGTTCCACAAAGCCGAGGAAGTGAAAGCAGCCACCGCCGACGCACAGAAGCTGGAGGGCAAGACCTTTCATCTGAAAGCCAAGGCCGGTGCCAACGGCAAGCTGTTCGGCTCCGTCACCTCTAAGGATGTGGCGGCGCAGATCAAAAAGGATCTGGGCGTGGAGATCGACAAGCGCAAGATCGTGATGGATGACATTAAGACTTTTGGTACCGTACAGGCAGAAGTGAAAGTCTATGCCGGGATTACGGCAAAGATCCTTGTACAGGTGACCGAGGCATAAGAGAAATCCAACCAACATAAACGGTGATGAAAATGGCGGAAGCAACAACGACCGGCGGCGTGGCGCTGCCGTACAATTTAGAGGCGGAACAAAGCGTATTGGGCTGTATTCTGCTGAATTCCGGCTGTATGGAGGAGGTGCTGATGCACCTGAAGGCAGAGAGCTTTTATCTGCCTCAGCACCGAGCCATCTTTGGTGCCATGCTGTCCATGTACACCTCTTCTCAGGCCAATATTGACCCGGTACTGATTGCCGATGTGCTGGCCAAAGAGGGACATTACGATGTGGCAGGCGGCAGGGAATACCTGGTGCAGCTGGCAAACAGTGTGCCCTCTACGGCCAATGTAGCCAGCTATGCCAAGATCGTGAAGGAGCAGTTTTATCTTCGAACCCTGATTCAAACGGCTCGGGAGATCATGGACGATGCGGCCAGCGGTGAGGGCGACGCCTCCTCTATCTTAGATGCGGCGGAGCAGAAGATCTATGATATTCGACAGGGTAAGGACACCGGCGGCCCCACCAAGGTCAGCGAGGTTATCGTCAACGGCGTGTATGACCGCCTGGGCAAGCTCACCGGCGAGGACAAAGAAAAATACAAGGGCATTCCCACCGGCTTCGGTCTGCTGGATACTTACATTACCGGCCTAAATAAGTCGGACTTTATCCTGATCGGCGCCCGCCCGGCTATGGGTAAGACCAGTTTTGCCCTGAACCTGGCATCCAATGTGTCCATGATGGCGCGCAAAAAGTGCGTGTTCTTTAGCTTGGAGATGACCAAGGAGCAGTTGGCGGAGCGTTTGCTGGCGTCCCAGGCCGGTGTGCCCAGTCATAAGCTGCGTACCGGGGAGCTGGACAACGACGAGTGGGTGCGCCTGGGCAATGCTGCCGGTCAGTTTAATGATGTAGAGTTGTATTTAGATGATACTTCTTCTATCACCGTGCCGGAGATCAAGTCCCGGGTGCGGCGCATGAAAGATGTGGATGTGATTATGATCGACTATCTGGGCTTGATCAAATCTGCCACCCGCAAGGAAAACCGTGTGCAGGAGGTGTCCGAGATTACCCGCCAGCTGAAAATGCTGGCTAAGGACCTGATGATCCCGGTGATCTGCTGTGCCCAGTTGGCCCGTAGTACCGAGGGGCGAGGCAAGAGCCATAAGCCCCAGTTGTCCGACCTGCGAGAGTCCGGCTCCATTGAGCAGGACGCAGATATTGTGATGTTCCTCTACCGTGAGGACTACTATCGCAGCGAGGTGGATGAGGACAAGCAGGACGACATCGACGAGAACCATACGGAGCTGATCGTGGCCAAGAACCGCCACGGCGCTACCGGCACCATTGAGATGACCTTTGATAAGGAATTCACCCGCTTCCGTGCGGTGGACAAGACAGCCAATGCATTCTGATTTGTTTGACCGGATTGACCGGACGGTAACGGAACACAATATGCTGTGCCCGGAGGACCGGGTGGTGGCAGCAGTGTCCGGTGGGGCGGACTCCATGTTATTGCTTCACTACCTGCTTAGTCGCAGGGAACGGTGGCAGCTGAAGATCACCGTTGCCCATGTGGAGCACGGCATTCGGGGCGAAAGCTCCCGGGCGGACGCTGCCTTTGTGCGGGATTTTTGCGCCCGGCAGCATTTGTCTTATTTTGAAAAAGCAATCGACGCACCCGGAGAGGCCAAGGCTGCCGGTATGGGCGTTGAGGCGTATGCCCGGCAAGCGCGGTACGCCTTTTTTCAGTCGCTGGACTGTGATCGGATCGCCACGGCACATACGCTTTCGGATTCGGTGGAGACCATGCTGTTTCGCTTGGCTCGGGGCACCGGGTTGCGAGGACTCACCGGTATTGCGCCGGTGCGGGGCAAGATTATTCGTCCGTTGCTGGACTGCACCGGAGAGGAAGTGCGCTCGGCATGCACGGCGCTGCATATCGACTATCGGATCGATGAGAGTAACGCCGATGAGCGGTACAGCCGCAATGCCATTCGCCATACGCTGGTGCCGGATTTTGACCGGGTGCACCCGGGCTTTATGCAAAATGCCGCCCGTACCTTGCAGAATTTGCAAGCGGATGAAGCGTATTTGCAGGCGCAGACTGCCGAACTGTTACAGACGGCAAGAACTTTAAACGGTTTGCAAACGGCGGTACTTAATGCCGCACCGCTGCCCTTGCGCCGTCGGGCACTGACGGCGTTTTTAGAGCAAAACCGGTTTAGCGTGGATGCCCTCCACTTGGCACAGTTGGACGAGTTGCTTGCGTCCGGCGGACGACTACAGCTGTCCGGCGGATTTGCCCATGTACAGCGTGGGGTGCTGACTCTGGAAGCGGCAGGTGCGCCACCGGCGGCAGCCATTGCTTATGAACAAATCGTGGTATCTGTTGCGGAATTTTTAACGATTCGTGAATTATCGCAAATAAAAATTGATTTTTATTGCGACTATGATAAAATAACAGGCAGTGTTCGCTTTCGGCAGCGGCAGGCAGGGGATCGCATTTCTCCCGCCGGTCGCGGGTGCAGCAAATCGCTGAAGAAGCTCTATTGCGAATACCGCGTGCCCCACAGTCGGCGCGCTCTGCCCCTGGTGGCGGAGGACGATTTGGGGATCATCGCCGTGGCAGGCTGCTGCTGCGATCAGCGCGTCGGGGTGGACGCCACCACCCGGAGCGTGCTTTATGTAGTTTCCCATACGGAGGACTGATAGATGAATAATATGGCAAAAAATTGGAAGTCCATTCTGTTTTATATCCTGATCCCGGTGCTTTTGATCGGGGCAGTATGGTATTTGTCTTCTAACCAATCCGGCACAGAGGTGCAATACTCCCAAGTAGTGCAGATGTTTGAAGAGAACCAGGTAAAGGACTTTTCCCTGGATCTGTCCAGCGGCGCACTGACCTATAAGACCTTTAAGGACCCGGAGAAGGAGCAGCGCTACACCGTGCCTAATGTGTCGCTCTTTTTGGACGATGTGAAGGATAATGTAGACGCGTATAACGCCAAGCAGACCAATAATAAGAACCGCATTACTTATAACTACAAAAAGGGCGCTTCCGGCAACTGGTTCACCAGTATGCTGCCGTCGCTTATTATGCTCATTGCTATTGTGGGTCTTGGGTTCTATGCGTTCCGGCGGATGAACAACGCCATGATGAACGACACCAACAAGACGCTGGGCTTTGGCAAGATCCGCGCCAAGACCTTGGTGGAGGACGAAAAGCGCAAGACCACATTTCAGGATGTGGCCGGTTGTGATGAGGAAAAGGGCGAGCTGGAGGAAATCGTGGAGTTCTTAAAGAACCCGGACAGCTTTACCGCACTGGGCGCCCGTATTCCCCGCGGCGTGCTGCTGGTGGGCCCTCCCGGTACCGGTAAAACTTTGCTGGCCCGTGCTGTGGCCGGTGAGGCCGGCGCACCGTTTTTGTCCATTTCCGGCTCTGACTTTGTAGAGATGTATGTGGGTGTAGGTGCTTCTCGTGTGCGCGACCTGTTTGAGCAGGCCAAGAAGAAGGCACCGGCCATTGTATTTATTGATGAGATTGATGCTGTGGGCCGCCACAGAGGTGCCGGCACCGGCGGCGGTAATGATGAGCGGGAGCAGACCTTGAACCAGTTGCTGGTAGAGATGGACGGCTTTGGCACCAACAGCGGTATTATCGTGATGGCTGCCACCAACCGGCCGGATGTACTGGATCCGGCGCTGCTGCGCCCCGGTCGTTTTGACCGCCAAATTACCGTGAATCGACCGGATGCACAGGGCCGCGAGGACATTTTGAAAGTCCATTCCCGCAACAAGCCTCTGGGTCCGGATGTGGATTTGAAAGAAGTGGCTAAGGACACCATCGGTTTTACCGGTGCAGACTTGGAAAACCTGCTCAACGAGGCTGCTTTGCTGGCTGTGCGCCGCAAGAAGAAAGCGCTGACTATGGCGGAAATTAACGACGCCTCCTCCCGTGTGCAAATGGGCACGGAGAAAAAGAGCCATAAATATTCCAAGAAGGCCAAGCGCCTGACCGCTTACCACGAGGCGGGTCACGCTGTGGCAGCCTACTATGTAGAGGGCCACGACCCGGTGAAGGAAATTTCCATTATTCCCCGGGGTCTGGGTGCCGGCGGCTACACATGGTACACCCCGCAAGAGGAAAATTACAATTCCAAAAAGGAGATGCTGGACGACCTGATCTCCATGTTGGGCGGCCGTGTGGCCGAGGCGTTGGCGTTGGGGGATATTTCTACCGGCGCATCTAACGACTTGCAGCGCGCCACCCAAATCTGTCGGGACATGGTGGCCAAGTACGGCATGAGCGAGGTGCTGGGTCCGGCTGTATTCAGCGATGAGAACGACGAGGTATTCCTTGGCAAGGACTTTGGCCATGTAAACAATTACAGCGAGGCTACCTCTGCCAAGATTGACGCAGAGATTGAGCGGATGATGCGCCACGCTTACAGCCAGACGGAAGAGATCTTAAAGACCCATTACGAGAAGCTGGAGCTGGTAGCGGAGACCCTGCTGCAAAAAGAGAAGCTTACCGGCGAGATGTTTGCCCAGCTGATGGAAAACGGCAAGCTGGACGAACCGGAAGCCCAACCCACAGAAGAACCGGAAGCCCCTGCGGCAGAAACACAGACCGCTGCGGACACAGCCCCGGAGCCTGCGCAGGAGGGCGGAGACGCACCGGCAGCGGAAGCGGCAAATGCCCCGGCAGACCCTGCATCGGATGCACCCAAATCTGACCGATAACCCCAAGAAAAGACAGTTACTTACCGGTAGCTGTCTTTTTTCATTTCTTGACATTTCCACAAGATATTGTATAATATCAACGACTAAAGACAATTTATCGGAGGGAAAAGCATGGCGAAAAAAGCCACCTACGGCAACGAAAGCATTAAGTCCCTGCGTGGTGCAGACCGTGTGCGAAAGCGCCCGGCTGTGATTTTCGGCTCGGACGGGTTAGAGGGCTGTGAGCATTCCATCTTTGAAATTATGAGCAACTCCATAGACGAGGCCAGAGAGGGGCGCGGCAATCGGATCGTGGTGACCCGCTACCTGGACGGCTCCTATGAGGTGCAGGACTTTGGCAGCGGTATTCCTGTGGATTACAACAAGAACGAGCAGCGAGAGAACTGGGAGCTGCTGTTTTGCGAGATGTACGCCGGGTCCAAATATGATAACGCCGGCGGCGCAGGCAGTTATGAGTTCTCCCTGGGCCTCAACGGCCTGGGGCTTTGCGCCACCCAGTATGCGTCGGAATATATGGACGCGGAAATTCACCGGGACGGCTATTGCTATACCCTGCATTTTGAAAAGGGCGAGAACATCGGCGGCCTGCACAAGGAGCCGTACCACAAGCGCGATACCGGCTCTCGCATTCGCTGGAAGCCGGATATTCAGGTGTTTACGGATATTAACATTCCCAGATATTGGTTCGTATCCACGATGAAGCGCCAGGCCATTGTTAATGACGGCGTGCACTTTGTGCTCAAGGAGGAGACCGCCGGCGGCAAGTTCAACACCACCGAATTTTGTTACCAAAACGGTATTCAGGACTATGTGGCGGAACTGGCAGGGGACACCGCTTTTACCACACCCCAATACTGGGAGTGCGAGCGGGTGGGCCGCGACCGTGCGGATCTTAATGACTATAAGCTGAAGATCAAGGCGGCAGTGTGCTTTTCGCTGAAAACCCAGCTGAAAGAGTATTACCACAACTCCAGCTTTTTGGAGCACGGCGGTTCGCCGGAAAAGGCCTTTCGCAGTGCCTTTGTGAGCCAGATCAATGCCTATCTGAAAGCCAACAACAAGTACGCCAAATCAGATGGTCAGATCAATATTCAGGATGTGGAGGACTGCGTGATCTTCGTGGTGTCCTCCTTCTCCACCAACACTTCTTACGAGAACCAAACCAAAAAGGCGATCACCAATAAGTTTATTCAGGAGGCTATGACCGACTTCTTCCGCAGATCCCTGGAAGTGTACTTTATTGAGAACAAGATGGAAGCGGAGAAGATCGCCAACCAGGTGCTGGTCAATATGCGCGCCCGGGTAAAGGCGGAGAACACCCGCAAAACCTTAAAAACCACCTTGCAGTCCAAGATGGACATGACCAACCGCATTCAAAAGTTTGTGGACTGCCGCTCCAAGGATGTAAGCGAGCGAGAGGTGTTTATTGTAGAGGGCGACTCTGCATTGGGTGCCTGCAAGCAGGCCCGGGACGCCCGGTTCCAGGCGGTGATCCCGGTGCGCGGCAAGATCCTCAACTGCTTAAAGTCCGAGTATGACAAGATCTTTAAGAACGACATTATTACCGACCTGATCAAGGTGCTGGGCTGCGGCGTGGAAGTGCGCTCCAAGGCTGCCAAGGATCTGTCCGCCTTTGATATGGACAACCTACGGTGGAACAAAGTGCTTATCTGCACCGATGCGGATGTGGACGGTTTCCAGATTCGTACCTTGATTTTGACGATGATCTATCGCCTGATGCCCAAGCTGATCCAGGCAGGCAAGGTGTATATCGCCGAGTCTCCGCTGTACGAGGTGAGCTGCAAGGGCCAGACCTATTTTGCCTACAATGAAGTGGAGATGGACCAGATCAAGGCAGAGATCGGCGACGCGCCCTATACCGTGCAGCGGTCCAAAGGTCTTGGTGAAAACGAGGCAGAGATGATGGCTCTGACCACCATGAACCCGGCCACCCGCCGCATTATCCAGGTGACTCCGTCGGATGCAGAGGAGACCTCCAAGTTCTTTGACCTGCTGCTGGGAGACAACCTGGAAGGTCGCAAAGAATATATTGCAGACTACGGCTACCTGTACCTGGACGCCGCAGATGTAAGCTAAGGAGGGGCGTTCATTGCCAAAGAAGAAAAAGGACCAGCGCCCGGTTGCCGGGAAACTGGACGAAAATGTGCATATCAAAGGTGCCGGCACCGTGCAGACGGAGCCTATTGTGGACACCCTGAAGAGCAACTATATGCCTTACGCCATGAGCGTGATCCTCTCCCGCGCCTTGCCGGAGATCGACGGCTTTAAGCCCTCCCACCGCAAGCTGCTTTACACGATGTACAATATGAAGCTGCTTACCGGCGGCTTTATTAAGAGCGCCAACATTGTGGGGCGCACGATGCAGCTGAACCCCCACGGTGATGCGGCCATTTACGACACCATGATCCGCCTGTCCCGGGGCAATGAGAGCCTGCTGTATCCCTATGTGGAGTCTAAAGGTAACTTCGGTAAAGCTTACAGCAAAAATATGATGTACGCTGCCTCCCGTTACACAGAGGCTAAGCTGGCGCCCATCTGCCGGGAGCTGTTTGACGACATTAACAAGGACACGGTGGACTTTGTAGACAACTATGACAACACCATGAAAGAGCCGACTTTGCTGCCGGTGACCTTTCCGTCCATTCTCTGTAATGTGACCACCGGCATCGCCGTAGGTATGGCCTCATCCATCGCTTCTTTTAACTTAAAGGAAGTGTGCGACACCACCATTGCCCTGATCAAAAACCCCGCGCATGTAATTGCAGACACCCTGCTGGCGCCGGATTTTGTAGGCGGCGGCTATATTCTCTACAATAAGCCGGAGCTGGACAAAATTTACGACACCGGCCGCGGCTCTGTGCGGGTGCGTGCCAAGTACACCTATGACAAAAAATACAACTGCATTGATGTAACGGAGATTCCGCCAACCACCACCGCCGAAGCGATCATTGACAAGATCGTGGAACTGGTCAAGACCAACAAAGTGCGGGAGATCAGCGATATTCGAGACGAAACGGATCTGACCGGTCTGAAGATCACCATTGACCTGAAGCGGGGCGTGCATGCAGACGACCTGATGCTGCGGCTTTATAAGATGACGCCCTTAGAGGACAGCTTTAGCTGCAACTTCAATGTGCTGGTGGACGGCAAGCCCAAGGTCTACGGCGTACGGGAACTGTTGATGGCGTGGATCGACTTCCGTCTGGAATGTGTGCGCCGCCGCCTGACCTTTATGCTGAACAAAAAGCGGGACCAGCTGCATTTACTCAAGGGTCTGTCCAAGATTCTGTTGGATATTGACAAGGCGATTAAGATCGTCCGGGAGACCAAGGCAGAGGTCGATGTGGTGCCCAATTTGATGATCGGCTTTGGCATTGACGAGACCCAGGCGGAATATGTGGCGGAGATCAAGCTGCGCCACTTGAACCGGGAGTATATCCTTAAGCGCATTCAAGATATTGAGAATTTGGAGAATGAAATCGCCCAGCTGGAGGAAGTGCTCTCCAGCCAAAACAAGATGAAAAAAGTAATCGTGGGCGAGTTGCAGGCGGTAGCCCAGAAGTACGACACCGGCCGCCGTTCGGAAATTCTTTACGATGTGCAGGAGGCTGCGCCGGAGACGGAGCAGGAGGCGCCGGACTACCCGGTGACTGTGTTCCTTTCTGTCGAGGGGTATTTGAAGAAGATCAAGACCGCCAACTTGCGCTTGAGCGGCGAGCAAAAGCTCAAGGAGGGGGACACCATGCTCCGGGAGGAGGAAGCCTCCAACAGGGACGAACTGCTGTTCTTTACCAACCATCACCAGGTGTACAAGTCCCGCTTATCTGATTTTGAGGACGGCAAAGCGTCCCAGCTGGGCGAGTATGTGGCCGGTAAATTGGAAATGGAAGAGGACGAGCAGCCGGTATACATGGCGCTGCTCCATGCATACAAGGGCTATATGCTCTTTGCCTTTGAGAACGGCAAGTTCGCCAAAGTGGATGTGGCTGCCTACCAGACCAAGACCAACCGCAAGAAGCTCTTGAATGCTTATTCCGCCAAGTCACCCTTGGCGGCGGCTATGTATATTCCGGAGGATACGGAAGTGGTGCTGTGCTCTGACAGCGGGCGCAAGCTGCTGCTGAATACCGGCGGCGTGCTGGCCAAATCCACGAAGGACACCATCGGTATTTCTGCCATGACCTTAAAGAAAAATAAAAAGGTCACCGGTATGTACCTGTACAAAGAAGGCGAGTTTGAAAAGCCCTGGCGCTACCGTGCCAAAAATCTGCCGGCAGCGGGCGCACTGCCCTCGGCGGCGGACATTGGCGAGCAGCTGACCTTTTGATCCGGCGTGATTGCATAAAAAACGGGTCGATCTTCCATCGACCTGTAAAAACCGGCGGCAAACGCCCTATGTAAACCCGCTGCAAGGCAGCGGAGGCAGCAAAGGCAAACGCACTCTCTTTGTTGCCGTTTATAGTGTGCGTGCCGCCGCGCCTTTGTATGCCAGTAAATTGTTGGTAAAAAGGGGTTGCATTTCTCGTAGTGCTATGCTATAATGCTGAAGTAAATTATGAGCGGAGGAAGTTTTCATGCTTTGGTATCATTATGTTTTCGGCGCAGTGCTGATTTTGGCGTCGATTATTATAACTATCGTTGTATTGATGCAGGAGGGTCGTTCCCAGAACCTGTCCGGCGCTATTGCCGGCGGTGCAGAGACCTTTTTGGGCAAATCCAAGGGCAGAACGATTGAGGCTAAGTTAGAAAAAATCACAAAATGGCTGATCGTGGCTTTCTTTGTGATTGTGCTTGCTGCATTTCTCATCTTCCTGTTTGTCGGATAAGCAAACGCAAAGATAACCTTGCCGCGTGCAAGGTTATTTTTTTTGCAGTCACCCCAATGAATGAACGAGAACGAACATGAACTTTGTAATTTTTGATTTAGAATGGAATAATGCCTACAACTATAAGGCACAGACCGGTATGAACGAGATCATAGAGATCGGTGCTGTGATGCTGGATGAACGGCTGCAAATTGTAGATACTTTTAAGCAGCTGATTCTGCCTAAGGTATCTAAGCGGCTTACCGGTCGATTTAAGGATCTGACCCACATTACCCCGGATGAGGTGAAGCAAAACGGCATTCCTTTTGAGGAGGCTTTTCGGGACTTTGCCCGCTGGAGTGGGGCGGACAACTGTGTGTTTATGAGCTGGTCGGACAGCGATCTGTATGTGCTGGCCGGCAACTACAAGTATTTTAGCCAGCGTGCCCATGTACCGTTTATGCAGCGGTATGCGGACGCGCAAAAATACTGTATGCGCTTTTTAACCGATAATCCCAACAACAACCAGATCAGCCTGGCCCACTGTGCCGAGAAGTTCCAAATCTCTGTGGAGGAGGAGAACCTGCACCGGGCGCTGGAGGACTGCTATGTGGCCGCCGCCTGTTTTAAGAAGGTGTATGATCCGGCACTGTTTGAGCCGTATATTTGTGACTGCTCCGGGGATTATTTTGAGCGGCTGCTGTACAAGCCCTATTACCTGCGCCACGCCATTTGCCGTGGGTTTGATCTTCGACAGCAAAAGTTTCAGTGTCCCCGTTGCCATAAAGAACTGCAAATGCTGCGTCCCTTTGAATTTTCCAACAACGCCTTTAAGAACTGGGGCGAGTGTCGGGATTGCGGCACCAAATATTGGGTGCAGCTGCGTGCCAAGCAAATGTACGATCATGTGCAGATCAGCAAGAAGGTGCAGCCCATGAGCCGCAAGCGTTCCCGGGCCATGGATCGAGAAAACGGCCGTACGAAAGCACCGAGCAAGAGCGACAAGAAAGCAAAAAATTCTTAATTTATTCATAATTTGCTTTATTTATTTTAATCTTTGTAGTATAATTATTAAAATATAAAATGGGTCTGTTCGACCCGATCACCCATACATACGAACGACTTAGGAGGTATGTGCGTGGCGAATAAAGATTATGACGATCTGCTGCGTTCGTTTATGAACAACTCGTCTAAGGCTTATGACGAGGACCGGCACGCGGTAGAAAAGCAGGCGCAGCAGGCGCCTGTACAGAGGAATGCAGCGGCGGACCGTGCGGCGCGGCATAAGAAAGAGCAGCAGATGGAGAACCGCCTGGCTGCCAAAAAGCGCAAGAAGGCAAGCAAGCCACCCAAAGAGAGTACCCCTGCCCGCAAGTTAGGCAAGGTGCTGCTGGGTTGCCTGATGGTCATTTGCGTGGTGGGCATTGTGTGCTGCTCCGTGCTGTTTATTTACGGTTACAGCGTGGTTCATGGCGACAAGGTCTTTGACCTGACCGAGCAGAAGTACAGCCAAAATATGACCTCTTTCATCTATGGAACAGACAAGAACGGCAAGACTGTGGAGATCACCCGCCTGCATGGGGAAGAAAACCGCATTTGGGTGGACATGGACGATATGAGCCCCTATATGCCCAAGGCATTTGTGGCCGGTGAGGACAAGCGCTTTTATGAGCACCATGGTGTGGACTGGGTGCGTACCATCGGCGTGTTTGTCAAGCCCACCAACTTCGGTCAGGGCGGTTCCACCATTACCCAGCAGTTGATCAAGAACTTAACGGACGAAAACCAGGTGACCTTTATCCGTAAGTTTAACGAGATCTTGCAGGCGCTGAACCTGGAGCGCAATTACAGCAAAGACGAGATCATTGAGGCGTACCTGAACACTGTGTACCTGTCCAATGGCTGCTACGGTGTAAAGACCGCCGCAGAGAAGTACTTTGGCAAGGACATTAAGGATCTGAATGCAGCAGAGTGTGCCAGTCTGGCAGCCATTACCAAGGCGCCGTCCACCTATGATCCCTTGAATGACCCTAAGGCCAATAAGAAACGGCAGGAGTACTTCCTGGAGGCCATGTATAAAGAGGGCTCCATTTCTAAAGACGAGTACGAGAGTGCCAAGAGTTATAAGCTGGTATTTACCAACAGCAAAGAATATAAAGGCTCTAAGGTCAAAGCCAAGAGCACCAAAAAGACCCAGACCGTCAACAGCTATTATGTGGATCATGTGATTACCTCCGTGATTGAGGACCTGCAAAAGAACGGCTACACTTACAAGAAAGCCAAGAATATGGTCTACGGCGGCGGACTGAAGATCTACACTGCCATTGATTTTGATGTGCAGAAAGCACTGGAAAATGTGTACGAGAACTACAAACGCATGCCGGACGAGACTGTCCAGGGTGCGATGGTAGTAATGGACTATAACGGCCGCGTTTTAGGCTTGGTGGGCGGCACCGGAAAGAAAAAAGTCAATTTGGGACTGAACCGTGCCACCATGTCCAAGCGACAGCCCGGTTCTACCATTAAGCCTTTGTCCGTGTACGGACCGGCGCTCGAAAAGAGCTTGCAGGACGAAAACACTAATATTTATTGGTCCACCATGATCAAAGACGCCCCGCTGAAGGTGGTGGACGGCAAACCCTGGCCCACCAACCAGGGCGGCGGTTACAGCGGCAGCACCGTTACCTTGCAGTACGGTCTTGCTCAGTCTAAAAACACCATCTCCGCCCGCACACTGGATATGATCAGTGACGCCGGCGCGGTGGATTACTCTCTGGACTTTATCAGCAATCGGTTCCACATCAGCACGCTGGACAGCGTGAAGGACTGCGATTACGCACCTATGGCTACCGGCGGTGTGACCAACGGTGTAACCGTGCTGGAGATGACCGCGGCCTACGCCACTTTTGGCAATGGCGGCTACTACTACGAGCCGTACTGCTACACGAAGATCGAGGATGTGCAGGGCAATGTGGTATTGCAAAAGCAGCCGGAAAAGACCAAAGAGTCCGCACTGTCTGAGAATACCGCCTGGGTGATGAACAAGTTGCTACAAACGGTTATGACCGCCGGCACCGGTACTTCTTACAAGTTGTCCGGTATTCAGTGCTTCGGCAAGACCGGTACCACTACGGACGATAAGGACCGCTGGTTTATGGGCGGCACGCCGGACTTTGTGGCCGGTGTATGGTACGGCTATGACCAGCCCAAGGAGATCTACTACGGCTTGTCCGGTAACCCCTCCGGTACTTTGTGGAAGACGGTGATGTCCGCCGTGTATGACAAGCTGGACAGCGATCAGTATAAAACCAAGTTTGAGGAGCCGGAAGGCATCGTAAAGCGTTCCTATTGCCCCTCCTGTGGCAAGTTGCGCAGCGGCACCGGCGTGTACGGCTGGTACGATGTGAACAACCTGCCCGGCAACTGCTCCGGCGGCCACGGCTATTCCACCGGCGGGAGCAGCAGCTCCGGCAGCTACGGCAATTCCGGCCGTTCCGGCAAGACCACCACTGCGGCAGACGGCGAGAATACCACAGCCGCCGGCGGCGAGACCACCGCAGCCCAGAAGCCGCAGACCTCTGCACCGGCAGAGCCAAAGCCCTCCAAGGCCAATGAGGGTGACGGCGAATGAGTGCCACCCGCTTTATCGTTGTGCGCCACTGCGAGGCACAGGGGAATATCCGCCGGGTGTTTAACGGTATCACGGACGGCGACATTACCGAGAATGGTGCCCGCCAGCTGGATCTGCTGGCTGCGCGTATGGCAGAGGAGCACTTTGATGTGATTTATTCCAGCCCCTTGCGCCGCAGCGTGAAGACTGCCCAGGCCTGCAACCGGGCGCATAGGCTACCGATCCACATACTGAACAGCCTGATCGAGATCAATGGCGGGATGTTTGAGGGCCTGCCCTTTGTGGACTTTCCCAAATGCTATCCCAGGGAGAGTGCCTTGTGGAATGACGAACCCCATGCCTTTGCCATAGAAAAAGGGGAGTCTATGCAGCAGGTGTTTGACCGTATGCGAGACGCGGTGCTGCTGCTCGCCGCCCGCCATTCGGGCAAGACCGTATTGCTGGCCTCCCACGGCTGTGCCATTCGCAATCTGCTGTGCTGGGCACACGGTTGGCCCATTGAGCGGCTGAACGATGTGAACTGGGGTGAAAACACCTGCGTGTCCGTTTTAGAAGTAGATGAAAGCGGCACACCTCGCTTGCTGCTGGAGAATGACGCTTCTCATTTACCGGCGGACTGCGCTACCTTGGGTAAGCAGGACTGGTGGCGGCCGGAGTACCGGCACGACCCTTTTGGAAGATAATAAACACGAACGGAGCGAAAGCGATCAACAAGGTATGGATCCTTTCGCTCTTTTTTACAGGAAGGAGAACCGCTATGCGAATGATGGCTGTGGACTACGGCGATGTGCGCACCGGCGTGGCCTTTTGCGATGTGCGGGAGATGCTGGCCACCGCCTATGACACGGTGGAGGAGCGCTACGCGCCGAAGCTGGCCGAGAAACTGGCGGCTCTTGCCAAGGCAGAGAAAGCAGAGCAGATCGTTGTGGGGCTGCCCCGGAATATGGATGGCAGCTATGGCTACCGGTGTGACGCCTGCCGCCGCTTGGGCGATTTGCTATCGGAGCTTACCGGACTTCCGGTGGTGTACCAGGACGAGCGCCTGACTACGGTGCTGGCCTATGACCTGCTGTCTGCGGGCAACGTGCATGGCAAAAAAAGCAAGAAGCAGGTGGACGCTGTGTCTGCCAGCGTGATCTTGCAGTCTTATTTGGACAGTCACCGCTAAACCGCGTCTTAGCGGATAGAGAGCACCGGCGCTGCGTATAGATGTAGCGGTGGTGCTTTTGGAATGGACGGTGGGTCGCACACGGTTGCGGCTGGATTATTCGTTTTTTTGGATATTGACTTTTGCCGCCTGGGCACAGAACGAATTGCTGTGGCAGGTGCTGCTGTTCTCCGTGCTCCACGAGTGCGGGCACTTGACGGCGCTTTGCGCCCTGGGATTGCAGCCCAGGCAGCTGCGCTTGTCCTTTTACGGTATGGCGCTGCGGTATGACCGGGTGCCGGATCGGCGGCGAGAGACGGCGGTGCTTTTTGGCGGCCCGGCGGTGAATCTGATCTTGTGGGTGCTGCTGCGGAACCCGGCCAACGGAGCGCTGTTTCTTCTGAATATGCTGCCCATTTTTCCGCTGGACGGGGGACGGCTGGCGGCGCTTTGGCTGCCACAACGATTGGCGGCCGTGCTCAGTGCGCTGGCGCTGGCGGTGCTTACCGGGCTGGGCGGTTATGTGCTGTACCGGGGCGGCGGGGTGTCGCTCCTGGGAATCAGCCTGTATTTAATGCTATCAAATTTGAGGTCTGTATGAGAAAAGAGATTGAAAAACTGTTGCAATCGGTGCAAAAACCGGCGCGCTATGCCGGTGGCGAACTGAACAGCGTAATGAAAGATAAAAGTAAAGTGGCGCTGCGCTATGCCTTTTGTTTTCCGGATACTTATGAGATCGGTATGAGCCACCTGGGAATGAAAATTCTTTACGGCGTCGCCAACGCGCGGGAGGACACTTGGTGCGAGCGGGTGTTTGCCCCGGCGGACGATATGGAGGCGTTGATGCGCGCCCACGGCGAACCGTTGTTTGCCCTGGAAAGCGGCGACCCGATCAAGGACTTTGATATGATCGGCTTTACCATGCAGTACGAGCTGTCTTATACCAATATTCTGAATATGCTGGATCTGGCGGGGGTGCCCTTGCGTGCCGAGGATCGAAAGTCGCTGACCCCCATTGTGGCCTTTGGCGGCCCCTGCGCCTGCAACCCGGAGCCGGTGGCGGAGTTTGCGGACATCATCTTCCTGGGCGAAGGGGAAGAGACCACCAATACGGTGCTGGATCTGCTGAAAGTATGTAAAGAGAGCGGCAAGAGTAAGCAAGAGTTTTTGGAAGCAGCCATGCACATTCAGGGCATTTATGTGCCGTCTTTTTATGAGGACAGCTACAACCCGGACGGTACCCTGTGTGCCCTGACCCCCACCCACGGAGCACCGGCAACGGTGAAGAAGTCCATTGTGTCCGATATGAACAAGTGCTATTACCCGGACAGCTTTGTGGTGCCGTTTATTGATATTGTCCACGACCGGGCAGTGGAAGAAATTTTTCGAGGCTGTATTCGCGGCTGCCGCTTTTGCCAGGCCGGGTTTATCTATCGCCCCATTCGGGAGAAGAGTGTAGAAACCATCAACCGTCAGTCCAAGGCGCTGATCGACTCTACCGGGTATGATGAGCTGTCCTTGTGCTCTCTGTCCACCTCCGACCACAGCTGCGTCAACGAAATGCTCACCTCCCTGATTGACTGGACCGTGCGAGACAAGATCAATTTGTCCCTGCCCAGTCTGCGGGTGGATAACTTTAGCGACGAGCTGGTGGACAAGCTGTCCAAAGTGCGCCGTAGCGGGCTGACCTTTGCCCCGGAGGCGGGCACCCAACGTATGCGGGATGTTATTAACAAGAATGTGACGGAAGAAGAAGTGCTGCGCACCTGTACCAAGGCCTTTGCCGGCGGCTGGACTTCCGTGAAGCTGTACTTTATGATGGGGCTGCCCACGGAAACCATGGAGGATATTGCCGGTATCGCTCAGCTGGCGGGCAAGGTGGTAGACGCCTACTATAACACGCCGGAGCACAAGAAAGGCTGCGCCGTCAGCGTGTCCGTGTCCTGCGCGTCCTTTATTCCCAAGCCCTTTACGCCCTTCCAGTGGGAGCCGGAGGACACCATGACCTCCTTAAAGGCCAAGCAGGCCCACTTGTTGGAGAGTGTGCCCAGCCGCAAAATCCGCGTGTCCTACCATGAAACGCCCACCTCACTTTTAGAGGGCGTGCTGGCGCGGGGAGATCGGCGGCTGTCCAAGGTGCTGCTGCGGGCTTTTGAACTGGGCTGCAAGTTTGATTCTTGGGACGATCACTTTAACTTTGACGCCTGGATGCAGGCTTTTGAAGAATGCGGGCTGGACCCGGACTTCTATACCAAGCGGCGGCGCCCCTTTGAGGAGCTGCTGCCCTGGGATCATTTGGATTACGGCGTGTCTCGCAAGTTCCTGGAACTGGAGAACAAGCGGGCGCACCAAAATGTGACCACGCCCCATTGCCGGATCCGCTGTGCCGGGTGCGGCGCCAACAAACTCAACGGAGGACATTGCGATGCAAGACCAGAAGTGGCACGAGATACGACTGCGGTTCAGTAAAACCGGGCGGGCCAAGTACATTGGTCACCTGGATGTGAATCGGGTCATGTCCAGAGCCTTGCGCCGGGCGGGGATTCCCTTGTGGTTCACCGAAGGGTATAACCCCCACGCTTATATGCGCTTTTCGCTGCCTTTGTCCTTAGGGGTGGAGAGTGCCTGCGAGAGTATGGATATTCGATTGATAGAGCCTATGGAGCCTCTGGAGGTGCAGCGGCGCATGAATGCTGCCCTGCCGCCGGATATTCAAATTGAAGATGTGTTTTGCGATTTTCGGGACTGTACGGAGATTGCCTTTTCCGATTATGACTTTACCCTGGCTTTTGACGATAATGCCGCAGCGGCGGAAAAGCTGCAGGCCGTATTGGACGCGCCGCAGATTCTGGCGCTGAAGAAGGGCAAGGTAGGTCGCAAGCGGGTGATGAAGGAAGTGGATATTAAGACCTTCATTGACCGGTACCGTGTGGAGCTGACCCCGCAGGGGGTGGTGCTGCATCTGCGTTTGGCAGCCGGGCAGGAGAAAAATCTGAATCCTACGCTGCTGTGCGACACGCTGCTGCGCTTGGTGGAACTGCCATGGGAGTGGAAGCGAATCTACCGACTGGACCTGCTGGATAAAGATTATCAGCCCTTTCAGTAAAAAACACTTGCTTTTTTGCACCGAGTGTGCTAATATACTAACGCATTTATTCCGTTGCGCTTCTTGCAACGAGCGAAATGCTCTGCGTTACAGGCATAACGAGGGTGGTCCTCTGGCAGATCTCTGTTAAGAACATCTCATAAATAAGAAGGAGGTTGTTATTGATGAACGCACTTGATTTGATTGCTCAGGGCAGCATGAAAGAAGAAACACCTAAATTCCAGATCGGTGATACCGTTAAGGTTGCCGTAAAGATCCGCGAGGGTTCTCGTGAGCGTATCCAGATGTTTGAGGGTACTGTGATTGCTATTAAAGGCTCCGGTATCAGCAAGACCTTTACCGTGCGTCGCCTTTCTTACGGCGTAGGTATTGAGCGTGTATTCCCGCTGCATTCTCCCAATGTGGAGAGCGTGCAGGTGATTCGCTCCGGTAAGGTTCGTCGTGCAAAGCTGTATTACCTGCGTGACCGTGTGGGTAAGGCTGCTAAGGTGAAGGAGAACTTGCAGAGAGATAACGCTGCAAAGGCTGCCGACGCTGAGTAAGACACATAAAAAATGCTTCTGTTACCTTGGTGACAGGAGCTTTTTTATTTGCCTTTTTCTGCGGTGTATGGTAAACTGGGGGCAGTAAGTAAGGACAGGTAAAGACAATGGCTGATTTTCAAAAACAAAAAGTACAGTGGTTCCCGGGTCACATGGCAAAGACGCGGCGCCAGATCAAGGAAATGCTGCCTCTGGTGGACGGGGTGGTGGAGCTGCTGGACGCCCGCGTGCCGTATAGCTCCGCCAACCCGGAGTTAGACACCTTAGTGCGGGGCAAGCCCCGGATCGTGCTGCTGAATAAATGCGATGTGGCAGACCCGGCGGCCACCAAGCGCTGGATTGCTGCCTTTGAGGCGCAGGGCAAAACTGCCCTGGCAGTGGATTGCCGCAGCGGCAAGGGGCTGTCCGCCTTTTTGCCCACGGTGCAGCAGGTGCTGAAAAAGACCATTGAGAAGAATACCCAGCGAGGTATGGCCGGCAAGCCACTGCGGCTGATGGTGGTTGGTATTCCCAACACCGGCAAAAGCTCCTTTATCAACCGTATGGCCGGTAAAAACCGCGCCAAGGTGGCCGACAAGGCCGGTGTCACCCGGCAAAATCAGTGGTTCGCTGTGGGCGGCGGCATTGAGCTGCTGGACACCCCCGGCGTGCTGTGGCCTAAGTTTGACGATCCGGAAGTAGGGGATCGGCTGGCGTTTATCGGCTCTGTAAAAGATGAAGTAACAGACCTGGAGACCTTGACCTGCCGTTTGCTGGAGGTACTGGGGCGCACCAGACCGCAGGCCATTATCCAGCGGTACGGCATTGAGGTGGACGAGTATATGCAGGGCTGGGAAATACTGGAAGCCATCGGCCGCAAGCGCGGCTTTTTAATGCGGGGCGGCGAGATCGACTATAACCGGTCTGCAGTGATTGTGGCGGATGAATTTAGAGGAGGAAAGCTGGGGCGAATGACCCTGGAACTGCCGGAATGATGGAATGGACAGCATTTGAAGATCAGGCCCGCGCAGAGGGCTACACCTGCATCTGTGGTATTGATGAAGCCGGGCGAGGTCCCTTGGCAGGTCCGGTGTACGCGGCGGCGGTGGTGCTCCGCCCGGGGCAGGTGATTGAGGGGGTCAACGACTCCAAAAAGCTCAGCGAAAAAAAGCGGGAGGCCCTGTTTGACACCATTTGCAGCCAGTGCGCTGCCTATGGGATCGGCTCCGCCACAGAAAAAGAAATTGATAAGATCAATATTCTCAACGCCACTTACCTTGCTATGCAGCGTGCGGTAGCCGCCCTGCCGGTGCAGCCGGACTGCGCTTTGGTAGATGGCAACCGTGCCCCTGATTTGCCCTTAGAGGTGCGTACGATCATTAAGGGCGACGCCCAAAGCGCCAGCATTGCGGCAGCGTCTATTTTGGCTAAGGTCAGCCGGGATCGCTATATGCTGCAAATGGCGGAGAAATACCCGCAATATGCTTTTGAAAAGCACAAGGGCTACGGCACCAAGCTGCATTATGAACGGCTGGAGCAGTACGGGATCAGCCCCATTCACCGGCTGTCGTTCCTGAAAAAATGGATGAACCGATGATCCGGCCGGAATACTACGGCAAGTACGGCGAGCTGGAGGCTGCCCGGTACTTGCAAAAGCAGGGCTATAAGCTGTATGATGTGAACTACCGCTGCCGTTTTGGCGAGATCGACCTGATATGTACCAAGGGGCAGTATTTGGTGTTTGTAGAGGTCAAAACCCGCAGTCAGGGCGCCATTGCCGACCCGGCGGAATTCGTGGACCAATACAAGCAGGCGCGGATCATTCAAACCGCCAAGCTGTTTTTGGCCCAAAATCCAACGAAAAAGCAGCCCAGATTTGATGTAATTGAAGTGTTTTTACAAAAGGACGGCACAAAATCCATAAAACACCTTGAAAATGCCTTTGCATTGGTATAAAATATTCTGCAAGAAAAACGAAATCACAACCCCCAACGAATAGGAGAGCGTGTATGCTATATACTTCAACAAGAAACAACAAGATCCGTGTAACCGCAGCCCAGGCCATTGCCCAGGGAATCAGCGAGGAGGGCGGCCTGTTTGTGCCGGTGGAACTGCCGCACTTTTCTATGGACACGGTACGGGAAATGATGGAGATGTCCTACATTGACCGGGCCAAGACCGTGCTGCGCACCTTCCTGACGGACTTTTCCGACGAGGAGCTGAATTATTGCGTAGAGGGTGCTTACCGGGCAGATAAGTTTTCCAGTCCCGCCGTGGCACCCACGGTGAATATCGGCGGCAAGGAGAATATCTTGGAGCTGTGGCACGGTCCCACCTGTGCTTTTAAGGATATGGCGCTTCAGCTGCTGCCGTACCTGATGACCGTATCTGCCAAAAAGACCGCCGAGGGCAAGACCATTGTGATCCTGGTGGCCACCTCCGGCGATACCGGCAAGGCGGCGTTAGAGGGCTTTAAGGATGTTGACAAGACCAAGATCCTGGTGTTTTACCCGGTGGACGGCGTGTCTCCCATGCAGAAGCTGCAAATGACCACCCAGGAGGGTGAGAATGTGGCAGTCTGCGCCATTCACGGCAATTTTGACGACGCCCAGAGCGCCGTTAAGTCTATCTTTACCAATGACGAAATCAAGGCGGAACTGGCAAAGAAGAATATGATGTTCTCTTCTGCCAATTCGATTAACTGGGGCCGTCTGGTGCCGCAGATTGTCTATTACTTCTCCGCTTATGCGGATCTGTGCAAAATGGGTCAGCTGCAAGTAGGCGAGCCTATGAATGTGGTGGTGCCCACCGGCAACTTCGGCAACATTTTGGCCGGGTATTATGCCAAGCACATGGGCCTGCCCATTCAGACCATGGTTTGCGCGTCCAATACCAACAATGTACTGACTGATTTCCTGAAAACCGGCACTTATGACCGGAACCGGGACTTTTACGCCACCACTTCTCCCTCTATGGATATTCTTATTAGCTCCAACCTGGAGCGGCTGCTGTACCATATGAGCGGCGAGAGCGACGCTGCCGTGCGCGGCTGGATGACCCAGCTGGCGGAGAACGGCAAATACACGGTAGAGCCGGAAGTGATGGCAAAGATCCAAAATGAGTTTGCCGCCGGTTACTGTGATGAGGCCGCTGTGGCGGATACCATTCACAAGACTTATACCGATCAGAATTACCTGTGCGACACCCACACCGCCGTAGCTGTAAAGGTGTATCGGGACTATGTAGCCCAGACCGGCGACGATCTGCCTACGGTGATTGATTCCACCGCCTCTCCTTACAAGTTCTCCAAGAGCGTGCTCACCGCCGTGCTGGAGGGCAAAACCCCGCAGCTGGATGAGTTCGATATGGTAGAGGAACTGCACCGGGTCACCGGCGCTGCCGTACCGGCGCCCTTGGCCGCATTAAAGGATAAGGCCGTGCGCTTTACCCAGGTATGTGACCGGGAGAATATGAGCCAGATGGTTTTTCAGCTGCTGAACCTGTAACAGAACAAAAAGAGGGCAGGATATCCTAAGATGATACCCTGCCTTTTTCGTCTTTTTCGTCTTTTTACTTACAAGAACAGCCGTCGCAGCACTGGAAGGTCTCGCACGCGGTGTCCGTAGAGGTCTTTGCGTTTTGCGTGCCCACCTGAATATGACCGGCGGTGCAGCAGTCGGAGCCATCGTGGTACTTGCAGTTCTTGACTTCACAGGAAATGCCTTTGATCTCGTCCATTTTTTTCACTCCCTTCCTGCATAGTTTGTGCAGGTGCGGGTATTTTATACGGAAAAGAGGTGCCTTATGGCGCTGTATGCCATTGCAGATACCCATTTGTCCTTTGGCACGGACAAGCCCATGGACAGCTTTCCCGGCTGGAGCGATTATACCGCTCGCTTGGCGGCCAATTGGCGCCATTTGGTGGAGCCGCAGGATACGGTGGTGATCGCCGGGGACATTAGCTGGGCCATGAAATTCTCGGAATGTACGGCAGATTTTGCCTTTTTGAACGATCTGCCTGGGCAAAAAATCTTGCTCAAGGGCAATCATGACTATTGGTGGAACACCAAGCGCAAAATGGATCTGTATTTGCAGGAAAATCATTTTGACACTTTAAAGATTTTGCATAATCAGGCGATTCCTTACGGCGATGTGGCTTTGTGTGGCAGCCGGGGTTGGTTCTTTGAGGACACACCGGAGGCCCAGGACGAGAAAGTGCTGGCCAGGGAAGTCGGGCGTATTCGTATGTCGTTGGAGGCGGCAGGGGACAGAGAAAAGATCGTTTTTCTTCATTATCCGCCGGTGACCACCGGGAATGCCTGCGCCCCGATCGTAGAACTGTTGCAGCAGTACGGCGTGCAAAAGTGCTACTACGGCCATTTGCACGGCGCAGCCGCTCGGTTTGCTTTTGAGGGGGAGTATCAAGGCATTGATTTTCGCCTGATCTCTGCCGATCATCTGGCGTTTACCCCCTTATTTATCTGCAAATGAGCAGAAAAGCCAAATAATATAAATACTTGCTTGAAATTAAGAAATAGATATGTTATAATTCCAAATCGGTGATATTAGATAAATTTTGAGGAGGTCAAAGCAATGGCACTGAAATCATCCAATAAAGTGGACACCAATGTTTATGAAATCGAGGTTACCGTTGCCCCTGAGGAATTTACTCAGGCTTGCAAGGACGCATATTTGAAGCGCAGAAAATCTATCCAACTGCCCGGCTTCAGAAAGGGCAAGGCTACCCAGGGTATGATCGAAAAGCTCTACGGTGAGGGCTTCTTCTATGAGGACGCACTGGAGATCGTGTATCCCGCAGTTGTTACGGCTGCCATTGAGGAGGCCGGTCTGCGTACGGTGGACTCTCCCGCCGAGCTGGATGTTAAGACCATCAGCAAGTCCGAGGGCGTGGATATGACCATGAAGGTCACTGTGTACCCGGAGGTCAAGCTGGGCCAGTATAAGGGCCTGGAGGCTGTGCAGCTGCCCACAGAGGCAGACGATGAGGATGTGGCCAACGAGCTGACCAACATGCTGGACAGAAACAGCCGACTGGTGACCGTTGAGGACCGTGCTGCCGAGATGGGCGACACTGCAGAGATCGACTTTGAGGGCTTTGTGGACGGCGTTGCATTTGACGGCGGCAAAGGTGAGAATTATCCTCTGGAGCTGGGATCCGGTTCCTTTATCCCCGGCTTTGAGGAGCAGGTAGCCGGTCACAAGACCGAGGAGGCATTTGATGTGAATGTAACTTTCCCGGAGGAGTACCAGGCAGAGAATCTGGCCGGTAAAGACGCTGTGTTTAAGGTGAAGATCCACGAGATCAAGACCAAGGAAGTACCGGCACTGGACGACGAGTTTGCCAAGGATGTATCCGAGTTTGACACTCTGGACGAACTGAAGGCCGACCTGAAGAAGCAGCTTAGCGAGAAAAAGGCGGAGGACGCCCGTCGCGATCTGGAGAACCAGCTGCTGGAGCAGGCCATCGACGGTATGGAAGCCGAGATCCCGGAAGTGATGTTCACCAAGCGCGCCGACGAGATGATCAACGACTATGCTTACCGTTTGCAGGCTCAGGGCATTGACTTGCAGACCTACTTGCAGTACATGGGTCAGGATATGGACGCATTCCGCGCTACCTTTAAGGACGGCGCCGAGAAGCAGGTCAAGGCTTCTTTGGTACTGGAAGCCATCGTGGCTGCCGAGAAGCTGGAAGCCACTGAGGACGAGATCAACGCCGAGATCGACAAGCTGGCGCAGCAGTATGGTATGGAAGCGGAGCAGATCAAGAAGGCTGTACCGGCTGACCAGATCGCTGCCGATGTAACCACCAAGAAGGCACTGGATCTGATCGTGGACAGCGCCAAGTTGGTAGAGAAGAAAGCGGAGAAGAAGGCCGCCAAGAAGTCCACTGCCAAGAAGTCCACTGCCAAGAAGGCAGACGACAAAACGGCAGAGAAGAAGCCCGCTGCCAAAAAGACTGCCGCTAAGAAGCCCGCTGCCAAGAAAACCGCCAAGAAAGAGGAGGACGCCGAGTAATTCGGCGCATTCCTTTGAATGAATAAGCAAAACACGGTCTATATTATAACAGACCGTGTTTCCGCATAAACTGAGTTTAAGGAAAGTGATTTTATGGCTTTAGTCCCTTATGTTGTAGAGCAGACCGGCGCCGGCGAGCGCTCCATGGATATTTATTCCCGGCTGCTCAGTGACCGTATTATCGTGCTCTCTGACCAGGTGAACGACACCACCGCTTCTTTGGTGGTGGCCCAGCTGCTGTTTTTGGAGAGCCAGGACAGTGAGAAAGACATCAGCCTGTATATCAACAGTCCCGGCGGCTCCGTAACTGCCGGCCTGGCGATTTACGACACGATGAATTATATCAAGTGCGATGTGTCCACCATCTGTGTGGGTATGGCCGCCAGCATGGGTGCGTTCTTGCTTTCCAGCGGCGCCAAGGGCAAGCGCATTGCACTGCCCAACAGTGAAATACTCATTCACCAGCCCTTGATCGGCGGCAATGGCCTGACCGGTCAGGCGACAGATATTGAATTGGCTGCCAAGAACTTGGTGCGCACCAAGGAACGGCTCAATGAAATTCTTGCCAAGAATACCGGCAAGAGCTATGAGCAGATTGTGCAGGACACAGACCGAGACAACAGCATGACCGCACAGGAAGCGCTGGCGTACGGTCTGGTGGATAAGGTGATCGACAAGAGATAACACGGTTAGACGGACGGATGGCAGCATCCGTCCTGTCTTTCTATTTTGGATTTGGAGTGTGCATACATGGCACGAGATGACAATTACAATCGTATGACCCGGTGCTCCTTCTGCGGCAAGTCAGAGGCAATGGTTCACAAGCTGATTGAAGGTCCGGGCGTATTTATCTGTGACGAGTGTATTCGCCTTTGCAACGACTTGATCCAGAGCACCGAATTGGCGGACGCCCCCGGTAAGCAGGGGGAGGACGGCGATATGGTGCTGCCCAAGCCGGCAGAGATCAAGGCCCAGCTGGACGCCTATGTGATCGGCCAGGACGAGGCAAAAAAAGCGCTGTCCGTTGCAGTATATAACCACTATAAGCGTATTTTCAGTACCCAAAAGGACGATGTGGAGCTGCAAAAGAGCAATATCTTGCTGATGGGCCCCACCGGCGTGGGCAAAACCATGCTGGCCCAAACCCTGGCAAAGATCCTGAATGTTCCCTTTGCCATTGCAGACGCTACCACCCTGACCGAGGCCGGGTATGTGGGCGAGGACGTGGAAAATATTTTGCTGCGCTTGATCCAGGCGGCGGACTTTGATGTGGAACGCGCCGAACGGGGCATTATCTATGTGGACGAGATTGACAAAATCAGCCGCAAGAGCGAGAACCGCTCCATTACCCGTGATGTAAGCGGCGAAGGTGTGCAGCAGGCGCTGCTGAAGATTTTGGAGGGAACAGTATCCAATGTTCCCCCCGGCGGCGGGCGCAAGCACCCCCAGCAGGAGTTTATTCAGATTGATACGACCAACATTCTCTTTATCTGCGGCGGTGCCTTTGACGGCATCGAAAAAATCATTGAGAAGCGGATCGGTGGCAAGTCTATGGGCTTTGGCGCGGATATTCAAGCGGAAGATGTGGACGAAAACCGCGTGATGGAGCGGGTAGAGCAGCACGATCTGGTGAAGTATGGGCTGATTCCGGAACTGATTGGGCGTATTCCCGTGATCGCCGTGCTGGAGAATTTGGATAAACCGGCATTGATCCGCATTATGACAGAGCCGAAGAATTCCATCGTGAAGCAGTATACCCGTATGTTCCAAATGGACGGGGTGCAGCTGGAGTTCCAGCCGGAGGCGCTGGCGGCTATGGCCGATGTGACCCTGGAGCGCAAAACCGGTGCCCGCGGTCTGCGCAGCGTGTTTGAGGCGACCTTAAAGGAACTGATGTTCCAGATCCCCAGCGACAGCACGGTGGAGAAGGTGACCATCACCCCGGAGACGGTGCGCAGCGGTGCAGAACCGATCATTTTGCGCAACCCCAAGAAGGAGAGCCACGACCTGACGGCCGGTGCTCTAAAGAACGCATAAGCAAAGGAGTGCAGTGCGCAGCAGCGTATTGCGCTCTTTTTTCCTTTACAGGTTGCCTTTTTATATATTTTATTATATAATACTGCGTAGCGATTTTTTTCTGCTTATGATTTTTTGAATGTAGAAGTAGGTTTTATAGATGGACGAGATGAATATTTTTGAGACGGCGCCCAGCTTCCCGGTGATCCCGTTGCGGGGACTGGTGATGTTTCCGGATATGGTGCTGCACTTTGATGTGGGGCGCAAAAAGAGCGTTGCTGCGCTGAAAGCAGCCATGAATGCGGATCAAAAGATTTTTTTAGTGTCTCAAAAGGACGCAGCGGTGGATGAACCGGGGCTGGATGATCTGTTCGGCGTAGGCGTGATTTGCTCTGTGCGGCAGATGATGCGCATTCCCGGCAGCGAAAATATGCGCGTGGTAGCCGAAGGTGACGGGCGCGGCGCTTTAATGGCGTTTGTACGCACCAAGCCGTTTCTTTCTGCGGTGGTACAGCCGCTGGAGGAACCGGAGGATCAGTTGGATCCGGATCGGGCCAATGCCTATCGCCGTGCGGTGAAAAAAGAATTTGAGCATTACGCCGAGATGGTGCCCAAGATCAGCAACGATGTGATTGCTAAGGTGCTTGCTTATCAGGAAAACGGTCCTTTGGCGGATTATATTTGCTCCAATACCTTTATGGATTATGCGGACAAGCAGGATGTGCTGGAGTGCTTGGACCCGGGTGAGCGGCTGCGTATGCTCTTAATGCTCCTGAGCAAGGAAAACACCACCCTGGAGATTGAAACGGAGCTGCATGAGCGCGTGCAGGCTGAGATCGACAAAAATCAGCGGGAGTATTACCTACGGGAGGAAATGCGGGTGATCTCCGAGTCTTTGGGCGAGGAGGATAATCCCCAGGAGGAAGCAGACGGCTACCGAGAGAAGATCGGCAAGTTGCGCTGCGATGAGGAAGCCAAAACCCATTTGCTCAAGGAATGCGACAAGCTGGCAAAAATGCCCCAAGGTTCCCACGAGGCCACAGTGGTGCGCAATTATTTGGACAAGTGCCTGGAAATTCCGTTCGGTACATATACCAAAGACAATATGCGCCTGGATCGTGCCCGCAAGGTGCTGGATAAGGATCATTACGGATTGGATAAAGTGAAAGACCGCATTGTGGAGTCCTTGGCAGTGCTGCGGCGCAACCCGGACTTCTCCGGTCAAATTCTCTGTTTGGCAGGCCCGCCTGGGGTAGGTAAAACCTCTATCGTCAAATCCCTGGCAAAGGCCATGAACCGCAAATATGTGCGGGTGGCGCTGGGCGGTGTCCACGATGAGGCAGAAATTCGCGGCCACAGAAAGACTTATATCGGCGCTATGCCTGGCCGCATTATTGATGCAGTGATCAAAAGCGGCAGTATGAACCCCATTATCTTGCTGGACGAGATCGACAAGATCGGCAACGACATCAAAGGCGACCCGTCCTCCGCACTGTTGGAGGCGCTGGACCCGGAGCAGAACAATACCTTTGCCGATCATTATATTGAGTTTCCTGTGGATCTGTCCAAGGTGCTGTTTATCACCACTGCCAATGATACTTCCACCATTGCTCCGCCGCTGTTTGACCGTATGGAGGTTATTGAGCTTGGTTCCTATACCGCTACGGAGAAGTTCCGTATCGCCAAGGACCATTTGGTGAAGAAAGAGATGACCAAGCACGCGCTGTGTGCCAGAGAGTTTAAGGTCACGGACGGCGCGCTGGAGGAGATCATCGCGCATTATACCAGAGAGGCCGGTGTGCGGCGGCTGGAGAAATGTATCGGCACCCTGTGCCGCAAGGCGTCCGTAGCGCTGGAAAGCGGCGCCAAGTCTTTTCGCGTGAATGAAAAGAACTTGCAGGACTATCTGGGCGTGCCCAAGTACACGGATGACCTGATCCCAGGCGAAAACCAAGTGGGCGTGGTCAACGGTCTGGCTTGGACTTCCGTAGGCGGCACCATGCTGCCCATTGAAGTGTCTGCCTTCCCGGGCACCGGCAAGGTGCAGATCACCGGTAATTTAGGCGATGTGATGACCGAGAGCGTTAAGACCGCCGTGGGCTTTATCCGCTCCCGCGCAGATACCTATGGTATTGACGATCAGTTCTATAAAAATAAAGACTTGCACATTCACGCTCCGGAGGCGGCCATTCCTAAGGACGGCCCCTCTGCCGGACTGGCCATCACCACGGCGCTGGTCAGCGAGCTGACAGGCATTCCCATTCGCTGTGATGTGGCCATGACCGGCGAGATCAGCCTAAAAGGGCGGGCGCTGCCCATCGGTGGACTGAAAGAAAAGAGTATGGCCGCCTACAAGGCCGGTTGCTCCACGGTGATCATTCCGGCGGAGAACAGCAAGGACTTGCAGGAGATCGGCGAAGAAGTGAAAGCGGGCGTGCGCTTTGTGCCGGTAGACACCTTTGACCAGGTGCTGCCTATTGCGCTGGAATATATGCCCACACCTACCGCCCGGGAGGACAAGCCCGCCGCCGTGCCGGTGGCCAAGTCCAAGCGTGCCGATCGGCCGGTGGCCCAGTGAGGTGCCTATGAATTATAACAAAGCAACCTTTGATCGTGCCTTTGGCATCTCCGCCCAGCTGCCCCCGGCAGACGGGATTGAGATTGCCTTTGCCGGGCGCTCCAATGTGGGCAAAAGCTCACTGCTCAACCGCCTGTTTAACCGCAAGTCCCTGGCTCGGGTCAGTTCCGTACCCGGCAAGACGGTGACCGTCAACTTCTATGATGTGGACGGCGTGCACTTTGTGGATCTGCCCGGTTACGGCTACGCCAAGATCTCTAAGGCGGAGAAAAAGCGGTTTGGTGAGTTGATGGAGGGCTATTTTCAAAGCGGACGACCCATTCGCCTTGTGGTGCAGCTGATTGATATGCGCCACGCCCCTACGGCGGATGATTTGCAAATGATCGACTTTTTGCAGCAGATCGGACTGCCCTTTGTGGTGGTGCTCACCAAGGCGGATAAATTAAAACCCACTCAGTATAAAAAAAGACTGGAAGAACTGGGCACGGAGCTGCCGAACCTGGGCACAGGCGTGCAGGTGATCCCGTTCTCTTCTGTGAAGGGACAGGGGAGCGAACAGTTAAAGGCCGTGATCGAACAGGCCTGCCAGTCGGAATGATAGAAGCGGAGGATAGAAAAGATGGAGAAATTACCTTTTGTTACCAAGGAAAAGGCGGAGGAGATCGCAGCGCAGTTTCCCACCCCCTTTCATCTGTACGATGAGCGGGGTATTCGGGAAAATGCGGCTAAGCTGAAAGAGGCTTTTGCCTGGAACAAGGGCTACAAGGAGTTCTTTGCCGTCAAGGCAACGCCCAACCCCTTTCTGATTAACATTCTGCGAGAGTACGGCTGCGGCTGTGACTGCTCGTCCAAGACGGAGCTGATGCTCTCCAAAGCCATTGGCGCCGTGGGGGAAGATATTATGTTTTCTTCCAACGACACACCATTAGAGGAGTTCAAATACTGCAACGACCTGGGCGGTATCATCAACCTGGATGACATTACCCATATTGAAGCAGTGGAAAAAGCCTGCGGCAAGCTGCCCCGTAAAATGAGCTGCCGCTACAATCCCGGCGGTATGTTTAAGATCACCAATGATATTATGGACAACCCGGGGGACGCCAAGTACGGTATGACCACCGAACAGCTGTTTGAGGCCTTCCGGATCATGAAGTCCAAGGGGGTAGAGGAGTTCGGTCTGCACGCATTCCTGTGCTCCAATACGGTGACCAACGAGTATTATCCGCTGCTTGCCAAGGTGCTGTTTGATATAGCAGTGCGGCTGAAGAATGAGCTGGGCGTAAAAATCAGCTTTATCAATCTGTCCGGCGGCGTTGGCATTCCTTACCGTCCGGAGCAGGAGCCGAATGATATTTTGAAGATCGGCGCCGGTGTACATAAGGTGTATGATGAGGTGCTTACCGCCAACGGTATGGGCGATGTGGCAATCTATACCGAGCTTGGCCGCTTTATGATGGGCCCCTACGGCGGCTTGGTGACCCGCGCCATTAACGAAAAGCATACTTATAAGGAGTATGTGGGCGTAGACGCTTGCGCCGTGAACCTGATGCGCCCGGCCATCTACGGTGCGTATCACCATGTGACGGTGCTGGGCAAGGAGGATCAGCCTTGCGACCACAAGTACGATGTGACCGGCTCCCTTTGCGAGAACTGCGACAAATTCGCCGTGGACCGTATGCTGCCGGAAATTGAACGCGGCGATCTGCTGTTTATCCACGACGCCGGCGCCCACGGCTTCTCCATGGGCTACAACTATAACGGCAAGCTGAAAAGTGCAGAAATTTTGTTAAAGACCGACGGCACTTTTCAAATGATCCGTCGGGCAGAGACGCCCAAGGATTACTTTGCCACCTTTGATTGCTTTGACTTTTACGACGACCTGATCAAAGGCTAAGGAAGATAAAAAAAGAGCGATCGGACAATTTTGTCCGATCGCTTTTTTGCGTTTTGCTGTTGGTTATTTGGTATAGAACATGGCGCCGGTTTGCGATTTGCTGTATCGGTACACACTCATCTCGATTCCCAGAGCCAGGTAGATACAGAGTGACGAGGAGCCGCCGGCGGAGAACAGGGGCAGGGTGATGCCGATGCAGGGCAGCAGGCTCAGCTCCATGCCGATATTAACAAAGGTCTGGGCAAAGAGCATAACGGCAATGCCGCTGCACATTAGGTAGCCGCCGTTATCCCGGGCACGCAGGCCGGTTTGACCTACCCGTAAAATCAGTATCGTTAAAATTAAAATCACTGCCAGTGCGCCGATAAAGCCGAATTCCTCACCGGCTACGGACAGGATCATATCGTTCTGATTTTCCGGCACGGCGCCGCTTTGGGTCATATCGCCCTTTAAGAAGCCTTGACCGAGAAAACCGCCGTTGCCCATGGCGATCTTGCCGTTATTTTGTTGATACATGGTGCTCTCGTATTGCTCCGGGTAAAACAGGGCAATGATCCGCTCTCGCTGCAAGCCGGAGATCAGCTTCAACTTCCAGGCGGCCACAAAACCCACGATCATCGCGCAAAACCCGGCTAAGAAGTAGCCGATGTTAATGCGGGCAAAGAACAGCATGCCGATAAACATAATCAGGAAGATCAGGGCAGATCCGGCGTCACCGGTCATCAGCACCAGCCCAATGGGGATCAAGCCATGGATGACCAGCGGAATGATGGTGCGTATTTTATTGATCTTGTCCCGTACCATATCCAGGTGGTAGGAAAAGGAGATGATAAAGCCTACTTTCAGCAGCTCAGAGGACTGGAAGGTCAGCACCTTCAGGTCGATCCAGCTGCGGGCGTCCTGCCGGGCATCCGGCGCAATGCCAAAGAAAAAAGTGTAGATCATCAAACCTACGCACCCGGCGGCGATCACCGGCCACAGCTTGGCTACCGCCTCATAGTTCACATTAGAAACCAGTAGGCAGATCACCACCCCCAGCGCCACGGACAGGAACATGGAGCGCACATCGCTGCTGATGATCTTGCCGTCCTTTAAGGTAGAGTGGGTAGCGCTGTACACCAGCGCCAAACCGTATAGAGAGCCAACCAAGGCGGTTAGCAAAGTTACATAATCTAAACCGGAAAATAATTCCAACAGCGGCGATTGCTTTTGCCGACTGTGCACGATCTACCTCCTCTCATTACAGGGTAGTCTTTATTATATTATGAATTTTGCCAGAATTCAAGAGAAGCGGGCAATTATTACTTGGATTATTTTATCCCTTGTGTTATAATAACTTGCGAGAAACGTTGCGCCCGCTGTGGCGCGTACAGGAGTATGTATATGCTGACAGATATTGAGATCGCCGCACAGGCGAAAATGAAAAGAATTACGGATGTGGCTGCGGCTATGGGTATTCGTCCGGAGGAGCTGGAGCCTTACGGTCATTATAAAGCGAAGCTGTCCGATGATCTGCTGACTCGGCTGCAAGATCGTCCGGACGGCAAGCTGGTGCTGGTAACGGCGGTCAACCCTACCCCTGCCGGTGAGGGCAAGACCACCGTGAGTATCGGCTTGGGTCAAGCGATGTGCAAACTGGGAAAAAATGCGGTGATCGCTCTGCGGGAGCCGTCCCTGGGTCCGGTGTTCGGCATTAAGGGCGGCGCTGCCGGCGGCGGTTACAGCCAGGTGGTGCCTATGGAGGACATTAACCTGCACTTTACCGGTGATCTGCATGCCATTACCAGTGCCAATAATCTGATGTGTGCGCTGCTGGATAACCATATTCAGCAGGGGAATGAGCTGGGGATTGATCCCCGCCGTGTGCAGGTGAAGCGGTGCCTGGATATGAACGATCGCGCCCTGCGCAATATTATCTGCTCTTTGGGCGGCACCCTGAATGGCGTGCCCCGGGAGGATCACTTTTGCATAACCGTTGCCAGTGAGGTAATGGCAATCCTGTGTCTTGCCGAAGATCTGCAAGATCTGAAAAAGCGGCTGGGTGATATTTTGGTAGCCTATACCTACGACGGCGCACCGGTGTATGCCCGGGATATTCAGGCAAACGGCGCCATGACTGTGCTGCTGAAGGATGCGATTAAGCCCAATTTGGTGCAGACCTTGGAGAATACGCCGGCCATTATGCACGGCGGTCCCTTTGCTAATATTGCCCACGGCTGCAACTCTGTACGGGCTACCAAAACCGCGTTGAAGCTGGGCGATTACGCCATTACCGAGGCGGGCTTTGGCTCCGACCTGGGGGCAGAGAAATTCTTTGACATTAAGTGCCGCTACGCGGGGCTGACACCCGCCTGCGTGGTGCTGGTGTCTACCGTGCGGTCTATGAAATATAACGGCGGCGTGCCCAAGGATCAGCTGAAAGAGGAGAATTTAGACGCGCTGCGCGCCGGCTCTGTCAATTTGCTGGCGCATATTGAGAACTTGAAGAAATTCGGTGTGCCGGTGGTGGTGGCCATCAACCACTTCTATGCGGACACCCAGGCGGAGATCGACTATGTAGAGCAAATCTGCAAGGCGGCCGGCGCGGATTTTGCCGTGACCAAGTGCTTTGCGGAGGGCGGCGCCGGCAGTCTGGAGCTGGCAGAGAAAGTGGCTGCCGCCTGTGAAAAGGAAAATCACTTCCATACCCTGTACGACCTGGATCTGCCAGTGTATGAGAAGATCGAGAAAATTGCCAAAGAGGTCTACGGAGCCGACGGTGTGGACTACACGAAGGCGGCAAAAAAGGCCATTGACGGCTTTATTGCACTCGGGGCAGACAAACTCCCGGTGTGTATGGCTAAGACCCAGTACAGTTTGTCTGACGACCCCACAAAGCTGGGGCGCCCCAGCGGCTTTCGCATTACCGTCAGCAGCGCCAGTCTGTCTGCCGGCGCCGGGTTCCTGGTGTGCCAAACCGGCAATGTGATGACTATGCCCGGCCTGTCCAAATCACCGGCGGCCTACCGCATTGATGTGGACGATCAGGGCAACACTGTGGGGCTGTTCTGATGCAAGTATTTCATTCTCATAGTTATGCGGATACGGTTCGTATTGCTGCCGATTTGGCAAAGACCTTGCCACCGGGCACGGTGATTGCCTACTTGGGCGACCTGGGGGCGGGCAAAACCGCCTTTACCGCCGGACTGGCAAAAGGGCTGGGGTTGACGGTGGATGTGACTTCACCTACCTTTGCCATTTGCAATACGTATCGGCAGGGAGATGTGACACTGCACCACTTTGATATGTACCGGGTAGACAGTTGGGACGATCTGTATTCCACCGGATTCTTTGATTATTTGGACACCGGCGCTTACCTGGCCATCGAATGGAGCGAGAATGTGTACGGTGCGCTGCCGCCGGACACCCTGATGGTGGAAATCTCCAAGACAGGGGAGCAGGATCGCACCATTGAGATTTATAAAAAAGAGGAGGAGAAAGCATGATCCTTGCGGTAGATGCATCATCTGTTACCGCAGCCGCGGCTTTATGTAGTGATGACGGCGCGGTGGTGCGCAGCGACTTTCTCCATAACGGCCTGACCCACAGCGAAACCCTGCTGCCTATGATTCGGCGGGTATTGGGGGACACCTCGGTGGCAGACCTGGACGCCATTGCTGTTACTGCCGGTCCCGGTTCCTTTACCGGGGTGCGGATCGGCGTGGCCACCGTTAAAGGTCTTGCCTTTGACAGGGATATTCCTTGTATCGCCGTGTCTGCTTTGGAAGCGGTGGCGTACCAGTTTCCGGAGGAGAACGCAGTGATCTGCGTGGTGATGGACGCCCGCCGCGGGCAGTTCTATAACGCCCTTTTTCGTGTGGAGAACGGTGAGGTGGAGCGCCTTTGCCCGGACCGGGCTGTGGACGGAGCTGCACTGGCTGAAGAATTGGCCGCCTATGACCGAGTGATCGTGGCCGGTGACGGTGCCCAGTTGTTTGCACCCTTGTTCCCGGCTGGGGAGGTAGCCCCTCCACAGCGGCAGTATGTGACCGGGCACGGCGTGGCCCTGGCCGCTCAAAAACAGAAAACCATGCCCGCCGCTGCGCTGATGCCTGTATATCTGCGGCTTAGCCAGGCGGAACGGCAATTAAAATTAAAAAAAGGAGAATCATAATGAAGATTGCAATGGGTTCCGATCATGCGGGCTTCCCGCTGAAAGAGGAGATCAAAAAAGTGCTGCTGGAGCAGGGCTATGAAGTAGAAGATGTGGGCTGCTATTCCCCGGAACGCTTCGATTACGCCATCAGCGCCCAAAAGGCCTGCGATTTGGTGGTAGACGGTACTTGCGAAAAAGCCATTCTGTGCTGCGGTACCGGTATTGGCATCTCTATGGCTGCCAATAAGGTCAAGGGCATTCGGGCTGCCTGTTGCTCCGATTATTTCAGCGCCAAGTACACCCGTGCCCATAATGATGCCAATGTGCTGTGCATGGGCGATCGTGTAGTCGGCACTGGGCTGGCACTGGAGCTGGTGCAGGTGTTCCTGACCACACCCTTTGAGGGTGGCCGTCACCAGACCCGTATTGACCAGATTATGGATATTGAGGCTGGCAAAAAGCTCTACTGAGTTTAAGACAGAAAAAAGCGCACGGGCAATCGCCTGTGCGCTTTCTTATTGGAATTTATTTTTGAATTTAGGACCACTTCAGTGCCTTAATAGAGAAGCCCAGTTCCGTATCCAGGCGATTCTTTTGCACCACGGCGACCACCTTTTTGCAGCTCTTTGCGCCGCTGACGGAGCCGGTGACCTTGTAGTAGTTGTTGTTGCCCAGGGACTCTACCCGGTTGATCTTTACGGACTGCTGTTTCGCCTCGCCTTTGGTGATGGTGAACACGCTGTCCTTATTGCTGTAATTGATAATGTTGTAGATGTTCTCTTTTTTTGCCGCTGCGTTGCAGTTGCTCTTAAAGTTGACCACTGTTTGGCCGTAGTATTTGAACAGGTCCAGCACAATGGTGCCGGAGGGAAAGCTGGTGCCCTTAATATCCTCACGGGCAGCCATCCAAACGGCAACATGGGTAGCCATTTCGGCGCTGACGCCGTCCTTGTTCTCATAGCTGAACTTGTACAGGCCGGGCACCTCCAGCATCGCTGCGATGCGCTCCAGATCCTGCTGGTTGAAAATGACCTTTTTGCCGCTGGCATTGGTGGAGGGCACCTTATCCTTGGACGCCTCAATGGTGGTCAGCTCTTTACCGGTGGTCTCGCCTTTATTGTCTGTGGTTTGGGGCGTGGTGGGCCCGTTGGTGGGCGTTTCGCCCTTGCCGCCGTTGTTTTTCTTGGTAGAGGTTTCGCCTTTTTTGGTGGTGGTCTCCCGGATGGGAACGGTAACTTCTTTGCCGCTCTTGTCCGTTACCTTCTCACCGTTTTTGTCGATCTCATAGGCCACGGTTTTGCCCTTTTTGTTCTTTTCATAGACCACATCTACTTCTTTGCCGTCTTTATTGATCTCTGTGCCAAACTCGGTGTCTGCATTGGCCAAACCGGCTTGGGTGGTGTCGGCGGCAGAGTTCTGTCCGTCTGTCTTTTTGGAAGAGCAGGCAGCAAAGACGCCGCAGACCAGTACGCTCAGCGCCATGATCAATGCAATACTCTTTTTCAAAGGGAACACGCTCCTTTTGGTGCTCTGCACCGTAATATCTCCTACATTATAGACTTTTTATGCATAAAAGGCAAGGGTTACGGCTGTAAGTCGCCAAATGTTTACCGCTTATTCATAATCTTTACAGATTTAGCCAAATGGATTATAATGAATACAAACGGAAAGGGAGGTGGGGCGTATGCGCCCTGCGGCTAAGGTCGCCATGAGCGGTATTTGTACGGCGCTGAGCGTGCTGCTGCTGTTTTTCGGCGGTGTGGTACCGGTGCTGGCCTATGTATGCCCAATGCTCACCGGGGTGCTGATGGTGGTGCTGGTGCGCACCTTCGGCTATGGCACAGCGTGGATCACCTATGTGTCTACGGGGCTGCTCAGCTTCTTTTTGGTGCCGGACAAGGAGTGTATGTTGATGTATGTGCTCTTTTTCGGCTATTATACCATCGTGCGCCAGTGGATTGGGCGGCTGCGGCCTCGGTCGGTGGCGCTGGCTGCCGAGTGCCTGCTGTTTAATGCGGCACTGGCGGCAGTGAATCTGCTGCTGGTGTATGTGTTTGCCATTCCTATGGATGCGGTGAGCAGTAACAAGTGGTTTTTGGTGGGCTTTTGGCTGGCGATGAATTTGCTGTTCTTCCTTTACGAGCGGCTGCTGGGTGTGGCGGAACTGTTGTATGCCCGTAAGATCGAGAAGCGTCTGCGCAGCGTGTTTAAGAAGTAAAAAGCGACTTGTATTTGTAAGATACAAGTCGCTTTTTGAATTATTCCGTATAAACGCGGGGTACGCGGGGATTCACCAGCAAGGGTGACAGGTCGCAGGTGGCAATATCGCCGGGCTGTACGCTGCTGCCGGTCACATCTACCGCCGTGTGGGACAGCCCTACCTCGCCGATCACCGGGTAGGCTTTGCCGTTAATGGTGACGGTCAAATGGGCTTTCTTGAAAAATTGCTTGAGGGCAGAGAGCACACTATGGAAGTTGTGATTCTCTTTCTCCTTGGTCAGGCCGAAGCCGTCATAATGCCCCATTGGCACAATGGCAATTGTGGTGGGGCGCTTGGTAACAAAGGTGCCGTTGTAGCCCACTGCATAACCGGCGGGCACTTCCTTCATGTCCACCACTTCCGCCTCCAGTCGACCTAAGCGGTGCAGGGGTGTCTCGCTATGGGTGATCACCCGTCCGGTAAAGGCGGAGCCGATGCGTACCGCGTCCAGCGCCACATGCTCCACGTTCAACAATGCGGGGGAGTTGGCTGCATGGCGGGTACCTACGGTCTTGCCGGCCTTTTCAATCTGCGCCAGCGTGTCCTTGAACACTTCCAGCTGGGCAATGGTTTTGGCCTTGTCGTGAAAGGCGCTGCTAAAATGGGTGTATGCGCCGGTGAATTCCAAATTAGGCAGGTCGTAGCAGGCAATGGCCTCTGCTACCTGCGCAGGCAAAAAGCCGTAGCGACCCATGCCGGTGTCGATCTTCAAATGGCACGGAACCTTGACACCCAAATCGGCAGCCGCCGCTTGCATTGCCTGTGCTGCCCGGGTGCTGCCGATGGTGGCAATACAGCCGGTGTCCGCAATATGGCGCGCCTCGCTGTCCACGCAGGTGGAGCGCATCACTAAAATATCCGTGTTCGGTTGCAGCACCGCCCGCAGGGGGTCAATGTCCGTCACTTCCGTTACTGCCAAAGTGGTGATGCCGCAGTGCTCCAGGATCAGCGCCAGTTCCGTTAGGCCAAAGCCGTAGCCGTTGCCCTTAACGACGCCGATAATAGGCACGCCCGCTTTCTTTTGCAGGTAATGCACATTCTCGATTAATGCGGTTTTATCAATTACATATCTGCTCATTTTCTTACTTTTTCCAATACCTTTGTTGCCAAGTTATACAGGTGGTACACCGGCTTGTTGATCACATAGTCAAATTCGCCGATAAATTCTTTCATATACCCGCCAAAGCCGTGCTTAAACCGCCACAGACCATAGTGGGGGTTGTCCGGGTTTTGGCAGTCGCCGCTGATGCCGCCAAAGTCATAGACCTTACAGCCGCACTCCATACCCCACTGCATCATGGCCCATTGCAGGGCATAGTTGGGGTACACATTGCGGTGGGCGTTGGAGGAGGCGCCGTACTGGTATTTCATCACATTCTGCCCCCACTTAATCGCCAAGGTGCCGGCAATGGCTTTGCCCTCATAGTAGGCCATATACAGGCGGCAGTCCTCGCCCATGCAGTTCATAATTTGCTCAAAATAGCTTTTCGGTCGGGTGGAGAAGTTGTCCCGCTCCCCGGTCTCCCGCATAATGCGTACAAAGTCGTCCAGCGCCTCGGTGCCCATCACTTTTACTTCCACGCCTTTCTTTGGCGCTTTGCGGATCCGGTTTCTGTAATCCGGCTTAAAGGTGAGCATCAGCTCCTGCTCGTTCAGGCCGTTGTAGTCAAAGCAGTAAACAAACCGGGGCTGCACATTCTCAAAATCCATACACCCCGGATTCAGTTCTACAAAGCCCTTGTTCAGCAAATGCTGCTTGTAGGCCTTGTTCTCCACGGTGATCTCCGGGTCGATTTTAATACAGTAGCCGTGGTATTCCTTTGCAATATCCAAAAGTGCGGCAAAGAGCGCGTCAAAGGTGGCAAAATCATCTTCGTCCGCCACAAAGCCGCGGCAGCAGTAAAGCAGGGAGGCTTTGATCACCGGCACGGTACGAATCAGCACATCGGCGCTGCCCTTAATGTTGCCGTCCTCGTCCCTCAACATCACGGCTTCCCACTTCCAGGCGGACTTGACCTTAGCCCACTTGGAGGAGTGCTGGAACAGGCCCTTGGGGTGCTTTTTGATAAACGCTTCATATTGGTCTAAATTCTCTTTTGTTACACGCTCGATCATAACAGACTCCTTTATATTTCTGCTTTTTATTATACCAACATTCTGCCCGCTTGTCCACCCACTCCGGCGGTTTTCTGCATTTTGCCAGGTTGACAAGCGGCGGGCGTTCCTTTATTATTATCTATATAGTATGAATCGGGGGCAGACCTATGCAAAAACCAAGATATGCCGATCCCAGTGTGATCGCAGTGAATAAAGAAGACGGCCACGCCATCGCCATGCCGTATGATACGGCGGCGCAGGCGCTGGCAGGGGAGAACAGCCCATACAAACAGAGCCTGAACGGGCTTTGGAAGTTCAGCTGGTGCCGAGGCGTTAAAAACGAACTGGAGGGCTTTGAGGCACCGGATTATGATGACGGCACCTGGCGGGAAATTCCCGTGCCCTCCGTGTGGCAGACCCAGGGCTATTCCGTGCCTTACTATTATGCCAGCACTTTTCCCAGAGCGCTCAGCCGCAGCAAGGGCAAGATTCCAAAAATTGACCCTGCTATGCAGGAGGTGGGCTACTATCGCCGCACCTTTACCATTGATCCGGAGTGGAAGGGGCGTCAGGTGTTCTTGCACTTTGGTGCAGCCAAGGCGGCGCTGGAGGTATATGTGAACGGCCAATTCGTAGGCTATTCCCAGGGCTCTATGACGCCCCACGAATTTGATGTGACCCGGTATCTTTTGAATGGCGAAAATCTGGTGTGCGCCAAGGTGTACCGGTACAGTGACGGTAGCTATCTGGAAGATCAAGATATGTGGTGGCTGTGCGGCATTTACCGAGAGGTGTATTTGTTCGCTGAGCCAAAGGCTTGCCTGCGGGATTTTTATTTCCGTACGGAGCCGGACGCGGATTTTCGGGACTGGACGGTGCGCCTGGACGGCGATTTGCACCTATACGCCCCCACAAAAGAAGACTTGACCCTGCGTGCCGCTTTGTATCGGGACGGCCACAAGGTCTATGATCTGGGCAGTGCTGCCTGCAAGGGGGACCAGCCCCGTCAGACCTTGCAGTTGGAAGCTGCGGCTAAGGCACCGCTGCTGTGGTCCGCAGAGCAGCCAAACACCTATACGCTGGTGATGGAGTTGCTGTGCGGAAAACGCGTGCTTTGCGCCAAGCGCTACACCGTGGGCTTTAAGAAAGTGGAAATTCGGGGCGAAAAAATCTATTTTAACGGCATGCCCCTGTTTGTGCGCGGGGTGAATCGCCACGATTTTGACCCGGACAATGGCTGGGCTGTGCCGGAGGAACGGTATCGGCAGGATATGGACCTGATGAAACAGGCCAACATTAACGCGGTGCGCACCTCCCATTACCCGGATGACCCACGGTTTTATGACTACTGCAATCGCTACGGCTTTTATGTAATGGACGAGTGCGAGGTGGAGAGCCATGGCGTGCGCCGCAAAGGTGTGCCCGGGGACAGCCCGGTGTGGACGGCGGCCTGCGTGGATCGTATGGAGCGTATGGTACTGCGGGATCGGAATCATCCATGTGTGTTTATGTGGAGTCTGGGCAATGAGGCCGGGGACGGTACCGCCTTTACTGCAATGAAGCAGGCGGCACTGGCACTGGACGACACGCGCCAATTCCACTACGAGGGGGATTTTGACCTGACCAAAAGCGATGTGATCTCCCGTATGTATCCCACCGCCGATGTGATGGAAAAGTTGGGCAAGAAAGAGCCCATTACCATTTCCCTCTATGACAATATCGCCAATCAGCTGGCAGCGGACAGCAAGCCCATTACTGCCGAGATGTATGAAGGCAAGCCGGTGCTGCTGTGCGAGTATGCCCATTCTATGGAGAATTCCCTGGGCAACTTTGCCGACTATATGGCGGATTTTGAAAAGTATGACAATATGTGTGGCGGCTTTATCTGGGACTTTGTGGACCAGGCGTTGCACCGCAAGGCGCAGGACGGCACGGACTTGTGGCTTTACGGCACAGATTTTGAAAAGGATGAGCCGCGGCACTGGTATTCGCTGCCAAACACCACGGCCATTACCGGGTCCAATACCTATTTTTGCGCCAACGGGATTATCGGTGCGGACCGCACGGTGCATCCTCAGTATTACGAGGTGCAAAAGGTCTATGCCCCGGTGCAGACCCTGGCTGTGAATCCGGACAGCGGCTCCTTTACCGTAAAGAACAAAATGCTCTTTACCAATATAAATGCGTTGGAGTGCCGCTGGCAGATCGAAGTGGGCGGCCGGCTGCTGATGCACGGCAAGTTGGAGCCGATCGATTGCCCGCCTTTGTCGGAAGTGACGGTGTCTTTGCCTTACACGATGGATCAGGTCACCGGGGCCGGTATGGCGGTGCTGACGGTGTCCTTTGCCACCACCCGGGAATTGCCGGGACTGGCAGTGGGCTTTACCTTTGCTTGGGATCAATTTGTGCTGCGACCGATGCCTCAGCCTGTGGCGGAGAAAGATGGCGGCGATTTGCACTACGACCACCGGGGTAACCGGGTAGAGGTGCAGGGCGCCGACTTTGACCTGACCATTCAAAACGGGCGCGTGGTCAGCTGGGTGATCGATGGCAGCCAGCGGCTGGTAGCGCCCTTGGAGCCTGCTTATTTCCGGGCGCTGACAGATAATGATATTGATTTTCTCAACTTTGTGCCGCCGCTGATCAAGTTCCACCCTCTGTACGGCTGGCGCCGTGCCCAGCGCCGCACCCACGCGCTGCGTACCGTGGTGCAGGCCGGCGCAGACAATACGGTGGAGGTGCACATTGCCATGTCCACGCCACGCTTGCGAGAGGACTTGATCACATATAAAATATATCCCAATGGGCGGCTGTATGTGTACCACAGTGCCGTGCCCAAGCAGGATATGCTGCGCTTCGGCTTCCAGATGACATTGCCGGGCAGCTACGAGTATGTAAACTGGTACGGCAGAGGGCCGCACCCCAGCTATCGGGACCGAAAAACCGGGGCTGCGCTGGGTCGTTATCAATCTACGGTGACTGCGCTGGAGCACCGCTATATGCGTCCCCAGGAGAGTAGCAACCGCACGGATACTTACGACTTGTATTTGTGTGACAGTCACGGCGAGGGCTTCCGGGTGCAGGCGTACTATGAAACACCCTTTGCCTTTAGCGCTTATCACTACACCACTATGGGGCTGGACAAGGCTGCACATATCCACGAGATTCCCTATGATCCGTCCTTGACCACATTGAATATTGACGGCGCCCAGTGCGGCGTTGGCGGCGATCTGCCGGGCCAAGGCGCGGTGCGTGCCCCATACCGGGTAACGGCAGGGGAGAAGTGCAGCTATGCCTTTATCTTGGAGCCGATGCATAAAAAGAAATGAAACGTGTGTTTGCCCATTTGGGATTTTCGGCGGCGGTCATGCTGCTGATCTTAAACTTCTTTTCCGTCACCTTTGCGTACATTGCGTTGGGCGTGGTGTTGGCAGCGCTCTGTTTGGTGCTTTCCGTACCGCGATTGCGCCAAGGGGTGAGCGTGTGGCTGTGCCTGGTTGGAGCGGTGGTGGCTTGTGTGACCTTTATTGTAGGTGTTCACGCTGCCTATCTGCCACAGCAAAAGTTAGTCGGCCAAACGGCGCAGGTGCAGTTCTATGTGACCGATGTGCGCCGGGGTGCGGAGAAAAATTATTATACGGTCAAGACTACGGCTATTGATTTGCCCGGTGTGCCCCAGAATATCCGCAGCACCTTTTCTGCCCATGCGGATCTTGGCGATGTGCCGGACGGTATCTATACCGGCAAGGTGACTTTTGCCTCTACCGGTGAGAACGGTTACGCCGCCTGGGGCAAGTTCAGCGACGGCGAATTCCTTAGCGGCAAGGCTGCCCGGGTGCGTAAGACCAACCAGTCTGCACCCGGCAGCGCAGTGGCGCTTATCCAAATGCGCCACGCCATCAGCAGCCGCTTTGCTGCCGTGTTGCCCGGGGATCGTGGTGCGTTGGCAACGGCGCTGATCACCGGTAGCAAGACAAATTTGTCCGTGGGTGCGGTCAGTCACTTTCGCACCTGCGGTGCTACCCATTTGATGGCGGTGTCTGGACTGCATTTATCTGTGATCGTGGGCTCTCTTTACTGGCTGCTCCGTAAGCTGCGGTTGCCTGCTTGGCTGACTACGGCTTTGACAGGTGCGGTGCTTTTGGTGTATGATGGCGTAGCCGGATTTTCCGCCTCCGTGGTGCGTGCTTCTTTGATGATGGCTGTTTTGCTGGCGGCACGGCTGTTTGGCCGCAAGGCGGACGGCCTGAATTCACTTGGTCTGGCGGTATTCCTGCTGTGTACCGATCCCTTTGCGGTAACGGATGTGAGCTTGCAGCTGTCGGTGACTTCTGTTCTGTCACTGCTGACTTTATCCCCGGTGCTGAACAAGAGCCTTGCCCGGCTGCATATTCCCAAATTTTTGCGCCAAAGCTTTAGTGCTACCGTGAGCGTGCTGCTTTATACGCTGCCGTTTATGTGGCTGTCCTTTGGACAGACGGCGTTGCTATCTCTGCTTAGTAATTTGGTGCTGATTCCGCTGGCACAAGTGGCCATGATCGCAGCGCTGCTCATGTTGCTCTTTACGCCGCTGCCGTATCTGGTGTATGCCTGTGCGGTGGTGGTGTCCGGCACCACCGGCGGTATGCTGTGGCTGGTGGAAAAGTTTAGCGCACTGGGCGCACCGATTATAGATTTGACCGGGCCGTTGACCTGTGTTGCCATTGCCGGTGTGCTGTTGCTTTTCGGCGTGCACTTTCTGTTGCAACGGCAGCGGTTGGGTGTTACGGCGGCAGTGGCCTGTGCTTTTTATTTGTTGACTTCCTTTGCCGGGTTGGCAGTGGAGCAGGGCAACGCTTATCTTTGTATCGGCAGCAGCTCGGCGCTGCTGTATGACACGCATTATGCTTTGCTGGTAGGCACGCCGGATCAAAGCGCCTACTACGCCTACACGCGCATTCTGCAAAATCGGCGGCTGCAGCTGGTGGCCGTGTACCTGCCCGATGATCGGGTGGGGTATTATACCCGCGCATTGACCACTGCGGTGCACCCGGTGAATGTACTGCTGCCCGGCGGTAATACCGCTTTGGCTGTGCAGCCGGAGTGCGAGCATCTTCTCACCGCCACGGCAATGGATACCACGCCTTGGCAAGGGGTGCAGGTGCAATACAGATATAATAAAAAGCGCTACACCGTTTCTGTTACCTGCAAGGGCAAGCGGCTTGTGCTGGGCAACGGCACCGACCTGAACGGCGGCGACTTAACGGTAGCGTTTGGTAAGCAAAGCACCGCTGTCGGTACACTGGTATGCGCCAGGGCACTGGCGGAGGACGAACTGCTGACAGTTACGCTGCGGCAGGACAGAGCTTTGCGGATAAGGAGGAACGATCCATGGCTGTGATCGGCGAAAAGGAGTTGCGCGCCCAGTTGAAAAGCGGCACGCTGTCCCACGCCTATTTTATCTATGGCGACGAGGGGTATCTAAAGGACCACTATATTGGCCAAATTAAGAAAAAGGCGGTGGACCCGGCCTTTGCGGATTTTAATATACATATTTATGAAAAGGACGGCACGCAGCTGTCCGATGTACTCCACGACGCAGATACTTTCCCTATGATGGGCGGCAGTAATCTGGTGCTGGTCTATGACTTTCCCTTTGACAAAAAGGCGGATGTGGAGGATATTAAGGCATATCTCAAGGATGTGCCGGACACCACGGTTCTGGTATTTACCTACCAGTCTTTGCCGGTGGACACAAAAAAGGAAAAGCGCTGGAACAGCATTATTAAAGCTTTTGCTAAGGCCGGGGACGCGGTGGAGCTGAACACCCGCACCCAGAGCGACCTGGTAAAAATGCTGGTCAGCGGCGCCAAAAAGCGGGGCGCTGCACTGCAAACGGACCAGGCGCGATATTTGATCTCTGTGGTGGGTACGGATATGCAGACCCTGCTGCACGAACTGGACAAGCTGTCTGCCTTTTGCAAGGACGGCGAGATCACAGCGGCGATTATTGACGATATGGCCACCAAGTGCCTGCAAGCGCGTGTATACGACCTGTCCAAATTCATTTTGAAAGGCGACACCGGCGGTGCCTGTAAGGTGCTGCATACCCTGTTTGAACTGGGCGAGGAACCTATACCGATTGCGGCAGTGCTTATCAATCATTATGTGGATATGTACCGAGTGAAGTGCGCCAAGATCGACGGCCGCAGAGCAGACGATATAGCCCGGTATTATAATTACAAAGGGCGGGACTTTGTGCTGAACAACGCCATGCGGGACACAGCCAAGCTGTCCGTAGGCGCGCTGCGCCGCTCTATGCAGGTGCTGGACGATCTGGACCGAGCGCTGAAGAGCACCGCGGTGAACGCAAAAATCTTACTGGAGGAGGCGATCGTCAAATTGTCCGTGATCGCCGTCAGCGGCCAATGATTCATATTGAGGAAGCAGTGATCGTGGAGGGAAAGTATGACAAGATCAAGCTGTCTAACTTCCTGGACGCCATGATCGTAGAAACCGGCGGGTTTGCTATATATAAGGATAAAAAGCGGTTGCAGTTTATTCGCCGCCTGGCAATGGAGCGGGGGATCATCATTCTCACCGACTCGGATCACAGCGGATTTCAAATTCGCAATTACATTGCCAAGGGATTGCCCCCGCAGCAGGTGAAGCACCTGTATATCCCGGATGTGTACGGCAAAGAGCACCGCAAGCAAAAGCCCTCAAAGGAGGGCAAGCTGGGTGTGGAGGGGATCGACGACAGCGTGCTGATGGCGCTGTTTGATCGGCTGCAAGTGCGCTATACTACCCAGCTGCCCAAGGATCCCATCACCAGCTATGATCTATACGCCGCCGGACTGGCGGGCACCCCCGACAGCAAGCAAAAAAAGAAGAAACTCCTGGCAGCGCTGGACTTGCCGGAGTTCCTCTCTACTTCCGCTTTATTGGCATATCTCAACAGCCGTATGCAGCGGGACGAATTCTTAACTTATGTGGATACGATTTGAAGCCTTTGCTCGGCGCCGCCGGGCAGGGGCTTTTTTGCGCCCAGGGCGTACAGGTCCGTGCACCGGCTCTCCAGCCGGAACAGTGCCTGCCCCTCCGGGGAAAGGGCTTTTACATCTGCCATACGGGTTACGGTGGGAAGCGTGGCACTGTGCTGCATTTTTGCCAGCAGCGCCTTGCCGACGGCGTTAAAGCCCAGCACCCGCAGGTACGGCGGCGTAGCCGGGTAGTCTCCTTTGCCAATGCCCAGGTAGGCACGCAGCACAATGCGGCGAATGCGGGCGTGGGTGTACCGCTTGGTCTTTATGGTCGTGTACAGTTCCTCCAGGCTGGTGGCGCTTTGAGCAGCCCGAGCCAGTCGGTTCTCCAGTCCGTCGGTCACATCGTCAATGGCGGCCCAGTCCGCTGCTTCCATACGGCGCAGTACCGCCAGCACCGCCCGCTGGCAGTGCTCTATACTGTAAATTGCCTCTGCCGGGAGAGTGGCGCGAATCGCTGAGGCACTGTACAGCGGGTCCGTCGTGTCGTGCCCCAGCCCCAGCCGCTGCACACAGGTGCAGGGTAGTTGGGTGCATTCCATATATTCCAGTGCCAAAATGTTATTGGGCGTGTCCAGCAGCGGGCTGTCGATGACTTTGCGCCGAGCTGCCGGGTAGGAGCACCCGGTTTTCATCACTTGTGCGATCTCCCCTTGGTGGGCCTTGATTTCTCCGGCCAGTGCCGTCAACGCTTGCAAATCGGCGCATTCGGTGCCAAAGGCCAGTCGCTCCACCACACCGGTGGCCTCCAGCAGCTGCACCCCTGCCCGGGCAAAGCCCTCGGCTGAGCGGGTGGCGTAGGCGGTGGGCAGCTCCAGCACCAGGTCGGCGCCACCCTTTAGCGCTGCTTCCGTGCGGGTGCGCTTGTCATACACCGCAAAGGTGCCCCGCTGCACAAAGTTGCCGCTCATGACGCACACCACAGCATCGCCGGGGCGGCACTTCACTTGGTCAATTAAGTGTTTATGCCCGGCGTGAAAGGGGTTAAATTCACAAATTATACCGCTGATCATAAAAAAATCCCGTTTTCCCTTGACAATATTATAATATATATATTATTATAATGGCTGTAGAATTCTATTGCAAGATTTGGAGGGATAAATTTTGAAAATTCTGGTTATTAACTGCGGGAGTTCTTCCTTAAAATATCAGCTGATGGATATGAGCGATCTGTCCGTGCTGTGTAAAGGCGTCATTGAGCGGATCGGTATGACCATCAACGGCGGCGAGAAGAATGTGTCTGTCAAGGTGAATGGACAGAAGTTTGAGTACGACAAGGAGCTGCCTACCCATACGGACGCTTTTAACGAAGTGAAGCACATTCTGTGCGAGAGCGAGCACAAGGTGATCGACTCTATGAAAGAGATTGACGCCGTAGGTCACCGCATCGTGCAGGGCGGCGATATTTACACCCACAGCGTGCTGGTGGATGAAACGGTAGTGGAGAACCTGCGCAAGCTGTCTCCGCTGGCGCCGCTGCACAACCCCGGCCATATCCAGGGCTATGAGGCCTGTAAGGCCGTTGTGGGTCCGGATGTGCCCCAGGTGGTGGTGTTTGATACCGCATTCCACAGCACCATGCCGCCGAAGGCTTATATGTATGCTGTACCCTATGAGTGGTACGAGAAGTACGGCGTGCGCCGCTACGGCTTCCACGGCACTTCTCACTTTTATGTATCTCACCGCTGTGCAGACAAGATGGGCAAGCCCATTGAAGATCTGAAGCTGATCACCTGCCACCTGGGCAACGGCTCTTCCGTGGCTGCTGTGGATCACGGCAAAGTGGTAGATACCTCCATGGGCTTTACCCCGTTGGACGGCTTTATGATGGGCACCCGCTCCGGCGGTGTGGACCCCTCTGTGGTCACCTTTATGATGAAGAAGCTGGGCCTGACCCCGGATGAGATGGACACCATTCTCAACAAGCAGTCCGGTGTGAACGCCATCTCCGGCGTGTCCTCCGATGACCGTGACATTTGCGCCGCACAGAATGCCGGCAACAAGCGTGCCAGCCTGGCACATGAGATGCAGGCCTATGAGATCGCCAAGTTTATCGGCTCCTATATTGCCGCTATGAACGGCGTGGACGGCATTGTGTTTACCGGCGGTATCGGCGAAAACGGCCACTGGCTGCGCTCTCGGATCTGCTCTTACCTGGGTTATATGGGTGTACAGATCGACGAGGAACTGAACCAAGCCACCGTGAAGGGCGCCGAGGCGGAATTGACCGATCCCAGTGCCAAGGTGCGTGTGTTTATCCTGGCTACCGACGAGGAGCTGGTGATCGCGCAGGAGACCCAAAAGGTTGTAGAAAGCCTGCAAAAATAAGCGCTTGTAAATTCTGTTTTTACATACAATATTATCAGCAAAGGAGGAGCGAATATGCCGGAAATTAAGTATGAGATTACGGAGCACCTGGGTGTGATCTCTGAGACAGCACGGGGCTGGACCCGAGAGGTAAATATGATCTCTTGGAACGGCCGCGAGCCGAAGATCGATGTGAGAGACTGGTCACCCGACCACACCAAGATGAGCAAAGGTCTGACCTTTACCAAGGAAGAGATCGTTGAGCTGAAAAATCTGGTTGAAAAACTCTAAGCAAGGTGAGAGGGCACCCGGTGGGTGCCCTTTGCCCTTTTGTAACAAATCTAATCAAAGGTGAATTTTAGATATGGAATGGACATCATTAAACGACTTGAGAGAGAAGTACCTGTCTTTCTTTGAGAGCAAGGGCCACCTGCGGCTGCCCAGCTTTTCGCTGGTGCCCCAGGGGGATAACAGCCTGCTGCTGATCAACTCCGGTATGGCTCCCATGAAAAAGTACTTTACCGGCGAGGTTACACCCCCCAGAACCCGGGTGACAACTTGCCAAAAGTGCATTCGCACCCCGGATATTGAGCAGGTGGGTAAAACGGACCGTCACGGCACCTTCTTTGAAATGCTGGGCAACTTCTCCTTTGGCGATTATTTTAAGAAAGAGGCCACCGCTTGGGCCTGGGAGTTCTGCACCAAGGTGCTGGAAATGCCGGAGGACAAGCTGTATGTGACCATTTATCAGGACGACGACGAGGCTTTCGAGATTTGGACAAAGCAAAACGGTGTTGATCCCAGCCACATTGTGCGCCTGGGTAAGGAAGACAACTTTTGGGAGCACGGCTCCGGCCCCTGCGGCCCCTGCTCGGAGATTTATTTTGACCGTGGAGAAAAGTATGGCTGCGGCTCTCCGGATTGCGGCCCCGGCTGCGAGTGCGACCGGTATGTTGAGTTTTGGAACAATGTGTTTAGCCAGTTCAATAACGACGGCAACGGCAATTACACGGAGCTGAAGCAGAAGAATATTGATACCGGTATGGGTCTGGAGCGTCTGGCCTGTATTCTCCAGGGTGTGGACAATATTTTTGAAGTGGACACCGTGCAGAACATTATGAAGAAGATCAGCGAGATCTCCGGTGCCAAATATCATGAGGACGCGCAAAAGGATGTGTCCCTGCGCGTAATTACCGACCATGTGCGCTCCGCCACCTTTATGATCGGCGACGGCGTCATTCCGTCCAACAACGGCCGGGGCTATGTGCTGCGCCGCCTGATCCGTCGGGCTTGCCGCCACGGCAGATTGCTGGGCGTGAACGAACCGTTCCTGTATAAAGTGTGCGACACGGTGATCCATGAGAACCATGTGGCGTACCCGGAGCTGGCCGACAAGGCAGAGCTGATCAAAAAGATCATTCTGTCTGAGGAGGAGTCCTTTGGCAAGACCATTGATGCCGGTTTGGCTATGCTGGACGAATATATCAGCAAGTTGGATGGCAATGTGTTCTCCGGCGAGGACGCCTTTAAGCTGAACGACACCTTCGGCTTCCCCCTGGACCTGACCAAGGATATTTTGGAGGAAAAGGGCATTACCGTGGATGAAGATAAGTTCAACGCCTTGCTGGCTGCCCAAAAAGCAACCGCCCGTGCCGCTCGTAAGGACGCCGGTGCAGACGCTTGGAAAGGCAATAGCGTAAAAATCAATGCATCTGCCACGGATTTTGTGGGCTATACAGACTTTGCCTGCGATGCCAAGGTGCTGGCTATTGTGAATGCAGACGGCGAGTTGGTAGACATGCTGGGTGCCGGGGATAGCGGCACGCTGGTGCTGGATAAGACCCCGTTCTATGCCCAGTCCGGCGGCCAGGTAGGCGACAGCGGCGTGATCAAGAACGGTGCGGACAATGCCTTTATCGTGGCGGATACTGCCAAGAATGCGGACAAGATCTTTCTGCACCGTGGCGAAGTAACCCGCGGCATTATCAGCGTGGGTGATACTGTACAGGCGGATATCAATGCCGAGCGCCGCCGCAGCATTATGCGCAACCACACGGCTGCGCACCTATTGCAGGCTGCCCTGCGCCAGGTGCTGGGCACCCATGTGGAGCAAGCCGGTCAGCTGGTGGACGAGCGAGAAGTGCGCTTTGACTTTACCCACTTTAATGCCATGACCCGGGATGAGCTGCTGAAAGTGGAGCACCTGGTTAACGCCTTTATTATGGGCGCCCACCCGGTAGAGAGCATGGAGATGCCCATTGATGAGGCCAAGAAGCTGGGGGCGATGATGCTCTTTGGCGAGAAGTACGGCAACATTGTGCGGGTGGTCAAGGCCGGCGATTTCTCCACCGAGTTCTGCGGTGGTACCCATGTAAGCAACAGCGGCCAGATCGGCCTCTTCCATATTGTCAGCGAGGCCTCTGTGGCCTCCGGCGTGCGCCGCATTACGGCACTCACCGGCAGCAATGTTCTGGCTCATATTTATCAGGCGGACGGTATGCTGTCCGGCGCTGCGGCAATGCTGAGGAGCGCCGTTCACGACCTACCGGAAAAGCTGGCCGCCTTGGCAGACAGCGATAAGGCCAAAGACAAGGAGATCAAGAGCCTGAAAGAGGAACTGGCGCACTTAAAGAGCGCAGACCTGTTTGCCGCACCGGTTGACCTGGACGGCCTGGCATTCTATACCGCCACTTTGACGGATGTGGCTCCGGACGCGCTGCGTTCTATGGGCGATGAATTAAAGAACAAAGGCGACAATGTGGTGGCTGTGGTGGCCGGTGTTAACGGCGAAAGAGCCAATATCGTTGCCGTTTGTGGCAAGGAAGCCATCGCCCGCGGCGTAAAGGCCGGCGATGTGGTGCGTGAAATTGCCAAGCTGGCCGGCGGTGGCGGCGGCGGTCGCCCGGACAGCGCCATGGCCGGTTGTAAGAATGTAGACAAATTGCCGGATGCAATGGCTCAGGCTGCTGCGCTGGTACGGGATATGATCCAGTAAGGAGCAGTGCAAATGTGTGTGTTTTGTGAGATCGTCAGCGGCAATATTCCCTCCACCAAGGTGTATGAGGATGATCAAATTCTGGCCTTTAAGGATCTGAACCCGGTGGCGCCGGTGCACTTTCTTGTGGTGCCTAAAGCACATATTGAGAATGTGAACGCCATCACGGCAGACAACAGTGCCGTGGTTGCCCACATTTTTGAAACGATCCCGCAGATCGCAGCGTCCCAGGGGATTACCTCTTACCGGGTGATCTCCAACTGTGGGGCGGATGCAGGGCAGAGCGTGATGCATCTGCATTTTCATGTGATCGGCGGTACGGAACTGGGGGAGAAGATTTTATGAGTGACGCATATTATACCTTACATATTGCCGGGCTGGAGCGGCAGCTAAAGCGCTTCCCCGTGTCTGACAGTATGGACATTGCGGCCTTTATCTTTTTTGGTGATGTGGAGTTAACCAAGGCTTGCGCTGAAGAGCTGCTGAAAAAGGTACCGGAATTTGACTATATTGTGACGCCGGAGGCCAAGAGTATTCCGCTGGCTTACGAAATGAGCCGCCAAAGCGGCAAAAAATACATTGTGGCTCGCAAGGGCGTTAAGGTGTATATGGACCGACCGGAGAAGGTAACCGTCCATTCCATCACCACCCAAAAGGAGCAGACCCTGTACCTGGGTCATGAGGACGGCGATCTGCTCTGCGGCAAGCGCGTGTTACTGTTGGACGATGTGATCTCCACCGGAGACAGCTTAAAGGCTCTGCAGCAACTGGTGGCTCTGTTCGGTGCAAATATCGTGGCCAGCGCCGCGCCCTTGGCTGAGGGCGACGCTGCCAATCGGAAAGACATTATTTTCCTGGAAAAATTACCTTTGTTCTTCAAATAATAGAGCAGAGGCGGTCCTTTGGGAGGTATTCAAATGTTGTCAGATAAGAAGAAAGTGGCCATTGTAGGCGTTGGTATGGTAGGTATGAGTTTTGCTTATGCGCTGCTGAACCAGAATATTTGCGATGAGTTGGTACTGATCGACATCAACAAGGAGCGTGCTTGGGGTGAGGCTGCGGATCTGTCTCACGGTCTGCCCTTTGCGCCCAGCTCCATGAAAATCAAGGCAGGGGAGTATAGCGACTGTAGCGACGCAGATCTGGTTGTGATCTGTGCCGGTGCACCCCAGCTGCCCGGTGAGAGCCGCCGGGATCTGCTGCAAAAGAACTACAAGGTTTTCAGCTCCATTGTGCAGCCCATTATTGCCAGCGGCTTTAACGGCGTTTTCCTGGTGGCCTCTAACCCGGTGGATATTATGACCCAGGTGGTCTATACCTTGTCCGGCTTTCCGGCCAATCGAGTGGTGGGCTCCGGCACTTCGTTGGACAGCGCCCGCCTGCGCCATATGATGAGCGATTATTTCCATGTGAATCCCCGCAATGTGCACGCTTATGTGATCGGCGAGCATGGGGACTCGGAGTTTGTGCCCTGGAGTCAGGCGCTGATCAGCGTAAAACCTTTGGACGACTTTAAGACCACGCATCCTGCCCTGGATGAGGATATGAAGCAGATTGCCGTGGATGTAAAGGAGTCCGCTTATGCCATCATCAAGGCCAAGAAGGCCACGTATTACGGTATCGGTATGGTGCTGGCACGATTGACCCGTGCCATCCTTTTTGATGAGAATTCTATCTTTACCGTGTCTGCGTACCTGAAAGGGGAGTACGGTCAGCGGGGCATTTATATCGGCGTGCCTGCGGTGGTGAATCGCAACGGTGTGCGTGAGGTGCTCCAAATGGACTTGAATGCGGAAGAAAAAGCCAAGTTTGCCGCCTCTGCCGATGTGATCCACGAGATGATCGAAGAGATCGGTATGGACAGAGAGTAAAGCTGTAATTAAATAAGATAGCCGCAGGCATTGCCTGCGGCTTTTTTGCGCCCTAAATGGCATAAAAACAAGGCATACACCTGCGGGCGTATGCCTTGTTCTTATGTAAGGGTTATTCTTTGGTTTCGTCCACCAGGTAGGTGCCGCTTTCCAGCACCACCAGGGCGTACTGGCCGAATTTGTGATACCGTTTGACCTGCTGGGAAAAGGTGCGGTAGTCAGACACGGTATAGTCCATACCGTCGATCTTACGGATTTTGTTGCCGCCGCAGGCCACATACAGGTCGCCGTTGTACTGGCAGATATGCCGGGGGTTAACAAAGGTTTGGGCATCCTTGCCGCCGATGCGCAGGTCTACCTTCATATTTTGGCAGGCGTAGCGAATCACCGCATTCTCGCCGGGACAAACGCTCCAAAAATACTTCTCCTCCAGCGCCAGGTGCTTCACCGGGGCGTCGTGGTACTGGAACATACCGTTCCACTCCAGCGTGCCCTCTCGGTCAAAGATACCGGCCTCGCCGTTGGGGTAGATCACCAGCACCCGCCGGTCATAGAGCACCGCCGCGTCGCACTGTACAAAGTTTGGAATCTCGGTACTGATTTTTTGGAATGCAGAGCCAAATTTGCGCAGCAGGTAGGCGCTTTTGGTGATCACTTCCTGCTCGCCTGTGGCAAAGTTCACCACCGAGTAGTTCACCTTGTATTGGGCGTTGCCGGGCAGGGGGCGTTTCTCTACCAAAACCGCAGAATCCTTGTTGTAGGCAAACAGATCTACGATCTCTTTTGTGCTAATCTGTTTCACTGTGTTACCTCGCTTCGTCCTCTGCCATAGAGGTGTTGGTCAGGTAGCCCAGGGTCATCAGACTGTCGTTCAGGTGCACATTCTCCACCAGCACCTCCGGGTGAGCCATGGCAATGTCGTAATTGCTAAAGTTCCAAAAGGCCCGCACGCCCAGGCGCACCAGCATATCCGTGATCTCCTGCATATCGCTGCCAGGAATACAGATTACGGCGCACACCGGCTGGTTATCAATGCAGAAGTTCTCCAAATAATTGATGTGGCGCACAGGAATGCCCTTGATCATGTTGCCGCAGATGGCTTCGTTCTTGTCAAAAATGCCAATGAGCTTAAAGCCGCTCTGCCGGATAAAGATCTTGTTGGATACCGCCTTACCCAGGTTGCCGGCACCGATCAAAATGGTTTTTAATTCCTTATCCACACACAGAATTTCGCCAATGCGCTTTTGCAGCTCCGGCACATTGTAGCCGTAACCCTGCTGGCCAAATCCCCCAAAACTGTTAAAGTCGTGGCGAATTTGTGAGGCAGTCAGGCCCATACGGTCCGCCAGCTCCTTGGAGCTGATGCGCACAATGCCATTGTCCTTCAAACTCTGCAAAAACCGGTAGTACCGGGGCAGACGCTTGATGATGGACATGGATATATTTTCTCTTTTTTCCATAGGGTTCATCCCTCTCAAAAGAACGATTTTATTTGGTCATCCGGGTGATGGTGTCCATCACATAGTCGCCAAATTCGCTGCAGGTGCAGCCGTCCGCACGGCCGGTGATTACCAGCTTCTTTTCTTCAAACATGCACTTGTCCAGCGCAGCCTCCAGCGCGTCCGCCTGCTTTTGGTACCCAATGTGGGACAGCAGCATAACGGTGGCACGCAGCATGGAGCAGGGATCAGCGTACTGGCCGCGGCCCTCTTTGATCATGCGGGGTGCGGAGCCGTGAATGGCCTCAAACATCGCATACTTCTTACCGATGTTTGCAGAACCGGCAGTGCCGACGCCGCCCTGGAACTCGGCAGCTTCGTCCGTGATAATGTCGCCGTACAGGTTGGGCAGCACAAAGACCTTAAAGTCCTTGCGGCGCATGGGGTCGATCAGCTTGGCGGTGGTAATATCTATATACCAGTCGTCGGTGACAATCTCCGGGTACTCCTGGCCGATCATCTGGGCAGTCTTTAAGAACTTGCCGTCGGTGGTCTTGATGATGTTGGCTTTGGTAATGATGGATACCTTGCCCTTGTGGTTCTTTTGGGCGTAGTCGTAGGCCAAGCGGGCAATACGCTCGCAGCCTTCCCGCGTGGCCACAGTGAAGTCCACGGCCAGGTCGTCAGTGATGTTCACGCCGTAAGAGCCGATGGCATAGCCGCCCTCGGTGTTCTCACGGAAGAAGGTCCAGTCAATGCCCTGCTCCGGCACCTTAACCGGGCGCATATTGGCAAACAGGTCCAGCTCTTTACGCATTGCCACATTGGCAGACTCCACATTGGGCCACGGATCCCCGGCGCGGGGCGTGGTGGTGGGGCCTTTCAAAATTACATTGCAGGCTTTCAGCTGGGCCAGCACATCGTCCGGAATGGCCTTGTTGCAGGCTGCACGGTTCTCAATGGTCAGGCCGTCAATTTCCTTAAACTGGATCTTGCCGCTGGCCACTTCGTCCTTCAGCAGGAAAGACAGCACACGCTCGCTCTCCTTGGTAATGACGGGGCCGATACCGTCGCCGCCGCAAATACCGATCACAATGGTGTCCAGCGCGTCAAAGTCGGTAAAGTCCTTATCCTCGCGAATTCTCTTGGCGCGGGCCAGCTGGCTCTCCATCAGGGAGCGGAACTGTTCTACTGCCGCGTCAATGGCTTGTTTCTCATCAGTCATAACGGTTCTCCAATCTGTAAAATTGCTTATTTATTGCTCTCTCTGGTGTAGTCCAGCAGACCGCCGCACAGCAGCATGGCGCGCTGACGGGCAGACAGGTGGCTGGCGTCCAGGGGGTATTCCTCATTCTTGGTCAGGTTCTTCAGTACCACCGGGGTGTTGTTCTCCATAGCGGAGCGAATGTCTGCCAGTTCCAGCTGATCCATCTGGTCAATGCGATCATAATCTGCCTCATTGGCAAAGGTGAAAGGCAGAATACCGGCGTTTACCAGGTTTGCCACATGGATACGGGCAAAGGACTTGGTGATGACCGCTTTAACACCCAGGTACAGGGGCACCAGTGCCGCGTGCTCTCGAGAGGAGCCTTGGCCGTAGTTGGCGCCGCCGATGATGATGCCTTTGCCCTCGGCTTTAATGCGCTCCGGGAAGCTCTCATCGCACACGCCGAAGCAGAACTGACTCAGGTGCGGAATGTTGGAACGGTAGGGAAGAATCTTGGCGCCTGCGGGCATAATGTGGTCAGTGGTGATATTGTCGCCCACTTTCAGCACTGCCTTAGCGGTAATGCTCTCCGGCAGCGGTTCGGTTTTGGGGAAGGGCTTGATGTTGGGCCCGCGCAGCACCTCTATGCTGGCGGCTTCCTCCGGACTGGCCGGGGGCTCAATCATATTATCGTTAATGGTAAAGTGCTCCGGCATTTCCACCGTGGGAGCCTCGCCCAGATCCCGGGGATCGGTCAGATAACCGGTGAGGGCGGAGGCTGCCGCCACTTCCGGAGATACCAGGTAGATACCGGCGTCCTTTGTGCCGCTGCGGCCCTCAAAGTTCCGGTTAAAGGTACGCAGGGAGATGCCGCCGCTGTTGGGGGATTGACCCATACCAATACACGGACCGCAGGCAGACTCCAGAATGCGGGCGCCGGCGCCGATCATATCGCCCAGTGCGCCGTTCATAGCCAGCATATTCAGCACCTGCTTGGAGCCGGGGGCAATGCAAAGGGAAACGGTGGGGCACACGGTTTTGCCTTTCAAGATCTTGGCAACTTTCATCATATCCACAAAAGAGGAGTTGGTGCAGGAGCCGATGGCTACCTGATCCACCTTGATCTTGCCGATCTCCTCGGTGGTTTTGACTTTATCGGGCATGTGCGGGCAGGCAGCCATGGGCTCCAGTGCGCACAGGTCAATATCGATCACTTCGTCATACTGCGCGTCCGGATCCGGCAGAATCTCCGTCCAATCGTCTGCGCGGTCCTGGGCTTTCAGAAACGCTAGGGTGATCTCATCAGAGGGGAAGATGGAGGTGGTAGCGCCCAGCTCCGCACCCATGTTGGTGATGGTGGCGCGCTCCGGTACGGACAGGGTCTTTACGCCCTCGCCGCCGTACTCAATGATCTTGCCGACGCCGCCTTTAACAGTCATACGGCGCAGCACTTCCAGGATCACATCCTTGGCAGAGACCCAGGGCTTTAAGTAGCCGGTCAGATTGATGCGGGTCATGGTGGGCATGGGGATATAGTAGGTACCGCCGCCCATGGCTACGGCCACATCCATACCACCTGCGCCCATAGCTAGCATACCGATACCGCCGCCGGTGGGGGTGTGGCTGTCAGAGCCGATCAAGGTCTTGCCCGGAATGCCAAAGCGCTCCAGGTGCACCTGGTGGCAAATACCGTTGCCCGGGCGGGAGAAGTAAATGCCGTGCTTCTTCGTCACGGTCTGAATGTATCTGTGGTCGTCGGCGTTCTCAAAGCCGGTTTGCAGGGTGTTGTGGTCGATGTATGCCACGGAGCGCTCGGTTTTGACCCGATCGACCCCCATAGCCTCGAATTCCAGGTACGCCATGGTACCGGTTGCGTCCTGCGTAAGGGTTTGGTCAATTTTCAGCCCAATTTCCTGTCCGGGGATCATTTCACCCTCGACCAGGTGGGATTTGATCAATTTTTGTGCAAGTGTAAGACCCATTGTTCAAAAAACCTCCTGAGTTGTTCAAAGAATTGTCAAACCCCATTTTATAATAAATCGGCGGCAATGTCAATTAGAATAAAGATTTAATAATTAGATTTCATTATATTGTTGAATTTCTGCCCGCCTTATGCTAAAATTATCGTTGAATGTGGAGAAACGGGCATACTAATTCCGGGAGGAATGGTATGCCGCACACAAACGAGGATACAGAAAAGGAAATAGAGAACGAAGAAGTTCAGACGGAAGATCTGCAACCCAATTTGCAGACCGGCTCCATCACGGTACAGAAGGACGGCCATTTTATTCACTGCTTAACGGTGATCGGTCAGATCGAGGGCCACTATATTTTGCCCAGCCAAAATAAGACCACCAAGTACGAGCATGTAATCCCGCAGCTGGTGGCCATTGAAGAAAGCGACGATGTAGAGGGCCTGCTGATTATTCTCAACACCGTGGGCGGCGATGTGGAGGCAGGGCTGGCCATTGCCGAGCTGCTGTCCACCATGCGAACACCCACCGCCTCTCTGGTGCTGGGTGGCGGCCACTCCATCGGCGTGCCCCTGGCGGTGTCCTGCCGGCGCAGTTTTATTGTGCCCAGCGCCACCATGACGGTGCACCCGGTGCGTATGAACGGCCTGGTACTGGGCGTGCCCCAGACCCTGTCTTATTTTGAGAAAATGCAGGATCGGATTGTGCGCTTTATTGCGCATAATGCCAAGATCAGCGCAGACGATTTCCGTGCCCTGATGATGAAGACCGGGGAACTGGTGATGGATGTGGGCACGGTGCTGGACGGTGCCGGTGCTGTGGACTGCGGGCTCATTGACCAAATGGGCGGTCTTAGTGACGCACTTGTGTTTCTCAACCGCACCATTGAGGAGGAGCACCATGCTGTGGACGGTCATTAGCCAGGCGGATGTGTTCTACCAGGCGGCGCAGGGCAGCCGGGCGCCCCGCTCCAGTAACCCTTTTGACTACCTGAACAACGGGTACAGTCTGGAGGGCGCTTCTTTGTTCGGAGGGCAGGATCATGTGGTTTTTAACTGCGATATTTCAAGCCGTCGCACAGGCAGTCACCTGGGTACTCCCGGTGTCTGAAAGTGGGCATTCGGCGATTTTTCACGATTTTTCCGGTCGGTTTAGCGGCAATGGCAGCGAGCTGACCGGGCTGGTACATATTGGTATTGCACTGGGTATCTTCTTGGTGTTCATTAAGCTGTTTGTGCGGCTGTTTGGCGAGTTTATCGCCTTTTTCAAAGATGCGTTTGCAAAGCAAAATCCCTTTGTAAACCCCGGCGGTGTACGCCGGTTTATGTTCGGCACGGTGCTGGGCTTTTTGCCGATGGTTTTGCTGTTGGTGCCGGCAGGCAAGTACGGCAATGTGTACGGCCTGTTTCGCAGCATGGGTTATAACGGCACACTGCTGGACGAGGGTGTGTTTTTCGCCCTCACAGGCGGGCTTATTCTGCTGGCGCTGTTGCAAATGAAAAAGCACGGTCCCCAAAAGAATGTGGACTGGTACGCCGCTTTAATCTTGGGGTTTGCCGCTGCCTTTTCCCTGCCCATTGCCGGGCTGTCCTATATGGGCGCGCTATTCTGCCTGGGTGTGATGATGGGCGTGGCACGCAAAATCTCTTACCGCTTTGCGGCGGTGTCCAGCGTGCTGACCCTGTTGGTGCTGGGCGTGGTGGAAATTTGCACCTGCGTGACTTATGTAAACATCATTGCCGGTATTTTGGCGGTGGTAATCAGCGCGGCGGTGACCTATTTTATGGTGAAGCTGATGCTGTGGATCTTGCACGGGGGCAAGCTTAAGGCGTTTGCCTATTACGATTTTGCCCTGGCCGGTGTGTGCGTCGTGGTGGGCATTTTTGAACTGATTTTACGATAATTTTAGCTTTTAAGGACAGATAAAATGGCGAATGTACAAAAGAAGAATGCCCGGGGTCATCGCCGGGAAGAAAAGAAAGCTGCGGCCCGCGGGACTGCTCCGGCACCAAAAAAGCGCACGAAGGCGGAACAGGCTCGTTGGGAGCAAATGGAGCTGGAAGCCCAAGCGGCTGCCGCCAAGCGTCAGGAGAACATCAGCCGTATTGTCGGCGTGGCAATTTTTGCCTTGTCAGTGATTTTTTTCTTCGTTGCGGTGATCGGCGGCGACGGCGCATGGAAAGTGGTACATAATGTGTACTTAGGGCTGTTTGGCATGTTGGCGGCCGTGTTGTTTCCCATACTGGCGGTGGCGATCATTCTCCTTTATTCCTACAAGGAGAACAAGGCCAAAAAACGCGCGATGGAAGAGGGGACAGCAGCACAAAAGTCCCCCGTGTCTCCCCGAGAGCTGATCGCCAAGGGTGTGGAGAGTGTGATTATCGTGCTGCTGATTGCAGCACTGATCCATATTATTGAGAACCCTACCGGGTTGAAATTTGCAGACAGCGTGAAGTTGGGCTACACCCAGGCGCCTTATGAATTTAACGGCGGCTTTTTCGGTGCGCTTATCGGTTGGGCACTGCTGACCTTTGGCAAGGCACCGGCCATTATCGTGGATTTGGTGCTGCTGGTGGTGGACTTTATGCTGCTGGCGCGGCTGACGGTGATGCAGTTCTTAAACGGCGCGGCACAACCCGCAAAGAAAGCCTATGAAAAGGCAGGGGATGCCATTGAGGTGTATCGGGAGCGCCGCCAGGCCAATATTGATGTGCCCCTGGACGCGCACGCCCCCGGTGAACAGGAGACGGAGGAGGAGCCGCCTGCGCAAAAAGGCAAAAAGAAGAATACGGACGCTGTGGATACAGACAGTATTGTAAAAGAACTGAACCAGAAGCACAGCAAAAAAATAGCAGAGAAAAAACAGTCTGCCCCGGAAAAGGCCAAGTCCTTGGATGAGATTGTGGACAAGGCCACCGAGGAGGCCGATCCGAAGAAAACGGATCCGTCGGAAGTCTTTACCGTCACGGATGCCCAAATGGAAGCGGGCGTGGCAGATTATAAGCTGCCGCCGGTATCCCTGCTGACCCCTGCCCAGCATAAGTCGGTAAAAGATGTGAGCGGGGAGCTGAAATCCAATGCGGAGCGGCTGATCGACACCCTCCATTCCTTTAATGTGGACGCTACCATTACGGACATTAGCCGCGGTCCCACGGTGACCCGGTATGAGCTGAAACCGGCTGCCGGTGTGCGTATTTCTAAAATCACCAATTTGTCCGACGATATTGCTCTGAATTTGGCGGCCACCCATGTGCGTATTGAGGCCCCCATTCCCGGCAAAGCGGCGGTGGGTATCGAGGTGCCCAATTCCGTAAAAAGCGGCGTATCTATGCGCGAGCTGATCGACACGCCGGAGTTTGGCAAGCAGCGGTCGATGCTGTCTGTGGGCCTTGGACGGGATATTTCCGGCGATGCGGTGTACTGTGATGTGGCAAAGATGCCCCATCTGCTGATCGCCGGTACCACCGGTTCCGGTAAGTCCGTGTGTATGAACAGCATTATTGTGTCTATTTTGTATCGTGCCAAGCCGGATGAGGTGAAGTTGGTACTGATTGACCCTAAAAAAGTGGAGTTTAGCAAGTATTCCGGCATCCCCCATTTGTTGGTGCCGGTGGTGACCGATCCCCGCAAGGCGGCAGGTGCGCTGGGCTGGGCTGTGTCTGAGATGCTCAAGCGTTACCAGACCTTTAGTGACACCGGCGTACGGGATATTGAGGGCTATAACAAATATGTGAAGAAGCATGAGGATATGCAGCCCATGCCTAAGATCGTCATTTGCATTGATGAGTTATCCGACTTGATGATGGCGGCGCCTAAGGAGATCGAGGACTCTATCTGCCGTTTGGCACAGATGGCACGTGCAGCGGGTATGCACCTGGTGATCGCCACTCAGCGCCCATCCGTAGATGTAATTACCGGTCTGATCAAGGCCAACATTTCGTCTCGAATTGCGCTGACCGTCAGCTCGCAGATTGACTCCCGTACCATTTTGGACGCCTCCGGCGCCGAGAAGCTGCTGGGCTACGGCGATATGCTGTACGCGCCCATCGGCTCCTCCAAGCCCATTCGTGTGCAGGGCTGCTATATCAGCGATGAAGAAGTGGAATCCCTGTGCGATTTTGTAAAGAGCCAGGGCGAGAGCCAGTACAGCGACGAAATTCAAAAAGAGATTGAGGCCAAGGCTGTGCAGGATAAAAAAAGTCCCTTTGAGGGCGACGAGAGTGCGGAACAGCTGGATCCCCGCTTTGAGGAAGCGGTGGAGATCGTGCTGGAGACCGGCACCGCCTCTACCTCTTTTTTGCAGCGCAAGCTGTCCGTAGGGTATGCCCGCGGGGCAAAAATTATGGACCAGCTGGAAGAGAAGGGGATCATCGGTCCCCAGGACGGCGCTAAAAAGCGTGAAGTGCGGATCAACAAACAGCAGTGGCTGGAAATGCAGAACCAAGGCCCGGCACCGAAAATGAATGCAGAGACCGCTGAGCAAATGCGCTTTGAGGAAGCAGAGTCAGACGAGGACCAAACCGATGCAGAATGATTTTTTACCCATTACTCCGGCAGAAATGCGCGAGCGAGGGTGGAAACAACCGGATTTTGTGTATGTGACGGGTGACGCCTATGTGGATCACCCGTCCTTTGGTGCTGCTATTATTACCCGCTTGCTGGAGAGCCAGGGGTTCAAGGTGGTGGTGCTCAGCCAGCCGGACTGGCACAGCGTGCGGGACTTTCAGAAATTCGGGCGGCCCAAGTATGCTTTTTTGATCACTGCCGGGAATATCGACTCTATGGTGGCGCACTATACCGCCGCTAAGAAGCTGCGCCACGACGACGCATATACTGCCGGTGGCAAGCACGGCAAGCGCCCGGATCGGGCGGTGAATGTGTACACCCGCCTGGCAAAAGAGGCCTACCCGGACTGTCCGGTGATTTTAGGTGGGCTGGAGGCGTCCCTGCGCCGCTTTGCGCATTACGATTACTGGGACGACGCCATTCGACCCTCTGCGCTGGTGGACTCCGGCGCTGATCTGCTGATCTACGGTATGGGAGAGAAGCAGGTAACGGAGATCGCCCGCCGCCTGCGAGCGGGTGAGCCGGTGGGCAGTATGCATGACATTCGGGGCACCATGTATGCGGTGCCCACCAAAGACACACCCTTTGGCGGGGTGGAGTGTCCCTCCTTTGAGAATGTGTGTGCCTCTAAAAAGGAATATGCCCGCTCTTGCCGACTGGAGCAGGACGAGCAGGATCATGTGCGGGGCAAGCTGCTTAAGCAGCGCCACGGCAAGGTGATGGTGGTGCAAAATCCGCCCATGGAGCCGCTGACCACCTCGGAGCTGGACCGGGTGTACAGCCTGCCGTATATGCGGGCGTACCATCCCAGTTATGAGAAGTTGGGCGGTGTGCCGGGCATTGAAGAAGTGCGCTTTTCCATTACCCACAATCGGGGATGTTTCGGCGCTTGCAATTTCTGTTCCATTGCATTCCATCAAGGGCGCTATGTGACCTCTCGCAGCAAAAAAAGCCTGCTGATTGAAGCACAAAAGATTACCCAAATGCCGGACTTCAAGGGCTATATTCATGATGTGGGCGGCCCCACCGCCAACTTCCGCCACCCTAGCTGCGCCTTGCAGGAGCAGCACGGCCTGTGCAAGGGCAAAAAATGCTTGGCGCCGAAACCATGCCCTAATTTGCAGGCGGACCACCGGGAATATTTGGACATTCTTCGGGCGCTGCGGCAGGTGGATGGAGTCAAGAAAGTGTTTATCCGCAGCGGTATTCGCTATGATTATCTGCTTTGCGACCCGGACGACAGCTTTTTCCGGGAGTTGGTGCAGCACCATGTGAGCGGCCAGCTGAAAGTGGCACCGGAGCACTGCTCCGCTGCGGTGCTGGACAAAATGGGCAAGCCCCATATTGAAGCGTATATTGAGTTTTCCCGCCGGTATTTTACTTACACCGGCCAAATCCAAAAGGAGCAGTATCTGGTGCCGTATTTGATGAGCTCGCACCCCGGCTCCCGGTTGGACGATGCCATTGAACTGGCGTGTTTCTTAAAGAAAAATCACATTCGCCCGGAGCAGGTGCAGGACTTTTATCCCACCCCGGGTACCATCTCCACCTGTATGTTCTATACGGAGCTGGATCCGTACACCATGGAGCCGGTCTATGTGGCAAAGAACGCCCACGATAAGGCACTTCAGCGGGCACTGCTTCAGTATTATAATCCTAAGAACTATGCGTTGTGCGCGCAGGCACTGCGTCGAGCCCATCGTACAGATCTGATCGGCAATGGCCCTAAGTGTCTGATCCCGGCAGCGCCGCCCGGCGGACGACCGGATGACCGTTCCGGTGGTAAAGCAAAGGGGAGCGTGCGCGGCTACGGAAAGCTGGTTGGCGGAAACAATCGCTTTGACGGAAAGTCCGCACAGCGTAAACCCTATGGCAACCGATCCGGAAAAAAGAAATAGAAATGAAAAAAGCACGACAGCTGAAGCTGTCGTGCTTTTTGGTGCGGGTAACAGGGGTCGAACCTGCACGGTTGCCCACAGGAACCTAAATCCTGCGTGTCTGCCAATTCCACCATACCCGCATAACGGCTCTTATTTTAGCATTTTGTGCTAAAAAAATCAAGTATAAAAAAAGCGAAGCCGCAAAGCTCCGCTCTTTATTCCGCCCAGCCGCCGTGTGACGAGAATAACCTGCATCTCAAGCAGGTGGGTGACCGCCGTTCGGTTTTGTGCTTCCATCGTCCCCGCAGGGGAGGCCTGCATACCCGCCGACCGAGCAGGAAACCCTTGTAAAAAATTGTTCGGGTTATTAAATCACACGGTTGTCGAGAAGGGCAGAACAGATGTTCTGTTCTTTATTCTTACTGCTCCGGCTCAAAATATTCTACATCATATTTCTTTTCTACCATAGCCATCAGAATATCGGAGACCTGCTCAAATTCCATCTCGTCCTCGATCTCGGCCAGATATTCCTCGCCGTTTTCCTCCAGCACTTTCAGAATAATGACTTCGTTGTCTGCCTCTACGATTTCTTCCGCCTCATCGTGGTACTCGGTGATGGCCACATACACATCGTCGTCCGTCTCGTACCGCTCCAGCAGTTCAAACACAATCTCGTTGCCGTCGTCGTCGGTCACAGAGATCAGGTCCGGTTCGTACAGTTCTTTGTTATCGCTCATAGTTCTCACGCCTTTCTTTTTGCATTATACTCTATTTGCCCATTGCCGTCAATGGCTATTTTGTGGTTGGCGGGGAACAAACCCCATATTTTGCGTAATGTGGAAAATCATTATCAGTAATGCACAAAAAAATCAAAAAAATATGTAAAAACCTATTGACAACTGCCAACTTTGGTGCTACTATGTAGTTGAACACAGGAGATAAGCCTTAGGAAGTAGTTAAGGCGTGTTCAATCTAATAAGGAGGTCGGTCCAATGGAGAGTGAACCCTTTCAGCAGACCGCCTGTACCGCTCGTCAATAGAGTATAACGGATTTGTGTATGGACAGAGTGCAAATCGGAATTGCACGGCGCACACAAGCTCAAGTGAGCAAAGTAAGAGTTATCATGCAGGATTGATTGGAACGGCAGGCGCTGATTCAACTGAATAGTAAAGGTATATATCGGTCATCCACCTGCAAGTGACCTGGGAGTACCGCCAGGCGGTGCTTTCATAGATGATGTATTTTACGACCAGGTGAATTCCAATGGAGAAGTAAATTTCGTTTTTTCAACTTTAATATTTGTCAAAATCTAAAAAACGAGGTACGGTCCAATGGGCTAAACAGTGTGTACGTTATGTGCCGAAAATAAAAATTAAATAATAAGTGGACATACGCTCCGGGTGTTGCAAGGCATCCGGAGTTGTTTTTTGTTTGCGGCTGTTGCTGTTTTATCCGTGTTATGTGATTTCTTTAACCGATTTGCATACTTTTGTGCATGCAAAATCCCGGCTGCCGCTTGACAAGGGGCGGCGGTTTTGGTACTATAATACCGATAGAAACGGCTAGGAACGGAAGGAGTACCCCATGACGGCGGCATAGAGAGCTTGTGGTCGGTGCAAACAGGCGCGCCCAGTGCGGGAAGGTAGTCCGGGAGCCGGTGCGGTGAAAGGCAGTAGTCGCACCCGTGTGCCGCGTTAAGGCAAGAGCGGCGCGCTTTGGCGCGCAATTTGAGTGGTACCGCGGAAGTTCAGTTCCGTCTCATTATGAGACGGGGCTTTTTTATTTTTGTAAGGAGCAAAAAAATATGGCAAAAGAGTTGGACAAACAGTACAGCCCCCAAAATGTGGAGGACCGCACCTATAAATTCTGGTGCGATCACAAGTATTTTCACGCTGAGGTGAACCCGGACAAGAAACCCTACACCATCGTGATCCCACCGCCGAACATTACCGGCCAGCTGCACATGGGTCACGCGTTGGACGAGACTTTGCAGGATATTCTCATCCGCTGGCGCCGTATGGAGGGTTACGAGACCCTGTGGCTGCCGGGCACGGACCACGCGTCCATTGCAACGGAGGCCAAGATCGTAGAGGCCATGCGCAAAGAGGGCATCACCAAAGAGGAGATCGGCCGGGAGAAGTTCTTGGAGCGTGCCTGGGAGTGGAAAGCCCAGTACGGCGGCCGCATTGTGGAGCAGCTAAAAAAGCTTGGCTCCTCCTGCGACTGGGATCGGGAGCGTTTTACTCTGGACGAAGGATGCAGCAAGGCCGTGCGCGAGGTCTTTTGCAAGCTGTACGATAAGGGCCTGATTTACCGGGGTGAGCGCATCATTAACTGGTGCCCCCACTGCCTGACCTCGATCTCTGACGCAGAGGTGGAGTACGAGGATCAGGCCGGTCACTTCTGGCACCTGCGCTATCCCTTTAAGGACGGCAGCGGCTACCTGGAGCTGGCCACCACCCGACCGGAGACCCTGCTGGGCGATACAGCCGTGGCGGTGAACCCCAATGACGAGCGTTATAAAGATATGGTAGGCAAGACCCTGATCCTGCCCATCGTGCATAGAGAGATTCCCGTGATTGCCGATGATTATGTGGATATTGAGTTCGGTACAGGTGTTGTGAAGATCACCCCGGCCCATGACCCTAACGACTTTGAGGTGGGGCTGCGCCACAATTTAGAGGTCATCAATGTTCTGACCCCGGACGCCAAGATCGTGGATGATTATCCCAAGTACGCCGGTATGGATCGCTACGAGGCTCGTAAGGCCATTGTCGAGGATCTGCAAGCCGAGGGCGCTTTGGTGGAGATTGAGGATTACAGCCACAATGTAGGCACATGCTACCGCTGTGGTACCACCGTGGAGCCGCGGGTTAGCAAGCAGTGGTTCGTGAAGATGGAGCCGCTGGCAAAACCGGCTGTGGAGGTGGTCAGAAACGGGGAAGTGAAGTTTGTTCCCGAGCGGTTTGACAAGACCTACTTCCACTGGATGGAGAATATTAAGGACTGGTGTATCTCTCGTCAGCTGTGGTGGGGTCATCGTATTCCCGCCTATTACTGCGACGATTGCGGTGAGGTGATGGTGTCTGCCCAGGAAGTGCATACTTGCTCTAAGTGCAGCAGCAACCATGTGCACCAGGATCCGGACACCCTGGATACCTGGTTTTCCTCCGCCTTGTGGCCGTTTTCTACCCTTGGTTATCCGGACGATACCAAGGAACTGGAGTATTTCTATCCCACGGATACGCTGGTCACCGGCTACGACATTATCTTCTTCTGGGTGGCCAGAATGATCTTCTCCGGTGTGGAGCACATGGGGCAGGTGCCCTTCCACACGGTGCTGATCCACGGCCTGGTGCGTGACGCACAGGGTCGCAAGATGAGTAAGTCCCTGGGCAACGGTATTGATCCGCTGCTGGTGATCGACCAGTACGGCGCCGATGCCTTGCGCTTTACGTTGGCTACCGGCAATGCGCCGGGCAACGATATGCGCTTCTCCGACGAGAAGGTAAAGGCCTCCCGCAACTTTGCAAACAAGCTGTGGAACGCCGCCCGCTTTGTGCTGATGTATCTGGGCAATGATTACAGCTATCCGGGTCTACCGAAGGATCTGGCTATTGAGGACAAGTGGATCCTCTCCAAGGTCAATACCCTGGCTAAGGAAGTGACGGACAACCTGGAGCGGTTTGAACTGGGTATCGCTGTTGCCAAGCTGTATGATTTTATTTGGGATGTGTTCTGCGACTGGTATATTGAGATTGCCAAGATCCGTTTGCAGTCTGGCGAAGGCGCCGATACTGCCAAGGCGGTGCTGGTGTATGTGCTGACGGATATTCTGAAGTTGCTGCACCCCTTTATGCCCTTTATTACAGAAGAAATCTATCAGGCTATTCCGCACGATACGGAGTCCATTATGATCTCCAAGTGGCCGGAATATGACCCGACGCTGTCCTTTGCGGATGAGGAAGCTCAGATGGAGAAGATTATGGACGCCATTCGGGCCATCCGTAACCGCCGGGCGGAGATGAATATCCCCCCCAGCAAAAAGTCCAAGGTCTATGTGGAGACCGCCTTTGCCGATGTGTTCGCCGTAGGCAGTGAGTTTATCAAGCGGTTGGCCTATGCTTCCGATGTGGAGATCGCAGACGCCTTTGGTGACCTGGGCAACACGGTGACCATTGTTACCAACGACGCCAAGATTTATATTCCTCTGGGCGATCTGGTGGACTTTGAGGCAGAGGCCAAGCGCCTGCAAAAGGAACTGGCTGCTGCCGAGGAAAAGCTGGCCTTTATCAACAAGAAGCTGGACAACCCGGGCTTTGTGAACAAAGCACCGGAGAAAGTGGTCCAGCAGAACCGGGACGAGGCTGCCAAGCTGACGGAAAAGATCGCTAACTTGCGCTCCTCCCTGGAAAATTTGGGCAAGTAAAATGACCTACGAAGCAGCAATTCAATTGATCAAACAAAAGCAAAGCCTCGGCGTGCAGCCGGGGCTTTCCCGCATGTTGGCGGCTATGGAAAAGACCGGCAATGTGCAAAAGAAATTGCAGGTGATCCATGTGGCGGGCACCAACGGCAAGGGCACCGTTTGCGCTGCTGTGGCCGATGGTCTGCGCCGTGCCGGGTACCGGGTGGGCGTGTTCAGCTCCCCCTGGGTCACGGACTTTCGCGAGCAGATCACCGTGGACGGCCGGATGATTCCCAAGCAGGACTTTGCGGACTGTGTAGAGGTCTTTGCGAAGGAACCGTTGACGGAGTTTGAACTGATTACGGCAGTGATGTATCTGTACTTTTACCGTTGCGGGGTGGATTACGCAGTGGTAGAGTGCGGTATGGGCGGTGCAGGAGATTGCACCAATGTGCTGGCTCACCCCACAGTGTGTGCCTTTGCCAAGGTGGCGCTGGACCATACGGCGTTTTTGGGCGATACGGTAGAGGCCATCGCTCGGGAAAAGAGCGGCATTATCAAGCCCGGTTGCCCGGTGGTGCTGTACCCCCATATTGCCGCCAAAGATGTATTTTTAGAGCAGTGTCGAGCGCTGCATTGCCCTGTGACGGAAGCTGCCGAGCATGGTGACCCGATTGCGGATGATTTGGCGGTGGCCGGGGAAGTGCTGCGCCTGCTGGGCGTGGATACCACGCCGGGGCTGCCTATGTTGCCCGCCCGGCGGGAGCACTTTGGCGAAAATTTGTTACTGGACGGCGCCCACAATCCGGACGGTGCTGCGGCGCTGCTGCTCCATTTGCCTACGGATCGTCCCATTGCTGCCGTACTGGCGATGATGGAGGATAAGGACATTGACGGCTATCTCTGTCAGGTGCTGCCCCGGTGTCGTCGAGTGATTGCCACCACCGTGCCCGGTATGGGGCGTGCATTGTCTGCGGCAGATTTGGCGGCGGCGGCGCGAAAGTATTGCCCCCATGTGACCGCAGAGCCGAATCCACACCGGGCGCTGGCGGCAGCCAAGGCGGACGGCGACTTTGTTTTGATCTGCGGTTCTTTTTATTTAGCACGGGAGATCAGAAAAGATTTGATCTAAAACACAATACGGCAAATTCTGCAAAACCGGTCTGTTACAGTGTAAACAGACCGGTATTTTTTTGGAGTGATGGTATGAATGTAACTTTAGAGAGCAGCGGCAATTTGCTCATTGCCTATCTGTTTGGCGAGATCGACCACCATACCGCCGTTGCGGTGCGCAGCCAGATCGACAGCGCCATACAGGACAAGTTGCCCGGCCACCTGATCTTGGATTTTAAGAATGTCACATTTATGGATTCCAGCGGCATTGGGCTGGTGATGGGTCGCTATCGGCTGGTGCACAGCTATCAAGGCACGGTGGAGATCAAGAATGTGACCGCCCGCACCAAAAAGATTATGGAGCTGGCGGGGCTGGGGAGCATTGCACTGATAAAGGAGAACGAAGATGAAAAAGACCAATGAATTTCGCTTGACTTTGGACGCTCGTAGTGTCAATGAGGGCTTTGCAAGAGTGGCGGTGTCTGCCTTTGCGGCACCGCTGGATCCCACCTTGGAGGAGCTGGCGGACTTGAAAACCGCCGTGTCAGAGGCGGTGACCAACTGCATTGTCCACGGCTATAAGGATTGCTGCGGCAAGATCTATATACATACGGTGCTGCTGGATCCGCCGGCGGTGCGGGTAACCGTGCGGGACAAGGGCTGTGGTATCGCCGATGTGCCGCAAGCCATGACCCCGCTTTATACCACCGGGGAGGGAGAGCGCGCCGGGCTGGGCTTTACGGTGATGGAGAGCTTTTGCGACAAGCTGCGAGTCACTTCTAAGCCGGGCAAGGGCACCACTGTGGTGCTGGAAAAACGCATTACCGGCAAGCAAAAATGGTAACTGCGGAGCGGGAGCGGCAAATCCGAGAGAACCTGGGGCTGGTGCATACCGTTGCCAATCGCTTTCGCGGGCGGGGCATTGAGTACGACGATCTGTACCAGTCCGGCTGTGTGGGGCTGATCAAGGCGGTGGATCGGTTTGACCCGACCCTGGGGTATGCGTTCTCTACCTATGCAGTGCCGGTGATCATCGGCGAGATCAAGCGTCTGTTTCGGGACGGCGGCGCCGTGAAGGTCAGCCGGGTGCTTAAGGAAAAGGCGCTCCACGCCGCGCGACTGCGGGAGGACTTTCTGCGCCGAGAGGGGCGGGAGCCGACCATTGGCGAACTGGCGGAGCTGCTGTCTTGCGACCCGGCAGAGGCGGCGGAGATCGTGGGTGTTATGCAGCCTACGGTGTCCATCAACAGTGCCGGTGAGGACGGCGATGCCACACTGGATATTCCGGTGGACGACAGCGAACAACTGTTTGATCGGCTGACCGTTTTGCAAGCCATGGACGGTTTGGAAAAAAGCGAGCAAATGCTGGTGGAGCTGCGCTATTATAAGGGTTTGACCCAGTGCAAAACGGCGGAAATTCTGGGCCTGTCCCAAGTGCAGGTTTCCCGTAAAGAAAAAGCCGTCCTGCAAAAAATGCGCCGTGTCATGGACGGATAAAGCAAAAAGCTATAAAGAAAAAAGGCACAGCGTAATGCTGTGCCTTTTGATATATACTTGTTAGTTTTTCAGGCTATGGAGCGGAGCGGGGATCTTGCCGCCGCGGTTGATGAACTTGGCGGGGGAGCCGGTGTTCACTTTCATTACAGGGCCGGCGCCCAGCAGGCCGCCGAACTCCAGCTCGTCGCCTACCTGCTTGCCGATGGCGGGAATCACGCGCACGGCGGTGGTCTTGCAGTTGACCATACCGATGGCGGCCTCGTCGGCGATAATGCCGCTGATCACCTCCGGCGTGGTGTCGCCGGGGATGACGATCATATCCAGACCCACGGAGCAAACAGCGGTCATGGCTTCCAGCTTCTCAATGGTCAGCGCGCCACAGCGGGCTGCGTCGATCATACCAGCGTCCTCAGATACCGGGATAAAGGCTCCGGACAGGCCGCCTACGCTGGAGGAGGCCATCACGCCGCCTTTCTTGACAGCATCGTTGAGCATAGCCAGGCAAGCTGTGGTGCCTGCGCCGCCGCACTTTTCCAGGCCAATCTCTTCCAAAATATGGGCCACGGAGTCGCCTACCGCCGGGGTGGGGGCTAGGGACAGGTCCACAATGCCAAAGGGCACGCCCAGCCGCCGAGAGGCCTCTACGCCTACCAGCTGACCCATACGGGTGACTTTAAAGGCGGTCTTTTTAATCAGCTCTGCAATATCGTTAATGGAGTAGTCCGGGAACTTGGCAACAGCCGCGCGCACCACACCGGGGCCGGACACACCCACATTGATCACGCAGTCCGGCTCGGACACACCGTGAAAAGCACCGGCCATAAAGGGGTTATCCTCCGGGGCGTTGCAAAACACAACCAGCTTGCCGGCGCCGATACAGTCGTTCTCTTTGGTCAGCTCTGCGGCTTCCTTGACCTTTTGACCCATCAGCTTTACCGCGTCCATATTGATACCGGCTTTGGTGGAACCGATGTTTACGGAGGAGCAAATGTGCTCCGTCTCTGCCAGTGCGCGGGGAATGGAGTCAATCAGCTCCCGGTCGCCGGCGGCAAATCCCTTTTGTACCAGGGCACTGTAACCGCCGATAAAGTTCACCCCGATGGTGCGGGCTGCTTTTTCCAGCGCCAGGGCGTACTTTACCGGGTCGCCGCCGCTGATGCCTGCCATAATGGCAATGGGGGTCACGCTGACTCGCTTGTTGATAATAGGAATACCGTATTCCCGCTCAATGTCCTCGCCGGTCTGGACCAGCTTCTCCGCCTTAGTGCAAATTTTGTCATACACCTTGGCGCAAGCCTTGTCAATATCCGTATCAGCACAGTCTAAAAGGGAAATGCCCATGGTGGTGGTACGAATGTCCAGGCACTCGTCCTGGATCATACGAATGGTTTCTAAAATATCGTAAGTATTGATCAATGGAGTGCCTCCTGTTAAATCTTGTGCATGGAGTTAAAAATATCCTCATGCATCACATGGATAGAAAGATTGCTTTCTTTGCCAAAGTTCTCCAATTCGCCGGACAGGGCGGAGAGGGAAGTGTTGCACCGGGTCAGGTCCGCCATCATAATCATGCAGAACATTTCCTGCAAGATGGACTGGGTCACTTCTACAATATTCACCTGGTGTTCGGCACAGATGGCAGACACCTTGGCAAGAATGCCCACGGTATCTTTACCTACAACTGTGATGACTGCTCTCATTATCAAGACCTCCGTTTTGTCTTTTATTTTCTAATGATTATAACAAAGATGTAAAATTTTTTCAATAAAAGCGCAAAATATATTTTCAACTTCCGCCGATTGTGGTAAAATACTGTGCAACAAGCGGATTGGAGATGAAATTGTGCATTACGAAAATTTGGTAGACCTGCACACCCACTCAGATCATTCCTTTGACGGCAAACAGTCCTGTATGCTGCTGTGCGAGACGGCGGTGGCCAAGGGCGCGTCCTGTATTGCCATTACCGATCACTGCGAGATTGACTCAAAGACTGAGGACTTTCGCGCGCTGTGTACCAATCAGTATGTAGAGACCTTTGAGTGCAAGCGGTACTTTGAGGGTCAACTGCTGGTGCTCCAGGGGATTGAGCTGGGCCAGGCCATTTATAATATCCCGCTGGCAAATCATATTTTGGATAAGTTTAATTATGATTTTGTGCTTGGCTCCATCCATAATCTGCCGGAGATGGAAGACTTCTTTTTTATGGATTATAAGGATAAAGATGTTTATGACCTGCTGAGCCGGTATTTTCAAAAGGAACTGGAGTTGGCAAAATGGGACGGCTTTGACTCGCTGGCGCACCTGACCTACCCACTGCGGTATATGGTTGGGGAGCAGAAGATCCCGGTGGATATGACCCGGTTTGACGATGTGATCGGCGAGATCTTTGAAACGCTTATTAAGAACCATAAAGCCTTGGAAATCAACACCAGCGGCATTGCCATGCCTCTGGGTGACACCCTGCCCGGTGAGGCGTACATACAGCGCTTTCACGATATGGGCGGGCAGTATATCACCGTTGGGTCGGACGCCCATGTGCCGGAAAAGCTGTGCGGCAATGTGGACAAGGGTATGGCACTGGCCAAGAAGTGTGGGTTTGACTATGTAACCATCTTCAACCGCCGGGAGCCTATGCTGGTGCCCATTGCGTAAACACAAGGAGAGAAAACGATATGATGGATGAACTGTTAAGTTTGATCAAAGAGAATCCGCGCCTGACCAATGCAGAGTTGGCGGCGGCGCTGGATCGGGACGAAGCGCAGGTGGCACAGCAGGTGCGCCAATATGAAGCGGACGGCGTGATCAAAGGCTATTGCGCCATTTTGGATAAGGAAAAAGCCGGGGACGAAACGGTGACTGCACTGATCGAAATCAAAGTGCAGCCCAAGTTCGGTCACGGCTTTGACGATATTGCCCGGCGCATTGCGGCGCTGGAAGAAGTGGAGAGCATTTTCCTGATGAGCGGTGGGTATGACCTGTGCTGCCTGGTGACGGACAAGTCCTTCCAGGAGGTGTCCATGTTCGTTGCCAGCCGTCTGTCGCCCATGGAAGATGTGGTGTCTACCGCCACCCACTTTATCCTAAAGAAGTATAAAGAGCAGGGCATGCTCTTTGCACAGAAGAATACGGACGATCGGGGGAATATTTCTCTGTGATCCAATATGAAAATGATATGAATCCCGCTCTTTGCAATGTAAAACCCAGCGGTATCCGCAAGTTCTTTTCCATTGCAGAGGAGATGGATAACGTGATTTCCCTTGGCGTGGGCGAGCCGGACTTTTTGACCCCCTGGCATATCCGCCGAGAGGGGATCGACTCCTTAGACCGGGGCGCTACCCGCTACACTGCCAACGCCGGGCTGCTGTCCCTGCGGCAGGAGATCTGTGCCTTCTATGCCCGCCGGTATCATTTGCAGTACAGGGCTGAAAATCAGGTGCTGGTGACAGTTGGCGGCTCCGAAGGCATTGATATGGCCATCCGCACATTGGTGTGCCCCGGTGATGAGGTGCTGGTGGTGGAGCCGTCCTTTGTGTGCTACAAACCGCTGGTGGAGGTTAGCGGCGGCGTGGCTGTGCCGCTGGTAACGAAGGAAGAAGACCACTTCCGTCTGACGGCTGCCGCGCTGGAAGCTGCTATTACGCCTAAGACCAAGCTGCTGGTGTTCCCATACCCCAACAATCCCACCGGTGCGGTGATGCGCCGGGAGAACTTGGAGCCTATTTGTCGAGTGCTGCAAAAGCACAAGATTTATGTGCTGTCCGATGAGATTTACAGCGAGCTGACCTACGGCGGTGCGGATCACACCTCCATTGCTGCCATGCCCGGCATGGCAGAGCGCACGGTGGTTATCAACGGTTTTTCCAAGACCTATTCCATGACCGGCTGGCGCCTGGGTTATGCACTGGGGCCTGCGCCTATTATTCAGCAGATGACCAAGCTGCACCAGTTTGCCATTATGTCCGCCCCTACCACCAGTCAAACGGCTGCCATTGAGGCGCTGCGCCATGGGGACGGGGACATTGATAAAATGCGTCGGGATTATGATATGCGCCGCCGCTTTACCGTGCACGCATTTCGTGAGATCGGGCTGCCCTGTTTTGAGCCGGAGGGAGCGTTTTATTTGTTCCCTTGCATTCAATCCACCGGCCTTAGCTCCGAGGAATTTTGCGAGCGGCTCATTTATTCCAAGCGGGTGGCTGTGGTGCCCGGCAACGCCTTTGGCGACTGCGGCGAGGGCTTTATCCGCGTGTCTTACTGCTATTCTATTGAGAACATTAAAGAGGCTGTCACCCGTATCGGTGAATTTGTGAAAGAATTAGAGGACGAGCATGACCGTTAAACGCGTAGAAGTGCTGGCGTATGCCAAGATCAACTTAATGCTGGATATTATCCGTCGCCGCACCGACGGCTACCATGATCTGTTTATGATTATGCAGAGCGTGGGCGTGGCCGATCGGGTGACCGTGGAGCGTGAGCCGGGGCGCAAGCTGCGGCTGACTGCCAGTATGGATGATATTCCGCTGGACGATAAAAATATTGCATGGAAAGCGGCCGCTTTGTTCTTTAAGTCCACCGGGCTACGCCGTCCGGGACTGCATATTCACTTGGAGAAGCACATTCCCCACGCAGCGGGTCTGGCCGGCGGCAGTGCAGACGGTGCGGCGGTGCTGGTAGCCCTGAACCGGCTGATGGGCACTGATTTATCTACGGACCAGCTGTGCGATATAGGCGTGCAGATCGGTGCGGATGTGCCCTTCTGTATTGTAGGCGGCACTTGCCTTGCACAGGGGATTGGCGAGGTGCTTAGTCCCTTAAAGCCTATGCCGTCTTGCCATATTGTACTGGCAAAGCCGGACTTTGGCGTGAATACCGGCAAGGCCTACGGCTTGTTTGACACCAATGGCAAGACCCATAATGCGGACCAGCTGGGTATGCTCACTGCGGTGCAGAATCGGGATCTGCCTGCCATTTGCGGCAAGCTGGAAAATGTGTTTGAGCAGTTTGTGGAGGTGCCCGGCCGTATTGAGATGAAAGAAGTGCTTCGTGCAGCCGGTGCTGCAGGTGTTTGTATGAGTGGCAGCGGGCCAACCCTTTTTGGTATTTTCACTGACAAAGCACAGGCCCTGGCAGCGGCACAAGATTTGGCACCTTTTGCCAAGGATATAGCCGTCACCAAGCCGGTGCGGCAAGGCTGCAAAATTGTAGAAGTCATATCAGACTGCGGATAAAGCGGCTAAACCGCGCTGGGAAAAATGTGTAGAAATCATTTGTAGGGCTGGGGCTTGCTCCAGCCAAAAGTGCTTTTTTTCTTTTGAAAATCAAAAAAGTGGCTTGAACATTGAGTTCAAGCCACTTTTGGCGCTTTTCGTCTTTTGTTCGGGGGCAGTACCGGCGTACGGCTCCCGCTCACAAAATACGAAATTTATCTCGTTTTCTCGCAGTCTGCAAGCAAGTTTGATCCGTAATTGACCTTTGCGTCGCTTTTGCAGGGCTATTTTTTTGTTGGATTTAAGTGCAGCACGATGATCTCCGGGTGGTTAAAGAGCCGCAGGGGGAACTCGGCGTTGCCGATTCCGCGGGAGACAATCAGTCGCGGCCGCTCTCCAAAGCTGCCCCGGGCGTACTGTGGGCGCAGACCCTGTCCGGGGGAGAACACCGGCCCGATCCCCGGGAGAATCCATTGCCCGCCGTGGGCGTGGCCGGACAGTTGCAGGTCAAAGTCATACTGCCGGTAGTTGTTTTCTGCCACGGCGGCGAAGTTCTCCGGATAATGGCACAGCACGATCTTATAGCCCGGGTGCTCTGCCAGCCGGGCAAACAGGGCAGAGGAGTCCCGGTAGTGAAAAGTGCCTGCCTTGCGCTGGCGATAGGCCTCAAAGCTGGCCTGATTTTCGTCCAGCCCCAGGAAGGTAATGCTCTTGACCGTTTCGATCTTATCCGTCAGCACATGAAAGCCGATGGCGGACAGTTCATGCATCAAAGTATCAAAATCCGCCAGCCGTCGCTCGTGATTGCCGGGAATGTACAGAACCGGCGCCAGCTGTACCAGCTGCCGTCCGTAGTCCAGCATTTTTTGGCGATTTCGATTTTTGTCGTTGATATAATCGCCGGTAATGCAGATGATGTCCGGTTTTTGGGCGGCTGTTTCGTTTAAAATACGAGCGGAGGACTTGGAGTGCAGATCTGACAGGTGCACCACCGTACAGACGGGCGCACCGGGAGCCGACATATCGTATGCGGTTATATCCGGGCGGTTGTTCTGGTTGTATGCAAAGGTCAGAAACAGCACCACCGCGGCAAGGATTACGGGAAGAATCCAATACATTTTTCATCACTCATTTCATCAACAGCATACCTTTTTTCTTAGCTTTCGTCAAGAAACAAATTGAATTTATAAAATAAAGGGATTTTTTCTCTTTTTGCGTATAAAATATAGACTATTGGATAGGAGTGGCGTTATGGACAGTGCAATTCGTTTGCGATCGGAAGAAAATGAAAGACGCATATTGTCGCCAAAAGCCTGCTTGGCGGCAGAGAGCCGCGGCCGTTTGCGGCCGGAGCCGGCGTGCGAGATCCGCACCTGTTTTCAGCGTGACCGGGACCGGATCATTCATTGTCGTTCCTTTCGGCGGCTCAAGCACAAGACCCAGGTGTTTCTGGCGCCCAGCGGTGATCACTACCGCACCCGCCTGACCCACACCTTAGAGGTGGCGCAAATCGCCCGCACCATTGCCCGGGCGTTGCAGTTGAATGAGGATCTCACCGAGGCTATTGCCCTGGGGCACGATCTGGGGCACACCCCCTTTGGTCACGCCGGGGAGCGGGCGCTGAACAGCTTGTGCTCCTGCGGTTTCACCCACTATGCCCAGAGCGTGCGCACGGTGGAGAAGATCGAGAAAAACGGTGCCGGGCTGAACCTGACCGATGAAGTGAAAAACGGCATTCTCTGCCACACCAAGGGAGAGGAGGCCTACACTTTGGAGGGGCAGATCATTCGCATTGCGGATAAAATCGCCTACATCAATCATGATATTGACGACGCCTGCCGTGCCGGTGTTATGGCGGAGGAGGATATTCCGCTGGAACTGCGTATGGCTTTGGGCATGACCAAATCCCAACGCATCAACCACATGGTGCTTGATGTGATCGAGAACAGTACGGACAAGATTCGTATGAGCTCGGACACTTATGAGTTGTTTTGCGATCTACACGACTTTATGTTTACCGCCGTATATACCAACCCGGTGTGCAAGGGCGAGGAGCGCAAAGCAGTGGATATGCTGACGAAAATTTATGGCTACTACATTGACCATGTGGAGGAAATGCCGGAGGAATATGTGCGCATTGCCGGTGAGGACGGTGACGAGCGTGCCGTGTGCGACTACATAGCCGGTATGAGCGATACGTATGCACTGAAAGTGTTTAACCACCTGTTTGTGCCTATGTTTTGGCATGAGTAAGGGTCATTATAGTATAGACAGAAAGAGGTGAGAGATCGTGGCTTTGAGCGATAGTTTTTTGCAGGAATTAAAAATGAAAACGGATATAGAAGATGTGATCTCCACTTATGTGACCTTAAAGCGGCGTGGCGCCACTCTGGTGGGTTTGTGCCCCTTCCATAATGAGAAAACGCCGTCCTTTACCGTGTACCCGGCCACGCAGTCCTTTTACTGCTTTGGCTGCGGTGCCGGTGGGGACGCCATCACCTTCGTAAAAAAGATTGAGAATTTAGACTATTTGGACGCAGTTAAGGCCCTGGCCCAGCGGGCAGGGTTGCAAATGCCCCAGGAGGGCTTTGACGACTCCCTGTCCAAACGGCGTCGCCGGATCTTGGAGATGAACCGAGAGGCCGCTCGCTTTTACCATAGCGTGCTGTTGTCCCCGGAGGGCAAGGTGGGCTATGATTATTATATCGGTCGTGCACTGAGTGCCGCCACGATCAATCATTTTGGTTTGGGCTTTGCCCCCAATCAGTGGGACGCATTGCTCAAGCATATGCGCGCCAAGGGCTACCAACCGGCAGAACTGGTGGACGCCGGGCTGGCCCGAAAGGGGCAAAAAGGGTATTATGACAATTTCCGCAACCGGGTTATGACCCCCATTATTGATGTGCGGGGCAATGTGATCGCCTTTGGCGGCCGCGTGCTGGATGACAGCAAGCCCAAGTATATCAACACCGGCGACACGCTGGTGTACAAAAAGACCAACGAGCTGTTTGCCCTGAACTTTGCCAAAGACAGCAAAGAGGACGCGCTGATTTTGTGCGAGGGTTATATGGATGTGATTGCCATGCATCAGGCCGGGTTTACCAATGCGGTGGCCGGTTGCGGTACGGCGCTGACTACGGAGCAGGTGCGGCTGATCAGCCGCTACGCCAAGGAAGTGATCCTAACCTACGATGCAGACGAGGCGGGGCAAAAGGCGCTGCAAAAGGCCATGACCCTGTTTGACCAAACAGATGTGAAAGTGCGCATTCCCGCGCTGGTGGGCGGCAAGGATCCGGACGAAATTATTCGTACCTACGGTCGGGACAAGTTTAAGGGTATGCTGGAGGGCGCGTCTAACGAAACAGAGTTTCGCCTGCTGGCCCTGCGCCGTCAATACAATTTGGCCACGACCCAGGGCAAGATCGACTTTATCGGCGGCGCACTGCAAATTCTGGCAACTTTGCCGCCGGTGGAGCAGGATTTGTATGTATCCCGCCTGTCGGAGGAATTGGGTGTGGAGCGGCAGAATATGAAGGTGCAGCTGCAAGACCTGGTTGTCCGTCAAGGCAACAGAAGAGAAAAACGGGAATTCAACCGTATTGTGCAGGAGAATATGCGAAAGACCGCGCGGGAAACGATGGCCACAGACGCCTCCCTGCGTAAGCTGCGGGCGGAGGATCGGTTGATCAGCTTGCTGCTGCGCTATCCGGATTGCAGCCGCCTGTGCAAGGACTTTGACCCTCAGTGGCTGACCCCCGGCTTTGCCCAACGGGTGTTTACGCTGATCTTGCAACGGCTGGAGAATGGCGACGGTACGGAGCTGATGGACCTGCGGGACCGGTTGACGGACGACGAGATGGGTCGCCTGTCCGGTATTATTGCCCGTGGCGGTGAGTCGGCGGACGCCAAGCAGGAATTTTCCGACTGCCTGCAAACCATTCGTGCTGAGCAGCAAAAGAAGCAGGAGAGCGCGGCAGAACTGGACGACCAGGCCTTTCGCGACCTGTTTCGCCATCATTCATAAACCATGGGTTTACATATAGAAATACGATGAAATGAGGATTCAGACTATGAGCAACAACGAATTGCATTTGCCTGCCCAGCAGCAGGTGAGCGAAGAAAAGAAAAACGCTGCCTTTAAGAAACTGGTGGAGCGGGGCAAGCAGTCCGGCCACCTGTCCGCCCAAGAGATCGACAATGTAATTGTGGAGCTTGACCTGGATGTGGACGAGCTGGAAAAATTGAACGAGATGATTGACTCTGCCAACATCAGCATTGTAGACGACTTTTCTGCCGAGGCGCTGGACGGTATTCCGCTGGAAGTGGATCTGCCCAAGGAGACGGACGCTGCGGAGACGGTAGCCATTAACGATAACGCGGCCATGGACGATCCGGTCAAGGTGTATTTGAAAGAGATCGGCCGGGTGCCGCTGCTAACCCCGGAGGAGGAGATTGAGCTGGCAATCCGCATTGCGGATAATGACGAAAAGGCCAAGAAGCGACTGGCAGAGGCCAATCTGCGCTTGGTGGTGAGCATTGCCAAACGCTATGTGGGTCGCGGTATGCAGTTTTTGGATCTGATCCAGGAGGGCAACCTGGGCTTAATCAAAGCAGTGGACAAGTTTGACTACACCAAGGGCTTTAAGTTCTCTACCTATGCTACCTGGTGGATCCGTCAGGCGATTACCCGCGCGATTGCGGACCAGGCCCGTACCATCCGTATTCCCGTGCACATGGTGGAGACCATCAATAAGGTAAAGAAAGCCAACAGCCAACTGCTGCACCAAAACGGCCGTGAGCCTACGGCGGACGAGATTTCCGAGTATTTGGAGATGCCGGTAGATAAGGTGCGTGAGATTATGCGTGTGGCCCAGGAGCCGGTATCTTTGGAGACCCCCATCGGCGAAGAGGAGGATAGCCATTTGGGCGACTTTATCCCGGACGATGACGCGCTGGCCCCGGCAGACGCTGCCTCTATGAGCCTGCTTAAGGAACAACTGGCCGATGTGCTTAAGACCCTGACCCCAAGAGAGGAAAAGGTGCTGAGTCTGCGCTTTGGCTTGGAGGACGGAAACCCCAAGACCTTGGAGGAAGTGGGTAAGGAATTTAATGTAACCCGTGAGCGTATTCGCCAGATTGAGGCCAAGGCACTGCGCAAGCTGCGCCACCCCAGCAGAAGTAAGAAATTAAAGGACTTTTTGGACTGATGAAACCGGAAGAAATCGCGCGCATTAACGCGCTGGCCCGTAAGGCCAAAACGCCGGAGGGCCTGACCCCGGCGGAAAAGGAAGAACAGGGCGCTTTGCGCCGTCGCTACATTGATTCGTTTAAGCGTAGTTTGGTCAGCCAACTGGATCACACCTATGTGGTGGAGCCGAACGGTGAAAAGCACAAGCTGCAACGCAACGAGAACAAAGGAGATTAACGCATTTATGCTTGATTTCAAGGAACCGAAAATCACGGACAAGCCCTGGGTGGATCAATGCCTGTCCCACGCCCACAGTATGAACTGCGAGTATACATTTGGCAACATTTTCGTTTGGCGCACGGCGTATGTGACCCGCATTTGCCATTACAAGGACTTTTTGCTAATCCGTTACGGCAGAGGGGCAGGCATTGCGTATTCGCCCCCGGTGGGCACCGGCGATTTTGCCGATGCGGTGCGGGTGTTACAGCAGGACGCGGCAGAAAATGGCGTCACTTTACGCCTGCTGGGTGTGACCGCCAGCTATAAAGAATTGCTGGAGGCAGATTTCCCGGGAAAATTCAACTACACATATTCCGACGATTATAACGATTATATTTACAGTGTAGAGAAAATGGCCAATTTGTCCGGCAAGAAGTATCACGGCAAGCGGGGGCACATTACCTACTTTATGAAGGCGTACCCGGACTGGCAGTTTGAAGTGCTCACCCCGGAGAATGTGGGGGAGTGTATTGCCCTGCATACCAGCTGGATTGACGAGAAAGACCAAACGGAACAAAAAGAAGAGGACGCCGAGTTTTCCCTGGAGTTTGAAGCGGTGCTCTCCGCCTTTGACAATTACAAGGCGCTGGGCTTTGTAGGCGGACTGATCCGGGTGGGCGGCAAGGTGATCGCCTACACCATGGGTGAGCCCCACAGTAAGGACTGCTTTGTGACCCATTTTGAAAAGGCACCGGCAGATATGCGCGGGGCGTTCCCCATCATCAATCAGGTATTCACGCAGCAGTGCCTAAGTGGCTATACCTATGTGAATCGGGAAGAAGATTTAGGATTGGAGGGCTTGCGCAAGGCCAAGCAGTCCTATCACCCGGAGATATTCTTAGAGAAGTGCGTGGCCACCTATGTTGACGAAAATTGAATTTACGGAAGATGCCGCACAGATCGTTGATCTTTGGCACCGGGTGTTTGGGGACGATGAAGCGTATATCCGCTTCTTTTTGGACAACTGCCGCCACAAACGCTGCGTAGGTGCCTTTGTGGGGGAGCGGCTGGTGTCTATGCTGTTTTTGCTGGACTGTACCTATAACGGACAGCAGGGGGCTTATGTGTATGCGGTAGCCACCCACCCGGACTATAGAAAACAGGGCTTTATGCAAAAATGTATTGACTATTCTCAGGCATTGGATTATGATTTTCTATGTTTGGTGCCGGCAGAGGCGTATCTTTTCGATGTGTATGCCAAATTCGGTTTTCAGTCCCTGCTTTTTGGTACCGCCATGCCGGCACAGTTGGACGACAGCTGGCAAACGGCGGGGGCACAGGTGTATTTTGACCGCCGCCGTGCCTGGACACCGACGCCTGCGGTGGAACTGGTAGATAGCGACTACCTGTATCGGGAAAATGTGCTGCTGGATGGCAGCTTCTATTGTAAAGACGATAGGATCGCCGCGGTGCGGGACGGTCGGATTTGCGAATATATCCAAAAGAGTGGCAATGTGCTGACTGCCGAGCCGGTGGGTATGCTGTGGAGCCGCCGGGCGTTGCCACTGGGCTACTTTGGCCTGTATATGGATTAACGGAGGTTACATAACTATGGTTTATGTCTTTTTAGCGGACGGATTTGAACTGATCGAGGCGTTGGCACCGGTGGATATGCTACGCCGGGCCAAAATCGGCGTGATGACCGTTGGCATCGGCGGCAGCGTGATCACCGCATCCTGCGGGGTCAGCGTTACCTGCGACATTAGCGACAAGGCCTTTCGCTTCAAGAATGTAGATGCCATTGTGCTGCCCGGCGGTATGCCCGGTACGAAGAATTTGGAAAAAAGCCCGGTGGTGCAGGATGCCATTGACCAGGCTGCAGAGCGCAACACGCTGATCTGTGCCATTTGCGCCGCACCGTCTATTTTGGGTCACAAGGGTCTGCTTAATGAGAAGGAAGCCATTTGTTTTCCCGGCTTTGAGCAGGAACTGACCGGTGCCACCATTTCTAAAAAGCATGTGGTGTGCGACGGCGACTTTATCACCGCAAAGGGCGCCGGTGTGGCTGTGGACTTTGGGCTGGAGATTGTGTGCCAGTTGGAGGGTCGTGAAATGGCAGCCAACGTGCGCAAGACCATTCAATGTCTGTAAAGGGTGACCTGCGCCGCGCATTTCGGCAGCGGCGACGGGATAAGATAAACAGAGCTACGGCGGACGCCGCCATTGCCCGCCGGGTGCTGGACAGCAGCGCCTATGGGCAGGCAAGGGTGCTTTTAGGCTATGCCGCCCTGCCGGAGGAGATACAGACGGACGGCATTCTTCGCCGGGCGCTGGCAGAGGGCAAGGCGCTTTATTTGCCCCGTTGTCTGGACGATGCCGGGCAAATGGCCTTTTATCGGGTGCAGGCGCTGGAAGATCTGGAAAGCGGCAGCTTCGGTGTACGGGAGCCGTCTTTAGCCGCGCCCCAATACAATATGGATTTAGACGGTCAGGCCCTGTGCTTGGTGCCGGGACTTTGCTTTGATGGCAAGGGGTATCGGCTGGGCTACGGCAAGGGATACTATGACCGGTTTTTGGCAAAATTCCGTGGGGTGACCATAGGACTTTGCTACAATGATTTTTTGCAGGACTGCCTGCCGGTGGGGGATTATGATCTGCCGGTACAGCAGATTGCTACGGAGGACCGGGTGTTCGCCGTGGAGCAAGGAGCAGCGTATGAATGAAAACAGAGATTTGAATCAGCGAGAGAACGGTATTAATCCATCGGAACTCAGCGGTAAAGGGGACTACTATTTCTCTAACGGTGTGCAGGAGCGCACCCCCCGCACCACGCCGGTGGGTACAAAACGCAAGCCGGCGAAAAAAGGCAACGGCGTAAAGTCCACTTATGTGTTCTTTATTGTGGTGATTGCGGTGTCCATGGCACTGTCCGTGTATGCCGTGTTCTGTATGAATGACATCTTGGCGATCACCAAGACCAAGTCCACCGTCACTGTGTCTATGCAGGAGGAGGTCAAGACCGCTTCAGATGCCATTGACCTGCTGGCGGACCAGGGCCTGATCAAGTGCAAGGGCTTTTGCAAGTTTTTTGCCACCCTGCACGATAAGGTGCTTAACGATCCCATCGGCGGACCGTACCCGGCAGGGGTGTATTACTTAAACGGAAAAATGGGCCTGGAGGGTATGCTCCAGACCTTGCAGGGTTCCTCCGCCACTTCGGAGACGGTGACCCTGATCTTTCCTGAGGGTATGACCGTACCGGAGATCGTCAATAAACTGACAGAGAACGATGTGTGCGACAAAACGGCGCTGCTGTCTGTGATCGATTCCACAGAATTTACCTATTCTATGGTGGCAGACTTAAAGGCCAATGAGCATGTGCCTTACCGTCTGGAGGGCTTTATGTTCCCGGATACCTACGAGTTTTTTGTGGGGGAGAACGCCTCCAGCGTGGTAAAGAAGTTCCTGTCTAACGGCGACAGCAAAATCTCCGAGAAAGATCGCGCCCAGGCCAAAAAGTTGGGCTATTCCATGTATGAGGTAATGACCATTGCCTCCATTATTCAAAAGGAAGCCGGCAGTGAGAAGCAGATGAAAACCATCTCCTCTGTCATTCATAATCGCCTGAGCGATAAAACCAACTTCCCATCCCTGGGCTGTCAGTCCACCTCAGACTATATTACAAACTTTGTAAAGCCAAATTTGTCCTCAACCAGTGCCCACACGGCGGACTATTATCTGGAGTATTACAACACGCAGACCACCTCTACGGTTGTGGGGCTGCCTGCCGGTCCTATTTGCAACCCGGGTAAAGCGGCCATTCAGGCGGCGCTCCATCCGTCGGATACCGGTTATTATTACTTCTTCCACGACACCAAGGGCAACCTGTACACTGCCAAGACCTATGCCGAGTTTAAGCAGAAGGTACAGACCTACGCCCCCTATCTGGCTGCATGATGAAGCGGGTGGAACTGTTGTCCCCAGCAGGGGATATGGAACGGCTGGAATTGGCAGTCAAGTTCGGTGCAGATGCGGTGTATGTGGGCGGAACCCAATTCGGTATGCGCTCCAACCCATCCAATTTTGACCCGGCGCAGCTGCAAGCGGCTTGCAAGCTGGTGCACGCTGCCGGGAAAAAGCTGTATTTGACCTGCAACACCTTGCCCCGCAGCTATGAGCTGGATGCGCTGCCGGACTTTCTCCGCAGTGCCCGGGCGGCAGGGGTAGACGCCTTTATCATTGCGGATATGGGCGTGCTTGCTATTGCCAAGCAGGCGGCACCGGAGGTGGAAGTGCATATTTCCACCCAGGCGGGGATCGTCAATTATGCGGCGGCCAATGCCTTTTACCAAATGGGCGCCAAGCGGATCGTCACCGCAAGAGAACTTTCATTGGACGAGATCAAGATGATCCGGGACCATACGCCTCCGGAGCTGGAGATTGAGGCCTTTGTTCACGGTGCCATGTGTATGAGTTTTAGCGGTCGGTGCATTCTCTCGGATTATATGGTGGGGCGAGACGCCAACCGTGGTGACTGTGCCCAGCCCTGCCGCTGGAAGTACCACCTGATGGAGGAGACCCGCCCGGGTCAGTATTTCCCCATCAATCAAGAGGAGAACGGCACATATATTTTCAATTCCAAGGATTTGTGTATGATCGAGCATATCCCGGAGCTGGTGGCTGCAGGGGTGGACTCGTTTAAGATCGAGGGTCGCGCCAAAAGTGCCTATTATACCGCCGTTGTGACCCACGCTTATCGTCAGGCGCTGGACGCTTATTTTGCCCACCCGTCCCCGGACTTCCGTGTGCCGGACTGGGTGCTGGCGGAGATGGAAAAAATGAGCCATCGGGTTTATACCACCGGCTTTTACTTCGGCCCGCTGCAGAATGGGCAGGAGCTGAACACCGGCGGCTATGTGCGCAACTGGGATGTGTGCGCCCTGTACCGAGACCAGCAGGGGAACCGGTTGATCGTGGACCAGCGCAATCGCTTCTTTGAGGGCGATGTCCTGGAGGTGCTGGAACCGGGGCAAAAGCCCTATACTCTGACTGTTCGAGACCTGGTGCGAGAGGCAGACGGCACGCGTACGGAGGCAGCCAATAAGGCAACGGAGGTGTATTCCTTTACCGTGGATCGCCAGGTGTCCCCGGATGCTATTTTGCGCCGCAAGCGGGACGAGGACTAAACAGAATACGCATTTTTTGCACCCCTGATGTACATACTACACCGGGGGTGTATTTTTATGGGCAGACGGCTTCACGCATTTTCACTGGTTATGTGCCTGCTATTTACCGTCGTTTGCGGGCGGGTGCTGTATGTGGCGCGCAGCGGCGATTTTGCCGTAGGTCAAAGCTATAACAGCTACACCCTGCTCTTTGAACAGAACGATACGGACATCACAGACCGACTGGGACGATCCATGGGCGGCACCCGCAAAGAGTGGGTGGCTGTGATCCGCCCCACGCAGGATTGCCTGCGAGAACTCCCGCGCCTGTTTGCGCCCGGAGATGTGCAGCGCATTGCCAAGGAACTGCAAAAAGGCTATCCGGTGTTGGAGCCGGTAGCCACTAAGGCGGATACAAACAACATTGTAATTATGGAGCGCACGGTGCGGGACAGCACCACCCTCCACGCCCGCCAGCTGCTGGATAGTGCCAGCGGCGGTCTGGGTCAATATACAGCCGTTGCCACGGAGAAAAAATTGAACTTCGCCACCGACGCCATGGGGCGGGTGCTCTCCGGCAATGCCATGACGGAACAAACAGATCGTACCGGCGCCCCTGCCACCATGCGAACCACGCTGGATCTGGAACTTCAAAAGACGGTGGAGCAGGCGGCCGAGTCGATCAAAACCGGCGCTGTGGTGGTGTTGGATGTACCTACCGGAGAGGTGCGCGCCGTGTATAGCGCACCTGCGGACTACTATAACCGAGCATTGTCCGCTTACGCGGTTGGCTCCGTTTTTAAGCTGATTGTTGCCGCTGCGGCGTTGGAAGCTGACTTGCAGCCGGTCTATACTTGTAAAGGTGAAATTAAAGTGGGCGATACAGTCTACCGGTGCCAAAACGGTCGGGTGCATGGTCGGCAGACGATGGAGCAGGCGCTGGCCCATTCCTGCAACTGCTACTTTGTGCAGCTGGCGCAGAAGTTAGGCGCCGGGCGGTTGTATCAAATGGGACTGGATTTTGGCTTCGGCACGCCGATTGCGCTGTATAAGGATTTTCAGAGCGCTGCCGGACGGCTGCCGTCTCTGTCGGTGCTGGCGTCTCCCGGCCAGCTGGCACTGCTGGGCTTTGGGCAGGGGAAGCTGGCGGACACGCCGCTGCACTTTGCCCGTTGCGTAGCGGCCATCGCCGGTGGCGGCGTGTATTGCTCGCCGGATTTGACCGGCAAGGCGACAGCTAAACCTCGCCGCGTGATGCAGGCAAGGCATGCAAAGACGCTGCTTTCCTATATGCGCACGGTGGTAGCAGAGGGTACCGGCAGCGGCGCCGATTATCTTGGCCGCTCCGCCGGTAAAACCGCCACCGCCCAGTCCGGCCGTTATGTGCAGGGCAGGGAAGTGCTCAATACCTATTTTGCAGGGGTGTATCCCTTTGACAATCCTCGCTATGCCATTGTGGTGATGCGGGAAAACGGCACCTCCGGCGCTGCCGATTGCTGCCCGGTGTTTCGCCGAATTGTATCCAGTTTGCCATAGGGCTTGCGTTACTGTCCCTTTTGTGGTACAATGCCCATACAATAGGGGGGATTTTACTTGCAAACATCAAAGTTAAAAACACTGCGTATCTTACAGATGCTTCAGCAGTACAGCGATGAGGAAAATCCGCTGTCTGCTACGGATTTGATTGAACGATTACAGAACGACTATGGTATCCGGTGCGAGCGTAAATCCATTTATGCGGATATTAAAGCGCTCCAGGAGGTGGGCTTTGATGTGTGTCGCACAGACTATCCCCGCCGGGGATTTTACATGGCCGGTCGTACTTTTGAGCTGGCAGAGGTGCGAATGTTGATGGACGCGGTGCAGTCCGCCGGGTTCATTACGCCGAAGAAGACGGAGAAGCTGGTACAGAAGCTGGAAAGTCTGCTCTCTGCCGGCCAGGCGGAAAGCTTGGTGCGCCAGGTGTATTGCCAGAGCGAGAACAAATGTTCGAATGAAGAGATCTATTACATTATAGATAATTTGCACCAGGCCATCTGTGACGGCTGTAAGGTGAAGTTCGCCTACAAGCGCCGGGCAGTGGATCCCAAGAATAAAAAGACCTTTCGAGAGAAAATCTTTACCGTGTCGCCCTATGCGCTGATCTGGAAGGACGATCATTACTATTTGGTTTGTAATAACGAAAAATATGACAATCTGATGAACCTGCGCCTGGATCGTATGCGCCGTATTACACCACTGAGCCAAAAGGCACGACCGGTGGAGGAGGTTAGCGCGTATAAGGGCCGGTTTGATACGGCGGACTATGCCGCCAAAATGTTCAATATGTTCTCCGGCGAGACTGCAACGGTGCGCTTGCTTTGTAAGCTGGATACCCTGGAGAAAATGGTGGACCGCTTCGGCACGGCCATTCCCATTCACGCGGTGGACGGCGATCACTTTGAGACCACCATTGCGGCGGCGGTCAGTGAGGGCATGGTCAGTTGGCTGATGCAGTACGGCGGTCGCGTGCAGGTGCTGGAGCCCCAGAGCCTGATCGACAGCGTACGTGCCCGGGCGGAGACGGTGCTGTCCGCGTATGCAAAAGAATAGAATTTTGAGCAGCAGGGGAGTCCCTGCTGCTTTTTTTGCCTGCTTATACGCTATTTGTGTATGGTATTATTGTTGATATACACTTGCAGAAAATGGTTGATATTTGTGCATAATTAACAGACACTGCACTAATAATTGTCGCGTTTCCATTAAAATCCAATTAGTTAACAAATATTTTACAATTTCTATTGACAAGGAATTCTCAAGCGTAGTATAATTACTCTGTAAATGAGTGTGGGTAAGTATACCCATACGCTGCCGGCAGGATTTGGCGCCTGTGCTGTGTCGTCAGTAAACAGCGCGCGCTTTTTACCCCGCTTGGTAAAGAAAGAGATTTATGGAGGTATATTCTATGGGAAAAAAAGTATCCAAACGGCTGTTGTCTTTGTTCCTGTCTGTGCTGATGCTGGCCACCAGCCTGCCTTTTGCAGGTCTGTCCGCTTCTGCCGCAGATGAGAGCAGCAATTTGCCCAAGAGCACCAGCGGTGCGTACTTGTTTGCGTATTTTAGAAATGACGCCAAGTCCACTAACGGTGAGAACGTTTTTTACGCCGTGTCTAAGGACGGTTATAATTACGAGGCCTTGAACGGCGGCGTGCCTGTGGCAAGTGCTTCTCAGGGCACCGGCCACTCTCGCGATCCTTATATTATGAAGGCACAGGACGGTGCAGACTATAAGTATTATATGGTGGCAACGGACGCCAACACCACCAGCAACTATAATAATACCGGTCTGCACACCTGGGGGTCCAACGACCTGATCACCTGGGACGAACTGGCCAATCCCCAGTTTGCCACGGACAAGGGCGGCGGTTCCAAGACCATTACCAATATGTGCTGGGCACCGGAGGCCATTTGGGACCCGGTAGCCGGCAAGTATATGGTCTACTTCGCCACTAATGAGGCAGACTCTGCGGCCAATGAGAGCGCCAAAATCTATTATTCTTACACTACGGATTTCCGCACTTTTAGCGAGAAGCAGGTGCTCTTTGACCCGGGCTACGGTGTGATCGACGCCGATATTACCCCGTACGGAAACGGCTATGTAATGCTGTATAAGAAAGAGGCTTCCTCCGGCACCGGCGCCAAGAAAGTTTGGTACACCTTTAAGACCGGCAAGAGCCCCTCTAATTCTGACGGCGAATATGACGCTGCCAATGCTAAGATTTTCGAGTCTGTCTCCAATACGCAGGCAGAAGGCCCGCAGGTGTTCCCCATCTCCGGCACAAGCAGCTACGGCGTGCTGGTTGACTATTTCTCCGACGGCGGCTTCGGTTTCTCCTATACTTCTGATTTTGAGAGCTATTCTAAGATTTCTGCGGATAATTGCTCCATCAATCACCTGAACCCCAGCCACGGCTGCATTATTCCCATTTCCGATATGGAGTATTACAACCTGTCCCAGGCTTTCGGTAAGGCGACCTCTACCCAGACTGCTGTGAAGCCCGGCGATACCGCCAACAGCCACTTGATTGCCCGGTATTTTACCTCTAACAATGCCCGGGAGGATGTGTCTGGCAACGGCAACCATATTGGCGCGTATAACGGCTCCACCAAGCACAACGGTAATGTGAGCAGTGTTAATATGGTGGTGCAGGACGGCCGACTGGCGGCGCGCTTTGATAACAGTAAGCAGGCCAACGCCGGTTCTGCCGCAGATAAAACCATTGATAAAGAGGTAAAGGGCGTTTCTACCGCTTGGATGAATGTGGACGGCATGTTCTCCGACACCAACATCAATCGCGGTATTACCATCTCCTTTGACTCCTATATGACGGACGCTATCGTTGCTGATACGCATATCTTTGACTTTATCGATTCGCCCAAGTGGAACTATCTGAATAAATTTGATGTTAATAGTACCCCGAACAAATTTAACCTGTTGTCTTATCAGGCGGATAACACTTCCATCGGTATGAAGAAGGGCACGAATGCCAAAACCAGCGGCAGCTTGGCGAAGAACCAGTGGCACTCCTATGTGTTCTCCATCTCCAAAAGCTGCTTTACCGTATTTGTAGACGGCAAGCTGGTTTCTTCTTCCACAACCGGCGAGAACTTCGGCACCGTACTGGACAGTGATTGGTTCAAGGCCGTATTCCAGAATGCCGGTGCCAATCAATCTAAGCTGACCTTTGGCGTGAACCCCTATTGGTCCACCACCATCGGCGGCACATATAACTTGTTGGATGGTTACATCAGCGACTTCTGTATTTATGACCAGGCACTGTCTTTGGGCGATGTGGAGAATGCAAAGGCCGATCAGCTAAAGGCAACGCAGACCAACTATGACGCCAATACCACACAGGTGATCTATAAGGATCCCTGCAATGCTGCCGACTATAACACCGCTAAGGACAATGTGTACGGCACTTACCTGCCTTTGGATAAGTCAGGCGTGGCCACCCAGGTGGACCCGGTAAAGGATCTGACAGACACGGCTGCCGGTTATACCTATACCATGCTGTATAATCCGGGCGATACCATTGATAAAGGCGCCGTATTCCGTATGGGCAGCGAAAGTGATAACTACTTCCGCGTCAATGAGGACGGCACCATCGAGTATAAGAGCGGCGACTCGTCCTTTAAGTCGGACTCTACCTTCACTTTGCCTACGGATCAGTGGAGTCATGTGACCTTGCAGGTGGTACCGTACATTAGCTATGACCGTATCTATGTTTATATTGACGGCAAGCAGGTGTCTATGTATGACGCCTACAAGGCCCGCGAATCGCAGTGCAAGACGTATGCGGATAACGGCTTAACCTTACAGAGCCTGATCCACGGCACGGCCAGCGGTACCGGCGGCCAGGTGGTGTACGGCGAGGGCGCTACCGGTAAGCTCACCGATGTGAATATTTACCGTGGCTCCATTGACGCCTATGACCTGTTTATTAAGGACACCAGCGCGTACGCAGAGGCGCTGATCCGTGAGAACATGAAGCTGTTTGAGTCTACAATGAAGACTTTCTCCGCCAACAATATTCTCACCAATATGGCACCGGCTTATGAACTGTATGACAAGGCGTCCCGCTATCTGGACGCTGTAAAGCTGGGCAAGACGGTGCCGGATATGGAATATGTGGCTAAGCTGAATGCGGATTTGTATGCAGCCGTTCAAAAAATGACCCCCTATAAGGCGGAATTCAGCACCGTAGGTGCCCAGGTGGCTACCGGTAAAGGTGATGGTTCAGCTTATGAAACTGTCAATGCAAAGTATTCTCAAAATTTGTTGTATGCCGGTCCCACCAGTAAGGCAAATGCTTCCAACGATGTAAAGACATTTTTGAACAACCGGTACGAGATTTACTATAACTCCGCTGTATTTCTGTATGACGGTTCCCAGAATGACACCACCAACATTATGTGCATGCCTGTTGTAATGTCTCAAATTCGTGATAGTGGGTGGGATTCAAACGCCTTAAACGGTTTGTTCCCTGCGGAATCAACGACATCGGGGAATGCAAACCCCTATTTCCGCTTAATTTCCGATTATCCCCAAAGCAGCGGAAAGCCGAATCTGCAAGCCGATGCAACCAATGAGAATTTGTTGACCACGGATCAAATGTGGAGAGGCTTTTCCACCACTAACTGGGAGTTTGGCAATTACATTGGCACTAGTAACAGTAGAAATATTGCCGGTGAAAGGGAGAATCACTGGAACCATACCAGCAAAGAATTTGATATGACCAGTCTCTCTACACATCTTTGGTATAATGTGTTGCAGTTTATGCCCGATCGCTGTATGACAAAAACCGGCAAGACTTCACCGGAAGGTGTCTATACCATTCCGTGGGGTATTTATGGTGACACCAACGGGAAAAAGGATAATTACGACAAAGCAGCGAATAACTGCAAAGGCATTATCAATGATGCCACCAAGATTTATGTCGTAGATGTAAACTCTGCCAGCCCCACCACCCTGATGGACAATGCCTCCTTGAAGATTAAGGATATAGATAAGTTCCAGGGTGCCGATATGTACCAGCTGATTCGGAGCATCACCCGGTTCTCCGCGGATACAGCAATGGAAATCCTGTCCGGTATGGACGCTGCCACCTCTTGGAACCCTGTTAAAGACCCAGAATTGAACGCCACCGACGGCGGTGCGTTTTATGATCAATTCGTGGATAAGCGCAACCAACTGGCCACCAACTTTGACACTGCGGTAGACAATGCCATTAAGGATGCTAAGGGCATGGATGAGCAGGGCTATACCAAACTGGACGCGGATATGGACGCCTCCTCTGCCATCGGCAAAATTTATCAGGACGCTTATGACGATTTAACGGACGGCGACAGCAGCACCGGTGTGTATACGGATTCCAGTGCCGATGCGTTTATCAAGGCCTTTGATGCTGCCAAGCAGCACTATACGGACTTGAGCCCGGTGGCAACGGCAAACCGTACCGATAAGAATCACCCGTATGCGGATAACCAGGCAAAGACGGCCTCCAAGCTGCATGACGATCTGGTGCTGGCTTATCACCAGCTGATGAAGCGTGCGGATTATTCGCAGCTTAATCTGTTGTACGGCGGCTCCGATCGCGTACAGATCTCCAATAACGGTTTGACCAAAAATGTGATCAACGAGAATAACGAGACGGTACGCCAGCAGAACTACACCCTGTCTACCTGGCTGACCTTTGATGACGCGGCCACGGCGGCTATGAAGTTGTCCGATAATAAGGACGCCAACGCAGACGCCACCTACACCAAGTCTGAAAAAACCAACCAGCCTATGTTTAAGAGGGGCCCGGTACAAGTGGAAACCCTGCTGCAAGGCACGGTGAATGTACAGGGTACCACCACAGAGCTGTCCGAATATCAGACGGACATCAACACCAAGAAAGACGCTTTGGACGCAGCCATTAAGGGCATTGAAGTCCCGGCGGATTACACCGCGTATGACGCATTCGTGGTGGTACTGGGCACCCAGGATCAAAACGCCTTTACTGCCGACTATTTGGGCGGCGACAGCGTGTTTGCCAAGCAGGCGTACCAGGGCTCTCAGGAGAAGGCCGGTGCGTACAACACAGATGGCACCAATAACGATCGTGCTTATGTGGAGTACAACGGCAGTTGTTACCGCAACATCGGTAACAAGGCCGGCAGCACTGACGGCCAGACCACTCTGGACAGCACCACCAGCAGCCTGGTGTCTGAGCTGAACACCATCAACAACGACACCACTGCCGAGAAGCGCAAGCAGTTCAATGTTCGCTTTACGGTGGATCAGGACGGCAGCACCACTACTGAGACCTACCAGACCTACTACGGCGAGGCGCTCACTTTGACCGTTCCTACCGCCGCACAGGGCAAGGTGTACAAGTGGACCGTGTCTGACGGCAAGACCACCCGCGATGTGATCAGCAGCGCAGACAGCTATATTGTCAACATTCAGGACGAGAACGCTACCCAGCTGACCGTGACCGCTTATACCACGGATAAGACCGTGGCGGACGATCAGGTAAAGATCACGCTGGTAGGCCAGTATGGCGACGACAAGCCGTTCCAGATCCTGGCTGTTTCCAAGGACGCTCAGGTGGTTCTGCCCGGCAACGCCACGGCAACCATTGCCGGTACGGCGTACACCGCACCTACCGCTCCGTTCTATAAATTCGCAGGTTGGCAGGTGAACGGCAAGAACTACAACTACGGCACCTACACCGCCGGTGACCTGGCTGGCAGTGACGGCACCGTGCTGCTGAAGGCTTGCTACGCCACCACGGACAACAACTATGTGATCACCCTGGATGGTGCTACGGTGGACGGCGCCGGTTACTACGATAAAGAAGTGACCGTGACCACCGCTGTGGACGGCGCTTACGGACTGGCGATCGCAGTGGGCGACGGCACCTATTCCGTTGCTTCCTACACCGGGGAATATAAGTTCTACGCCAACCGCAATATGGACTTCTACACCATCACCAAGGACGGCAGCCACTACTACATTACCGTAGACGGCGCCCAGGTGAAGCTGGATAAGACCAAGGCAGACACTTACAACCTGGATCACCAGTTCCCGTTTGTGTATGCAGCGCCGATGGCCAGCGGTGACAGCAAGCAGTCTTACAGCACTTACAGTGCTTACACCGCCGGCGTGCCGGAGAATGTAAAGATCACCGAGTGCGGCGTGTTGTATGTAAAGGCTGTCAACTATGATAAGGACGCCTTTACCCTGGCGAATATGTCAGACGCCAATTCTACGGTGAAGAAGGCGGTTGCCAAGAGCCCCATCGACTTTAGCAACCAGTATTTCCTGACTCTGTCCAATGTAAATGCCCGGGGCAATGTGTATTACACCCGCCCCTATGTGAAGTACACCTACACCTATGAGACGCTGGATTACACCGGCGCCGCCAAGGAGACGGAGGTACAGTGCATTGCATACGGCAATGTGTGCAACAACAGTGGACTGGTCGGCTAACAGAGAAGGAGGAATTTTAGCATGAAAAAAAGTTATTGCACTCCTGAACTGGAGGTCGAGGCATTTAACATCTTTACCGTATTTACGGAATCCAGCACCGGCGGCGGCCAAAATCCCGGCGGTGGTGCGATCGACCCGGACGCGGATATGACCGAAGATTTCTACGCACAGCGTACCGCAGGCGATTTCTAAAAAAAGCAAAAAGCAGGAGAGCAATCTCCTGCTTTTTCTTTTGCCGTGGGGTGGGGGAGATGCCGCAAAAACGCTCCGTTTGGATTATTCTTGCGCTTCACGAATACAAATGTTAATATATTATGAACAATGTAAATATACTGTGAACAAAGTGTTGACCTATTCTGTGGGAACGACTATAATATTTGCAACAAAAGAACGCAGGGCGCTGTGGGCGCAAAATACCGTTCTTTGGGGGTAATATTATGATACGATCCATGACCGGGTTCGGCCGTGCGGTGCAGGAGATTGACGGTTATGTCATCACCGTGGAGCTGAAGTCTGTTAACCACCGCTATTTTGAGTTTTCCTCTCGGGTGCCGCGGCAGTACGGCTTTATTGAGGATAAGCTCAAGTCCTTTGTAAACAGTCGGGTGTCTCGCGGCAAGGTGGATTGCTTTGTGGGCATTGAGGCGCTAAATACAGAGGCCGCCCAGGTGGCAGTGAACCACACTTTAGCCGGTGCTTACAACACCGCTTTGCAGGAGATTGCAGACACCTATGGTGCGAAGCAGGACTGGGGCGCTGCTGCTATTGCCCGCTTTCCTGATGTGTTGGTTGTGCGCAAGGCAGAGGAGGACGAGGACAAGATCTGGTCCTATGTGCAGACGGTGGCAGCCGCTGCGCTGGATAAGTTTGTTGCCATGCGTGAGGTAGAGGGCGCCAAGATGAAGGCCGATGTGGCCGGGCGAGCACAGACCATTTTGGATTGTGTGGCGTTTGTGGAAGAACGCTCCCCCCAAACCGTGCGGGAATATAACGAAAAGCTGGCTGCCCGTGTGCACGAGCTGCTTGGCGATGTGACCTTGGACGAGGGCCGCTTGCTCCAGGAAACGGCCATCTTTGCAGACAAAGTGGCAGTGGCGGAAGAAACGGTGCGCCTGCGCTCCCATATTGCGCAGCTGGGCAAATTCCTGGAGGCAGAGGAGCCCATCGGCCGAAAGATGGACTTCCTGGTGCAGGAAATCAACCGGGAGGCCAACACCATCGGGTCAAAGGCCAGCGATGTAGCCATCGCCGGTAAAGTAATCGACATTAAGGCTGAAGTAGAAAAAATCAGAGAGCAGATCCAGAACATCGAATAATGCAACTGGTGAATATTGGCTTTAACAATCTTGTGAATGCGGATCGGGTGATCGCCGTTGTCAGCCCGGAGTCTGCCCCGGTCAAGCGCATTGTGCAAGATGGCAAAGCAAAAGGAACACTCATTGACGCCACCCATGGACGCAAGACCATGAGCGTTATTATTACGGACAGTGACAATGTGATCCTGTCTTATTTGGATCTGAACAAAATTGCTGAAAAATTTTCTGCGGAGGTGCGCGATGCATTGTGAGAACAAAAAAGGCTTATTAGTTGTTTTGTCCGCACCCAGCGGTTGCGGCAAGGACACGGTTTTTCGGGCCATTGAGGCACTGCGAGACGATGTGGTTGAGTCTGTTTCTGCCACCACCCGGGCGCCCCGACCCGGCGAAGTGGACGGCGTGAATTATTTTTTTAAGACCCGCTCGGATTTTGAAAAGATGATCGCGGACGGTGGCTTTTTTGAATATGCCGAGTATTCCGGCAACTATTACGGCACCCCTATTGCCGGGGTGGAGCAGGCCATTGCCAGGGGCAAGGTTTGCTTTTTGATCATCGAGGTGCAGGGGGCAAAGAATGTAATGCGTATTTGCCCGGACTGTGTGTCCATCTTCCTGTATCCGCCGAATTTTGAGATTTTGGAGCAGCGCCTGCGCGGGCGTATGTCCGAGACGGACGAAGTGATCCGCAACCGGCTGGAAATTGCCAAAGTAGAGCTTCAGTCCCGTGACTGCTACAAATATCAGGTGCTCAATGACGATTTGGACACCGCTGTGCACGAAATCAATCACATCATCTGCGATGAGCTGGCAAAGCGCAACGCAGAATAACTGCTACTGGAGGTAGAATACTATGTTTAATCCCGATTTGAAAGAAATGCTCAAGAATGTAAACAGCCGATACAGCCTGGTGGTTGGCACGGCCAAGCGCGCCCGGGAAATTCAGGACGAGGCTATTGCCAATGAGGAGCATTTGGACACCAAGACCGTATCCTTGGCTATTGACGACATCAGTTCCGGTAAGTATGTGATTGAGGAGCCGGACGAACTTAAGCAGAAATAAAGTGAGCGACAAAGCAGAGAACCGACCCATTGCCACCGTGGCTGTGGAGCGCACCTTCTTTAATCTGGACAGTGACTACGATTATGCGGTGCCTCCTGCACTGGCGGATCGGGTGCGCCCGGGCGTGGCGGTAGAGGTGCCCTTTGGCAGCGGCAATCGACTGCGCCGAGGGATTGTGCTGCAAGTGTTTGTGGGGATCAATCCGGCGCTGAAAGACATTGCCCGTGTGTGCGATTACGGTACGGTGCTGGACGAGAGCCAAATTCGCCTGGCTCGGTGGATGAAAAACCGCTATTTTTGCACCACCTACGAGTGCCTGCTGCAAATGCTGCCCCGTGGGTTCGGTAAGATCGGCGTGGCTGGGGTGCGTATGGCGGAATTGACCGTCAGTCGCGGCGAAGAGCTGCCCCGCTTAACGCCAAAGCAGCAGTCAGTTGCCGACCTTCTGCTGGACATTGGCAGCGCCACCGTGGAGGAGATCAAAACCCTTTGCGGCGTAGGCGATGGCGTGCTGAAAAATATGGAAAAGTGCGGCGTGCTGCGCTTTTTCAAAAAAGAGAAGTACAGAAATCCGTATGCGGATCTGCCTGCTGCCCCCAAGGCGGCGGAGATCGAACTGTCTGCCGAACAGACAAAGGCGTACCACACGCTGTCCGCTATGCTGGATGGTGACGGCGGCAGCGCGCTGTTGTACGGCGTTACCGGAAGCGGCAAGACCCAGGTATATATGCGCTTGATCGACCGCGCGTTGCAGCAGGGGAAAGATACCATTGTGCTGGTGCCGGAGATCGGATTGACTCCGCAGGTGCTGGGGCTGTTCCATCAACGGTACGGCCGCCAGGTGGCGGTGCTGCACAGCGGCTTGTCCATAGGCGAGCGCAACGATGAATACCGTCGTGCTGACCGGGGAGAGGCTAAGATCGTGCTGGGCACCCGCAGCGCCGTGTTTGCGCCGTTGCATACCCTGGGATTGATCATTATGGACGAGGAGCAGGAGCTGACATACAAGAGTGAGCGCACCCCTCGTTACCACGCCCGCGACATTGCCCGCTACCGGGCAGGGGAGAGCGGCGCGCTGTTTGTGATGGCGTCTGCCACCCCCAGCATTGAAAGCTATGCGGCGGCTAAGGCGGGAAAATATACCCTTTGTTCCCTGGAGCACAGATTTGGCAACGCTGCGTTGCCGCAGGTGTGTACCGTGGATATGAAGGGGGAGCTGCACGCCGGGCACCGTTCGCCGCTAAGCCGCACCCTGCAAAAGCAGATACAGTCCAATTTGGACGCGGGCAAGCAGACTATTCTTTTGATGAACCGGCGGGGATACAATACATTCATTGCCTGCAACGACTGCGGCCATGTGATCACCTGCCCCAACTGCTCTATATCGCTGACTTATCACAGTTATTCCAACCGGCTGATGTGCCACTATTGCGGCTATTCCAAGCCTTTGGACAATACATGCCCGGAATGCGGCAGCCACGCGGTGCGGTACAGTGGGTTCGGCACCCAGCGGATCGAGGATGAACTGCAAGCGCTGTTTCCCGCGGCACGAATTTTGCGTATGGATGCAGACACCACCGCAGGTAAATTCAGCCACCAAAAGCTGTTTGATGCCTTTGCGGCCCACGAATATGATATTTTGGTGGGTACCCAAATGGTGGCTAAGGGACTGGATTTTGACGATGTGACCCTGGTGGGTGTGGTGAATGCGGATAATGCGCTGTATGACGAGAACTACCTGAGTCATGAGCGTGCCTTTGACCTGATCACCCAGGTGGTGGGGCGCAGCGGTCGGCGAGACGCTACCGGCACGGCAGTGATTCAGACCATTGATCCCTGCAATCCGGTGATCGACTTGGCAGCACGGCAGGACTACCCGGCTTTTTTTGAGACGGAGTACGCTCTGCGGCGTATTTTGACTTATCCGCCGTTTTGCGATATTTACGGTGTGTTCTTTGTCAGCGAAGACGAGAACGCGGCGGCGCTGGCAGCCAAGGCCTTTTTTGACACGCTGGTGCTCGAGAATAAAGAACAGCAGCAAAAGCTGATTGTACTTGGTCCCTCACCGGCAAGAATATCAAAAATCAGCAATACCTATCGGTATCGGCTGGCAATTAAGTGTAAAAATTCAAAATCTGTTCGCAATTTGCTCATGCAGGTGTTAAAAGCCACTGTTAAAATGAAAGAACTGCGAAAGGTGCAGATTTCCATAGATTTGAACCCCATTGACTTGGGTTAGGAGAAAAAATGGCATTACGGAATGTAGTAAAATACGGTGATCCGATCTTAAGAAAAAAGAGTCGCACGGTGGAAGTGTTTGACCGGCGTATCGCCACCTTGGTGGAGGATATGTTTGAGACCATGTATAAGGACAACGGCGTGGGTCTGGCTGCGGTGCAGGTGGGCATTCTCAAGCGTATTGTGGTTATCGATTGCGGCGACGGCCCGGTGGAACTGATTAACCCGGAAATCGTAAAGACCGAGGGTGAGCAGTGCGGTCAAGAGGGCTGCCTGTCCCTGCCCGGTCGGTACGAGACGGTGCGCCGCCCCAAAAAGGTGCAGGTGAAAGGCCAGGACCGAGAGGGCAAATGGCATGTCTATACCGGCGAGGACCTAAAGGCCCGGGCATTCTGCCATGAGATCGACCACCTGGACGGTGTGCTTTTTATTGACCGTATGGATAAAACAGTAAAGAAGGACTAAGATGCAAACGCTGCGTATTGTATTTATGGGCACGCCGGATTTTGCCGTGCCGTGCCTGCAAACCCTGCTGGACAGCCCCCACAGCGTGGTGGGCGTGTTTACCCAGCCGGATAAGCCACAGGGGCGCAAAATGGTGCTGACTCCGCCACCGGTGAAGGTGCTGGCTGCGGAGAACGGCGTGCCGGTTTTTCAGCCGGAGAAGATGAAAGACCCGGCCACTTTAGAGCAGTTAAAGATTTTGGCGCCGGATTTGATCGTGGTGGTGGCATACGGGCGCATTTTGCCCCGGGCGGTATTGGAATTGCCCAGGTATGGCTGTATCAATGTGCACGCCTCGCTGCTGCCTAAATATCGAGGCGCGGCGCCCATTCAGTGGGCCATCTTAGACGGCGAAACAGAGACCGGCGTGACCATTATGCAAATGGACGCAGGATTGGACACCGGCGATATGCTGCTGGTCAAGAAAACACCCATTGACCCGGAGGAAACGGCGGAAATGCTGTTTGAACGGCTGTCGGCTTTAGGCGCACAGGCGCTGGCAGAGATTTTACCCAGGCTGGACGATCTGCACCCGGTGCCCCAACCGGCAGGGGATTTTGGTTATGCCAAAATGATCTCCAAGTCTATGAGTCCCTTGGATTGGAACCGCTCGGCAGCGCAGCTGCACGATCAGGTGCGGGGGCTGTATTCCTGGCCCTGCGCCACCACGACCATTGGTGGCAAGACGGTGAAGGTGCTGTCTGCTCGCCTAAGCGACCAAAAGGGGAGCACCCCCGGTGCGGTGATCGAGAGTAAGGGCAAATTGGTTGTTGCCTGCGGGGATGGCGGCGGTTTGGAACTGCTGACCGTGCAGCCCCAGGGGAAGAAAGCCATGGATGCCAAGGCCTTTTTGGCTGGACACCCCGTGGCGGTAGGTACTGTTTTAGGAGCGTGATTTTATGAACGCCTACATGCTTTATTACGCAACCGGGGTCATTATGATCCCGGTCCTGCTGTTTTCTTTTTATTGTCAAATCAAGGTGAAGCGGGCTTTCCGTCGGTACAGCAGCGTGCACGCCATGTGCGGCATGACCGGCGCCCAGGCGGCGGCGCGACTGTTGCAACTAAACGGCATTACCGATGTGCAAATTCGCCAGATCGGCGGCACCCTCACCGATTATTACGACCCGAAGAATAAAGAAATTTGTCTGTCCGGCGATGTGTATAACGCCACCTCTGTGGCGGCCATCGGCGTTGCCTGTCATGAGGCGGGCCACGCCTGCCAGCACGCACAGGGCTATGCACCGCTAAAGATTCGTAACGCTGCCATTCCGGCCACCCGCATCGGTTCCTCTTTGGGTATTCCGCTGGTGCTGCTGGGCATGGTATTTACCTGGCGGCCGCTGATTATGGTGGGTATTGTGTTGTATGCCTTAGTGGCGCTGTTCCAGCTGCTGACTTTGCCGGTGGAGTTTAACGCTTCTCGCCGGGCCTTGCAGACCATTGAAAGCAATCAATTTTTAACCGAACAGGAGTACCGGGGTGCGAAGAAAGTGCTGACGGCTGCTGCCCTTACCTATGTGGCGGCGCTGGCCTCTGCACTGGCTACTTTGCTGCGGCTGCTGCTCCTGGCAGGACGAAGCAATGACCGTTAAATCTCCGCGTTTAGCCGCGTTTGAAACCCTATATAAAATTCAACAGGAGAGCGCCTATTCCAATCTTTCTCTCGACCATTTACCTGTGGCCAACGGGCAGGAACGGGCTTTTGCCACCGCTTTGGTGCGTGGCGTATTGGAACGGCAAATCACTTTGGACGCTTTGGTTGATAAATTCACCACCGGGCGCTTGAAGCCCAAGGTGCGGGTGTTGTTGCGTATGGGCGCCTATCAGGCGCTGTATATGGACAAGGTGCCTGTGCCTGCTGCGGTAAATGAAACGGTGGAACTGGCAAAGACGGTGGGCCAAGGTTATTACGGCCGTATGATCAATGCGGTACTGCGGCAGATCGCAGCGGATCCGGATTTGCCGGATACGCCCACGCTCCGCTATTCTGTGCCGCAGCCCTTGCTGGCTATGTGGCAAAAGACCTATGGAGCGGATGCTACGGCGGCGTTCCTGCCTTATATCAACGGTCGTGCGCCATTATTTTTGGTGCCCAATCCCTTGTTTGTGACGCCCGGTCAATTGCAGGAGATGTTGGCAAATGAAGGCGTGCAAGCCCGTCTACTGCCGGAGAAAGTACTGACAGTGGACGACGGCTTTGATGTGGAACGCTCAGCCGCTTTTCAAAAAGGTTATTTCCATGTGCAGGATTTGTCCTGCTACCTGGCCTGCGCTGCCTTGCAGGTGCGCCCGGGTCTGACGGTGCTGGATGTGTGTGCCGCACCGGGGGGTAAATCTTTTACTTTGGCGGAACAGATGAACAATACCGGCCGCTTGATCGCCTGTGATCTGCACCCCCACCGGGTGGAGCTGATCGAGAGCGGTGCCCGGCGGTTACACCTGGACTGTATAGAATCCCGCGTGCAGGACGCTACGTTGCATAGCCAGGACATTCCGGCAGCAGACGCCATTCTTTGCGATGTGCCCTGCTCCGGTTTTGGCATTCTCCGCCGCAAGCCGGAAATCCGCTATAAAGATTTAGACAGTATCAAGGATCTGCCTGCCTTGCAGCTTTCCATTTTGCAGACGGCAGCTACTTACTTAAAACCCGGCGGGCGACTGGTGTATTCTACCTGCACCCTCCACAAAAAAGAGAACGAAAAGGTTGTGTCGGCATTTCTGGACCGGCACAGCGCCTTTTTCCTGGCAGCGGAATGTACTCGCTTTCCGTGTGAACAGGGCAGCGACGGCTTTTATTATGCCGCTTTGGAGAGACAGGCATGAAAGAGGACATCAAAAGTTTAACTTATCCGGCACTTTGCCAGCGGTTTGGGGACCTTGGGCTGAAGCGCTTTCGTGCTGATCAGGTGTACGCTTGGCTACACAAGGTGGGTGCGCAGGACTTTGAGGAGATGACCAATCTGTCCAAGGATCTTCGGAGCAAACTGGACGAATGGTTTACCATTCCCGCCTGCCGAATCGAGGAAAAATATGTTTCTGCCGTGGACGATACGGTGAAATATCTGTTTCGTTTGAACGATGGAGAGTATGTGGAGTCCGTGGTGATGCACTATAACTACGGCTACACCATTTGCGTGTCCAGCCAGGTGGGGTGCAAAATGGGCTGCACCTTCTGTGCGTCTACTCTGGCCGGTTTTCAGCGGAATTTGCTGCCGGCGGAGATTGAGAGTCAGGTGCACGCTGCCCAGAAGGACCTGGGCTGCCGCATATCCCATATTGTGATGATGGGCATTGGCGAGCCGTTGGATAATTATGATAATACCATCTCGTTTTTACATACGGTCAACGACCCGCGGGGGCTGAATATCAGCCTGCGCAATATTACCATTTCCACTTGCGGGTTGGTGGATCGTATTTACGATTTGATGGAAGAGGATTTGCCGGTGACGTTGACGCTTTCCCTGCACGCGCCCAATGATGAAATCCGCTCCCGCACCATGCCGGTGAATGCCCGGTGGGGCGTGGACGCTACCTTGCGGGCTATGGCAGCTTATGCGGAGAAAACCTCGCGCCGGGTGTCTTTTGAATATACTTTGATCCACAATGTAAACGACCGACCGGCCCATGCCATGGAATTGGCGGCGCGGCTGCGGGGAATGCTTTGCCATGTGAACCTGATTCCGGTGAACGATGTGGCGGAGCGAGGCAATGTGCGATCCAGTCAAAAAGACATTCAAAACTTTCAAAGCATATTGAAAAAACAGGGAATAAATGCTACAATAAGAAGAACTTTAGGTCATGATATCAATGCCTCTTGCGGGCAGCTTCGCAGATTGAAGAAACGAGGTGATCAGATTGAACATGGTTGCTAAAACCGACCGGGGGCGGATCCGTGAGTCCAACCAGGACGCCTATTTTGTGGGCGAAATGCCGGATGGCACGGCCTTTGCCGTGGTGTGCGACGGTATGGGCGGCGCAGCCGGCGGCAATATTGCCAGCTCACTGGCGGTGCAGGTGATCAGCAGCAAGATCAATGCGTCTTACCACCCCAATATGCGGGACAGCTCCATTTGCAATATGCTGGAGTCGGCGCTGTCTGCCGCCAATGTGGAAGTGTATGATCTGGCACAGGAAAAGGCGGATCTTCGGGGTATGGGCACCACAGTGGTGTGTGCCGTCATTCGTGGCGGCCAGGCGTTTATCGCCCATGCCGGGGACAGCCGAGCGTATCTCTTTTCTGCCGATGGCTTGCAGCAGGTGACTACGGATCACAGTATGGTGCAGGATCTGCTGGAGAGCGGCAAGATCACCCCGGACGAGGCAAAGCACCACCCCAATAAGAATATCATCACCCGTGCCATCGGGGTAGACAGTGCCATTAAGATTGACTTTGACCAGATCGACTTTAGCGACGGCCAGGTGCTACTCCTGTGTACGGACGGCCTTTCCAACTATGTGGACAATGACGAGATGGTCAGCGCCATCAGTGACGGTCAGTATTATGCTTATGCGGATCGACTGGTGCAGCAGGCCAACAAAAACGGCGGCGGTGATAATATTACCGTTGTTGCCATCAGCAATTAAGCGGAGTGAACAAAAATAATGGATAATTATGTAGGAAAACGCTTAGACGGCAGATATGAAGTGCAGGAGATCATCGGCGTAGGCGGTATGTCCGTTGTTTATAAAGCCTATGACAATGTGGATGACCGCATTGTGGCGGTGAAGATCCTAAAGGACGAGTTTTTGCAAAATGACGACTTTGTGCGCCGGTTCAAGAATGAGTCCAAGGCCATTGCCGTTATGTCCCACCCCAATATCGTAAAGGTGTACGATGTGAGCTTTGGCGAGAAGCTCCAGTACATTGTGATGGAGTATGTGGACGGCATTACCTTAAAGGAATATATACAAAAGCAGGGGGCCATCACCTGGAATGACGCCCTGTACTTTACCACGCAGATTTTGCGCGCGTTGCAGCACGCCCATGACAAGGGCATTGTGCACCGGGACATTAAGCCTCAAAATATTATGCTGCTGGCTGACGGTCACATTAAGGTGACAGACTTTGGTATTGCCCGCTTCTCCCGCAGCGAGACCAAAACTTTAACGGAAAACGCGATTGGCTCTGTGCATTATATCAGTCCGGAGCAGGCTAAGGGCGAGTTTACTGACGAACGGGCGGATATTTATTCTCTTGGCGTGGTACTCTATGAGATGCTGGCCGGTCGTGTGCCTTTTGATGCAGACAGCGCCGTGTCTGTGGCCCTAATGCAGGTGCAGGCGGACGCCAAGCGGCTCATTGACATTAACCCGGATATTCCCCGGGGCGTGGAGCAGATCTGTGCCCACGCTATGGAGAAGAACCCGGCCAATCGCTACCAGTCCGCAACGGAAATGCTCTTTGATGTGGAGGAGGTCATCAAGAACCCGGCCACCACGTTTGACTATTCCTATTTTGTGGACGAGGAGCCCACGAAATATGTGATCAAGACGGTGGATCACACGGAGAAGCCCCAGCCGGATCTGCGATCCGAGCCGGAACAGCCGGTGGTGGAGGAAGACCCCAAGCGCAAGGGCAAGATCGTCGGCGCTGTGATCGCCGGTATGCTGGTGCTTGCAGCAGCCATTGTACTGTTGGTGATGGGCCTTACCGGTTCGCTGAATACCAAGTCTATGAAGTTGGAGAACTTTGTGGGTCAGTCCTATGACACCATCGTCAGCTCCAACCAGTACGATTATGTTTTTGTACAAGAGAGCAAGGAGAGCGAGGATGCTGACCCGGGCACGGTGCTGGAGCAAAAACCGGCAGCCGGTGAGCGGGTGATGAAGGGCAGCACAGTGACCCTTGTGGTGGCCCAGACGCCCGGTGGCGTTCAGGTGCCCAACTGCTACGGCCTTGGTGAGGATATGGCCAAGAAAGAGTTAGCCTCCGAGGGACTGAACAACTACACCGTAACGACCATCTCCAGCGAGACGGTAAAAGAGGGTCAGTGCGTATATACCAGCCCCAAGGCAGGGGATTTGGTGGCTGCGGACCAAACGGTGACCATTTATATCAGCTCCGGCCCCAGCACGACCCAAAAGGTGCTGCTGACTGTGCCGGATGTGCGTGGACTGAGCCAAAGCGATGCTCGCAGCTTTTTGGAGAAGAGCGGGTTTGAGAATGTGCAGATTTCTACCGAAGACAGCAATCTGCCCAAGGATACGGTGATCAGCCAGACCCCCGGTCAGGGTGAGGCGGCGGAGCCGTCGGCTGCCATCAAGCTGGTGGTGTCCACCGGCGTGGTGTCTACCGATCCGGCGGCAGAGACGGTGAAGTTGCAGGTAACGGTGCCGGATACCGGCAAGCACAGCACCCTGAACATCTATGTGGACGGGGAACTGCAATTTACTAAGAGCGAGAGCCTGGACGGCGGCCAGCGTACCTTCAACCTGCAGGTGTCTTACGGTGCCCGGGTGGAGATCGAGGTGGAACTGGGCGAGGTGTCTCAGCGCCAGACTGTAAAGGCAGACAAGGCCAAAACGGTGCGTATGAACTTTAACGACAAGACGGACACCACAGTACCCGACGGGACGGACTGATATGGCAGTAACAGGCAGAATTCACAAAGGGATCGGCGGTTTCTATTATGTAGAAACCGCCGATGGATTATATGAGTGCAAGGCGCGGGGCGCCTTTCGCAAACAGCGGATTACCCCGTTGGTTGGGGATCAGGTGGAGATTACCGTGAACGCGCAAGGGGAGAATACCATTGACACTATTTTGCCCCGTAAAAATGAATTGCGCCGGCCGCCGCTGGCCAATTTAGATCGGCTCTTTATTGTGTCGTCTTTGGTAGATCCGGAGATCCGTACCGTGCAGATCGACAAGCTGACGGTGCTGGCGGCGCAAAAGGGCATTGATTGTGTGATCGTGCTCACCAAAGCGGATTTGGCAGAGAATGGGCAGCAGTATGCCGACATTTACAAAACAGCCGGTTACCCTGTGGTGCTGTGTAATGCCCGCACCGGCGCAGGGGCAGACGAATTGCCGGCGCTGATCTCCGGCAAGTTGTGTGCGTTTACCGGCAACAGTGGCGTGGGCAAGTCCACGCTGCTGAACCGTCTGTGCCCGGACTTGGCGCTGGAAACCGGCGAGACCAGCAAGAAGTTGGGGCGCGGTCGCCACACCACCCGGCACTGCGAGCTGTACCCGGTGGCCGGTGGCTGGGTAGCAGATACTCCCGGCTTTTCTGCACTGGAACTGGAGCGGGATGCGGAGATCGACAAGGACGAATTGCCCGGTTGCTTTCCGGATTTTCGCCCTTATTTGGGGGATTGCCGCTTTAATAGCTGCACGCATGTGGCAGATAAGGGTTGTGCCGTGTGCGCCGCCGTGGAGCGGGGCGAGATCAGCGAAAGTCGTCACAACAGTTATGTTGAATTTTATAATCAGGTAAAGGATATTAAAAAATGGGAACGGAAATAAAGCGCTGTCTGATTGTCAGCGGCGCGCCGGAGGCGGATATCGCCTACATAAAGCCGTTGTTGCCTGGCGCTTTTGTGGTAGCAGCGGACAGCGGGTATCAAAAGTGCCGTCGCTTGGGTGCAGAGCCGGATATTGTGGTAGGGGACTTTGATTCTTCACCGGTGCCGGAGCACACCAAGGAACTGATCGTAATGCCCGCGCATAAGGATGATACGGACACGCTGGCGGCCATAAAGATCGCCATGGAGCGCGGCTATACCCATCTGATTCTGGTGGGCGCTATTGGCAACCGCTTTGACCATTCTTTCTCCAATGTGGCGAACTTGGCCTATTGCCTGGACCGGGGTGTGCAGGCGGAGATTATTACCCCGAATGAAAAGCTTTTTATCTCTGACGGCCCTTTTTCCTTTAGTGGGGCGGGCTACGGTTATTTCTCCCTGTTTGCCTTTGGTGGTGTGTGCCGGGGTCTGACCATTCGGGGCGCCGAGTGGGAACTGACGGACTATGACCTGAACCCGGCCACCTCCATGTGCCAAAGCAATGAGGTGCGGGGCGGGGAATGTTCCATTTCCTTCCGGGAGGGCCGACTGCTGACGGTGCTCAGTAACGATCTGCAACTGCGCGCATAGTATGGTGTAAATACAGCAGTTGCGGGGTGTTCGGTGTGAAAAAGATGTGTAGGCGTGATTTTTTGTGGATCGCATTCGGTGCGGGACTGGTGATCGCCTGTTGCTGCCCCACCATTTGGGTCACCCGCATTTTGGCCATCGCCGTAATCGTCCTGGGCATTATCTGCTGTAAACGCTAAAAGGAGGGCCATTATGCAAGTGATCGTACTGGATCGCCCAAAGGTGCTGGCACCGCTGCTGCGCGTCGTCTTTAAGATCAAAAAAGTAAAGCCGGAAACCTAAATCTAACATAGAAAAAAGACTTCGTTATCATAGGGTAACGAAGTCTTTTTCTATTGGGTAACATTTTTCTTTGGTGTGCATAGACGAGGGTGCGGGCGCATAGATATTACCAGTAACTGTAAGGAGATGTTGCAATGGAAACGGAAAAGACCTTTGCCGACAGCAAGCGCACGGTTTGTTTGGGCACGGGAGAAGCAAAGTTTGAAGTGGAATACCAGGAGAGTCTGCCCCAATACTGTGAAGATGTGGAGCGGGTGGTACGGTGCGTGTGCAGCCATGCGGTGACGGACTATGAATATGCCTCCGGCAGCTTAAGGGTGACAGGACGCAGCCGCATTTCATTGGTGTATATCTCCACTTCCGGGTGCTGTTTGTCCGCCGCGTTTGAGGAGCGGTTCACAAAAAACATTGACGCACCGGTGACGGACGCCTTTGCCTTTGCCCAGGTGCACACTTGTACGGACTTTACCAACTATCGGTTGATCAATCAGCGCAAGTTAGAGGTGCGTTCCGGGCTGCAAGTCCACACAGAGGTCTTTGCCTATATGGAACAGAGCCAGCTGACTGACTGTTGTGGTGCTATTTTGCGCCAAGCAGACGCCCAGTGCCTGGAGGTGCTGGACGCCGGACTGTTCTCCTGCGACTTTGACGAGAAGTTCGCCATCGGCCAGCACAACACCAATATCTCTGTGTTGATCCACACCGGTGCCTTTGCGGTGATTGACGAGGTGCGCACCATTGCCGGCAAAATGCTGGTGAAGTGCCGGGCTGAGTTGTGTGTGGTATATGAAAACACAGAACATAACACGGAGAAATGCTGCTTTACCGTGCACAGCAGTAAAATCGTGGATGTGGCCGGTATGACCGAGGACAGCCATGCCTTTGCACAAGTGAAGATCGGTTCTCTGTTTGTAAAGCCGGTACCGGACGAAAATAACGACTTGCGCCGATTGGAGATCGCCGGAGCCTTTTGTGTGTCCTACACAGCCGCCCTGGTCAGCGATACCCAACTGGTGACAGACGCCTATGCCATTGCTTATGACGCCCGGGTGCAGACCGGCACGGTTCCGCTGCTGCGGGATCCGCAATTCTTCTATGACAGCAAGACATTGTCCGCCGACCTGAGTTTTGAGGATACGGAGATTGCAGAAATTCTGGATTTATCCCTTGCTATGCAGGAGGCGCGGGTGCAAAACGGCCTGCTGCTGGTGGAGGTGGGCTACGGTGTGGCCTACTACGATGTGAGCGGCAATCTGTGCTGCAAAGACGGCGTGACCCGGCTGCAACTGGCACTGACAGATGGCAAGTGCGCCGGATTTGTAGGCGCCGGTCTGCAATCCTTTGATTATATCTTACAGTCGGCCAACCGTATTGAACTGCGGGTGAATATAGAGTACAGTGTTTGCCTGTACACCGAGGCGGAGATGCAGACGGTGACCGATGTGGAACTGCAACCCTGCACTGCCGGTGAGTCACCGGTGCTGACACTGTACTTTGCCGCCAAGGATGAGAGCCTGTGGGACATTGCCAAAAAATTCCGCTCCCGCACCGAGCTGATTCAGCAGGAAAATCAACTGACAGAAGATGTACTTCGCCAACAAACCATTCTTTTGATTCCGGGAGTGTGAGCATATGAATCAACAGATTTACAGCGATATCGCTCTCCGAACGCAGGGTGATATTTATATCGGCGTAGTGGGACCGGTACGCACAGGCAAATCCACTTTTATCAAGCGGTTTATGGACACCATGGTGATCCCCAATATTGACGGAGAGTACCAGCGGGAGCGGGCCACGGACGAACTGCCCCAGTCCGCTGCCGGGCGTACCATTATGACCACGGAGCCAAAATTCGTGCCGGAGGAAGCGGTGACCCTGCATTTGACGGATCACACTACCTTCCGTGTGCGACTTGTGGACTGCGTAGGCTACATTGTGCCCAGTGCCGTGGGCTATATTGAGGAGGAGCAGCCCCGGATGGTGCGCACGCCCTGGTATGAGGAAGAAATACCTTTTAACATGGCGGCGGAGATCGGCACGAAAAAAGTGATTACCGAGCACTCCACCATTGGTTTAGTCGTTACGACGGACGGCACCATTACTTCTATTCCCAGAGCGGAGTATGAAGAGGCAGAGGAGCGGGTGATCGAGGAGCTGAAATCCTACGGTAAGCCCTTTGTGGTGCTGCTCAATTCGGAGACGCCCACAGCCGCGGGAACGGTCGCTTTGGCCGCAGAACTAACGGAGAAATACGGCGTGCCGGTGTTGGCGGAGAACTGCATGGAAATGGACGCGGAGGCATTCCATGCGGTGCTGCAAAAGGTGCTGTATGAATTTCCTGTCAGCTCCGTGCAACTGCTGATGCCCGGGTGGATCAAGTGCCTGGACGATCAGGATCCTTGGAAAACGGAACTGTTCGCTGCGGTACAACAGGACTGCCACAGTTTGTCCACCATTGACAGTGTGAAGCCGTTTATTGACGCCTTGGCAAAGGTCTCGCGGATTGAAAGCGTACAGGTGCGGCGATTGGATCTGTCTACCGGCGATGTGCAGCTGGATGTGCAGGTGGACCACAGTTACTTTTATCAGGTATTGTCTGAGAAATGCGGGCTGACCATTGCCAACGAACGCCAGTTGATGGAGCAGATCTTGCAGCTGGTAACCGTCAAGCAGCGGTTTGCACGGTTTGAGCAGGCGCTGGCGGATGTGGAGAATAGCGGATACGGTATTGTAATGCCCGCCATGGATGAGATGCATCTAGATGAGCCGGAAATTATGAAACAGGGTGGCCGCTACGGTGTAAAGCTCCGGGCACAGGCGCCTTCCATTCATATGATCCGCTGCAATACGTACACAGAAGTGGCGCCCATTGTGGGCAGCGAAAGCCAGTCCCAGGAGTTGGTCATGTACCTGCTCAAAGAGTTTGAACAGGACCCGGCAGCTATTTGGAACACCAATTTGTTTGGCAAGCCGCTGTTGGATCTGGTGAACGAGGGGCTGAATAACAAGCTTTACCGTATGCCGGAGGACGCCCGCAACAAGTTCAGAGAGACCATTGAGCGGGTGATCAACGAGGGGTGCAGCGGGCTGATCTGTATTATTCTTTAACAAAGAAAAGCAAAAAAACGGAGCCGTTTGGCTCCGTTTTTACCATCAATAAAAATAAAATTTGGCTTCCAGCACCAAGGCCAGCGCTGCTTGCAGCAGAATGAATACCGGCAGGGTGATCATGAATTTCTTATGCCGGGTCTTGTGGTGGATCAGGCGCATGGTAATGTACTCACCCACAGCGCCGCCTAAAAGCGCCACGAACAGCAGTGTATCCTCCGGTACGCGCCATTTGCCTTTTTTGGCGCGGACCTTGTCGCTGACGGTCAGCACGATGGCCAGCAGGTTGGTGCCCACCAACCAAAGCAGGGCGAACTGGTACAGGCTCACGCTTGCTTTTCCGGCTTAAAGGGCTTTAAGTCCTTTAGGTCAAAGTTGCCGATGGACAGGGGAGAACCCTTTTTGAAATCATCGCCCTTTTGCTCGTCTACACCAAAGACGGCGGCGCAGTTGGGACACACCAAAAAGTACACCGTTTGGCATTCCAGGGGCAGCGGTAGCTTTACGGCAATGCGGCGCTCAAAGTTGGAAAACACGCCAAAATGCCCTTTTTTGCCGCACTGGGGACAGGTGAGCTCCACCGTCTCTCCGCGGGCTTTAATATGATTATCTGTACCTAATCTGTATTCCATAACATCACCTATGTTTATTTTACAATATTTTTAGAAAGTGTCAAGTATGAAGAAAGTATTCCTCTCTCTTTTCTGCCTGGTACTGCTGTGCGGATGCACGGTGAACAAACCGGCGCAAATCGAGACCACAACGGCGCCGGACACGGCCGCAGCCGGAGAACTGACCGTGCGAAGCGTGTGGATCACTTACTACGAGCTCCAGGCCTTTACCGGCAAATACGATACCGGCGGCGACTTTTACAGCGCCGTATCAAAGGCTTTTGCTCAGTTGCAAAGGCGGGGCTTTACGGCGGTCACCGTGCAGGTGCACCCCTGCGCAGACGCCTTTTATCAGTCCAAATACTTTCCGGTCAGCGTCTACTGCTTTGGCAAAGCGGGCGGGGAACTAAAATACGATCCATTGGAACTGCTGTGCAAGGCGGCACACGAAAATCAACTAAAAATCGAAGCCTGGTTCAATCCTTACCGGGTGAGCCAGCAGGATAAGATCGACAAACTCAGCGACGATAACATTGCTAAAAAGTGGTATAAGGAGAAAAACGGCAATGTGGTGATCGTGAATAAAAAAATCTACTTTAACCCGGCGTCCAAAGCGGTGCAAAAACGCATTGTGTCCGGCGTGCGGGAAATTGTGAAAAACTACCCGGTAGACGGCATCCATTTTGATGATTACTTTTACCCGGATACCGATAAGAAAATTGACGCTAAGCAGTATGCTGTCTACTGCGCAGACGGCGGCAACCTGTCTTTAGGCGACTGGCGGCGCAGCCGGGTGAATGACCTGATCCGTGCTGTTTATAAAGCTGTGAAAGAAGAAAATCAAAGCTGTATCTTTGGCATCAGCCCGGCGGCGGGCATTGCCAATGATCGGGACAGTTTGTACGCCGATGTGGAGACCTGGGCAACCCAAAAGGGTTACTGCGATTATCTGTGTCCCCAGGTGTACTTCGGCTTTCTGAACGATACCCTGCCGTTTATGAAAACGGTTAAAGACTGGCGGGATTTGGTTACCGCCTGTGATCTTTATATCGGCCTGCCGCTGTATAAATGCGGCAAGGCAGACGCCTACGCCGGGCGGGGCAAAGGCGAATTTCGGGAAAATAAGAATATGATCTTTCGCCAAATTCAGTTTATCCGCCAAATTCCGGCGGTAAAGGGCTTTTATGTGTTCTCTTACGGCTATCTATCCGACGACAGCGTAGGGGAGGAGGTCAGCGGCCTTTACTCTGCTATGCAGTGATCGGCGTTTTCTACTCCGGTAATGGTCACTTCCACCAGATCGCCGATGTGCAGATCCCGACGGTGGATGGTCACCGGTACATAATTGCGGGTGTAGCCGGTGTAGGTACCGTTTGGTTGTTGCTGCTCCACCAGCACCTGCGCTTTTTGACCCACCAGACCGTCAAAATAGGTCTCACGCAGCTTGTCTGTCTCTGCAATCAACTTTTTTGCGCGGCGTTCCTTCTCCTGCCGAGGTACGCTGTCGCCCCGTTTAGAGGCGGCTGTGCCCTCTCGCTGAGAGTAGGGGAATACATGTACCTTTTCAAACCCGATCTTCTTTGCAAAGGCCAGGCTCTCTTCAAAATCGGCTTCTGTTTCTTCATGAAAGCCGGTCATCATGTCCGTGGTCAAAGTGGCACCCGGGAATGCGGCACGCAGCTTGCGGCACAGGTCTGCATATTCATCCGCCGTGTAGTGGCGGTTCATGGATTTTAAGGTTTTGGTGCAGCCGCTTTGCAGGGAGATGTGGAACTGGGGACAGAATTTTTCTATCTTTGCCAGCCCGGCAATCATGCGGTCGGTGATGTGGTCCGGCTCCAGAGAGCCCAGGCGCACCCGGGCAATGCCGGGGGTACGGTCGCAAATGGCAACCGCGTCCAGCAGGTCAAAGTCCTGTCCCTTGCCGTAGGCAGACAGGTTGATGCCCACCAGTACGATCTCTTTAATGCCGTGGGCAGCCAGGTCCTGCACTTCTTTTTCCAGGTCCGCCGGCGCCTTGGAGCGCACACGCCCCCTGGATTTGGGGATAATGCAGTAGGAGCAGAACCGGTCACAGCCGTCCTCAATTTTTACAAAGGCGCGCACGCGCTGCCCAAAGCCGCTGATGGCACAGGGGGCAAAGGGGTCGCCGCTTTGGTGGGCGTTAATGTCCACAATGCGGCTTTTTTCTGTATGATACCGGTTGATGATGGAAAAAATATCACCGTCGCTCTTGTTAGAGAATACAATGTCTGCGTCCAGCTGGGCTTTGGCCTCCTCCGGGAACGCCTGGGGCATACAGCCGGTGAGGATCACCGTTGCGCCCGGGTGACGGCGCTTAAAACGGCGCACGCTTTGGCGGGTCTTTTGGTCCGCAGTGGCGGTTACCGTACAAGAGTTGACGATGTAGTAGTCCGCTTCCTGGTCCGGGGACACAATCTCAAAACCGGCGCTGCGCAGCAGCTCGGCCATATATTCACTTTCATACTGGTTGACCTTGCAGCCAAGGGTGTAAAAAGCAGCTTTCATATCTATTACGCTCCAATCCACGACATTATAGCATAAAGCCGGTGGGGGAGCAAGATTTTTAGCGCAAACAATGAGGTGGTTTGATGAAAAGAATCGGAACATTTTTGCTGGCTTTGATGTTGGCGTTGGCGGTGCCTGCGCCCTGCTTTGCCGCTGTGGATGAAAAGACGGTAGAGGCACCCAGCGCTGTGCTGGTGAGCGCAGATACAGGGGCTGTGCTCTTTGAGAAGAATGCCCACGACAGGCGCTCTCCGGCGTCGGTCACGAAGCTGATGACCATGCTGTTGGTGGCGGAAGCCTTGGACACCGGCAAGATTAAACTGACAGATACAGTCACCGGCAGTGCCAATGCAGCTTCCAAGGGCGGCTCCCAAATCTGGCTGGAAGTGGGGGAGCAGATGACAGTGGAGGAACTGCTGAAGGCGGTGGTGATTGCTTCCGCCAATGACGCCTGTACGGCGCTGGCAGAGTTCGTAGCCGGGTCGGACGGCGCCTTTGTGCAGTGTATGAATGCCCGTGCCAAGGAATTGGGGCTGCAAGATACCCATTTTGAGAACTGCACAGGGCTGGATGATACGGCCAAAAATCATTTTTCTTCTGCTTACGACCTGGCAGTGATTGCCCGGGAAGTGCTACGCCACAACTGGATCACCAAGTATACTACCGTGTGGCTCGACAGTCTGCGGGACGGCAAAACGGAACTGAATAATACCAATAAATTGGTTAACACTTATGACGGCATTACCGGGCTGAAAACCGGCACCACAGAGAAGGCGGGTTTTTGCCTGTGCGCGACTGCCCGGCGGGACGGTATGCAGCTGATCGCCGTGGTGCTGGGCGCCAAGACCAGTGAGCAGCGCTTTTCCGCTGCTACGGCTCTGCTGGACAGCGGCTTTGCGGATTATCGCCTGGTGACCCTGTCGGCAGACCCGAAGAAAATCACCCAAATTACCGTGAAAAACGGCGTCCAAAAGATCCTGAACCCTGCCGTGCCTGCAAAACAGCAGTTGCTTTGTGCCAAAGGCAGCGGTGATCCCACTTATGAATATAAGTTAAAAAAGACGGTGGATGCGCCTGTGCGCAAGAACACCAGAGTGGGCACCGTGAAAGTCAAACTGGACGGCAAAACGGTGGCGGAACTGCCGGTGTATGCCGGGGTAAATATCGACAAAACCGCCTTTTGGTCGGTTTTTGTCCGCTTTTTAAGGACATTTTGAAAATAAGTGTTGAAAAATCTGCCTTGTTGTTGTAAAATGAGAATTTGAAATTCCAAGAAGAATGGAGATAAAATGATGGCAGTTAAATTTAACAGTAATTTTGCTGAAGCTTTTGTCAGCAAGGCGGATATTCAGGCGCTGGAGCCCCAGGCTGCGGCTGCGCAAAAGACCCTGATGGACGGTACCGGTGCCGGTAACGACTTTTTGGGTTGGGTACATCTGCCCACCGATTATGACAAAGAGGAGTTTGCCCGCATTAAAAAGGCGGCTTCTTACATTCAGAAGAATGCGGATGTACTGATCGTGATCGGTATCGGCGGTTCTTATCTTGGCGCCCGTGCCGTGATTGAGGCACTGAAGTCCCCCAATTACAACCTGCTGGCTAAGGATACCCCGCAGATCTTCTTTATCGGCAACTCCATCAGCCCGGAGATGCTGAATGAGACCGTGGCTCTTTGTGAGGGCAAGGATATTTGCGTGAATGTGATCAGCAAGAGCGGCACCACCACGGAGCCGGCTATCGCTTTTCGTGTGTTCCGGGAGATGGTCAACAAGAAGTACAGCGCAGAGGAGGCAGCAAAGCGCATTTTCTGCACCACCGACCAGTCTAAGGGTACCTTAAAGGCGTTGGCAGATGCAGAGGGCTATGAGACCTTTGTAGTGCCGGATAATGTGGGCGGCCGTTACAGCGTGCTCACCGCTGTGGGCCTGTTGCCCATCGCTGTGGCCGGTATTGATATTGATGCTCTGATGACCGGGGCCAAGACTGCAGAGGATACGCTGTGCGGCCAAACGGTAGACACAAATGATGTGCTGAAATATGCCGCCGCCAGAAATTGCTTCTATAACAAGGGCAAGAGTCTGGAGTGCTTTGTGTCTTATGAGCCGGCAATGACACTGTTCAACGAGTGGCTCAAGCAGCTGTTTGCAGAGAGCGAGGGCAAGGACGGCAAGGGTCTGTTCCCGGTGTCCTGCGTATTTTCCACCGACCTGCACTCCGTAGGTCAGTATATCCAGGAAAGCGGCAGCAAGCTGATGTTTGAGACCGTGATGCAGTTTGCCCGCCCCCAGAGCGATTATATGATCGGTGAGGAAGAGGGCAATATTGACGGCTTGAACTTCCTGGCCGGTAAGGAAATGAGTTATGTGAATGAAAAAGCCCGCCAGGGCACTCTGCTGGCCCACACCGCCGGCGGCGTTGGCAACTTTGTTCTGGAAATCGACGCCCTGGACGCAGAAAACATGGGCTATATGATCTATTTCTTTGAGAAAGTATGCGCCGTTTCCGGCTATATGCTGGGGGTCAATCCCTTTAATCAGCCCGGCGTAGAGAGCTACAAAAAGAATATGTTTGCACTCCTTGGCAAACCCGGTTATGAAAGTGAAAAAGAAAACCTTGAAAAACAGTTGGGGTTATGCTAAAATAGAGTTGCAAATAAATCCTATTGGAGGAATAATAAATGATTAAGCTCATTATCGGCAACAAAGGCTCAGGCAAAACCAAAAAACTCATTGACCTGGTGAACACCTGCGTAGAGAAGTCTGACGGCAATGTGGTGTGCATTGAAAAGGAGCCCAAGCTCACTTACGATGTGTCCTCTAAGGCTCGCCTGCTGGAGACCGATACATACCGTGTCAGCGGTTGTAAGGCGTTTTACGGCTTTTTGGCTGGTATCTGCGCCGGCAACTACGATGTGACGGATATTTTGATCGACGCCACCTTTAAGATCGTTGGCAGAGAGTATCAGAAACTGGTACAGTTCTTTGATATGCTGTCCGAGTTGAGCGAGGCACAGGATGTGGATTTCTACTTCACCATCAGTTGTGACAAAGAGGATCTGCCGGTGGAAGTGTTTGACTACTGCGAAGAGCTGTAAGCAAAAATGCACAAATAAAGAGCCTTTTTCAGGCTCTTTATTTTTTCCGCCGCAAAAATAACTATTGACAAAGCGGCGTCTTGTATATATAATACTTAAAGTGCGATCGTGAGGTGGTTTTGTGAAGTTAGACCTGAAGGCACTTTTCGGCGGCGATACACATCGTATTGCCATTGAGGAGCAGCTGGACTTCCACGATTTGCAATACGGTTCGTATTGCCCGCTGCGCCAGCCGGTGCGCGTGACCGGACAGGCGTATGCAAAGGCGGATGTATGTTATTTAGATCTGGATCTGTCCTTTGTGTTTGACGGCGTGTGCGACCGCTGCGCCGAGCCCATTCAAAAGCCCATGTCGTTGTCCTTACACAAGATCTTGGTAGAGGATCTCCAAAACCGGGAGGATGCGGACGACGAATATGTTTTGGTACAGGACAGTGCGCTGGATCTCAGCGACCTTTTGCGGGAAGAACTATTATTGTTCTTTCCCACCAAAATGCTGTGCAAGCCGGACTGTAAGGGCCTTTGCTGCAAGTGCGGCAAGAATTTGAATGACGGACCCTGCGACTGCCAAAAGGATGTGGATCCCAGATTGGAAGCCCTTTTGCAGCTGCTGGATTAAGTGATTATTTTGCATCAAGGATTATAAAGGAGGCAATTCAAATGGCAGTACCTAAGAGAAAAACTTCAAAGGCAAGAAAGAACAAAAGACGTTCCAGCGTTTGGAAGCTGAATGCGCCTACGCTCGTTAAGTGCCCCAACTGCGCCGGCTACACCGTGCCGCACAAAGTGTGCGCCAACTGCGGTTACTACAACGGCAAGGCAGTTGTCAGCAAGGACGAGGCGTAAGCCAAAAACTTCAACACAAAGGCGGACTTGGTCACAGCCGAACAGGCTGCGGGGCTTATGTCCGCCTTTCTTGCTATTTGCTTGAAAGGAGGGTCTGTTATGGCGAGACCTGTTGTTGCCATTGTGGGCCGCCCCAACGTGGGCAAATCCACACTTTTTAATAAATTGGTAGGCGCTCGTCTGTCCATTGTGGACGACAAGCCCGGCGTGACCCGGGACCGCATTTACGGCGACTGTGAGTGGTTGGGTCACCGCTTTCTGCTGGTGGATACCGGCGGTATTGAGCCGCGGGCGGATGATGTGATCCTCTCTCAAATGCGCGCCCAGGCCAACATTGCTATTGCCACGGCGGATGTGATCGTACTGGTGACGGATTTGCGCAGCGGCGTGGTGGCTACCGATCAGGATGTGGCCAATATGCTGCAAAAAAGCGGCAAGCCGGTGATTCTGTGCGTCAATAAGTGCGACAGTGTGGGTGCCCCGGATCCGGAGTTTTACGAATTTTATAATTTGGGTATGGGTGACCCGATTGCCGTATCTGCCGTGCACGGTCACGGCACCGGCGATCTGCTGGATGCTGTGATCGCGTACTTTCCCCCGGAGAGTGAGGAGGAAGAGGAGGACGATACCATCAAGGTGGCGGTCATCGGCAAGCCCAATGTGGGCAAGTCCTCTTTGATCAACCGGATCAGCGGCCAGGAGCGAGCCATTGTGTCCGATATTGCAGGCACCACTCGTGACGCTACGGACACCCGCATTGAAAATCAATACGGCAAGTTCACCTTTATTGACACCGCCGGCATTCGGCGCAAGAGCAAGGTGACAGACGCCATTGAAAAATATAGCATCATCCGCGCCCGTACCGCTGTGGAGCGCGCCAATGTGTGCGTGATTATGATCGATGCTACCGAAGGCTTCACTGAGCAGGACTCCAAGGTGGCCGGTATAGCTCTGGACCAAGGCAAGGGCTGTATTGTGGTGGTTAACAAGTGGGATGCTGTGGAAAAAGACGGCAATACGATGCGGGAGTATAAAGAGAAGCTGGCAGTAGACTTTGCCTTTATGAAGTTTGCGCCCTTTGTGTTTATCTCTGCCAAGACCGGCCAGCGTGTGGATCGTCTGTTTGAGCAGATCGCTTATGTGTATGCTCAGAGCACCATGCGCATTTCCACCGGCAAATTGAACGAAATTCTCGGCGCTGCCACCGCCCGGGTGCAGCCGCCTACGGATAAGGGCAAGCGGCTGAAGATCTATTATATGACCCAGGCGTCTGTGTGCCCGCCAACCTTTGTGTTTTTTGTGAACAACGCCCAACTGTTTCATTTCTCTTACCAGCGGTATCTGGAGAACCAAATCCGTGAGGTGTTTGGTCTGGAGGGTACGCCGGTGCGCTTTATTATTCGCGAGAGGGGAGAGGGCAAAAAATGATTTTTCGTCTAATCCTGGGTGCGGTTCTGTCCTATTTACTGGGAAGTCTGAATTTTGGTATCATTCTTTCTCGCAAGTTTCAAAAGGAAGATGTGCGCACCCACGGCAGCGGTAACGCCGGTTCCACCAATATGCTGCGAAATTACGGCAAACTGCCGGCAGTTGCAACGATTTTAGGCGATATGGCTAAGGTGGCTGTGGCCATTTTGCTGGTGCGTCTGCTGGTGGGGAATGAACTATATGCGCAACAGACGATCTTCATCAAGTCCTTTGCCGGGCTGTTCTGCGTGCTGGGTCATATCTTCCCTTGCTTTTTCCGGTTTAAGGGCGGCAAGGGTGTGGCTACCTGCGGCGGTATGGTGTTTATGATCGACTGGCGGATCGCCCTGATCCTGTTGGCGGTGTTTTTTGTGGCCGTCCTCATTACCAAATGGGTATCGCTGGGTTCCATCTTAATGGCAATCCTGTACCCGGTGCTGATGGGTCTGTTTTATAAGTCTGTTCCGATTACGCTGATCTCCGTGGTGTTTGCGGCCATTGTGCTGGTTGCCCACCGGGAGAACATCAAGCGGATATTAAACGGTACGGAAAGCAAGCTTGCCGTTGGCGGTAAAAATAAAAAAGAATAAGTAATAGAAAAAGCGCAGCTGACACAATTGTGTGTCAGCTGCGCTTTTGTAGCAGAGTAAAAAAAGAAACCGCTGAACAGTACAGCGGTTTTATCTCATTACGCTCTTTCGACCTTACCGGAACGAAGACATCTGGTGCAAACATAAACTCTTTTCGGAGAGCCGTTTACAATAGCCTTAACTTTCTTAATGTTGGGTTTCCAGGTTCTGTTGGACCGTCTGTGTGAATGAGAAACCTTGATGCCAAAGGACATTTCTTTCCCGCAGTATTCACATTTTGCCATGTGCGAACACCTCCTTACTAAATTACAACGCCGCTATAATAGCACATATCCCTGCAAAATGCAAGCACTTTTTGCCTAAATTTTCAAAAAAGACCGATTTTACGGTCAGCAAAAACTAAATGTTGATTTTATTTTTTATATATAATATAATAAGAGAGATGATTTTGACGGAGGAATAGATATGGCTGCGGATAAAAAAAGTAAGAAACTGGACAAAACCGACAAAGCAACAGACAAGCAGACGGCGCTGGAAAATGCGCTCAAGCAAATTGAAAAGCAGTACGGCGCAGGTGCCATTATGCGCCTGGGTGAGAACAAGCACCTGAATGTGGCCGCCATCTCCACCGGCTCTCTGTCCTTGGACATTGCCACCGGTATTAACGGCCTGCCCAAGGGCCGTATCGTAGAGATCTACGGCCCGGAGTCCAGTGGTAAGACCACCCTGGCGCTCCACTGTGTGGCAGAGGCACAAAAGGCCGGCGGCCAAGCTGCCTTTATTGATGCGGAGCATGCACTGGATCCCATTTATGCCGCTAACCTGGGCGTAGATGTGGACTCTCTTTTGGTAGCCCAGCCGGACTACGGTGAGCAAGCGCTGGAGATTGCCGAGCAGTTGGCACGCTCCGGTGCCATTGACATTATTGTTGTGGACTCTGTGGCGGCACTGGTGCCCAGAACGGAAATTGACGACGATATGGGCGACTCCCATGTGGGCTTGCACGCCCGCTTGATGAGCCAGGCAATGCGTAAATTAGCCGGTGCAATCAACAAATCCAACACCCTGATCATTTTTATCAACCAGCTGCGTGAGAAGGTGGGTGTGGTGTACGGCAACCCGGAGGTGACCACCGGCGGTCGAGCACTGAAGTTCTATGCCTCTATGCGTATTGATGTGCGCAAGGGCGAGCAGCTGAAGAATTCCGACAATCAGTTTATCGGCTCTCGCACGAAAGTGAAGATCGTAAAGAACAAGGTGGCTCCGCCATTCCGTTCTGCGGAATTTGATATTATGTACGGCACCGGCATCAGCAAAGAGGGCGAGATCCTGGATCTGGGCGTAGAGTACGGCGTAATCAAGAAAGGCGGCTCCTGGTTCTCTTACGGTGATCGCCGACTTGGACAGGGGCGTGACAATGTAAAGCAGCTCATCAAGGACGAGCCGGAGTTTGCGGCCCAGCTGGAGCAGGAGATTAAAGAAAAGATCGCCGAGGTGCAGGCCACCTCCGATAAGAAATATCAGCCTAAGGCGGCACCCAAGGCGGATACGGAGCCGGAACCGACTGAGGAGAACACTGCCCGCCAGACCCGTGCGGCAGCCCGCGCCAAGTTGGACATTGCCGTAGAGGATGACGACGAGTAATGCGCCTGACCCATCAACTAGGGCGAGGCACAAAGGTGCACCTGCTGTTGGATGATGAATATCAAATCACCACCAGCACCACTTTTTGGGCAGAGCATTACCTGCCGGATGGTACGGAGATCAGCGAGGACGATTGGCAGCGCTTGGTGCAGCAGATCAACGAGCGCAAGGCGCTGAACAAAGCAGTGGAGCTGCTGTCTCACCGGGATCATTCCGCTAAGGAACTGCGGGACAAACTATTGCGCACCGCAGACTCGGACGCTGCGGACAAAGCGGTGGCACAAATGCTGGATGCCGGTTATCTGGACGACGAGAAATATGCCCGACGACTGGTGCGCTACCTGATTGAAGATAAAAAATGCTCGGCATACCACGCACGGCAGGAGTGCCAAAAGCGGGGGATTGACCGTGAGATTATTGACCGTGCCCTTGCAGAGCAGGCGCCGGACAATGTGCAAACTGCAAAGGACTTGATCCTGCGCAAATACAGCAGAAAATTACAGCAAGAAGACGGACGGCAAAAAGTGATGGCTGCGCTGGCACGGCGCGGGTTCGGCTTTCACGATATTCAGGCCGCCTTGGAACAACTGGAAGATGAAGAATACTTATAAAGTCGGCATGATCTCATTGGGCTGCCCAAAGAACCAAGTCGACGGCGAATTGTTATTAGAAAAATTAAGTGAAAACGGATTTCAAATCGTGCAGCGCATTGAAGACAGCGACCTGATGATCGTTAACACCTGTGGCTTTATTGAGGACGCTAAGCGAGAGGCCATTGAGACCATCTTGGAGGTGGCCCAGTATAAGGCCGCCGGCGTGATCTCTGCCATTGTGGTCACAGGCTGCCTGGCTGAGCGCTACCAGGACCAGGTGATGGAGGAGATTCCGGAGGTGGACGCCGTTATTGGTATCGGTGCCAATGCAGATATTGTTAAGGTGTGCCAAAAGGCGCTGTGTGGCGTGCAGACTAACTTTTTTCCTTGCAAAGAGTTGCTGCCCTTGGAGGGCGAGAGAATGCTCTCCACGCCCGCTCACTGGGCGTATTTGAAGATCAGTGACGGCTGCTCGAACTGCTGTTCCTATTGCGCCATTCCCGGTATTCGCGGACCGTTCCGCTCTCGTCCTATGGAGAGTGTGGTGGCGGAGGCGGAGAGCCTGGCCAAGCGGGGAATCAAGGAATTGATCTTAATTGCCCAGGATATCACCCTGTATGGCAAGGATCTGTACGGCAAGTATTGCCTGCCAGAGCTGCTGCGTCGGCTGGTACAGATCGACGAGATCCGCTGGATCCGGCTGTACTATTGCTACCCGGATCGGATCACCGATGAACTGATCGATGTAATCGCCAATGAGGACAAAATTTGTCCCTATATTGATATTCCCTTGCAGCACTGCAACGGCGATGTGCTGCGAGCTATGAACCGCTATGGCAATTATGACTCCTTGCGGCAGCTGATTTCCAACATGCGCCGGCGTATTCCCGGTTTGGCGCTGCGTACCACCTTTATGGTAGGCTTCCCCGGTGAGACCCAGGCACAGTTTGAAGAGTTGTGTCGGTTTGTAAAGGAAATGGAATTTGATAAAATGGGCTGCTTTGCGTACAGCCCTGAGGAGGACACCCCCGCCGCCGAATTTCCAAACCAAGTGCCGGAGGAGGAAAAGACCGCCCGGGCGGACGCGCTGATGGATGTGCAGTTTGATGTGACCGCTGCAGTGAATCAGCGCCGGGTGGGGGAGACCTACACCGCCGTGATCGACGGCCCGGACAGCAAGGAAAACACCTACGCCGGACGGTGCTATTTTGACTCGCCGGAGATCGACAGCAACATTTGGATTCATTCCGCTGTGCCGCTGGAGACCGGCAGCTTTGTGCAGGTGCGTGTAACCGGCACGGAAGAATATGACCTGTTAGGAGAGTATGTAGATGAACCTGCCCAATAAAATCACTGTATTTCGCTTTGCCTGCATTCCGTTTTTGCTGGCGGCGTCTTTGATCCAATTCCCGTATCACTGGAGCGTGGCGCTGGTGATCTACTTTATCGCCTGTATGAGCGACAAGGCAGACGGTATCATTGCCCGCAAGCAGGGACTGGTTACGGACTTTGGGAAACTGATGGATCCGCTGTCCGATAAGTCGTTAGTGCTGGCTGCTTACCTTGTATTTGTGAATATGGGTTGGCACACAGAGCTGGTGATTATGCTGATGATGGCCCGGGAGTTCTTGGTTGCCGGTATTCGGATGGCTGCCGCTTCGGAGGGTGAGGTGATCGCTGCCAATAAGTTTGGCAAGGCAAAGACTTTCTTGCAAATGTCCACTACCGGTATGACCTACCTGCTGCTTGCCATTGGTGAGGGTGCGGCGGATATTACCACCTCTACACCCTGGCTGAATGTGTACTGCACCATTGCCTTTTGGGTAGTGGCTGTGGTAACGGTGCTGTCCGGTATTGTCTATGCCAAAGACGGCTGGCACCTGATCCGCACAAAATAAGTGTTGCAAAATTGCATTTTTTTGCTATAATGATAATAACCTACATGTAAATGCGCAGAAAGGGAGAAGTACCTGCACCCCTGGCAGAAAGAGAGCGCGCCGAATGCTGAAAGGCGCGTATGCTAAGCGGCAGCGAAATGCACCCGGGAGCAGTGCGGCGGAAAAGAGTATGCCGCAACGGTTTGCCCCGTTACCGGCCAAAGCGTTAGCTTGAGTATAAACAAGAGTGGAACCGCAGTATCGTTTTATTGCCTCTGTCAGATAGACAGGGGCATATTTTTTTGGAGGTTTCTATGTTTGAACGATATAAAGAGGATATTCAGTGCTTTATGGAGCACGACCCGGCAGCCCGCTCTCCAATTGAGATCGTGTTGCTGTACCCGGGTTTTAAGGCCCTGCGCAGTCACCGCAAGGCGCAGTGGTTCTTAAATCACAAAATGCCGTTTATCGCCCGTTATATCAGCCAGCGCACGGCGCATAAGACCGGGATCGAGATTCATCCGGGCGCCAAGATCGGTCGGCGGGTGTGTATTGACCACGGCAATGGGATTGTGATCGGTGAGACTACGGAAGTGGGCGACGATGTGATGATCTACCAGGGGGTGACCCTGGGTGGTACCGGCAAGGACCTGGGCAAGCGCCACCCTACCATTGAGAACGGCGTGATGATCGGCTCCGGTGCTAAGGTGTTGGGTCCCATTACCATCGGCCGCAATGCTAAGGTGGCCGCAGGCGCGGTGGTGGTCAAGGACGTGGAACCTAATTGTACCGTGGTTGGCGTGCCCGGCGAGGTGGTGCGCATTGACGGCGAGCGGGTAGACGATCTGGACCAGATCAATCTGCCGGATCCGGTGATGAATGCCATTCAACAGAATGAAGCCAAAATCAATGCCTTGCAGGCAGAGATTGAAAAATTAAAGGAGCAGCTCAAATGAAGATTTTTAACACACTGACCAGACAAAAAGAGGCGTTCAAACCCATGGACCCTCAGGAAGTGAAAATTTATGCCTGCGGGCCTACGGTGTATAATTTTATTCATATCGGCAACGCTCGGCCGCTGTGCGTGTTTGATGTGCTGCGCCGCTACCTGGAGTATCGGGGCTACGGCGTTAAGTTTGTGCAGAATTTTACGGACATTGACGACAAGATCATTAAGCGCGCCAACGAGGAGGGCAAAACCTATCAGGAGATCTCCGAGACTTATATTAAGGAGTTTTGGACGGACGCCAAGGGCCTCAATGTGCGGGAGGCTTCCGTGCACCCCAGAGCCACGGAAAACATTGACGAGATCATTGATATTATCCGCACCTTAGAGGAAAAAGGCTACGCCTACGCAGTCAACGGTGATGTGTATTTCCGTACCCGCAAGGACCAGGGTTACGGCAAGCTGTCTCATCAGCCCATTGAAGACCTGGAGAGCGGCGCTCGCATTGCCGTAGGTGAGCAAAAAGAGGATCCGCTGGACTTTGCGCTGTGGAAAGCAGCCAAGCCCGGCGAGCCGTACTGGGAGTCTCCCTGGGGGCAGGGCAGACCCGGCTGGCATATTGAGTGCTCAGCGATGAACCGCCGGTACCTTGGTCCCACCATTGACCTGCACTGCGGCGGTCAGGACCTGATCTTTCCCCACCATGAGAACGAGATTGCCCAGAGTGAGTGCGCCAATGGTTGCACCTTTGCCAACTACTGGATGCACAACGGCTATATCAATGTGGACAATGTGAAGATGAGCAAGTCTCTGGGTAACTTTAAGACGGTGCGGGAGATTGCCGATGTCTACGGTTATGAGGTGATCCGCTACTTTTTGATCTCTGCCCACTACCGCACGCCCATTAACTATAATTTGGAGATCATTGAGCAGTGCAAGTCTGCTTTGGAGCGGCTGTACACTTGCCGGGACAGTCTGGACTTTGCCCTGAAAAACGCTTCTGTCGATATCCCGGACGATCCGCAGCTGCTGGCGGATATTGCCGCTCATCGAGATGCGTTTATTACCGCCATGGATGATGATTTGAATACTGCAGACGGTATTTCCGCTGTGTTTGAGCTGGTGTATGACATTAACACCCGTATTTTGGACAAGACCGTTTCTCCCGCTGTGTGCCAAGCGGCAGCCGATCTGTTTGACGAGCTGTGCGGCGTGTTGGGTATTCTCTATAATCGTAAGTCCAACGATGTGGACGCGGAGATCGAGTCGCTGATTGCCCAGCGGCAGGAAGCCCGGAAGAATAAGGACTTTGCCACTGCGGACCGTATTCGGGACGAACTGAAGGAGCGGGGCATTCTCTTAAAAGACACCCCTCAGGGCGTTACCTGGACCAAGGCGTAAAATCGCATAAAAGAGAGCCTATCCGTAATGGATAGGCTCTTGTCAGTTCTGTTCGGTTTTATTTGATAAACAGCTTTTGGTCCAGCTTTCGCTTGACGATCACCACATACAGCAGCGTGCCCAGCACCAGCATGACCCCTAATTCACCCAAGGCTACTAAGCCCCCTTGGGTCAAAAAGCTGATCCAGTTGAACTTGCCGTCAATGAAGAATACCTCAATCTCCCAGCCGACAATCACGCCGTTCAACAGAGCCGGCATCAGCAGGGACAGGAGGGGATAATCTTTGATTTTTACATGCCGCAGGGCGTACATACAACCGGTGGCGCCCAGTGTAGCCAGGGAACCGAAGATCATATCCAGCGGCAGCCCGGCGCCGATATTCACCAGGTTGGACAGCACGCAGCCCAGGGTCAGCCCCGGAATGGCGGCAGGGGTGAACAGCGCCAACACATTCAGTGCTTCCGACACACGGAATTGCACCGCCGCGGAGGTGGTGCCCGGCAGCAGCAGGTTTTGGGCGTAGGTCAGCGCCGCGTACATGGCGGCAATGCCTGCGGTTTGGGCAATGAACAGTACTTTTTTGTTCTTCATTCGATTTTGCTCCTTAGTTTTGTTTTTAGAAGACGACGGCCGGTTGCCGTCGCCTGGTCAGGATTTTGCGAACTGACGGTGGTATTATAGCGCAAGGTCGGCCAAAATGCAAGGCGTATTCGTAGAAATTGCTTTTTGCACCGTCTTTGCAGCGAAAAGAATTTACGGCGTACGGCAAAAAAGTATTGACTATTGTTGCTTTGAGTGGTATTATATGTAAGTCATCTTGATTGGTTACGGGCCATTAGCTCAGTTGGTCAGAGCCACCGGCTCATAACCGGTTGGTCCGGGGTTCGAGTCCCTGATGGCCCACCATGGATATAGGGGTATAGCTCAGTTGGTAGAGCAGCGGTCTCCAAAACCGCGTGCCGAGGGTTCAAGTCCTTCTGCCCCTGCCAAAAAAGCACCGATTTTTCGGTGCTTTTCTCCTTTATTTACGCTGTTTTACGGCGATTTCACTTGCTTTTCCCATATTGATAAAACTACGGCGCACGGTCTTTTCCGTACGCCGTCTTTTCATTTTCACACCGTTTTTTGTTCACTTTGTGCCACACAATCCACGCAATCCGTTTGGTACATCATCAAAAAAGCATCAATCACAATTCAAATTCATTCGTAATACCCATTAGCATATCCGTGTTTCGCTTGACATAATACATTTCGGTTATCTCCGAAGTTGTGTGTCCGAGTAAGTCTGCCACCTGCCTCGGTGTTAATGCTTTTACCGTTCCGTCCTCTGCTCGCACACCTGTTACAAGCTTTGTTGCGAAGGTGTGGCGCAAACTGTGTAAGCCTTTTTTCTCGATTCCTGCCGCATCGAGTATGGAATAAAACCGTTTTCGCAAGTTCAACGGTCTTGTAAAGTTGCCGTCTGCATCGGGTATCAATGGTGCATCCTCACCAAAATATCGCTCGTTTCGCAATTCGATAATCGCTTGAATAGCCGTTTCGTTTAAGGGTACGATACGCTTGCTTGAAGCGGTTTTCAGTTTGCCAACTACGATTTCTCGTCCGCTTTTTCTCTCTGTTCCGTCACGCTTTTGTGCTTCTTTAACACCTCTTTGTATCTGCATCACTTTCTTTTCAAGGTCTATGTCACTGTTGATTAAACCTAACGCTTCAGCGGTTCTCAGTCCCGTGTTCAGCATAAGAATATATGCTGATGCTTGATTGTGTTTCGGCTTGCCTGAGGGGTACTTCTTGTATGCTTCCGCTTTGAATTTTTCAATTTCTTCATCAGTGAATACGGTTATCGTTTCGCATACGGGAAGCACTTCTTTGTTTTGCTTTGCAAGATAATTTGACTTTTTTATCGTCGGCACAGCGTTCATTGGATTCTTTTTTATGAACTCTTCACGCATAAGATAATCGAAGTATTCATTGAGCAGATTGTATGTTTGCTTGACGGTTGAGAATGAATATCCCTTGTCGGTCAGCGTACTAATCAGCCTCTTAATGTCTGCACCTGTTATGTTAGATACAATGAGTTTACCCATGTAAGGGACGATTTGATTTTTGTAAATCTGCTCGTTGCGGTCATAGGTTACTCGCTCAACATTCGGGTACTTAAACACTTGCAGGTAATTAAGCAGGCTGTCTTTTACAGTTTTGTTACCCTCAATGGCATCAATGATTTCTTCTTCAAACTTGGTTATGTAGTCCGTCATTTTCTTGTTGACTTCGGCTTTGGTCGTGCCGGAAAAGCTCTTGCGTTTGCGTTCGCCTTTCTCATCCATGTACCAAACCACGCCACCCCATCTGCCATCTGTTCGTTTGAATGCGTTGCCGTTTGTCAGCAGTTGTTTTTGCATTTTATCACTCCTTTCGCACACACAATATCACAAACCTTTTTCAATATCCAGACCAAATATTGTGTGTTTGTTTTTGTTGTTTTAGCTTCAAAAAGCCGTCACAAATCGCCAACAAGCCGTTTTTAGTTTTAGTCCGACGAGTTACTCTATTTCAGATTGAACTCGTCAATTTTTGCTTACAACGTTGCCATAATTCTTTGATTTTCAATCATCATACCGCAACACTCAAGTGAATACGCAAAAGCCTTGATTTTCTGCTAAAAACACCCCTAACTGCATACGAATTTGGAATCATACGCAAAAGTATTACGAATCGAAAAGCCGACAGGCTTTGCCGGACTGCGTTTTCGGGCATTTCAATGCCCGAAAATCATACCCCTTTATCCTGCTTTAAAATAGACGGCTTGAAAATTGCTCCAAAACCCACTCAAAAGAGCCAAGATTTCATCCAAAACCGAGTTAAAATCAATTCAAAAAAATCAAAAGAATATTGCCATTTTTTTCAACTTTAGGCTTTTAGATTATTTGTCATCAGCTCTTACAGTGGGGTACACTATATTTGATGAACTGTGTAGATATTACTTTGTTGTGCGTTTTCAAAAAATCTTTGAGTAATATCTATGTAACCTTTTTCTTCGAGTGACTTGAGCGTGTTTCTGCAAGTGGTTGGACACATATTGCACTTCTTTGCCATCTTCGGAACAGACCAAAAACTTACACCTTTGCTGTCGCCAACCGAAACAAGAAAACAGTAAATCATAAATTCGTGCGGCGAAAAGTTTTCATCAAAGATTTTGTTCGGCATATAATAAACCTTGCCATCGGTTTTGTAATTTTTGTTTGCGTACATAATTTTTATCCTTTCTTAATCTGTTTTTGAATCCACAACTTGAATTCATCTTTCGGTACAACAATTCTTGTGCCTATTTTTATTTTTGGAAAACCTTTTTCATTGACAAGCTCGTACGACCTCGTGCGAGATATTCCAAGCACCTTTGCAACCTGCGACACCGATATCATCATCGGTAGCTCATCAAAACTTTTATAGCTTTCTTTCATTGCGCTGCCTCCTTTCGTATTATTCGAGAGATACTTTTTCAAAAAGAAAAAAGCATTAGTAAATTTGAAAACAAAAACTCACTCATAAAAAAGTCCCTCTACTATACGGAGAAAAATTTCCATTTTGTTCGGGTGTTTTTCAAAATTCTTTACATCTTGTTTACATTTGATTTCACCATGGAAAAAATACCCCTCTATAATACGGAGAAAAATTCAAGTTTTGTTGATGTGTTTTGAAAGAAAATTTACAAATTATTTTATAAAAACAAAAATCCTCACCTTTCTTATAGATGAGGATTTATTACCTGTACCATTATTTGTACAATTAACAAAAAAGTTTGTATTGGTTGCTGAAATATGATATAATTGTGCTTATATAGTTGTGCGTAGAAAGAGTGGTATGGACTTGAAAGAAGATATAAGAGTTATTCAATATTTAGGAAGTAAACTCCAAATATTAGATGATATTTATGAAGAAATTGAAACGTTGCTTCCTGAAAATGGAATAGTATGTGATTTGTTTTCAGGATCTGGAGCTGTTTCATACAAATTGGCAACAAAATATACAGTATATGCAAATGACATACAAGAATATTCAAAAGTAATAACCGCTACATTGTTGCAAGTAGGGCGTTCTAAAGTTATGAAAACCCCCGATATTAATTGCGTTTTTGAGTCGGAAGATTATAAAAGCAACAAAAAATATCTTCAAAACCTATTTTGCGATGCGTTAAGCCACGAAAAAATAGTATTATGTAATACAGATTATGAGGCACTAGCAGAATTATGTGAGTTAAATCTTTTCTATGATGGTTCGGAAATAGATGAAAAAAAAATAAATAGAGCGAAAGAAATATTTGGAAGCTCCTATGATTGCTTTTCAAAAGATTTTCTTAATGCTGTGAGAAAAAACACCAATAAATATTGTTTGTTTTCCCTTTATTTTTTGAATAGCTATTTCTCGCTTGAACAGTGCATAGAGATAGATTCAATTAGATATGCGATTGATAGATTATATAGTAAAGGCTTAATTGATGAATATATTTTCAATCTTTATCTTTCTTGCTTAATTCATTCAGTGTCAGAGATTGTAAGTAGTGTTGGAAAGAACTTTGCACAACCGATGAAAGTTATAAATAAAAATGGTGAGTTAAAAAGTTTTGCAATACGACGCTGCATGCGTGATAGGAAAATGGATTTACAGCCACATATGAATGACATGTTTATTCGATTGAGTAGATTAGAAGCATCGCAGAATCATAATAAGGTATTTTGTAAAAATTCTTCTGAGGCTTTGAATATCGAAGATATGAAAAATGTAGAGGTGTTTTATTTAGATCCACCATATACTATTGATCATTATTCGAGATTTTATCATGTACTTGAAACATTGGTTAAATATGATTATCCTGAGCTAGAAAAGAAAAAATATAACGGAAGAATGAAAATAATGAATGGTCGTTATAGAGATGATAGGTTTCAATCTAATTTTTGTGTTCCATCAAGGGGCTACTCAGAATTTGAAATACTAATTGAGAAAATTCATTCATTAGGAGCCAAGATTGTTTTAAGTTATTCTGATGATGATTCGGAAAAGGATACAAGAAAACGTGTTGTATCAAAAAAAGAACTTATCAATATTCTAAATAAATACTATAAATCAGTAAGCGTTAAGACAATTGATCATAGATATCGAAAATTGAGTGCGAAGAACGATAACAGAAAGGAAATGAATAATGGCGAATTGCTGATTATTTGTAAATAGATTTATGGAAAAATATATTGGAAATAAGAAATCAATTCTTGAGGGAATAGAAAAGTTCTTTTTAAGTAAAGGCATTGAATCAGGACTCATCATTGATGCCTTCTCTGGAACAACGAATGTTGGACAATATTTCAAGCAGAGAGGTTATTCAATTATTAGTAACGATATGAATGACTTTTCTTATGTTTTAGGAAAAGTGTATATACAGAATAATGAGTTTCCTCAGTATACAAATATCATAAAATCAATTATAGATGGTGGATTTGTAATTGATGAGCAAGCCATTGAAGTTGCTACTAAAAATATTAAGAAAAAGATAGAGACGGAAAAAATATTTATAAATGGATATTATGAACGGGTTAATTATAGTCATAATATTCGCCCTCTTTTGATTGTTTTACAATACTTGAACTCTTTGACTATTGAAAACTTATCCACAAATGAACTTTTATTTTATAATTATTATACTGTTTGTGGTAATAATTCAGGGTATAGAAGTTCAAGAGGAACCGAAGGAAAACGAAATTATTTTACTGCTGATAATGCTAAAAAAATAGGTCGAATTATTGAGACTATTAAAAATTGGTATATAAGTGAGTCTGTATCAGAAATGGAATTTTACATTCTTCTATGTGCGCTTATTGAAGAAGTGGCTTTGAATGCTAATGTAAATGGAACCTTCCATGACTTCAATAGAAATAAATTATATCCTAATGCATTAGTTCCGTTAACTCTAAAGCCAATGATGCTAAATATTTATGAAGATTCATCATCAGACTATTTTATTAGTAGAGTGGATTCTAATGAGCTACATAAAGATATCAATTTTAATACATTATTAAACAAATATGAGGACTCTTTGTTATATATAGATCCACCATATAATTTTAGGCAATACTCAGCATATTACCATATGTTGAATTTTATAGCAATTTATCACACAATAGATGATCCAATAGAATATGCAAATGGATTCAATTATGTTCGAGGACAGAACATGAAAAATAACTTTAATTCACAGTATTGTTACAAAGATAAGTTTATTGATGCTCTAGAGGATCTAATTAAAAATATTGAATCAAAACATATTGTTATTAGTTACTACGATGAAAATAATCATTGGAATAACGGCAAAAAGAATGTCTCTTTTGAGGGGAGAAAAGAAATTCTAAATATGCTTTCTAGAATTGATAATATCTCTAACTATGATAATGAAGCGTTCACAATTCCAAGATTTAATTATCAAAGTAGAAGCGGTGAACACAAAAAACGGATAGACGAACTTGTGTTTTATGCGAGGAGGTAATGATTATGTGGATAGATAACGATAGTATAAGATTGTTGAATATCATATTTGAACCAAAAGAGCTAATTCCTAGAAATCAAAAGGGAAATTATAAGCTTAGACATATATCCTTCTTTAATACAAATATGAAAGCAATCACCAACGTATGTAAGACTTTGGAAAAAGTAGCAATGCATGATTCGGTTGCACATCAATATACTGAAGTGTTAAGAAAAATGGGACTTATTAATAAAAAACTTGAAGTTACTAAATACGGGGTTATGCTACTTCAAATACTACATTTCGAAAACAACAGAATTATTAATGAGATAAATAAAGCTACAGCACTTGATGAACTTTCAGAAGATGTTCCGTTTATTATTGAATTCTTTTTATACTGTGTAGTTCAGAAATGCCTAGGAAATAAGCAGGAATGTGAAATTGCAGGTGTTACACATAGTGATTTAGCATCAGAAGCAGTAAATAATCTAAAGTACTTTTTCTCAAATGTAATAGACACTTTGAATGAGCCAACTAACAAGAATTCAGATGTAAATACATTATTTGATTTTAATAACAATGATTTTTATTATACCTTGCAAGGACTTAACTTTTCTGGATATGAAATAAAGAGATTACTAAGATTATCTTCAAATGATATGGAAAAGGCATGGAAAGCTTATTTTAAGGTGTTGAACACTTATAAGAAACAGACAAGATCCTCTCTTACATCCGATGAGCAAAGATATTATGACTATGCAAAATACTACGATGCTTTAGTTCAAAAGGATGTGAGAAATAGAGTTAAACAATCAATTTTTAATTATATTCTACTTGATTCAATACATGGGCAGAGAAAAAAAGTGAAAATTATTAAAAATCCAGAGTATGAGAAGATTATACCCTATAAGTTTATTGAAGAAAAATTTAATGAGTATAAGCTTCGTGATGTTTATAACCTTGTATTCTATGGAAAGGATAGTAAGTATATTACAAAGATGATCAAACCGATGAAGATTGATGGTTCGTTAGTATCAAATATTGCAAAAAGCAGTACATTTACTATTCCTGAGAAAAAACTGCAAGGTCAAAATATAAATATCTGGGATGAAATAATATTTGTAGATGATTCATTTGCAAATATTCATTTACCCAATATATATAAGATTTCTGATATTGAAAAAATAGGTACAAACGTTAGTGTTAGAGTTGAAATTGAAGATGTAATAAACATCGGAAGAACTCATGAAATCTTAGAAGAGTTTAAGGAGGCATAAGATGGCTAATTTAGATAAAATTGAAGAATATAACAAGGGAACAGTTTTCCCTGAGAATTATAATGATACATATTTAGCAACAAAGCATATTCAACAGTATCCTCTAGAAATTATTGAAGATATCGTTGAAGAATTGGAGAAAGCTGTTGGTGAAGCTGGTTTATATTTTGATGATGATGATATGCTGAAAGAAATTGTAACAGGACTTATTAGAGGAAATATTATATTACAAGGACCTCCGGGAACAGGAAAAACAACACTAGCTGCAATTATCTGCAAGGTATTTAATGTGAAACATGATGTAATTACAGCAGTTTCTGATTGGACAACATACGATACAATCGGAGGACTTCAACCATCTGTAGATGACGAAGGAAACGAAATTATAATTGGTAAGAATGGACGAATTGTAGAAAGTATTATCGAATGTTGTAATACAGTGCTTGCAAAAGAAAAGTACGCAGGAGTAGAGCAAGCTTCTTGGTTAGTAGTAGATGAACTTAACCGTAGTGAAATTGATAAAGTTTTCGGTGACTTGTTTACAGTGTTCGGCTGTAATGATGTTGATAAAAGAAAAATGCCATTATGGTTTGAAAATGATCCTAATAAAAAAATACTTTATGTTCCTAGACGCTATAGAATTTTGGGATTAATGAATAATTTTGATAAAAATTATGTATTTGACTTGTCTCATGGATTGGCAAGAAGATTTACCATTATTAATGTGTTACCGCCTAAAGAAGATAAGTTTAATCAGGAAATTCAAAATTGTAAAGATATAATTGCAAAACAATTACCTAAAAAAATAGAGAATATTGGAACATTTTATTTAACTGATTCAAATATCAATTCTTTGTTTGAAGACGATATATTCAAAGCAAATGAGAATATTTTATTGGAACTATTGAAAGCTATTAGGTATGAAACAAATGATGGATTAGGGCTTCAATTTGGCACAGCACAAATCATAGACCTATATGAGAATATAGTCATCCAGATGATACTTGATAAATTTATCTCTATGAATTCAGATAAAGATAATCGGTTGCATAGAATTATGGATGCAGCAGTAAACGACAGGATTATGCCTCAAGTTGACGGTGCTGATTATCACAAACTCAAAAAATTTATAAAGACAATCAATGAGAATTCTAAATATGATTGGTTCGAAAAGACTAAGTATACTTTGGGAACTTTGGCATAAGGTGATTAAAAATGGAGAATAATCAATTTACAGAATCACAATTGATTTTCCTATATAATGATTCAGAGTTTATTAACTTTATATCCAGTTATTTCTCTAGCTATGGATTAGCGAATATAACATTGTCAGTTGGAGCAAATGAAGAACGAGAGGACATAAATTGGAAAACTTATATCCGTATTCTGTTAGCAAATATTAATATTATTTCTGATGCATTAAAGAAGCTGGAAAAATCTATTTCTTTTTCATATGAGGAAGGAAGGATAATATCCACTGGAGAAATTAAAGGAAGGTTACTTGTTGATGAATATGTTAAGAATAAGACAATGGTTAGAATGCCCAGAGAGTATCCTTGTGTAGTTAAAGAAAAATCTTATTCAACACCAGAAAATGAATATGTTTATTATATCCTTGATTCTGTTATTGAACGCTTGTTAGAGCTATTGAGTTGTATAAGCAATTACTCGACAGGTATAGAATTGGAAGTTAAATTGTTACACGATTATTTGGACTATTTCATTTCTGTACAAAAGAAAATTCCTTTTAATTCTTTTTCTAGTAAAAGAGAAAATAGATGTGTTTTTTCGATGGATAAATTGAATTTGATATACACTAGATTATCCAAAGGAAAAATCAGAAATGCTTATTCATACGAAAGTATTTTTGATTGGTATAATAAGTTCCTGAATAGCGGATTTGTGTGGCTAGATGAAGAAAACATAAGAATGCTTATTTATGATGAGCAGTTTTCCAATAAACTCTTCGAAATATGGGGTTTATATAAAATAATCAAAAAGTTTCAGTCTGATTTTGAGATGACTTTGATTGACACAAACGAACTTAAAGTAGGACTTACTAGTTATGTGTGCAAATTAAAAACAATTGATGGAAATTTTATAGAAATCTATTATCAAAGGGCTAAGGGATTATATTGGGATGAACAGCATAGTCAAAATTGGCATTATATTAATGTTTCCAAGGAATTGAGTGGCATTCCAGATATTTCAGTAAAATACATAGGTGATGAAGAAAATTTAACATTAGTTGATTTAAAAAACAGAGTTCGAAAGGGTGGAGACAATTCTGAAGAAATATATAAGGTTATAGGGTATTTCGATAATTTTTATTCTTATCTGAAATCGAAATATAATCAAAAATATAAGAATCAGGCTGTATTAATCTTTAGAAATGATCATCAGACTTTTTGTGAAGAATTAGAGAGTGACGCAAATGAAAGTATTTTATCACTTTCAGTCGGTGTGGAGAAAAGCGAAGAACTCTGCGAAAATCAGTTCAAAAAGATTTGTAGATATATATTAGATATGCAAGGATCATCAGGTACGAAATCTGAAACTATCTCTGCCTGCAATAGAAATATAGATTCTCATTACAACAATCTCGATAATGCTTTTCAGCAAAGTGATGTCCGTTCAGACGATATTATGTATCAGATTGAAAACTCTAATCATGCTATAATATCTAACATGTTCTCTACAGGAAATCTTAAAACAGTTCTTGAACAGAAAAAACTCGAGTTACAAGAAGATCATTTCCCTCATATATGGACAAAAATGAATAGTGACACAATCGAGGCATTAGCAATGGCAGAGTGTTTGTTTAAAGGACTTACAGATTGTAAAGGTGCGGATTATGCTCCGATTTGTTTAGAATATTGTCGTGCTTTAGAAATCCAATTAAATGAGTTGATATTTATACCTTTTAAAAATTGCCACGACGTTTTTAAACTTGCGAAATTTAACTGGAATTATAAAAAACTAGAAAATGAGAGAGAACTTACTTTGGGAGAGTGCATATTCATATTACGGAAATGTGAAGCAAGAGAACATGCAACAATAGAGTTATATAATTTTATAAAGGATAGTATTACAAATTTTGATAAATTTTTTGATGTTGGACTTGATATTTTAGAAGATATAAATGTTGATGTAAGAAGAAAGGCTGCTCATACTACTTTGATGTCTTATGATGAGTTACTTGATGCGCGTCAAAAAATTATGGGAATCGGAAATACTAATTTATTTTATATTTTACTTGATAAACGAAAGAAACTAATAATTTGAATGAACACGAAGATAAATTATTGAAGGAGTGATACAAAAGTGATGCAAATATGAAATCTTGTTATATAAGTCCATTTGAGAAACTTATAAAGGAAGCCTTTGAATGCAAATATGTTGTAACACCTGTCTCCAGAGAAATTATATTTAGAAGAAAAATAAGCAAATAAAGTAATTGCTTATGCTTTATATAATATTGCTAGAAACCAAGAAAATATCGAAATAGAGAGTACTCTGACAATACATAGCTTGAGATCATGGTGAAGAAAATTTTATTAAAATATCTTTTAATTTTAGTAGGTAGCAATCTGCAACATTGTCAAATAGTATGTCTATATAATTATCGATGTTAAAATTTAAGCAATTGTTTTGAACATTTTTTGTCGTTAGCTGTTTGTATTTACTAGTTACTTTATATAAACCTAAGTGAAAGGAATAGCCGGATTTGGATGTAAAAATATCTGATAATGAATTTGTTATCCAACTGTTAGTATATCACGCTTTAACTCTTTATTCCTACCATTTTGCAGCCTGATGAGCAGTATGGCTTTCCGTTTTCGTCTGGAAAATCAAATTGTGTGAACCAGTAGTCGTAAATAAGCTTAGCTTGCTGCTCTAAATTATCGTTTACAGTAGAAGGAGGACCTATATGATGACTGTTTCAGATTGGATAAGTATTATTTGTTCGGGAGTCGCTTTAATAGTCACGGTTATTATTGCAGTCTTGCAAATAAGACAAAGCAACCGTATGGAGAGGTTTGAAAAAAGGCAGGACAAGCGTGATGAGCAACGTCATCAAGAAAGTGTAAAAGCACAAGCAGTATTATTTATTTCTAAATATTATAAGGACAGAGGGCTTATTCCATTATGTGCAATAGCCACGATGTATAATGATTTGTTTTATTACAACAGAGAGATGTATAGAGAATTTTGCTGTTGTACTAAAGAGGTTCAAAATAGAATTTTGGAATATTGTGATTTGGATTTACGAGTCAGTGAGTACAATATTTTTGAAAAGTGTTTGGCTGTAATAGAGAGTGTGCTAAATAAACACTTTCCTGATGATAAAAGTGCTTTTTACGATGGAGGAAAGTATTTTGCTCGTAGCTTAGAATACTATGCTGATAAACCAATTCCACATCGAGAGTTTGAATATCAAAATCATATTACAGATGTTTTGGCTAATGCGTTTAACAGTAATGACAAAAAGGCTACACCGATTCAGCAGTTGTCGATAGAATATAATTTTGAAAGTTGCGAAGAAATAGAAGTATGCCAGTTGGTTACTGTTATTGCAGAGTTTTCAGCAATCTATGGGAATAAAAATAAAAACATTGATAAATCATATGGTTCTCCGGGAGGATACGATGGAGAAGTTATAGAAACAATGGAAGATTTATTCCTTTTAGCCTTATTTGAAATATATGTTAATTTACTGATTAATAAGTTATAATCATTTGTTTTGTTAATTTGAGTTCACTTCTTGTGATGAGAGACTTGATTAATAACAGTTTTTATTAGTATATTTATTCAAGAATGAGTGGGAATAAAGGTCAAACTTCTACAGATTATCTATGTTATTTGAAAAACACTGATTTTATCGTAGTTATTCAGATTCTCTGTATTATCCTCTTTTTTGAGGTGATACCATTTTGAAACAAAGAATGAATCGTTCCGAGTGGCTTTTAAGTAACCTCCCAGTATTGCATAACGCAGTGCTGAGAGGTTTTTTGTATAGTTTGGTATAATAGTCAAATCAATTTATATTAAGGAGGCTATTATGGATGCTTACAAAGACAAAAACGGAACATGGTTTGCCTCTGCCCGCGCTATAAAAACTGGACAGGAGAAACGAAGAGAAAAATGAAACGAGGATTTCCTACAAAACGGGAAGCATTGGCATGGGAACGAGAGTTTATTGCTAAACATGACGGAAACTTGGAAATGACCTTTGCATCTTTTTATGAGTTGTATAAAAACAATCTGCAAAGTCGCTTAAGAGAAAATACATGGTACACGAAAGAGGCCATCATAAAGAAAAAGATTCTGCCCTATTTCGCAAGCCATCGAATTTGCAATATCAAACCAATCGATGTACTGCGTTGGCAAAATATAATGCTTGCATTTCAAGATGAAAATGGTATGCCGTATTCCCCTGTGTACCTGAAAACAATCCACAATCAACTCAGCGCAATTTTCAATCATGCGGTAAGATTTTATGGATTATCTGAAAATCCTGCGGCTATAGCCGGTAACATGGGCAAAGAAAAGCTGGGAGAGATTCTCATTTGGACGAAAGAGGAATACCAGCGGTTTTCTGCTGCAATTAAAGATCGTCATGCATCATTTATTTCCTTTGAAATACTTTACTGGTGCGGTTTACGCTTGGTAGAATTGTTGGCGTTGACTCCAAGCGATTTTGACTTTAAGAAAAACATTATGATAATAACGAAATCATATCAACGTATTGGAGGTAATGACATTATAACGCCGCAAAAAACAGATAAAAGTATCAGACGAATTTTGTTACCAGATTTTTTAACCAAAGAAATTCAACAATATCTTTCTGGATTAAAAGATATTGTTGAAGATAAACGAATGTTTCCGTCCACACGGCAGGAAGTAGTGTCGAGACTTGACAATATGATGATTTCATATAGTGATTTCGTTGAGATTTAGCGGGTTTTGTAGTATAATATGTAATAGGCTTTGCCCTGCCAAGTCAACCGTGTGGAAGGAATTACATGCGGTTTTGAGTGAATAAAAGGGCCGTTTATAGGGGATGAAGTGGCGGCATGTTAGAAATGGCGGATAGTTCCTTTTCCCTGAGACATATGGCGGTTGCGGTAGTTTTCACTAAAGAATCACCATGTGTAAAATAATGGTATGATAACCGATAGTTCATGGTTTTTAAATTGATGGATAAGTATTCAGAGAAAAAGCAAAAAAATGAGGGGGGACAGCATGGCAAAGAAACAAAAAGCAAATAAGAAGCCTATTGCTAAAAATAATCTTCAGGAACTACAGGAATCAAGAAATGGTGGTCAAATTGCATTGAGGGGCTATTCTTATCAATTTTTATATTCGTGCAATTTGATTTTATCTTCTAACACTGATACAATTTTTACTCTTGAGGGAATTGAAGATATCGATGCTATAAAATACAGTGACGGCAGTAAAACAATTACACACATCCAGTTAAAATACTCTATTCAACGGCAGGATGCCAGCTTTATGGATAGCGTGTTGAAAAACTATCTTGAGACATACCTAATTGATAAGAATAGACATTTTAAATTAGTGTATGATTTTTCTGTCGCAACTGGAAATTTAAGTAAACTATTTTCGGGAAATCTTGATAAAAATTCAAAGGATTTCTGGAAGACTAAAATCGATAATATTAAAAAGGAAACCTCTTTATGGAATTGGAGTAATTTCGATTTCGAAGATTTTATCAATCGATTATCTTTCGAAAATGTTAAAAAGGACTCTCTCGAGAAAAGTATTGAGGATTTGTTGATAAAGAGTTTTGAGATTGAAACTGACAATATTTCTTTGTTTGCCAATGGTATCAAATTATTATGCTTTGACAAAATGGGAAGTCGTGCCGAAGTAACACATAGTGAAATAACTCAATGCATAGAGAAAATAAAATTTGATATAAGTAAAGGACCTCAAAATCCAGCTCATGCTTGGATTCAAAAGCTTCAATTTTCTAAATCTGATGAATATTCTTCAGGTTACTATGAGGGTAAGAAAGCCACTCCTTCCGACATTGCAAACAATCTACCAGTGATACGCCCAATTATTGAAAATGAAATCATTGATTCGATCAGCAAAAACACAATTACTGTCATCAAAACATCCAGCGGTCAAGGTAAAACTACACTTGCGTTAAGAGCAATATCTTTATTAACAGAAGAGTACACACCATATCAAATTATAAGGTGTGACAGCGATGCGGAGTTAGGGTATATTGTTGAATATTTTCGTATGCGTACACGAATAGGTGAAAAGCCGCTTATTCTACTTGATAATCTCGATGCTCATTTGAGCGAGTGGAATTTGCTAGCTCAACTCATGCAAACAGATGTCACATACCATTATAAACTACTCGTCACTTCTCGTGAAAATGATTGGTACAATTATGGTGGTGACATAAGTAGCCTTCATAATTTACAAATCATCAAGCCTGTTCTCGGCGAAAAAGAAGCCGAAAATATATATAACACGCTCAAAAAAGAGAAAAAGCTTCATGAAGATATTACCGATTGGAAAAAAGCGTGGTCAAAGATTGCAGATCGTCAACTTCTAATTGAGTATGTATATCTTTTGACTCATGGTGAGATGATATCCGAACGAATCTCTGCACAAATGAAGCAGATTGGTAATGCATCAGCAGGAGGAACCAAACTTGAAATTCTAAGAAAAGTTTGTTTTGCTGACGTCTGCGGTATTAAACTTGAAACCAAGCCTTTAATTAGCAATTTAATGACTAAAACTGACTTAGATATTGGTGAAGTACTTAAAAGCTTGGCTGATGAATTTCTGGTAAATATCAGCTCGGAGGGTAACTATATCGAGGGATTGCATCCTGTACGATCACAGCATATTATTAATCGATTACATGAATACATTTCTCTTGATGAAACAGCTCTTTCTATTGCAAAGATTGCGTCTGATTTAGATATATCAGTTTTGTTTTCTCATTATCCAGAGTTTGATTTTGACAAGGATAAATTTTATGCTAAAGTTGTTGATATGTGGATATGTAAACCGGACTTATTACGCTTTGTTCAAGCAATTCGAGGTGCTTTTTCAGGAAGCGTAATGCAGTATTTCCGAACTCATAAGGCATTGTTTGATGACGCATATGAGCACGGCGGATTAATGCTTGTAGCAACAGATCTTTGTCCCTTTACAAAGTTTAAAGATTATGAAAATGAGTTAAATACACTCGAAAAAATGGCCGAAGTGATGCCAGATAATACTAATATTCAGTATTTGATTAAACTACGTGATTCAATTCCCAAATTTAGGACTTTAAAAACTGACATCTATTGCTTGAGTTCTGCCCTATATTTAAAACTAAAAGAAAGTGATTTTACACACATAACAGATTTAGAATCATATGCAATTATTGTAGATTGGCTTTACAATATTGATCATTCAATGAATTTAACACCCCTAATTTCTTTGGATAGCCTATGGACCAGAGCAGAAAACTACTCTATAAAAACTGTATCGTTGTTAATGTATTCATCTTTTTGCGGCAACAAAGATGAATACAGCGAGTTTGTAAAAAACAACCTCTCGAGAATTATTAGCGATCTCAAACACAAAACCAACTCTCACAAAGTTCAAATAAGTGATGATAATAAGGAAATAAAGGTCGAGTATTTACTTAGAGCAAGTGAGATTACAAAAGGTAATAATGAAAGCGTTTCAAGACTGACTGACATATGCCGTACGCTTCCTATTTTTGAAACATATTGTTCAGACGCAATCAAGCCTCAAATTGATTTATTGGATGCCTATCAAATTCCCAATGATGCACACAAGGAAATGCCCAAAAGGAACATAATCATAATGTTTCATCAAGAACTTAATGGTCTATGGTTGAGAACTATAGAAAGTAATTATGAGTTTGAAACAGTATATGAATGGATTGATCATTGGCTTGATGTTCGCAAATGCGCATGTGATTTATTGGCTGCAAGTTCTGTATGTTTACACAAATTGTTGGGAAATAGAAAGCTTGGCAATTCCGGTAGTTCATTTGACAGCTTGCATAACTGCTATAATAGTATAATGGTTGCGCATTTATCATACCCAAGAGAACATCGTCCGTTTGAAAAAGAACTCGAAGTCCCGAAATTGTTTGCCAAAGCAAAAAGAAATTACTTTGATGGAATCCAAAATTTTGCTAATCAATTAATTGGTTTTATTAAAAAAGAGAAACAAGCAAGACGCTTGGCTATTTATAACTTAAAAACAGCATTAGCATCACTGCCCAATGTTCAAAAATTCTTTGATGAAATTACATTGGACAACGAACAACAAAGCAAACATATAAAACTATGTGCTCTTGAAGAAAAAGTTATCTTTGAGACATATGTGTGTTGTGAATATTTTTTATCCCATATACCGGATACCCATTACAATAAATATCAGGCAAAAGTCTGGTTTTTATCAGCTCGGAAAGCAGAAATAGATGAGATCAATAGCGCCATGACAGATTTATCCATCTCATACGCTGCTGTTCTACCTAAAAGTACATATCATGACAATACATTTGTGTACTACCCAATACTGCTAAAAAATTTTGATCCAACAAATGAAGAAATGATGAATGAGTTCTTAATTGCCGCTATTCCGTTTGCAAAATCTCCGTATGATTATTTGCTTTTATTGATGACAAACGATATAGGTGAAATTATTCCGAATGCAATCAAGTTTCCTAAAAAGGCATTCCAATATCTCTACAATGTCATAAATTTAGGACTTGAAGAAGAAATGGATCCTTTAGCTTCTCCATATCCTATTGAGGTAACTCAAAAGATGTTGGGGTGCTTTGATGGTGAGCATATACTTCAGGAACAACAACCAACAAATACTTGGATTGGTCGCATAGTTGATATCGGTGAAGAATTATGGATGTATTCGAAAAATCGTGAATTTCTTGTTGGTGAAGAAGATAAGCAGTATCTTTCCGATAATCTCAATGAAATAAAAAAACGAATTGATAGAATGATAAAAGGCATAGAAACAAATGCAGATGTACGATCAATGGTAAATGAGCTGTGCTCTGCAGTTTATCATGGTGATTCGTTTGATGATGAAAAATACAATAAATTGATATCTTATGTTCAAACAGCAATTTCCTGATTACATGTGTGCAACATTAAATTGTTACACATATTTGTTATAATATGATTGTTCATCAAGAATCATGACTATATGCATAATTCATAATTAAACATCTGAGACATGACATCTGATTCAATTGATAAATAATTAGAGTAAAACATCAATGATGCAAATGAATTAGCAAAAAGTTTTGAACTAGTATGCAAGCCCACGGCAATTATTCTTTTGCGATAATTGCAACATATTTTGCAACACGAGTGATGATAAAGAAAATAGGACAAAGAAAAGCACCTCTAAAACAGCACTAAAATGGCTTGAAATAGAGGTAAAATAGGACAAATGATAATCTCGGAAAAGAGGTGCGATTGTATGGCTGATAATGAAATTAAAAGGCGGCTTGCCGGTCGTGCTGCCGAATATATGATGTTCAAGGACGATGAAGAAGATACCGAAGTTCCGGCAGATATTTCATCATCCGATAGTGTTATCGACTTTTCAAATCTTGAAGAGTCAAAAACAAAATTCAAAGTGACAAATAAGATGTCACTTTCGGTAGCTGAAATAAAAATGCTTTTAGGTTTATTCCTAATTCATTTAACGAGTAAGGTGAGCGCATATACTAATCATTAATTTGAATTCTAATCAAAAAAATGTTATAATAAACACATAAATCTTACGAGAAATTTTAATTTTTAGAGGTGCAATATGGTGCTTGAAAATATCGATTAAATGCTTAAAACAACTTTCAAGGATGAAGAATTATAAAATTCATACCGAAAGGGTTTTACTATTATTTGTCACTATTTCTTGCAGTGGGGTGCATTATATTTGAGTTATGATACTTCTCAATTTTCAAGAGCATCAAAAAAGCATCAATTTTCAACAAAAACTATAAAAACAAAAACGAACAGCACTTTCAAATCCTGAAAGTGCTGTTTTTATGCGGAATTTTAGGGGGACTGTATTTTAACACGCGGCTTAACTGAAAGCGTGCTTTTCGCTCCAAAACCAAGGAATTCAAAAGTGCTTGCTCTTTTGACAGTAAACAGTCCGGTGGACTGTTTGCACATTCAGAACATGGGACGGTTCTTTGTAAAGTAAAGATGTTTTTGTTTGCCTTACAATTTAGAGCGCACCTGTTTTGATAAAATAAGAATTTTAAGCCAAAGTATCCTTAGGCCAGGATTTTCTTAGTGCCACATAAGAAATGACAAAGTTTGCAAGCCAGCCTGCCGGTACAGCAAGCCAGACAAAGGCAATACCAAAACGCGGTGCACAAATCAACGCTACGGACAAGCGAATGGCAAGGTTAACCATATTTGCAATTAAAAACGGGGGCATATTCCCAAGTCCGCGAAGAACACCGTCTGTTGCCATTTTGATACCCATAAATATGAAAAAGTAGCCGATCCAGCGCATATAATCGCCGGATACCTGATACGCGAAAGCCGTTCCGTCTTTGCCTAAGAAAAGCGAAGAAATTTGCGTATGCATAGTTTCAATAATGATAAATGCAAATACGGCAAAGCATACATCTAACAGCAAAGCGGCACGGTAACCTTTTTTAATACGGTCAATTTTGCCTGCGCCGAGATTTTGGGCAACAAAAGGGGACACAGCATTCCCGATAGATACAAATATCAGCGAAAAAACATTCTCCACTCTCATCGTTGCCGCATAGCCGGCCAGTGCTTGCGTACCGAATGGATTTACAACCGCTTGCACAATCATCATACCGATAGACACGGTGGATTGTTGCAGAACAGATGGAACGGCGATTTTTAGCATGGAACGCAGTTCGCTTTTGTCAAACCAATGAAAGGGACTTGCGTATTTTCGCATACGATAAAGGAATATCAAAAGAGATAGAACGGCAGAGATGCCCTGTGCAATGAGTGTGGCCAGAGCTGCGCCAAACACGCCCAGTTTAAGACCGCCCACCATCCAAAGGTCCATGATGATGTTCAAAACCGACGAAAATATTAAAAGCCATAACGGAATTTTTGATTCGCCGATGGATGTAAACATGGTAGACAGAATGTTATACATAAATAAAAACGGGAAGCCTGCAAAATAGATGCGCAAATACAGCACGGCTTCCTCCATGATATCCGCAGGTGTTTGCAGTGTGCGCATCATCCAGTGTGCACTGCAAACACCGAAAATACCAAGAAATATGCTTAACAGCAAAAAACTGATTAACGAAGTAGAAACGATTGTTTTCATCTTGCCGTAATTTTGGGCGCCAAAATTACGGCTGACCAGTACACCTGCCCCTACGCCTGCACCGAGTGCTATGCAAATAAAAACATTTGTCAGCGCAGCACAAGCACCGACGGCCGCAAGTGCAGAGGAGCCGACAAATTGACCGACGATGATTGAATCAGCCATATTGTACACTTGTTGAAAGAAGCTGCCTAAAATCATAGGCATTGCAAAAACAGTTAACGCTTTTAGGGGTGGGTCTGTTATTAAATATTCGTCCTTTTTCATTTTTATATTCTCCTGCAATTTACTTGCTTTAGAACAGGGTAGAACAGGTGACTGTTTCTTGTCACAGAACAGATAAACACATTGTTTTTAAGAAAAAAAGACTTTGCATTTCTGCAAAGTCAAATGGTGAAGACGAGTGGACTTGAACCACCGACCCCTTGCATGTCAAGCAAGTACTCTAACCAACTGAGCTACGCCTTCATTTCCTATCGGTGCAATTATTATAACCGTTTTGCCCGTGTTTGTAAAGAGTCTTTTTGTCTTTTTATCTTATCTTGCAACGGTATGCGCCTTGTGTTATACTGAAATCAGTGAAGGCGGATCTTGTCTGCATAGAAAAGCAGGAGAGAAGAAAATGAAAAAATACAAATTCAAAGCTGTAAATCGGACTTTACAGTTTTTGTTGCCGTTTCTTTGTGCGGCAGATAATTTCGCCATTGTTTTTCTGCTGTGTCGATTAGGCCTGGGTATATTGGGCCGCATTGGCCTGGCGGATTTCCTGTTACAGGATCCTGTTTTAGATTACATAACAAAAGCTGTTTTGATTTTGTCGGTTGTTTATTCGCTTTTGCCGCTGGTCATGCCCAAGGGATGCTTTTTGTACGACGACCAAGTGGTGCTTGCCCGCTATACCATTACTGCTTTAACTGGAAGAACAAGATCGCTGTACCGTACTATATGATCGAGAACGCCTATGTGCAGTACAGCAGTATCTATTGGACTAAGGATATGTTTTCTGAATTGGTGCCTTATGGCGACTTTAACTATAATGTGGTGCTGCAACTGCGCGATGGCAAGAAATACATTTTCTCAGTCCAAGACGCAGAGGATTGCTGCGCGGAAATTATGGCAAAGGTGGAGCAGTATGCAAACAAGTGATAGAACAGGGAACCGTCCCTTGTTTTAATGGTCATTTGTGGGGGTATGATGAGAAAAAAAGCTAAGTTCTTTCTCTTTTCAGAAGAATCAAAATGCAAAAAACTAATCAACAAGGGTATCGCCTTTATTTATATTGTATTGGGTATAAATGCGTACCTTCTTTTAACGCTAATTGTTTTACCGGCTTTGCGCATACCGGTAACAATGCCGGTAAAACTCGTTTTCGGTATCATTGTTGCCGTGGCTGTGATCGTTGCGACCTATCGCTATTATGAATTACCGAAAGGGGTTACGCTGTATAACGATTATATGCAGTTTGATGTTCACGGCGTTCCGGATTCTCGGCATAGAGAAAAATCAAATCCCAAGGTGCCGTATGCCTGTATTCAGAAAATTCAGATCTGCAAGGGTAAGCGACCGCCGAAATCTATATTCAATTCAAAAGACGATGGTTGGTTTGATATGGGCGGTTCCGGAGAGCGCTATATACGGATCACAGCAGAGATTTATGAGGAAGAAATATTCGTATTCTATGTGGACGATCCAGAGGCGTTTGTAGAGGCTCTGCGCGATTATATGATCAACGCCGGTGCAGGCAAAATTTGGGGTGTGTAAAAATTACATTTAACCAAAAGAAAGGAGCAGGTCTCACGACCTGCTCTGGCTACGCTGCCTGGTCATTCACAATAGAACAGTGGATGGTTCCTTGTTTTGTAATGCTGTGTAGCATTACTAATATTAAATATACAGAGCAGATCATAGGATCTGCTCTGTTTTTATAAAAAAAAGAGGGGAGTACATAAAAAATGAGCCTTTTGCATTTGCAAAAGGCTCATGGTGCGGATGACGGGACTTGAACCCACATGAACTTGCATTCACTAGAACCTGAATCTAGCGCGTCTGCCAATTCCGCCACATCCGCATATTCAATTTGCTCTAAATTTTTACACGCCAAGAGCGGGCGAGGCAGAGCCGAAAGGCTTGATCTGCGGTGCTGTCCGAAACAGCATTGACATAATACCACGAGGGGAGTAAAATGTCAATAAGAAATTTTGATTTTTTTGAGGTTTTTATGAAAAAAATTTGGATTTCGCTGATTTCCGCGTTATACTGTGGTTTTACATTAGGGTATATGCACTTTGCGGACCCGCGCACCAACGCCGGGGCGCTCTCCACCATCGGACTGGACCACCCGGTGCTGTTTGCCCTGTGGGGTGCGGGCACTTACGGGGTGCTTTACCTTTTGCTCTATACCATGTATAATATGCAAAAGCGCAGAGGGCTGTGCCGCGGTCTGGTGCTGCCTGCCGGTGTGGGAATGGCGCTGACGGTGTGCTGTCCTTTTGACTTTGAGCGGCACACCCTGTGGCTGCTGCACTGCATTGGATCGCTGGCTTTTTCCGTGCTCAGCGGGGTAGCGATCTTTCTGTGCTTTTTGTTTTCATTCAAAAAAGGGCGATTTTGGCAGTACACCACGGTATTTTGGGCGGCACTTATGATCGGCGATCTGATTTTGCTGCTGATCTATAAAGAAACCGGCCTGATTGAGGCGATGCCTGTGCTCACCGGTGTGGTGCTGCTGAACATTGCGATTTATCAAAAAGAAAAGGTGACAGCTTATGCGGCTTGATCGAGCGCTGGCGCACTTAGAGCGCTATCCGTTCCATATGCCCGGACACAAGCGCAACCCGGATTTTGGTTTGCCGGGTGCGGAAATAGATATTACGGAAATAGACGGCTACGATGACCTGCACGCCTCCACCGGGGTGTTGGCCCGGCTGCAAGCGGATTTGGCAGCGCTGTATGGTGCGGGGGCGTCTTTTCTCTCTGTTAACGGTTCTACCTGCTGCATTTTGGCGACCATATCCGCCCTGTGCAAGCCGGGAGACGAAATCCTTATTGCCCGCAACTGCCACAAGGCGGTGTACAACGCCTGCTTTTTGAACCGGCTGCAGGTGCACTATTTTGAGGCTGCATTTGACCCGACTACCGGTTTTTATACCCGTGTGACCCAGGCAGCGCTGGATGAGGCATTGGCTGCCCACCCGGAGGTGGCAGCGGTGGTGGTGACCTCGCCTACATACGAGGGCTATATTTCTCGTCTGCATTGCTCGGTGCCGCTGGTGGTAGACGCTGCCCACGGCGCCCACCTTGGACTGGCCCCTTGGCTGCCCGGCCGTATGGAGGGAGACGCGGTGATCTGCTCTTATCACAAGACCCTGCCGGCGTTGACTCAAACTGCCGGTGTGCAGGTATATGACTCCTCTTTGGCGCCGAAGATCAAGCGGTATATGGATATGTACGAGACCAGCTCGCCCAGCTATGTGCTGATGAACAGCGTGGCAAAAATGGCCGATTTGGTGGCGGATCCGGCTGCGTTTGAGACGCTGCAAGCGGGACTGCAAAAGCTATATAAACTGCCTTTGCAGCACCTGCGATTGATCCAGGCGGACGATCCAACCAAGATCAATATTTCCACCCTGCATTGCAACATAGACGGCAACGCTTTGGCACACCGGCTGCGGGCGCGTGGGATCGAGCCGGAGATGAGCGACCGTATCCATGTGATCTGTATGGCAACGGTGGGGGACACCGCCGCCGGATTTCATTTGTTGGCCCATACCCTGACGGAGATTGACCGTACCCTGTCGCCGGGTAACTGGCCGGTGGCGCCGCTGCCCTTGCCGCCCCGGCACCTGCAAAGTTGGCAGGTGCCCGCCGGGGAGCCGTTACCATACCAACAGGCAGTGGGGCGTATCGCCTGCGAGACGGTGTTTGCCTATCCGCCCGGGGTGCCGATGATTGTGCCCGGTGAGGAGATCACTGCGGCCTTTGTACAGGCCATTCAGGCAGCGAAAAACAGCGGCACGGTGCTCCACGGAACTGCCGGCGGCGGGGCAGAGCGCATTTGCTGCTGCGTATTGACAAAGGACTGAAAGTATTGTAAAATAGAGCCAACAAATTGAAATGAGGTGCTTTTTATGAAAAGAATTAAAACTTTAAGTTCCAGAAATCTTTGTGCTTCCGCTCAAAAGGGCGGCTGCGGCGAGTGCCAGACTTCTTGTCAGTCTGCCAGCAAGACCTCTTGCTCCGTTGCCAACCAGAAGTGCGAGCAGCTGAAGAAATAAGAATTTTGCAATTAGGGCGGGATGGGCGATTGCCCGGGTCCCGCCTTTTTTGTTTGGAGTAGACTATGATACACGCATACAAACTAAACGGATACAACATTATTCTGGATCAAAACAGTGGCTGCGTCCATTCTGTGGACCCGGTGGCCTACGATATGATCACTATGTACCAGGATCATGATAAAGAGGAGATCCGCCGTTTTATTTTAGAAAAATACAAGGATCAGCCGGATGTAACGAACGCGGATATTGATCTTTGTTTTGAAGACATTGAGGCGCTGATTGCCGACGGAAGGCTGTTTGCCGAGGATACCTTTGAGGCGGTTGCCGACCAGTTCAAACGCCGCCAGGGGGTACTGAAGGCCATTTGTCTGCATGTTGCCCACGATTGCAACCTGGCGTGCAAATACTGCTTTGCCGGCAAGGGAGAGTACGACGGTCAGCGTGAGATCATGTCCTATGAAGTGGGCAAGCAGGCGCTGGATTATCTCATTGCCAACAGTCCCGGCCGCCGGAATTTGGAAGTGGACTTCTTTGGCGGTGAGCCGCTGCTGAACTGGGATGTGTGCAAGCGGCTGGTGGCCTATGGTCGGGAGCAGGAGAAGCTCCATAATAAGAACTTTCGCTTTACCCTTACCACCAACGGCTTGCTTATCAACGATGATGTGATCGACTTTTCCAATCGGGAGATGGGCAATGTGGTGCTGTCTTTGGACGGGCGCAAGGTTACCCACGACCGGCTGCGGGTGGGCCGCAACGGCAAGGGCAGTTATGATCTGATCTTGGATAAATTCAAGCGGTTTGCAGACTCCAGAGGGCAAAAGGACTACTATATGCGGGGTACCTATACCCACTTCAATACGGACTTTGCCGCCGATGTGCTGCACATGGCGGATTTGGGATTTAAGGAGCTGTCTATTGAGCCGGTGGTGTGCGATCCTAAGGAGGACTATGCCTTGCAGGAGAGTGACCTGCCTGTGCTTTTGGAGCAATACGAGATCTTGGCCAAGGAAATGCTGCACCGTTATCGCAAGGGCGACGGCTTTACTTTTTATCACTATATGATCGACCTGGACGGCGGCCCTTGCATAGTCAAGCGGGTCAGCGGCTGCGGCGTGGGCACGGAGTATATGGCCGTGACCCCCACCGGCGATTTGTACCCCTGTCATCAGTTTGTGGGAGACACGGACTTCTTACTTGGCAATGTGTACGATGGCGTGACCCGACCCCAGGTGCTGGAGCAGTTTGAGCACTGCAATGTGTACAGCCACAAGGAATGCAAGGACTGCTTTGCAAAGCTATATTGCAGCGGCGGGTGCGCAGCCAATGCGTACCATACCACCGGCAGTGTGAACGGTGTGTATGACTTTGGTTGCCAGCTGCACCGCAAGCGCATTGAGTGCGCCATTATGCTCAAGGTAGCTGAAGCCGAAGAGAGCTTAAAAGTAGAGTATTAACAAATCAGCGCAAAAAGATAACCGCCGGTCGTTATGACCGACGGTTTTTTTATGTGTTTCGTTTTAGTCCAGGTGTACCGCTACCGGCTGGCCGCCGTGGGTGCGACTTTCGTCTGCCAGATACACACACAGGTGACCGGCAACAGAGTCGAAAATAGAGGTGCATGCCAGGCTGGGCTTTTCGCCGCGGACGAACTGCACAAAGTCCGCCGCCAGTCGCTCGTCGCCGCCGCCGTGGCCGCCGTAAGCGCCAACCATATCGCCCTTCACATTCAGATCCACTTCCTCAATTTGGCACTCGCCGTTGTGAGCGTCCGGGGAGGGGTCGATTTTGGATACATAGAACTTGGACTCCTCAAAGTTGCCGTAGATCTCGCCCTTGGTGCCGATGATGTGAATACGGCGCAGGGGGGCGGAGGAACCGCCTACCATATTGTGGGTGCCGGTGGCGCCGCTGGCGAACTGTACCATCACGCTCTGGTGGTCCACTACATCGTTGTCGCACTTGTAAATGCAGCGACCGTAAGGGGAGTCACCCTTGAGCAGATGAATTTTGTCTTCAATGGTGGGGTTCTCAATGCCCTCCAGCTTGTCCCACACATAGAAGGACCAGCGGTCCGGGTGGTCAATGTACAACCGTTTGCAAGAGTAGCGGCAGGTATCTACCAGCGGGCAGTCCACCATACACCGCGTGCCAGCGTCTGCCGGGGCGTTCTCCGGCTTAAACTGGAACTTGCCGCCAAAGGAGCTAACCGCGGTGGGCTTGGTCTCTGCCATCATCCACATCATAATGTCCAGATCGTGGCAGCACTTGGCCAGCAGCATACTGGTGTGGCACTTCTGGCTATTGGCCCACTTGCCCCGCACATAGGAGGTGCTTAGGTGGTGGTAAGACACATGCTCCAGGGTTTGAATATTGATAATATCACCGATTTCACCGGCGGCAATGCGCTCTTTAATGCCATAGTAGAACGGTGTGTACCGCAGTACATGGCAGATCATCACTTTGCTGTGGTTCTGCCGTGCGCAGTCCACCAGGGTGCGCATTTCTTCTTCGTTTACGGCAAACGGCTTTTCCAGTAGCATATCATACCCGGCGTTCAGCAGGGGCACAGAGGTCTCTATATGTACCTCGTCCATAGTGCCGTTAATGACGGTGTCTGCCAGTTTGCCCTTGGCAGCCAGCGCATTTGCATTTTCAAAGCACATATCCTCGCTGAATCCGTAAAGCTCGCGGCACTTTTTGCGCCGAATGGGGTCCGGATCTGCCACGCCGACAATCTTCAGCAGTTCCGGGTTGGTCAGCGCCAGTTTGCTGTACACCATAGAGCGGTGCCCGGCGCCTACGATAATGGCCGTTACCGGCTTGTTTTCCATTAAGATCACCTCGCATTTTTTATAATCATAGCACCTTGAAAGCGTTTGTCAAGTTTTATTGACAGAAAGGCAAATAATATCTATAATAAATACCAACTTGTTAAAGATATGCGCTGCCCGAGTGGGCAGACGGGAGGGTGAGAACACTGAAAGACTTGCTGATCTATTTGAAGCATTACAAGAGAGAGTCTTTCTTTGCGCCGCTGTTTAAGCTGCTGGAAGCGACTTTTGAACTGATCGTGCCGCTGGTGGTGGCGCGGATCATTGATAGCGGTATTCGGCCGGGCAACAAGACCGTGATCTACCAAAACTGCGCCTTGTTGGTGGGCTTTGCCGTGGTGGGTATGGTGATGGCGATCACTGCCCAGTTCTTTGCTGCTCGGGCGGCTACCGGCTTTGGCAAGGAGCTGCGCAGCAGCCTGTTTGGGAAGATCCAAAGTTTAAGCTTTTCGGAGCTGGATACCTTAGGTCGCTCCTCGTTGATCACCCGAATGACCAACGATGTGACCCAAGCGCAAAACGGCGTGAACCTGGTGCTCCGTCTGTTTTTGCGTTCGCCCTTTATTGTACTGGGTGCTACGGTGATGGCGTTTACCATTGATGTGCGTTGCGCGTTGATCTTCGTTGTGGTGATTGCCGCGCTGTCTTTGGTGGTATTTGGCATTATGGGACTGACCATGCCCGGGTATAAAAATGTGCAACGCCAGCTGGACGGCGTGACCCTGACAACTAGAGAGAACTATGCCGGTGCCCGTGTGATCCGCGCCTTTGCGGCGGAAGACGCGGAACAGGCCGGATTTAATAAGCGCAATGAGATGCTTTCTCATTTGCAGCGCAGCGTGGGGCGCCTTTCTGCGCTGTTAAACCCGCTGACTTATATCCTGATTAACATTGGGATTGTGGTGCTGATTCACACCGGGGCCATGCGGGTGAGTTTGGGTGACCTGACGCAGGGTCAAGTGGTGGCGCTTTATAACTATATGAGCCAGATTTTGGTTGAACTGGTGAAGCTGGCGAATATGATCATTACCATTACCAAGGCGCTGGCCTGTGCCTCTCGTATTCAAGGTGTGTTGCAGCTGGAGCCTACTTTGAAGCATACCGAGGACGATAAGGCAGGGGACAGCGACGTAGCTGTCGCCTTTGATGATGTGACCTTGCAGTACAAGAACGCCGGCGAGCCGTCCTTGGAGCACATTTCCTTTACCGTGCCTCGTGGTAGCGTTGTGGGTATTATCGGCGGCACTGGTAGCGGCAAAAGCAGCCTGGTGTCCCTGATCCCGCATTTTTATGATGTTAAGGACGGGCGGGTGTCTGTCTTTGGCAAGAATGTTTGCGCTTACGATGACGAGGATCTGCGCCACCGAATCGGCTATGTGCAGCAAAAGGCGGTGCTGTTCCAAGGCACGGTACGCAGCAATTTGCTGTGGGGCGACGACAGCGCTTCTGATGATGATTTGCGCACCGCTCTAAGCACGGCGCAGGTGCTGGACATTGTGGCGGATAAAGGCGGTCTGGACGCGCCTGTAGAGCAAAACGGTGCCAACTTCTCCGGCGGGCAAAAGCAGCGGCTGTCTGTGGCCCGTGCGCTGGTTCGCAAACCGCAAATTTTGGTGCTGGACGACTCGTCCTCTGCACTGGATTATGCAACAGAGGCCGCCATGCGAAAGGCCATTTTGGCGCTGCCTTATAAGCCTACACTGTTTATCGTCTCCCAGCGGGCCAGCTCCGTGATGTGTGCTGATCGGATTTTGGTGTTGGAGGATGGGCGCCTGGTAGGTGACGGGACCCACAAGGCGCTTTTGGCGAATTGCCCGGCATATTGTGAAATCTACCATTCTCAATTCAGCGAGGAGGTGACCGACGCATGAAAAAGAACACCTCTACCTTAAAGAAAATCTTTGGCTATATCGGTCACTATAAGTACCTGCTGTTTTTGTCCGTGCTGCTGGCCGGCGGGTCGGTGGTGCTGACCTTGTATGTGCCCATTCGTATCGGCTACGCCATTGATGCAATCATCGGTCCGGGGCAGGTAGACTTTACCGTCGTTGCCCGCCATCTGATCACTGTGGTGGTGATGCTGCTATGCGTTGGCCTCATGCAGTGGGTTATGAATATCCTCAACAATAAGATCACCTATAATGTGGTGCGAGATATGCGCGCCCGGGCGTTTGATAAATTGCTGGTGTTGCCGTTCTCTTATCTGGACAGCCACTCCCAGGGGGATGTGGTCTCTCGGGTCATCAGCGATGCGGACCAGTTTGCCGACGGACTGCTGATGGGCTTTTCCCAGCTGTTTACCGGTGTAGTGACGATTATCGGCACCCTGGCTTTTATGCTGTCTACCAATGTGTGGATCACCCTGGTGGTGGTTGTTGTCACGCCGCTATCCTTCTTTATTGCTCGGTTTATTGCTAAGAAGACTTACGCTATGTTTCAAAAGCAAAGTGCCGTTCGCGGTGAGCAGACGGGCTTTATTGACGAGATGATCACCAACCAAAAGGTGGTGACCGCCTATTCAAAAGAGGCAGACAATCAAAAGCAGTTTGATGAGATCAATGACCGCTTGGCTAAGTATTCCATGCGCGCCACCTTCTTTTCTTCTATAACGAACCCGGCCACCCGCTTTGTAAACAGCATTGTGTATGCGGCGGTGGCGCTGTTTGGCGCCATAATCGCCATTCGGGGCAATATCTCTGTGGGTATGCTCTCTTGCTTTTTGTCGTATGCCAACCAGTACACCAAGCCCTTTAATGACATCAGCTCGGTGGTGACGGAGTTTCAAAATGCTCTGGCCTGCGCCGCGCGTATCATGGAATTCATTGAGGAGGAGCCGGTGCCGGCGGATCCGGAGGGTGCATTGCAGCCTTCGCATTTGGACGGCAAAGTGGAATTGCAGCATATTCGCTTCTCTTATCTGCCGGATCGCAAGTTGATTGAGGATCTGTCTGTGGATGTTAAGCCGGGTATGCGTGTTGCAATCGTTGGTCCTACCGGCTGCGGCAAGACCACGCTGATCAACCTGCTTATGCGCTTTTACGATGTGCAGGGCGGGCAAATTACCATAGACGGCACCCCGGTGCAGCAGATTGGCCGCAAGGCGCTGCGCAAGAATTTTGGTATGGTGCTGCAAGATACTTGGCTCAAGTGCGGCTCTATTTTGGAGAATATCCGTATGGGCAATCCCGGTGCTTCTTATGATGAAGTCGTGGCGGCAGCCAAAAAAGCACACGCCCACAGCTTTATTCAGCGTCTGCCGGAGGGGTATTATACCAAGATCGGTGAGGACGGCGGCAGCCTGTCTCAAGGGCAAAAGCAGCTGCTTTGTATCGCCCGCATTATGCTGTGCAATCCGTCTGTGCTGATCCTGGATGAGGCGACTTCCTCTATTGATACCACCACGGAGATGAAAATTCAGCAGGCATTTCTGACCCTGATGGAGGGGCGCACTTCCTTTATTGTTGCGCATCGATTGTCCACCATTAAGGGCGCCGATTTGATTTTGGTGATGAAGGACGGCACCATTATTGAGCAGGGCACCCACGCCTCATTGCTGGCGGATAAAGGCTTTTATTATCATCTGTATAATTCCCAGTTCCCGGAGACGGATCAGCTGGCATAAAATCGGAATATAAAACCAAAGCCGCCGGAGCACACCGACGGCTTTTTCTTATCCACACATAAAACAAGCGCTCCGATGGCTCGGAGCGCTGTTTTTTTGGTTATGTAGGCTTAGTGCTTGATGTCGTCCCACTTCACGCCGTTCACCTGGAACAGGTCGTCGAAGTTGTACACATTGCACTCGTCCTTGGTGTGGTTGGGATACCAAACCTGGGCAAAGAAAGGATTGGTCTTTGCAATGTTGTCGTAATCCCACTTCTTCTGGGGGATGAAGCACTCGGGGCACCAGTGACCGCCCAGCAGGATCAGTGCGGGGCTGGCCTCAAACTCGGCACCGCAGTAGCCGCATTTCCACTTCAGCTTGGTGGCCAGGTCGCCCTTCTTCATAGAAGTGCTCAGGCACTCACCGCCGCGGAACTTAGCAGCCTGCTTCATATCTTCAATATCCAGCTCGGACTCGGGCTTGCTTTCGTCATAGCCGTGATCCAGCTTGTAGTTTTCTGCGTCGCTGGAGTCCTTGTTGAACTTGATGATCTCAACATCTTCCCACTTGGTGGGGATCTTAGCCCAATCCTCGTAACTGCCGTAGTAAGCGGACAGACGGGTCTGGTTCTTGGTTGCTACCCAGTCTAAAGTACCGAAATCCTTGGTGGAAGCGATCTTCTTCATGAAGGGCTTTGCGCAAGCGGCAACCAGGTTCTTAGGCAGGTAGCGCGGAATCTTGAAGTAGAACTCTACATGATCGGCCAGGCGGTTGAAGTAATCCTGGATGGGCAGGTTCTCACGGAAGTGCAGGTACTCCTCCAGCTTGTCGCCGTCAGCATAGAACTGACCGTGGAAGTTCTTGAGAATGAACCAGTTGGGGTCAAACAGCTTCTCCGGGCCGGCAAGACCCAGGGTGCCCAGCAGCAGGTGCTCAAACTCATAGTTGGAGATACGGTACTCCTTACCGGAGCCGATGTTGTAGAAGTGGTTCCAGAAGTCGGCGCCCAAATGACCGGCAGCGTCCTCAGTAACCAGATTGCACATCAGACGACCGCTGTCCTCCACGGTGCACCACTCCAGCACGCCGTTGATCGGCACGTGGAACATAATGGGATCCATATTCTTCAAAATGTTGGGATAGAGAATGCCGCTCTGGCGCATAACAACCCAATTCTTAATGCCGCTCTCAACAAAGGTGCGCTCAGCCACTGCCTTAGATACGGCATAGTGGTCATAGATGGAGATCTTCAGCGGATCGCCGCAACGGCCCCAGTGGATGGGATAGTTACGGTCGCCGGTCTCAGCAACGGTGCCGATATAGCAAACTTTAATATCGTCTGCATTGGGCTGTGCCAGCACGGCCTTGCAGATGTTCTGCGCAGCGCCGATATTGGTTTTCTGCGTTCTGTAAGGCTTCCAGTCAGCGGTGGGAGATACCATACCGCCGATGTGCAGCACATAGTCTACGCCGGTTACGCCTTCCAGGATAGCGTCATAATCACAAAGATCGCCCCAAACCACTTTTACGTTGGGTTTAGCCATCAGGCCTTTGAGCTTCTCCTCGTTCTTCGGGCTTTTACGAGCCAGCATTTTGATGTTGATCTCGCTGGGCTTCTTGAGCATTTCCTGCACAGCAGCCCAACCCATGTTACCGGTACCGCCGGTAATAAAGACTGTCTTTTTTGCCATTTGTTTAACCTCCTTAACACATGGACAATTACGACTAATATTATAAACAAAATATAAACAAAAAGCAACGCCCAAACACCATAACCTTTTCTTTCAATGCCAAAAAATGGTGCGCTTTTTTGTGCAATATGACCATAAACGCCTTTTTCTAAAATTTGATAAAAAGCGACTGCCGGGTATTGACTTTTTTAAGGGAATGGAGTATAGTATCTCTAAACTCAATATACTTTATCGAGAGTGGTCGAGGGAACAGGCCCGTGGACACCACAGCAACCTGCTTTGGTAAGGTGCTAAAACCTGCGGTTCAAATCCGAGTGATGAGGAGCATGACGCATACACTCGGTGTATGCCTTTTTATTTTCCTAAGGAGGAAAGAGATATGTCAAAACACTTATTTACCAGTGAGTCCGTGACGAAGGGTCACCCGGACAAAATCTGCGACCAGATCTCAGACGGTATTCTGGACGCCATGCTGGAGCAGGATCCCATGAGCCGTGTGGCCTGCGAGACCACTTGCACCACCGGTCAGGTTCTGATCATGGGCGAGATCACCACCAATGCGCAGGTGGACATTCCCGCCATTGCCCGCAAGATCATTTGCGACATCGGTTATGATGACGACAAGAAAGGCTTTAACGGCAACACCTGTGCCATTCTGACTGCGCTGGATAAGCAGAGCCCGGATATTGCTATGGGCGTGGACAAATCCTTTGAATTAAAGAACGATGAGGAGGATGCCTATAATCTGAACGGCGCCGGTGACCAGGGTATGATGTTCGGCTATGCCTGCAACGAGACCCCGGAGCTGATGCCTCTGCCCATCAGTTTGGCCAATAAACTGGCTGTGAAGCTGACCCAGGTGCGGGAGGACGGCACCCTGCCGTATCTGTACGCAGACGGCAAGACCCAGGTGACCGTGGAGTATGACGACGGCAAGCCGGTAAAGGTGACCGCCGTGGTTGTATCCAGCCAGCACAGCGCCGATGTGGAATTGGAGACTCTGCGGCAGGATATTATTGACAAAGTGATCAAGACCACTGTGCCTGCGGAATTGATGGACGAAGACACTGTATTTTATGTGAACCCCACCGGGCGCTTTGTTGTGGGCGGTCCTCACGGCGACAGCGGCCTGACCGGGCGCAAGATCATTGTGGATACATACGGCGGCTATGCCCGCCACGGCGGCGGTGCCTTCAGTGGCAAGGACCCGACAAAGGTGGATCGCAGTGCGGCTTATGCTGCCCGCTGGGTGGCCAAAAACCTGGTGGCTGCCGGTTTGGCGGACAAGTGTGAGGTTGAACTGGCTTACGCCATCGGCGTGGCCAAGCCTGTGTCCGTGATGGTGGATACCCAGGGCACCGGTAAGGTCAGCGATGATGTAATCTGCGATGTGATCAACAAGGTGTTTGACCTGCGTCCCTCCGCGATCATTGAGCGGCTGAATCTGCGTCGCCCCATTTACCGTCAGGTGGCTGCCTATGGCCACATGGGCCGCGAGGAGCTGAATGTGCCTTGGGAGCAGCTGGATATGGTGGACAAAATCAAAGCCTGCCTGTAAACAAAAGAACAGTCATAATGAAAGCCGTCGGATCTCCGACGGCTTCTCTTTGTACAGAAATGCCCGGTGCATCAAAGCACCGGGCGTTTTTTTATAACTTGCTGTCTTTTTCCACCGCAGCGTCTACGGCGTTTTGCACGGCGGTTTCCAGCCCGTCTGCCTTTAGGGACAGCACACCCTCAATGGTAGTGCCGCCGGGGGAGCACACCCGGTCTATCAGCTCCCAGGGGTGCTCGCTGCTCTCGGCGATCATCTTGGCGCTGCCCAGCACGCTTTGGGTGGCAATTTGCAGCGCCTGGTCCTTGCGCATACCGTGCTTCACCCCGGCTCTGGCAAGGGCGTCAATAAACATATAAACAAAAGCAGGGGAGCAGCCGCCCAGTACACCGAACAAGGGGAACATCGTCTCGTCTAACTCCAGTACCTTACCGGTGCAGACCATCAGGTCGCATACGGTTTTGGCCTGATCTGCGGTGGCGTTTTTGCCGGCACAAACGGCGCTAACGGCTTCACCCACCAGCGCATTAATATTGGGCATGACGCGTACTACCGGGCAGGGGACTGCCAACTGATCCTCCAGATAGGCCGTGCTTTTGCCTGCCGCAATGGAGATCAGAAGGGGCAGGGCCGTGCGCTCTGCCAAAACCGGATCGATCTCTGCCAAAACAGAAGACAACACATTCGGCTTGACCGCCAAAAAGACAGTGTCGCAAAGCGCCGCCACTTCCGTATTGCTCCGGCAGATCTGCACGCCGGTATGGCCCAGCCTTTGCTGTAGCGTCTCCAAATTGTGGTCCGCAACATAAATATCGGCAGCCGGTGTGCCGCCTTGTAAAATCCCTTGCAGAATGGCGCCGCCCATATTGCCGCAGCCGATAAATCCGATTTTCATTGCAAGTGTACCTCCGCGCGTTTTTCTTTAATAGTACCACTTGCGGGGGATTTTTTCAATCCTTTTTCAACTGCTGGTATTTTTTTCGCGTGGCATTACCGCCGCGAATGTGGCGCTCTGCCTTGTTTTCGTCCAGTACAGCTTTAACGGCAGCGTGTAGCTCCGGGTCAATGTGTTCCAGACGCCGGGTCACATCCATATGTACGGTGGATTTGCTCACCCCAAATACCTTGGCGGTGCTGCGCACAGTGGACTTGGTGTCTACAATATACCGGGCCAGTCGTTGGCAACGGGCAGACTGCTTTGCATACATAGCTTGTCATCTCCTTGCTAATGCCTATGCAGAGGAGTTGCTATGTATGCAAACGGAAAAAGAAAAGCACTTGCAATTTGCAAGTGCTTATTGTGTTAAAATGGATCTTTACTGCTGGTCGGCAGAGGCTTCACTCTGCTTTTCCGCCTGCTTTTCTTTGGCGTCATTGATCATATCGTTCAGGCTCTTCATGTGCAACTCATCAACCTGATCAAACTTGGTGACCTGCTGCTCTTCTGCTTCCTTGCCGTCCTCCTCCAGGAGGGTAAGGGTCAGCACCTTGCCCACAATGGAAAAGCGATATACCAATGTCTTTTTTGTATCTGCGTCCTCAATGGTCAGCTTGTTTCCCTTGATGGTGTACTCGCAGTCAAAGTTCCAAGTGGATATATAGCGGTCGCAGGTGCCGTCGGAGTAAAACACAAAGGCCAGCACACCGGGCTTATCCTGGCTGTCCCAGTTGGCACAAATGGCCTGATCACGGGGCGTAAAGAGACCAACGACGGCTTCCTTGGGATTTTGATCCGTTACGCCGCAGAAAATGCCGCCGCCGATGAGCAATAGTCCCAGCAGGGCACAAACAATGCCGATGATCAGCTTCTTTTGCACAGCAGTCAGCTTGGAACTCTTTTCTTTTTTCTCGCTCATATTATTTCTCTTCCTTTAAGCCCTTTTTGATGAGGATTTTCTCGATCTTGTCGGAGCAGTCCAACAAAGAGGATACGGACATATCGTGGTTCAAGGTGTCCAGAAAATACGCGGTGTATTTGGACAGATCCACGCTCTCGTACCAGTCGCGGCTCAGCAGCTCCGGGGTCTGATACACACCGTTGGTGGTGAATACACGATAGAAAGTACCGTTCTTATATGCCTCGTCAAACACTTCCAGACCGTTGCAGAACAGACCGAAAGTGGTGCAAACGAAAATGCGGCCGGCCTTCAAGCCCTTCAGCTTGGAGCAAACTTCCAGCATAGACTCACCGGAGGAAATCATATCGTCTACGATAATAATGTCTTTGCCCTCTACGGAGTCGCCCAGGTACTGATGCTCCACAATGGGGTTGCGACCATTGACCACGCGGGTGTAGTCCCGGCGCTTATAGAACATGCCCAGATTTACACCCAACTGGGTTGCAAAATAAATGCAGCGGTGCAGGGCGCCCTCATCTGGAGAAATGACCATCAGGTGATCCTTGTCCACATGCAAATCCTCTACGCTGTTCACCAAAGACTTGATCATCTGATAAGTGGGCATTATGTTCTCAAAGGAGCCGTTGGGAATGGCGTTTTGTACACGCTTATCGTGGGCGTCAAAGGTCATAATGTTGTCCACGCCCAGATTGACCAACTCTTGCAGTGCCAGCGCGCAGTCTAAGGACTCACGGCTGCTTCTCTTATGCTGGCGACCTTCATACAGCATGGGCATCAAAATGGTAATGCGCTTTGCCTTGCCGGAGATGGCGGAGATGACGCGCTTTAAGTCTGCATAGTGATCATCAGGGGACATGGGTACTTCCATCCCGTACATATTATATGTGCAGCTGTAATTGAATACATCTGTAATGATATACAGATCAAAGCCGCGCACACTCTCGTTCACTACGCCCTTGGCTTCACCGGAGCCAAAGCGGGGTAATGACACATTCACTTTGTAGGTGTCGCGCTGGTAGCCATAGAACGCAATGTTCTGCTGATGCTCGCTGGCCTGGTTTGCGCGCCATTTGACAAGATATTTGTCGATCTTGTCGCACAGGGCTTCGCAGCCGGGCATGGCGATGATTCCAAGGGGGCCTACGGGGATTGTTTCTACATTTTCAGCGGTTTTTCTGGGCATATTAACAGCTCCTCCTAAATTTTTACGCCATTATAATACAACAACCACCGGCGAAAGTAAACCGGAAAATGAAAAATTTCAGAGAATTGACAGAATTAACCGGCGCTTTGTTGTTTTTTGCGGCGAATATGAACAAGAATCAGGTAGCCGGCCACGCCTGCAACGCAGGTGCCGCTGACGGCCGAACCGATGGCCAACCCCTTGGGGGTATAGCGCAGCTCCACCGTATGCTTACCGGGCTTGACGGTGGTCGTCAGCAGGGCTTCACCCAGCTTAAAGGTTTCCGCTTTTTCGCCGTCAATGTACACGCTCCACCCGGTGTCATAGGGAATGGAGGTGCACAGGTAGCTGTTCTCACGAACGGTGATGGTGCCGGTAATGTGGGTCTCGCCCCAGTCGGTGACTTGCAGAGCGCTGTCTGCCAACTGGCGATAGCCTTTGGCAAATACGGTCTCGTCCACGCTGTATGCGTAAATGGAAGCGTAGCTCTCCGTGGCACTCATACTCCCGGCGTCCAGGGATACTTTAATTTCCTCGCCCTTTTTGTGGTAGCCCAGATCCATAATGTACGGCTCTTCAATATTTTGGGACAGGGTGTTCTTTATGCCGTCGCCACTGAATTCTGCCGTCTTGACTTCCGGCGAGGTCAGGTAGATATACACATTGCCGTCTCGTAGGGGACTGATGGTTACTTCCACCGTGCCGTATTGCTCGTCGCTGCTGGACTTGTTGAACCAAAATGTGCCGTTCTCCGAGCATGTGTCACCGGAGAGATTGTCGTAGCTGCAGTCCGTATAGCCGCAGGGTACAAATACCCCGTCCAGCCCTGTTGCCAGGCGGAAGTAGTCGCCCTGCACCTTGAAGGGATCGCCCTCATCCGCTGCCCAATCTTTCAAATGGGTTTTGGCCGCATAGGCAATGGGCAGGAAGCAGTCATTCTCATACACGGCGGCGGATTTGTCCTTGTTGCGGTACACTTCCGTAAAATACCGATCGGTGGGGGTAGGATTGGTGGGCGTGGCGATCAGGTATTTGATATTGAACATCATATTGTACACCGGGGTCTGTGGATTGTAGGTGTAGCTGTTGATCCGATTGCCGAACATACCCAGGTTGTATTGCAGCTGGGAGTAGTCCTCATACGCCATGGAAGAAAAGGTGGAAATGCCATTGTAGCCGTAATAGCTGGGGTCCATGCGCCGTTCCAGGTAAGTTAGCTCCGTGCGGTAAAAGTCGTTGTCCTTTTTGTTAATGGCTTCTATGGACTCCCGATAAGCAGCGTAGTTGCTCTTGTAGTCGCTGTTGCCCTGGGTAATGAGAATGGAAGAGCAGTCGGAGACGATCACCTCGCTAAAGCACATGGCGATCACCGCAAAGGCCAGCACGCTCTTTTTGAACCCGGACTTTTGCAGGCACAGCAGCAGCCCACACCAGAGAATAAGAAAGGCGATGGTCACATAAATGGAGATCTCGCTCATCTTGGTGGTCATAAACTTCTGGGCCACGATCACATACAGCAGCCAGCCCAGGCCCACGAATACAATGTCCTTATAGGCAATGTCACGTATACGGCACAGACCGCGGAACGCCATCACCAGCACCAGGAAACAGTACATATAAGAGAAGCGGAAGGGCAGGTCGTTGGGGAAGTGGAAGGCGTGCCAAATAAAATTCATCGCATTATTGTCAAAGCTGAACAGGAGAAACAGAAGCAGTACAATATACACCGCCTTCTCCCGCAGAGAAATGCGCCTGTTAATGAGGTACAAGGGCACCAGCAGCAGTGGCAGCACGCCGCAGTAGATATTGGGCAACACATCGTCGCCGCTGGAGCGAATGGTGGTCTCCAGGGCAGACAGGTGGGATGTTAAAAAGTCGAAAATGGTAAAGTAAGACTCAAAAGTGGTGGGGAAGCTGTCTGAGGTAGCGGAACTGCCCCGCAGCAGGAAATAGGTGGGTAGCAGGGTCACAGCGCACAGCCCGCCGGCCAGCAAAGAGAACCCGGCAAAGCGCGCGCACCGATTGAGAAACGGGTGACGCATGAGATTTTTGGCGCTGTACTTCTCCCGAGTGGTGAGCTTTTCGCCGCTCTTTTCCGGTCGGGGTTTGGCGGTCATCAGGAAGTAGGCCAAGAAGTACAGAACAGAGAAAATGCACGCCATATAGCCCATATAGTAATTGGACAGCAGCAGCACTGCCAGCGCACCGGTGTAAAGAGTGCCCTTGCCGTTATGGACCAATTGCTCTATGCCCAGTACGATCAGTGGCAGCAGAATCATACCGTCGATCCACATAATATTCCAGTAATACGCTAAAAAGTAGGCGCAAAAGGCGTAGAACACACCAAAGGCGGCACTCACATAAGAGTGGCGCTTTTGTGACGCATTTAAGTAATAGGTAAAAGTGACGGCAGAGGCCATACACTTGACGATCACCAAAGCGGTAATGGCAAAGGAAATATCCGCCTTGTCAAACAGGAAGATCAGCACTGTAAAGGGGCTGGAAAGATAGTTGAAATAGTTGCCGAGGAAGCTGCTGCCGCCGCCGCTCTCCCAGGAGTACAGCAGGCTTTTGCCCTCTACTACCCGGTCATACAGTTCTGCAAACAGGGGACCGTACTGGTGATACAGGTCCATACGCATGACCGTGCCGTCCCCAAACGGGAACACACTGTACACAATGAAAATAAAGAGAATGCCCAGCAGCGCCACAAAGGCGGATACCACTAAAAAGCGGTTGGCAAAAAACAACTTGTACAGCCGACCGCCGCTTTTAGTCGCTGCCTTGTCCCGGCAGTCAAACACCAGCAGGCGGTCAAACAGGTAGTTAAAAATATAGACCACCGTTACCGTAGCCAGCCATACAAAGGGGGCTTCGCGCTTCAGCAGCGTGGCAAAGAGAAAATGCAAGATCTTGTAGAACCCAAAGTCCACGGCGCAGCGAAAGAGAAAGCCGCCGATCTGTTTGGGAACGGTTGCCATACCCCGGGGAAAGACAAATTTCTTCTCCAGTACAAAGGACAGCAGCGCAGCCGCACCGGCGCCGATCCCAACAGCCGCACCGGCCCCCAAGCCAAACGCCACCTTGCACAGCTGCTTGACGGCAAAAAGCACCAACAGGCACAGCGTGTAGGCGGCGGTGTAATTCACCGTTTCCGTATTCATCCACTTTGTAGCAAAGCGATGTTTGTTGTTTGCGGTAATGTCCATAAAATGCACCTCTTGTTTTTTGTGCGAATTAGATTTTAACATAACTCTGCCTATTTTATCATAATTATGGGCGGACTGCAACTGAAATAAACCAAGTAGGCATACAAGCCCTGTGTGGGGCATATCTTTTTACAGAAATGAAATGCGGGGTGACCTATGAACAATTTTGACGACGCGGCGCGGCTGCTGGCCCAGCCGCTGGGAGATCTGTTGCTGGCGTTGCCGGAGCAGACCAAGGAAGAAATTACGGAACTGCGGGTGCGCCGTGGGCGGCCGCTGGTGGTTATGTTGGGCAGTCGGACTTGCTTTCTTACCGATGGTGGTAAGCTGATCAATCACTGCTCGGCCCGGGCGCTGTCTGTCACGGATGCCGCCTTTGACGCGCTGTTTGCTGCGGTGTGCGCCTATTCGGTACATACGCACATGGGCACGCTGGTGGAGGGCTTTGTGACTGCACCCAACGGCAATCGGGTAGGTATTGCCGCCACGGCAGTGGAAAAAGACGGCACCGTGACTGCCATTCGGGATGTGCAGTCCCTGAACATTCGTATTGCTCGAGAGGAGCGAGGCTGTGCTCGTGGGGTGCTGAACACGCTCTTTGTAGGCAGGCTGCCCAGTATCATTGTGGCAGCGCCGCCGGGGGGCGGTAAGACCACTGTTCTGCGGGATCTGGCAAGAGCGCTGTCCGGCGGGTTCGGCGGACGGTACAGAAAGGTGAGTATCGTAGACGAGCGTGGCGAATTCGGCGGCTTTTCTCCTGGGGTGAACACGGATGTGCTGACCGGTTTTGGCAAGAAAAAAGGAATAGAGATCGCCGTGCGTACCTTGTCGCCAGAGCTGATCGTTTGTGACGAGATCGCCGACGATGCCGAGGTGGACGCCATTAAGGCCGGGTTCTCCTCCGGGGTGGCTTTTGCCGTGTCCGTACATATTCGGGATGCGGAGGACCTGGTGCACAAGTCCATTATCAAAAAGCTGTATCTAACCGGCGAATTTGATTATGTGGTGCTGCTGGAAGAATACGGAGATACCTTTTCCGTGGTGGATTTGCGAGGTGGCGGCGATGAAGATCCTTGGACTGTGGATGATCGTACTTTTTTGCGGGGCGATCGGTATTTCACTGGCGGTTGAAGTGGGGCGGCGCTGTGAGCGGGCACAGCTGCTTTGCCGCTTGGGGGAACAGGTGCGGCTGCTGCTGGATTACAGTATGACGGATACGGGGGCTATTTTTGCCCAGCTTGCGTCGGATCCCCGCTTTGCGCCCTTTGGCTTTTTGCAGGGCTGTGACCCGGCCAAGACCGTGACGGTCGCTACCGGTCTAACTGCCCGGGATGACCAAGAGTTGGCAGCCTTTTTGCAAAGGCTGGGCAAAAGCAATCTGCAAAACCAGTTGCGGCTCACCGACGGCTACATTGCCTTTGCCAAAGGCCGGGCAGAGGAATACGCTGCTCGGTGCAAGCGACAAAAACAGTTGTATGTGGCCTTTGGCCTGTCCGGCGGGCTGATTGCCGCCCTGCTGCTGGCCTAAAAAGATCAGGAGGTACAAATGAGCGTGGATTTTATATTCAAAATTGCGGCCATCGGTATGATCGTGGCGGTGCTGAACACCCTCTTGGTGCGCAGCGGACGGGAGGACCAGGCCATGCTTACCACCCTGGCCGGGGTGATTGTGGTTTTGATGATGTTGGTGCCGAAGATCAGTGCGCTTTTCTCCGGTATAAAATCTATGTTTGACCTATGATCCAGATCGCAGGGATCGCCGCCGTTTGCCTGCTTCTGACGGTGCTGCTGAGAAAAGAGAACCCCACCTTTGCTTTGCTGGTCACTGTGGCCGGTGCCGGACTGCTGTTTTACACGGTGTCTAAGTTGGCCGGCAGCGCCTTTGGCGTATTGGGCGACTTAAAGACCGCGGCAGGGGACACCGGGGCGTATATTGATCTGATGTTCAAGATCCTGGGGATTTCCATCGTGACCCAGGTGGTGTGCGATGTGTGCCGGGACAACGGCGCGTCCGCATTAGCTTCTCAAACGGAGACAGCAGCCAAAATTCTGGTGCTGTCCCTACTGCTGCCGCTGTTTCAAACGGTGATCGGAATTGTGACGGGACTTGTAAAATGAAGCGATTTGTATTGACATTTTTACTTTTGCTGGCGTTGCCCGGGGTGTGCTTTGCCGCCCAGTCGACGCTCTCCGGCGACGGTTATCGTCAGGCACTGTCCGGGTATGACCTGTCGGCGTTCGAAAAGCTGGGGGACGACGCAAACAGCGTGTTGGAGCAGCTGGGACTGGATGATTTTGACTTTGAGACGGTGACGGCGCTGGACGCTAAGTCCTGCGTGCAAGTGCTGGGGCGGCTGGCGCGCCAAAATATCCAAACCCCGCTGCGAGCACTGCTGTCTGTGCTCAGCTTCACGCTGCTGTCCGCCTTTTTAACCGGCTTTTCCGGCAGCGGACTGCTGGGGCAAAACAGCTCTGTTTATTCCACTGCCTCTGCCTTGGTCATCGCGGCGTTGATCGCTGCCCAGTGTGCGGACACTGTGTCCCTTTGCTGTGCCACCATCGGCATTTGCGCGGACTTTGTGTTTGCGTTTTTTCCGGCATTTTTGGTGATTCTAACCGTGTCCGGCAGCAGCCTGACCGGGGTGTCCACCAACACGCTGCTGCTGGGGCTGGCCCAGGGGCTGAATATTCTGTCAGCCAAGCTGTTTGTGCCCCTGATCAACTGCTTTTTGGCACTGAGTTTGTGCTCCGGCGTGCGCAGTTCGCTGAATATTGACGGTGCGTTGCGGGTGGTGCGTAAGGGCTTGATCTCTCTGATCTCCTTTTGTGCCGGGGCATTTGTGACGGTGCTATCCGTGAAGACGGCGGTGGCCTCCCGGGCGGACGCGCTGGGGCTGCGTTCTCTGCGCTTTGCCATCAATTCCGTAGTGCCGGTAATCGGCAGCGCCATCAGCGAAGGTCTGCTGTCTATACAAAGCTATGCCGGGCTGGTGAAGAGCACGGTAGGCGTTGTGGGCATTATTGGGGTCATTGCCCTGTTTTTGCCGGCGCTTATAAATGTGATCGGCTGGCGTGTTAGCATTGCCGTCTCCGTGGCAGTGAGCGAGATCTTTGACGACCGCACCGTGTGCAAAATGCTGCGGGCCTTTGGCGACGCCTTTTTGCTGATGAATGTGGTGCTCATTCTCTCCATGGTCACCACGGTGATCTCCATCGGCATACTGATCGCTGCAAAGGGGGCTGCCGGGTAATGGATGTGGTAAAGCAGTGGACCCTGAACATTTGTTTGACCCTCATCGGGGCAGTTATCCTATCACTGGTATCGCCGAGGGGCAGTATGGGGCGATTTTATAAAACCGTACTGTCGCTTTTTATCATCGCCGGGTTTCTACTGCCCATCACCGGCGGCGAGAAGGCGGATTTTTCCGCTTATTTCTCCGATGTCACAGCGCAGGTGGCAGACGCAAACAGCGTGTATGAAAGCCAAATCGAGAGCCGTGTTAAACAGACTTTGACTGCTGCCGGGTACAAGGATTGCAGTGTGCAGGCTTCGGTACGGATCAAAGAACAGGAGATCTATATTCAAAAGCTGGTGGTCTCCGTGCCCGGCGATATGGATCGCCAGGCAGTGGCGGCGCTTCTTAAGGCACAGCTGGGATTGCAGCCGGTGGTAAAAGGACTGGGTGAGTAGAAATGACAGAGAAGTGGAAACAACTGCTAAAGGCGCCGCAGGGGCAGCGCAAGGTGTTCATTCTTCTGGCAGTGCTGGGGATTGCGCTGGTACTGCTCTCCGGCAATGGAACCGCAGGCAGCAAGAGTAAAAGCGAGACCACCACCGCCAGGGATTACGACGCCTATGTGGCGGATCTGGAGGGGCGGCTGCAAAAAACCGTTGCCAGTATGGACGGGGTGGGCACCTGCAAAGTGATGATCACGTTGGAGAAAAGCGACGAGAATGTGTACGCCACCAACAGCGAAAGCAAGCGAGATGCAGACAGCGGCAGCAGCAAGGAGGACTATGTGCTTTATGACCAGGACAGTGGCGAAAGCCCGCTGCTGCTCAGCGCCTACCTGCCCAATGTGCAGGGGGTGGCGGTGGTGTGCACCGGCGGCGACGATCCGTCTGTTCGAGAGAAGATCACCACCACAGTCGCTTCTCTCTTTGGCATACCCACAAATCGAATATCCGTCTCAAAACTGAAAGGGGAATAGGTGACCGAATATGAAAGAGAAAAAGCAAAAGGAACCGGGGGCTGAAATGCAAGAGGTGCTCACGGAGGATCAGCTGAAAAAGCGAAAGCTGCACCGGGCGCGGGTAAGCCTGGGTTGTATGGTGCTGATTTTGGCTGTCGGCGTAGTGGGCAACTGGTACTGGGAGAACAGCGATATTTCCACAAAAATCAGTACAGTCAGCGCCCAGCGCACGAAGACCCTGGGGGAGGCCACCTTTGTGGATGCAACCACTGAGGCTGCTACGGAGAACAGCTACTTTACCCAGGCCAAGCTGGATCGACAAAGCAGTCGGGACGCTGCGCTGGAAAAGCTGCAAAAAATCGTGGATACCGCGGATAAAAGCGCGGCTGCCCATAAAGAAGCGGCACAGAAGATTGCGAAGATCTCCGACGGCATCAATGCGGAAAACAAAATCGAAACACTGGTGACCGCCAAGGGCGTGGGGCAGTGTCTGGCGATCGTGAGCACAGATGGCAAAAAAGTAGACGTGATCGTAGACAGCAAGGACCTGTCTGACGCGCTGATCTTACAGATCAAGGAGATCGCCGTGGAACAGGTTGGCTGTGATTATAAAAATGTGACCATCATTCAGTCTAAATAAATTCCAAAACTGTCTTGTAAGTTGCTTTTACTTATGTTATAATAAACGCACATTTGCAGCGGCATATCCGCTGGCAACAAAGGAGCGTTTTTTTGCATGGAGATCAATACAAGCACTTCCATGGGCGAACTGGTCATTTCCGAAGAAGTGATCTCAGCCATCGCCACCAATGCAGCCAAAGATGTGGACGGCATTGCCGGGTTTTCTAACCGCCCGGTGGATGTGGTCAATACCATTAAGAAGGGCAGCCTAAAGGTAATGAGCCCGGTGCGTGTTTTGGCAGACGGTGAGGATTTGAACATCAGCATTTATGTGAACATGCTGCCCGGTAAAAAGATCCGCCAAGTGGCGGAAGAGGTGCAGCAGGCGGTCAAGGAGTCTGTGCAGAATATGACCGGTAAGCTGGTGTCTAAAGTCAATGTGATCATCGCCGGACTGGAATTTGACCAGCCGGAGAGTGAAACGGAACCTTGTGAAACTGAAGAGTAAAAACGGATTTTACCGACAAGGCGGCGTTTCTTGTCGGTTTTTTCTTTTGGAGGAAGTTTATGAAGCGGAACGAACAGCGCGAGCAGGCGTTTATCCTGCTGTTTGAGTACCTGTTTTTGCCCCAGGACGACCTGGTGGCGATCTATGACGAAAATATCGGCACGGTAAGCGATTATGCAAAAGAACTTTACACCGGCGTGCTTGCCAATTTGGACAAGCTGGACGAGACCCTGTCAAGCTATTCCAAAAAGTGGAAGCTGAACCGTCTGCCCAAGGTGAGCCTGACTGTGCTGCGCCTGGCGCTCTACGAAATGGAGTTTGTGGACGATCTGCCGGACAGCGTGGCGATCAATGAGGCTGTGGAGTTGGCAAAGAAGTACGGCAGTCAGGAAGACGCCGGCTTTATTAACGGCGTGCTGGGTGCTGTGTCTCGGAGTAAGGCAGAATGATTCTGGGAATAGACACCAGCAATTACACCACCTCTGCCGCTTTGCTGGACGGTGAAGCGCTCACCCAGCAAAAGCAGCTTTTGGAGGTGCGCCCGGGAGAGCGGGGTCTGCGCCAGAGCGACGCCTTGTTTCAGCATACGCGCAATTTGCCGTTGCTGTTTGATAAACTGCCGCCAATGGATGGGGTGACCGCCGTTGGTGTCAGCACCCGGCCGCGGAATGTGGAGGGCAGCTATATGCCTTGCTTTTTGGCAGGGATCAGCGCGGCGACTGCCGCCGCTAAGGCTGCCGGTTGCCCTCTTTATACCACCTCTCACCAAGTGGGGCACATTTTGGCGGCACTGTACGGTGCCGGTGCGCTGGAGATGATCCGTGCGCCCTTTGTGGCCTTTCATGTGTCCGGCGGTACAACGGAAGCCCTGCTTGTGGAACCGCACAAGGAAGAATTGATTTCTGCTCGCTGCGTGGCGGCCAGTTCGGACTTAAAGGCCGGGCAGCTGATTGACCGTACCGGGGTGCGGCTGGGTCTGCAATTCCCTTGTGGTCCGGCGCTGGAACAGCTGGCGCTGCAAAGCAGGGTAAGTTATAAAATCAAACCCTCGATGCAGGGAGCGAATTGCTCATTGTCCGGGGTGGAAAATCAAGTGGACAAGCGCTTGCAGGCAGGGGATGCACCGGCCGATATTGCCCGGTTTGTGCTCTCCAGCGTATCTGCTGCCTTACAAGGTATGGTGCAGGCTGTGTTTGCTGAATATGGGCAACTGCCGCTGCTGTTTGCCGGTGGCGTGATGTCAAACACCATCTTGCGTCGAGAACTGGAAACAGCCTTTGGCGGCGTGTTTGCCCCGCCGGCGCTGAGTTGTGATAATGCGGCCGGTGTGGCTGTGTATGCTGCTCTGTGCAGCAAAGAACTGGAATGATGACTGTACTTTCTGTTTCTAAACTGAATTTTTATTTGCGTGCACTGCTGGAAGGGGACGCGCCGCTGCAAAATCTTTATGTAAGCGGTGAGATCTCCAACTTTAAGCGCTATCCCACCAGCGGACACTGCTACTTTACCCTGCGGGACGAAAAAGCGCAGCTGAAATGCGTGCTGTTTGCCGCCCAGGGCGCACACCTGCGATTTGCGCCGGAGAACGGTATGCGGGTGATTTGTCGAGGCCGGGTGAGCGTGTACGAAAGAGACGGCGTGTATCAGCTGTATGTGGACGATATGCAGCCCCAGGGCGCCGGTGCACTGGCTGTGGCCTTTGAGCAGTTAAAGTCTCGTTTGGCGGCTGCCGGGCTATTTGATGAAAGTCACAAGCAACCGATACCCAAGTACCCCCGGCGGATTGGCGTAGCCACCTCTGCTTACGGTGCGGCAGTGGCGGATATTAAGCAGATTACCGCGCGGCGCTTTCCTGCGGCGGAACTGGTGATCGCCCCCACCGTGGTGCAGGGCGACGGCGCACCGGAAAGCATTGCCCGGTCTATTGAACAGCTGGACAAAATGGGGCTGGATGTACTGATCGTTGGCCGTGGCGGCGGGTCTATGGAGGATCTGTGGGCGTTTAATACGGAGACGGTGATCAACGCCGTCTATACTTGCAAAACACCCATCATCTCTGCCGTTGGGCATGAGACGGATTTTACGATTACGGATTTTGTGGCGGATATGCGGGCACCTACTCCCAGCGCGGCGGCGGAGTTGGCTGTGCCGGATCGGGAGGAAGAGCTGCGCCGCATTGTGCAGCTTGAAAGCATTGCTTCCCGCGCGTTGCGCAATCTTCTGGAACGGGAAAATCAGCGACTGGACAGTTGCTTGGCGCGCAGAGGCAGCGCCGGGACATATATTTCGACTCGACTGGAACGGTTACAAGCCTTGATGAACGGTAACCGGCAACAAATTCAGCTGCGCTTAGAGCGGGAGAACACCCGTTTGGAACGCGTGCTGGAACAAATTGAAGCTTACAGCCCGCTGGCGGTGTTGCGCCGAGGTTATACACTGGTGCGCCATACAGACGGTTCACCGGTGACCAAAAAAGAAGAATTATCACCGGGTACTGCATTGCGCCTGCAATTTGCAGACGGAAGTGTGCCGGTGCAGGTTTTGGAGGAAAGAGAAGATGAATGAAGAAAACATGACTTACGCGGATGCAATGCAGCGCCTGGAGGACATCAGCGCCCGCTTAGAGAACGGTTCGGTGCCCTTGGAGGAGAGTATTGCCCTTTATGAGGAGAGTGCCAAACTGGCAGCCTACTGCAAGCAGATCTTGCAGCAGGCACAGCAAAAAATTACGGAATTGGCTGGTGACGAAAAATGACAAACGAAGCATTTCAAAATACCCTTGCCAATGATCAACGCCTGATCGAGAATGCTTTACAGCAGCTTCTGCCTCCCACGGTGTTTGACCAAGGTGAGGTGGTGGAAGCCATGCGTTACAGCTTGATGAACGGCGGCAAACGACTGCGCCCGGTGCTTGCGATGGAGTTTTGTAAGGCCTGCGGCGGTGACCGACACGACGTTTTGGAGCCGGCCTGCGCTCTGGAATATGTACACACTTACAGCTTGATCCATGATGATTTGCCCTGTATGGACGATGACGATCTGCGCCGCGGCAGACCCAGCTGTCACAAGGCATATCCGGAGAATATTGCTCTATTGGCCGGTGATGCGCTGCTGACCCATGCTTTTGAGATCATTGCCGACTGTGAGCTTTCTGCGGATGCAAAGTGCCAAATGGTTAGTCTACTGGCGGCCAATGCAGGCGTCAGCGGAATGATCGGCGGTCAGGTTCTGGATTTGAAATATGAAGCCGCAGACCCCTCCTTGCAGCAGCTGCTGACGGTGCATAAGTTGAAAACCGGCGCACTGATCTCTGCCGCCTGCATTTTGGGCTGCTTGGCAGCCGGTGCTACGCAGGCGCAGATCGCTGCCGCTTCTGATTTTGCCTATAATCTGGGCATTGCGTTCCAAATCAAAGATGATATTTTGGACATTACCGGCACCAGCGAAATGCTGGGCAAGCCTGTTGGCTCGGACAGTGACCAGGGCAAGGTGACCTATGCCACTAAGGTAGGGCTGGAAAAGGCGCAGCAAGATGTGGAGTTACTGACGGATAAAGCGCTGGAAAGCCTGCGTGCCTTTGACGATACAGACTTTTTACAGGCACTTGCGCAGTCGTTGATCAGTCGGGATCACTGATTCTTTGCATTATTATACAAATCTTGCATTTTTATTCAGGCTATGGTACAATAGCCTCATGAAAAGAGTTGAGTTATTTGTCTCTTTTAGACAGCATTCAGTCTCCTAAGGACTTGAAAAAAATGAATCGTGATGAGCTGGAACAGTTGTGTTCAGAGATCCGCGATTTGTTGGTGCAGACTGTGTCCCATAACGGCGGGCACTTGGCCTCCAATTTAGGCGTGGTAGAGCTGACCGTGGCGTTGCACCGGGTGTTTAACAGCCCGTCCGATCCCATTATCTTTGATGTGGGTCACCAGTGCTATACCCACAAGATCCTTACCGGACGCAAGGACGATTTTGTTACTCTGCGCACCGAGGGCGGCATCAGCGGCTTTACCCGACCGGACGAGAGCGAGCACGATATTTTTTCCTCCGGCCACAGTTCTACGGCTATTTCCCAAGCCATTGGTTTGGCTAAGGCAAAAGCGCTGCGGGGCGAAAAGGGCAAGGTGATTGCTGTGATCGGCGACGGCGCCATGACCGGCGGTCTGGCCTATGAGGCGCTGAACAACTCCGGCACGGAGAATGATAATTTGATCGTTATTCTCAACGATAACAATATGTCTATCAGCAAAAACGTAGGTGCTTTGGCAAAAAACCTGACCAGTATTCGCACCTCCCGGGCCTATTTTACCTTTAAGAGCAAAGTAGAGCATTTTCTGTCCCGCATTCCCAAGGTGGGCAGCCAGCTTTGTCGTTTTTTTACCAATATGAATTCTGCCATTCGTAAGCGGATCTATAAGGCCACCATGTTTGAGGATATGGGCTTTCGTTACTACGGGCCCATTGACGGCCACGACCTGCGAGCATTGACGGATGCTTTGACAGTGGCTAAGGCGCACAAGCACTCGGTGCTGATCCACGTGAACACGGTGAAGGGCATGGGTTATCGGCCTGCGGAAAAGAACCCCACCCAGTTCCACGGTATCGGCAAATTCGATGTAAACACCGGTGAGCCGCTGAGCAAAGGGGAGACTTTTTCCTCCGTATTCGGCAACACAGTGTGCGACTTTGCCGCCAAGGACGCCCGTATTTGCTGCGTAACAGCGGCTATGGCTGCGGGCACCGGATTAACCCGTTTTGCCAGCGAATATCCCCAGCGTTTTTTTGATGTAGGCATTGCGGAGCAGCACGCAGTTACTTTTTCCGGTGGTTTGGCGAGAGGCGGTATGGTGCCGATTTTTGCGGTGTATTCCACCTTTTTGCAACGCGCTTATGACCAGCTGATTCATGATGTATCCATGCAAGGATTAAAGGTGATCCTGGCAGTGGATCGGGCCGGCTTTGTAGGTGAGGACGGCGAGAGCCATCAGGGGATTTTTGATACCTCTTATCTCAATTCCGTGCCCGGCTGGACGGTGTATGCGCCTACATATTATGCGGAGCTGTGCTCCATGCTGTACCAGGCCATTTATGTGGACCCGGGTGCTGTGGCAATTCGTTACCCCAGAGGGGGAGAGCCAACCCCGCCGGAAGGCTATCAGTACGAGAAAGAGCCGTTTCGTATCTTCGGCGATCCGGGCGCCAAGCGCTGCCTGGTGACATACGGGCGGCTGTTTGATACCTGTCTGCAAGCCAAAGGAGAGCTGGACGATACTTTTGTTATTAAACTGAACCGGATTCGCCCCATTGCGCCGGAGGCGGTGGCTGCCGCTGCCAAGGCGCAGGTCATTTGGTTCTATGAAGAAGCCACGGTCAGCGGCGGCGTGGGGCAAACCTTTGCCGCTTTGCTGGAAGAAAAAGGCACAAGCGCCCGGTTTTTCCACAAGGCCGTGCCGGATACATTTGTAAAACAGGCGTCTGTGGACAGCCAACTCCGCAAGTTTGGGCTGGACAAGGCGTCCGTAGTCAGTGAGGTCAACCATGCAGAAGAAAACCCGGCTTGATGTGGCTGTGTTTGAGGGCGGTTACGCCCCCAGCAGAGAAAAGGCGAAGGCCATTATTATGGCCGGTCAGGTCTATGTAAACAACCAAAAAGTGGACAAGGCCGGTTTTGAATTAAAAGAAGGCGACAAGCTGGAAGTGCGGGGCAAAACGCTGAAATATGTGAGCCGCGGCGGGTTGAAGCTGGAAAAGGCCATGCAGGTCTTTCCCATCACTTTAGCAGATAAAACCTGTATGGATGTGGGAGCGTCTACCGGTGGGTTTACGGATTGTATGCTGCAAAACGGCGCAAAGCGGGTGTATTCCGTTGATGTGGGCTATGGCCAGCTGGCCTGGAGCCTGCGCACGGACGATCGGGTGGTGAACCTGGAGCGCACCAACTTCCGCCATATTACAGAGGAACAGGTGCCGGAACCCATTGATTTTGCGTCTGTGGATGTATCCTTCATTTCCTTAAAGCATATTTTTCCAAATTTGCATTTACTGCTGCGCCCTTGTGGGCAGGCGGTGTGCCTGATCAAGCCCCAGTTTGAGGCCGGTCGGGATAAAGTGGGCAAAAAAGGTGTAGTGCGGGAAGCCGCCACCCACCTGGAAGTGGTCGAACGGGTAATCGGTATGGCTATAGAGAACGGCTTTTCTGTTCTCGGTCTGGAATTTTCCCCGGTAAAAGGGCCGGAGGGGAATATTGAATACCTGTTGTATGTGGAAAAGTCTGAGGCGCCTGCGGTTGCGCCGGAGGTAGACCCGGCCGCGCTGGTGGGTCGCTCCCATGAGGCATTGGTATGATTATTTCTGTTTTTCCTTATATTGAAAATGAGTCGGTACGCCGTCTCACTGGTGATGTGCTCAGCGAGTTGGATCGGCTGAAATGTCATGTATATGTAACCCAGGAGTGCGCCGGTCAGCTGCCTGGGCACCATGTGGTATACAGTAAGCCGGACAAGATGATGGAGGACTGCGATCTTGCGATCGCCATCGGCGGCGACGGTACCACCCTGCGGATTGCCAAGAAAGCGGCTTTTTATGACAAGTGCGTGCTGGGCATTAACGGCGGACGACTGGGCTTTATGAGCGGCTTGGAGGCCAACGAACTGTCCTTGCTGGGCAATGTGGTTACCGGCAAATATAAGGTAGACAAACGGATGATGCTCCAGGCGGATATTATCCGTGAAAATCAGGCGACAGAGACTTTTCACTGTCTGAATGACGCTGTGGTCACTCGCGGTGATTACGCTCGGCTGATAGATGTAAATATCCACTGTGAGGAGCGCCCGGTGTGGGATGTGCGGGCGGACGGTGTGATCGTGTCCACCCCAACCGGCTCCACGGCTTACTCAATGGCGGCAGGCGGACCGGTGGTCAGCCCGGAGACGGATTGCTTTGTGGTCACCTCCATTTGCCCGCATTCGCTGATTGACCGCAGCATTGTGTTCCCCAGCAGTAAGGCGCTGTATGTAAGGGTGCAGAATGATGTGGACAACAACTCGATTTTTACAGCGGACGGCAAGCGCCCGGTACAGATTGACGGTCGCACGGTAGTGCGCATTTCCAAATCTCCCTATGTGGCGCGGCTTATTAAAGTGAAGCCGGACAATTTTTACGAAATTTTGCGAAAAAAGATCATTGAAAGGTGATTGGGATGAAGAAAAGACGACAGGCAAAGATCCTGGAGATCATCTCCAAATACGAGACGGAAACCCAGGAGGATTTGCAAAAATATCTGCATGAGGCCGGCTTTGAAGTCACCCAGGCCACCATTTCCAGGGATATTAAAGAGCTGCGGCTGGTGAAGGCACACAGTGCAGACGGCAAGTATGTGTACTCCACCGGCAAGCACCCGAAGGAGGAAAATTTCGGCCGCACGGCAGGTATTTTCAACGAGGCCATCCTAAAGGTGCAGTACGCTATGAACACCGTGTGTATCAAGTGCTTTTCCGGTATGGCAAACGCTGCCTGTGCTGCCATTGACTCTATGGACTGGGACGGCGTAGTGGGTACCATCGCCGGGGACGATACCATCTTTGTGCTTTGCCGCAGTGAGCGGGAAGCCCAGATCTTTACCGTAAATTTGGAGAAGATGCTCCATGCTTAAAGTGCTGGAAATTGAGAATATTGCCGTGATTGAAAAAGCAGCGGTGCAGTTTGACACCGGGCTGAATGTGCTCACAGGTGAGACCGGCGCCGGTAAGTCCATTGTGGTGGACGCCATCAACGCCATTTTGGGTGAGCGCACATCCCGGGAGCTGGTGCGCCACGGTGCGCCCCAGGCGGTGGTACGCGCCTTCTTTGAGGGGGTGGACCCTGCTGTGCAGGCTGTGATCGGCAATTTGGGTCTGGAGCCGGAGGCGGACGGTTCGCTGGTGCTTTATCGACGAATTTCTGCCGAAGGCAAAAGCAGCTGCAAGATCAACGGTGCGCCCTGTACTGTGACCATGCTGCGTGCGGTGGGTAATGCACTGGTGAATATCCACGGTCAGCACGACTCCCAAACGCTGCTGGACCCGGAGGCACATGTGCACTTTGTGGATATGCTGGCAGAGAGTGACTGTACCTTGACGGCGTATCAATCGGTGTTTCACCAATTTTTATCTGTGCGGCGGCGGTTAAAGGCGCTGACGGCGGACGAGGAAGACAAAGAAAATAAGCTGGATCTGCTGAATTACCAGATCAAAGAGCTGGAGGACGCGGATATACAGATCGGCGAGACCGAGCGGCTGAACGCCCGCCGCACGGAGCTGAGTGAGACAGAGGCGGTGCGAGTTGCCCTGCAAGATGTGGCTTATACCATGGGTGGAGACGAGGAGTTCTCCGGGGTGTGCGGCTATTTGCGGGCGTTGGCAGCCAAGACGGCACCCTATTCTTCCTTGCAGAGCATCAGCGAGCAACTGTATGCTTTGTGTGACAGCGCCGAGACTTGCAAAGACGACGCGGAACAGAAGCTGGACGCCTTGGACGCTGATCCGGAGGAGCAAGCCCAAATTGAGGAGCGGCTGGATCAATTGTACCGCCTGTCCTTAAAATACGGCGCTACGGAGCAGGAAATGCTGGGCAAGCTGGATGAAATGCGCGCCCAGCGGGAGGAAATCCTCTTTGCCGATCGGGAGTTGGAGACCCTCAGTAAGTCCTATGACGACTTGCTGCTGCAAGTGCAAGCGGCGGCAGAGAATTTGACTAAGGAACGCAAGCAGGTGGCTGCCAAACTGGAAAAGGAAGTTTGCAGAGAACTGGCGTATTTGGATATGCCGGGTATTCGCTTTGTGGTGGACTTTGGCAAAGGCAAGCTGTCCTCTGTCGGGCAGGATACGGTGCAGTTTTTGATTTCCACGAACCCGGGCGAGCCGCCCAAGCCCCTGGCTAAAATCGCCAGCGGCGGTGAACTGTCCCGCATCATGCTTGCCATCAAGACCATTTTGGCCCACAAAGATACGGTGGGCACCCTGATTTTTGACGAGATTGACACTGGGGTCAGCGGCCGTGCCAGCCAAAAGATCGGCTTAAAGCTGCGAGCGGTGGCTGAGGACACCCAGGTGATTTGTGTGACGCACTCGGCACAGATTGCATCTCTGGCCGGGGCGCACTTCCTGATCCAAAAGCAGGTGAAAGGGGAGCGCACTTATACGCAGGTGCAGCGCCTGGACTTTGACGGTCGAGCAAGAGAACTGGCGCGCATTATGGGCGGATTGGAAATTACACCGGCGCTGCTGTCTACGGCGGAGGAAATGCTGCGTACTGCCCGGGAGGGATAATCGCAATGGGTGTGAATATGGAACAAAAAGTAAAAAACGGCACATGCGCCTTTCGCCTGTGACCGAATAGATAGACTGAATATTGGAGGACAAACAAATGGGAGTTTATGAGGATTTGCAAGCACGGGGGCTGATTGCCCAGGTCACAGACGAGGAGCGGGTACGCGACCTGGTCAATACCGGTAAAGCCGTGTTTTATATTGGATTTGACCCTACCGCAGACAGTCTGCATGTGGGTCACTTTATGGCGCTGTGCCTGATGAAGCGGTTGCAAATGGCCGGCAACAAGCCCATCGCTTTGATCGGTGGCGGCACCGCTATGATCGGAGACCCCAGCGGCCGCAGCGATATGCGCCAGATGATGACCAAAGAGACCATTGACCACAACTGCGCCTGCTTCAAAAAGCAGATGAGCCGCTTTATTGACTTTAGCGAGGGTAAGGCCCTGATGGTGAACAACGCCGACTGGCTGCTGGATTTGAACTACCTGCAAGTGCTGCGGGAAGTGGGCGCCTGCTTTTCCGTGAACCGTATGCTCACTGCCGAGTGCTATAAGCAGCGTATGGAAAAGGGCTTGTCGTTCCTGGAGTTCAACTACATGATCATGCAGAGTTATGATTTCTACACTCTGTTCCAGAAATATGGTTGCAACTTGCAGTTTGGCGGCGATGATCAATGGTCCAATATGTTGGGCGGTACGGAGCTGATCCGCCGCAAGCTGGGGGAGGACGCCTCTGCCATGACCATTACCTTGCTGCTGAATTCCGAGGGCAAGAAGATGGGCAAGACCCAAAAGGGTGCCGTTTGGCTGGATCCGGAAAAGACCTCTCCGTATGAGTTTTACCAGTACTGGCGTAATGTGGACGACGCAGATGTGATCAAGTGCATGAAGCTGCTCACCTTCCTGCCTATGGAGCAGATCAACGAGTATGCAAAGTTGGAAGGCCAGCAGCTGAACACCGCTAAGGAAGTGTTGGCTTATGAGCTGACCAACCTGGTGCACGGCGAGGAAGAAGCCAAGAAAGCCCAGGAAGCAGCACGCGCCATTTTCAGCGGCGGCGCAAACAGCGCAAATATGCCCACCACCCAGGTGGAGGCAGACAGCCTGACTGACGACAGCATCGGCCTGATGGATCTGATGGTGCTGGGCGGTATGGTCAAGTCCAAGGGTGAGGCCAGACGCTTGATCACCCAGGGCGGCGTGAGCCTGAATGACGAAAAAGTGAGCGATTTGTATGCCACCGTCAGCAAGGCGGATTTAGACGCCGGCGCTGTGGTGCGTAAGGGCAAAAAAGTGTTCCGCAAATTTACCCTGTAACCGAACAAAATCACATTTTGGCACCTGTGGCCCCCGGATCGGCGGCGCAGGTGCCTATTTTTTGTACGCCGGGTAAAAAATGGCGTATAATTGTTGAATACCCGGACAAAAATTGCTATAATAAATAAGATTATAAACAGATAATAAGCAGGTGAAAATGCAGTGACTGTTTTACAGGAGATCGAGGACTTGCGCCAAAAGCTGCGCTACTACTCGGATAAATATTATAACGACGACGCACCGGAGATTGAGGACTATCAGTACGATATGATGATGCGCCGGCTGGAGTCGCTGGAGCAGGCCAATCCACGCTACGTCTCCCCGGATAGTCCCACCCAAAAAGTGGGCGGCAAGGCGGATAATTCCTTTGCACCGGTGGCCCATACTGTGCGTATGGAGAGTTTGCAGGATGCGTTTAGTACCGCAGAGCTGCGAGACTTTGACCGGCGGGTGCAGGGAAGTGTGGACCACCCGCGCTATGTGGTGGAGCCGAAGATCGACGGTCTGTCCGTAAGTCTGGAATATCGGGACGGCGTGTTTGTGCGTGGTTCTACCCGAGGCGACGGCGATGTGGGCGAAGATGTGAGCGGCAATTTGCGGGTGATCCGCAGCATTCCGCTGAAAATCAAGGATCCGCTGCCGTACCTGGAGGTGCGGGGCGAGGTGTATATGCCGCACCGCAGCTTTGAGCAGGTGGTGGATCGACAGCAGATTGCCGGAGAAAAGCCCTTTAAGAACCCACGAAATGCGGCAGCCGGTTCTCTGCGCCAAAAAGATAGTAGCGTGACTGCTACTCGTGGACTGGATATTTTCGTATTCAACATTCAGCAGATCCAGGGCAAGGCCCTGCATTCTCACAAGGAGTCCTTGGATTATCTCAAGTATTTGGGCTTCCACACGGTAGATGATTTTCCTTGTTATGCGGATTTTGACAAGGTGCTGGATGAGATCCACGCCATCGGTGAACGCCGGGGCGATTTGGAATATGATATTGACGGCGCTGTCATTAAAGTAGATGATTTTGATCAGCGGCAGACCCTTGGCTCTACCGCCAAATTCCCCAAGTGGGCCATTGCTTTCAAGTATCCGCCGGAGGAGAAAGAAACAAAGCTGCTGGATATTGAGATCGCTGTAGGTCGTACCGGGGTGCTGACCCCTACCGCTGTGCTGGAAAGCGTTCATCTGGCGGGCACCACCGTCAGTCGCGCCACCCTGCACAATCAGGATTTTATTACGGAAAAAGGCATTGCCATCGGTGATACCGTTACTGTGCGAAAAGCCGGAGATATTATCCCGGAAGTGTTGTGCGTGACCAAACACGGCGGCAATCCCTGCTATACTTTCCCAGCCGTGTGTCCCTCTTGCGGCGCGGCGGTGATCCGGGAGGAGGACGAGGCGGCGATTCGCTGTGTGAACCCGGAGTGCCCGGCACAGCTGCTGCGCAATCTGATCCACTTCTGCTCCCGTGACGCTATGGACATTGAGGGGCTTGGTCCGGCAATCATAGAGACCTTTGTTCAGGCGGGTATGCTCCGCTCTGCCGGTGATATTTATCGGCTGGAGAAAGAGAAGATCGCCGCCCTGGACGGGTTTCAGGAGACCAGCGCCGGGAATATTTTAGCCTCTGTGGAGAAGTCCAAAGAGAACGACCTTTCCCGGTTGCTGTTTGCCCTGGGCATTCGCCACATCGGCGCCAAGGCGGGCAAGCTGCTGGCGACCCACTTTGGAGATATGGACAATATTATGACGGCTACCGTGGAGGAGATCGCTGCTATTGACGGTTTTGGTCAAATTATGGCGGAGAGTGTGGCGGACTTCTTTGCTACCGACGGCGCCAAGGCGCTGATCGGGGAGCTGAAAGCCGCCGGCGTGCAGATGGTTAGCAAGACGAAGGTGGAGGATCACCGCTTTGCAGGTATGACCTTTGTGCTTACCGGCACGCTGCCCACCTTAAAGCGCAGCGAAGCGGCGGCCATGATCGAGTCCTTTGGGGGCAAGGCCAGCGGCTCTGTTTCTAAAAAGACTTCTTATGTGCTGGCAGGCGAGGCTGCCGGCAGCAAATTGGATAAGGCAAACGCTTTGGGAATACCGGTAATCGACGAAGCGCAGTTTATGGAAATGGTGAAATGAGAGAAATTCGAAAAAAGCAGAAAAAGTTATATAAAGCCATGCGCATTTTGCTGTACGCAGCTATTGCGGTGCTGGTGGTGTATATCGGTGCGGAGCCGTTGGTAGCAAAGGCCAGTCACGTGGCTGCACTGGTGATGAATTATGTGTGTGACGCGCTGGTGATCGCCTCTATGTTCATGCTTTTGATGTACTACTCCAAGTACGGTAAAGTGGACGGGTATCTCAGCCGCATTGAGGACGAACTGGCAGATGCCGGGTATTATTTGTCCGATCGACCGGAGCGGGAGATCCAGCCGCTGACCGCAGCGGTGCTGGCAGACCTGGATCGGTACGGCTACACCGTTGAGCGAGATTTGGAACTCAGCGAGATGCCCTTTGACGCTCGAGCCATGAAGAAAAAAGAATTTTTTTATGTGGTGGAGACGGAAGCGCTGACCCGGGGCGATATTTTGGCTTATTCCGATGCGGCATTTACCGATCTGACGGTACAGAAGATGAAGCGCAGGGGCAGCGGCGTGATCTTGTTTGTAACGGACACGGCCGGGGAAGACGCCATTGACCTGAGCAAATCCATTACCTGCTATGGCAAGCGGGACCAGTTGCAGATCGCCTATGCCATTGCAGAGGCGGACACCGGACGGGTGTACTTCTTAGGCAACAGGGTGAGCAAATGTCAGCAGATGATTGCCAATTATGTAATGGGCTGCGAATTGCCCATTGCCGATGCAAATAAGGGCGAGCGCCTGCCGTTTCAGGATAAGTTAGAGGAAAAGATGAAAACCTTTACTCTGGCAGAATTTAAAAACGGCACATTCTTCGCACACGATTAAGGAGACAGCTATGACAGAAAAGGTAAAAGAATATATTGCGTCCCTGCGGGGCAAGAAGATTGCTTTTGTGGGTATGGGGGTGGCCAACGCGCCGTCTGCGCTGTTTTTGGCTCGCCATGGCTTGCAGGTGTATGCCTGCGACAGTAGGGACGAGAGCTATATTGGAAAAAAGACTTGTGAGGAGCTGCGCGCCTGCGGTGTGCAGTTCTCCTTGGGCAAGGATTATTTGCGCATTTTGCCGGAGATGGACATCGTTTTCCGCAGCAACGGCATTTTGCCGTTCCAAAATCCTTGGATCGGTGAATGTATTGAGCGGGGCCAAACGGTGACCAGCGAGATGGAAGAATTCTTCCGTTACTGCCCGGCCAAGATCATTGGCATTACCGGCTCCAACGGCAAGACCACAACGACTACCTTGATTTACGAAATGCTGAAAAAGGCCGGCCACTCCGCAGTGATCGGCGGCAATATCGGCAAGGCCATGCTGCCGTATTTGGAGGATCTAACCCCCTCTGATTATGCGGTTTGTGAGCTGTCCTCCTTTCAGCTGCTGACCATGGGCAATCTGGTGCATCAGCCGGATATTGCGGTGGTGACGAATATCGAATCTACCCATTTGGACCACCATACCTCTCTGGACGAATATGTGGACGCCAAGCGGAATGTTTTGATTTATCAAAGTCCCTCCCAGCGCACGGTGTTGAACGCGGACTGTGATTATTCCATCGGCCACCGGGTGTACCATGATATGCGCTACGATGTGCGGGGCAAGTTGGCGGAATTTTCTTTAGAAAAACCGGTCCATACCGGAGCATACTTAGATGATAACGACAATATCGTCTATGCAGAGGACGGTAAGGTGACGCAGATTATGCCCGCTTCCGATATTCGTCTGCCCGGGCGGCACAATATTGCCAATTACTGCACGGCCATCGCGGCGGTGTGGGGACTGGTGCAGCCGGAGCAGATCCGAGAGGTGGCCCGCACCTTTGGCGGCGTGGAGCACCGCATTGAGTTTGTCCGTGATGTGGACGGTGTAAAGTATTATAACGATTCCATCGCCACTTCTCCCAGTCGAGTGATCAGCGGCGTGCGTGCCTTTAATCAAAAAATCATTGCTATTCAAGGCGGCTCGGATAAGGGCAACGATCTGTCCGTGATGGTGCCTGACCTGTTGACCCATGTAAAAATTTTGATTTTGAACGGTGCAACGGCAGATAAGATTGAACAGGCCGTTTTAGCTGCGCCGGATTATGATCCGGATCAGCTGCAAATTATAAAAGTGAAAGATTTGGCACAGGCGGTAGAAGCGGCACGCAAGGCAGCGCAGCCCGGAGATATTGTGTCTCTTTGCCCGGCTTGCCCCGCCTTTGACCAGTTTAAGACATTTGAGTACCGCGGACGGGAATTCAAAAGGTTGGTGAACGCATTTTGAGTACAAACACAGCGGCGCTGTTGCAGGAATTGACGGCAGTTACCGGCACGCCCTTTTCTGATGAGAAAGTGCTGAACCTGCTGACTGCCAAGTTGGCGTCCTTTGGCGATGTGCAGGTGGATGCCATGCACAATATCAGCTGCACCTTTGGCAGCGGTTACCATGTGGTGCTGGAGGCCCACTGGGACGAAATTTGCTTTGTAGTTACAGGTATTAGCGACGACGGCTATGTGCACTTTGCCAAATGCGGTGGGATCGACCCCCGCATTTTGCCCGGCGCACGGGTGGTGGTTCACGGCAAGCGGGATCTGCTAGGGGTCATCTCCACCTTGCCACCCCATTTGCAAAAAGGGGAGGACGGCAAGAAAGCGGCACCCATTGACGAGCTTTCCATTGATCTTGGGCTGACCGCCCAGGCGGCCAAGGATTTGGTAGGGGCAGGGGACTGCGTAACCTTTGCGAAGCATTTTACGCCGCTGAACGGCAGCCGGGTCAGTGCCAACTGTTTGGATGACCGTAGCGGCGTGGCGGCGGTTCTGCTGGCGGCAGAGCAGCTGAAAGATGCGCCATGCCGGGTAACCTTGTTATTCACTGCCCAGGAGGAAGTAGGCACTCGCGGTGCCAAGACGGCGCTGTTTGACCGTGGCGTAGATGCCAGCGTTTGCGTAGATGTGTCTTTTGCCTACACACCCGGCTGCAAGGCGCGGGACTGCGGCGTGATGGGCAAGGGGCCGATGATCGGTATTTCGCCGATTTTGGATCGGCAGTTCAGCAAGGAGCTGCTGGACCTTGCTAAGGAAAATCAGATACCCTATCAAACGGAAGTGATGGCCGGGCGCACCGGCACCAATGCAGATGCCATTAGCATTTGCGGCAGCGGTGTACGCTGCGCGCTGGTGTCTATCCCGGAAAAATATATGCACACCCCCGCAGAGGTTGTAGATACCGCCGATGTGGAGCAGACGGCGGCGCTGCTGGCTGCCTTTGTGCGAATGAAAGCAGGTGAGCACCGTGCTTAAAACCTTATGCGATTTGAACGGCACCAGCGGCAATGAAGCGGCGGTGCGTGACTACATTTTAGAGCAGATCCAGCCCTATTGCACCACCTGCACCGTGGATGCGATGGGCTCTGTTATCGCCTTTAAGAAAGGCAAGCGCACCCCGGAAAAGCGGGTCATGCTCTCTGCCCACATGGACGAGGTGGGCTTTATCATCACCGGCGCCACCGAGGAGGGCTACCTGCAATTTGCACCGGTAGGCGGGATTAACCCTTCTGTGGTGCTGGGGCGCCGCTTGGCGCTGGAAAACGGCGGCTTCGGTATGGTCGGCACGGTTCCCATTCACCTGCTCCATGAGGATGCAGGGGAGAAAGTGCCTTCCTTTGATGAATTATTGATAGATGTGGGCGCTGCTGATAAGCAAACAGCGGAAAAGATAGCCCCGGTAGGCAGCTTTGCCTATTTCAGCGAGTCGTATGTCGCCTTTGGTGACGGTAAAATTTGTGCCAAAGCTTTGGACGACCGGATCGGCTGCATGCTGATGATCGAGCTTTTACAATCGGAACTGGAGGCAGACACCTGGTTCTGCTTCCAGGTGCAGGAAGAAGTGGGCTTGCGGGGCGCTGCCTGTACCGGCAGTCGTGTTCAGCCGGATCGTGTTTTGGTGCTGGAAGCCACCACCGCAGCGGACTTGGACGGCGTGACCGGCGATAAGCGGGTGTGCGTGCTTGGTGATGGCCCGGTGGTCAGCTTTATGGACGGCGCCACCATTTATGACCGGGCACTATATCGTATGGCCAGAGAAACAGCCGACGAGAACGGTATTCCCAGCCAGACCAAAACCGCCATTGCCGGCGGCAACGATGCCGGCGCTCTGCAACGGGCCGGACAGGGAAGCGCAGCGCTGGCTGTGAGCCTGCCCTGCCGGTATATCCACTCCGGCGCCTCTGTAGTGCAGCAGTCGGATATAGACGCTACCTGTGCACTATTGGCCGCGCTTTTGCCCAAATTATATGATTGAGTATCAACAGAATTTAAATCTGCTGCGGCAGTATGAACAAACGGATTTGTTTTCCGTACGGGTGCTGGCGCTGGCAGAAAGCTACGGCTGTGACTACAACTTCGCTCGCTTTTATGTGCAAAGAACGGCGAGCGGGCAAATGACTGCGGTTTTATCGTATTTGGATCGGGACTGCACTTTGTCCTTAACGGAAAATGCGGATCGGGAAGAATTGACGGCCTTTTTTGCGGCCATGGGATATGGTACGCTGCTTTGTACAGCGGATTTTTGTATGGATCGGCCTTACAGAGAGGGGCCGATGATGCAGTCTGTGCGGCGCTACGATGTGCAAAGCGGTATGGCTGTGTTTGACAGCTATCCAAAACTCATGGATCTATATAATTTTATTGACTACGACAGCCAGGATTTTGAAAGCTGGTATGTGGATCTGAGCCATCGTATTCGCCACGGCGGCGCCAAGGCGCTGACCTTGCGTATGGACGGTATGATCCTGGCCAGCGGCATATTATCATCCGTTACGGATAAGGGCGCGGTGCTCACCGCCGTGCGAACCCAGCCGGAATTCCGCCGCATGGGCTACGGCTCTATGCTGGTGCGGCGGCTGGTGGCAGACTGCAAAGGCACTGTATACTTAATGCGTGAGCAAGGGCGCAATGAACAGTTTTACCTGCAAAACGGATTTATCAATCAAGGATTATGGAGACAATATCAATGACCCCCTTTTTTCAACTGGACCCGAGAATCGAGTCCGCGTCTGCCGCTGCGTTGCAGCAGGTGGCGCCACGATTTACGGAGATTGACGAGGTAACGGAATACAATCAGCTGAAGGTGCTGCGGGCCTTTATGGACAACGGTATCAGTGAACGGCACTTTGGCAGCAGCACCGGCTACGGCTATGGCGACGAGGGTCGGGAGACCCTGGATAAAGTATGGGCGCAAGTGTTCGGCGCGGAGGACGCGCTGGTGCGCCACAATTTTACCTGCGGCACCCACACCCTGGCGGTGGCGCTGTTTGGTGTGCTGCGCCCGGGGAACAAAATGCTGTGCGTCAGCGGTATGCCCTATGACACCCTGCACAGCGTGATCGGCCTTACCGGCGAGAATATGGGGTCGCTGAAGGACTATGGCATTGCTTTTGACTGCGTGCCGCTGAAAGAGGAACATTTGGACTATGAAGCCATTGCCAAAGCGGTGGACGATACGGTGACCATGGTGTATATCCAGCGCAGCCGCGGGTATGAGTTGCGTGCCAGTCTCTCTTTAGAGGAGACGCAAAAGGTGGCAGAGATTGCCAAAGAGAAGAATCCCAACTGCATTGTGATGGTAGACAACTGTTACTGTGAATTTGTTAATAAGCAAGAGCCCACCCAGGTGGGGGCAGATCTGATCGCCGGGTCGCTGATCAAAAACGCCGGCGGCGGTATGGCCCGCACCGGTGGTTACATAGCCGGGCGCCACGACTTGGTAGAAAAGTGCGCCTTTAGGCTGACCACCCCCGGACTGGGGCGGGAAGTGGGCGCCACTCTGGGAATGAATCGGGAGCTGTATATGGGCCTGTTCTATGCGCCCCATACCGTAGGCGAGGCGCTGAAATCCGCTGTGTATATTGCGGCGCTGTACCAGTCCTTTGGCTACGATGTGACCCCCAAGTGGGATGAACCCCGGCAGGACATTGTGCAGTGTCTGGGACTTGAAAACCCGGACAGTCTGGTTGCATTTTGCCAGGGGGTGCAAAGCGGTAGTCCAATTGACAGCTTTGTGCTGCCGGAGCCGTGGGATATGCCCGGCTATGATAGCCAGGTGGTGATGGCCGCCGGTGCGTTTACGCTGGGTTCTTCTATCGAACTGTCGGCAGACGCTCCAATTCGGCCGCCGTATTACGCTTGGATCCAAGGCGGTCTGCAATTCCATTCCGCCAAGATCTGTGCGGAACTGGCAGCCCAGCAAATGCAAAGCAAAGGACTCTTAAAGCATGACAAATTTTAACGGAATTACCCCAAAAGCCATTGAGCTGCTCAGCGAGAACCGCTTTAACGATTCTAAGGCATTTTATGAAGAACATAAGGAAGAATTAAAACAGCTGGCCACGATCCCCATGCGGCAAATTGTGCTGGATCTGGCGGAGATGATGACGGAGCTGGACGATAAAATGTACACGGATCCTGTGTACACTGTTTCTCGCATTCGCAGAGACACCCGTCGCTCCAAAAGCAAGATGATGTATCGGGAGAACCTGTGGCTGATGCTCCGGCGGCACAAGAAGCAGTACCCCTGCGCACCGTTCTTTTGGTTCGAGTTTTCGCCGGTGTGCTACACCATGGGTCTGGGTTTCTTTGTGCAAAAGCCCGCCCAGTTTGACGAACTGCGCAAGGTGATTTTGGCCCACCCGCGCAAGTGGACGCGTGCAGTCAAACAGGCAGAAGACGCAGGTATGCACTTTGCCTGCTATAACAGCTACAAAAAAGACCGGGTGCCGGATGCACCCAAGGCGCTGCAGCCCTATTTGAACGCAAAGGACATGTCGTTCTCTTATACCGGGTGGAACTTGGAGCACATTGGCTCTACTGCGCTGATCGACGAGTTAAAAGCCGGATTTGCCGCGGCATTTCCGTTATATAAAATCTTTATAGAAGCATACGAAAATATGCTGTCGGAGGGATTGATTGATGATGAATAAAAAAGAATTCTTGCATCTGAAAAGCGGCACAGATGTGCGCGGTACGGCGGTAGAAACGGCGGAGCACGGTGTGCAGCTGACAGACGAGACGGTGCAGAAGATCTGCGTGGGTTTCTATAAGTGGTACTGCCGTAAGGAGCAGGTAGATACCTTTGGCATTGCCGTAGGGCAGGACTGCCGCATTTCTTCCCCCCGCATTGCAGCGGCGGCTATGGCGGCCTTTTGTGCCTGCGGGTGCAGGGTGTTTGACTGCGGGCTGGCCACTACCCCCTCTATGTTTATGAGTATTGTAGAAAATGAGCCGGTGCAAACGGCGCTGGAAATCACCGCCTCCCATCACCCCTTTGACCGAAATGGGCTGAAGTTCTTTACTTCCGGCGGCGGTCTGGAAGGGGAGGATGTAAGCGCCATTTTGGAGCTGGCTTATGACGCGGAAGTGCCGGCAGGTACCGACAATGCACCTGTGGTGCTGCCCTTTATGAACGATTATGCCGCCCTTTTGCGCCGGCAGATTGTGGACGGCGTGCAAAATGGTGACCGCCCGCTGGAGGGTCTGCACATTGTGGTGGATGCCGGTAACGGTGTAGGCGGATTTTACGCCGATCAGGTGCTGGCGCCGTTAGGTGCCGATGTAAGCGGCAGTCAATTCCTGGAGCCGGACGGCATGTTTCCCAATCATATTCCAAACCCGGAGAATAAAGGCGCAATTGATGCCGCCTCCAAAATGGTGCTGGACAGCGGCGCCGACCTGGGTCTGATATTTGATACGGATGTGGACCGTATGGGCTGCATTGGCGCCACCGGGCAGGAGATCAACCGTAACACGCTGGTTGCCTTGGCGGCGGCCATTGTGCTGGAGGATCACCCGGGCACCACAGTGGTGACCGATAGCCTGACCTCCGACGGTCTGCGTACCTTTATTGAGCAGGACCTGGGGGGCAAGCAGCTGCGCTATCGTCGCGGCTATAAGAATGTAATCGACAAGAGTATTGAACTGAACAAAAGCGGCGTAGACTCTGCCCTTGCTATTGAGACCAGTGGCCATGCAGCACTAAAGGATAATTATTTCCTGGACGATGGCGCCTATTTGGCAACGAAGATTGTTATTAAGGCAGCCAAACTGCGGCGAGAGGGTAAGACCATTGAGGACCTGACGGCCGATCTGCACCGCCCGGCAGAGAGTGTGGAGATTCGTGTGCCCATTCTCTTAGAGGACTTTCACGACTATGGGGAAGATGTGATGGCGCAGCTTGCTGCATTCGCTGCCGGCCATGAGAATTGGAGCGTGGAGCCGGAGAATTATGAGGGTGTGCGCATCAACATACCCGGCGGTTGGTTTTTGCTGCGCCTGTCTGTGCACGATCCGATCTTGCCCTTGAACATTGAGAACGATGTGGTGGGTACTGCCGCAAAGGTTGCCGATGAGATTGCGCAATTCCTGACCCGCTTTGATAAGCTGGATCTTTCCGGCTTCAAAAAATAAAAGGAGACCTGTATGCTGCAACTTGTTTTTGGCAGATCCGGGTATGGCAAAACCGAATATATAAGAAATCGCATTGCAGACAAGATTGACCGGGGAGAAACACAGGTGCTTCTCATCACACCGGAGCAGTACTCATTTATCAGCGAGTACAGTCTGCTGGAGCAACTGGGGGAGGCACGAGCGCACGCCGTTCGATGTCTCTCCTTTTCGCGCCTTTGTGATGAATGCGACCGTTTGTACGGCGCCGACGGCAGAAAGCCGCTGACCAAGGGCGGCAAGGCCATTTTGATGAAAACGGCCATTGACCAAGTGCGCCCGGATCTGGAGCTGTTTGAGAAGAAAGGCAGTTCTGCGGCCTTTGTGCAGTCCATGACCGGCATTTATGACGAGATGAAGTCCTGCAATCTGTCCGGTGCGGCGGTATATGCGGCGGCGGACGATCTGGATACGGATATTCTGCGGTGCAAAATGCGGGACTTTTCCCGTATTATGACCGCGTATGAGGCGTTGCTTGGAGACCGTTTTGCGGATCCGGCGAACCGACTGACTCGCTTGTATGACCAAATCAAGGATCAAAACTACTTTGCCGGTCAAACCGTGTTTTTAGACGGATTTAATGGCTTTGTAGCCCAGGAATATAAGATTTTGGAGCGGATTATTGCTGAGGCTAAGGCGGTTTATATTGCACTGGACAGCGACTCCTATGGTACCGGAGACGGCTACGACCTGTTTGCCTATGTGAATGAGACGGCAGGTATTTTGCAGCGCATTGCCGATAAGGCGGGCGTGCCTACCAACGCGTTGCAGTTGGGTGAAAACTACCGCACGGATTATGCAGATCTGCGCCGGGTAGAGCAGTATATTTTTGCCGACCAAGCGCCGGAGACGGAGATTCCATCGGAGCACATTCGCCTGTATGCCGCTTCTACCGTGACGGATGCCTGTAATGATTTGGCTTTACAGATAAAGGGTTTGCTGCGCTGCGGCTACCGTGCCGGGGAAATTGCTGTAACTATGCGTGACCGGGAAAAATATGCACCGGTGCTGGCGTCAGCTTTTGAAAAATACGGCGTGCCGTATTATGCAGATGAACGGCAGCCGGTGACCGCCCAGCCGATCTTGGTCTTTCCTATGTATCTGATGCGATCTGTGATATACGGCTGGCGTAGCGACGATCTGTTCAGTCTGATCAAAACCGGCCTGACCGATGTGTCCGACAGCCCGGATCTGCACCGTACAGAAAATTATGTGTATACCTGGGGCATCAATGGTGCTGCCTGGAAGCGACCGTTTGACAAGTCGCCCAAGGGCTTTGCCGGTGCGCTTAGTGACAGCGACCGGGTGCAGCTGGAACGGATCAACGCCTTGCGGCAATGCTTGATGGAGCCGCTCTTGGCGTTCCAAAAGAAAGTGCACGGCGCCACACCGCGGCAGATCAGCACCGCTTTGTTTGAGGCCATAAAGGCCTACCATGCGGATAAGCATTTGCAACAGCTGGCGGCAGGACTTGCGCAGGACGGCGCGTCTGCGCTGGCAGAGGAGCAGGGGCGCACTTGGGATGTGCTGATGCGCATTTTGGACCAGCTGGCAACGGTGCTGCCGGAGAAGCCCATGGCGTTGAAGGATTATTGTGCCCTCTATGCGCTGGTGACCCATACGGAGGACCTGGGCGAGATCCCAATGGGGCTTGACAATGTGCAGGTGGGCCAGGCGGATCGTATGCGGTTCAATAATCCGCGGGCGCTGTTTATTCTGGGCGCCAACGAAGGGGAATTTCCCCAAACGGTCACCAGTGGCGGCCTGCTCAGCGACAATGAACGCAAGCAACTGGCGGCGCATGATTTTAAGTTGTATTCCTTTGGCGAAATCTTGAATTTACAGGAGAGGTATTTTGCCTATAAGGCGGTGAGCGCCCCTCGGGAGCGGCTGTTTGTTACCTATACCGCTACCGGGCGGGCAGACGCACCGTCGGCCATTGTCACCGGCATACAGGCGCTGTTCCCGAATCTGACCGTAGAAAAATGGAACCCGGCAAACGGCCTGGATCTGGTCGATACACCGCAAAATGCCTTTGAACTGATGTCCGGTCTTTATGACAGCCAGGATCCGTTCTTCGTGGCGCTGCGTGCTTATTTCAGCGACGAGCCGCAGTATGCGGCGGTACAGGCGCTGGCGGAGAACCGTACACCGATGATCAAAGATACTGCCACTGCACGTAAACTGTTTGGCAAGGATATGGTGCTGTCCGCCTCCCGCATTGAGGATTATTACAACTGCCCCTACCGCTACTTCTGCAAATTCGGGCTGGGGGCACAGCCTCGCCAAAAGGCGGAGATCAATCCGATGGAGCGGGGCACGCTGATCCATTATGTGCTGGAAAAGTTGCTGTCTGAGGTGGGCACCAAGCAACTGCCCGACTATGACAGAAAGCAGATTACCGCGCTGGTGGACGGCTATATTGAACAGTATTTTAAGGAGGAGATGGGCGATCCGTCGGATATGCCCTCCCGATTCCGCTACAACTTCCGCCGCCTGTCCAAAATGCTGGTGGATGTGGTGTGCCGCTTGGCAGGGGAGTTTGCCGAGAGCGATTTTGAGGCCAAGGCCTTTGAACTGCCCATTGATGTGGACGGAGCGGTGCATTCCAAGGTGATCCCGCTCCAGGATGGCGGCAGCCTGCGCATTCGTGGATCTGTGGATCGGGTGGATGTATTGGAGCAGGACGGTCAGCAGTTCGTCCGCGTGGTGGACTACAAGTCCGGCGCCAAGGCCTTTCGTCTGGCAGATATTGTTAACGGGCTGAACCTGCAAATGTTCTTATATTTGTTTAATGTATGCGCCGACGGCAGCAATCCCTATGCGGGTGTGCCTGCCGGGGTACTGTATATGCACGCTGCCCGCAGTGTGATGACTGTGGAGACGAAAAGCAGTGCGGAAAAGGATATTGCCGGTCAGGAGGACAAGGCGTTCGGTATGAACGGTATAGTGATTACCAACCCGGATTGCGACATTCCGGCGGCCATGGAGCACGATCTGGCGGGCAAGTACATTCCTGTACGGCTGAAAAAAAGCGGCGTGGGCGGCTCCCTTGCCAGCTTGGAACAGCTGGGGTTGCTTCAGCGCAAGATCGAAGCGCTGGTGGCGGATATGGGCAACGCCCTGCAAAACGGTCAAATCGGCCAGCACCCGGTACAGGCTAAGGACCATGACAAAACCTGCGAATACTGCGATTTTGCCTCGGTTTGCGCATTCAAAAAGAGCGTAACCCCGCGTACCTATGACGACCAAACAGACAGCGCCGTGCTGGCAGAACTGGAAAAGGAGGGGGAGAACCATGCCTAAGTGGACAGATGCCCAGCAGGACGCTATTGACGCCCGGGGCGGCAATATCTTAGTGAGCGCCGCTGCCGGCAGCGGCAAGACAGCTGTGTTGATTGAGCGGGTCAGCAAGTGTATTACCGACCCGGGGCACCCGGTAGACATTGACCGGCTGCTGATCGTTACCTTTACCAATGCGGCTGCGGCAGAAATGCGTTCTCGTCTCTCCGTGCGGCTGCGCCAAATTTTGGCGGCAGATCCTGGGAATGCCAACGCGAAGCGCCAGCTGTCCCTGCTCAGCGGTGCGGATATTTGCACCATAGACGCATTTTGCCTAAAGCTGGTGCGTGAGAACTTTTTTTCCCTGAATCTGGCGGCGGACTTCCGCCTGTTGGACGAGAATGAAAATGACCGTCTGTTTGAAGAAGCCATTGATACCGTGCTAACAGAATTCTACGAAGAGGCCGATCCGGACTTTCTGCATCTGACAGAGGCATTCACCACTCCGGACAAGGACAGGGACCTGTTTGGGCTGATTAAAGAACTGATGCGGTTTATGAATGCCCAAGCCTTTCCCTTTGACTGGTTGGAGCAAGCTGTGGCCGCTTACGATCCGGCAGTGCCGCTGATGGATTCGCCTTGGTATCCTGTGCTCAAGCGCCAGGTGGAGGAAATGCTGGAGACTGCCGCAGCCCTTGTGAAACAGTCGGCAGGGCAACTGCCTCCTGAACCAGCCTACGATAAATATGCAGAGATGCTTGCCGATGATCGGCAACTGATCGCTCACTTGCAAAGTCTGCTGCACAGCGGCTGGGACGCTTTTATGAAGCAGGGCTTCCCGGTGGCGTTCGGCAATATGCCACGGGTGCGTAAGGATATCGACCCGCAGGTCAAGGCGGCTTTAGCTGCCAATCGTGATATCTATAAAACGATTATTACTAAGGATATTAAAACCTTTTTGGTGTCTGACAGTGCCGATTACGCCCAGGATACCGCCGATTTGTACCCAATCTACCGGGCGCTGCTCCGTGTTGTGCAGGCGGTGGAGCGCCTGGTGCGAGAGAAAAAGGACGAGCTGGGTGGTTACGCTTTCTCAGACATTGAGCATTTTGCGATTGATCTATTGATGGAAAAAGCCGCAGACGGTACGGTGCAGGCAACGGCACTGGGCCGCCAGTTGCAAGGGCGCTATGCGGAGATTTTGGTGGACGAGTATCAGGACACCAACGAGGCGCAGGATCGGCTTTTTGCCTTTCTATCCAACGGCGGCAACCGCTTCATGGTGGGTGATGTGAAGCAGAGCATTTACCGCTTTCGTCTGGCCATGCCCCAGATCTTTATGGCAAAGAAAGACAGCTACACCCCTTACAATCGGCTGCACCCGGCGTTCCCGGCAGCCATTACGCTGGATAAAAACTTCCGCAGCCGCGCCGGTGTGTGCGCTTATGTGAACCAAGTATTCTCTTTGTTTATGACCCGCAGGGTGGGGGAGTTAGACTACACCCAAAGCGAGTATTTGAACCCCTTTGACAGTACGCCCCCGGACTCTGTGCCCCACGCAGCACTGCATATTTTAGACGCTGTCACCGGCAAGGATCATGTGATGGACGAACCCATGGCGGTGGCGCGCCTGATCGCAAAGAAGGTGCAAAGCGGCGAGACAGTGCAGGACGGAGACAGCCGCCGACCGCTGCGGTATGGAGATTTTGCTATCTTAATGCGCAGCATGCGCGCCCATGCCGGAGATTATGCCCAGGCACTGCAAGATCTGCATATTCCGGTGGTCTGCGACAACGCCACCGGCTTGTTTGAGAATGGCGAAATTCAGTTGCTGCTTTCTTATTTGCAGGTGATTGACAACCCCATGCAGGATATTCCGTTGCTGGCAGTGTTGTCCTCTCCCATTTACGGCGCTACGGAAGATGAGCTGGCAGAGATCAAGCTGACTGCCGGTTACGGTCGGTTCTATTCCGCCGTGTTCCACCCGGACAACAGTTGTCGCTCTTGCTGTGCTGCGCTGCGAAAGGATCTGTCTTTTTACAAAAAACTGGCGGTGACCATGCCGGTTGAGGCGTTTATTCGCCGCCTGATTCGGGACAAGAGTCTGTTTGCGTATATTCGCGCTTTGGGCGACGGACAGCAGCGGCAGGAGAATGTGGAGACATTTCTTTCCATTGCCGGGCGTTTCGACCAAAACGGCGGACTGGGACTGGCTGCGTTTTTGCGCTATGTGGACAGTATGATCCGCGGCGACGGCAAAACGGACAGCGCGCCGGTGATCGTTACAGACGAGAACGCAGTCAAAATTATGAGTGTGCACCACTCCAAGGGGCTGGAATTCCCAGTGTGCATTTTGGCAGGCGCCGGGCGCAAGTACAATATGCAGGATCTGACCGGCAAAATGCTGCTGCACCCGCAGCTGGGACTGGCAACCAAGTGCCACCAGGAGGAGGGGTATTTTGATTATCCAACCCTGCCACTGGAAGTGGTTAAGCGAGAGAGCCGCCTGGCTGCTATGAGCGAGAATTTGCGCGTGCTGTATGTGGCCATGACGCGCGCCAAAAGCCAGTTTATCTCCTTTGCCAGCGTGCGCAGCTTGGAAAGCCGAGTCAAGACTCTGGCTGCCTATATGCAGCAGGGCAAGCCCTTGCCTCATTTGTGCTCCAAATTGCTGTACGATAGCGATTTTCTCTTGATGTCGGCGCTGTGCCACCCGGACGGCGGCGCCCTTCGAGAGATGGCGACGGTGGAGGTGCCGGTGCACCCGGCAGACTTTGCCCTGCAAGTGGTGTTCCACACCCCGGAGACGGAAGCGCCGGTGCAGACGGCAGAAAGGGAAACGGCGGCGGATCCGCGCATCGTTGAGCAGATCCGGGAAAAGCTGGATTATACTTATCCTTATGCGGCACTGTCAAAAGTCAGTGGCAAGCGCAACGCTTCCGCACTGGATGAGGCTGTGTTTACCGGTGCGTATGTTGCCCGGTCCGTGCCGGCCTTTTTGCAGCCGGACGGCCTGACCCCGGCCGAGAAGGGTACAGCCATGCACACCTTTATGCAGTATTGCGACTACGCCGCCGCGCGCGCCGATTTAGAGCAGGAGATCGCCCGGGTGCAAAGTGCCGGGTATCTGCGACCGGAGGAGGCGCACTCCTTGGACCGGCAAAAGCTGACCGCTTTCTTTACCGGCCCATTTGGTGCCCGGGTGTTCGGCGCCCAGGCGGTTTATCGAGAGCTGAAAGTGGCGTCATTCCTGCCGGTGCGTGCACTGGAACAGGTGGACGCAGATGATCCGGTCTTTGTACAGGGCATTGCGGACTGTGTGTTTGAGGAGCCGGAGGGCTTGGTGCTGCTGGACTATAAAACCGACCGGGTGAAAACGGAAGAAGAACTGCTGGCGCGCTACCGGCAGCAGCTGATGTTTTACAAAACCGCGGTGGCTCGCACCCTGCAAAAGCCGGTGCACGCGGTGTATTTGTATTCGTTTTGTTTGTCCAAGCCTTGCGAATATAAATAAATTAAAAAAATGCTTGCATTTTGCTACAAGATGTGGTACTATATCAAAGCATTATGACTAATTGGTAAAGAGGTGACAGTAATGAAGGACGCAATTCATCCCAACTACGATACTTGCACAGTAAAGTGTGCCTGCGGCGCTACTTTTGAGACTAAGAGCACAAAGGGCGATATGAAAGTCGATATCTGTTCCAAATGCCATCCGTTCTATACCGGCAAACAGAAGCTGGTGGACACCGGCGGCCGTGTAGACAGATTCAACAAGAGATTCGCTAAGAAGGGCTAATCAAGTAAAGACGGGCAACGCTTGGGCGTTGCCCTTTTTTCGTAGGTGATGGTATGGAAAAGCCATATAAAACCATATTAGAGCCGGCAGAAGACGAGTTTGTGGAGAAGAAATCCCGCTTTATCGCTTACACTTCGCCGGTGCATACGGTAGAGGAGGCCAACGCCTTTATCGCCGGCATTCGCCAACGGCATTGGGACGCTACCCATAATGTGCCTGCCTTTGTGCTGCGCTCCGGCGTGCAGCGTTCCTCGGATGACGGTGAGCCGGGCGGTACTGCCGGTATGCCGGTGCTGGATGTACTCTTGAAAAGCGGTGTGCAGGATGTGTGCGTGGTGGTGACCCGGTATTTTGGCGGCATCCTCCTGGGTGCCGGTGGACTGGTGCGGGCCTATTCTCACGCCTGTTCTTTGGCGCTGGAGGCTGCCGGTGTGGTGACCATGGCGCCTTGCGCCGCCATGGAGCTGACGGTGGATTATAGCTACTATGAGCGGGTGAACAACCTGCTGGCCGACCACGGCGCGCGGGTGCAAAACGCGGACTTTGGCGCAGCGGTCACCCTGGCCTATACCATGGAGGAAACACGGCTCCCGGCCTTTGCAGCGGCTTTGACGGAGCTGTCCGGCGGCAAGTACGCGCCAACGCAGACCGGCAGTCTGTTTGCCCCTGTATAAAAATACCAAAACCTGCCAACACTCTTTTTGAAAGGCAGGTTTTCTTATATGAAAAAACTATACTTATTTTCCGCATTATTTCTCTCTTTTTGCTTGTTTGCCGCCTGCTTTGCCCCGCTGGTGGAGACCGGTGAGCGGGTGAGCGAGGATGTGTTTCGCCTGCATATTTTGGCCAATTCCGACACCAAGGCGGACCAGGACTTAAAGCTGCTGGTGCGGGACGATGTGCTGCAGGCGTGCACTTTCTTCTCCCACTGCCAATCGGTAACGGAAGCCCAACAGGCGGCGGAGAACAACTTGCAGCGCATTACGGAGATCGCTCGGCAGCGGATTCGACAGGAGGGCTACAATTACCAAGTCACCGCCCGCGTCGTGCGGGAGTATTTCAATACGCGGGTGTATGAGAATGTGACTTTGCCCGCCGGGTATTATAACGCCCTTAAGATTGAGATTGGCGCAGGGGCGGGGCATAACTGGTGGTGCGTGCTGTTCCCGGCAGTGTGCCTGTCTGCTTGTACCAAGGAGGATCTGTCCGCTTATCTTGACGAGGACGAGGTGCGCTTGATTGAGAACGGCGACGGTTATGCCGTGCGGTTCAAAGCGATTGAAATTTACCAAAAAATCAAAGAAAATTTGCAATAATACCTTGACATTTTCGGCGGAATATTCTATTATATTAGGGCTATGTGCTGGTATGGCGAAATCGGCAGACGCAAGGGACTTAAAATCCCTCGGTGGCAACACCGTACCGGTTCAAGTCCGGTTACCAGCACCAAGCTGGCCGGTACAGCCCCCGTTTCGGGCTTAATACAATAGAATACGCCGATGTGATGGAATTGGCAGACGTGCTGGACTCAAAATCCAGTGGTAGCGATACCGTGCGGGTTCGACCCCCGCCATCGGCACCAAAGGCTCTTCGCAAAATGCGAGGAGCCTTTTTTCTGCTCTTTTGAATTAACTTTACAGAGCGCCATTTTTCTGTTACAATAGAACCGTAAACTCTGTATTTATTTTGCTATACGTGAGATAGGGCGTATGAGAAAAGTGTAAAACAGGGAACCGTACCCTGTTTTAAGGGTTCAATGATACATGTATGCATTTTAGTATAAGGAGATGATTGTTTTGCTAAAAAGAAGTGTATCGTTATTTCTTGTCTTGCTGTTGATCGTTGGGGTCTTCACAGCCTGTACAAAAAAAGACAAAGATGATGACGCAAATTTAGTCACGGCCACCGTAAAATATAAAGATATTGCCAAAGACAGTGATTTTGCTTGGCAAAAGCGCAATAATGCCTATTCATCTGACGGTATTCCAAAGGTGGAGTTGGAAAAAGACGGGTATTATATGATCAAGATTGTCTGCACAATAAATAATGGCTCTTCCAGAAATTTGGCTTGTTTGAATTTTGTTCCATACAAAGACAGTCAGATTATGTATGAAGAAGATGCCATAGATATTGACCCGCCTGCTTTATACACCATTGATCCGCATACTTCAGATTCGGTAGAGGCGTACATATTTGTGAACAAGTCACTGGATACTGAACCCAAAATCAACGAAGCGTTAAAGAATGAGAAAATTCTTTTCCGTGCAGTGCTATATACTGATGATGAATCCCCGCAAGTCGAGGGATTGAATATAAATATACAAGGCAAATATGTGGAACAATAGAACAGGAAACTGTACCCTGTATTTATTATCAAAAATAGGAGAGTAAACTTGCGAAACAAAACAAAAATCTTTGGATCTCTACTGTTGATTGTCTCTTTCATTGTTGTACTTGTGTACTGTATTGGATATCGATTGGGGACATGTGATCCACATTATTCTTGGGATGGACAGCCATACTTATTGGTCGGAATACTGTTTCCCATGCTTGTTATATTCTACCTTTTATTCACACATAGAGCAAATAATAACAAGATTCTTATTATCATAGCAGTCATTGAAATTATAGTTGTTTCAGTCCTTTACATTGCATACTACACCAATAAGCTGTATTATGAACCATACTGGAACATCCACTCTGAAGCCAGATATTCCTATAAAGTGGCACGTAGTTTGGCACCAGAAATTCACTTCGATTTCTGGAATTATATTGGAAAAAAATGGAATGCGTAGAATAGAACAGGGGACGGTCCGTTGTTTTGCAAAAGAAAAGAGCAGGCCGTGAGACCTGCTCTTCCCTTGCACCGATCGATGCGGCGGGTGTTTGAATGCGGCGCGCGAAAGAGAGAGAATAAATGAATGAGATAAAACGCGCCGGATACACTGCCCTTTCTTTTTTCATTTCTTTTTTCGGTATCGAACAACCATCTAACCAATCGGTATGTGTATATAATACACTATGTGAAATGTTCTGTCAAGGATAAATGTGAAAATACTTGGAATGATTTCAATATTATTTTTCAGAACGAACATAGAGCATAGGGACAATAGAAAAGATAGGAGGTTACAAATGCTTGGACTGAGACGTGGGGCGGTGGCGCTGTACCCCCACGAAAAGGCATGGGAGACGGAAGCAGAGCAGACCATGGCACGGCTGCGCCAAATTCTTGGGCCGGTTGCGGTGGAGATGGCTCATGTAGGCAGTACGGCCATTCCCACGATACAGGCAAAGCCGATCCTTGATATTGCCGTTGCGGTGGATGATTTTGACGCGCTCTTGGCCTATGAAAAACAGCTGCGTGCCGCCGGGTTCTATTACCGTCCTAATGCACAGGCAGGGGTGCGGGGGCAGCTACTGTTTGCCAGCGGTAGTTATTATGACGGTTCCGGAGACTTGCAAACCCACTTTATCCATATTGTGCGCACCGGCAGCGTGGACTGGCAGAATTATATTCTGTTTCGGGACTATCTGCGCGCCCACCCGGACGCAGCCGGAGCGTATGAGCGCCTAAAGTTGGCACTGGCGGCCAAGTTGCCTACGGACAGCGGCAGAGAGGACTATGTGCAGGGCAAGCAATCCTTTATCCGGTCTGTTTTGCGCCGTGCTTTATCCGATATGCTCCTTGGCAAAATAGTAGATATTCTGATCGATCGACCCCTTGGCAGTCATCACCCAAAGCACACGGATATGATTTACCCGGTGAACTATGGCTATGTGCCGCATATTTTCAGTGCAGATGGGGAAGAAGTGGACGTGTATTTGCTGGGCGTAAGCCAGCCGGTGGAGGAATACAAAGGGCGCGTGATCGCGGTTATTCATCGGCTGGATGATGTGGAGGACAAGTGGATTGCTGCGCCAACCGGTGTCACTTTTACACCGGACGAGATCGAAAAGGCAGTAAATTTCCAAGAGCAGTATTTTCAGCACGAAATTGAAATGCTTGATCCGAATGGGGATCAATAAAAGCACGACCCGATACAGTGATCTGTACCGGGTCGGTTTGCATTTATAGGGGTGCTACGCCAGGGCGGCGCCCAGGTTGCGGCAGGCAGCAAGGGCGGTATCGTCCGGTGCCTCATTGGCAATGACGCTGTTGCTCACCAGGTGGGCACCCAGGTCTTTGCACTGGTCCTCCCAGGTCTGCATCCACTCGCCGTCGCCCCAGCCGTAGGAACCAAAAAGGGCAATGTCCTTACCGTTCAGTTCCGGCGCGCATTGCAGAAACAGCGGCTCAAATTCAAAGTCCTCCAGCTGCTCTGCGCCCATAGCCGGGCAGCCAAAAGCAATGGCGTCATAGTCCTTGACCTGGGCAGGGGAGAAGTCAGAGGGGGTGAACAGGTTTGCCTGCGCACCGGCAGCGCCTGCGCCCTCTGCCACAGCCTCTGCCATCTGAGCCGTATTGCCTGTGCCGCTCCAATAAACGATCGCGATTTTTTTCATAATAAATTCCTTTCTGTATCTAAAAAAATATTAAGCACTTTTTACTGTAAGCTGTTCCACATTCCGCTGCCCGCCAAAGAACAAACGGCGATATACGCGGGTGCATTTGCTGAATTTACGAAAGGCACCGGCGGCAGCCTCCGGGTTGGTATAAACTTTCCAAACCCCGTTGCAAAGGCAGTTTTTGCCGTGGTTCTCAATAAAGCCGATCACATCGCCCAGAGGATAGCCTAAAAACAGGCCGATCTCATGGGGAAAATCGCTGCTGACTGCCAGCTTGCGCCTTAACACATCAAGACAGGCAGCCGGAGCCGTGCCGGTATAGCCGCAGTGGGTGAGAAATGCAGCCACCCCCGGTTGTTGCAGGTCGCGGGTCAGCCGATCCGGACGGTACACATATACCAGCGCCCGATTGCCGCTTTCCCGCAAAAGCAGTAGTTCAACACCTTTTGGCGCCAGCAGTGCCTGCCAGCGGGAAACGGCCATTTGCAATGCAGTTGGGTTCTCCGCAGTGCAGTTGAACAGATTGGCGGTTTTCAGCGACGCCAAAGTGGGCGCGCAGTGGTTGATGAGGTATTGCTCCAGCATAAATGCTCCTTGTAGTTAGTAAGCACTAACCGCTTTTTCAAATCTTAGCCGACGGTATTGCCCGTCGGCTATAAGTATTTACGATAAATAGGGGATTATTCCACGCCTTTTAGCCAGGTGATCCTATCCAGTTTTTGGTCACATTTTGAAATTCAATTTGTGCCATTGTTTTTTCAAGCGAACAGTTAGTAGCCACTAACTGATTAGATTTTACCATAGGCTTTATCCGCTGTCAATAGAAAGAGGATAAAAACAAAAAGATTCAATGAAAGAAAATCGCCGTGTAGCAAATGAATCCTGGATGAAAGGCTTACCGCAACACACATGTCATTCTTTTACTTTAGAAAATGGCTAAGCGAGAGGAAGTGAGGGGTTAACGATAGAATCTCAGGGAGAAAACAAAAGACTTTTGTCTGATTTCCCTTGCATCTTGGTGTAAAATATGGTATAAAATAAATACGCACTTAGGAAAAGGGCATTGAAAAAGAAAAAAGTTTTTCAAAATCCCTTGACAGTTCGCCCCTGTTTGGCTATAATAATGACCGTTGCATCTGCGGGTGTAGTTCAATGGTAGAATCCCAGCCTTCCAAGCTGGTCGTGTGGGTTCGATTCCCATCACCCGCTCCAGCAAGGGATGCTCCAATTTGCGCTTGTAGCTCAGGTGGATAGAGCAACTGCCTTCTAAGCAGTGGGTCAGGGGTTCGAGTCCCTTCAAGCGCGCCAATATATGGTGGGATTAGTTCAGTTGGTTAGAGCGCCAGTTTGTGGCACTGGAGGTCATCGGTTCGAATCCGATATCCCACCCCATTTTTTTTGAATAACGCCCGTAACCATTGGGGTGTCGCCAAGTGGTAAGGCAAGGGACTTTGACTCCCTCACGCGTGGGTTCGAATCCCGCCTCCCCAGCCAGCGCCCCTTAGGGGGCGGATGCGATCCATTAGCTCAGTTGGCAGAGCACTTGACTTTTAATCAAGGTGTCCGGAGTTCGAATCTCCGATGGATCACCAGTAAATTTCCCTTAAAATCGTCGATTTGGCTATTTTAGGGGATTTTTTTTGCCCTTTTTGCCCCATTTGTCGGTTAGCTCTAAATTATTTTGTTGCAAGTATAATGGGCTTTTGTTATAATTTTGTTATAATACGATTGAGAAGATTTGTCCTATTTTGTAATATTTTGCTTGCTTTTGGTACTTATATATGGAGTGGATTTCCAGTTTGCAGTTTGAACCTTTCCGGGCGTGGTTCTTTGTATTTCGTACAGACGACTATAGAGTGTTTGCTTCTATTTGCGTTTTGGGTGTGGCTTCGTTACTGCTGTTTTATTTGGCGCCGAACGACGCTCTACTCAACGGGAAAAAGACATACGACACGAAAAAACGCATATATCAGTCCGGCTTGGTTCTTCATTTTGCTTTGTGCGTGTGTGCGATTTTGATTATTCGCTGGTGGTTTGCACTGATTTTGGTTGCGATCGGCACGGCTGTAATACCTGCTTACGAAAAATGGGTCGCCAATTATTATCATCAGGAAACGGTGGTCATAACGCCGAAAAAGCGGCTCGCTTATTTGTTGCTTGGTCTGGCAGGAATTGTTGCCGGATTGGTATTGCACTTTGTTATCCCGGAGGGAAATGACTTTCTTTTGTAGAACAGGGGACGGTTCTCTGTATTACCCGGTTCGCCCCTGCCATCGGCACCAAAGGCTCTTCGCAAGATGCGAGGGGCCTTTTTTCTGCTCTCGAATTATCTTTACAGAATACCATTTATCTGTTAAAATAGAGCCGTGAACTCTCTATTTATTTTGCTATCTGAGAGATAGGGCGTATGAGAAATATGAGAAAAGTGTATGTAATTTATAGAACAGGGAACCGTTCCCAGTTTTATGAATGTTTCTCTTAGGAGGATATTTAATTCATGATGGTAGCGTTTTTCTCTATTTTCCCATTTTGCGGATTGATCGTTGGCTGGATTGTTTGTTTGTTGTTTATATATTTAGTCAGAAAAAAAACGACACTAGAGATCATGGCATAGAAATCAATCACCATCTACGCGGATATTTTACTTTGTACATAATGCTACTGATCATTATAAAAGGTAACTTTGATAAAAATGTTCGTGCTGCTATATTCGTATCGGTGATTTCTGTTCTGAATTTATTGGTGTACTTGATGTTCTTAATTGCAAATGGATTCGCACATGGCGAGAAAACGAAGAAAAGTTCGTTGCCAAAATGGGAAAAGGCACGCAAATGCTTAGTGATTATTTACTCTGTTATGCTGGTCGTTTCCACCTTGCTGTGTTTCTTTATTTATGTTTTTGCTACTGAATAGAACAGTAAAACAGGGTAAGGTGAAAAAGCTATGAAAAAGAACAAATATATTATCAGCTATAGTATTCAGCTGATGTTGACACTCGCTGTTTTGGGTGCAGTTATTTGGTACGCGCAAATTATGCCCATAAACACACCGCTTGTTTCTGCATTCAATTTTGATCTTGCTCAATTCGGAATAATCATCGGATTAGTCATTATTTGTCTTGTGTATATTTTCATTCTTGTGGGCTTTTTGGCTGCTGCAATTCGTCAAAAACATGCAGGGAATGAGCATTACCTGGTTTCAACTGTAAGAATTATACTTCCTATTGTATTTATCTTTATTTTTCCGTTACCTTTTACAATTTCATTTTTGACTACAGAATCGGAGAAAACGCTCGCTTCACCGCTAACCATTACAGCCGTATATGATGAATTGGAAAAGCAAGAACCGAGTGCCTTAGGTGAAGAAGAGGGCCTAAATGACAATGGAGTTGATTTACCGAACCACATTTCGGATGTGGTTTTAGAGCAAAATCGTTTTGGCCGGTTAGGAAATGTTTCAGTTGAATACACACCGGATAACATGAAAGATAGTAGCATTTCGTTTTATTGCTATTATGCAAAGAGTAATGTGGGGTTTGTGCAGAATAAAATTTGTGATCGTTCTGATGATGACTTTACATTAAGTAATCAAGAGAAAATCGGTGCGTATATGTTATATTACGGTCAGCCGGAGGGCGAGGATGACAATGTAATGGCGTACAATTTAGTACTGCCAAGCAAGAATGATACATATATTTACGCGACTTGTCAGATCCAGCAAGGCAAGAATTATAAAATTCAGTATTCTAAGGAGAATTTCGTTGCCGATGCCACAGCGGTTATTGATGCATGGAATAAGTTGTAAAACAGGGAATGTAGAACGGAGAACGGTTCCCTGTTTTATTGTCTTAAAGGGAGCAGAAAAATTATGCAAATAAAGCGCGTCAAATCCATAACACCTAAAAGCGAATATTTCCAAGAAATTCTACTCTCAGATGGAAAAAACACATTTTACAATAGTAAGAACCGTGTTTTTATTCACGATGGAAAACAAACAATGATTTTTCCGATAAAAAAATCTTATTATTGTTTGTTTATAGATGGATTTGCATATGTTGTCAATGAGCATGGAAGTCTATATTGCATAAACTTAAAAGATCAACATTGCACCGTTCTGCAAAAGAATTTCGGAGTTGATTGCAATTTATATAGGGTATTTGATAATAAATTGTTGGTTTCGGCAAAACATAATGAATTTTATCGAAAAGCTTATATTGTCAATCATACCGATGTTAAGGAAATTTGTTGTCAACCGAAATATTGTTGGGATATATTAGGATTGGGAAATCAAATATATTTTGTTTCGATAAACTCGCTTAAAGAGCGTAATCGTGAATTATCACTTTATCGTTATCCCATAAATAATGATTCAACTCCATTATACAAAACTTTGAAGGATGTTCCTCTAACGAATTACAGTATTGAACCAAATAATAACTATATTGCATATGCGAATGGAAAGAAAATAGAAATTTTCGATTTTGCAGGTACACGTAGAATAAAATTCAAAGCACCCGAAACCGTATATAGTATAAATTGGATCAGTAATGGTAAATATTTTCTTATCTCTGCGATGTTCACTTTGTACATATACGATGGTGAGGATTTTTCGTTAATAAAAAAAGTTGAATTTCCTAAAAGCTCCCGCTTTTTAGATGTGAAATGTAACTACGATAGTCATTATCTCTGTGCGATCACCAACGATGAAACTACATTATTCGCAATCGATTAAGGCCTTCGTAGAACAGGAGACGGTTCCTAGTATCGTAAAAGCAAACCGAATTAAAACCAGTAGAACAGGGAACCGTCCCCTATTCTAAGGCTGGCAAAAGAATAGCCTTGTTAGGAGCTGATGGTAGTGTCTTGGCAGATTAATAAATTTTGGAATAAGGTTAGTAATGAGGATGTCAATTGGAATGATATCGAGGAATATATATATTCTTCAGAATATCTTAATATTCAGAATCCAATAGAATTTAATGGAATTAAGAATATTTATAATACAAAGTTAGTTCGTTATCTTTTTGATACAGAAAAATATCAAAGCGAAGAAGACTATAGAGAAATCTTCTTTCAGGAATATCTTGATGGCAAAATTGATAAAAATGAATATTATAATGCGGAAAATTCGTTCAAAGAATTCATTAAATACCTATCTCGTATAAGCAATGTGTATGTATGTTATGATTTTTTAGCATCCATCGAAAACAGTTACCCGTTTCAGAATAGCAGTGATGTGAATTTTAGCCTTGATTTTATTAAGGAAACTCAAGGGAAATTCACTAAAATAATTGATAAATTTCAACTTGAACAAGTAAGTATATTGTTCGCTAGAGAGATTGTTTGCGGGTTCATTGTGTTAGATGATATCAAGTCAGTTGTGATTTGTAGTGGTATGCACGGCTGTATTCTTTCAGTCAATGATTTGGACTCGGAATTATTATCTGCTATATCGTTACAAGTCAAAGTAGAGAAAATAAGCGCATTGCAAAATTAATGGTGTTAAGTAGAATAGGGGACGGCTCCTTGTTTTGGAAAAGCTGATCCTGCAAAAGTAAAGAGCAGGCCTTACGACCTGCTCTTCCCCGCACCGTTACGGTGTGGGTCGGGTGTACGGAGCGCGCGTTCTAAGAGAATAAACGCGCACGGTACGCCGCCCTTTCCTTTTCATTTCCCTTTTCAGGTGTCGAATGACTGCTCAAGCAATCATTCTGTGTATATCTTACACATATTTAGCGAGATTGTCAATACATTTTACATAACTTATTGGAAATAATTCACAAACTGTATCACAATGTTGAAATTATATAGGAAAATAGAGATAAATATTGAATTGTAGATCCCGATGATAGGGGAGGGGCCTATGAAGACCAGAATCAAAACCGGCAAAGTATCGCTTATCGTGTTTATGGCTGTGATGGCCGTGTGTATTGCAGGTGTGGCAATTTGGTGCTACGCTGTCGGGCATCAGGTAAAGGAGCACCGCCAAGGCGGCTCGGTGACCTGTGTGGAATACAACGGCAGCACCTACTATCGTATGGACGGTCTCACCGGTGAATACTGCAATTTTATAACCGATCATCGGGTCAGCTACAAGCCGCGGCCGGTGCTTTCTCGTGCCTATTATACGCTGAAGAATGACCCAAACGGCGACTATTTGTACAGTACCGCCTTTCGGGATCACATTCTGTACACGCGGCTTTCCGCCCGGTGCTTGGATCAAATGAGCCGAAATCAGATCACTTCCGTTCTGGTAAGCCCAAGTGGCGGAGAAAGTAGAAAACAATTTATCAATGACCCGGAGGTTGTGGCTTACTGCGCCGCGTTAAAGGAGGAAAAATATCGCGCACAAGAGGCGAAGGATGAGGAACGCTCCAATATAGATGATGAGAATCCTATCGCCAAAAAGGAAGAAGACCCGGCGGCAAAGACTTTTCAGAAAAATACCAACAGTGGGTGGTACACACTGTACTTTGCCTATGATCACGCACCGATCTGTGGAACGGAATTTGTGATTATCGCGGAATACGACGGCGTATTTTATGTGGAAAAGGAAATTACGGACCGCGCCTTTACCGGCACGCCTGTGGATTTCCCGCCGCTGGAAAAGGCTTGCCGTTCCTTGCCGCATAACGCTGCGGATGGAAAGTGAAAATGTCTCGGTGCAAACATGAATAAAAAAAGGACCCGGTAACAGCCGTTTGACTGCCGCCGGGTCCTTTTCGATTAAAATTGCTTGCGGTGAATGGTACGAATTTTTGTAATATCCCCTTGGTTGTTTTTAAGTCCCAGCGAAATTTCCTGCATTCGCTTTTTGGTTTCGCTGTCCTCAAATTCTGCCTCAATAATGACAAATGCGTCATTTTCGTACAGATCTTTCGTGTTGATCAATTCCATTTCTTCTCGATCCTTTCATTTGAATTAATATAAAACAAAATCTCATCTTGTATAGTAGTAAGAATGTGAATAATTGTCAATGGTTTCGACAAAATCTCCCATATAAATATTGCAAATTGTGATATTTTATCCGCCGAATGAGGTAAATAGAATATTTTTAACTGATTCCGTGTCAATTATTCAAGGATAAGGCGGGGAATTTGGAAAGAAGGGAATGCAAAGATCGTTAGTTCAGGCGTGAAAAGTCAGATCATAAACCGGGCAGGCGGTTCGTTGCTTTCATGTCACGGTTTTGTCATTTTTTTGATATTTTGGTATTTATTTTGTAACCAAGTTCTGCTATAATAGTTCGGTAAGATATGCGGAGGCGCATATCGGCCAGTAAATCAGAAGCCGGGAGGGCAGCGCGGTGAAAGCGATTAAAATTTTAATTCCGATGTTGTGCATTGCTCTGCTGTTTTCCGGTTGCGGCGGATTTCATTTGGCATCTTCCATAGATGATCTGATTTCGCCTGTGGCGCCTGCCGGGGCGGACGCCAGCGTCCAAAGTGCTATGGATGCCTATTGTAAAGGCGGCTATTCTGTAAAGATCCCCGCGGCGGGTAAATATACCACTTCTTATATTTTCTATGACTTTGATGATGACGGTCAAAAGGAGGCGCTGGCATTTTATGAGCCCAATGACGCTCTTGGCAAGATTGATATGGCCGTATTGGAGCAAAGCGGGGAAAATTGGCAGGTAATTGCCAATATTCAAGGCGAAGGCACGGATGTGTACAGCGTGGATTTCTGTGATGTGAACGGCGACGGCAAAACGGAATTTCTGATCTCTTGGAATATGATCAGCTACTCTACCAGCCACTTGATGTCTGTGTATAAAATGACCGGTTCGGGCCAGGAATCGAAATTGACGGCTTTAGCCGAGCCGATGCAGTACAGTGCTTATATTCCTGCAGATCTGAACAATGACGGCGTGCAGGAGGTTCTGTTCTTCTCGGCGGATCAAATGAAGTCCCTTTCCGCCAGCGCGGCACTGTATTCCTACAAAGGAGACAAGCAGACCTTGTTAGGCGAGACCCGCGTGGACGGGCATGTGAGCGCCTACCGCAAGCTACAGGTGGGCAAGGCAGACGGCAAGCCGGCTGTGTATGCGGACGCGGTAAAATCAGATGGGGCGTCTATGCTCACAGAGCTGATCTGTTGGAGCGATTATTATGACTCCATCGTTTCCCCGTTTTACAGCTACAACACAGGCCTGACGGCGGACACCGGCCGGGATGTGATGGTGCCTTGTGTGGATATGAACGGCGACGGTTTGCTGGAAATTCCAACGGACGCCAAATTGAAGGGTCTGCCCACGCAGGTGCGCGGCGTAGACTGGTGCAAATACAAAAGTTCCGTGCTGGTTCACACCGGGTACTCCCTGGCAGTACAGGAGGACGGCTATCAAATGGTGCTGCCGGATAAGCAATTTAAATCCGTAACTGTCAGCTATGCTGACAAGAGCCACACATTGACGGTGAAGTCCAAGACGGACAAAAAGACTGCCTTTGAAGTGTTGCCGGTGCTTCAAACACAGTATGACGCCAACCCGGGCGACTATAAGGATTATACCGAACTCTTGCGAGAGGGCGGTTATGTATATTTGGCAAAGTGCGGCAATTCGGCGGCTTTTGCCGTAACCGCAGACACACTGAAAGACTGGATCATTACCTTTTAACAGGAGGATGTATGAAGAAAGTACTGGTTGCAGAGGACGAGGAGTCCATTCGCGAATTTATTGTAATCAATCTGACCCGCAGCGGTTATACTGTGGAACAGGCGGAGAACGGCGCCGTGGCGCTGGAAAAGTTTGCAAAGGATGAAAGCGGCTTTGATGTGGCGATCCTGGACATTATGATGCCGGAGGTGGATGGTCTGGCTGTGTGCAAGCAGCTACGCGCCAAATCCTCAGACTTGGGCATCATTATGCTCAGCGCCAAGACACAGGAGATGGACAAAATCACCGGGTTGATGTTCGGCGCCGATGATTATGTGACCAAGCCCTTTTCTCCCAGTGAGCTGATGGCGCGGGTAGATGCCGTTTATCGCCGGGTGGAGATGACCCGGGGCTTTCGCAAGAACGACACCACCGGGGACACGGTTGTGCTGGACGAGTTTGAGCTCAACCTACGCAATCGCACCTTGTCTAAGAACGGCTCCAACATTGAGCTGACCCAGGTAGAGTTCCAAATCATTGAATATTTCTTTAAGAACCCCAACGCTGCGCTGACCCGCACGGATATTCTTAAGACCGTATGGGGCAACAACTACTTTGGTGATGACAAGATTGTGGATGTGAACATTCGCCGTCTGCGCATGAAGGTGGAGGATGATCCCTCCAACCCGGTATACCTGACCACCATTTGGGGCCTGGGTTACAAGTGGGTCACCAAAAATAACTAAGCAACGAGGACGAACGGCGCAATGGAAGAGAAATGGCTGAAAAAATTACATACAGCCGGGAGACTGAAAGAACTGCGGATGCAGGGTATCACAAAGCGGTGGGTGATCAATATTTTAGGCGTGATCGCCCTTTTCTTTGTGATCGTTTTTGTGGTTTCCGCTTTTACCATTCGCGCATACTATTATAATGCAGTTGAGAGTATCTTAAATTCCGGTGCGTCCACCACGGCCACCAATTACTTTTCCGGCCGACTGGACGGCGGCAGTTCCTTAGAGGCGTCGGCTGCGGATTTTATTGACAGCTTTAGCTACCGGGACAAGACCACCATTTGGATCATTAACAATGCCGGCGGCGTAGTGACCTCCTCCAGCGGTTTTGCGGTAGACAAGGTGCGTATGCCTGACTATGAGGAGGCCCTGGCCGGTGATACAGGGCGTGCACGATATGTAGGGCACATTACCGATAACGGCGAAAAATGCATGGCAGTCACACGCATTATTTACAGCGGCGACGGCGAGCCGATGGGCGCCGTGCGGGTCATCAGTTCTTTGGAGATGATCGACCGTCAGATCAGCACCATTGTGCTACTGATTTTCCTGGCGTTGGTGCTGATCTTTGCGGTGATTTTGTACTCCAACCTGTTCTTTATCCGTTCCATTATTATCCCGGTACAGGAGATCAACCAAACCACTAAGAAGATCTCGCAAGGGGACTACTCCGTTCGTATTGAGAAGAAATATAACGATGAAATCGGCGATCTGGCGGACTCCATCAACCAAATGGCTGAGGATATTTCTGCAACGGATAAAATGAAAAATGACTTTATCTCCACCATTTCTCACGAGCTGCGCACGCCGCTGACTTCCATTAAAGGCTGGGGCGAAACGCTGGCGTTTGCAGAGAATGATAATGAGGACGAGATCACCCGCAAGGGACTGCAAGTGATCGTCCACGAGGCAGGGCGACTGGAGGGATTTGTAGAGGAGTTGCTGGACTTTAGCCGTCTGCAAAGCGGGCGCATGAAGCTGCGCCTGGCGCCTACGGATATCTTTGCCGAGCTGGACGAAACTGTTTTCACCTTCCGTGAGCGCGCCATGCGTGAAGGGATTGAGTTAAAATACAGCATTCCCGATCTGCCGGCTCCGGCCAATGCAGACGCCAACCGGTTAAAGCAAGTGTTCATGAACATTTTGGATAACGCTTTGAAATATTCCAGAGCGCCTGCTAAGATATTTGTAAAGGCGGAATTTGCCAAAAAAGGCGGTCAGGATTATGTTAAAATCGCCGTTGCGGATCAGGGGTGCGGCATTTCCAAGGAAAATCTGCCCCATGTGAAAGAAAAATTCTATAAGGCAAATATGTCCGTGCGTGGATCCGGGATCGGACTGGCGGTCACCAATGAACTGGTGGAGCTGCACGGCGGCACCCTGGAGATCGACAGCGAGGAGGGCACCGGCACGCTGGTGACCATTTACCTGCCCATCAACAGTGCCCCCAGCAAAAAGGACTTAGCGCAGCAGCCCCAAACGGCAGAGACCAGAGAAGTGGATCAAAGTATGGAATTGAGAGGAAACAACGCCAATGCAGGAGAAAAAAACGCATAAAACATCGGTAGGTGGTCAGGCACTGATTGAGGGCATTATGATGCAAGGCCCCAAAGGTATGGCTACTGCCGTGCGCAAGCCGGACGGCGATATATTAACCGAATACCACGAATTTCATCGCCTGCGAGAGAAATATAAGTTTCTGGGTTGGCCGCTGGTACGCGGCGCCGTGAACTTTTTTGAATCTATGGTGATCGGATACAAGACCCTGATGTACTCCGCTGAGGTCTCCGGTATGGAGGAAGTGGAGGAGGAAGAAATGAGCAAGTTTGAGCGCTGGCTGACGGACAAGTTAGGCGACAAACTGATGAAAGTGCTCACAGGTGTAGCGTCCGTGCTGGGCTTTGCACTGGCATTTTTGATCTTCTTCTATCTGCCGGTATTGCTGTTTAATGTGCTAAACAAACACTTTGACGGCACGCTTACTCCGGCCCAAGGTACCATTGAGGGCGTAACGAAAATTATCATTTTTGTTGTGTATATTGCGCTTGTCAGCCGAATGAAAGACATTCGCCGCACTTTTATGTACCACGGTGCAGAGCACAAAAGCATTGCCTGTTATGAGTCCGGGCTGGATCTGACGGTGGAGAATGTGAAGAAAATGACCCGCTTTCACCCTCGGTGCGGCACCTCGTTTATTTTTGTAATGCTGATTTTCAGCGTGATTTTTTATTCTATTTTAGCCAAGTGTTTTCCGGTGATCGCTACCCAGCGGGTGCTGTGGATGCTGCTGAAATTGGTGTTTTTGCCGATTTTAATGGGCCTTGGCTATGAATTTATCCGCTATGCCGGTAAGCACGATAATTTGTTCGTCAAGATTGTCAGCGCACCGGGCCTTTGGATGCAGCGACTGACCACTCGGGAGCCGGACGACTCTATGATGGAGGTGGGCATCGCCGCACTCAAGGCTGTAATCACCGATAACCCGGAGGATGATGAAATCAAGTGACGGTTCAGGAAGCCTATAATTATGGTGTGTATTTTTTAGGCGCCAACGGCGTAGATGAAGAGGAATTCAAGGCCAAGTGCCTGGTGTGTCATTTGGCAAAGATCGCCAACCGGGACTACCACAGCCATCTGGGCGACCTGGTGAGCCAAAAGAAGTTGGCGGACGGCCTGTGGCAACTGAAAAGCGGCACACCGTTGCAATATGTGCTGGGGGAGTGGGACTTTTTAGACAGCACATTTGCCGTGGGTCCCGGGGTACTGATCCCTCGGCCGGAGACGGAAGAACTGGCGCAGTTGGCTATTGAACAGGTCAAAAATGCAGGGACGACGCCTGTTGTATGGGACCTTTGTGCCGGCAGCGGCTGCATTGGGATCAGTATTGCCAAGGCCTGTCCCGGCGCCAGTGTCTACTGTGTGGAAAAGTCGACAGACGCCTTTGCCTATCTGCAAAAGAACGCCATGCCTGTTGCCAATGTGCGCCCGGTACTGGCAGATATCAGCGGCGATTTGACTGCGCTGCCCAAGCCGCAGGTGCTGGTATCCAACCCGCCGTACATTCCTGCTGCTGTGCTGCCTACCTTGCAGCCGGAGGTACTAAAGGAACCGATGATGGCACTGGATGGCGGCACGGACGGACTGGACTTTTACCGCCTGATTGCTGAAAAGATCGTGCCAACACTGGCCGGCGGTACGCAGCTGCTTTTGGAGATCGGCGACGAGCAGGGCAGGGCAGTGCAAAACCTGTTTGCCACCTGCGAAAATGTGCAGGTTAGGCAGGACATTTACGGCAAAGATCGTATATTAATCGCCACCGTTGCGTAATTTTTCTTGACTATTGCGTAGAGATAATGGTATGCTATTCTTATCATTATAATTTAAGGGTGCTCTTATGCTTTCTATTCTTTCTTATTTGCGCCAGGGTGAGTACCTGCTGGCGCTGATTTCTATTCTTTCCAGCTGCTTTGTGGTGTTTTGCTGTTTGCCTGTGCACGAGTTGGCACACGGGTGGGTGGCATATAAGTTGGGAGATACCACCGCCAAGGACGAGGGCCGGTTGACCTTTAATCCTTTGGCGCACCTAAACCCCATCGGCACCATTATGATCTTTCTCTTTGGGATTGGTTATGCTCGTCCGGTGCCGGTGAATCCCAATCGCTTTAAGCATCCCAAAAGCGGTATGGCGCTGGTGTCCCTGGCCGGACCCATTGCCAATCTGCTGATGGGCTTTATCTTCAATTTTATTTATATCGCTATTTACAGCAAAGCACCCGGCGCCGATGGCTTTTTGGGTGCCGTAGAGTATTTTCTTTATTTTGCGGCCTGGATCAATGTGTCTCTGGCAGTCTTTAATTTGATCCCCATTCCGCCTCTGGACGGTTCCAAGGTGCTGGCGGCTGTGCTGCCTTATAAGGCATACAATAAATATATGCGCTATGAGCAATATATCATGATCGCACTGATGATTCTACTGTTTGTGGGCGCGCTGGACGGCGTGATCTCCACTTTAAGTACGGCGATGATGAAGTTTATTTCCATTATCCCGGCGCTAATCTTTTTGAGGTAATATGGAACAACCGAGTTATAAACTGGAGATTTTTGAGGGCCCGATGGATTTGCTTCTTCACTTGATCTCTAAGCATAAACTGAATATTAACGACATTCCTATTATTGAGCTTGTAAATCAATATTTGGATTATGTGCGAAAAATGCAGGAGGAGGATTTTGACATCGCCGGTGAATTTCTGGAGATGGCTGCCCGCCTGATTTATATCAAGACCGTATCTCTACTGCCCCGCCACGAGGAGGCAGAAACCTTAAAAAAAGAGCTGACCGGCGAACTGATTGAATACCGGGACTGCAAATTAATGGCAAAGGAACTGAGCGCCCACACAGACGGCTTTGACCGCTATGTGCGCACCCCTCAGGAGGGATATGTAAACTATGCCTACGAGCGATTCCACGAAGGGGAGGAGCTTTTGCAGGCGTATATCAACGCTGCCGGGCGCGCCCAGCGCAAGCTGCCGCCGCCGTTGGACAGCTTCAAGGTGATTGTGGCGCGCAAGTTTGTGAATGTGGCGTCTAAGGTACAGACGGTACTGCGCAAGCTGTGGAACGGCAAGAAAGTGCGCTTTTTGTCCCTCTTTCAGGACGCCCAAACCCGCAGCGATATGGTCGCTACCTTTTTAGCGGTGCTGGAACTGGCTAAAACCAAGAAGATCACCATTGACGGGACCATGGAGGACCCGGATGTGCAAATCATAAACGAGGTAAATACCGTTGAGTGAGAAGAACAACACCATTGCCCAGTTAGAGGCCATGCTTTTTGCCGCCGGAGATCCGGTAGAACCGGAAAAGCTGGCGGATGTGCTAAAATTGGATATTGAAAACGTGATCAAAATGCTTGGATATTTGGAGGCCAAATACGACGAGAGCGGCAGCGGACTGCGGCTGATCCGCGTAGACGGCAAGTACCAAATCTGCACCAGAGAAGCCTATGCGGACGGTGTGCGTGCCCTACTGGAGATCAAAAAAAATACGCCTCTCAGCCCGGCCGCATTTGAAGTTTTGGCTATTGTGGCGTATAATAAAGCGGTGACACGCTCCTTTGTGGAGCAGGTGCGCGGCGTGGATTGCTCCGGTCCCATCTCCGGTTTGGTGCAAAAGGGCTTGATCGAGGAAAAGGGGAGACTGGACCTGCCCGGCCGCCCGCTGGTGTACGGCACCACAGATCGGTTTTTGCGCTGCTTTTCCCTGAATTCCCTGGATGATTTGCCGGATCTGCCATCCACAGAGGAAGTGGAGCAGATCGCCAAGGATAACGGCCAAACCTCCCTGTTTGAGAAAGAGGGCGGCAAGGACGACCCGCTGGCTGCAGCGGCTGACGCGCTGGAAAGTGCCAATAATGACGATGAAAAAGAGATCTGAGCGGGAGAGGTGAGGATTTGAAAATCTTTTTGATTATAGTGGGTGTGCTGGTGGTGCTCATCGCACTGCTGATGTCTCTGTCTGCCACCTTAACTTTGATCTATGACGGCGGCTGGCATACCAGTGTACAAGTGCTGTTCATTAAGAAAGACATTGTGCTGTCCCAGATTCTTTCCTTTATCCTGTTCCCGGAAAAATCCGCTGAGCAGGCTAAGAAAAAGGGCAAGGATAAAAAAGAGAACAAGAAAGACACCACGGAGCCTACGCCGGAAAATGCGCCCACGGAAGACGAGAAAGCGACCCAGGCGGTGCCGGAAAAGTCGGAGAGCGAAAAGGCACCCGCTAAGGCGGAAGAAAAGCCCAAAAAGCCCAACTACTTCCAGCAGCTTTGGGACAAGGACGGCGTGATCGGTTACTTGCTGTTGATCAGCAATTTGGTGGAAACTGCGTCTTCTGCGGTAACAACTTTATTTAGGGGGTTCCATATTTATTCATTATATGTTAAAATGATAGTCGGCGGCGCTGATGCCGCAGATATAGCTGAGAAGTACGGCACCCTCTGTTCGTTCTATTATCCCGTTAAGGGCATGATCTTAAACGGCATGAAGGTGGACCAATACGATGATTACATACAGCCGGATTTTATCGCACCCCGTTCGGAGTACGAGTTCCAGCTCATCGGCAGTCTCAGCGTCGGTCTTTTGGTGCGTATGATCCTGCGGGCCGGTATCGTCTTTTTGAAAAATTTTATTAAGGATAAGTAAGGAGAAAGTATTATGAAAGAAACTCCGGTAAACAAGATTATGGAAAACACGCTGGAAAAAATGCGTGAAATGGTAGATGTTTCTACCATCATCGGCGACCCGATGGTCACCGGCGACACCACGCTTATTCCGGTATCTAAAGTGACTTACGGCTTTACCAGCGGCGGTACGGATCTGCCCACCAAGCAGCAGAATCAAGAGCTGTTCGGCGGTGGCGGCGGCGGTGGCATCACCATTACCCCGGTGGCCTTTATCGTGATCGAAAAGGGCAAGTGCCGTATGATGCAGATCAACAATTACACTTCCTCTGCGGATCGTGCTGTGTCTATGATTCCGGAGTTGGTAGACAAACTCACCGAGCTGCTGAAAGCCAAGGACGGTAAAGCAGACGAGGCGGAGACCCCCGCGGCCGAATAATGATGTACGGATCACCCGCATATATTTGTGTGGGTGATTCTTTTGTATGTAAAAAAGCGTATTTTTGCCGTTCTCTTATGTTTGTTTTTACTGGTGCCGATGCCGGCGCTGGCGTCCACCGGCGCTCAAAGCGCCGTGGTGATGGACGCTGCCGGACACACGGTGCTGTATGAAAATAATGCTTATGAAGAACGGCCTATGGCCTCGACCACTAAAATTATGACCGCCTACCTGGCATGTGCAGCCGGGGACTTGCAGCGAACGGTGCCTATAACAGCCGATATGCTGGAAGACACAGAGGGCTCGTCCTTGGGATTGCATGTGGGGGATCGGATCACCTTGTACGATCTGGTGGTAGGCATGCTGTTGGTCAGCGGCAACGACGCTGCCAATGCGGCAGCCGTCTTTCTTTCCGGCAGCACGCAGGCGTTCGTTGCCAAAATGAACAGTGTGGCCAAGGAAATGGGTATGCACCACACCCACTTTGTGACCCCCTCCGGGCTGGATCGGGGCGATCATCATTCCACCGCTTACGACCTGGCGCTGCTGACGGCTCACGCCCTTCAGAATAAGACCTTTGCCGAAATCTGCGCCGCGCCCAGAGCCAAAGTGACCATCAACGGCAAAACGCAAACGGTATACAATCACAATCGGCTGCTCACTTCGCTGGATGGTTGCGTAGGCGTAAAAACCGGCTATACGGAACGGGCAGGGCGGTGCCTGGTGAGTGCTGTCAAGTATAAGGGGAACACGCTGATCTGCGTAACCCTATCTGATCCGGACGACTGGGTGGATCACTGCAGGCTGCTGGACGGCTGCAAAAAGCAGTACACCACCTACAAGCTGGACCGGCATGTGCAGGTGCCGGTAGTGGGCGGCAGGGAGTCCTATGTGACCGCCGAGTTTCGGTACAGCCAAACGGCGCTGAACGCCACTTATACCGTGCGGCTCTATTACTATCCTTTTGTTTATGCGCCGGTGAAGAAGGGCGATGTGATCGGCTACGCTTGTATTAATCAAATAACCGTGCCTATGCGGGCACAGGAGGATATTGAAATTTATGCCACAGAAGAATGAAGAACGACTGCAAAAGTACCTGGCCGAGTGTGGCGTGGCTTCTCGCCGAAAGAGCGAGGAGCTGATCGCTGCCGGTAAGGTGAAGGTCAATGGCCATGTGGCCCAAATCGGCGACAAGATCGACCCGCGCAGAGATCTGGTAACCGTGCGGGGGAAGAAAGTGCGCAAAACCCAGCGGAATTACTATATTTTACTGCACAAGCCCCGGGGCTATGTGACCACTGTGTCCGACGAATTGGGCCGTAAAACAGTGATGGATCTGGTGCGGGATATTGACGCCCGCCTGTATCCGGTAGGAAGGCTGGACAAGGACTCAGAGGGTTTGCTGCTTCTCACCAATGACGGTGCGTTTGCCAATGCCCTGACCCACCCTCGTCATGCGTACAGTAAAAAATACCGGGTGACCATTCGCGGCAAGGTAGACGACAGTGCGCTGCTGCAACTGCGAGAGGGAATTGATCTGGACGGCCGTATGACCGCCCCCTGTGATGTGACCGTCCTGACCGCAGAGGAGAACCGTACGGTGCTTGAATTTGTGCTTCACGAGGGGCGCAACCGCCAAATCCGCCGTATGTGCGAGGCAGTGGAACTGGAAGTGATCCGCTTAAAGCGTATAGCCGTAGGCTCCTTAAAGCTGGGTATGCTACCGGTAGGGAAGTGGCGCGAGCTGACGGACAATGAGGTGCAAAAACTCATGCGCTCCGGTGCGCTGCAAACGGAGGATACTAAGAAGTGATCTGCCTTGCCAAAACTGCTGAAAATACAGCGGAATTTCTGCGCTTTTTGTATGGAATATGCTATTGCTATTCCGGGGCAACGGTGGTATAATTACAGTAGGTAAGTTTGGACAGAGAATACTGTCGGCATTTGCCGAACTGCGCTTTTGCAATGAGCGGAAGCGCAAATGAGTGTACAGGAGGAACAACAAGTGAGCGAACTTGCAGAGAAGGACAAGCTGGCTGTGGATCGGCTGACTGCCCTGTTTGACGACGGCGCTTTTACTGAGATCGACGGCTACGCCAAATCCGCGTCCGGCGATGTGGAGGCTGCTGCCGGTTTCGGCACGGTGAATGGCAGTCCCGTTTACGCATTTGCACAGAATGTAAATGTAAACGGCGGTGCTATCAGTGTGGCCCAATGCGCAAAATTGAAGAAGATCTATGACCTGGCAACCAAGACCGGTTGTCCGGTGATCGGTATTTATGATTCCAACGGCGTAAAGCTGGACGAGGGCTTTGAAGCACTGTCCGCTTACGGCGAACTGGTGAAGGCTTCTACGGCGATGAGCGGCGTTTGCACGCAGATTTCCATTATTGCCGGCAGTTGTTTGGGCGCCAGTGCCCTGATGGCCAATATGGCCGATGTGGTGATCGCCGTAAAGGACGCCGATTTCTATGTAACCACCCCCAGTGATGTGACTGCGGATACCTGCTACGAGCAGGGCACGGTGGATATTTTGGCAGACGATCTGGACGGCGCAATGACCGCCGCCAAAGATGTGGTGGCTCTGCTGCCGGGCAACAACCTGTCCCCGGCACCGGTGTATGACTTTACTGCACCGTCTGTGGCTGTGGACACCGGCGCGTCTGCAATGGATGTGATCTGTGCTGTGGCGGATGCCGACAGCGTGGTAGAACTGAAGGGTGGCTATGCCACCCATTGCGTAACCGCACTGGCAACCGTTGGCGGCACCACCGTCGGCTTTGTGGCCTTTGACGGTTCTGCGGTTTGCTCCGCTTGCGCCTATAAGGCAGAGGCTTTCGTAAAGTTGTGCGACGCCTACAATCTGCCCATCCTCACTGTGGCAGACGCTGACGGCTTTGTAAAAGATGCAGAGAACGCTATGCTTACCGCAGCTACCCGTATGGAGACGGCTTATGCCACTGCTACTTGCCCCAAGATCGCATTGATCACCAGCAAAAGCATTGGCGGTGCGTATATTGCGCTGGCCGGTAAGGGCGCCAATGCGGATTTGACATTTGCTTGGGATACTGCTGTGCTTTCTCCGCTGGACGCAGAAGCTGCCGTTGCATTCCTGTACAGCGACCGCTTAGCAGCAGGGGAGAATCGTGGTTCTCTGGTGAAAGAATATAAAGAGACTCTCGCGTCTCCGTATACCGCAGCCGCCAGCGGTGCCATTGACGATGTGATCGTACCTGCTGACAGCCGTGCAAAGGTAATGGCTGCACTGGATATTTTGGCCGGTAAGCGTGAGAATACGCTGCCGAGAAAACATTCTGTTAAATAATCTGGAGGTTTCAATATTATGAAGAACTACACCATTACCGTAAACGGTACAGCTTACAATGTATCCGTAGAGGAGGGGACTTCCGCCGCTCCCGCAGCTGCGCCTGTTGCAGCTGCTCCGGCACCTGCTGCCGCTCCCGCACCCGCAGCAGCGCCTGCTCCTGCTGCCGCACCGGCTCCTGCCGCTGATACCGCAGTCACCGGCGCTGTGACCGTTGAGTCTCCCATGCCCGGCACCATTCTGGATATTAAAGTGGCTTCCGGCGCTGCCGTTAAGAGCGGCGATGTACTCTTTGTTCTGGAGGCTATGAAGATGGAAAACGAGATTGTGGCGCCTCAGGACGGCACGGTCGCCAGCATTAATGTAAACAAGGGTGACAGCGTAGAAGCCGGTCAGACCCTTGCTTCTCTCAACTGATAAAAAAGAGGTACAAGAATGGCTAAAATCGGCATTACGGAAACCGTGCTGCGTGACGCGCATCAGTCCCTGATCGCCACGCGTATGCGCACGGATGAATTTGAAGGCATTTTAGAGAAGATGGACAAGATCGGTTATCATTCTCTGGAGTGCTGGGGCGGTGCCACTTTTGACGCCTGCCTGCGCTTTTTGGATGAGGATCCCTGGGACAGACTGCGCTTGATCCGCAAAAAGTGCCCCAATACGAAGCTGCAAATGCTCTTCCGCGGGCAGAATATGCTGGGCTATCGGCATTATTCCGACGAGCTTGTGGATTACTTTGTAAAGAAGAGTATTGATAACGGTATTGATATTCTGCGTATTTTTGACGCACTCAACGACGTGCGTAATTTGCAGACTGCCATTAACGCAGCCAAGAAATACGGCGGTCATGTACAGGCAGCAATTTCTTACACCACCGGTCCGGTGTTTGACACGGAATACTACTGTCATTACGCGAAGGAGCTGGAGGACGCAGGTGCAGACTCTATCTGCATTAAGGATATGGCCGGTTTGCTGACCCCTTACGGCACCTATGATCTGGTTAAGGCACTGAAAGAGACAGTGAATATTCCCATTCAGTTGCATTCCCATTACACTTCCGGTTTGGCTTCCATGGTCCACTTAAAGGGCATTGAAGCGGGCGTTGATGTAATTGATACTGCCATGAGCCCCTTGGCTATGGGTACTTCTCATCCGGCTACCGAGTCTATGGTGGCGGCTCTGCAAGGCACCCCGTATGACACCGGTCTGGATCTGAAAGCTTTGTCCGAGGTGCGTGACTTTTTCGTCCCCCTGCGAGAGAAATATCTGGCAGATGGTCTGCTGAACCCGAAAATGCTGGGCGTGGACGCCAACACTCTGCTGTACCAGGTGCCCGGCGGTATGCTTTCCAATCTGCTTGGCCAGTTGAAACAAGCCGGCAAGGAGGACAAACTGGAGGAAGTGCTGGCCGAAGTGCCGCGCGTGCGTAAAGACAGCGGTTATCCGCCGCTGGTGACCCCCACCTCTCAGATCGTGGGCACGCAGTCCGTGTTTAATGTCATTACCGGCGAGCGCTACAAGATGGTTACCAAGGAGTTTAAGGACATGGTTGCCGGCAAGTACGGCAAGACGCCGTGCCCCATTGACCCTGAATTCCAAAAGAAGATCGTAGGTGACGAAGAAATTATCACCTGTCGGCCGGCCGATCTGATCCATGATAAGATCGACGACTTTAAGGCAGACATCGCTGAGTATTATGAGCAGGAGGAGGACGTTCTCTCCTACGCACAATTCGGTCAGGTTGCCGTTAAGTTCTTCCAGAAGAGAAGAGATAAAAAGTACGGCTTGGATGGCAAACACGACGATATGGACAACAAGATCCACGCAGTTTAATTGCAAGGGCGAAGTTTCGGCTTCGCCTTTTTGCCGTTCTTTGCTCTCCGGTAACCTGGAAAGTGAAGAAAGATAAAAGGCAATGCCGTACAGATTTTGCAATAAATGCCTATTTACACAAAAAAAGGCTGTTAAGTGTAAGTTTTTGTTGACCTTGATAACAGCCGGTGTTATAATCTATTCAGAAAATTTAACGGAGGGATTTTCATGAACGTATTGATTTTTGGCGGTACCGGTTTGCTGGGCTCCGCCGCAGCACAGATTTTTATCGACAGAGGGCATCATGTAAAGACCATTGCACTGCCCCCGCTGCCGGAAGGCGCACCTATTCCCAAGGAGATGGAGATCGAGTTCGGCAACTTCCTGGAGCTGTCCGATGAGCAGCTGGAAGCCGCTATGACCGGCATGGATGCATTTGTTTATGCTGCCGGTGTGGACGAGCGTGTAGAGTTCCCCGCTCCCGTATATGACGCTTATAAGAAGTACAACATTGATCCTGTGGATCGTTGCCTGGCTATGGCCAAGAAGTGCGGCGTGAAGCGTTGCGTTGTGCTGGGTTCTTATTTCTCCTGGCTGGCTAAGACGCACCCGGAAATGGATCTTTGCGCAAAGCACCCCTATATCCGCTCTCGTATTGATCAGGAGAAAGTGGCTGCAAAGTATGCTGATGAGAACATGGGCGTTGGCGTGCTGGAGCTGCCTTACATCTTTGGTACACAGCCCGGTCGTCGTCCTGTTTGGGTCATTCTGATCGAGCAGCTGCAGCGGTTTGAGAAATTGCCTTTCACTATGTATCCGGCCGGCGGTACGGCTATGCTGACCGTGCGCCAGGTAGGTGAGTGCATCGTTGGCGCTGCGGAGCAGGTACAGGGCTTCCGTGCTTACGGTATCTCCTGCTACAATATGCACTGGAGAGAGTTCCTGAAGATTGTTTACCGTGCCATGGATGGTATTCAGGATCGTAAGATCGTGGATGTACCCAAGTGGACTTTCCAGGCCTTTGGTCTGCATATGCGCAAGGAGTATGCAAAGCGCAATGTACAGTCCGGTATTGATCCCGTAGGTCTGGCTGACATTATGGGTATGGATCTGTTCATTCCCACTGATGACACCAAGGAACTGGGTTGCACCCCCGATGATATTGAGGCTGCCATCTTTGATTCCATTGCTCTGTCTAAGGCTTCCTTTGAGGGTAAAGCAAAGCTGCTGGAAATGAAGGGCGAGTAATCCTACATAATATAAATATGCGCTCCGGAGTATTCCGGAGCGTTGTTTTATGCATTTAATAAAATAAAGCGGCAACCGTTCGGCTGCCGCTTTTTCTATAACGATAATTTAGATATGGTTTTTTAGGTAAGACAAAATCAGAGGATTGACCTTGCTGTCATAGTTTTTACCCATGGCGTAATTCTCACTGTTAAACCCGTGGTTTGCCCCTTGAATGCGATACAGGGTAGCGGACTTGTAGGTCTCAACTGCCTTTTCTGAGTATCGGATGGGCACCCGGCTGTCTGCCGTGCCATGAATGATGATCACGTCTTTTTTAAAGTTCTTGATGTTGCCGTAAATATCATAATCGATCAGGGTGGAAATATAATCGTGCCCCACGGTCATCACCAGAAAGTTGGCAGTCTTGGGTACATGGCCTTTGTAGTTCTTGGTCATTTCGTCCGCCATATTCAGTCCCGGGTACATCAGGATCAGCCCGCGCACCTTGCTGCTGTTCTTGGAAGCCGTCAGTGCCGACACCAAACCGCCTTGACTAGTGCCCAACAGAAAAATTTTGTTCTTGTCCACCCGCTTGAGCGCCCGCGCCTTACTTAATACCGACTCCAGGTCTTTTACTTCGGTAAAGACGGTCATATCCGTGGTTTTACCGTCGCTTTTGCTCTTCTTGCTGCCGCCGCAAAAGTCAAAACAGTAGGCCACATAGCCGTTCTTGGCCAGCATGGAACAGTAAGCGTTCATGGACTTGTAGGTCAGCCCAAAGCTATGGGACAAAATGACTGTGGGTCGGTGATAACCGACGCCGTCCGGTACATAGACCTGACCGTAAATGCGGTTCTTGCCCCGTTTGGCCCAAACTGTCTCTGTGTGGTACGCCTGCTTGCGGATATTGACTTTTACAGTCTTGGCATTGCTCCAAGAGCCGTAATACCTCTTTCCGTTTAAGTTCTTATAAGGCCGCAGATGCACATAATAAGTGCCACTGTATGGCGCATAGTAGGTGGCCGCCTTGTTGCTGCCGCCCACCAAAATGCTCTCGCCGTTTTTGAATTGCTTATTGCGGGCGTAGATCACCTGGTAGCCGCTGGCAGCCACCTTTTTCCAGCTGACGGTGATTTTTGCACCGTTTGCTTTTACAGACTGCAAGGTAACTTTTGCCGGCTTGGTGGCGACGGTCAGGGTTTTCGCTTTTTTGGAATATAATGTTTTCTTTCCGGCCTTTTTGTAGGCGTGGATCTGAAGCTTATAGGTAGTGGCAGGGGACAGCCTTTTGACTGTGCCTTTGATCGCGCTGCCTTTGGTGGCGGTGAGCACCGTTTTCCATTTTTTGCTCTTGCTGTCATACCGGCGAATGCGGTAACCGCTGGCACCTTTCACTTTACTCCAGCTCAGGCTGACGGTGCTTGCAGAGCAGCCGGTCATAGAGAAACTGGCTACATTGCCGGGTGCAGAAGCTGCCAGCGCCACTTCACCCGGGAACACCATGGTCAGCACCAAAAAAGCGCTGAAAAGGGCACACAAAGCACGTTTATATGCAGATTTTTTCAAGCAGATCACGCTCCTTAGAATTTCCATCGTGTGTCTATCCTTTTTTGCAGTAGATTAAAATAGGTCCAACCCAGCGCCCGGGCGGCAATCAGGTCAGGCAATCCTGGTCTAACCGATGGGGCTGTACTGCGCCGGTAAGATTCGGTTTGAAGTTATAAATATTTCCGCTGCCACTCACTTCCTTACGCCCTCATAGTAACACAAACCTTTCCGTTTGTAAATAAGTAGACAAAAATATTTATGATCGTCTGATAACGGCGGCAAATGGCAGTTGCCATTGGACGAATTTGGTAGTATAATAGCGGGGAAGTTTTATGACAGGACGAGGATATATGAAAGAACAAATCACCATAGAGGAACTGCTGGAGATGGAACCGGGCAGCTACCTGCTTTATGATATGCGAGACCGCTATTCCTTTGATTACGGCGCCATTCCCGGTGCAGAGCATAAAGAACAGGTGGCGATCTTGGAAGCGGCGGACGCCTTACCTAAAGACAAACCGGTGGTTATTTGCTGCAAAAGCGGTCTCCTTAGTGATGCAGTGGCAGAGGAGCTGCGCACCCATGGGGTGCAGGCCATGAATTTACAGGGCGGCTACTACGGCTACCTGATGCAAAGCCTGCACTTTGAGGCGGATAAAGCGAAAGAAGTGCAGCACAGTATTCACAAGAAGTTTCATAAGGAAATTTGGAGCCGCTTTACTGCTGCTTTGGACGAATACAGACTGTTGCAGCCGGGTGATAAGGTGGCCGTTTGTATCAGCGGCGGCAAGGACAGTATGCTGATGGCGTTGCTGTTCCAGGAACTGCAAAAGCACAGTCGCTTTCCTTTTGAAGTGGTGTATCTGGTGATGGATCCGGGTTACAGCCCCAAGAGCCGGGAGGTGATTGAGCGCAACGCCCGCACCTTAGGACTGCCAATTACCGTGTTTGAGACAGATATTTTCTCATCCGTTTTGCATATTGAAAAGTCGCCCTGTTATATCTGTGCCCGTATGCGCCGTGGGCATTTGTATAACAAGGCCAAGGAGCTGGGCTGCAACAAGATTGCCCTGGGTCACCATTACGACGATGTAATCGAGACGATTTTAATGGGCATGCTGTACGGCGGTCAGGTGCAAACCATGATGCCCAAGCTGCACAGCACTAACTTTGCCGGTATGGAACTGATCCGCCCGCTGTACTTGGTGCGGGAAAGCAGCATTGAGCACTGGCGAGATTATAACGGCCTGCACTTTATCCAGTGCGCCTGCAAATTTACGGACACCTGCACCTCTTGCAACCCGGACAATACTTCCAAGCGTAAGCGTACCAAGGAACTGATCCAAATGCTGCATGCAGAAAGTCCGCAGGTGGAAAGCAACATTTTCCGCAGTGTGGAGCATGTGAATATTGACACAGTGATCGGCTACAAGCAGCACGGTCAGCTTCATTCGTTCCTGGACAGTTATGATGAAACCGAATAAGCCTAAATAAAATGAACCCCGGAGTACAAACTCCGGGGCTTTTTGTATCTGATTAGGTTTTAGAAGTTCAGCAGACCTGCGCCGCCGTTGACTGCCATAAAGGCAGAGGAGAACACCAAAGACACAATGGTCATCAGCTTAATAAGAATGTTGATAGACGGGCCGGAGGTGTCCTTAAAGGGATCGCCTACGGTGTCGCCAACCACGGCAGCCTTATGGGCTTCAGAGCCTTTGCCGCCGTCTTTCAGACCCTCAATGTACTTTTTGGCATTGTCCCAGGCACCGCCGCTGTTGGCCATAAAGATTGCCATCATAACGCCGCTGACCAGCGCACCTGCCAGCAGACCGCCCAGGCTCTCAACACCCAACAGGAAGCCTACCAGTAGGGGCGCCACCACTGCCATAATGCCGGGCAGAATCATCTCTTTCAACGCTGCGGTGGTGGAGATGGACACGCACTTGGTGTAGTCCGGCTTTTCCGTGCCCTTTAAGATGCCGGGTTTCTCCCGGAACTGGCGGCGCACTTCCTCGATCATCTTGTTCGCAGCCTTGCCAACGGAACTCATGGTAAAGGCAGAGAACAGGAAGGGGAGCATACCGCCCAGGAACAAGCCTACCACGACTTTGGCATCCAAAATGCTCATACCGCCACTGGTGATATTCGTCGTTTCTGCAAAGGAGGCGAACAGCGCCAGCGCCGTCAAGGCGGCAGAACCGATGGCAAAGCCTTTGCCTACTGCGGCTGTGGTGTTACCTACACTGTCCAGCTTATCGGTGATCTTGCGCACAGAGCCATCCAGTTCACTCATCTCGGCAATACCGCCGGCATTGTCCGCAATCGGACCGTAAGCGTCCACCGCCACGGTGATCCCAGTGGTAGACAGCATACCTACGGCTGCAAGTGCGATACCGTAAAGACCTAAGAATTTGTAAGACAGCAGTATACCCACAGCGATAAACAGCACCGGAATGGCTGTGGAACGCATGCCCACGCTCATACCGCTGATAATGTTGGTTGCAGCGCCGGTTTTGGAGCTTTCTGCAATTTCCTTTACAGATTTATAGTGATCGGAAGTATAAATTTCCGTCAGCTTACCGATGGCAGTGCCCACGATCAGGCCGCACAGCACACACCAAAAGCCGTTCATGGTGCCCAGCATAAAGTGGCTTAGCACCCCGGCAGCAAGGATTACCAGCGCCGTTGCTGTATATTCGCCCCGGTTCAAGGCGCGCTGCGGGTCCGTGCCGTCCTTGGCGCGTACAAAGAATGTGGCGATCACAGAGCCGAGAATGCCCACGCCGCACAGCACCAGCGGGAAGATAGCCGCATACAGCTGACTGCTGACGGTGGTAGCCGCAAATGCCAAGGTGATGGCAGAGATAATGGAGCCAACATAGCTTTCAAACAAATCGGCGCCCATACCGGCTACATCGCCCACATTGTCGCCCACATTGTCTGCAATGGTTGCCGGGTTGCGGGGATCGTCCTCCGGAATCCCGGCCTCCACTTTGCCCACTAGATCGGCGCCCACGTCCGCAGCCTTGGTATAAATACCGCCGCCGACACGGGCAAACAGAGCGATAGAAGACGCACCCAAACTAAAGCCTGTAAGAATATTCAGAGCAGAGGCATTGCTCACCAGATCATACTTACTGTTCAGGAACAGGAAGATTAAACCCACGCCGATGACGCCCAGGCCGACCACAGACAAGCCCATCACGGCACCGCCGCTAAAGGCAATCTTTAGTGCTTTATTCATGCCTCGCTCCCGGGCAGCATTGGCGGTGCGCACATTGGCTTTCGTGGCCACGGTCATACCAAAGAACCCGGCCAGGGTAGAGAACAGAGCGCCCAGCACAAAGCAAACGGCGGTGAGCCAGTTGATCACCAAGCCGATCACTAAAAACAGTACCACGGCAAAAACAATCAGAATTCGATACTCGGCAAACAAAAAAGCGCGAGCGCCGGTGGCGATGGCGTCGGCAATCTCTTTCATCTTTGCCGTGCCGGCGTCTTTCTTACCGATATAGCGTGCAGTGAACAGGGCGAACAGCAGCGCCACCAAACCGCACACAGGTACAAGGTACAATAACTTTTCCATAAATTAACCACTCCCGGTCCGAATTCCGGCAAAGCCGAGAATTCTTATACTTTATTCTATTTTTACCATACTTGTAAGAAAAAGTCAACAAACAAAATAGCCGCCGTTTATTAAGAATTGTTTATGTTAGACAAAAATATGCAAAAAAGGCGATATAAGTGCATAAGATTTCGTATACCGGCCCAAAACAGTCCGACGTGTGCATAAAAAAACAGTACGGCAGAACCGTACTGTTTTTATCGTTATAAAATAGTATGTAAGACTTAGTCGGCAGTTTTTTCGTTCTGCTCTGCCAAACGGGCAGCGCGCTTCTCTGCCAGTTCCACGATCATCTGCTGCTGCAGGTCACCGTGAATGTTGTAGAACAGGAAAGACAGACCGTAAAGGCCACGGGCCAAACCGGGCAGGATACAGAACACAGCCCAAATACCGGACAGAATACCGGGATCCGTTTGAGGCACAGCGTTGCCCAGGGAGTCGGTGAGGGGAATGTAGTTAATCCAGGTCAGTACCATACCGGACATCCAAGAAGTAATAGAAGTTGCCAGTTTCTGAAAGTAGCCCTGTACGGTGGTTACCAGCGCTTCGTTACGCAGACCGTGCTTCCATTCCATATAGTCAAGAGCTTCTGCGGTCAAAATGGGGTTAACCACCTGAATGACTTTATTGGGCAGGCCGCAAATGGTCAGACCGAAGACAACCCAAATGAAGTTGAGAATTCTGTGGTCGCCGAATGTCTGGCCAAAGGGGTGATAACCGATAAAGAACAGGGTAAAGTAAGCCACACCGCCAAACACACCGGCCAAGATTGCCGTTACGCGAGCACCCAGCCTCTTAACCAGTTTGGCAGCCATAGGCACCATCAGGTAGTTGGGAATACCGGTAAATAGACCGCAGATGGTCTGGTTCATAATGGCGCCGGTATTGTTTAACCAGAAGTACTGCTCGGAGGAGCCGCCTACGGCCTTAAAGTTGTTAAAGAAATCCGACAGAATGATGGCAAACAGGGGACGGTTGGAGAAGATCTCCTTAATGGACTGGAGAACAGAGGTCTCGTTCATCTCCTCGCGGCTCATCAGCGGCACCCGTTCCCGCATATTGAAGAACCCGTACACCGAGAACCCGGCGCAAAGGATCAACATACAGTAGGCGAAGCCGGAGTACACACCCTGCATGGTTATGTTCTTATTGACCTTTGGCAGCAGCTGTACAAACACGGGAACCAGTGAGGGCAGCCAGGTGCCGAACAGCTCAAAAAACTTGGTGGTGGTAATTAAGTTATTTCGCTCGTCGTTATTTGGCGTTATGTTATAAACAAGCAGCCAGTAGGCGCCAAAGTAGCTCATACCCAGACCGTACAGTAATATGCCTATGGCGGACCAAACGATCTTTTGTGTGGAATTCAGATCCGGAGCGGTAAACATCATATAACCGCCGATGAGCCACATAGGCAGGGACAGAATCAAGAACGGCCGAATACGCCCCCAACGGGTACGGGTACGGTCAATGATCAGTCCGCTGATGGTATCGTCCGCCGCATCATAAATGGAGGCAAACAGGTTGATGTTTGCGTACGCGGTGGTGTTCAGCTTTAAAAACTGGATCATAAAGAATTCCTTGAACGCACTGGTAAACTGGTCCAAGTTCTTCTTACCGAAGTTCACCAGCACAAAGGCGGCGATCTCCTTCGGTGACAAGTAGCGCTTTTTGGTATAAGCCAGCCTTTCCAATTCTTCCAGTTCAGAATCGTTCAGCTGCTGAGACTCAACTTTTTCTGCCAAAACATTCCCTCATTTCAGGGCCGTAGCCCTACAAAGTAATAACGATATAATTTTAGCATAAGAAGTAGAGCAAATCAACACTTTTTTCTGTACAAAAGTAACAAGATAATGCACGATGAGAAACGTTGTGTAACATTTCTCCCGGCTTTTGATTTTTGCCGGCAATTCTATTGACAACCGGCGCCAAACATTATAAAATATTTTGGTGAATATGATGGCTGTAACGGACTGATATTCGTTTCCATATTCATTTACATTGATAACAGAACCAGCGCCACGGCGCCGAAAGGATGTAGACTATGGCATCGACCTGCCCCAACTGCGGCAAAAAATTACATTTTTGGAACATTAAGGCGGAGTGCTCCGCCTGCGGTGTGAGTATTCCTAATTTTGATTGGGAGGCCAGACTGGAGGAGGACAACCGCAACGCGGAAAAAGCCTTCGGCGTGTTTAACCGCACCCTCAGCCGTATGGCGTATTCCATGTGGGGCACCAAGCTGCGCATTGCTCGCCTGGTACTGACCTTTCTGCCGGCTGTGGGTTTCATTTTACCTTGGTCCAATATCAAAGGCACCGGCTCCAGCTTTGTGCTGAGTATTCTCGCTTTTGACGGTAGCAAGTCGCTGATTGACTTTTTCAAGGCGTTTTTTGGCGATGTAGGGCTGTTTACCACAACTATGGGTATGGAGGGCTACGGCGGTCCGGTGACCCTTGGTGTGATTGGCTACTTCCTGTTCTTACTCAGCGCTTTATTTATTGTGATCGCATTCTTTATGGTACTGATCCGCTGCAAGAATTCCAAGACCAAGACGACCATTGTTTTTGATGTACTGTCTGTTGCGGCTTCTGTCGCCGCCGTAATCTGCTTTACCGTTGGCGGACAGCGGGGCGCGGATCTGGGCGCATTCAGCTTTGGCGGCAACGCGGCTCTGGCACCCAGCGGTTCCATCGGTTGGGGCTACTTTGTGGCACTGCTTTTGCTGCTGGTTGCCACCGGCATGAACATTGCCGTTGTTAAAGCGCCGGCCAAGTCTGACGAGCAGTTGGAGAACGAGCGCCTGGCGCGGGTGGCTGCGAAAGAAGAAAAAGAGCGCCTGGCTGAAGAAAAACGGGAACTGGAGCGCGTACAGGCTGCCAAGAAAGCCCAGGAAGAAGAAAAAGCCAAGGTGGAAGAAGCCAAGCGAAAGCTGGCTGCCAAAGCGGAAAAGCGTAAGAACAAGAAATAAACCAAAAGGAGCGGCACAGCTGCGGCAAATCGCCGAGCCTGCGGCTCCTTTTTTGTTGCCTTGACCGGCAAGGCCGGTTTTGGTATAATGTAAAATAGAAATTATTCGACAACTGGAGTGATATGATGGCAGAGGATAAACAAGAGTTGACCCCAACCGTGGAAAAGAAAGCAAAGAAGAAGCTCAGTGGCAAACAAAAAGGCTTAATCGCCGGCATTGTGGTGGCCGTAGTGATACTGCTGGTGGGCATTGCCGGTTACGTGGTGACCCATGTGAACAGCTACGCCTTTTACAATAAAGTCGTGATCGCGTTGGCGCCGGATAAGATAGAGGACTACGGCAAGACCTTTTACCTTAAGACCAACCCGAACTATGACCAGAAGAAGGCACCCAACGAGCCGATGTTCATCTGCTACTATAAAGATGCAAGCGGCAAGGAAGTAGATCTGCCCGGCGGCACCTATAAAGAGGATGGCAATAACGGCCAGGTGCTCATCGCATTTTTGGGCAAAGCCGCCGAGAAAGTGGTTGCCATTCAAAAGACCATAACCATTATCTTTTGGGTGTTGGTGGCCGTGGCCGTTTGCGTGCTGATCTATATTTGGTATCGGCTGGACGCCCGCTATGAGGAGCGCCAAATGCTGGCTGCCCACGGTGGCAGAGAGAAAGATAAAAAGAAACACAAGAATTAAGTCTGCGATGGCAGTGCGAGGTTTGCTTATGAACTACGATTTATTGTTTTCTCCCGCCAAAATCGGCAATGTGACGGTAAAGAACCGCATTATTATGGAGCCGATGTGCCTTGGCTTCGGTCAATTTGACGGTCGGGCCACGGATACCATGATGGACTATTACGAAGAGCGGGCCAAGGGCGGCGTAGGGCTGATCTTTACGGAGATTACCCGTGTCAACGATATGACCGGTGCGTCCTCCTTTGGTCAACTGGGCATGAGTCATGATTACCAAATTGATTCCCTGCGCACCATGGCACAACGGGTACACCGTCACGGCACCAAATTGATGGTGGAGCTGCACCATCCGGGGCGGCAAAATCTGGGGCTGATGGTGGGCACACTGCCTATTTGCGTAGCCGGCGACCGCTTTCTCGGGTCCGCTTATGCCAAGCTGCTGTACGGCAGTGTAATCCCTCCCGGTAAGAAGTTGCAGGACAAGGACATTGTGCCCCGCACCGTGGCACCCAGCCGATGCGAAAAAAGCAAAATGAGCGAAAGCGTCAACCGTGGTCTGTCCCACCGGGGTGTGCAGCGGCTGATCATGCAGTTTATTGAAGCTGCACAAAGAGTAAAGAAAGCCGGCTGTGACGGTGTGGAACTGCACGCCGCCCATGGCTATCTCATTCAGCAATTCTTATCACCGAATACCAACCGGAGAACGGACGAATACGGCGGTTCTTTGGAGAACAGAATGCGTTTTTTGACGGAGATCATTGACGGCATTCGCATCACCTGCGGTCGGGATTTCCCCATTGTGGTGCGTCTGTCAGTAGATGAGATGTACGATCGCATCGGGCAGCCCGGCAAGGGCTATGGCTTGGAAGAGGGCCTGCAAATGGCCAAAATTCTGTCTGACAAGCGCATTGACGCCATTGACGTGTCTTCTGCGTGCTACGATACATTCAATTACTGGCTGGAGCCGGTAACTTTCCCTTGCGGTTGGCGCAAGCATCTGGCCCAAGCGGTCAAAGAAGTGGTGAACATTCCTGTGATTGCCGCCAATTTGATTCGCACCCCGGAGCAAGCGGAAGAACAGCTTGCACAAGGTATTCAGGACTTTGTCGGCCTTGGCCGACCCCTGATTGCCGATCCCTACTGGGCAGACAAGGCAGAGCAGGGGAAGGCCGGTGAAATTCGCCACTGTATCAACTGCCTATACTGCTTTGAGAGTATGATGGAGGGAGCGTATAAAGGCGAGCACGGTCATTGCTCCGTGAACCCATTTGTAGGCCGAGAGCGCACAATGTTGGTACAAAACGGCAATGGCCGCAAGGTGGTTATTGTCGGTGCCGGTCCTGCGGGTCTGACGGCAGCGGAACTGCTGGCTCGCCGTGGATTTGATGTGACCGTACTGGAAAAAGCCAAAACCCCCGGCGGTCAGGTATTGTTGGCAGCCAAGCCGCCCCATAAAGAGCGCATGACTTGGTGCACGGAGGATTTGACTACCCTTGCGAAGGCTGCGGGTGCGGAAATTCGCACCCAGGTAGAAGCAACAGAAGAAATCATTGCCGCTTATGACCCTTACGCTGTGATCTGTGCCACCGGCGGTAGCGCCGTACACCCAAAGGCTTTCAGCGGCGAAAATGTGTGCACGGTGACGGATATTCTCACTGGCAATGTGAAAGTGAAAGACAAGCAGGTGGCGGTGATCGGCTCCGGCATGACCGGACTGGAAACCTCCGAGCTGCTGGTAAGCCAAGGCAATCATGTGACCATTGTGGAAATGGCGCCACGCATTGCGCCCGGTGCATACTTCCAGCATGTGGACGACGCGCTACCTAAGTTACAGGCGGCACACACCGTCTTTATGGTGGGGCAAAAACTGCTGGCCGTTCATCCGGACAGCATTGAACTGGAAAAGGTGGACACCGGTAGCAAAACCATGGTGCCTTGCGACCTGGTGGTGCTCTCTTTGGGCGTGCGCCCGGAGAACGGCTTGTATGAAAGCATTAAAAGCAGCTTCAGCCGTGTATATAACATCGGCGACAGCAACAAAATCGGCCGTATCCACAACGCCACAGAAGCCGCCTACCAATTGGCAATGTCCCTGTAAATCATATAAAAAATGACCCCGAACCACTCCGGTTCGGGGTTTTCTTCGCTTTACAGCACGATAAGTTTTTTGGTTACATTGGATAAATTCTCTCGGCCGTGAGGGGACAGGTAGAGCACATCTTCAATGCGGATGCCGAATTTGTCCGGCAAATAGATGCCTGGCTCCATAGAGGTCACATTGCCGGTTTGGTACACATCCCCGCTGCGGGGCGAGGCGTTATAACCCTCGTGTATTTCCAGCCCCACGCCGTGCCCCAGGGAGTGGCGGAAATATTGCGCCTTATCCTCCGCTGCCAGTACATCGTAGGCCGCTTGGTACACCTCTTTGCAGGGCACGCCGGCGTGCAGCGCCTGAATACCTGCCAGCTGCGCGCGGAGCACCAGGTCATAAGCCGCCTGCATTTCTGCTGTGGCGCTGCCCACGGCCACTGTGCGGGTCATATCCGAATGGTAGCCCCGGTAAGTGGCGCCAAAGTCAAACAGTACAAAGTCGCCCTTTTGCACTTCCCGATTCTCCGGCACACCGTGCGGCATGGAGGTATGGGCGCCGGTCAGGAGAATGGTGTCAAAGCTGACGCCGTCCGAGCCACCCAGCGCCATTAGATAGTCAAACCGGGCGGCCAGTTCCTTTTCCGTTTTGCCGGGCTTTACATCGTTGAGCAGCTCTAAAAACGCCATTTCCGCAATGCGGTTGGCGGATTTCATTAGATCGATCTCCCACGGCTCTTTTACATTGCGCAGATCCATCACACCGTTGCCGACAGGGCGCAATTCGCCGCTGAAAATGCCTTGCAGCTGCGTGTACTGCCGGTAGGCAATGGTACGGTCCTCAAACAGCAAAATCTTGCAGTCGATTTTTGCCAGCAGGGCGTCCAGTTCGTCCCAAAAGCCGGTGGTAATCTCCGTCACCTGCACGCCGGTGTCCGCCGCGTGGAGCCGGGCGGTCTCCGTATAGCGAGAGTCCACCAGCTGGTACACCGCCGTCGGCGTCACCAAGATCATGCCCTCGCTTGGGGAAAAGCCGCACACATAGTGCATATCGGCTTCATCCAGCAGCAGCAACGCATCTGCACCGGCCGTTTTTACATAATTCATCATTTTTTCCGTATGCATAATATCACCTACACAATAGGATAGCACAGATTTTTTACTTGTCAATTCCAAATTTCTGTCTTATTTGTTTCTTTAGTATTGACAAGGCGGGCGGGGGTGTGCTATCGTTCCTTTGTAACAAAATCTTATCACTTCCGGGGGTAATTATGGAAAAGTATTTGATCAATCCCAACCAGCGGATTGCCACCATCAGCAAGGACATTTACGGCCATTTCAGCGAGCATCTGGGTCGCTGCATTTATGACGGCATTTTTGTAGGCAAAGACTCTAAAATTCCCAATGTGAACGGTATGCGCACCGATGTGGTCACGGCGCTGAAAGACATGGGCATTCCTGTGCTGCGGTGGCCCGGCGGCTGCTTTGCCGACGAGTACCACTGGACGGACGGTATCGGCGAGCAGAAGGATCGTAAAAAGATGATCAACACCCACTGGGGCGGTGTGGTGGAGGACAACTCCTTTGGCACCCACGAGTATTTTGAGCTCATTCGCCAGCTGGGGTGTGACGCTTATGTAAACGGCAATGTAGGCTCCGGTTCCGTGCGGGAGATGAACGAGTGGGTCGAATATATGACCTTTGACGGCGTATCACCTATGGCGGACCTGCGGAAGAAGAATGGTGCCGATAAGCCCTGGAAGCTGCGCTACTTCGGCGTTGGCAACGAGAGCTGGGGCTGCGGCGGCCACATGAACGGCGATTACTATGCGGACGAGTTCCGCCGCTACAACACTTATGTGCGGGATTACACTGCCGGGGAGCATATTTACCGTGTGGCCTGCGGTCCCAATGCTTTTGACTTCAAATGGACGGAACAGGTAATGCGCAAGGTGCCCGGCCAAGCAGACGGTCTGTCGCTCCACTACTACACCGTACCTTATAACTGGGATCACAAAGGCTCTGCCACAGAGTTTAATATGAAAGATTATAACCGTACGGTGGCCAAGGCCTACCGTATGGAGGAGCTGGTTCGTCGCCATACAGAGATTATGAATGCCCTGGACCCCCAAAAGCGGGTGGATCTGATTGTAGACGAGTGGGGTACCTGGTTTGATGTGGAACCGGGCACCAATCCGGGCTTTCTGTACCAGCTAAACACCATGCGGGACGCTATGGTGGCTGCGCTGACTTTGAATATTTTCAACAAGCACGCCGACCGGGTACAGATGGCGAATATTGCGCAGACGGTGAATGTACTGCAAGCAGTGATCCTAACCGAAGGGGACAAGATGGTGTTGACCCCCACATACCATGTGTTTAAGATGTATAAGGACCACCAACAAAACACGCTGATTGGCTCCTACCTTACCAACAGCAATACCGTAGAGTGCGAGGAGTGCAGTGCACCCCAGATGATCGAGTCCGCCTCTGTGGACGAGAACGGCACCATTTACGCCACGGTCACCAACATCAGCGCCACCAAAAAGGCCAAGATCAAGTGTCAGATCGCCGATACCAAGGTTTCAACCTTACGTGCCGAAATTCTTACCGGAGATATGCACGACAAAAATGACTTTTCCAATCCGGACGCAGTTCAGGTGCGCTCCTTTGACGGTGTACGCAAGCTGTCCGATGGTTTTGTAGCTGAACTGCCCCCTTGCAGTGTAGTAAAGTTCGTTATAAACGAAAAATAATGGAGGAGCTTTGCAAACGTTGTCTGCTGTATGAGGCAGGGGAACGAGCCGCCTATGCACAGGTGCAAGCATATTTGGAAACAGTGCCACCGGAAGAACTGGCAAGTCCGTCTGTGCGGAACAGTCGCCTAGACCAATGCCGTCATTGCGACCAGCTGATCGCCGGTATGTGTCGCAAATGCGGCTGCTATGTGGAGGTTCGTGCAGCACTGAAAGACAGTATTTGCCCCCATACAGAGGGCAGAATGTGGTGATGAACGCCGACTTGAACGAATTCAGGTCGGCGTTTTCTATGGGCTGATTGTATGAAACGCCTTTTCCTTGACTATACTGTGGGTATGAGATTTTATGAAAAGAGCGGACGCTGGCTGCAAGCTCTATGGGGCGCGTTCTGCATTGTGGCTGTCCTATTGGCTCTTTGCCAGTTGCTGCAGATCAGCGAGGATTTATGGAATCATCCATGGAGCAGCATAGCTGCAACCTTTGCCAGACAGGCGGAAAAAATGGCGCCTTATTTAATTGCCTTTGCTTTGCCGTATCATCTGTTACCAGGGAGTCGCACCAAGTTCGGGGTGTGGAGCGCCCTGAGTTACGGCCTGTTTACTGCTTTGTTTACCGCTGTTACGAACAGCGATCCGGGATTGCTGTGGCCGATCCTGTTGGGGCTGGGAGCCGTGCTGTGCAAAGACAGAGTAGGGGAGAAGCAAGGGATGTTGCTGCTGCCGGTGCTCGCACTGTCACTTGCTGGTCTCTTGGGTGCACCGCACGGTTATTACGAAAGCGCACTGCTGTGGCTGCTGCGTAAGCTGGGCAACAATAACGCCGTTGCCGGCACGATGTTTGGCGTGCTGAATACACTTTTGCGTCCGCTGTCCGCTGCGTTTGAACAGCCGGTGTATCTGCACAGCGCCGGTGGTGCCGTGTGGTTGGACGGGCAGATTTTAACCGGCGCCAAGACCATTTTTGCCGCCAAGTCGGATCGTTTGGCAACCGCGCTTTTTTTGTCCGGCAAAGGGCTGCAACTGTTTTTGTTGCCCGGGTTTGCTTGCACGCTGGCAGACTGTGGTAAGGCACGGAGCAAAGCCGCTCTGGCGCTGATCACCGCCGGGTGTGTACTCAGCGGCCATACGGAACTTTTTACCTTATTTTTGGCGCTGGAAAGTCCGTTTTTGCTGCTGGCCTTTGCCGGACTCACCGGCGGATGCTATTTGGTGTCTGCGCTGCTGAATCTCCATTGGGGATTTTTGCAGAATGGGGGAATCGTGGAGTTTCTCCTGCACAACAGCAGCGGCGCTCTGCCGTATCTTGTAGGCGTGACATTTTGCGTGCTGGCATATTTTGTCAGCCGGTACACCGTGGTACGCTACGGCATTGCAGAACACAGCTGCATTTGGCTGCCGGAAGATCTGCGCCCACTGGTACAGGAACTGGGCGGTCTACAAAACATTCTTGCCATTGAAAATGACGGTGTGCAGGTGCGCAATAGCAAGCGAGTAAACACTTTGCTCCTTGAGGGAGAACTGAAGGAAGACCGCTTTATAACCGATGATCCGCAGATACAGACACTAAAAGAATATCTGCCGTAAAGAATTCGTTCTAAACAGAAAACAGCATATAAACGCCTTACGCACAGGAACAAGTGCTTTTCATTTGAAAGGTCAGTCGGTGGCAGAAGATTCATACTCAAAAAAGATAATCGCAAAAGGCACCGATGTGGTACCTTTTGCGATTTTTATATTGTTCAGAACAGGGGCTTGCATTTTGCTTTTGAATTTGCTATAATTATACAAAATTATTATTCTGCCCTCATAAAATGCACAAAAGGGGAGAGCCTTTCGGCTCTGCCCCTCGTGTGTCAGTTGGTCGTTATCGGAATAGGATTTCAAACTTCCAGCTGATCTTTTTAATTGCCCTGCCTGCCAGCAGGGCTTTTATTATTGCCCGGAACACTCTTTTCACCTCCTTGCAGTCCCAGGTAGCAAACTATTGAAATTGGCAAGCGTGCGTGCGCTGTCGCTCGTCGCTTGCATAGTCCGTTGGAAGTAGGCCGGGTGCGGCAAGTCAAGGGAGAAAAGCAAAAAGTCTGCAACAAGGCTTAATAAAGAGTTTTTGCGTACCCTTTACTTGTCGTGCCAGGTCTGCTATATAACACAAAAGCACCCCCTCCTGGGGGTGCTTTTTATCTCGTTGGGTATTCTAAGTCGTTCGGTAAACCGAGTATATAATCAGCACTTACTCCGTAGTAAGTACATAAAGTCTTTAATATGTCGATTGGTAACGCTCTGTAGCCTCTTTCGTAGTTACTATATTGTTGCTGCTTCATATTTAGTATATTGGCAATGTCTTGCTGCTTTAGGTCTCTATCTTCTCTTAGCGCTCTAATTCTATCGTAATATTGCACAAAACAACTTCCTTTCGTTTGGTAGATATTAACAAATATATCATACAAACGATTGTTTGTGTTGACTTTACAATCATCAGGTTGTATTATTTAAGCGTACAAACAATTGGTTGTACGGCTTTACAGCTGTTCTCATACAATCATGTGCTTGTACATGACCGCCCCTGGGGAAGCCCCTATCTTCCCCGGGTGTGTGGCTTAGGAGGTGGTTTTATCCTTAGTCAGTACGATATAGAAACTGTAAAGGCGTTGCGTGATAGGGAGTGTTACCGTCTTGCACTTGATATGTGCATTGACTTGTATAGTGACCTTTCGGTTACGCATGAAGTGGCTTTTAAGTTTCTGAGTGATAACGGCTTGCTTACTCATTGTTATAGGGACTTTGAGTTAGTACAGTTACAAGATAATGCCGAAAAGTGGCAATCAATTCTTAATTCTTTCGATTTTGGAGGTTGTAAAAATGGTAGCAACGATTAAAGGTCAGTTCCTTGAGCAGGGTACATTTAACCGAAAGACCGGCGAAACGGTCGCGTATAGTGAGGTTCTGTGTGAGGATAATACGGTGGTGCAAATCAACGATTATATCCCGCCTGCCGGTACAAAGAAGTTTGATCCGGTTAATATCCGGGTAAAAATTCATTCAACAAAATTCGGCTTGCTGATCCGTAACGCGGATAAGTAATATACCACCATAGTAAAGGAAGTGTCAGCAGTGAAACAGAAAGTAACCCCTTTCCTCTCCGTCCTGCTGGCACTTTCTTTTCTTATGCCTGGCGCTCTGTTTGCTAAGCCGATAGAAGCCCAGGCGGCACAATTTACTGTTAGTCCTACTTATGTCCGTGTGAGTGATGATAACTCATATAATAGTAAAACTTCGACTTGGGCTTTTGGTGGGGACGGTAATAATAATAATCCTATTCCTGTTACGGATATAACATGGGGACGGCAACAAAACTGCGCTATGGTATCTACGATTGCGTTTTGTGGCACGACTTCTAAAAAGGTAGATGCGGGTGATACTATTAATGTTAAAGCCCAAATTTCCCTTTATGATTATGATGATGCTGGGTACAATATGTACTTCTGTATTTTCAATTCTGCGGGAAAGCAGTTGATTACTCCGCGGCTGATGGATAAGTCCGGGTCTCGTAACTTTAAGCTATCTGTGAAGTTTTCCAATGATGTTGAAGGGTATTTTGGTTTTATATCTGGTAAACTGACTTATGACTCATCAAGTGGGAGTTCTCATGTATTTACTGCTCGTATTATTAATTGGAATGTTGAATGTGAGCCTGGTGAAGTAGGCTTTTGGAACGCAGTAAAAGAAGCCCTTACCAATGTGCTTACTTGGCTTAAAGAAATTCGTGATAAGATTGTAAATGGCTTTAATGATCTTGGTAAAACGATTTCTAATCAGTTTTCCAATCTTGTTAAAAATGTACAGTCTATGATCGATAGTGTTAATAAGTGGCTGTCTGATACCTTGGATAATATCAAGCAGTTTATGTCCAATGTAGGCAAGTGGTTTACAAACCTTGGTAATTCTATATCCGGTTTCTTTGAAAAGCTGTGGAATAGGATATGGTGGGGCAATGAGAACGGCGAAAGTGAGTATGTAAAGCCGACGATCAGTAATAAGTTGCTTGATATTCTTGCCACTCTTCAGGACTACCAAGAGAAGCTTAAAGCTACTATTGATACTATTGGGTCTGCTGCCACTGATGTCGCTAATTATATCTCTGCCGGTACTTCCTTTGTCAACGGTGTTGTGGGTGTAGCCGGTGCCGGATTTACTGCACTCATTGTCTTTGGTATCGTCTTTGTGCTGGTGCGAAAGGTGGTGGGTCGGTGAAGTACATTATTGATTATATTATCGTCTTTACGGACTGGCTTATTACCGCCATTAAAGATATTCTTCTGCTCCTGTGGAATGTAATATTGATCGTGGTGGAAGCAGGGAAGTTTTTAATCTCCGTAGTTACTTCACTTCCCGCTTTGGTTACTGTGCCTGCTGTGGCTTTGGTCGTTGCTTGTGTTCTGTATAAAGTCCTCGGTCGAGAGGGGGGAGAAGCAAGCTAATGGAAGATCTCGCAAGCCTGTTTGGTCAAGGTTTTTCGATACTGTGGAATGCAAAACTTCTTGGTATGCCTATTATGTTTTGGTTTGTTCTCGTAGCCATATTTGGTATTATCGGTAGTTTTCTGAAAGGTAAGAAAGAATGAAAAAGAAGATAATTTTTATCGTATCTTTACTGCTTGCACTGTCTATACCGTCAGTAGCTTACGCAGAGGAATACGGAAATACATATCCGGCTTATGTGCCGGTGTCAGGAGGTGCGTATATTGAGGTTCAGTGTGCCCTTGGGCGTGGGACGCTTGTCTTTGCGCGTGAGTACAAAGACGGTTATTTTGGCTTTTTTGGCAGTGGGTATAGTCCTGCTAATATATCGCGTAGTACCATCAGTGGCACCTACTATACGGCAGCTGGTGCAAAATATAATGCAAGGGTAAATGCAATGGGTGAAGCCCAATATTATCGTGAGACAAGTACACGGTATGAATGGACAGACCTTAATGTCACTAAAATCTATAATACTAATGTGAAGTTTGAGGACTTTAAAGATGATCGTGCTAATATCATTGATTTGTTTTCTTATGATCCTGTTACTTATCTCTGGCTGGCTTGTACTGTCGTTATAATCCTGCTGCTGATGTATATTGCTTGGAGGAGTTCTTGTGATTGAGTATTTTACTAAATTGATAGGGGAGTGTCCCAGCTATCTTTATGGCGTGGTGTATGTACTCTCTTTCTTCCTGGTCGTTTTTGGCCTGTATGTCATATTGACATTGATAAAAGTATTTTTCAGTCCGTTTTTTAAGGGTTAGTGAGGTGATGATATATGCCCTTGTCTGTGATTGCTATGGAAGTGACTTCCGCAGCTGACGCCATTACGGAATTTACTTCTGTTTTTACCAAAGCCTGGGCTTTTTTGACTGGGAATTGGTACTTTCTCGCTTTGATTTGCGTGCCCTTGGGTGCTCTGCTTCTTTCTACTATTTTGGGCTTTATTCGGAGTAGGACCTAATGGTTGCCGAATGCTTTAAACTTGTCATTGAATATATAACAATGACGGCTGAAGCTTGGTTTTCTTTAGTTGTTGGTGAATGGCGGTTGTTCCCTTGGTTCCTGCTTGGTTTTGCTGGTTTCCTGCTTTTGGTGGTACTCCGTTTCGTCCTCCGAAAGGTGTATAGGTAATGCTATATAACATATCTGAAGATACTATCATGGAGCCTATCGGTTGGCTGTTTGAAGTGCTTAGTGGAGTGCTATATTGGCCGTTTCAAGTCAATGAAGACACGGTAATAGTCGGACTGATAGTTATTACTCCGATTGCAGCCGGTGCCTTGTGTTTGATTATTGATTGGGTCTTTGATGTCCGGGATGAGTTCAGTAACTTCCACCGGCTGGAAGATTATACTTCTTCATTTCGGCAGCACTTCCAGCGCTACGGCCGACCCCGGCAGAGTAGGGTAGACCTAAAAGCCTTAAAGGAATACCAAGACTATAAGCATAAACAAGCTATGGAGTTGCAAGAAAAGAAGCACGCTTATACTCATGACTATTTGCAGCAGCAAATGGCACATACAAAAATCAAAAACGCTATGCAAACGGAGCAGTCTACGCGCTTCTCCCAAAACATAGATAAATTGAAAAACTATCAAGAGTATAAGGCAGGCCGTCAAGGCGGTTCTGTTCCGCCTGCTGTTCCTGCTTCGTACAAACCGAAAAGGGTCAATGGCGCTCCTGTTCCTCCCGGTAACCACCCTGAGTTGGATATTGAGGTGGATTGAGCACATGACATACAGAGACTATATAGAAAGGAGAAAATGCAATGCCTGTTTATCTTGCTGAAGCTGGTGCTCCTGGTGGCGTGAGTCTTGCTACTCTCGATACGCTGATCACTGGCATTAAATCGGCTATTGCCTGGATCTTTAGCTTGTTTGCTCGGATCGTTAGCACGATCTCTACAAACGATTTGCTGCTGTATCCTGTGCTGCTGTGTATGGTGATCGCAGCTGTCACTCTTGCCATTCGCATTGTTCGTAAGTTCGGTATGAAGTCCCGCCGGTCTTAACCCGTGAGGGCGGCTTGTCCGCCTCCGGGTTAGACCGTATCAGTATTTAGAAAGGAGTTAATATAATGCCTGTTTCTGCTGCATTGACCGCAGCGATTACTACAAGTGACATTTTCAGCAGTATGACTACTGTCTTTGAGCTGCTGATGGATCAGTTTACCACGACTGTGTCCACGATCACCAGTAATCCTTTGCTGTTCGTGCCTGTCCTCTGCGGATTTGGCGGCGGCCTAATTATGGCCGGCGTTAAAGTCGTTCGTAAGCTGGGCGTGCGCGGTATGGGCGGTCGGCGCCGCCGCCGCGGTTAAATCTTAAATATAGGCGTGGTAGGGGCACGCCTTATTTTTTTTGGAGTGATTAACTTATGGAATTTATTAAAACATTGTTTCAGCTTTTCAATTACCTTTTTCAATCCGCTTTTGTATTCTCCCCTTTTATACTTCTTTTTACTTCCTTGGGTGTGCTTCTCGTCCTTTCTGCGGCTCTACAATCATTTTTTAGGGGGTACTATAAGAAGTGAATTTGTTTAATAAGAAAATCGCCAAACATAGCTTAGAGCCTTATTGTGTGATCGTTACAGGCGATAGGGGAGTAGGTAAGTCTACTTTGTTTGCCCTTATTGTAGAAGCAGCTAAGAAAGAGGGCTTGGATGTATTCTGTCAATTCCCTTATAAAGATTGTTACCAAATCCCACTTACATATATTACTAAGAAAGGCTATACCTACTTAGATATTGATAAACAGTGGCTATACTCTCACGACTTTAACCATTGTGTACTCTTAATTGATGAAGCTAAAACAGTTTGGCCTGCTCGTGGCTATGCTGATTGGACTATGCAAGATGAACAGTTCTTTAACTTCCTCCGTAAAAATGATATACACCTATTTGCTGCTACTCAAGCCTATGATGGTCTTGATCTAAATGTGAAGCGTGCTGCTGATGAAGTGTGGTATCTCACCCAGTTCTTTTGGCATTTTACACATATCGAATCAAGCCATACAACACTCTGTAAGGTCGCAGATAAACAAACAGAGGTGCAAGGCCGTATGTTTAAAAAAGGTATGAGAAAAGTAGCCTGGGATGTCTGTGAAGTGCCTTTGAAAAATTTCTTGTTTTGGCGTAAATCATATTATGGAAGCTTCATTTCTAACTTCGTGTTTGGAGAAAAGCCAAAGCCGCAGCTGGAAAGCTGGAACGATACGCCAGTGTTCAAATCTCTTTAAGTCTTATAATATAGTAAGATTATACTAGATTATAAGATGTCTATTTTATTTCTCTTGTCTATTGCTCAAATAAGAACCAAATAGGGGGTGTTTTTTATGGAGCGGAAGGTACCTAAACGCAGGATAGAAAAGATAGTTATAAGCGGTAATGTGATTGAATATTACAGGTATCAGAAGCCCCTAAATGTAGAACCGCGTGAGCATGATATAGAAAAGAATAAAGAGACTTCTGAGGGTAAAAGAGATCGTAACCTATATAGAGCGCGTGCTGACTTGCGCCGGGCGATATGGTGTAATACAACTGCATATACTAAGTTTGTGACACTTACATATAAAGATACAGTTTTAGATCAAGATCAAGTTTTATATGATTGGAAGCAATTTATTAAAAATTTAAGACGAAAAGGATATAAAGTCCCTTACATATATATTACGGAGCACCAAAAGAAAAGGGGACTAAAAGAAGGCAATGAGGGGTGTTTACATATCCATGCAGTGCTTTTTACCGATGACTTTATTAGCGCTGATGTGATTAACGCCTGCTGGGGTAAAGGTCGTACAGAAATTAAAGCGCTTCGGTCAATCAAAAACCTTGGCGCTTATGTCTGCAAATATCTTACTAAAGAGGAATTCGACTTATACCATAAACATAGTTATCATTTGTCCCGCGGGCTGAAAAAGCCGGAGGTACTGACTACTGATGGATATATAGGCCAGTGGCGGGATATGTATTCGAATATTCACGAAAATACAAAAGTCATTTATAGCAACGCAACGGAATTTGTTTACGCCGGAGCAGATGGCAGTATTCAATCAAATACCATTCTTTATGAGCAGGGTATATTTAAGTAGGGTTGACTATTGGTGAAAATAATGCTATAATTATACAAAATTATTATTTTGTATAATTCAGGGGAGTTGAAACAGTGAAAAAAGCGGAATTTGGGCAATTACCCATGCCCGTACAGGACTATCTGTTGTATTTGGAGGCCATCAAAGGTCATAGCGAATTATCGGTGATCGAATATGCGTCGGATTTGCGCACCTTCTTTCGCTACCTTGCCAAGGAAAAAAATCTGTATCCGCCTGACACGCCGGACGATCAAATGGATCTACGGCAAATCAATATGGAATTCATTAAGACCATTACACTGAGCGATGCCTACCAGTTCTTAATCTACTGCAAGAACCAACGCGGCAACGCGGAAGCCACCCGTGCGCGGCGTGTGATCGCCATACGGCGCTTTTTTATCTATTTAACGGACAACCGACACTTGCTGGAGGAAAATCCAATGAAAGTGCTGGACGCGCCGAAAACAAAAAAAGCCCTTCCAAAGTACATGACCTTGGAAGAAGCACGCCACTTATTATCCGTTGTAGACGGCAAATACAAAGAGCGGGATTACGCCATTTTGACCTTACTTCTGAACTGCGGTATGCGACTGAGCGAGTTGGTATCCATTGATTATAATGATATAAAATCAAACGATACATTGGTGATCACCGGTAAAGGCAACAAGGAGCGCACCGTATACTTAAACGATGCTTGCAAATCCGCCGTTTCCGCCTATATGCGTGTGCGGCCGCACGACGGTGTAAAGGACAAAGCCTTATTTTTAAGCAGTCGCAACCAGCGCATCAGCCCCAAGACGGTACAACACATGGTGTACGCTTATTTGGACAAGGCCGGGCTGGGCGATCGAGGCCTGTCCGTGCATAAGCTGCGCCATACGGCGGCCACACTGATGTATCAAAATGGCCATGTGGATCTGCTGCTACTTAAAGAGATCCTGGGCCATGAAAACCTGGGTACTACGGAAATCTATACCCACATCAGCGACGACGCAGCCAAGGCCGCCATTGAGGCCAATCCCCTTGCCGATTTTGATGATCCTAAATCGAGATCACAGAACTGAATAAACTGGTCAACCCGGCATTACATAAGGCGGCCAACGCCACGAAAGCGGCGGAAATCAGATATTTTTTTAAATAATCCCGCACCTGAATTTCAGCGGGGGACTCCCCTGTTGCACCGTCTCGCTTGACGGACAGGTGAAAGATGGACTTGGACATATCGGTGCTGATTTTAATGGTGAGCATGACCACTGTCAGCAAAATAGAGGCCGCCGGAATCACCATCAGCACGCAAAACAGCACGCCCTTCAGCCGAAAAGTCATATAATAGTAGCACACCTGCATACCATAAGCAAAGCCGCAAGTCATGGGCACAAAATGAATCAACGGAAAGCCGATCATACAAAAGCCCAAAAAGACCGTTACCAAAAATATACTGAAATACAAGCAAAAATCGTTGAGAAACAGCTGCAAAAAGCGGTTCTCCCCTACTCTGAGCAGCGCATTGACTGTGTCGGAGCGAATTTGACGGTACAGTACGCTGCCCAACGCTAACCCGCAGGTGTAAAATACCAGGGAATAGATGTAAGTTCTATGGGTCTCCCAGCGAAAAGCGCGCAGCTCATCCGAAAACGCCGCCGCCAGATCCCGCTTCTCCCGAGGCTCGCTCATAAGTGCACCCGCTTATTGCAGACGGCTGCCAGCGCAGCGCACACCGGCATACCCAGCAGGCGCAGTACCAATAAACCGGCGCCGGAAGGGGCCATACAGTAGTGTGCAACCGTTAGGACCATTGCAGGCACAATGGCAGCCAATGCCAGCGGCAAGCGGCTGTTTTTCACCCCGCGAAGCGCCCATTTTGCAATGAGAAAGGCACAGAGAAAGTCGATCGCCGCACAGATATACGCGATCAGCTTAAAGTCCAGATCCAGTTTATACACCACCAGTGCCCCTACGGCGCAGCAAGCACCAAAGCAGCACACGGTGGCCGCCGTGACACGAAGCAGATAAAGCAGCAATACGGTTTTTGTTTTGCCTACCTGAATTTTTGGCATACCATCACCCTCGCTATACCGTATGCGCCGCAAGTAAAAAATAGAACGAAAAAAGGACTGCTCATAGAGCAGTCCTTTTTTTAAGTGTGCTTATTTCTCGATTTTTTCCTCTGCCTCTTTGGCGGTGTCGGATTTCTCAGTCAAAGCGTCGTCCTTATTCTTTTTGTTCTTCTTATTCTTGGCAGCTTCTCTGGCAGCTTCCACTTCCTTCTGGTGCTGCTCGGCTTTGGTCTTGTTGGTATTCACAGCCCAGCGCTGGATCCGCATTTTGTTGCGATCGGCACCGGTCTCAATGATCAGGTCCTCCTCGCGAATGGTGACCACTTTACCCACAATACCGCCGATGGTGATGATCTCATCGCCAATCTCCAAAGAAGAACGCATCTCCTGCTCTTCCTTCTGGCGCTTTTTCTGGGGACGGATCATGGTAAAGTACATCAGTACCACCATCACCAGCATCAAGATGATAAAGCTGTACTGGCTGGCGCCGCCCTTACCGGAAGCGCTGGCGCCGGCTGCGGCCTGTAACAAAATAAAGTTCATTTTAATTCCTCCTGAACATAGTACGACTATTATATTAAAATTTTAACCGGATTGCAAGTCCTTTTCTATATTCTGGTATCCAATTTCACACAATATTCAGATTTGTACTGTGCAAAGCTGCCGTTATCCAACGCTTGTCTGATTTCTACCATTAAATTGTTGTAGAAATACAAATTGTGCATCACTGCCAGGCGCATACCAAGCATCTCCCCTGCCTTGAGCAGATGACGAATGTAACCCCGACTGTACCGGCGGCACACCGGGCAATCGCACTTGGGATCAATCGGCTTGTCGTCCCGGGCATACTTGGCATTGTTCAGATTGATAATGCCGTCCTTGGTAAACAGATGACCGTGGCGGGCATTGCGGGAGGGCATAACGCAGTCAAACAGGTCTACTCCGCGGCTGACTCCCTCTAAAATATTACCGGGCGTGCCGACGCCCATTAAATACCGGGGTTTGTCCGCCGGCATATACGGCTCCACGGCGCTGATAATGCGGTACATATCCTCGGCCGGCTCCCCTACTGCCAGGCCGCCGATGGCGTAGCCGTCGCAGTCCAGTTTAGCGATCTCCTGCATGTGCCATACCCGCAGATCGTCGTAAGTGCAGCCTTGGTTGATCCCAAACAGCAGCTGGTCTTTATTAATGGTGTCCGGCAAGGCGTTCAATCGCTCCATCTCTGCCTTGCAGCGCTCCAGCCAGCGCAACGTGCGCGCGCAGGACTGCTTTGCGTAGTTGTAAGTGGCCGGGTTTTCCACGCACTCGTCAAAAGCCATGGCGATCGTAGATGCCAGATGGGACTGGATCTGCATGCTCTCCTCCGGACCCATAAAAATCTTCTTGCCGTTTACATGGGAATGGAAGGTGACGCCCTCTTCTTTGATCTGGTTCAACTTAGCCAGACTGAATACTTGGAACCCGCCGCTGTCTGTTAAAATCGGCCGCTTCCAGTCTGTAAAGCGGTGCAGACCGCCCATGTCCGCCACCAGATCGTCCCCGGGGCGCACATGCAGATGATAGGTGTTGCACAGCATGACCTGACAACCGATATGCTCCAGATCCTCGGTAGACAGACCGCCTTTAATGGCCGCAGCAGTAGCTACATTCATAAACGCCGGCGTTTGTACCGTGCCGTGCACCGTTTCAAAGGTGCCGCGGCGAGCGTTGCCTTCTTTTTTTAACAAGGTATATTTTGCCATACTTTCTCTCCGTCAGCAGATAAACATTGCGTCGCCAAAGGAGAAGAAGCGGTACTTCTCCGCCACGGCGGTATTGTAAGCGTGCATAATGTGGTCAAATCCGGCAAAAGCACTAACCAGCATGATCAGCGTGCTCTCCGGCAGGTGGAAGTTGGTGATCAGTGCATCCATACACTTGAATTCATACCCGGGATAAATAAAAATGCTGGTGTTATCGTCATCCTCGCAAATACAGCCGTTCTTGGTTGCCACAGACTCAATGGTGCGGCAGGAGGTGGTACCCACAGCAATCACCCGACCGCCGTTTGCCTTGGTACGGTTGATCAGTTCCGCCGTCTCTGCCGGCATGTGGTAGTGCTCCGTGTGCATTTTGTGCTTGGTTACATCTTCCACCTTAACCGGACGGAAGGTGCCCAGCCCAACATGCAATGTCACATAGCCGATATTGACGCCCATCGCCTGAATATCCTTTAGCATCTGTGGGGTAAAGTGCAGTCCGGCGGTAGGCGCCGCAGCGGAACCTAACTCCCGGCTATACACCGTTTGATAACGCTCCTTATCTTGGAGTTTTTCCTTAATATACGGCGGCAGAGGCATTTGACCAATCTGGTCCAGCACCGCATAAATATTCCCCTGGCAATCGAATTGCACTAACCGGTTGCCGTCCTCTTGTATCTCAATGACCGTGCCGTAGAGTTTGCCCTCGCCGAAGTTAAAGCGGGTGCCCACCTTGGCGCGCTTGCCCGGCTTGCACAGACACTCCCATACATTATTTTCCTTTTGAGTCAGCAGCAGAAATTCCACCACCGCCCCGGTCTCTTCCTTAACGCCGTAGATACGGGCGGGAATGACCCGGGTATCGTTGAGAATCAGGCAGTCACCGGGGCGCAGATATTCCGGCAGATCCTTAAAGATCCGATGCTCTAGTTCGCCGCTGTCCTTGTGCAAGATCATCAGGCGCGAGCTGTTTCGTGGCTCCACCGGGGTCTGCGCGATCAATTCCTGGGGCAAATCGTAATAAAAATCAGAAGTTTTCATAATTATCTCCGCAAAAGTATTTGACATATATATATAGTAAGTGATATTATATCTAAAAGCAAGCGGTATTTACCCACCGCAGACGCTGTAGAATATTATATTGCAAAATGCTGCGTTTTACAAGGCATTTTTTTAAGGAGAGTCACAATGAACAAAAAGTACAAAGTCGGTATCGTCGGCGCAACCGGTATGGTCGGTCAGCGCTTCGCCCTGCTGCTGGAGAATCACCCCTGGTTTGAGGTGGTGTGCCTGGCAGCCTCTGCACGCTCTGCTGGTAAGCCTTACAAAGAGGCACTGGGCAGCAGATGGTGCATGGATAAACCCATTCCCGCCAACATGGCAGACCTGCCGGTGTATGACGCCCAGGCAGATATAGAAAAGATCACCTCTATGGTAGACTTTGTGTTCTGCGCCGTGGATATGAAAAAGGATGAGATCCGCGCGCTGGAGGAGCAGTATGCCAAGCACGAGTGCCCGGTGGTATCTAACAACTCTGCCAACCGGTTCACTCCGGATGTGCCCATGGTGGTACCGGAGCTGAATCCCCAGCATATTGACATTATTCCCGCCCAGCGTAAACGCCTGGGCACCAAGCGCGGCTTTATCGCTGTAAAGTCCAACTGTTCTTTGCAGAGCTATGTACCTGCCATCTTCCCCCTGAACCAGAAGTACGGCATTAAACGGGTGCTGGTGTGCACCTACCAGGCCATCAGCGGTGCAGGCAAGACCTTTGAGCGCTGGCCGGAGATGATCGACAATGTGATTCCTTACATCGGCGGTGAGGAAGAAAAGAGCGAAAAAGAGCCGCTGAAGCTGATGGGCCACATTGAGGGCGACCAGATCGTGTCTGCCGATGCACCGGCCTTTACTGCGCAGTGCATTCGCGTGCCGGTGACCAACGGTCACCTGGGCGCCGTATTTATGGACTTTGAGGGTGAAAAGCCCTCTGAGGAAGAGATTATTGAGGTGTGGAAGAACTACGCCGGTCGTGCCCAGGAGCTGGAGTTGCCCAGCGCGCCCAAACAGTTCCTGCACTACTTTACCGAGCCGGACCGCCCGCAGATTCACAGCGAGCGTGAGCTGGAGCACGGTATGGCCGTGTCCATCGGCCGTCTGCGCCCGGATACACAGTATGATTACAAGTTTGTATGTCTGTCCCACAACACCTTGCGCGGCGCTGCCGGCGGCGCGGTGCTGCTGGCCGAATTGCTGGCAGCCGAGGGTTATATGGACTGATAACACAGCGAAAAGGAGATTTTTGATATGAAGAAGGATCCTATCTTTACAGGCGCAGCCGTTGCCATTATTACCCCTATGCATGAGGACGGCAGCGTAAATTATGACGAGTTTGCCCGGTTTGTGGACTGGCAGATTGACAACGGTACAGACGCCATCGTAATCTGCGGAACCACCGGCGAAAGCTCTACCCTGGATGTTGACGAGCACCTGGAGTGCATTAAGTGGTGCATCGAGTATGTGAACGGTCGTGTGCCGGTGATCGCTGGTACAGGGTCCAACTCCACCGCCAGCGCCATTGAAATGAGCAAGGAAGCCTGCGAATACGGCGCAGACGCTCTGCTTCTGGTGACCCCCTACTACAACAAGACCAGCCAGGCCGGTCTGATCGCCCACTATACTGCGATTCACGATGCAACGGATAAGCCCATTGTTCTTTATAATGTGCCGTCCCGCACCGGGCTGAACCTGCTGCCGGAGACGGCGCTGGAGCTGTCCAAGCTGCCCCGCATCAACGGCATTAAAGAGGCATCCGGCAACCTGGATCAGGTGGCTAAGGTGCACGAGCTGTGCGGCGACGCGCTGAACATTTGGAGCGGCAACGATGACCAGATTGTGGACATTCTGGAGCGCGGCGGTAAAGGTGTAATCAGCGTACTGTCTAATGTATGCCCCCAGGAAACCCACGACATTGTGGCTAAGTACCTGGACGGCGATGTGGACGGCTCCAAGGCACTGATGGATCACTATTTTGAGCTGGCAAAGACCCTGTTCTGCGATGTGAATCCCATTCCGGTTAAGGACGCTGTGAACCGCATCGGTTACGCAGCCGGTCCCTGCCGTATGCCGCTGGTGCCCTTGAGCGAGGCCAATCAGCAGAAGATGCAGGCAACGCTGGAAAAGTACGGCCTGATCAAATAAAAAGCACAGGAAGTTCAAAGCTATGACGAGAATAATTATTACCGGCGCCAACGGCAAAATGGGTCATGTGATCCGCAGCGTTGTAGCCGGTCGGGAGGATTGCACGGTAGTAGCCGGTGTGGATTTTAACACCCAGGCGGCCGACTTCCCTATCTATAAAACGATTGCAGAGGTGCAGGAAGAAGCGGATGTGATTATCGACTTCTCCAACCCTGCCCTCTTAGACGATCTGCTGACCTATTCCGCCGCCAAGTCTATGCCCTTGGTCATCGCCACCACCGGCTACACGGCGGAGCAAAAGGCCAAGATTGAAGCCGCAGCTGAAAAATGCCCCATCTTTTTCACTTATAATATGAGTATGGGTATCAACCTGCTGGCGACCTTAGCACAAAAAGCGGTCAATGTACTGGGACCGGACTTTGACATTGAGATTGTGGAGAAGCACCATAATCAGAAGATCGACGCGCCCAGCGGCACAGCATTGATGCTGGCAGATGCCATGTGCAAGGAGATCGATCACCCTATGAAGTACGAATATGACCGGCACGCCAAGCGCGAAAAGCGCACCCGGGACGAGATCGGCATTCATGCTGTACGAGGCGGCACCATTGTAGGCGAGCATGAGATCATCTTTGCCGGCAGGGACGAGATCATTACTTTGTCTCACTCTGCACGAAGCAAAGAGATCTTTGCCGTAGGCGCTGTGAACGCTGCCGTCTTTATGTGCGGAAAAGACGCCGGGCTGTATGACATGAGCCAAATGATTCACTAATTCTTGTCCCTATTCTGCGGAATAGGGACTTATTCTTTTTGGAGGACGGTATGAACCAGACAGAACAGGTCTTTCTCTCTCTGCTGCGGGATTATGTTTGCGGACAAAAATTAAAAGCCCTTCCCACCGTAGACTGGCAGGCACTGTATAACTTGGCGCAAAGTCATAATGTGACCGGCCTTGTGGGCCGTATCTTGGCAGATCTTCCTACCGATCATCGTCCCCCAAAAGCCCTTGCTGTGGCCTTTCGCCAAGGGATGGGTCAAACCCTAATGGCTTACGAAAAGCGTATGGCAGCCGTGCAGGTGATGGAACAAACACTAATGGACGCCCACATCCCCTACTTAACGGTGAAAGGCGCTTGCACCGCGGCGGTTTACCCGGACCCGCCCCTGCGCACCAGCGGTGATACGGATATTGTGCTGACTCCAGAGCACCAGCGAGAAGCGGTACGGACTTTAGAACAGCGTGGCTTTGCCAAAAAAGTGACCCACGACGATGTGGTGATGCTCACCCTGCATGGGTTTGAATTTGAACTGCACACACGCATGGAAAGCATTAACGACGGCTCTCGCGCCCTGCTTGCGAACCCTTTTGCGCCGGAAGTGGCATACAATAAATCCAAAAATATCTGGGTGCTGCAACCGGTATATGCCGTTTATTACACCGTGCTGCACCTGCTGCACCACATCAAAACCGGCGGTGCCGGCGTGCGTATGCTGCTGGACACAGACTTGCTCCTTCGCAAGGATCCGACACTTGCACCACAGGTACTGGAATTGGCCAAGCGCAGCGGACTGGAGCGGTCCTTTGGCTGTATCCTTGCCCTGTGTAAGCAGTGGCTGGATACGCCCCTGCCCTGTTCGGTGCCGGCATTGGATACGGACACGGTAGAGAAGTTCGCTGCCGTGATTTTAGGCGGCGGCGTGTTCGGTCACGGCAACGGCAACACCGGTGCCGTATTCCTGGCCCGGCAAAAGGCCGCAGATGGCAGCAAAACGCCCTTTCCCCGTTTCGTCGCATTGTTTCGCTACTGCTTCCCAAAAGCGGATTATATGGCCTACCAGTTCCCTTATTTGATCCGGCGGCCCTGTCTGCTTCCCTTTGCATACCTACACCGATTTTGTCGCGGTCTGTTTCGCAATCGGACCCACTCCGCGGCGGCGTTGCAAGCCATTGCCGGCAAAAATCAAGGTGCTGCTCTGCTGCACCAGGTGTGGGCGGAGCTGGATTTATAATATTAACAATTTGTATAGTGCCGTTAGACAATTCGTATATAATGCCTATTTACATCTCTCCCAAAAGTTGGTAAGCTTTTTGAAGAGGTGTATTTTTATGTCGAACGAACAAAATGAAAACAAAAAAGAAAGGCGACCCTTTGCCCCCGGTCTGTGCTTTAGCAAACTGGTATGGGTATTTTTGATCTCCTGTGTGGTGGGCTTTTTAGTAGAAACCTTGTGGTGCTACATACGCCACGGCTATATTGAAAGCCGACAGTCTTTGGTGTACGGTCCCCTTTCTGTGGCCTATGGTATGGGTGCAGTGGTGCTTACCATGGCGCTGTATAAGTTCCGAAATTCTCCGTGGTGGAAGATCTTTCTGGTGTCTTTTGTGGTAGGCACGGTTACGGAATATATCTGTTCTCTGGGGCAAGAGCTGGTGTTCGGGTCCGTTGCCTGGGATTACAGCAATGTACCGCTGAATATCAATGGTCGAGTGTGCCTACTGTACTCCGTCTTTTGGGGTATACTGGGCATTGTGTGGATCAAGCTGATCTACCCGCCTATGGCCAAGCTGATTGGTAAACTACCTATAAAACTGGGTAAAGTGCTCACTTGGGCATTTATCATCTTTTTTATTTTTGATGCCATTCTTTCCGCCTCCGCTGCACTGCGTATGGACCAAAGAGACAAAGGTGCAGCGCCTCGTAATGCCTTTGAATGCTATCTGGACGAACACTTTGACGATGCGCGCATGCACAAGATCTATGCAAACTCCGTCAGTACCGACCCGCAAAAGCAAGAAAATAAGTAGCCGATCGGCGCAAAGAAGCCACTGTCTGTTACAGACAGTGGCTTCTTTAGTGATTTCTGATTAAACCAACGCCATCCCCCAATCGGCAAAGTTACTGCCGGTGGCCGGGAAAGTATCTACCTTAGAACAATCCATAGCAATGCTCTTAAACTTTTGTCCGGAGAGGGTTATATTGCGAATCTCAGCTTTGACGATCATGTTGTACTTGGCTTTGGTGATCTTGCCGGTGGATGTATTGATGGTGATGGTGCCGGTGCCGCCGGTGTAATTCATGGTCACATTCTTTTTGGCGTTACCGGTGGTCCATTTGCCGCCGTTCTCCTTAATCGCCTTGTCTATGGCGTCATACATTGGGCCTGCAGTGGTAAAAAACCGCCCCTGGGGATCTGTACCGGGAGAACTCATTTGCACCGATTTGGGCTTGATAGTCAGGGTGACGGTGCCGTTTTTGTTGTCCTTGATCGACAAGGTTTCTACGTCCGTATCCCGCAGGCGGGATGTTACCAAAGACTTGCCGTTCAGATCTGTGTCTTCCGACTTCTCCACAGCCGTGCAGGGCGGCAGGCCGGTACCGACTTTGGTGTCGCTGATCATGGAGTCCAAATAACTGTCCATAAACTTATTGCGGCCGCCGTTAATGTACACATTGTCTGCGCTGAGAGTCTTAACGCCCAGCAGTTTGTAGTAGGTAAGGATTTCGTCCGTTTCTTTATTCTGATACTTGGCAGTCTCTTTCTTGGTGGCATTGTAGGCCTTTACATAGTACCGTACTGCGTCCGCCGTGGTGTTCAGCTGCACACCGGCGTACTTGCCCTTCTTAAACGGATCCTTGGCGGTGGTAACCGTCTTGGCTGCGCTATACGCACCGGAATAAGACTTCTTACCCTGATTCACATAAGCCTGCACCCGCACATAATACTTTTTGCCGCCTTTCAGGCCGGTGATGGAGGCAGCGGTGGCGTTGCCGTTGGTGACTTTCAGCGCTTTGGTCACCTTTTTGTCAAATTTAGAAGAGGTGCTGTACTGCACCCGGTATCCGGAAACAGAAGGCGCCTTACTCCATTTGACCGTAAAGCCCAAACGCTCAGCAGAAACAGACTTAAAGTTCACTTTCGCCACCTTGGTGGTAACGGATTTGGCGCTGCTCCAACTGCTGTACTTTTTCTTTTTACCGCTGGTTGTATAGGTGCGCACACGCACATAATACTTGGTTTTGCTTTTCAGACCGCTGACCGTCTTGGCCGTAGTCTTATCTTTCTTGGCCGTAGCGGTTTTGCTGGTTTTGGAAGTAAATTTGGAGGAGGTACTGTACTGCACCTGGTATCCGGTCACGCCGCTGACCTTCTTCCACTTGACGGTAAAGGCAGCTGCACCGGCGCTGACGGAGGACACCGTGGTTTTTTTGGGCGCTGCAGCAAAGGCGGTGGTAGGCACGGCAAAGCAGCTAAGCAGCATCAGCAATGCCAGGCATACGGACAAAGTCTTTTTCATCATTTCTCTCCTTCTAAAGTCATTAAAAAGTGTGTGAATTTACAACTTGTTTATAGCATACGACTTTGTCCCTTGCAATAGACAGGGCAAACATTCTATCTAAAAGCAAAAAAGAGACTCCTGCGAGTCTCCTTTTTTATTTCTATTATATAAGTATCACCAGCGCCAGGTTGTCCTCGCCACGGCTGACGATATGCAGCGACACCTTGTCCTCCTGGTCAGTGCCCACCAGGCGCACCTGATCCACAGTTAAGAAGCCGTTGGTATGCCAACTAATCAACTGACGGTTGCGCCGGGGAAATGGACTTAAATCATATATTCAATGGTATTGTCCGGAGTGAGCATAGTCTCCGTATTATATAGCACCACCGCTTCCCTGCCCTCCTGCTCTGCAAAGGCATACAAGGTCTGCGTCTCTCCGTTGAGCATAGACTGGGGCAAAACGCGATTATACGCAAAGGGGTGGTCCACATCAGTCACAACGGACGAATCATTAAAGCCCTCCGTCACATAATATGGATCAAACAGGTAGACTCTGCCGTCCCGCTCGCCGGTAAGCAGCACATAGTGCCACTCGTCTAAAAACAAGCGCACCACCACGGCGCCGCCCCGATGGAGAGCGTCTGTAATAGGGCTTTGCTGACCCATATATACCCGATCGCCGGTGTAATACTCGGTGGTGATCGGCAGCCGTCCCGCTTGTCCAAAGCCGGACAGCCAGTTGCTCAGGAACATCATCGCCGTGCAGGAGGTGCCGCTTTTGCCAAAGGCGCCGTCCGGGCTGAATGCGTCCAGAGAAAACAGCATAATATTGCGGATCAGCTCCGGCGGGATCTGCTCCCGCTCAAAGAGGAAGCTCACCGCATTAAGCATAGAGGTAGGGCCGCAGTCATAATCGGAAATCTGATAACGCAAAGGGCTCTTCATCAGTCTTGCTTTTCCATTAATGCCTGCGCCAGCCGGCCTGCCTTGCACAGTTCCTCCACAGTGGTGTATTCGTTCACAGCGTGGCAGTTATTCATAGCCGTTGCCACTACCAAACCCTGTATGCCGTGCGCGGACAGGATATTACAGTCACTGCCGCCGTAAGTGTCCGTAAACCGAGGCGTAACTCCCACAGCTTCGCAGGCCCGTTTGAACCGCTGGGCAACAGGTGCGTCCGTGTCTACTCGATAACCGGTAATATGTATGGTATGGTTAAAATTCAGTTTGGCGTCCACCGCCTGTGCCTGCTCCACAAACTCGCTGTGAATTTCGTTGAGTCGATCCAGGGCGTCCTGATGGCACAAGGCGCGAATTTCGCCGGTAACGGTGCAACTGTCCGGCACAATGTTGGTGGCGCGACCGCCAGAAATGGTGCCCACATTTACCGTCACATCGCCCCATCTCCCACTGGGAAGATTGGCAACTGCGGCAGCAGCCACCTGAATGGCGTGCACGCCGTCCTCCGGCGCAAAGCCGGCGTGGGCTGCCTTGCCCACCACCTCTGCGGAAAAAGTAATCAGCGTAGGGGCTGCCACAGCACAGTCCCCTACCGGGCCGGACAAATCCATCACATACGCCGTCTTGGACTGCAGGCGCTGTGCATCAAATGCCTTGGCACCCACGCAAAAATGCTCCTCTCCGGTGGTAAACAGCAGTTCCAGCGTCGGATGCGTTGCGCCGCTCTCTAACAGAGAAGCCGCACCCTCTAAGATTGCCGATACACCGGCAAAATCATCAGCGCCTAATACCGTATCACCACAGGAGGTAATGTGACCGTTCTCGTCCGTAACCGCCTGCTTGCCCCGGGACGGCTCCACCGTGTCCATATGGGCAGCAAAGAGCACCGGCTCCAGCGACGGATCACCGGGAATGGTTGCCAGCAAGTTGCCGCAGGTACTGCCGGTGGCAGCGGCGGAGTCGTCTTCCGCCACTTGCACGCCCAGCGCCGTCAATCGTTCCTTAATGTAACGGCAAACCGCCTGCTCGTCAAAGGAGGGGCTGTCCAGTTCTACCAGATCCGTAAATGTCTTCACCAATCGTTCTTTGTTCATCTTATATCACCATTTCCTACAAATGTTCTATGATTTAATGATACAACCCTGTGGGTTGCCTGTCAATATAAAAAGAGCAGAAAGACACGCTCTCTGCTCTTACCGTTTCCATTTACGGATTGATTTGCAGCTGCACGCCATCGTCACCTGCTGTCAAAGCAATCGCCCGTATGTCCTGATCCTGATGGAACACCAATGCACTTGCCAGCTGATCCTCCACCTGGCGGCGCACCGCGTCACGCAAACCGCGGGCGTTCTTCTTGGAACCATAGGCGATCTTTGCCAAATACACCGGCACACTGTCGTCATAGGTCAGGGTAATGCCCTTGTCCTGCATGCCGGGCACCAGTTCGTCCACCATCAAGCGAGCGATCCGCTGGAAGTTTTCAAAGGTCAGCTTGTTAAAGACGATCACCTCGTCCACACGACCCAGGAATTCCGGACGCAGGAAGCGCTCCAAGGCTTTCATGGTCACGTCCCGGTTCATATCCGCCTGGGACTTGCCAAAGCCCACAGTGGCAGCGTCGGTAGATCCGGCATTAGAGGTCATCACAATAATGGTATTTTCAAAATTCACCGTGCGGCCCTGTGCATCTGTGATCCGACCCTCGTCCAGAATTTGCAGCAAAATGTTCAGCACATCTTTATGCGCCTTTTCAATCTCGTCAAACAGAATCACGCTGTAAGGCTTGCGCCGTACTTTCTCTGTCAACTGCCCGGCATCGTCATAGCCCACATAGCCGGGAGGTGAGCCGATGATACGAGAGACAGAAAACTTCTCCATATACTCGCTCATATCCAGGCGGATCAAGGCGTCCGGGGTATCAAACATATAGGCGGCCAACTGCTTAACCAGCTCCGTCTTGCCTACACCGGTGGGACCCACAAAAATAAAGGACTGGGGTCGCTTGCGGGGACTGATTTGTACGCGACCTCGGCGCACGGCTGCGGCAACCTTTTCAATGGCTTCATCTTGGCCGATGATATGGGCTTTCAGCTCCGGCTCCAAACCGGCCAATTTTTGAATATCCCCCTGCTCGATTTTTGCAGCGGGAATCCCTGTCCACATGGAGATCGCGCTGGCAATATCCGACTCCAGCACCTGATTGTCCTTAGCCTTTTCCTGCAAAGCAGGCAGCTTTTCGTCAATGGCCAACACTTCGGTTTTCAGTTTGGAGATCAGCTCATAGTCGATCTGCTGGTCCTCCTCTGTGGGTTCAGACAGATTTTCAATATTCTCCTGCAAATTCCGTTTTTTGCCTTCCAGGATCTGCGCCTGGCTGATAGCCGGGTTGCGCAAATTGGCGCAGGTACAGCTTTCATCCAGCAAGTCAATGGCTTTATCCGGCAGATAACGATCTGTTACATACCGCTCGCTCATCAGCACCGCTTTATAAACCAAGGTGTCAGAAATTTGCACCTTGTGGTACTGCTCATAGTAGCCCTTAATGCCCAGCAGCATTTTGTAGGCGTCCTCCACGGATGGCTCCTCGATCTTCACCGGCTGGAACCGGCGCTCCAGGGCGGCATCCTTCTCTATAAACTTACGATACTCGGTAAAGGTGGTAGCGCCGATCACCTGAATTTCACCGCGAGAGAGCGCAGGCTTCAAGATATTTGCCGCGTTCATGGTGCCCTCACTGTCCCCGGTGCCCACCAAATTGTGCACCTCGTCAATGAACAGAATAATATTGCCCTGGGCCTTCACCTCGTCCACCAGACCCTTGATCCGGCCCTCGAACTGGCCACGGAACTGGGTGCCGGCCACCAGTGCGGTCAGGTCCAGCAAATAGATCTCTTTGTCTGCCAGGCGCGCAGGCACCTGCCCCTTCGCAATGCGAATGGCCAGCCCCTCAGCAATGGCAGTCTTACCCACGCCCGGCTCGCCGATCAGGCAGGGGTTATTCTTGGTACGGCGGCACAGGATTTGTACCGTGCGGGAGATCTCCTGCTCTCTGCCGATAATGGCGTCCAGCTTGCCCTCCCGGGCTTTGCCGGTCAGGTTGGTGCAGTAGGTGTTTAGGTACTTTTTGCCGTCGTCTTTTTGGCGTTTGTTGCCTTTTTTCCCACGCTTCTTGCCCTGCTTTTGACCGCTTTCATTTTCATCTACAGCCAGTTCTCCGGCGTCGCCAAAAAGATTGGCAAAGGGCATGGTCTGGGCGCCGTCCATATTCTCCGAGTTGAACATCCCACTCATATCGCCGAAGTTAAAATCGCCCATATTCTCCATAAACTGGCTCATCTGCTCAGACGCCTGTTCCAGTTCTTCGTCAGAGATGCCCAGCTTATCAATCATCTGGTTAATAGAGCCGATGTTCAGCTCCCGGGCGCACTGAATACAAAGCCCCTCCGGCTTTACCTCATCGCCCTCCATTTTTTGAATATAGATCACCGCCGGGCGTTCACCGCAGCGGGCACACATCTGTTGTTTCATAAATCGATCTCCTGATGAATATTGCTTATTTAGCAGTGTTTTGTGCCTTGTTCTCTTTCAGCTGCTTCAAAAATCCCGGCACATAGCCTAGGAGAGATACCAAGGCAGACAAGGCGGACAGCGCCACCAGCACCCAGGTGACCACGGACGGCAGCGTAAAGTGGGTCACATTACACAATGCGCCGTTCTCGCCAAAGGCTAAAATAATAATCATAGCAATGTAAAATACATTGGTGGCTACCTTGCCCCAGATCTCTGCGGCGGTGGGGCGCATACCCTTGGACAGCAGCAGCGCGCCGCCCAGCAACATCAGCACCTCTTTCACAATAAAGAAGAAAAACAGATACTTAATGGGGTTCTCCCAGTAGGTGTACAATAGCACGATTACAATCGCCATTTGGGACAGCTTATCCGCAATGGGGTCTAAGATCTTTCCCAGATTACTCACTTGATTAAACTTGCGGGCAATCTTGCCGTCGAACAGGTCGGTTAGCGCAGCGCAAATCATCACGATCACCGCCACCAGTTGATGTCCCTGAACAAACAGCACAGCAAACACCGGGATCAGTGCAATGCGGATAAAGGACAGCCAGTTGGGAATGGTATTCCAGCCGTCAAACAGGTCGTGCACATTTTCTTTTAATGTAGACATAACAGGTCCTCCTATAGTGTGGGAAGCAAAGTTTCCATATATTCTAAAATGGCGCTGTCTGCAAAGAACGCATACGCGCCGTTATCTTTCGGCAGCCAGTTGTTACCGGCCAGGTACGCCCAAGCGCCGCTGACCAGCACCAAAAACAGACACCCCTTAACCAGCCCAAAGGCACCGCCCAAAAGGCTGTTGGTCTGGGTAAATACCGTATTTTTGCCCTGCTTCTTCCTTAGCATAGCGGAAAGGAGCCAACAAATCAAGGCAATAATTATGAACGATAATAAAAATAATGCGATTTTTACCAGCAGGCAAGCCACCGGTTCCACCAACTGCTGCATTACAAAATCTGCAGCCGTTTTGGCACTGCCTTTTTTCAGCGCAGCGAAGTCAAAATCCCCTTGCAACGCCTGGGGCAGAACTTGCATTTTCTCCTGCAAAGCAGCCATAAAGGTGTCCACGCCGGAGGCACCGGCGATTTTCTCCTGCACCTTGGCAAGGGCCTTTGGCTCCACCAGCTTGTCATACACCGCTTGGTAATACTGATGGCTGACGAACAGGGACACCGGCACGCCAACAGCGTACTTGGCTGTGCCGATCAAACCGGACAGCAGCCCCCGTCGAAAGCCCCATACCGCCATAAGTACCACCAGAGCGATCAATATATAATCCAAAATACTCAAGACTTGGTCTCTTCTTTCTCAATCACAGACTGGCGCTGCACAAACACATTGGAGGACATCATGGTGATGGACCGGACTGCGTCCGTACAGTCCGCTGTATGTACTACACTGCCGTCTGACAGCTTGTAAATTTTGATTTTATCGGCAAAAAGCACGGCTACCCGACTGCCGGAGGCAGACAGATCCTTGATCGCGCCCTGCACGGTAAAGGGCTTTTGCACCTTGCCGCCGGCGGTGATCCGCGCTACGGTATTTTGCGTGGCATTGCTATAAGAGCTGTACGCCACCACCAAATCGCCGCTGGCGCTATAATCATAGGCCACCGTTTGCACTTCGCCGTTTTTCAGCACCGTCTTCAGCTTATCTCCGTTTACCACGCTCACAAAGCTGCCGCCCACCACATACAGGCTGCTGCCCCGATAGGCTATGTCCAGCACCTGGGTGCCGGGCAGGTCAAAGCTGGCATAAGGCTCCGTGTCCTTTACACGCATCAAATAGAGCTTTGGCTGCAAGCGTGCATCCTTACTGTTCATGGCTACAAAAGCGACTTGACTGCCGTTGTCTCGAATGGCAATGTTGGTCACAAAGCCATAGGACAGGCTGTATTTCATCTTATCCGCGCGGGTCTTGGTGATCACCTGAACATCGCTGCGTTTATCCGCAGACTGAGTGGCGTAGACCACCTTGCCGTCGTCCGCCACATCGGCGCACAACAGGCCGGTCTTGCTCTCGATCTCATACAAATTCTCGCCACTGTAATCCAGCCGCAGCTTGGAGCCGCCCTGATCGTATGTAATCAGATACGAGTCAGAAGCGGCGGTAATCGGATTGGCATAACCGTGTACAGCAGTGAATTCCTCCTTGCCGTCTGATGGGTTCAGTACAGTTATGGAGCCGCCGGTGAGCACAGCCAGCTTAGCGCCCTGTTTATGAACCGTAACGCCATCGGAGCCGTCCAGCGCATAAGGAAAATTGCCGGTGAGCACGGACGATGTACCGCTGCCGCCGCGCAGGCTGCCGAAATCCACCTCGCACAGCTTTAGGATCACAATTGCCGCCAGCAGCACTGCCAGCACAATCCATACGATCCTGCGTACTTTTTTATCCTTTTGGCGCTTGCGTTCCCGCCGAAGCGCCTGCCGGTCTTCCGCTTCCACAAAAGCACCGCCTTTCTGTTTACATCTTAAAGTCTGCCGGATCGTACTCAACCCGGTTCAGGTACAGCCCCTGGGGCGGCGCCGTCTTACCGGCGCGAATGCGCTCCCCACTTTCAATAATCGCCGACAAATCCGCCGGGTCAATCTTGCCCTCACTGACAAAAAGCAGCGTGCCAACGAGAATGCGCACCATATTGTAAAGGAAGCCGTCTGCGCTCACCTTAAACAGTACCATATCCCCTTGCCGCTCTACGGTAAAGGCGGTTATGGTGCGCACTGTGTCCTCCACATCGCTGCGTGCACTGCAAAAGCCGCGAAAATCGTGGGTGCCCAGGAACGCCTTGGCCCCCTGCTGCATACGCTCCAACCGAATCGGATAGCGGTACTGGTACGCATAACGCAGCAAAAACGGATCCCGAATGGCACCGTTGTACAGTTTATACACATATTCTTTCTCGCGGCAGCAGTACCGGGGGTGAAAATCAAGAGGAACCTCTCGGCAGTCCAGCACCGCAATATCTTTTGGCAGCGCCGTATTCAGCGCCCGCACCACACCGTCACAGGCAATGGACAGTTCTGTTTGGAAGCTGACAAAGTAACAATTTGCGTGCACACCGCTGTCTGTGCGGGAGCAGCCCTTTACCGGCAGCCGCGCGCCAAACACCTTTTCTACCGCGTTTTGGAACACTTCCTGCACGGTAACGGCATTTTTTTGCACCTGCCAGCCGTGGTAGTCTGCGCCGTCATATCCAATGTTTAACAACAAATTCCGCATAACTTAAAGCACCGAACCTAAAAAGTGATTCACCACAAAAATGCCTGCAATATACAGCACCACCGCCGCCAGCGCAAAAAAGTCACCGGTATGCAGGTGCATTTCTTTCATCTTGGTACGCCCGGCACCGCCACGATAGCAGCGGCACTCCATAGCGTCCGCCAGCTCATTGGCGCGGCGAAAAGAGGAGATGAACAAAGGAATCAAGATGGGCACCAATCCTTTGGCTCTGCGAATCAGTCCCCCGCTCTCCATATCGGCGCCACGAGATTTCTGCGCCGCCATAATTTTGTCAATTTCCTCGATCAAAGTGGGAATAAACCGCAGGGCGATTGTCATAGTCATAGCAATCACATGCACATCAATCTTAAACACTTTTAGGGGTTTAAGCAGCCGCTCAAGAGCGTCCGTCAATTCCGTAGGCGAGGTGGTGTAAGTAAGCAGACTGCCTACAATCACCAACTCGATAATGCGCACAGCCATAAAAACGGCAGTCATCACACCATCCATGGTGATCTTCAGCTTGCCAAGGCTCACCAGCGGCTCACCTTCGCCGTAAAATAGGTTAATAACGCCGGTAATGAGAATAATCACGATCAGGGGCTTAATGCTCTTCAAGATGGTTTTAGGCGGTATCTTAGACAGACCCACCGCCAGAATCATAAAGACAATGGCCAGCCCCAAGGACCAAAAGTTCTTGCACAAGAACACCGCCACCACCATCAAAAAGGTGAGCACGATCTTCATACGCGCATCCATACGGTGCACCGGGGAATTGCCGGGAAAATACTGACCAATGGTCATACTGGAATTCACAGGCGAACCCCCTCTCTCTTTAGGCGCTGAAATTCGCGCACGCCGTCGTCAACCGTAAAAATATCCGTGCGGCACGATACGCCACGCCGCCGCAGTTCTAAGAAAATATCCGTTACCTGGGGCACATTCAGCCCCATTTGGCGCAGTTCCTCCGCATTGGCGTACACATCGGCAACCGGGCCGTAGGCGGCCACCTGCCCCCGGTGCATCACCAGCACGCGGCGGCAAATGCGCGCCACATCTTCCATGGAGTGGGAGACGAAGAGCACCGTTGCCCCGGTACGGTCCCGGTAACTACGGATCAGATCTAAAATTTGATCCCTTCCACGAGGGTCCAACCCGGCGCAGGGCTCGTCTAAAATCAAAACCTTTGGCTCCATAGCTAAAATGGACGCAATGGCCACACGGCGCTTTTGCCCGCCGGACAGGTCAAAGGGCGATTGCTCCGCAAAATCACGGGACAGACCCACCAATTCCATAGAATGGAACACCCGGCGGCGAATTTCCTCGCTGTCCAGTCCCATTTGCTTGGGACCAAAAGCGATCTCTTTATATACATCTTCTTCAAAAATTTGGTACTCCGGGTACTGAAAACATAGCCCTACCTGAAAGCGTACACGGCGAATTTGCTTGCGGTTTTGCTTACTCCAAATATCCGCGCCGTCCACATAGACTTTGCCGCTTTGGGGCTCTATCAGGCCGTTTAGGTGCTGGATGAGCGTGGATTTTCCGGAGCCGGTGTGACCGATAATGCCGACAATCTCGCCCTCCTCCACAGAGAAAGACACATCCTGCAGCGCCGCCGTCTCAAATGGCGTACCCACACTGTAACGGTAATTGAGTTTTTCACAGGTCAGTACAGCCAAGTTTTTGTTCCTCCAAGTTGGAAATCAATACATCCACGCATTCCGCAGTGTTCAAAACTGCGTGTTCGGCAAAGCCCAGCCGATCCGCCAGTTCCGTTGCCTGGGGGACATCGAGGCCCAGGGCTTTCAGCTCATCCACATGGGCAAAAACCGCCCGCGGCGCACCGTCCAGTCGGATCACGCCGTCGTCCATTACCACCACCCGATCGGCTTGCACCGCCTCATCCATATAATGGGTAATGAGCAGAATGGTGATCCCCTCTTCTTTGTTCAGTTTCTTCACGGTGTCCAGCACTTCTCGGCGGCCGCTGGGATCCAGCATCGCCGTGGGTTCGTCCAGTACAATGCACAGGGGCCGCATGGCGATAATGCCGGCCACGGCTACCCGCTGTTTTTGACCGCCGGAAAGTTTGGAGGGCGATTTCAGCCGCTCCGCATACATGCCAACTGTCTTCAGCGCAGCATCCACCCGGCGGCGGCATTCCTTTGGCTCCACGCCCAAATTCTCCACCCCAAAAGCCACATCCTCCTCTACAATAGAGGAGACGATTTGGTTGTCCGGGTTTTGAAACACCATACCCACCTTGCGGCGCGCGTTATAGACCACATCTTCGTCTTGCGTCAGCGGCGTGCCGTCTACGATGACTTGCCCACTTTGGGGAAACAAAATGCCATTAGAGAGCTTGGCTAATGTGGATTTGCCGGAGCCGTTATGCCCCAACACCGCCACAAAGGAGCCCTTCTCGATCTGCAAGTTCAGGTGGCTGAGCACCGGGCGGGGCGCAGGCGCGTCCTTGGGAGCGTCCGGGTCCGCAGGATATGTAAATGTTACATCGTTAAATTCAAGAATTGCCATCTTTGCCTTTCCACACAGCGGTGGCACCGCAGGGCAGCACACCGCCGGTTTCCGTCACCGGCAGGCCAATCTCGTCCGCAGACACAGAACCGCCCATTTGACGCACCAAAACATCTTCCAAAATATATTGCATTACCGAGGCAGACAGGCCGGTGGTATAGGAATTCAACACCACAGCCAGAGCGTCATCGCTGAGCACCTGCTGCACCAGGGTCACAAAATCATATAAATTATCTTCCAGGTGCCAGATCTCACCTTTTGGCCCCCGGCCGTAGCTGGGCGGGTCCAAGATCACAATGTCGTACCGGTTGCCCCTACGAATTTCTCGCTGCACAAACTTGATACAATCGTCCACGATCCAGCGCACAGCGCCGTCTGCCACGCCGGAGGCGGCCGCGTTCTCCTTGGCCCACTGGACCATACCCTTGGAGGCGTCCACATGGACTACCTCTGCACCGGATTTCAGGCAGGCAACCGTGGCACCGCCGGTATAGGCAAACAGGTTAAGCACCTTTACCGGACGGTCAGCGCCCACGATCATGCCACGCACCAGATCCCAATTCACAGCCTGTTCCGGGAACAGGCCGGTGTGCTTAAAGCCCATGGTCTTGATGTTAAAAGTTAAATCCTTATAGCGCACCTGCCACACAGCAGGAATACGCTTAAAGGTCTGCCACTTGCCACCGCCGGTGCGGGAGCGCACATAGCGTGCCCCCGGCTGTGCCCACAAGCGATTCTCCCGCGGGCTATTCCAAATCACCTGGGGGTCCGGACGAATCAGGATTTCTCTGGTCCAACGCTCCAGCTTTTCGCCGGCAGAGCAGTCTATCAGTTCATAATCTTTCCAGTCACTGGCTACACGCATTAACTCAATCTCTCCCGTACCACATCTGCAATTCGATTGCCCAGTCGGGTGATCTTTTCCAGATCTTTGCCCTCTAACATCACCCGCACCAAAGGCTCTGTACCGCTGACCCGAACCAGCACGCGGCCGTCACCCATCAAATCCATCTCAGCCTGTTGCACGGCAGAGATAATATATTCGTCATTGTTATATTTCTGCTTGCCCTCCGGTGTCACCTGCACATTGATGAGCACCTGAGGATAAACGGTCATAATCTTTGCCAGCTGAGACAGCTTTTTGCCGCTTTTCACCACTGTCTTAAGCAACTGCACACCGCTAAGTTCACCGTCGCCGGTGGTGGCGTAATCCAGGAAAATCACATGACCGCTTTGCTCGCCGCCGATGTTATAGCCCTTTTGCAGCATACGCTCCAGCACATAACGGTCACCCACTGCCGTCTTTTCACAGGCAATACCGTTCTCTTCACAGAACTTAAAGAAGCCCATATTGCTCATCACCGTTACCACGGCGGTATTCTTAGCCAGAGTGCCCTCGTCCAGCATCCGCTTGGCGCAAATGGCAATCACCTTGTCGCCGTCCACCAATTGGCCGTTTTCGTCCACCGCCAGCATACGGTCTGCGTCGCCATCAAATGCCAGCCCTAAGTCCAGCCCATTGTCCGTTACAAACTGCATCAGCTCCTCCGGGTGGGTGGAGCCGCAGTGATCGTTGATATTCACACCGTCCGGCGTGTCGGAAAGCATATAACACCGGGCACCCAGAGCGGTAAAGATCTGTTTGGCACAAACGGAAGCGGAGCCGTTGGCGCAGTCCAAAGCGATATTCAGCCCGTCAAAGCGAACATCGGCGGTCTCCACAACATGGCGCACATAATCCTCCACGGCCGTCTTGCAATAGAGCCGATTGCCCACATCGCCGCCTAGCTTCTCCGGGATTTCTTCTGCACCGTCCAGGATAATCGCCTCAATTTCTTCTTCTATGGCGTCATCCAGCTTGTAGCCGGTGGACTGGAAGATCTTGATGCCGTTGTATTCGCAAGGGTTGTGTGAAGCGGAGATCATCACGCCGGCGTCACAGCCGTAGCGGCCGATCAGGTAAGCGACTGCCGGGGTAGGCACTACGCCCACAGAGAGCACATTCGCCCCCACGGCGCAAAGCCCGGCAGTAAGGGCCGCCTCCAGCATATCGCCGGACGCCCGGGTGTCTTTACCGATGAGCACCGTGGGTTTTCTGCCCAGCTCACCGGCCAAAACTTTGGCTGCCGCCTTGCCGATCGAGAGCGCCAGCTCGTTGGTTAAATCTTTATTGGCTATGCCACGCACGCCGTCTGTTCCAAACAATCTGCCCATACCATACTCCTTTGTTGTTAAAAAGAACTGTGTGTTTTCGTCTATACCGGTTTGAATTTCAATTTAAGATGGTTAAAGTAAAGTTTGCTGCCCGTCCTGCTGGAATCCCAAATGCCGGTAGGCCGCCGGGGTCACGCAGCGCCCACGGGGGGTGCGGCTGAGAAAGCCGATCTGCATTAAATACGGCTCGTACACATCCTCAATGGTCACTGCCTCTTCACCGATGGCTGCGGCAATGGTTTCCAGTCCCACAGGTCCGCCGTTATAATTTTTGATCATGGTGGTCAGCAGGCGACGGTCAATACCGTCCAGTCCCAGCTGATCGATCTCCATACGAGAGAGGGCATCCTCCGCCGCCTCAGCATTGATTACGCCGTCGTACTTTACCTGGGCAAAGTCACGGCTGCGCTTGAGCAAACGGTTGGCGATACGCGGGGTGCCTCGGGAGCGGGAAGCGATCTGCAAGGCGCCGTCCTGTTCAATGGGAATATTCAAAATGCCCGCCGAGCGCTTAACGATGGTGGCAAGCTGATCATCCGTGTAAAGCTCCAGTCGTAAGATCACACCAAAACGGTCACGCAGTGGTGCCGACAGTTGCCCGGCACGGGTGGTGGCGCCAACTAAGGTAAAGTTGGGCAGATCGAGCCGAATAGAACGGGCGGAAGGGCCTTTGCCGATGATAATATCCAGCGCACGGTCCTCCATAGCCGGATACAGCACTTCCTCAACGCTGCGGTTCAGACGGTGAATCTCGTCAATAAAGAGCACATCCCCCTCTTGCAGGTTGGTAAGCAGAGCCGCCAGATCGCCCTGCTTCTCAATGGCCGGACCGCTGGTGACGCGAATGTTCACGCCCATCTCATTGGCAATAATGCCCGCCAGCGTAGTCTTGCCCAATCCGGGCGGACCGTACAGCAGCACATGATCCAGCGCTTCGCCACGGGTGCGCGCCGCCTCAATGTAAATGGCCAGGTTCTCTTTCACTTTATCTTGCCCAATATAGTCCTCCAGGGTCTTGGGACGCAGGGAATTCTCTATATCCGTATCCGTCTCCGTCAGGCCGGTAGACACAATACGATTTTCCAAATCCATATCTTCCATAGGCAACTCCTAATCAGTTTGAGGCTTACAAATTGGCGGCCAACTGGCGCAACCCCCGGCGGATCATCTCGTCCACCGACAGGCCGGGTTCCATCTGACCCACAGCCACAGCGGCGTCGCTTTGACCGTAGCCCAAAGCCACCAGCGCTTCCACCGCCTCTGCCGCAACAGAGCCGGCGGTATTGGCAGCGGCTGCCGCCTGCACCTCTCTGCTGCTGCCCAAATCCAGCACACCCATTTTATCTTTCAATTCCAGCACAATGCGCTCGGCAATCTTTTTGCCGATACCCGGCGCACGCGTCAGGGACTTGGCGTCCCCGCCGGCAATGCAAACGGCCAACCGATCCGCCGACAGCTCCGACAAGATTGCCAGCGCCGCCTTAGGTCCCACGCCGTTTACGGAGATCAGCAGCTTAAAGCAATCCAGCTCCGCCGTGGTGGCAAAGCCGTAAAGATCCAGTGCATCCTCCCGCACAGACAAGTAAGTGAAAAGCTGCACCGGCTTGCCCACGCCCGGCAGGGACTGTAAGGTGGTCAGAGTGGTGAAGCACTTAAACCCCACACCACCGCAGCTGACCACCGCAAAATTCTGGTCAAAATAAGTGAGCGTACCGTCCAAACTGTAAATCATAAGTAACTCCTTATCGCAGGTTGCCCAACCGCCCCAGCAGGCTGCCGCTGGCGTGGCCGTGACAGATGGCCATAGCCAGTGCGTCAGCCGTGTCGTCCGGCTTGGGTATTTTCTCTAAATTCAAAATCAGGCGGGTCATCTCCTGTACCTGCTTTTTCTCCGCCCGGCCATAGCCCACCACCGACTGTTTTACCTGCAAGGGGGTGTATTCAAAGATGGGCACATTTTTTTGTTGGGCGGACAGGGTGATGACCCCTCTGGCTTGCGCCACATCAATCACGGTCTTGGCGTTGTTGTTATAAAACAGCTTCTCCATACTCATCACCTCCGGGTGATAGGTGTCAAACAGGCCGATCATACCCGTGTAGATCATTTGCAGCCGCAAAGGAAACGGCGTTTTGGCCTGCGTGGTGATGGCGCCGTAGTCCACCACAGAGAATTTATTGCCTTTATAGTCAAGCACGCCCCAGCCGATAATGGCATACCCGGGGTCAATACCAAGAATACGCATACTGACACTATCCCATAATAAATTTAAATTATTATAACACAAAGACGCACGGCTTGCAATATAATATATAAATTATTATATATACACGCAGAAAGATAGGGAGCACCGCAGCGCTCCCCTATTCCTTTATCGCCCGGCGCCCTCGCCCCGCAGCTGATGAATAAATTTTTGCAGTTCAATGTTGTTAAAGGTGTACTGCCCCCGGTCCGTGCCCGGGATATAGTACCGTGCCGTAACTTCTCCGTTAAGGACCGTAAAAGACTGGCGCAAGGTGGCAGTCATATAGTCAGCACACTGCCGCGCATTTGAGCCGCTTACGATCACCACGCCTACCCTTTTCGGCTTAGCAATAGGTGGCTTGGCGCCCCGTTTGAAACGGGCGCTGTAATACCGCTGGAACCGGTCGATCACTGCCTTCAGCGGAGCCGGAAAAAAGTTATTATACACCGGAGTAAAGAACGCAATATAGTCCGCGTCTTCAAAATCCTCAAAAAAAATATCCAGATCTTTGTTGGCGCAGCCCGCATGCTGCTCGCAAAAGCGGCAGTCGGTACAGGGCGCCGGCGCCAGCTTGTACGTATTATATTCTACGATCTTACAGTCGATAAAATACGGCTTCACCTGGCGGATCAATTCTTCGCTGACCCCATTTGGCCGAGGCGAACCGCCGATAATCAGTAGTTTCTTCATCTCATCACCGCCCCTATTCTACCACACTTTGCCCTTGTTTTGAAGTCGTAATTGTGATAAACTTAAAAATAACACAAAAAAGAGGGCAACGACTATGACCAAGTTTTTAATACACAAATTCATTCCGCGGGATGCAAAGCAAAGCACCAAAGACCGACAGCGCTACGGCGTACTCAGCGGCATTGTGGGCATTCTCTGCAATCTGCTCCTATGCGTTCTGAAATTTATTTGCGGGACGGTGAGCCACTCGGTGTCTATCACCGCAGACGCCGCCAATAACCTGTCAGACGCTTCCTCCAACATCGTCACCGTAATCGGCGCAAAAATCGCAAGCAAGCCGGTAGATAACGACCACCCATTCGGCCACGGCAGGATGGAATACATCAGTGCCCTAATCGTGGATTTTTTTATTTTCCTAATGGGATTTGAGTTGGGCAAAAGCAGTATTGAAAAGATCATTCATCCCCAAGAGGTGCGGTTCAGTGCCGTGACCGTGGCGGTGCTTGTGCTGTCCGTTGGAGTCAAGCTGTGGATGGCTTACTTTAATCAGGTACTGTATAAAGAGAGCAACAATCTCAATCTGAAAGCGGTACGCCAGGACAGCCTGAACGACTGCATTTCCACCGCCGCAGCCGGCGCGGCACTGCTGTTGTCTGCCTTTACCGCCTTTGACCGGGCAGACGGCATTATGGGGCTGCTGGTCGCCGCATTTATCCTCGCCGGAGGTGTGAGCACCTTAAAGGACATTATGGGTCCCCTGCTGGGTCAGGCGCCCAGCAAAGAGCTGGTGGATGAGATTGAGCGCCGTATGCTGGCAGAACCGCTGATTGTAGGCGTGCACGACTTAATTATTCACGACTACGGCCCGGGGCGCGTCATCGCCTCTGCACATGCGGAAGTACCGGCAGATCAGGATATTATGGCGGTGCACAACGCCATTGACCGTGTGGAGCACCAAATTAGTAAAGAACTGCAAATTGTTATCTGTATTCACATGGATCCCATTGCAATCCATGACGCCACTGTGGATAAATACCGCAAACTCATGGCGGAAATTCTGCAAGACTACGATCCTGAGCTGCGCTTTCATGACTTTCGGCTGGTGGAGTGCAATGACCACATGAACCTGATCATGGACATTGTGGTGCCCAAAGAACACAAAAAGCACCGCAGCCAAATTTTGAAGGAAGTACAAGCGGCCGTGCAGCAGCGTGACCCCCGGCTGCGAGTCGTGGCGACTATGGAGCACTCCTATATCTAAAATTTAACATTAAGAAACGCCCGGCAGTTTGGAACTGTCGGGCGTTTTGCTGTTTTGTTAATTCTTTGTATCCAAGGTGTAGTCAATGCCGTTTTCATAGCACCAATCCGCAGCCTTTTTGCGCACATACTCGGTCTGAAATGCGTCAAACTTTTCGGAAAATTCCTTATAGGCATTAAAATATTTCCAAAAAGTCTCAACCACAGCATCATCCGGCGTTTGATCGAACACAGCCTTGATCTTGGCATTGCCGATAGAGTGAACAAACGCACGCATCACTTCGCCGTCCGTTACATAAAAGTACGGAATATAGCCCAAAGACAGCAGATACGCCGATGTGCCGGTATCCTCCGGGTGATCCAAATCCGCCAACTCCGCCATGTTGTGCACCTGCATATCCTGACGGGAGAACCAAAATTCCGACGCGCCGCTCCAGCCTTTTCTTAAATTATCTTCGTTCAAAACAAACTGCTTCATCACTAAACCCTTTGCTGCAATTATTAACCAATGGACTTCATCAAACCGCCGTTTTTGATAATGTTCTGAATGAACGGCGGGAACGGCTGGGCCTGATACACCTTGCCGGTGGTCAGATCCGTGATCACGCCGCTGTCAAAATCCACCTGCACTTCATCGCCCTGGTTGATCTCGTTGGCAGCCTGGTCGCACTCTAAGATCGCAAGGCCGATATTAATGGCATTGCGGTAAAAAATACGAGCAAAGGTGGAGGCAATCACGCAGCTGATACCGCTGGCCTTAATGGCAATGGGTGCGTGTTCACGGGAGGAGCCGCAACCAAAGTTCGCCTTGGCCACCATGATGTCACCGGGCTGCACCTTATTTACAAAATCCTTGTCAATATCTTCCATACAATGAGAAGCCAGCCAGGCCTCGTCACTTTTGTTCAGGTAGCGGGCAGGAATGATTACATCCGTGTCCACATTGTCGCCGAACTTATGAACCTTACCTTTTGCTATCATACCGTGACCTCCTTATACCGTAGCCGGGTCGGCAATATAGCCCTTGACCGCAGAGGCGGCAGCCACAGCGGGAGAGGCCAAATAAATCTCAGACTCCGTGTGACCCATACGGCCCACAAAGTTTCGGTTTGAGGTAGAGACCGCCCGCTCACCGGCAGCCAAAATACCCATGTGACCGCCCAGACAGGGGCCGCAGGTAGGTGTAGACACGACTGCACCGGCCTCAATAAAGATCTGGGTCAGACCCTCCTCAATGCACTGCAAATAAATGCGCTGGGTGGCCGGGATCACGATCACGCGCACATCCTGCGCCACCTTGCGACCTTTCAAAATTGCAGCAGCAGCGCGCATATCTTCCATTCTGCCATTGGTGCAAGAGCCAATCACCACCTGGTCAATAGCGATCTTTTCACCGTCCACCTGATCAATAGTATGGGTATTCTCCGGCAGATGCGGAAATGCCACGGTGGGCTTTAAGGTGCTCAAATCAATTTTTACCGTGCGGGTGTATTCTGCGTCCGGGTCTGCCTCAAAAATCGTATATTCCCGCTCTGCGCGGCCATTCACATACTGCAAGGTCACATCATCTACCGGGAAAATTCCGTTTTTGGCGCCGCACTCAATGGCCATATTGCTGATGCACAGCCGATCGTCCATAGAAAGCTCCGCGATACCATCGCCGGTAAATTCCAAAGACTGGTAGAGGGCGCCGTCCACACCGATCTCACCAATCAAGTGCAGTACCACATCTTTTCCGCTGATAAAGGGTGCCTTTTTGCCGGTGATCTCAACCTTAATGGCGGAGGGAACCTTAAACCAAGCCTTACCGGTAACCATACCGGCAGCCATATCCGTGGAGCCTACGCCGGTGGAGAACGCACCCAGTGCACCGTAAGTACAGGTGTGGCTGTCTGCGCCGATCACACAGTCACCACAGGCCACAATCCCCTGCTCCGGCAGCAACGCGTGCTCAATCCCCATATTGCCCACATCAAAATAGTGGGTAATGCCATGGGCACGGGCAAAAGTACGCACCTGCTTGCAGTTCTGCGCGGACTGAATGTCCTTGTTGGGCGTAAAGTGATCCATTACAAGGGCAATGCGAGTCTTATCAAACACGCCGTCCTTGCCGAATTTGTTCATCTCATTAATGGCAACCGGAGAGGTCACATCGTTGCCAAGTACCATATCCAGTTTGGCCTCAATCAATTGACCGGCTACCACATGATCCAAACCGGCGTGCGCCGCAAGGATCTTTTGCGTCATTGTCATTCCCATGATCGTCACCGTCCTTAAATATCGTCCGTAAAGGAACCGGCGCCGCGCTCCAGCGAGGTCACGCCGGTACGCGCCATTTCCACAATGCTAAAGCGTTGCTCCAGTCGCTGAATAAAGGCGTCCAGCATCTCCCCCGCACCGGTGAACTCCAGGGTCACCGTCTCAGCAGAAATGTCCAGCACACGAGCACCATAACCGGCGTTGAATGCCAAAAGGGCGTTTTTCTCCGGAATGCCCTGGGCGTGCACCTTCACCAGCAGCAACTCAGAGGATACAGAATTGTCCGGAGTCAGCTCAGATACTTTCTCCACGATCTCCAGCTTTAACAGCTGGCGCTTGATCTGGCGAAAATTCTCCGGCTCCGTGTTGGTCTCAATGGTCATACGGGAAAAGTTCGGGTCCTCCGTCTCACTCACCGTCAGAGAGGAGATGTTGTATGCACGGCGGGAGAACAGGCTGGCCACCCGTTGCAGCACGCCGCTCTCGTTATCCACAAGAACAGATAAAACCAATTTCTCTTTCATCTTCCTTGCCTCCAATCAGTTAAACTGCTCGATAATGTCCGTGTGTGCGCCGCCGGGCGGAATCATCGGCAGCACATTGCTGTCCGGTGAAATACGACAGTCCACCAACACCGGACCGGGATAAGCCAGCGCTTCTGCCAGCACAGCGTCAATATCATCATTGGTATGGATACGCAGCCCCTTTACGCCAAAGGCTTCTGCCACCTTCACAAAATCCGTAACACGGTGGGGATCTGTATCGGAAAAGCGGTTGTCATAAAACAGCTTTTGCCACTGGCGCACCATACCCAGCACAGTGTTGTTCATAATGAACATCTTAACCGGAATATTGTAGGACGCCATGGTGGCCAGCTCAGACAGGTTCATGTGGAAACCGCCATCACCGGCAAACATCACCACGGTTTGATCCGGGCAGCCCATAGCCGCGCCAAAGGCAGCGCCCATGGAATAGCCCATGGTGCCCAGTCCGCCGGAGGTCAGCAGGGTGCGGGGTCGGGTGTACTTATAGAACTGTGCCGCCCACAGCTGGTGCTGACCCACATCGGTGACCACAATGGTGTCGTCCGGGGTCTTTTCATCAATTTTTTCAATTAAGACCTGAGGATTTACATAATCCCCGATCTGCAGCTGCTTAAAGGGATGCCGGCTGGCCTCGATCTCCGCTTTCCAGTCGCTGTGATCCATCTGCTCCACATTACGGGTCAACATGGGCAGAATTTCTGCCAAGTCGCCACGCAGGTGGTAGTTGGAAAAGATGTTTTTGTCCATCTCCGCTGCATCAATGTCAATATGTAAGATCTCTGCGTTAGGCGCAAACTTCTTGCGGTTGCCGGCCACACGGTCAGAGAAACGCGCGCCGCAAGTGATGAGCACATCGCAGTCATGCGCCGCCTTATTGGCCTCAAAATGACCGTGCATACCGATCAGCCCCACGTGCAGCGGGTGGCCGTACGGAAATGCACCCAGACCCATAAGAGAGGACACCACCGGTGCATCCAGTTTCTCGGCAAAAGTAATCAGATCTTCACCCACTTTGGAGAGAATGGCGCCGCCACCAACATAAATCAGCGGTTTCTTGGCGTTTCTCAGCAATTCCAGCGCCCGATCTATGCAAGACTGCTTGGGCATCTTAAACGGCTCAATCTCCACTTTCGGTTCCGCCACATAAGCACAAGTGGCAGAAGTTATATCCTTGGGAATATCAACAAGAACAGGACCTTTGCGTCCGGTCTGGGCAATGCGGAACGCCCGGCGAAGCGTGGGCGCCAGCTCCTCCACAGACTTCACCTGGAAGTTGTGCTTGGTAATGGGCATGGTAATACCGCAAATATCTACCTCCTGGAAGCTGTCTCGCCCCAAGCCGGAGGTGGCATAGTTGCAGGTAATGGCAACCACCGGCACAGAGTCCATATAGGCCGTGGCAATACCGGTCACCAGATTGGTGGAGCCGGGGCCAGAGGTGGCAAAGCACACGCCCACCTTGCCGGTAGCGCGGGCATAACCGTCTGCCGCGTGGGACGCGCCCTGCTCATGGGCAGTCAAAATATGCTTAAAGGTATCGCCGTATTTATAAAGCTCGTCAAAAATATTCAGGATCGTACCGCCGGGATAACCAAAGATGGTATCTACGCCCTGTTCTTTCAAGACTTCAAGAACGATCTGAGAGCCATTGAGTTCCATTAAATTCCTCTCCTATCACAAAAATTTAATATATATTTTAGGATATTTGCGATACTATGTCAAGAAAAATTTATCCTTGTAAAAACAGTAGTATTGGTATATACTTATATTCGCACTAAAAAACGTGTAATTCAGACATCGGAGCTAAAAGAATGAAACTTGGTATCGTAGGCTTGCCAAATGTTGGCAAAAGTACACTTTTTAACGCCATTACAAACGCAGGCGCCCAAAGCGCCAACTACCCCTTTTGCACAATAGAGCCGAATGTGGGTATGGTCAGCGTGCCGGACGAACGGCTGGACAAGCTGGCAGAAATGTACCACCCGGACAAATTCACGCCGGCCACCATTGAGTTTGTGGACATTGCAGGGCTGGTCAAGGGTGCGTCCAAGGGCGAGGGTCTGGGCAACAAATTTCTCTCCCATATCCGGGAGGTAGACGCCATTATCCATGTGGTGCGCTGCTTTGAGAATGACGACATCACACATGTAGACGGCTCTGTGGATCCGGCAAGAGACATTGAGACCATCAATTTGGAGCTGATCCTCTCGGATCTGGATATTCTGAATCGACGAATCGACAGCCGTAAAAAAGCCATGAAGGGCGACAAGACTCTGGCGCCGGAGGTGGCGTTTCTGGAGCGACTGGCCGCGGAGATGGAAGAAGGCAAAACCGCCCGCAGCGTGGAGATCAGTGAGGATGAACAAGAGTACCTGAAAGAAGTTTCCCTCCTGACCATCAAGCCGGTGATCTATGCCTGCAATATGGGCGAGGACGACTTTAACGCCGGGATTGAGAGCAATCCGTTCTACAAAGCGGTGGAGAAGATCGCTGCCGCAGAGGGTGCGGAAACACTGCCCATCTGCGCAGAAATGGAGGCAGAGATCGCTCAACTGGACGAGGACGAAAAGGCCATGTTCCTGAGTGATATGGGGCTGGAAAAAAGCGGGCTGGATCGGCTGATCAAGAAGAGTTATTCCCTTTTGGGTCTGATTTCCTACCTGACCGCCGGTAAGCCGGAAGTGCGTGCCTGGACCATCAAAAAAGGCACCAAGGCGCCCCAGGCTGCCGGCAAGATCCACACAGACTTTGAGCGGGGCTTCATTCGCGCCGAGGTGGTTTCCTTTGACGATCTGGTGGCCTGCGGCGGTATGACGGCTGCCAAAGAGAAAGGCTTGGTCCGCAGTGAGGGCAAGGAGTATGTGATGCAGGACGGGGATGTAGTGCTGTTTCGCTTTAATGTATAAGCATTTTTAATTAATCACCATTTTGCGCGTTTTGCACATTATTATCCAAGTTAAATAATAATTTTTTCTTGCAGAATGAAAAATTGTTGACTATGACCAATAACCGTTGTATAATCAATCATAAGGCAGGAAAATTATGTCAGCAACAAAAAAAACAGATATTGAATCGCTGGTTTCCGCCGCTCAAAGCGGCAGCGGAGAAGCCATAAATGCACTGGTCCACGCCATGCGTCCCACTGTGGAGATGATTGCCATGAAGTACATTCACTCTCCGCTGGAAAAGGACGATCTGGTCCAGGAGGGCATGATCGGTCTGCTGGCCGCCCTGCGTGCGTACCAACCGAAACGAGGCGCCGCTTTTCGCACTTTTGCCGGCACTTGTATTGAAAATGCAATACAGACCGCGCTGCGAAAATTCAGTCGGCGCAAAGATGTTCCGACGGACAATATGGTTTCCTTAGAGGACTATCTGGATCATGCCGGTACAGCCGTCAGCGCGGAGGACGATTTTTTGGCCGCAGAGAGTGTGGCGCGCCTGAGCCGCGCGCTGGAGCAGCAGTTATCTCCCATGGAAAATGAGGTGCTGCGCCTGCACATCAGCGGTTTTCGATATGCGGATATTGCCTCCCGACTGAACAAAAGCCCAAAGGCGGTAGACAACGCATTACAGCGTATTCGTAAGAAGTTGACGCTTCTTTTTGAATAAATCTTATGAGAGGTAGTTAAGGTCCAATGTACGAAGACAAAACATTAGTCTGCAAGGATTGTGGGAACGAATTCGTCTTTACAGCCGGTGAACAGGAGTTCTATGCTGAAAAGGGATTTGTCAATGAGCCCCAGCGCTGCAAAGCTTGCCGTAGCGCAAGAAAAGCCGCCGCTCGCGGTCCCCGCGAAATGCACGACGCTGTTTGCGCCAACTGCGGCGCAGCCTGCAAGGTTCCCTTTGAGCCGCGGGAAGACCGTCCGGTTTATTGCAGCGAGTGCTTTGCGAACATGAAAGCAGAGTAACCGGTTATTGATATAAATCTATAAATAGCATCTATTTCAATAGCAAAAAAGAACAGCTATCCGCAAGGATAACTGTTCTTTTTCTTTTGCACTATTTATTCTTTGCCGTTCCAGCAGTAGGTGCAAAGCTGATCCGCAGGAATACCTACGGAAGCGATCATATCATCCAGTCGATGATAGCGCAAGCTGGTAAAGTGCAGCTTTTCGCCGATTTTTTCCACCATAGCAGCGTATTTTTCGCTGTCCGGGTCGGCATATTCTGCCAGCACTTCCTTTGTCGGATCGCCGCCCTCCAGTTCCAGGATCACACGACGAGTGATCAGTTCCATCTCTGAGGTGGAACGGGAAAAGTTCAGGTACTTACAACCAAACAGTAACGGCGGGCAGGCCGGCCGGATATGCACTTCTTTTGCACCGCTGGCGTACAAAAATTCCGTGGTTTCCCGCAGTTGGGTGCCGCGAACAATGGAGTCGTCAATCAGCAGCAGGCTCTTACCCTCAATCAAATCGTGCACCGGAATCAACTTCATCTTAGCGATTAGGTTGCGCTTGGTCTGGTTGGGTGGCATAAAAGAGCGGGGCCAGGTAGGCGTGTACTTAACAAATGGACGAGAAAACGGAATGCCGGAGGCGTTGGCATAGCCGATGGCGTGGGCAATGCCGGAGTCCGGCACACCAGCCACAATGTCCGGCTTGGCGTTGTCTCGGCCTGCCAGCAGCTCGCCGCAGTGGTAACGCATTTTTTCCACGCTGATCCCTTGATAGGACGAGGACGGATAACCGTAATACACCCATAAGAAGGTGCAAATTTTCATTTTTTTGCCCGGTGCAACCAACTGCTGCACACCGTCCGGCGTTAGCACCACGATCTCGCCGGGGCCAAGTTCTCTGTCATCGGTATAGCCCAAGTTCAAATAGGCAAAGCTTTCAAAGCTGGCGCAGTAACCATCCGGCTTTTTGCCCAGCGCAATGGGTGTGCGCCCCAGCTTGTCCCGGGCAGCATACACCCCTTTGGGGGTCAAAAGCAGCATACTCATAGAGCCGTCGATCACATCTTGCGCGTAGCGAATACCCTCTACAAAATTCTCTTTTTGGTCGATCAGCGCTGCCACCAGTTCCGTGGGATTGATCTCGCCATTGTGCATTTCAAAGAAATGGGCGTTCGTCCCGATAATCTCATCCACAATAGCGTCTGCATTATTGATCTTCCCTACCGTTGTAATGGCAAAGGTCCCGTGATGGGAGCGCACCAGTATGGGCTGCGCTTCAAAATCAGAAATACAGCCGATGCCCATAGTGCCGTGCATCTCCTGAGACTCCTTGGTAAACTTCGTACGAAACGGCGCGTTTTCAATATTATGTATGGCTTTGTCAAAACCGGTTTCCGGGTCATACACCGCCATTCCCGCCCGGCGCGTGCCCAGGTGGGAGTGGTAGTCCACCCCGAAAAACAAATCAAAAACGCAATCTTCTTTGGATACTGCGGCAAAATATCCGCCCATTACTCCACATCCTCTCCTTGGAATGTGCCTATTATAACAGATGATTCGCAAAATACAAAGAAAAATTGCAATATTTTTTACAAAATTAAGGCCAATGGTTATGCCGATGGCCTTGTGGCGAAAAATCGCAGCCGATTTACAAACAGACAGCAGTCTTCTACTGCCTTCGTTTATTTTGCTTTTGCCGATTTGGCCGCGGCCATTTGGAGTAGACTTTTTTGCCTTTTTTGGCAATAAAAAAAGCCCGGTGCGCCTAGGCACACCGAGCCCCCGCAGTTAAACCACGGTCAGAGATACATCGTCCAGAATTACGCTGTCACCCGTGCCGCCGGTTGCTTCCAGATAGACTGTCACTGTGGTCACATTCTCCGGCACCACTGTACTGATTACCTGATAATAACCAAAATTCGGCGCCGTCTTAACCATATCCTGAGAACGCACCGACACATCAGCCGCATTTGATTCGCCGCCGGCTGCGTCTGTAAAGATGATCCTGCCAGTCACTGCCGGTTGATCCCCTACCCCTTGGGCATAAAAGGAAAGCCGGTAATAGCTGCCTGGGGCAGCTGCGAGCGTCTGGCGCATTTGCGCACCGGATGCCAGTTGCACCGCTGATAAACCGCTGTGCACCTGACCGGCGGCAGTGGCCTGCCCAGACAAAGCCTCGTTGTTCACCGTCCAGCCGGTGGGGACAGTATTGGTGAACTGCTCCATAGAGCCATTGGTCACCAATTCGCCGGGCAGCACCGTTCCGGCTGCGCCGGTGGCACCCGTAGGTCCGGTAGGACCTGTTGCGCCGGTGGCACCCGTTGGTCCGGTAGGCCCTGTTGCGCCTGCAAAACCAGCAGCTCCGGTTGCACCGGTTGGACCGGTGGGACCCATTTGGCCGTTACTACCCGGTGCACCGGTGGGACCAGTGGGCCCCATTTGTCCGTTACTGCCTGCCGCACCGGTAGCGCCCGTAGGACCCATAGGACCGGTAGGGCCGGTAGCGCCAACACCCGGACCTGTGGGTCCGGTGGGACCGGTAGGCCCTGTCGGACCGGTAGGCCCAACAACGGTGGGACAGCAGGAACAGGCAGGCTTGCAGCAAGCGTCGCAGCAAGGTTGGTTCTTATAAATCGTTGTATTCATCGGGTTTGCTCCTTATCCTCTCCAATAGACGGCAGGTCGGCAGAGAGCTGCAATGCGGCAAAATAAGCTGCATTCTGCTGCACGGCGGCATCATCGGGTCGGTACGCTGCGGCTTGGGCATTGCAGCGGGCAGCCGCTGCATGATCCCCCATACGATCATAACAAACGCAAAGCCGCAGGTACGGCAAGTACCCGGTGTCATCCGTGTTTACAAAGCCGCTATGCAGGTCCCGGGGCAGTTCCAGCGCCCACGTGTACCAACAAATCGCCGCCGGATAATCCCCTTGTTCCAGTAACAGATCACCGCAACCGCATACCAGGTCCGCCCGAGGTGCTCCCAGGGCAAAGCTCCGGCACAATGCAGCAAACGCACCCTTCCGATCCCCTTGGACGTGCAGGGCTGCACTCAGATACTTGCAGGCCTCCAGCTGATCCGGCACCCAGCCGTCGCCGGGCGCCAAAAACGCCTGCAATTCCTGTACCGCACGTTCATACTGCCGATGGTAGTATAACTCCCGCCCGTAGTAGAATCGATCTCGGGGCGTAAAAGACTCCCCTGCCGCCGCCATCTTTTCATAGATTCGTAGGTTTCGGGTAGTGTACGCTGTCTTGATTGATCGATGCGTCACGGCAATATTCACTGTAATTCTGGTGCCCGGGCACTGAATATATTCGTGTACCCGACCATGCCAAACCGGTCCAACCGCACGGCGCACCAACCGCTCTCGATCAAAGAAAAAAGTGGGATTGCCACGACTGTCAAAGCCTGTGTTGTAGCGCATCATGACCACATCCGCCGGGGATTGGTCCAGCCGATTTTTTAGACACAACAACGCATCCAGATCCTCCGGCAATAGCACATCGTCTGCGTCCAACCACAGGATATAATCCCCGGTGGCCTTGGCAAAGGATGCATTGCGTGCCGCTGCAAAATCATCTACCCAGGCAAAGTCAAAAATCCGATCGGTATAGGCAGCCGCCACCGCCTTGGTGCCGTCTGTGCTGCCAGTGTCTACCACAATGATCTCATCCACCGCCGGAGCCACGCTCTCCAGGCACCGTCCCAGTACCGCTTCCTCGTCCCGCACGATCATACAAAGGCTGATACTCGCCACTGTCACCCCTCCTACGAACCTATCTCATTCTATGCAAAAGAGAAAAATCTGTGTTTTTGCATTTTTTGTAAAAATTCTCTTGACTTTCCCATATACGCTATGCTATACTACCAAAGCAAGATAGCTACGGGGCATTAGCGCAGTTGGGAGCGCGCCACACTGGCAGTGTGGAGGTCAGGGGTTCGAATCCCCTATGCTCCACCAAGTCCACTGTAATTTCGGTTACAGTGGCTTTTTTTATTTTCAGCGTACAAAAAAGCAGCGGAACCACCAATCAATAGGAGGAAAACCATGCGCCAAAGGCCACTGAAACGAACGCGATTCAAGAAAGTGCTTTCCGCCCTGTTCTGCGCCGGTATTGCCATACTGCTTCCCCTGCTCACCGGCTGCAAAAGAGAAACGTCCACGGTTACCGAACCTACAACCGCAGTTGCCACCACAGAAAACACCGCACAAACATTTGCCCGCCAGCGGGTGGAGGACAGCATTATGACTGCGCTGGAGCTGGTGAAGAAGAACCCTGTGGGCGGCTGGTCCTCCACGGTCAGCTACGCATACAAACAGGACAATGCCGCCTATGCCGAGCTAAACGGCGACCAACAGGCACTCTATGACGAAATGCTCCCAAAAGTGAAAGATTTGACCCCTTTTACATACACCGCCAAGGACCGGGGCTACGCTGTGCTGGACAATGTTTTGATGGCTGCATCAGCGCTGTGTCGGGACCACCCGGAATATGAGAATTATTTTGATATAGAAGAAGTCATAGAGGGCGACCGCACCACGGCTCTGCGGGCCTGCTACTTTTTGCCCTACGACGCAACAGGCGCCGCAGCGGATACCAAGCAGATAAAAAAGGAAATACAGATCTTTGAAGAAGAATGCAATTTGATCGTCAGCGCAATTCCAAAGACCTTTAGCACCTACGACAAGTACCGCTACCTGGCAGCGGTGATCTCCTTGCGCACCACTTATGACAACGACTCCGTCGGCGGCAAACCTACTGACACAGCCTACGGCGCCATTGAGGGCGGGTCGTCCATTTGTCAGGGCTATGCCAGCGGATTTGAATACCTTTGCCGCAAGGCAAATTTGTGGTGCACACAGGTCAGCGGCGTGTCCCAAGACACCGCCCACGCCTGGAACCTGGTAAAACTGGAAAGCGGCACCTACCATATAGATTTGACCTGGGCCGATGCAGACGGCAACACGCCGCTGGACCCCGCCTGGCAAAGCTTTTTTATGCTGACCCAAGAGGAAATCCTGCTGGATCACCAAATGGACGACGGCACGGTGGCCACCGGCAAAAATCAGCCCCAAACCCCAGCGCCGTAACGCCTGCGAAGATTGGGAGCGATAGTAAAAAAGCAAAAGGACCTTGCAACAGCAGGGTCCTTTATTAAGTCAAAATATCACTCTTTCACCGTCAAGGCACTGAATGCGTCGCGAACGGTGCGCACCGGCACAATATCCAATTCTTTTTTAAGGTCCCTAGACAGGGATTTGTAATTATGGAATGGGATCACACAGCGCTGGAAGCCCAGACGACCGGCCTCCTGCACGCGCTGTTCGCAATGGCTGACAGCGCGAATTTCGCCTGCCAAGCCGATCTCGCCAAAGGCCAGCACCTTGTCGCCGATCACCGCGTCCTTCAGCGAGGACACCAGCGCCATTGCCACAGACAGATCCGCCGCCGGTTCGTCCAACCGCAGACCGCTGACCACATTGATATAAGCATCCATGGTGTTGAAGAAAAAGCCCGCCCGCTTTTCCAGTACCGCAATGAGCATTGCCATACGGTTAAAATCGAAACCGGTGCTCATACGCCGTGGCGTGCCGAATCCGGTTGCCGTTACCAACCCCTGCACCTCCGCCAAAATCGGTCTGGATCCTTCCATTACACAGGCCACACAGGTGCCGCTGGCGTTCTTCGGACGACCGGAGAGCATCATCAACGAGGGATTTTCCACTTCCAAAAGCCCCTCTTGGGTCATCTCAAACACGCCGATCTCATTGGTGGAGCCGAAGCGGTTCTTCACCCCTCGGAGAATACGGTAAGAGTAGTTCCGCTCGCCCTCAAAGTACAGCACCGTATCCACAATATGCTCCAGCACCTTAGGTCCGGCAATGGCGCCGTCCTTGTTCACATGGCCCACTACAAAAATAGGGATACCGTAGGTTTTGGCTGTGTGCATAAAAATATTGGTGCACTCCCGCACCTGGGTCACGGATCCGGCAGAAGAAGTCACCTGGTCGTACACCATGGTTTGAATGGAGTCAATGATCACAATATCCGGCTTTTCGCTGCGAATGGTCTCGGCAATACTGCCCACATCCGTCTCTGCCAAAATGTATAGACTGTCCGTAGTCACACCCAGCCGATTGGCACGCAGCTTGATCTGATTGGCAGACTCCTCGCCACTCACATAGAGAATGGTATGGTGCTGTCCCAAGTGCTGACAGGCTTGCAGCAAAATGGTGGATTTACCGATACCCGGATCGCCACCTAAGAGCACCAGGCTGCCCTCTACGATACCGCCGCCAAGCACCCGGTCAAGCTCATGAATGCCGGTGGAAATACGCCGCTCCACGTCTTCTGTAATTTCCGACAAACGTTTTAACGGTCGCGAGGCATAACCGCCGCTGCTGCGCTTGGTGCCGGTGGATTTGACCGCCGGGGTCTCCTCATTCATGGTGTTCCACTCGCCACAGCCCGGGCACTTGCCGTACCACTTGCCGCTCTCGTAGCCGCATTCGCTGCAAATATACATACTCCTCTGTTTTGCCATTACGGTAACTCCCCTGTTTTCATGGTGTCGCTAAGCCCTGCCAAAATGCAAAAGGCCACGCGGCGCCGATAAACATCCTGTTTTAACTGATTATTTTCTTTTACATTGCTCATAAAGCCGCACTCCACCATCACGGAGGGCACTTTGGCTTTATAAAGCAGATAATAGCTGTCGTCCGACGGCTTGTTCTCCCGACGATTCCCCGGCTGCAAGTGCTGCTTGTCATAAGCTAAAATATTAGCAGCCAGTGCCTTGCTCAACGGATCGTTCACCGTGTACCAAATCTGCATCCCCCACTGGGAGGTGTCGGCAAAATGGTTTTGATGAATAGAAACCAGCACCGCGTTATCCACGCTGTTAATATAGTCAAAACGGTTATACAAATCTGAGCGTTTTTTGTCGTCTCCGGCCTTGTAGACCAGGTAGTCCCCGGTGCGGGTCATAGAGGCGGGTATGCCGCTGATCACCGCAAAAGCATACAAATCCCGGGCAATGGCCAGGTTGATCTCTTTCTCTGCCGTGCCGTCCGCCGCCACCGTGCCCACATCCATGCCGCCGTGACCCGGGTCGATGACCAAATTGTAGCGCGCCTTGGGGTACTGCACCGCCGAGGGCACAGACTGCCGCAACAGCACTTGCAGAGACAGGCAGGTCACAAACACAAACGCTACGCACAGCGCAGCGGGAAAAACACGCTTCACAAAAATCACCCGTACATACTATGCGGGTGCGTCCTTGCTTATTATTATAACCGCCCGGCGTGCCCGGCGCAAGTACCGGTTGCATTTTAAGACGGACTGGGTTATAATTTGGACAGAAAGGCGTGATTTTATGAAAATTGTAAATTTAGACGGCTATACCACCAACCCCGGCGACCAAAGCTGGGACTGGATGGGCAACTATGGCGACTATAAGGTCTATGACCGTACAACGGCTGACCAAGTGGTAGAACGCGCCAAAGGTGCAAATTTGCTGATTATCAACAAAACCGTCCTTGACCGTGCAACGCTGGAAGCGTTGCGCCCGGAGCTGGAATACATTGGGCTGCAATCCACCGGCTACAATGTGGTAGACTGCGCGGCGGCCAAGGAACTGGGTATTACCGTGTGCAACATTCCCGCTTATTCCACCAATGCAGTGGCGCAGCTGGTGTTTGCTTTTATCCTGTCCTTTACCAACCAGGTTGCAGTGCATACACAGGCGGTAGAAAACGGTGAATGGTGCCGTTGCCCGGACTTTTGTTTTTGGAAAACACCGCTGATGGAATTAGACGGCAAAACCTTGGGTATCTTTGGGTTTGGCGCCATCGGGCACAGAGTGGCGCAGATTGCAGAAACATTCGGCATGCAAGTGCTGGTGTGCACCCCGCACGAAAAGCCCCTGGACGGGCTGCACAGCACCCGATTTGCAGATGCGGATACGGTGCTGGCAAACAGTGACATCATCACTTGCCACTGTCCCCTGACACCGGACACCCAGGGTATGATGAACGCGGCGGCCTTTGACAAGATGAAAGACGGCGCGATCTTTATCAACACCAGCCGCGGACCGGTGGTGGACGAGGATGCATTGGCGCAAGCGTTAAACAGCGGCAAGCTGGCAGGCGCCGGGCTGGATGTGCTCTCTACCGAGCCGCCGGCAACAGACAACCCCCTGCTGCACGCAAAAAATTGTCGCATTACCCCCCACATTGCCTGGGCGGCCTATGAGACCCGTGCCAGACTGCTTGGCATTCTGCAAGCGAATATTGCCGCATACTTAGACGGCAAACCGCAGAACGTCGTGAACGGCTAAACCCGGTATTGAACAAAAAACAACACCCTCGACCATTTGGTCGAGGGTGTTTTCTGTGCTTAGATTAGAACTCCGTGCCGGGATTTTCCTTATCCGGGTCCGTGGTGCTCTGGCTCAGTGCTGTTTGGGCGGTGAACCACTCTACATCTAAAGTCGGAGTATCGTATTTCTTCATTCTATTGTCCTCCTTCTTTAGTGAACTGCGGAAACAACGCCGTTTACGCACTGATAAATATCACCATAAACCACAAAGGGTACCTGGGTGTTCATACGAGAAGTACGGTAGCTCACATACATACGCATATAATGGCTGCCCGTATCGCTGCCCTTCTTGGTCATGGTAAAGGTGCCGGAATTGGGACTGCCCGTCCAGTTGGCAACATTGCGGGACACAACCGTTGTCGCACCGTCGCCGCCCTTCACAAGGGTGTCCTTTCCATTCTTAGTGGCGGAGTAAATCACACCCACCTCCAAAACGGTCACTTCCGCACCGGCAGAATAATCACAGGACATGGTAAACTTTTTGTCTGCAAAGAAGCCTACGCCATTCAAAGCCGGCGTGCCGCTCTCTGCCTGCTCCTGCAAATTTTTGGGCAGATCATTTAAGCTGGCGTATGCCGAGTAAGTGGTATCCGTATTGGCGCTGAACAGGGTAACATTCTGCTCATAAGAAGCCAAAGTCTCCACACCGTTTACGGTACGGGTCCAGTACACTGCGTTGTCAGAGGTCAGCTCTAAGGGTTTGTTGATACCGGGTGCGGTGTACTGGGTAGCGCCGTTGATCAAGGCGTTTGCCGCCGTGCCGCTGTTGCTGACGGTGTACTTCACATCCACACCGGTGGGTGTACCTTTCTGCACAATCTGCGCAACCTGACCTCCCGGAACCTGATGGGTGCCTTCGCTCCAGGTCCAACCGGTAAATTTGTACTTGGGGGAATCCTTGGCGGTAATCACTGTATCGCCCACCGTTACGGTGTTGCCTTTTACGGTTACGCTGGTGGCGCCCTCAAAAGCGCCCAAAATTGTACCAAAGTAGTCGGCAACAATCACATTGGGTCTGGTGGCAGTGGTCACCGTAATGGTGGTATCCCGCTGGACCAGCAGCGACAACTGATAATTGCACTTGGCAAGGTCAATCTTTGTATCGCCGGTTTTCGTATGCACAACGCAAACGGTATCCTGAGACTGGTAAGCAGAGAAATCCAAATGGGCAATGGTGCCGTAGTGATACAGCGCTTTACCCTCTTTCGTTTCAAAGGCATTGCCGTTGACAGTACAGGAAACGGTAAAGGTGCGGCCACTCGAGGAGGACTCGCCAACATTCATATTACTCAGCAAAACCGTAGTAAAGCCGTCTACCGTACCCTGCTGGGCAGCAGGCACATTCACATAATCCTTGCCATTGTAGGCTTTATAAATGGTGCTGTTGCCGTTGGTTACCGTATTGGTAATGGCGGTACCGCCGTCCGGGAACGCAGTGCGGTCGATGGTGGCGCTGATGCTGCGGGCAGATTCATAGGCGCTGGCGTCCGCGGCAACCACAAGGCCGGAATTTTTCAGCTGGGTCGCGGTTTCGTCAATTTTGGTTTGGGTGGTCTTTTCCGCAGAATCGGGACCTACGGTAAAGCCTGCCACATTATTTCTGCCCTTTTCCGGATACTGTGCCAGCAGATCCGCACCGGCTTTATAGGCGTTCTCAAAGTTCTGCCAGCTGTCCACCGTGTACTTATTCTGGTCTGTATCGGTTACATTGCCGGCAAAGCCCTTGTCATAAGCCGCCTTGTTCTGCTCTACCACCTTTTCCAGCTCCGTAAAGTCGGCGCGCTTGGTCAGGCCGGTATAAGTAGAATCCAAAACCGTACCCACATCCTGGGTGGTCTCGTCCGTGGTCAGCAGGGTGTAGTTGTTCAGGTATGCCTCTGTGTTCAGCAGCGCAGTGGTGTACTTGTCCCAAGACGCCTTGGTGTAGTCCGTGGACACACGCACCTTGCTCACCGCTTCATTATACGGCGTACGCTCATTGCTCTTGTTGCAGACCTTTACACGTAGGGTCAAACCCAGGTTTAAATAGTTCTTAACAGTATTTGAAATCAGGCCGGATTTCTTAGTATTCGTGCAATAAGACTGAGTCTCAGCCAACACAGACTGCTCTTCCTGCTGATTAGGCTGCACGGAAGATGTGCCGGTTATGGTCTGATACTGTTTAACACCGGCACCCATGGTGTAATTGTCAAAGTAAATACGATCGGCAGAGAAGCCGGTACCGGTCACATAGTTCAGAGAATCTGCAGACGGGAAAGAAACCGTGCTGCTGTCTGTACGGGAACCGCTACTCTTCATAGGCACATAGGCCAGCTTAAAGGAATAACTGGTGCCGTCTGCATTATTCCGGGTAATACCTGCATTTGAATCACTACTCATATCATAATAGTAGTACGCAGATACCATTGAGTTGTCTTTCACTTTAAGACAATTATCTCCACTGGCTTTCTTGTAGTTGTCAGACAGACCGGCAATTTTATCACCGGCACTAGTAGAATACAAATTTCCGCGGGCTGATCCCCAGCTATCTTCAAAAGTTAAAGCATTCGCATCTTCGATATTATACGCATTTTCGATACCCATTGTGCCGGCGTAATTTTTTCTGTCAGTATTACCATAAGAATCCTCTGCCACATATATAGCGCCTAAAGCAGAAGACGCAACGACTACATTTGTGTACAAATTCTGTGTACCAACAGAGTGCCCCGCTACCGGGTTAGAAGCCACATACAGCTTATCCGTCTGGGTCCAAATATTGCCGTCCGTATCCGTCAGATTGGTCTCAATGGTGACCGTTTCGCCTTTGTTATAATTTGCATACTCGGCAGTATCTGCAATATGCAAAGTGCCGCTGAGCTTACCGTGCGCATAGTTAATATTCGCAGCGGAATCCTCCACACACTTTATGCCGGTAATGGTATAACGACTGTCATTAACCGTATAATGGGTCTCTTTTTCGCCGGCCTGGGAACCGTCTGAAATCAAAGATCCGCAATACATATACGGCTGCCCCTTACGGGAAGCGTCACCGTGGGTATAAATTACCGGGTCATACTTAACCACACCGGTCACAGCCAAGTCGCCGTCCACAACCGTAATATTATAAGTATTCAGCCCTGCCTGTACCACAGCATTACCTACTGCGTTGGCAGTAACGGTAACATTGTAACCGTCAACGGTGCTGCCGCCGTTTGCCTTCAAGCAATGGGCATACATATTCGTTGTAGAGGTAGAGGGATTCAGCAGGAAATAGCCGTCCGTACCGTGATAGACAATCAAATATTTCTCGCCGTCATCCACGGTATTCACCTGAATGTAGCCGGGCAACTCCGTGCTGCCGGTCTCGCCGGTGCGGATTCTGCGATACAGTTGGAAGGTGGTGGCTTTCAGTACTTCTGCCTCTGATTTGGTATCCTTATCTTTACCCTCAAAATCCCAACGCTCAAAGTGGTTCACCACATTGCCCTTGGAATCTTTTTCCATAAAATACAGGCCGTAATGACCATCCTGCAACAGCTGGAAACCGCCGTCTACTGCGCGCAATGTAACATTGGCAGGCGTAGACGCACCGGGATAGCCGGCCTTACCATTTGTACCCACACTTAAGTACATACCTGCGTGGGCAATGGTGTATTCTGTACCGGTAGAAGTAAAGGTGTACAAAGCACGCTTTACAGAAACGGAATCGCCGCTGTAATTGGCATCCGTTGCCTTATTGGCAGTGGCCCCGGGTTCTTCCTTCGCAGCAGACAAAGACACCACATCGCTTGCAGAGTTATTCACATTCTGCGCAGAGAAGGTTAAGGTCTTCTTCTGACCCACATTCATCTGAATATCCGCTGTGGTGGGAACGTCCACATCCATTCCGGTGAGGGATTGGATATCAAAAACTTTATAGGTAAAGTCACAGGCGTCCGTCTCGTACAAATCTGCCACGCGGCCGTCTTTCAGCACCGTCAAGCAGGAGTAGGCAAACATGGCGCCCTCTGCGGTAATGGTCTTTTTGGCATATTCGGTAGAAACAGTATTGTCGTCATTCAGCAGCAAGGTGAAGATGGCGCCGGTTTTACGACCCTCTGTTGAGGAGGGAGAAGAAACCAAGATGGCACGCTTGCCGTCAATCAAATAGGGATACATAATGGCAGACAGCTGGCAGTTACCCCAAATGTCAATACCAGTATCTACCACATCGCCCCATCTGTACAGAGAGCCGGTCCAAGTGGCGTCGCAGTACATAATCTTTTTCTTACCGTTACGGTAGAAGCAGCGCACCACGCCGTTACCTAAATCTACAAGCTGCGCCTCACTGGACCAACCGCTGCCGCCAAAAGAGGACGTGCTGGTAAAGTTCGCCGTACGGCTCCAAGTCTTGCCATGGTCTTTACTGTAAATAAAGCTGGTTGCCTGAGAAGCGTCGCCGGAGCCCCAAGCATTGTCGCCGTAAACATAAACCGGCATACAAATGGTGCCGTCATCCGTGACAACGGCACGGCCGGGACCAGCGCCCAAGAACTTCTCGCCGCTCTTTCTGGCATTTACCAGAGAGGGCGCGCTCCAGGTTTTGCCGCCGTCCGTGGAAGTACGGAAAAACAGGTACTGGCACTTCTTGGCCTGGAACTCACAGTTAGAATACCAAACGCAGCCAACATAAGCGTCATGCTTAAACAGCTCAAACTCGCCGTTCACCTTGTAGCCGCTGACGACCGTGCTGTCGCTGGTTCTATAAATGCTGGCATACCCGTCGGCACCTACCGCGCCCACATAATAGTCATAATCGCCGCCGTTACGGGCAAGCAGCAGACGACCCTGACTGTCCAAACCGGTGTCCTTAGAAGGCTGTGCGTTCGCAGAAGTGCCGTTAATGGCTACGCCGGAAGCAAAGAAGGTAGACAGCATATACAGGGTCTTGCCGTCAGTTGCAATATTGCTGTCGCAATAACTGGTAGACGCCTTACTAAACACATTGCCGTTATCGCCGTAATAGCCGGCCCATGTGTAAGACCAAGTGTCGCCGTTGTCCGTAGAACGCGCGGTGATCACATCGTTACCGCCGCCGTCCATACCGCCGTCCCAACGGGCGTCAGCAGCTGCAACGACAGTACCGTCATCCAGGGTAACCATACTGGGAATACGGTACCAATGAGACGGATTATCGCTGACAAAGGGACGACCCTGAGTCGTACCGTCTGCCGGCTTACTTGCCTCGCTGCTGCCGGCTGCCATCGCGGTGGTCACCGGAAATGCGGTAAGCACCATGAGAATGGCCATCAGCACAGCTGTCCATTTTTTTGCCATAAAGATTCACGCTCCATTTTGTGCAGCGCACCTGCGCCGCAGGATATAAAAGTAGGAGAAATGGGCATAATTCACCCACTCCTCCTTTTTTCCATTGGGTATTATATATTTTAATAAATGGAATGTCAACTCATTTTTACAAAATACAAGCTTTTTTAGTACGAATAGACATTTAATGAAACAGTGGTGATTAAAACATGTCGGCCGCAAGAGAATTCTGTAATTCAAACATCATTTTAACCACAAAAAAAGCACCCAATCGGGTGCTTTTTTGATGCCTTTATGATTCCGCATTATCCCATTCCGTCAACAGCTCGATGGACTGAATTTTGCCGTGAAACGGCTCCAAGCGGTTATAATTGCCGTTGACCTCTGCGGGGATCTTGGTGCGATCCACATAGAACTCCACCACATCCTTATTTTTCTTGGCGTACTGGTGCTTTTTGTCCGTATGGCGGTTGGATTTGGTATCACACAAAATGATCTTAAAGGTTTTGCCGGTGTCCAGGGTGACCTTATATTTGGTGCCCTTGGTGGTGCCGTAAAAGGTGCCCAGAGCGGCGCAATAATATTCCCCTACCATACGAATACCGGTGGTCTCGTCGGTGGTTGTTTTGTAGGTTACGCCCCGGTAGGTGCCGGAATTCAGCACCGCATAGGCAGGCGATGTTTTATCAGTTACCGCATCATAATAAGCGTAGGTTTTGCAGGCCCCGGAGACTTTCGGCAGCTTCAGGGTCTTGGTCGTTTTCACCGTCACCGGGTGGGAAAAGCGGCTTTTGGTCTTGGTTTCTCTGTTTTCCACCACGCCGCGAATCTTGTAAGAATACACGGTCTTGGGCGACACGTCTATATCGGTAAAAGTGCGCTTTTTGCCGCTGATTTTGGCGATTTTTTTGTACTTGCCGTTCTTCTCCGCACGGTACAGTTCGTAGTAGGCAGGAGAATGCTTGGTGCTCCATTTCAGGGTCACCTCTGTGGCGCCTGAAACAGACAGCTCCATTTTACTGGCAGAGGGTCGGGTATAAAAGTCCGTCTCCCCCACGGTGCTCTCCTGGAGAACGTCGCTGCCGGGCACAGTGATCTTGAATTTATAGAACATGGCCGGGGTCAGGTCCGTCAATTCCACCGTATTTACCCGCACCTGCGTACGCAGGCTCCAGCTTTTGAGAATGTAATCATACTGGTACACATTGTAGATGGCAAAGGGACTGCCGCTGTCCCAGGACAGGGTGGCATGTTTGCCGGTCAGGTCGGTGACCTTGATTTTGGCGTGCACCGCGTTCGTCTGCTGCTCGGTATTCATAATGTTCACCGGCAAGGCAGGACCGGGCGCAATCTGGGTCTGCGCCGTAGCGGCGGCAACAGGCGAAGCCAGTGCCGGCGCGGTGCTGCCCAGGATCAGGCAAGCGCTAACGGCAGCCGCAGCTAATTTCTTTTTTTGAATAGAAATAAAAGTTCCCCCTTTGAGCGATTACTCAAACGCATAATATTATACGCCATTTGAGGAAAAAATGCAAGGGCGACCCTAACAGCGGGAGCAAGCCCCCGTCCCATAAAGAAAATAACGGCTCCCCTTGCACACAAGAGAAGCCGAAAAGCAGTGATATTATTTGCCAAAGAAGAATACAGAGGAAGCGATCAAATACTGTCCGGCGTAGTAGGTAAAATGGTTCAGGAACAGCCAAATGCTGCCGTCAAACCCGCGACCGAAATAGGTATTGCTGAGAATCGCGTCCGAAATGGTAAAGAGCGTGGCGCCGATGGCCATAAGGATCATGGACTTTTCGCCGGTAGTAAAGGCGGCGAAAATAGCGGTGACATTGGTCATTACCAAAAAGCACACATAAAAGAATACAATGCGGCGATACTTGCCAAAATGCACCCGCATGATATTGGCTGTGGCAATTTGAGCCACGCCGACGGCAATGGCAATACCGGCGCTGATCAGAACCTTCCACCAATCCAGCTTGGTAAAATGGATCAAGGCCGCGGTATAAAACACATGACCGATCAGAAAGAAGATAAAGCCGCCTTTTAGATAATTATTGGCGTCCTTTTTGTAAACCCCTTTCAAATCCAACAGAATGTCGCCCACAAGTCCCAAGGCACCGCCCATGATGATCAGCGAGCCATACTGGGCAGCATTGGTGTAATTCTCGATTACAGCAAACACCGCCGACAGCATAAAGAACAGACTGGACACGGATTTGAAAATCAGGTTTCGAACAGAGTTTCCCCCGGAGCGGACAAAGACGAAGGCCAACGAAACGGCCACGCCGATGCCCATAGCAATGTAATAAGTCATTATGAATCCCCCTTATTGATTTGACAACTTACGCATTTGCTTGGCTTTCCTCCAGTATAGCACAATAAGGGGTAGGTCTGCAAGTAGCCAGGCCACAGGACCGGCAAAACAGACAGCTTTGAACCCAAACAGCGGTGTAAAAAGATACGAAACGGCAATTCTGCCTATTAACTCTCCGGCGCCTGCCACTGCATTTGCGTAGGTACAGCCCAGCCCCTGCAGGGTATTACGCAGCACAAACAGTACGCTGACCAAGCTGTAACACAGGGAGATGGCAAACAGGTATTCTTTTGCAGCGTACACAATTTGGCTGTTATAATCCGTCATAAACAGACCCACGATCTGCTCTCCGCCGAAAAAGAGTACCAGGGAGCAGAGAACAGACAACCCCAGATCCACCACAAACACCTTGCGCACGGTGGTGAGAATTCGCCGATACTGCCCGGCGCCGTAATTCTGGGCCACAAAGGTAGACGCGGCCACCGCTAGGTTGCTCATAGGAATATTGGTGATGCTTTCCGCCCGACCGGCGGCAGTAAACGCCGCCACCACATTGGCGCCAAAGCCGTTCACGGCGCTTTGCAAAATCATAGAACCGATACTGGTAATGGTAAACTGCAAGGACACCGGAATGCCCAGCGCCAGCTGGCGGCGGGTACGCTTAGCGGTAGGTAACAACATACGCGCTTTCAGCTGCAAAACCGGTATGCCCCGGAACACATAAATCCCGGCAGACACAGCTGCCACGATTTGAGAGATCAAAGTTGCCCAAGCGGCGCCTGCCACGCCCCAACCGAAATGTGCCACAAAAAGCAGGTCCAGCACCAGATTAACAGCCACACTGATTAGCAAAAACAACAGGGGCTTTTTGCTGTCCCCAACACTGCGGGCAATACCGGTAAACACATTGTAAAGCAGCTGCGCCGGCACACCCAGATACATAATTGCCGCGTACTGCACAGACAGGTCATAGATCTCTTTCGGGGTATGGATCCACCCCAGCATCGGGTGTAGAACCAGCAGTGCCAGCGCGGAAAACAGCACACCTGTAATCAGCGACAAACCGATACCGTTACCGGCCTGGCGATTGGTTTCCTCTTGATCTCCGGCACCAAAACACTGCGCCACCGGTATGGTAAAGCCGGCGGTAAGTCCGAATGCAGCGCCGATGGCAAAACTGCTGATGGGCGCAATATTGCCCACGGCGGCCAGCGCGTTTGTAGACACATAGCGCCCAACAATAATATTATCCACCATATTATAGGTGTATTGCAAAAGGGAGCTGAGCATAATCGGCAGCGAAAACAGAACGATCTGCTTCATCGGTCTGCCGTGTATAAAATCAGTGGTCATCTTCTACCTCAAAAAATTGGCGATAAGCCGTAGGCAGCGCATAGTCCCGCCGCACTTCCTCCAGCGGCACCCAGGTGTAACTCCCGGCGGTCTCTCGCACGGTTATATAATAGCAGCGCATATCCCAGTGAATATGCGTGAAAACATGGTTTGCATGTACGATCTTTTGCAATTCCAACGGCTCCAAACCAACATTTTGCAAGTAAGCAATGGCGGACCCCTCGTTCAAAAAATCGTCTGTATCGGGCAACTGCCACAGACCGGACAGCAGCCCCTTATCGCCTCGTTTGGAAAGGGCCACTCTGTCCCCGCAGGTCAAAAAAAACACCGTACGGTTTTGGTGCCGCTTTGCCCGCTTAGGCAACTTTACCGGAAAATCTGTCTGGCTACCGGAAGTATTGGCGGCACACACATCGCCTAAGGGACAAACTGAACACTTCGGCGATTTTGGCGTACAAACGCAGGCGCCCAATTCCATCAGCGCTTGCGTGAAAGTACCGCAAGCCCCTGCCGGATACACCTGCTCCAGATCTGCTTTGATCCGATTTTTTGTGGTCTGCAAGTCAATAGGAGCCGCATTTTCCGTAAAACGGGTAATCACCCGCAGCACATTGCCGTCTACCGCTGCCACCGGGCAATCAAAGCAGATGGATGCTACCGCGCCGGCGGTATACGGCCCAATTCCCGGCAGCGCCAGCCAGCCGTCATAATCCGTAGGAAATGCACCGTGCAGGTCATTGACGATCACCCGGGCGCACTTTTGCAGATTACGGGCGCGATTATAATACCCTAGACCTTCCCACAATTTTAGCAGCTTGTCTTCCTCTGCGGCAGCCAAATCCTCCACCGTAGGCAATGCGGCAAGAAAGCGCAAATAATAGTTCCAAACCGCCTCTACTCGGGTTTGTTGCAGCATAATTTCCGACAGCCACACATGGTACGGCCGGCGATCCTGCCGCCAAGGCAGCGGGCGGGCGTTCTGGGCAAACCAGGGCAGCAGCCGGGTAGGCAATATAGACAATGGGTTCTGCAAGCAGACACCCCCTTTTTGATCTTTGCAAGTAGTATAGCACACCCCCGACCTTACGGCAAGGCAAAAAACAACTTGTACCACTTGGAAATTGCAGCCGTTTATGGTATAGTGAAAGCAGAAAGGCAGGTAACCGGGATGGCTAAGCGGATCGGCAGCGTAGATATACTCAAGGCACTGGGCATTTGTTCGGTGATCCTGTACCATACGGAGACACTGCCAACCGTGGTGAACGGCTGGATCGGATCCTACTTTATGCCGCTGTTTTTCTTTGCCTCGGGGCTGACTTTCAGCGCCAAGCAGCCTAAATTCGGTGCTTTTCTAAAGAAAAAATGCGTCTATCTGCTTCTGCCCTATTTGCTGTATTTGGTGTGCTGCGCTGCAGTAGGCGTGGCCAAGCAAGTGATAAAAGGCGTTGCATTTCCGGTCAAATCGTTCTTGCTGGGCGCTGTCAGCGGACTGCCAAATATGAATGAATACACCGGCAGAGCTTGGTTTATCTACTGCTTTTTTGTAGCGGAGATACTGTTCTACTTCTTGCTGAAATGGACAAAAGGCAAGCGCACGCCGCTGTTTCTGGCTGCGCTGATTTGTCTGCTTGCCGGATATGCCTATGCGCACTTTTTCCGTGACTCCGCCGCGATGTTTTGGCGCTACACAGACGGCATGGTGGCTGTGTTTTTTATGGCCGTAGGGTATTTGCTGCGTGAAAGTGTGTTAAAATTAAAAGCGCCCGGTTTACTATTCATAGTGCCATCCGTTGGTTTTGGGTTGCTTAATCTGCACATCAACGGCCACGGGCTGGTGATGGCATATTCTTACTATGGCGAGTTGGTGCCCATGGTGGTGAGTGCGCTTAGCGGCTGTCTGTTCTTTGCGGCATTGTCAAACTGCCTGCAAAGCCGCTATTTGGAGTATTTGGGGCAGAACACACTGTTTATTTATCTTTTTCACTTCTTCCTCTGGGCTTATCCCCTGCCCCGTTTGCTGGGCAAAGTGATGACCGTGGGCACTGCTGCATACAATTGGCTCTACGCCTTGCTGCTCTTTGCGGAGGTGCTGGTCATCTTTAGCCTTTTGATTCCTGTTTATAATCGGATCATGCAGCCCTTGCAGCGCCGCTTGTTAGGCAAAAAGAATGAAAAATAGCACAAATTCTCTATTGACACGCCCTGCCAATTCTGCTACACTATGAGTGTTGATATTCCTCAATAGCTCAGTTGGTAGAGCATGCGGCTGTTAACCGCAGGGTCGTTGGTTCGAGTCCAACTTGGGGAGCCAAAGAAAAGCCGATACGCTTATGCGTATCGGCTTTTCTTTCACTATTTATTGACTCGAACCAACGACAAGCTACTCCAAATTTGGCGAAGACAAATTTGGAAGAAACAGTCCGGTGGACTGTTTTGTAGCAGGTTGCGCAACCTTGAAGTCCAACCAAAATGGTATACTGCCTTATGTGCTCCGTTCTTTTTGTTTTTTTGAATTGGACTCGAACCACGACAAGCTGCTCCAAATTTGCATTATGGCAAATTTGGGAGAAACAGTCCGGTCAAAAACGGCGGGAGCAAGCCCCCGCCCTACAATCAATACTTATTTCATCTGCTCACAACACTGTTCCCACTGTATAATCCCCCAAAAATCCGCATACACTTCTATCGGTGATTGTATGAGAAACAAAACCGGGCTGCAATGGTGCGGATTTGCCTTTGTGAGCATTGTGGGCACCTTGTGGCACTTTATCTACCAATGGACCGGAGACAACCGCCTGGTGGCGCTGGTGTGCCCGGTAAATGAAAGCCCCTGGGAGCATCTCAAACTTTTATGGTTTCCCTTTCTCCTGTGGTGCCTAATCAACCTGCGCAGCACCAAGGGGCAATCGGGCGCTTGGGCGCGGCACTGTGTGGGCGCCATTGCCGGGATTGGAGTAATCACAGCCTTGTTCTTCACCTATAAGGGGATCATCGGCAGGGATGTTATGGCGCTGGATATTATTTCCTTTATCCTGGGCGTAGGCAACGCTTTTTGGATAGACGCTGTGCTGGCACGCAACGGCAAACTGCAAGGAAAAAGCGCACAAACCGCAGGTGTTTTCCTACTCCTGGCAGTCAGTGCGCTGTTTATGTTATTTACTTTTTACCCGCCGAAAATCCCCTGGTTCTTAGACGAACAAAGCGAGATCTACGGCATTTAGCCCTCTGCCAGTCGGCGATAAATGGCAGGCAAGTTTTTGCCCACATCCTCCGGACAATGCGCGTCTGACCCGACAGAGAACTGCACGCCGCAAGCCTTGGCGACAGCCAAAAAATCCGGGTGCAGACCCGGTCCCTTGGCGCCGTTCATCTCCAGCAGCATACCCTGTGCCTTTACCTTTTGGCACAGGGTTTTATACTGCTCATTTAAGTTGAAATCCGGTGCAAATCCGAAACAGCGGATCAGGTCCGGGTGGGCCAGAATATCAAAAAGTCCGCTGTCTGCCGCCTGGTTTTGCAATTCAAAATACCGGCGGTACAAGGCGTTTACATCCCTGCCCTGCCACTGGTTCTTCCGCTGGTTAAAGGTCCAGTTGTCGATCCAGTGGACGCTGCCCAGCAGCAGATCAAAATAGCCATCCCGGGTTACCTGCTCGATCACATCCGCGTGTTGGGGAAAATAACAGATTTCCAGACCCAGCTTGATCTTCACCGGGTAATTCTTTGCCCGCAGTCTATCGCCAAAGCGCTTGAATTCATCCAAATGGCGGGCGGTCTGCACTTTTTCGTCAAACCACTGTTGCTGATAATCGTTGTACGCCCGCGCCTGTGCAAAGGTGGGGTGGAACTCAAAAAAGCGCACCGAGTGCTCTAACAGGCAGATCTCGCTAATTCCCAGTTTTTCCGCCCGGCGGACAAACTGCTCCGCCCATTCTACGGTGTACGGACCTCGCTCCAGGTGGATGTGCCAGTCCCGCATCAAGCCTTGGCCTCTCCCTCTGCCAAATACACATTGGCCTCAAAGGGCATCAGCACATCCCGGTGGTCGTGGTAGTTGGAATACAAGCGTTCGAAACCAGCCGGGTCATAAGGACGATTTTGCCGCTTTCCGGTCAGATTCAACTCCACAAAGAAAGTGTTGCCGTCCAAGGTGCGCTTGTAACAAACCACATTTTTATTCTCCGGGCACAATTGGGTAAACTCGCCGTACACCAGCGCCGGATTGGCATGGCGCAGAGCAATCAGCCGCTTAAAGTCGTTGAGCACGCTGTCCGGCACCTTAGCCTCATCGGCAGCGTTCAAGCGCACGGCATTCTTGTTGATTCCGATCCAAGGGGTGCCGTCGGTAAACCCGGCGCCCGGCTCTGCCGTCCACTGCATTGGGGTTCGGCCGTGGTCCCGAGAGCCGCCGTTAATGATCCGCAGCGCTTTCTCCGGCTTTTTGCCCTTGGCAATCAGCTTATTATAAAAATTGATGCTCTCCACATCCCGCACATCATCCATACTGTCAAAATGGGTGTTGGTCATACCCAGCTCCTGACCCTGAAAAATAAAGGGGCTGCCTTTTAAGGTCATTTCCAGCACGGCGCACAGCTTGGCGATCTCCGGGGTGTATGTATCCGTTGGGTCCACTTTAGATGTCACCCGGGGGTTGTCGTGATTTTCAAACAGCAGCGTAGGCCAGCAGTGATTGGTGTACTCCACCTGCCACTTGAGTATGGTCTTTACCGCCTTGCGCAGATCATACTGGTACTCGTCAAAGCGCATATGCCCCGCATTATCCAAGTGGTCAAAGTTAAACACCATAGACAGCTCCTGGCGGGTATCTGCCGTTGTCAGCTTGGCCGTCTCAATACCTAAACCGCCGCACTCGCCAACGGTCACATATTCCTTGTCGCCGCGACCAAAGCAGTTGCGGTTCATCTCATGCAAATACGCGTGCAGGCAGGGACCGTAGAAGTAAAATTCCGCCCCGCAAAAGCCCAGCGTCTTGCCCACCACCGGGTCTCCGTCCGGCAAACTGGGCCACTTGGAGATAAAGTTGATCACATCCATACGGAAGCCGTCAATGCCCTTGTCCAGCCACCAGTTGATCATCTTATAAATATCGTGGCGTACCGCCGGATTCTCCCAATTCAGGTCCATCTGCTTTTTGGAAAAGGCGTGCATAGCCCAACTGTCCACCGCTTCATAATAATTCCAGGCAGAACCGGAGAACAGACTCTCCCAGTTGTTAGGCGGGGTGTGGCTGCCGTCGTCCCGGCGCCAAATATAATACTGATGGTACTTATTATGCCGGTCCTGCTTGGCGGCCTCAAACCAGGGGTGCTCGTCAGAAGTATGGTTCACCACCAGGTCCATGATCAGCCGCATGCCCCGCTGATGGACTTCACTAAGCAGCCGGTCAAAATCCGCCATGGTGCCAAAGTCGTCCATAATATCGTAGTAGTCGGAAATATCGTAGCCATTATCGTCATTGGGACTTTTGTACATGGGGCTGCACCAAATGCAGTCCACCCCCAGGTCCTTAAGATAATCCAGCTTTTCGATAATGCCGTTAATGTCGCCGATACCGTCGCCGTTGGAATCCTTAAAAGAGCGTGGATAAATTTGGTAAAACACAGCCTCTTTCCACCACTGTGGCGTAATGGGGCTGTCATCCGGCGCAATAATGGCGTTGCTCTCGCTGTTCAGCAGATCGCAGAACATCTGCACCGTGCTCTTTTTGATCACGCCGCCGGTAAGTGGGCTGAGTGCTTTCACTTTCAGCTTAGACAATGCGGAGCGCTCAAAATCTTCTGGCTTAAAGCCGAAGTTCAGCAGCACTTTTTCCAGCAAATCCCGACCCAACGGATTTTGAATCACCTGGGCCAAACTGCTGTTTGGTGTAATGGTTTGCATAAGTCAGTTCCCCCTTATATTACTCGCAGCAGTGCCGGTACGGCAGGCACTCTGCAAAATGACTTAATTGTGGCCGCGCTTAAAGCGTTTTTTGCCCTCCTCACGGAAGGCGTCCAGCCCGCCGGAGCGGTCATACAGACCGGCGGCCTCCAGACAAATATCCAGCGACAGATTGATACAAGCCTCACTGATATTATCCGGCGTGTCCAGCCGGGTGTGGTAGTATGTACGCGGGTCGTGGTTCACCCCGCAAAAGCCGGCAGCCTCCAGCCCGTAGCGACTAAAACCCTCAGCGTCAATGGCGCCGGGATACAAATCGGTCTCTCGCATTTCAATGCCGCAGTTCTCCCCGGCCTCATAAATCAGCTCGCCTACGGCGTTGGAATTCTTTTGGGTACCGGTACAGCCGCTGGTGTAGATCTGCAGCTGTTCAATCTCTCGCATGGTGTCCATGGCAATAAATACCGTTTCCACCTGCTGAAGCTCCCTCTTGTGCCGCTTGGCATAGGCCAGGGCTCCCCGCAGTCCTGCCTCTTCCGAGCCGGTGAGCAGCGCACACACCTCCGTGTGCTCAAATCGAACATCTTGCTCCGCCATCTCTCGCAGAACACCCATAGCGATAAAATCCGCACTTAAATTGTCGTTCGCACCGTCAACCACCACACGCCAGTTGATAAAAAAGAGAATGGCAACAAAAAACGGCACCAGCACCAACTCCAGCACCCCCATCACCAGCCAAAAGGCCGAGGTGTAACCGCTGCCGAAAATGGCATTGCAAAGCCAAATCATGTTAAAAACGGTCACAAACAGAAGCCCGCCGATAGACCCTGCCATCACCAGCGCCAGACTCTTTAGCCCGCCGTGTAGAGAATAAGTCCACTCGTTGGCTGCGTCCGTATGTCCGCCAAAAATGATCCGCCGCCGGACTTCTCCGCTGGGCTTGCGCACCGCCATCACATTGCGGGAGGTTTTCTTTGGAAACAGAGGATCAATGCATTCACGATACAGCAAAAACTCCCCCACCAAACAAATCACCGCCAAAACGGTAAGCAACAGCGCAATCACCGCCAGCGCAGCCCCGTGCACCGCGCCGCGAAAAGTGAGCCAATAAAACAGAACGGAGAGCATAGCCACCACACCGGCCGCAGGAATCCAACCCATAAAGGCGTGGGGGTGCACATCAAAATTCTCTACCTGCACATCGTCCGCCCACTGCTCCAGCTCACCGGCCAGAAAAGACTGGGCCTTGCGCTCACTATGGGTACCCGGTGCCCGCTCCTTAAAATTGGCGCACACATAGCGAATACCGTCTACTATATAATTTCTCGTGCCGTCCGAGGCACCGGAAGTCAATCGCATACTTTGTTCCTCCAAGTCAGAACCTGTTTCTATTATACTACATAGGGTATCAAGATTCAACAAAAGCACCATATTTTCAAAAAATTGCAAAAAGTGCTTGACAAGTGCGTTCGTAGCGGTTATAATACAACTCGCAACACAGCCAATTGGCCCGGTAGTTCAGTTGGTTAGAACGCCAGCCTGTCACGCTGGAGGTCGACGGTTCGAACCCGTTCCGGGTCGCCAATATATGCTGATATGGCTCAGGTGGCAGAGCACGTCCTTGGTAAGGACGAGGTCACCGGTTCGAATCCGGTTATCAGCTCCAAAAAGCGCTCAACGCATTTGCGTTGAGCGTCTTTTTTGCCTAAAACAAAAAAGGTGTGCGCAACTGCGCACACCTTTTCTCTTTGTGCCTACTTGATGAAAGTCTTATTCCCCTGCTTCTCCCAAATACAAAGCCAGCCGGAGGGGCAATGCCCCCACAGATTGCCGGTGGACAGCAAGCGAATATCCGTCAGGGTAACGGCGGTGCCTTTCTTCAGATATGCGTCTGCTTTAGAATTAGAGGCCGTAGCGTGGGCCTTGCCGTTCTCCGTCAATTTCCCCACGGTTTTTCGCCCACTGGCAGCGCCTGCGCCCTTGTAGATTCCCCGCACGGCTGTCAAATGATATGTGCCGGGTTTTACGGTGGGTGCCGTGGGCGCAGGCTTACGGTAATGCACATCATTAACAGAATACGCCAGGCGCACATCCCGCTTTGGGGTAAACAACCATAGGGACAGCACATCGCCTTTCAAGTCAGCCGGGCGAACATACACTTCTCTGCCGTTTTTCACCCGCGTGTATTTGCGGCGTGCGGCAGTCAAAGTGAACTTGCCGTCATACCAATACGGGTCCAAAATAATTAAATTGCCGTTTTTATCGATCCCTGCGGCCAGCACATAGTGCCCGCTGTTGGAAAAGAGCATTTTACCTCCGCCGCTTACATTGATAATCGCCTTATAGCCCTGTTTCAGATGTGCCACCAGCCGGTCCATATCTGTGGTGATGGCGTAGTCCAGACCGTATTTTTCTTTCATATACCGGGCCACCACGGCCATATCCGTGCCTTCCGCCGCACGGGCACCCATACCCAGGCAGCGGTGGGTCCACTGGCGGGTATTGAACACTCGAGTGGTGGAATTGCGCAGCGCCATTAAGGAAGCACAAACCCCACAACCGCTGGTATAAACGCAGCCGGAGGTGCCGTATTTATAGGGGTGGATCTTGCTGGGGTACGGTATGCCCTTGCAGGCAGTGGTCGTCTGCCGGCAATAATAAAGTGCAGACATCAGTCACCCTCCTGTTCCAGGGTCTCCGCCACGCTCTCGTCCTCTGTGGTGCCCTCTTGCTGCAACACCCGCAGCACCTCATCTGCCTGGCGGGCGCAGCAGGTAAAGCTGTTATTCTTCCACCAGGCAGCCAAGGCGGCCGCCACCGTTACTAAAGCGGACAGACCGGTATAGATCTGTTCATCTGAGAACGGCAGCGGGTTTTTACCAAAGCTGGTTAGCACCAGATTCAGCAGAGCCACCACCAGCATTACGGTACGCACAAGCGTACCGGCAGTCATATTCGTCACTTTCATTTCTATCACTCCGATCAAGTTCTTATTTTATCCTATGCACACCGGCAGAATTTGACAGAACCCTGCCGGAATGGTATGCTATGGAAAATCGATATTTTGGGGGATTTTATTATATGCACAAGCTGCAACTGACCATGCTGCCCGGTGAATATTGGTACGGCGGCCACACCAACTACGGCTACCTAATGCCGGTCAACGCCAAGAAAGTGATGCTGGTAGACACCACGGTGGTGCGCTCCTACGGCCAGGCAAACACGCTCTTTGTCAGCAACAAGGGGCGGGTCATTTGGTCGGAGGCCGGGTTTAAGACCCACTTCGTTTTTGGCCACATTACCTGCACCGGCAGCAAAGCCAAGATCGGCCTGTACCAGGCAGACGACCACACCCTGCGCGGCGCTTATCACTATGCGGTGGATCACTTTATGCCGCCGGACGGCACCTACCCGGACGCGTTAATGTTCCGCATTCCCCAGTATTGCACTTGGATCCAGTTTGAGCACAACCAGACCCAACAGGGCATTGTGGACTATGCCAAGTCTATTCTGGACTGCGGTATGCCTGCCGGTGAGCTGATCATTGACGACGGCTGGCAGCGTGCCTTTGGGGACTGGCGCTTTGACCCGGCAAAATTCGCAGACGCCAAAAAGATGACAGACGAACTGCACACCTTAGGCTTTAAGGTCATTTTGTGGATCGCACCCTTTATCAGCGATCAGGCAGCAGACTTTCAAAAGCTGAAGGACGAAAACCTGCTGGTGCTGGACAAGAACGGACGACCGGCCAAACGGAAATGGTGGAACGGCGCCGACTATCTGCTGGATTTCTCCAACCCAGCGGCGCAGGACTGGTTCTTTGCCTGCACCCGGTATTTGACCGATAAACTGGGCATTGACGGATTTAAGCAGGACGCCGGTGACGCCATGTATTACCGGGACGATGACCGCACCTACGGGGGCGTAGACGCCAACGGTCAAAGTAAGCTGTGGGCATTGTCTGCCCGGCACTATCGTTTTAATGAACTACGGGCCTGCTTCCAATGCGGCGGCATGGGCGTTGCCCAGCGACTGGCGGATAAAAGCCACCGCTGGAACTTCCTGGGACTGGGCGCACTGCTGCCCAATGTGCTCATTCAGGGGCTGTCCGGTTATCCTTATAGCTGCCCGGATATGATCGGCGGCGGGCAGATCACTGACTTTCGCGGCCCGGCAGAAAAGTTGGATCACGAGTTGTTTGCCCGCTATTGCGAGGCCTCTGCGCTGATGCCCATGATGCAGTACAGCCTGAACATTTGGGATCTGGGCAATCCAGAGACCCGTCGCATTTGCCGTGAAATGAGCGCCCTGCATGCCAAATACGGTGACTATATCATCGCCTGCGCCAAAGCGGCCAGCCAAACCGGTGCGCCCATGGTGCGGGCCATGGAATACGCCTATCCTCACTGCGGCTACGGCGGCATTACCGACCAATACCTGCTGGGCGACCGGATCTTAGTGGCGCCGGTACTGAAAAAGGGGCAACGCAGACGCAAGGTGCGCATACCTACCGGCAAATGGCGACTGGGCGACAAGATCTATTCAAACGAAACGGTCACCCTCCCCTGCCCGGTTGACACCCTGCTTTACTTTGAACGCATAGATTGAGCCGCCTCGGCGTGCTCCAGGTCCTCCACCCGATGGTTGAGGACCTTTATTTTTTCCTCCACCACCGGCAGCCGCTCTGCAAAGCGGTTGTGCTTGTCCACCTTGCTTTCCAGCAGCCGCAGCCGATAGGCCGTCAGTTTGGATGACGCAAGCACGCCTCCAAAAGAGCCGGCAATGGTACCTGCCAAGGAGATCAGCGCCACCATCACTTCCTTTTGCATATTCACCCTCCTTTGCCTAAAATTACACACTCTAAGGCAGTTTAACAGAATAGAGAAAATCTGTAATTTGTCAAGCCATTGGCCCCAAAAAGGGCCATATTTTTTTGATTATAGAGCACCTTGTCTATGTAATTGAATACATAATGTATATTTATTCTTATTTCTTGCATATTTATGATATTTTTTCCGTCGTTCTATTGACATTGCTCTCTATGCGTGTATAATAAATAGAAGTTAAAAAAAGGACGGACTGTATAAAAATGACAAGAATATTCATTGACGGTAAAGCCGGCACCACCGGACTGAAGATTTTTTCCCGGTTCCAGAACCGACCGGAGCTGGAGCTGATTCAAATTGACGAGGACAAGCGGAAGGACCCGGCAGAGCGAGCCAAGTGCATAAACGATTCGGACATTACCTTTCTCTGTCTCCCGGACCCGGCAGCCATTGAAGCGGTGGCACTGGTTACCAACCCTAAGGTGAAGTTGATTGACACCTCCACTGCCCACCGCACCCTGCCGGACTGGGCCTACGGCTTTCCGGAGCTGGCACCCGCCTTTCGAGAGAAGATCGCAAGCTCCAACCGTATTGCGGTGCCCGGCTGCTACGCCAGCGGGTTTAACGCTTTGGTCTATCCCCTGGTGTCCGGCGGCATTTTGCCCGCCGACTATCCCATTGTGTGCTACGCCATGAGCGGTTACAGCGGCGCAGGAAACAAAGGCATTGCCCAATATGAAGCGGCAGATCGGGATCCTGAACTGGACAGTCCCCGGCAGTACGCACTGACCCAGCAGCACAAGCACTTAAAAGAAATGGGCACCATCAGCCACTTGGCGCGCACGCCCATTTTCGCTCCCCATATTTGTGACTATCCCTGCGGGATGACCGTATCCGTGCCGCTGTTTGCCGACCTACTGAAAAAGCGAATGACCCCGGCAGATATGCAGGCGTTCTACGCAGAGCACTACGGCGACAGCCGAGTGGTCAAGGTGCGCCACCTTGGTTACAGCGAAAGTATGATCGGCGCCAACAATATGGCCGGTCGGGACGACATGGAAATTGAGATCAACGGCAACGACGAAAGGCTGCTACTCACTGCTCGGTTTGATAACCTGGGCAAGGGCGCATCCGGCGCTGCCATTCAGTGTATGAACATTGCCCTGGGGCTGGATGAAGTCACCGGGCTGACGATAGGAGAATAAAGTATGAACAAGATTGACGGCGGCATTTGTGCCGCAAAAGGGTTCAAAGCCAGCGGCACCTACTGCGGCATAAAAAAGCCGGCAGTAGAAAACCCGAACCCGGACTATGTACATAAAAACGATATTTGCCTGGTGGCCTGTGATGTGCTGTGCAACACCGCAGCGGTATATACCCAAAACAAAGTGAAGGGTGCACCTATACTTGTAACCAAAGACCACTTGGCAAAAAGCGGCAACAAGGCCAAAGCCATTATTGCCAACTCAAAAAACGCCAACACCTGCAACGCAGACGGCGTAGAAAAAGCAGCCAAAATGTGCCAGCTGGTGGCAGACGAAATGGGTCTGCCTGCTGAACAGGTGCTGGTGGCTTCCACCGGTGTCATCGGCCAGGTGCTGCCCATTGAGCCGATTATTACTGCCGTGCCTACGCTGGTGAAAGAACTGGATTATGGTAAAAACGAAGAAGCGGCTACCGCTATTATGACCACCGATACAGTGAAGAAAGAGTATGCAGTAGAGTTTCAGCTGGACGGCAAAATCTGCCGCCTGGGCGGTATGGCCAAAGGCTCCGGTATGATCCACCCCAATATGGCCACTACCTTGAACTTTATCAGCACCGACTGCGCCATCAGCGCAAAAATGCTGCAACAGGCGCTAAGTGAGATCGTAAAAGTCACCTACAATTGCCTGTCCATTGACGGCGATACCTCCACCAACGATATGGTAGAAATCATGGCCTCCGGTCTGGCGGGCAACGGGGAAATCACCGCCCCCGGCCCGGCGCTGGACACCTTTAAGGCCGCCCTTTATGATGTGATGGCCAACCTGACCCGTATGCTAGCCAAGGACGGCGAGGGCGCCAGCAAACTGCTGGAATGCGTGTGCTCCGGCGCGCCCACCAAGGACACCGCCATTATCGTTGCCAAGGAAGTGATCGGCTCTACCCTGTTCAAATGCGCCATGTTCGGCGAGGATGCCAACTGGGGTCGGGTGCTGTGCGCCATCGGTTACGCCCCGGCGGAATTTGATATTGACAAGGTTGATGTGGCCTTAAAATCCACAGCCGGTACGGTCACCGTGTGCCAAAACGGCGCCGGTGTGGACTTCTCTGAGGAAGAGGCCGCCAAGGTACTGGCAGAGGACGAGATCTATATTTTAGTGGATCTGAACCAGGGGGACGAGAAAGCCACCGCCTGGGGCTGCGACCTGACCTACGACTATGTAAAAATCAACGGCGACTACCGCACTTGATTTAGCTAAGAAATATAAGCGAACGGAGTGAGAGAATGGAAATTGCAAATCACCAAAAGGCGGAGATCCTGGCAAGAGCCTTGCCGTACATTCAGATGTACCGCAAGAAAGTCATTGTTGTAAAATACGGCGGCAACGCCATGATCAATGAAGAACTGAAAGAAACCGTCATGAACGATCTGGTGCTACTGTCCACCATCGGTATCCATGTGGTGCTGGTGCACGGCGGCGGTCCGGAGATCAACAAGACCCTGGAGCGTATGCACATGGACTCCAAGTTTGTGGACGGTCTGCGGGTTACCGATAAAGAGACCGCAGAAGTGGTGCAAATGGTACTGGCCGGTAAAGTGAACAAAAGCCTGGTGTGCCAGATCGGCAACCTGGGCGGCCACGCCATCGGTCTGTGCGGGCTGGACGGCAATATGCTAAAGTGCAGACCGGCAGACGATGTCCATGGCTATGTGGGTGAGATCACAGACATCAATATGGAAGTGGTGGAAGAAGCCATTTCCAAGAACTTCATCCCGGTGATCTCCACCATCGGCTACGATGAAGACGGCAACTGCTACAACATCAATGCAGACACGGTGGCTGCCGCAGTGGCCGGGGCTTTGCAGGCAGAAGCACTGATCTCCATGACCGATGTGGTGGGTCTGTTGCGAGATAAGGACGACGAAAGCTCGCTGATACACAGAGTGTATATTAGCAACACCCCGGCGCTAATTGCAGACGGCATTATCGGCGGCGGCATGATCCCCAAGATCGACTCCATGACCGAGGCCCTGCGCCGCGGGGTCAAAAAAGCATTTATAATCGACGGCCGCGTGCCCCACTCCATCTTGATGGAGCTGCTTACCGATGAAGGTATGGGCACCATGTTCCGCAGCAGATAAAGAGGAAGACCCATGAACACAAAAGAACTGGATAATCAATATGTAGCCCACGCCTACGGGCGCTTTGATGTGGCGCTGACGAAAGGTCAAGGCTCTACCCTCTACGACGAGGACGGCAAAAAATACATCGACTTCGGATCCGGCATCGGGGTAACTGCCTTTGGCATCAACGATCCGGTCTGGACCAAAGCTGTGGAAGAACAGCTGCACCGGGTGCAGCACACCTCCAATCTCTACTACACCGCCCCCTGCGCCAAGCTGGCGCAGCTGCTGTGTGAAAAGAGCGGGATGAAAAAGGTGTTCTTCGGCAACTCCGGGGCAGAGGCTAACGAGGGTGCCATCAAATTTGCCCGCAAGTATAGCTTTGACAAATACGGCGCCGGGCGCAGCACCATCATTACCCTTGTCAACTCATTCCACGGCCGCACCATTACCACCCTGGCGGCCACGGGGCAAGACAGCTTTCACACGGTGTTTGACCCCTTTACACCCGGGTTCAAATACTGCCCGGCCAATGATATAGAGGCACTGCAAGCGGCAGCCACGGACGATGTGTGCGCTGTGCTGTTTGAATGCGTACAGGGCGAAGGCGGCGTGAACAACCTAAGTCCAACATTTGTAAACGCCATTGCCAAGCTGGCAAAGGAAAAAGACATTCTGATGGCGGTAGATGAAGTGCAGACCGGCAACGGCCGCACCGGCACCTACTTTGCCTACCAGCAATACGGCATTACGCCGGACATTGTAACCACAGCTAAAGGCCTGGGCGGCGGACTTCCCATCGGCGCCGTGCTGTTTGGGGAAAAGCTGCAAGACACCATGACCCCCGGCTCCCACGGCTCTACCTTTGGCGGCAACCCGGTGGTGGCTGCCGGTGCCTGCTCCATTGTGGAGCGGATCGACGACGACTTCCTAAGCGAAGTACAGCGCAAGAGCGAGAAGATCCGCACGGCGCTGGCGAAAGTGAACGGCGTCAAGAGCATCAGCGGTATGGGGCTGATGCTGGGGATCGAAACGGACAAACCCGCAGGAGAAGTGGCCAAGGCTTGCCTGGCAAACGGCTTGCTGATCTTAACGGCAAAAACAAAGCTTCGTCTGCTGCCGGCGCTGAACATCAGCGATGCGGAGCTGGACGAGGGACTGGAGATACTGAAAGGAGTGCTTGAAGCATGAAACATTTACTGAAACTGGCGGACCTGGACAAAGGCGATATTCTGGACATTCTCAACTTGGCAGACCAGCTGAAATATGAGAACCAGCATGGCATTGAACACCACCACTTAAAGGGAAAGACCCTGGGTATGATCTTTCAAAAAAGCTCTACCCGCACCCGGGTCAGCTTTGAGACCGGCATGTACCAGTTGGGCGGCCAGGCACTGTTCCTTTCCAACCGAGATTTGCAGATCGGCCGCGGCGAGCCGGTACAGGACACGGCTCGGGTACTCTCTCGCTACCTGGACGGCATTATGATCCGCACCTTTGCGCAAAAAGAGGTGGAGGATCTGGCAGAGTACGGCTCCATTCCCATCATCAACGGCCTGACCGATTACTGCCACCCCTGCCAGGTGCTGGCGGATCTGATGACCATTCGCGAGTATAAGAAGAGCTTTGACGGGCTGAAATTCTGCTTTATCGGCGACGGCAACAATATGGCAAACTCCCTAATCGTCGGCGCCATCTCCATGGGTATGGAGTGCGCCATCGCCTGCCCCAAGGACTACCAGCCGGACGCCCAGATTATGGCCTGGGCCAAGGAGAACGGCACCTTCACTTGCAGCGAAGATATTTTGGCCTGCGCCAAAGACGCAGATGTGGTCTACACCGATGTGTGGGCCTCTATGGGTCAGGAAGAAGAAAAAGCAGAGCGGGAAAAGATCTTTAAGAACTACCAGATCAATGACGAAGTAATGGCCGCCGCCAAGCCGGACGCTATAGTGCTCCACTGCCTGCCCGCACACCGAGAGGAAGAGATTACCGCCAAAGTGTTTGAAGCCCACGCCAACGAGATCTTTGACGAAGCAGAAAACCGCCTGCACGCCCAAAAGGCCGTGCTTGTGAAGCTGTTAGGTTAAACTATGAAAAAGCAGAAAGTATATCTCTGTCTGGAGAACGGACAAACCTTTGAGGGCTATCGTTTCGGTGCCGGTGGCGAAATTCAGGGCGAACTGGTATTTACCACCGGTATGGGCGGTTATATCGAGACCCTGACGGACCCCAGCTATTACGGCCAGATCGTGCTGCAAACCTTTCCCCTCATCGGTAACTACGGCTTTATCCCGGAAGATATGGAGAGCCCCAAAAGCTATGTAAGCGCCTATATCGTGCGTGAGTATTGCGAGGCGCCCTCCAACTTCCGCTGCCGGGAGACACTGGACGATTTCTTAAAATCCCAAGGCATTATCGGCGTCTACGGCGTAGATACCAGAGAGATCACAAAGACCATTCGGGAAAGCGGTGTAATGAACGCCGTGATCTGTGACGATCCCCGTGTGGTGGACTATAACAAAGTGCGGGACTATGCGGTCGCAGACGCAGTAAAAAGCGTGTCTGCTCCCAAGCCTCAACTGCTGTCTGCCAACGAGCACAAGCACAATGTGGTGCTGCTGGACTACGGCGCCAAGGCCAACATTGCAAGAGAACTGAATAAGCGCGGCTGCAATGTGGCGGTCATGCCCTACGACACCAAGGCGGAGGACATCTTAGCGCTGCACCCGGACGGCATTATGCTGTCTAACGGTCCCGGAGATCCGGCAGAGAACACCGCCGCCATTGCTCAGCTGAAAAAGCTCATCGGCAAGGCGCCTATTTTTGGCATTTGCCTGGGGCACCAACTGCTGGCGCTGGCTATGGGCTGCAAGACGGAAAAGCTGAAATACGGTCACCGTGGCGTGAACCAGCCGGTAAAGGACCTGCAAACCGGGCGTACCTATATTTCCAGTCAAAACCACGGCTACGCGGTAGTGAACGATACCATTGAGGCCAGCGGCGGCACCCTGCGCTGGGTGAACGCCAACGACGGCACCTGCGAAGGGATCGACTACCCTGCCCAGAACGCCTTTACGGTGCAGTTCCATCCGGAGGCGTGCAGCGGGCCCCACGACACCCGCTTTTTGTTCGACCGATTTTTACAGATGATGGGAGGCGAGAGCCATGCCGCTGAATAAGAATATCAAAAAGGTACTGGTAATCGGCTCCGGCCCCATCGTCATCGGCCAAGCGGCAGAGTTCGACTATGCCGGTGCCCAGGCCTGCCGGGTGCTGAAAGACGCCGGACTGGAAGTGGTGTTGGTCAACTCCAACCCGGCCACCATTATGACGGACAAGGCGCTGGCGGACCATATTTATTTAGAGCCGCTGACGGAAGAGACCGTGAAGCGCATTATTGAAAAAGAGCACCCGGACTCCATCTTAGGCGGCCTGGGCGGCCAAACCGGCCTGACCATCAGTATGCAGCTGGCAAAGGACGGCTATTTGGACAAAATGGGCGTAACCCTGCTGGGCACGACTGCCCAGGCCATTGATAAAGCCGAGGACCGGCAGCTGTTTCGCGACACCATGATGAAGCTGGGTCAGCCTGTGGTCCCCAGCGACATTGCCACCACCCCGGAGCACGCACGGCAGATTGCCGCAGAGATTGGCTACCCGGTGATTATTCGTCCGGCCTTTACCCTTGGCGGTGCCGGCGGTGGCGTGGCTTATAACCAGCAGCAGCTGGATGTAATTGCCAAAAACGGCCTGATGCTCTCCCCCATTACCCAGGTGCTGGTGGAGCGGTACATTGCCGGTTGGAAAGAAATTGAATTTGAAGTGATGCGGGACAGCGCCGGCAATGTGATTGCCGTGTGCTCTATGGAAAACTTTGACCCGGTGGGCGTTCACACCGGTGACTCCATCGTCATTGCCCCGGCTGTGACCCTGGCGGACAAGGAGTACCAAATGCTCCGTTCCGCATCTCTGGATATTATCACCGAGCTGGGCATTGAGGGCGGCTGCAACTGTCAATTTGCCCTAAACCCGGAGAGCATGGAGTACAGCGTGATTGAGGTCAATCCCCGCGTCAGCCGTTCCTCCGCCCTGGCGTCCAAGGCCACCGGCTATCCCATTGCCAAGGTGACCACCAAGATCGCTTTGGGTTATACCCTGGACGAGATTAAAAACGATGTAACCGGCAAAACCTGTGCCTGCTTTGAGCCGACCCTGGATTATGTGGTGGTCAAGGTACCCAAGTGGCCCTTTGACAAGTTCGTCAACGCCTCCCGCAAGCTGGGCACCCAAATGAAAGCCACCGGCGAAGTGATGAGCATTGCACCCTATTTTGAGGCCGCCATTATGAAGGCAGTGCGCGGCGCAGAAATCGGGCTAGACACACTGAATAACAAGGCTCTGGACGGACTGGATATACACGAGAAGCTGCACGACCAGGACGATCTTCGGCTGTTCTCTGTATTCGCTGCGCTGAAAAAGGGCGTAAATATAGAGGAAATCCACCAAATCACCATGATCGACGAGTGGTTCCTGGCTAAGCTGAAAAACCTGGCGGATTATGAAAAAGAAATCACCGGGCTGCCCCTATCCAGGGAGCAGTATATGCAGGGCAAGCACTACGGCTATACCGATGAAGCCCTGGCGCGCATCAGCGGCGGCTCCATTCCCTATCATCAGGACTGCGTTTATAAAATGGTAGACACCTGCGGTGCGGAATTCGCTGCAGAGACGCCCTACTTCTATTCCACCTATGACGCCCACTGCGAGGCACGCAGCCTGCCCCAAAGCGGCAAGCAAAAGATCATTGTACTTGGCTCCGGCCCCATCCGCATTGGGCAGGGCATTGAGTTTGATTACAGCTCCGTGCACTGTGTGTGGACGCTAAAAGAGCTGGGCTATGAAGTCATTCTGATTAACAACAACCCGGAGACGGTATCCACTGACTTTGACACCGGCGATCGGCTGTACTTTGAGCCGCTGTGCCCGGAAGATGTGATGCAAGTCATTCAGGTAGAAAAGCCCATTGGGGTGGTGGTGGCCTTTGGCGGCCAAACCGCCATTAAGCTGACCAAATTCCTGGACGAAAAAGGTATTACGATTTTGGGCACCAGCGCCGAGTCCATCGACATTGCCGAGGACCGGGAACGGTTTGACGCATTGCTGGAAAAATTCGGCATTTTCCGTCCCAAGGGCACCAGCGTGATGACTATGCCCCAGGCACTGGTAGCAGCCAACGAACTGGGCTATCCGGTGCTGCTGCGCCCCAGCTATGTGATCGGCGGGCAAAATATGACCATCGCCTACACGGATGATGATGTGCGCCGCTATATGGAGCTGATTCTGGCACAAGGGATTGAAAACCCGGTGCTGGTAGACAAGTATATGATGGGCACAGAGTTGGAAGTGGACTGCATCAGCGATGGCAAAGATGTGCTGATCCCCGGCATTATGGAGCATATTGAACGAGCCGGTGTACACTCCGGCGACTCTATTGCTGTGTATCCCCCTTACAACCTGAACGATGTGATGCTCCACAAAATCTGCGATGTAAGCGAAAAGCTGGCGCTGTCCTTGGGCACCAAGGGACTGGTTAACATTCAGTACCTGATCTATCGCAACGAGTTGTATGTAATCGAGGTGAATCCCAGAGCCTCCCGCACCATTCCCTATATCAGTAAAGTCACCGGCGTGCCCATGGTGGAACTGGCAACAAAAATTATGGTAGGCGAAAAGCTGCAAGACCTGGGCTACGGCACCGGGCTTTATCGCACGCCGCCGTACTTTGCGGTAAAAGTGCCGGTATTCAGCTTTGAAAAACTCAATGATGTAAACTCCCAGCTAGGGCCGGAGATGAAATCCACCGGTGAGGTGCTGGGCGTAGGCAAAAACTTGAACGAAGCGCTGTTTAAGGGGCTGGTATCTGCCGGGTATAAGGTAGAAAGCCAAAAGCAGGGTCGCCACGGGGTACTCATCACCGTAACCAAGCAAGACCGGTTTGAGATCGTGGGTCTGGCGAAAAAGCTGGACGACCTGGGCGCAGAATTATGGGCAACGCCGGAGACGGCGGCGGCTATTCGCTCTCTGGGTATTGAGGTACATGTGGTCAACAAGCTGCGCCAGGACAACTCCATTATGGACTTGGTAGAGAGCGGCAAATTGGACTACATTGTCTACACCGGCAAAAGCGATAAGAAGTCCATTGCAGACTATATTAAGCTGCACAACCGGGCCAATCAGCTGGGCATTGCCACCCTGACCAGCCTGGACACCGCCAACGCCCTGGCAGATATTATCGCCTCTCGCTACAATCAAATGAACACCGAGCTGGTGGACATCAACCATATGCGCAGCGAAAAGGGCCTGCTGAAATTCACCAAAATGCAGGGCAGCGGCGACGACTACATTTTCTTCAACAACCAGTGCGGCATCATCACCTGTCCGGAGAGTCTGTCCATTGAATTCTCCGACCGGCACAAGGGCATCGGCGGAGACGGTATTGTACTGATTGAAAAGAGCGTGATTGCCGACGCCAGAATGCGCATCTTCAATATGGACGGCAGCGAGGGCCGTATGGCCGGCAACTCCATTCGCTGCGTAGGCAAGTACCTGTACGATAACGGCATGGTGCCCAAAGCCGAGATGACCATTGCCACCGCCTCCGGCGTGCGGCACCTGCAACTGTTTACCCGCAACGGCAAGGTATCTTCTGTAACGGTAGATATGGGCAAGGCAGAGTTGAACCCGGCCAAGATCCCGGTTGACCTGCCCGGCGACAAAATCATCTCTCATCCGGTAACCATCGGCAACAAGGAATATAACATCACCTGCGTGGGTACCGGTAACCCCCACTGCGTGGTATTTGTTGACAATGTGGACAAGCTGGACTTACAACAAATCGGTCCGCAATTTGAAAACAGTCCCCTATTCCCGGAACGGGTAAACACGGAATTTGTGCGAGTCGTTAATGAGAGCACCATTAAAATGCGGGTTTGGGAGCGCGGCAACGGTGAGACCCCGGCCTGCGGCACCGGCGCCTGCGCAGCCGTTGTAGCTGCGGTGGAGAACGACTACTGCAAAAAAGGCGTTGATGTTACCGTAAAGGTGCGTGGCGGCGACCTGCTGGTAAACTACACCGACGACCGTATTACCCTTACCGGCGACTGCAACACCGTCTATAAGGGAGAGATCGAATATTAAAGCCTAAGAAAGGCAGCAAAAAGCGCGTACAGATTTCTGTACGCGCTTAAATTATGTTTTATTACAGTTTGACGATACCCAGCGTATCTAAAATAGAACTGATGAGAATGGCCAGCAGGCAAGGTGGTGCGATCCACTTAACCATCGCGGAATAAAACTTCTTCATCTTAAAGGGACCGTTCAGCTCAATTTCGTTGACGATCAGCTGGGGCTTCAGCACAAAGCCAACCATAATGCAGGTGAGCATACCCACAACCGGCATCAACAGACTGTTAGACACAAAGTCCAGGAAATCCAAAATGGAGAAACCGAAAATCGTAAAGGAGGACCACTTGCCAAAGCCCAGGGAGCAGCAAATGCCCAATGCCACGGCATATATATAACAGATCACCGTAGCCTTTTTGCGACCCCAGTGGTAGCGATCGTCCAAACCGGACACAATGGCCTCCATCACGGATACAGAGCTGGTCAGCGCCGCAAACAATACCAGAATAAAGAACCCGGCGCCGATCAAGTTGCCGATTTTCATCTCGGCAAACACCTTAGGCAGGGTTACAAACATCAGGCTGGGACCTTTGCCCAAGGCGCTTTCGTCCCCTCCCGAATACACAAAAACCGCCGGTACGATCATCAAACCGGCTAGGAATGCCACCAAAGTATCAAACACTTCAATCTGGCGCACGGACTGCTCAATGTGATCCTGCTTACGCAAATAAGAACCATAAGTGATCATAATGCCCATAGCCAGGGACATGGAAAAAAACAACTGCCCCAAAGCAGCCAGCACAGTCATCATGCTCAGCTTGCTGAAATCCGGCTTTAAATAATAAGCCACGCCGGCGCCGGCGCCCGGACGAGTGACTACAAAGATAGACAGCAGAATCGTCAAAATCAACAACGCCGGCATCAAAACGCGGCTGAACTTTTCAATTCCCTTTTCTACGCCTAAAAATACGATCACCGCCGTAGCGGTCATAAACAGCAAAAACCACAAAAGTGGCTCGCCTGTACCGGAAATAAAAGTAGAAAAATAGTTGTCGCCGGCCGCGTCCTGAACGGCACCGGAGATCATCGTGGCGGTGTACTTGGTAACCCAACCGCCAATGACGCAGTAATAAGGCAGAATAAGTACCGGCACCAAAGTCACCAGCTTGCCCATCCAGCTCCACTTTTTGTTCAGCGAGCCAAAGGCCTCCATAGGACTGAGCCGAGTTTTACGACCAATAGCGATCTCCGTGACCATCAGGGTAAAGCCAAAGGTCACCGCCAAAACAATATACACCAGTAGGAAGATACCGCCGCCGTACTTAGCTGCCAAATAGGGAAAGCGCCACAGGTTCCCCAAACCCACAGCCGAGCCTGCCGCTGCCAGTACAAATCCCACTTTTCCGGAGAATGTACTTCGATTCTTTTTTGTTTCCATCAAACCATCCAATCTATATCTCTTATTTTACGGAGTAATGCTCTAATTATACTCATTCCGATGGGATTTGTCAATTCCGAACCGGCGGGATTTACCAATTCCCACGAAAACAAAGAAAGCCTGCACCGGCGGGTGCAGGCTCGTTCTTATTTGTTATTCCAAAATCACTTGCTGACCTTCACGGACTGCAAGATCCAGTAGTGCAGAGTCAGGCAGTTAGAGGCAAAAGTCTTGCGCACATCGGCGCCCGGCGCTGCGGCCATCGGCTGAATGGTGCCGTCGCCCAACTGGGTGTACACAGTGTCCAGCTTCTTTTGCAGCTCCTCCTTTTTCTCACTGTCCGGCAAGCTGCAGGTAATGGCCTTGTTGGCGCAACCGGCATTGTAAATGGACGCACCCTTAAAGTCCTTTAAGCAAGCAGCCGCTGCAGTGCCGTATTCCTTCACCACAGAATAGGCGGCGCCTTCCTCGTTAAAACCGGAGCCGATCACAGTCACATCGCTAAGATCAAAAGCATTTTTCGCCGTGTAGAGAGAAGCGGACTTATCGCACCCGCCGGCAAAGAGCGCCTTGTCGCCCTTGTCAATCATGCTCTCTGCAATGGAGGCATAACGATCCACCATCTCAAAGGTGGTATCATAGTAATACTCACTTTCCAGCGCCAGACCGGCGGAATTGCCATCCTTATCGCTGTTGGTCCAGTGGTCAAAATAGTAACCGTCCTTGGGTACGTTAGCGGTAATATGTACCGTATCGCCGGGCAGGTAGTAGCCGCTGCCGGTTCCGTTCTCTACCGTTACGGCAAATGTGGGATCGGTAGATACCACATACACCGGGGTCAGTACCACCGGATTCTCCTCCACCGTTACATTGGTGGACTGTTCCTTAGCGTTCTCAATATTCTCCGCATTACCGGTGCTCTCCCAGTGATCAAAGACCATACCCTGGGCTGCTGCCGGTGCGGTGACCCACACCTTTTCACCGACCGTGTTGTCATAGACTTTATCCGTAGCGGATTTGTCCGCTTTCAGCACAGCCACGCTGCCAACGCTACCCTCCGCCTTAGTGTAAACGGCGGTCAGCGTACAGTCACACTTCTCCACAATCAGGTTAATCTCGGTCTTTTTCTTGCTGGACACATTGACTTTCTTGTCCTTCACACCCTCGGTGTTGCTCTTAACCTCCCAGTGGTCGAACTTCTCCCCCTGCTCGTTAAACGGTTCGCAGGAAACGGTCACATTCTGGCCCTCTTTGTAAGTACCGCTACCGTTGCCGTTCTCCACCACCACCTTGTGGCAGGTTTTGTCTGCCTCTTTGATGGGCTTATACACCGGAGTCAACGTCACAGAGTAGTCATAATCCAGCAGCGGAGAGTCATAATCCGCATAATCCAACTGCACCGGTACGCCCAGGGTATCCGCTGCTGCGGCAGCGCCCTGTACAAATCCGGCACCGTAGTTGGAGGAATGGTCGTTCTGCACCGAGCCCAGGTAACCCAGCTTGGTATTCCCCTGAAGCACGGCGGAAAAGCCGGCCAAATAGCCGCTTTGCAGGTCATCAAAGCTGGCGCTCATTACATTGGGCAGTAGCCGCGCAGACTTGTCTCCGGCAGAATGGGGCACAGCGTCCAGCAAAACAAAATGCAGCTCCGGATACATGGTGGCCAGCTCGTAGCAGATCACGGCAAAGGTCTCGCCGGGCAACACAATGTACTTGGCGCCCTTGTCCACAGCCAGTTTTACATACTGCTCCACCACATCGGTGGTCAGCTCTTGGTTCTCCTCTAATGCCGGCTGGTAATAGACGGCCTTGGCGGAATTCTCATTGGCATAGGTCTGCACCCCGTCCCAGGCGGACTGGTTATAGGCCTTATCGTGGATACTGCCACCATCGGTGATCAGCGCCACATCATACTTTAGATCTGATGTTTTTGTGCACCCTGCAAAGGCAAAAACGCCCACTGCCACCAGAGTCACACACAACAAGACGGAAAGGATCTTCTTCATCGCTCTATTGTCCCTCCAACAACAAAATACTACCTCTCAATGATACCAAAAACTTTCTGCCAATGCAATAGATTTTGTTGATTTGGCGATGAAAAAACACTATAATGAAATCATAAAATTCCGAGAGGTGAAAATAATGGACACATTGCGTGCAAGCGTACTAAGAGACAGAAAGCCGCAAATCGGTATTGTGCTGGGCAGCGGACTGGGTGCCCTTGCAGACAGAATAGAAGGGGCAGAGGCTCTGCCTTACAGCGATATACCCGGTTTTCCGGTCTCTACGGCGCCGGGACACAAAGGACGATTTGTCTTTGGCACCATCGGCGACAAAGAAGTGGTGCTCATGGACGGCCGGGTGCACCTGTATGAGGGCTATACGCCCCAGCAGGTGGTGATGCCCATTCGCCTGATGCGCCAAATGGGCATTCACACCGTCCTATTGACCAACGCCAGCGGCGGTATTCGCCGTGATCTGCACGCCGGCGACCTGATGCTGCTGACGGACCACATTTCCAGTTTGGTCCCCTCTCCTCTGCGGGGTGAGAACGACCCTTCACTGGGTGTACGCTTTCCGGATATGCGCCATGTGTATGACGAGGATTTGCAGCGCCTGTTTCGCCAAACGGCAAAGGCACTGAATATTCCGCTGAAAAGCGGCGTCTATATTCAACTGCAAGGCCCGGCATTTGAAACCCCGGCGGAAATCAAAATGTGCGCCGCTCTGGGTGCGGACGCCGTGGGTATGAGTACCGCCATTGAGGCGCAGGCCGCCCGGCACTGCGGATTGCGCGTGGTCGGCGTCAGCTGCATTACCAACCTGGCCAGCGGTCTGCTGGATTGTCCCCTGACCTCTGAGGAGGTGGGCGAAACCGCCGCTAAGGTGGCTGAGAATTTTCAATCCCTGATCCTTGAAACTGTGAAACGGATGTGACAATATGGAAAACTTGAAATACCAAGACGGAAAGCTGGAGATTCTCGACCAGCGACTGCTGCCCAATGAAGCAAAGTGGTTGCCCATTGGCAGCAAGGAAGCGGCCTTTGAAGCCATACAAACACTGGCAGTACGAGGCGCACCGGCCATCGGTATCTTCGCCGCATTCTCTATGGCGTTGTTTGGCAAGAACGACCCGGCGGCGTGCAAAGCCTACTTAGACAGCGCCCGCCCCACGGCTGTGAACCTGAGCTGGGCCACTGCACGACTGGCAAAGGTGATAAAAAATGGCGGTGACCCGGTGGCAGAAGCCTTGGCGGTGCAGGCCGAGGACATAGAAATGTGCCGCAAAATCAGCGCTTACGGCTTGTCCCTGCTCCGGGATGGCGATGGTCTGCTGACCCACTGCAACGCCGGCGAGCTGGCTACAAGCCGCTACGGCACCGGACTGGGACCGATCCTGCTGGGCAAGGAAAAGGGCTACAATTTTAAGGTGTTCTCCGACGAAACCCGTCCCCTGCTGCAAGGGGCGCGGCTCACCAGCTATGAATTGGAAAAAGCCGGCGTGGATGTGACCCTGATTTGTGACAACATGGCCAGCCAGGTGATGAAAAACGGCTGGATCCAAGCGGTGCTGGTAGGCTGCGACCGGGTGGCTATGAACGGTGACGCCGCCAACAAGATCGGCACTTCCGGGGTGGCAATTCTGGCAAAGCACTACGGTATTCCCTTTTATGTGCTTGGACCTACCTCCACGGTGGATCCCCACTGTGCCACCGGCGCAGATATTCAGATTGAGGAGCGCCCCGGGGACGAGATCAAGGAGCTGTACTTTGAGCGCCCCACAGCGCTGCCCCAAACGAAATGTTACAACCCGGCCTTTGATGTTACGGACCATGACCTGATCACCGCCATTATTACGGACAAAGGCATTTTGCGCCCGCCGTACACCGAGAGCCTGCGCGCCCTTTTTCAGGAGGAAGTATGATACGATTCTATAACGGTCCTGTGCTGACACTGCAACAGGACCAAATGAATATTACCCACCAAGAGGTATGGATAGACGGCAACCGTATTGTGTGCCTGGGGGCGAACCCGGGGGCAAAAGCGGACCAGGAGATCGACCTGAACGGCGATCTGCTGATGCCGGCCTTTAAGAATGCCCACACCCACTCGGCCATGACATTTGGTCGCTCCTTTAGCGACGATCTGCCCCTACAAAGCTGGCTGTATGACAAAATCTTTCCCTTGGAAGCCAAGCTAACCGCAGAGGATATTTATCATCTGTCCCGACTGGCATTCCTGGAGTATTTGGAGAGCGGCATTTCCGCCTGCTTTGATATGTACTACTTTCCGGAAGCCATGGCAAAGGCAGCAGTGGACGCCGGGTTCCGCACGGTAATGTGCGGTGCGGTCAATAATTTTAAGGAAAGCCCGGCACTACTGGAAGAATACTACAACACCTACAACAATTATCACCCGCTGGTGTCCTACCAACTGGGGTTCCACGCAGAGTACACCACCAACCGCTCCATTATGGAGGCCATTGCGGCGCTGGCAGAGAAGTACAAGGCGCCGGTGTATATGCACGCCAGTGAGACGGAGAGCGAGGTGCAGGACTGCATCGGCCGCTACGGCATGACCCCTACGGCGCTGTTTGAGCAACTGGGGCTGTGGAATTACGGGGGCGGTGCATTCCACAGTGTGTGGGTCAGCAATGAGGACCTGAACATTTATAAAAAACACGGCGTTTACGCAGTGCTGAATGCCGGCTCCAACGCCAAGCTGGCCAGTGGCATTGCCCCGGTGGAAAAAATGTTGCAAATGGGCATTCCCCTGGCGGTGGGCACAGACGGTCCCTCCAGCAACAACGCGCTGGATATGTTCCGGGAAATGTACCTGATCTGCGTACTGCAAAAACTGCGGGAGAAGAACGCCGCAGCGGCAGACGCCAACGCCATATTAAAAGCAGCCACCGCAGGCTCCGCCCGGTGTATGGGACTGCCGGAGGCGGACTGCATCGCCCCCGGTAAGCTGGCGGACCTAACCGTGATCGATCTGCATCGGCCCAATATGCAGCCCATCAACAACATCACCAAGAACCTGGTGTACAGCGGTGCCAAAACCAATGTACGCCTAACTATGGTAGACGGACGAATTCTCTACGAAAACGGCCGGTTCTTAAACACAGATACAGATGAAATTTACAAGAACGCGCAAGCGGTCATCGACCGAATTCGATAAGGAGGCACAGCGATGAAAGTCTTATTGGTCAACGGATCTCCCCACCAACACGGCTGCACCTACACAGCCCTGGCGGAGATCGCCCATACACTGCAAGAAGAAGGCATTGACAGCGAGATCTTTTGGATCGGAAACAAACCCATCGGCGGCTGCATCGGCTGCCACGGCTGTGTAAAGCTGGGTAAATGTGCCTTTGACGACGACCCGGTGAACGCCTTTACAGCCAAGGCAAAGGCAGCGGACGGGTTCATCTTCGGCTCGCCGGTACACTACGCAGCGGCCACCGGCAATATGACTGCCTTTATGGACCGGGTATTCTATTCTGACGGTTGCGGCAAAGGCAGAGCCTTTTACTTAAAACCCGCAGCAGCAGTAGCCAGCGCCCGCCGGGCAGGCACCACCGCCACCCTGGACCAACTGAACAAGTACTTTACCATTGCTCAAATGCCGGTGATCTCCTCCCGGTACTGGAATATGGTTCACGGCTTTACCCCGGAAGATGTGATGAAAGACCTGGAGGGTCTGCAAGTGATGCGGGTACTGGCACGGAATATGGCCTACTTCTTAAAATGCAAAGCCGCCGGTGCCGCCGCTGGCGTGGAGCCACCCAAAACGGAGCGAGCCATTCTCACCAACTTTATTGACTGATTTATAAGAACAAAAAAAGAGCCATCGGCAATGCCGGTGGCTCTTTTTATACAGTCTATTCTTATTTTGCTGCGGTCTCGCAGTACAGGCAGCGGTAGGTGCCCTTGTCCGGGTCAACCAGGGTGAACACATCATCCACCTGCTCGTGGTTGCTGATACACGCCGGATTGGGGCAATGCATCATATTCACCAGCTTTTCCGGCAGACGCAGTGCCTGCTTTTCCGCCGCTTTTCCACCGCAGATCACATTCACGGTGGTATGGGGTGCCAGGTACGCCACCGCGTCCAAGTTCAAGTCAAACTTGTCCGTGGCAATCTTAAGCACATCTTTTTTGCCCATTTTAGAGGACTTGGCGTTTTGGATCAGCGCCACCTGGGCGTCTGTCTTGTCCAGCCCCAACAACTTATAAATACGCATACCCATACCCGCGGGGATATGGTCCAGTACATAGCCGTTTTGAATCGAATCAATGGTCATTCCAGTGCACCTCCCCACTTCAGCAGCGTCATAATCAGCGCCATACGCATGTATTTACCGTTCTTGGCCTGTTCAAAATACTTAGCTCGCGGATCGTCGTCCACATCCACAGTGATCTCATGGACCCGAGGCAGCGGGTGCATAATGGTCAGATCGCTTTTGGCGCTTTCCAGCTTCTCCGGGTCCAGTACAAAGGCGTCCTTATGACGCAGGTACTCGTCTTCCGAAAAGAAGCGCTCTCTCTGAATACGGGTCATATAAAGCACATCCAGCCGGGGCATCACATCTTCCATGTGCTCCACCTCTGTGTACTTCATACCGGAGGCGTCGAGCACATCCGTTTTGATATAATCCGGCACTGCCAACTCCTTGGGGGAAATCAGCACAAACTCCACATCCGTATAGCGGCACATGGCCTTAATGAGGGAATGCACCGTGCGGCCAAATTTTAAATCCCCGCAAAGGCCGATGGTCAGGTGGTCCAAACGACCCTTTTCCCGATAAATGGTGAGCAGATCCGTTAAGGTCTGCGTGGGGTGGCTGTGGCCGCCGTCCCCGGCGTTGATGATGGGCACATCGCTCTTAAAGCTGGCAACCCGGGGCGCACCCTCCAGCGGGTGACGCATAGCGATAATATCCGCATAGCAGGACACGATCTTCACCGTGTCCCCTACCGTCTCGCCCTTGGATGCAGAGGAAGAATTGGCCGCTGCAAAGCCCAGCACATTGCCGCCCAGCTCCATCATCGCCGCTTCAAAAGACAGGCGGGTGCGGGTAGACGGCTCAAAAAACAGGGTTGCCAATTTTTTGCCGTCGCACACATGGGCGTATTTCTTTGGGTCGGCGATAATGTCCGTAGCCAAGTGGATCAAATCGTCAATCTCTTCTACCGTAAAGTCCGTTGTATCTAAACAATGGCGCATAAAGACCACTCCTTTGCTTACAGTTCCATCCAAGCCGGATCCTGGGGGTTCTTCTGGAACGCGGTCAGCTTGGCAATATCTTTGTCTGCGATATAGCCCTCGGCGGCAGCCACCTTGGACAGGGTGTCAAAGTCAGACAGGCTGTAATTCACCACATCGGCAGCAGCCAGGCGCTCCACGCCCTTTTGCAGACCGTAGGTGAAGATGGAGGCAATACCCAGCACCTGAGCACCGGCCTGGCGCAGCACATCTACCACTTCCAGCACAGAGCCGCCGGTGGAGATCAGATCCTCAATCACCACGACTTTAGTGCCCGGCTCCATTTTGCCCTCAATTTGGTTTTGGCGGCCGTGGTCCTTGTGACCGGAGCGTACATAACCCATGGGCAGGTCCAAAATGGTAGCGGTAATGGCTGCGTGAGCAATGCCCGCCGTGGAGGTGCCCATCAGCATCTCCGCTTCCGGGAACTTCTCTTTTACAATCTCAGCCAGTCCGGCCTCCACATCTTTCCGTACCGCAGGCGCGGACAAAGTCAGCCGGTTGTCGCAGTAAATAGGGCTGTGGATACCGGAAGCCCAGGTAAAGGGATCGTCCGGCTTTAAGAACACAGCACGAATGGACAGCAAATCTTTTGCAATCTGTTCCTTAGTAATGGTCATAATAACACTCCTTAATCTATAAATTCACGGCAGCAGCGTCTGTACGCAGCCACCGGGTCATCGGCAGCGGTAATGGGGCGACCCACCACAATGTAGTCGGAGCCGATCTCCTTTGCTTTGGCAGGGGTGGTCACCCGCACCTGGTCGCCCAGGTCGCCGTCTGCAAAGCGTACGCCGGGGGTCACGGTCATAAAGGCCTTGCCGCAGGCGTCCTTCACCATGCCCGCCTCCAGCGGCGAGCACACCACGCCGTCCAGACCGGCGGTCTTGGCGTTCTTGGCGTACTGCACAATGGTGTCGTTGATAGTAGCGTTGATGAGCAGTTCTTTTTGCATGCGCTCCTCACTGGTGGAGGTCAGCTGGGTCACGGCGATCAGCAGCGGACGCGTGCCGTCCGGCCGGGTCAGGCCCTCCAGCGCGGCCTCCATCATCTCTACTGTACCGGCAGCGTGCACATTGGTCATATCCACATCCAGTCGGCTCAGCACTGCCATGGACTTCTTTACCGTATTGGGAATATCGTGCAGCTTCAGATCCAAAAAGATCTTATGTCCACGCTTTTTCAGCTCCCGCACAATGGACGGACCCTCTGCGTAATACAGCTCCATACCGATCTTCACAAAGGGCTTTTCCTCTGTGAATTTGTCCAGGAACGCAAAAGTTGCCTCTGCGCTTGCAAAATCGCAAGCCACGATCACATCTTTACCCATTTTTTACCACTCCTATCACATCACTTAATTTATCAATCCCCAGGTCTGCGCACACAGTCGGCAGATCTTCAATGATTTTTTTGCAAGCGTAGGGGTCTACCAAATTGGCAGCGCCTACCTGTACCGCAGTGGCACCGGCCATCATCATCTCCACCACATCCCGGGCACTGGTAACGCCGCCGCAGCCCATCACGGGAATGTTGCAGGCACTGGCCACCTGGTACACCATACGCACCGCCACCGGAAACACCGCCGGGCCGCTAAAACCGCCCATGGTGTTGGCAATCACCGGTCGACGCCGGTTCAGATCAATGCGCATACCCAGCAGGGTGTTGATCAGACAAATACCATCCGCACCGGCCTCTTCGCAAGCCTTGGCAATGGCTACAATATCCGTTACATTGGGCGACAGCTTAATGAACACCGGCTTGGTGGTCACTGCCTTTACCGCCCGGGTCACTTCTGCGGCACAGGCCGGATCGGTGCCAAAGCTCATACCGCCGCCGTGCACATTGGGGCAGGATACATTCACTTCCAAAATCCCCACCTGCTCCTCTTTGTCCAGCAGCTGGCAGGTATAGGCATAGTCCTCCACAGAGAAGCCGCTCACGTTAGCGATCACCGGCTTGTGAAAGATTTTTTTCAGCTCCGGCAGTTCATGCTGGGTCACATGGTGCACCCCGGGATTTTGCAAACCAACGGCATTGATCATGCCGGCGGTGCATTCTGCAATACGGGGGGTGGGATTGCCAAAACGAGCATCTCTTGTGGTGCCCTTAAAGGAGAAAGAGCCTAACATGTTAATATCATAAAATTCGCTGAATTCCTTGCCAAAGCCGAAGGTGCCGGAGGCAGGAACCACCGGATTGTCCAGCTCCAGCCCGCACAAATTCACACGCAGGTCTACCATACGATCTCCTCCTTTACCAGCACCGGTCCGTCCTTGCAAATGCGCTTGTTGCCGTACTTGGTCTTGCAGGAGCAGCCCATACAAGCGCCAAAGCCGCAGCCCATGCGCTCCTCAAAGGAGAACTGACCGGAGGTGGCAGAGCGGTCATATACCGCCCTCAGCATCGGCAGCGGACCGCAGGTATAAAAGTAGTCATAATCCGCAGGGAAAGCGTCCGTCACAAAGCCCTTGGTGCCTACACTGCCGTCCACAGTGGTGATCCGCACTTCCGCACCCAGCGCGGCGAATTCCTCGGCGTAGAACACTTCGTCCGCCGTGTTAAAGCCCAGTATCACCGTCACCTGCTGCCCGGCAGCCCGCAAGCACTTGCAAAGGTTGTAAAGGGGCGGCACACCTACACCACCGCCGATAAGCAGCGCGTGGTGCACAGGCTCCATCGTGTAGCCGTTGCCCAGGCCGGTGAGCACATCCAGCGTCTCCCCCGGCTGCATCTTTGCCATTTGGGCCGTCCCCAGCCCCACAACTTTATAGATGATGGTCACTGTCCGGCTGTCGTAATCGCAGACGGAGATGGGGCGGCGCAGGAACTTGCCCTCCAGGGCAATGTTGATAAACTGGCCCGGCGCCGTAATGTACTGGGTGTCCCCTGCCAGCACCATACGGTACACGCTGGCGGTCAGAGGTCGATTTTCTTCTATTGTAAAAATACCTTGTTTATACATACGCTTACTCCGCGTCAATGGTGGACACACCCAAAGTGATCTCCTCCAGCACATCCAGCAGCACCTTTACTGTGTCCAGCGAGGTGAACATGGTCACATTGTTTTCCACCGCAGCCCGGCGAATTTCCGAGCCGTCCGAGTGACTGTCGCCGTGGTTAATATCAATGGTGTTAATCACATAGGCAATGTGCCCCTGGCGCAGTGCCATCAAGATTTCGTCGCTGTCGTCCTCCGTGAGCTTTTGCCGCACCCGGGTGCGAATGCCATGGTCCTTCAGGTACTTGGCGGTGCCCTCGGTGGCTTCGATATTAAAGCCCAGGTCGTAGAACCGACGGATCAACGGCAGCGCAGTAGGCTTGTCCTGATCCGCAATGGTCACCAGCACCGTGCCGTAGTTAGACACATGCAGCCCGCTGGATTGTAACGCTTTATACAGAGCGCGGGTCAGGCTCTTGTCGTAACCGATAGCCTCGCCGGTGGACTTCATCTCCGGGGACAGGTAAGTGTCCATCCCTTTCAGCTTGCTAAAGGAAAACGCAGGCGCCTTCACATACCAGCGCTTTTTCTCCTTGGGATACACCTCCGTAATGCCCTGCTCTTTTAAGCTGTGGCCCAGGATCACCTGGGTGGCAATGTGCGCCATAGGCACGGAAGTGGCCTTGGACAGGAACGGCACCGTGCGGGAAGAACGGGGATTCACCTCGATCACATACACATCGTCGTTGCTGTCTGCAATAAACTGGATATTGTAAAGGCCCACGATGCCGATGGCCGTACCCAGTTTAACGGTATAATCAATAATCTTGTCCTTGACCGCCTGGCTGACGGAGAAGGTGGGGTAGATGCTGATAGAGTCGCCGGAATGTACGCCGGTGCGCTCCACATGCTCCATAATACCGGGAATGAACACATCTGTGCCGTCACAGATGGCGTCCACCTCCAGCTCTTTACCCATAATGTATTTATCCACCAGCACCGGCTGATCGGTGTTAATCTCCACAGCCGTTTGCAAATAGTGGCGCAGGCTTTCCTCATTGGCAACGATCTGCATAGCACGACCACCCAATACAAAGGAGGGACGCACCAGCACAGGATAACCGATGGAGGCGGCAACGCGCACGCCCTCTTCAATATCCGTGACCGCCAGGCCTTTAGGCTGGGGAATGCCCAGCTTTTCCATTACCTTTTCAAAGCTGTCCCGGTTCTCTGCCCGGTCGATGGCAGCCACATCGGTGCCGATGATGGGCACACCCAGTGCGTGCAGCGGAGGCGCCAGGTTAATGGCGGTCTGACCGCCAAGGGACACCACAATGCCCATGGGCTTCTCCAGCTCGATCACATTCATCACATCTTCCACCGTCAGCGGCTCAAAATACAGCTTGTCTGAGGTGGTGTAGTCGGTAGACACGGTCTCCGGGTTGTTATTAATAATAATCGCCTCATACCCGGCGTCCCGAATGGACCAAATAGCGTGGACGGTGGAGTAGTCAAATTCCACGCCTTGACCGATGCGAATGGGGCCGGAGCCAAGCACTACGATCTTCTTTTTGTCTGATACAACGGACTCATTCTCCTCCTCATAGGTGGAGTAGAAGTACGGCACATAGGAATCAAACTCAGAGGCACAGGTGTCGATCATCTTATACACCGGGAACAGCTTGATCGACTTGCGCAGGTTAAAGACTTCCGCCTCCGTCATACCCCACAGCTGGCCGATATATTTGTCGGACACGCCCATTTTTTTGGCGTCCCGTAAGGTCTGTTCATCCCGGGGATTGGCTCGCAATACCGCCTCAAAGTCCACAATGTTCTTGAACTTTTCCAAAAACCACATATCAATCTTCGTGGCATTATAAATGCGGTTCAAATCGCAGCGCAGCCGGATCAACTGGGCAATGGCGTACAGCCGATCATCGGTGCCGGTGTGGATATAGTCCAGCAGCTCCTCTTGACTGTAAGCGTCAAACTTCTTCATATACAGATGGCAAACGCCAATCTCCAGGGAGCGCACCGCCTTAAGCAGGCTCTCCTCCATGGTGCGACCTACGCTCATCACCTCGCCGGTGGCCTTCATCTGGGTGTTCAGCGTATTGTTGGCGTCGGCGAATTTGTCAAAGGGGAACCGGGCGATCTTGGTGACCACATAGTCCAGGGTAGGTTCAAAGGAAGCGGGGGTGTTGGCAATAGGAATCTCGTCCAGATGCATACCCACGGCAATCTTGGCGCTGACCCGGGCAATGGGATAGCCGCTGGCCTTGGAAGCCAAGGCAGAGGAACGGCTGACGCGGGGGTTCACCTCAATGAGGTAATACTGGAATGAGTGAGGGTCCAGCGCGAACTGCACATTGCACCCGCCCTCGATCTTCAGCTCCCGAATGATCTTCAAAGCTGAATCACGGAGCATCTGGTACTCTTTGTTGGTGAGGGTCTGAGAAGGAGCCACCACCACAGAGTCGCCGGTATGGATACCCACCGGGTCAATATTCTCCATATTACAAATGGTAATGGCGGTATCGTTGGCGTCCCGCATCACCTCATATTCTACTTCTTTATAGCCCTTAATGCTCTTTTCCACCAGCACCTGGTGCACCGGTGACAGGGCCAAGGCATTTTTCAGCATCACACGGCACTCTTCTTCATCATCCGCAAAGCCGCCGCCGGTGCCGCCAAGGGTAAAGGCCGGGCGCAGCACAACGGGATAACCGATCTCTGCAGCTGCTCGCAGACCGTCCTCCAAGGTCTCTGCGATCTCTGAGGGCAGCACTGGCTCTCCCAGTCCCTGGCAAAGTTCCTTAAACAGCTCTCGGTCCTCAGCCCGCTCAATGGACTCAAAGCTGGTGCCGAGAATTTCTACATCGCACTCTTGCAGTACGCCTTTTTTCGCCAGCTGTACCGCCAAGTTTAGACCGGTTTGGCCGCCCAGAGAAGGCAAGATAGCGTCCGGGCGCTCATGACGAATAATACGCGCCACATATTCCAAATTCAGCGGCTCCATATAGACTTTATCGGCAATATCCGTATCGGTCATAATGGTAGCAGGGTTGGAGTTGATGAGCACGACTTCATAGCCCTCCTCACGCAGGGCAAGGCAGGCCTGGGTGCCGGCATAGTCAAACTCCGCCGCCTGGCCAATGACGATGGGGCCGGAGCCGATCACCAATACTTTATGAATATCTGTACGCTTAGGCATGGTTCTGCGCCTCCTCCATCAAATCAATAAACCGGTCAAACAAATAGGCACTGTCCTGTGGACCGGGTGCGCTCTCCGGGTGGTACTGCACGGAGAACAGCCGGTTCTCCGGGGAGGCCACACCTTCAGCTGTGCGATCCAGCAGGTTCATGTGGGTCAGCTCCAGCTCCGTGCCGGCCAGGGAGGCCACATCCACCGCATAAGAATGGTTCTGCGAGGTGATCTCGATCTTGCCATTCTCCAAATGCTTCACCGGGTGGTTACCGCCCCGGTGGCCAAACTTCATCTTAAAGGTCTTCGCTCCCAGCGCCAGGCTGATCATCTGGTGCCCAAGACAAATGCCGAAGATGGGCAGCTTGCCCTTCAGCTGCCGCACCACTTCAATCACCGGGGTCACATCCTCCGGGTTACCGGGACCGTTAGACAGGAACAGTCCGTCCGGATGCATACGCAGGATCTCCTCCGCTGTGGTATCGTAAGGCACGACCGTCACATTGCAGCCTTTTTCGTTCAGCTTGCGGATAATATTCAGCTTTATCCCGCAGTCGATGGCTACCACATCGTACTTATGGTTAGGGGTGCGGGAATACCAGCGCTTTTTGCAGCTGACCCGAGACACCATATCTGTGGGAATGGTGTAATTCTTCACCTGCCACAGGGCACTGTCATAGGGCATATCCGCCGGGAAGATGCCCACTTTTTGGCTGCCTTCGTCTCGAATGATGCGGGTGAGCATGCGGGTGTCAATCCCACTGATACCGGGAATTCCATATTCCTCCAGCACCTCAGACAGGGTCTTGGTATAGCGGAAATTGGAGGGCTGATCGTTGTATTCCCGCACGATCAGGCCGCCCATGGTGGGAATCTTGGTCTCATAATCCTCATCTGTCATACCGTAGTTGCCGATGAGCGGGTAAGTCATCACAACCATTTGATCTGTATAACTGGGGTCGGAAACGATCTCCTGATACCCCACCATAGAGGTGTTAAACACGATCTCGTTAATGGCACTCTTATCTGCGCCAAAGCCGTAGCCGAAGAACTGCTTGCCGTTCTCCAGCACCAACTGCTTATCGTAAGGCTTCATATACTACTTCTCCTCTCCATACCGTCAATCTGTTTTTGCCCTGCACCTGCCAACCGGCAAAAGGCGTTGCCCTGCCCATGGTCACAAACTTGTCCGGGTCTACCGTCCAGTTGCAGTCCGTGTCCAGCAGGCACAGATCCGCCGGTGCGCCGGGAACAATCTCGCCAACCGGCAGGTCAAATATTTCTCTTGGCCGCACGGCCATCATTTGAATCAGCTTTTCAAAGGTCATCACGCCGGTGCGCACCAGCTTGGTGTACAGCACCGGGAACGCCGTTTCCAGACCCACAATACCCATGGCGGAACCGGAAAGACCCTTCTCTTTTTCCGCAGCACTATGGGGCGCATGGTCGGTGGCGATCACATCCACCGTGCCATCTGCTACGCCCTCTAAGAGGGCTTCCCTATCACTGCGGCTGCGCAAGGGCGGGTTCATCTTGAACCGACCGTCCTCCTGTAAATCCTCATCACACAGGACAAGGTAGTGGGGGCCGGTCTCGCAGGTGACGGGCACACCGCTTTTTTTCGCTTCTCGAATCACTTCCACGCTCTCCTTGGTGGAAATGTGACACACATGGTAACGACAACCGGTATCCGACGCCAGGCGGCAGTCCCGCTCGATCATCTTCCACTCAGAGGCGGAAGAAATGCCCCGGTGACCGTGCGCCTTGCAGTAAGCGCCGTCGTGAATGTAGCCGCCATTCAGCAGGTCGTTGACCTCGCAGTGGGCGGAGATCACCTTGTTCAGCGCCTTGCATCGCGCCATCGCTTCTCGCATTAAGCCCTCGTCCTGCACACCGCAACCATCGTCGGAAAAGCCCATCACCTTTGGTGACAGTGCTTCAAAATCCACCAATTCGCCACTACCTTTGCGCCCCTTGGTAATAGAGGCAAAGGGCAAAACCTGGATTTTGGCATCCCGGTCAATGATCGCCTGTTCCTCTGCCAAATGAGCCGGGGTGTCCGGCGCCGGGGTCAGATTGGGCATGGCGCAAACGGTGGTATAGCCCGCCGCAGCTGCCGCCCCGGACCCGGTGGCAATGGTCTCCTTATAAGAAAAACCGGGCTCACGGAGATGCACATGCACATCAACGAAACCCGGTATAAGGAAATACTGACCCCTTGCGTCAAAAAGGGCATTGACCCCATCAGAGGAAATGGAGGTGCCGAGGGACTTTATTTTGCCTCCCTGTAAGAGGACATCTGCCGTATGAAAACCGCCGCCGTTCCAGCAGCGCGCGTTCTGAATAAGCAATGTCATATTCTGTACTCTCCATCAAAATTGCTGTTCGTTCTAAACAGATATTATACTGGACGCAAGACCTAAAGTCAAGACATAATTTGATTACAAAACGGTGAATTCTGCCGCCGCAAAAGCAATGCGCGAGCCCCCTCCGGGGAGAGGGCTTGTCGGCATTTATTTTGCGGACGATTGCGCCTGTTCCTCTTTCATTTCTTCCAGCAATTTTTCATGCACCGCGTCCTGCTTTTTGCGCACAACAGAGGCAGGAATAAAGCAGAACACCATGACCGCGGCGGCACCCAAGAACAACTCCATGGGATACACAATATCCGCGCTGTCGGTAACGCCTTTATTATACTGATTGATAATAAACTGGGCAATCAGCGGTCCGATAATCATGGGCACCAACACATACAGCACCATACGACAGCCCTGGAACAGACCCTCCCGGCCCTTTGGAATGCAGTCCCGATAGGAAGCGGTAAACAACCCTGCCATCACCAGGGTTACACCAATCACCAAAATACCGCCGACAATTAAAATCGCCAGTTCCGCCTTTAGGTTTTTGCCTACGAAAAACTTGGCGCTCCAAATAACTACGCAGCCGATGATCCCGGCAATAATGGTGGGATAGAAAAAGTGCTTTTTGCCCACTTTATCCATAGCGGTACTCACCAAAACGGAGCCCACGGCCGCCGCCAAACCGATAATGGCCACCGGGACAATATAATCCTTGATTTGCAGCGTGCCCTCAATAATATTGAACAAATAGTTTACATAAATCTGGTATGCAATAGCCGCCACCATATTGCCGGACAGACAAACATACAGCAACTTGTTTTCTTTGATGACTTTCGGGTTTAAGCTGTACACAAAGTCGGCCAAAAAATTACCGTCCGTCTTTTTTTGCAGACCCGGCTTGTCTTTCATCAAGAACACGCCGATCAGGCCGCCGACAGTGGGAATGATACCCAGGAGCATAAAGAACTTTTTCCAGTCGTCGGTAGTGGCAGCGGCATTGGTCAGTCCGTCAAAGCCTACAAACACAACGGCAATGGCCAGCAGCGGCAGCACTGCCAAAATGGTATCTACCTTGCTGCGGTTGGCGGTATTCGTCATATCTGTGATCCAGGTGTTAAAGGACGCATCGTTACTGATGGAACCGATCACAGACATCACGCAGTCCATGACAACCACCAAAATCACCATGGCCTTGACTTTATCCGGCGCCGGCTGCATAGGGATCAGGGCAAAAGCCATAATGGTAAAGCCCCAGATCACATACCCCCAGGTGATAAACACCTTGCGCTTGCCGGTACGGTCGCAGATGGCGCCGCCCAACAGCGTAGACAGTGTAGCAAACAGTGCGGAGAACGCCACCATCAGCGTAGTGGCATAAGGCGCGCGAGTGATCTCATTTTGCATAAAACGGCTGAAATACATATTCTCTACCACCCAGGCAATCTGGCCGATCAGGCCAAACAGCAGAATGGAGGTCCAGGTGCGCCCTGACAAAGCGCCCGGATTCTTTGCTTTCATAGTCATTCCCCCTAAAACAGAATAGAATTGCCCTATTCTTTTGGCTTATTTTACCACATTCTATTGAAATTGTGAAGAGAATATAGTAAAATAGAACAAAATTATTTTACAATTTCCAATGATTTGCCCATTACACAACCCGTCATAGCAATGAAGGAGGACCCACGATGATAGACCGCAAAACTTACCTGACCCTGCCCGGTGACTACAAGACCTTAAAGAGCGATTTTTTGGGAACCTTGGAGGCAAGCGGAAAAGATGTACTGGTGCTCACCGACTGCGTCACATTAAAAGTGGGCAAGACTCGATTTATCATTTCTCCCCTGTTTGCGCCCATTGACCCGAAGCGAATCGTTTCAAAGGCATTTACCAAGGAGGAGTTCACAGCGTTAATGACCGAGTACCACGAGGGCTGTACCCCGGAGGATATTGAATCGCTGCGTTTTGTGCCCCACATTGTAGAGTTCATTGAGGAGGACGGCAGAGAGATTCTTTCCAGTTCTTACTCCCAATATCAGTTCTTTAAGCAGTACCCGGTTACGGACACCGCCTATGCCTGCACCGGCTTTCAGGTGACTCGCGTTTGAGCCTATAAATCTTCTATAAAAAAAGGGGCGGTTAGTGTACCGTCCCTTTTTTCACAGAAAGTGACTTGCTTCTTTTGACAAGATATGCTATCCTAAGTAATCGAATGGATTTATCTCATAGGAGCAACAAGCAATGAAGCGAATTCCTCAACAGCATGATATTAAACGGCAGGAACTGATGGAAAAATGCTTTGCCTGCTATGCGGAAAACGGATTAACCGGAACCGGCACCCAGGCACTGGCAGAAGCCTGCGGCTGCACCAAAGCCAACCTGTATGTTTATTTTAAGAATTTGGACGAGCTGATTATCGACTCCACCGCCTACTGTATGTCCAAGGTGGAGGACGACTTTTTGACCATGGCGCCCACAGACCCAAAAGATGTGATGCGGTTTCTTGAGGAAGTTCCCTACTGGACCGCCAAAAAACACGGCAAAAAATACCGCCTGATGTACCAGGTTTACACCTTGCCCAAGTACATTGAACACGGCAAGAAGTTCTTTCAGGGGGTCAACGAGCGTTACACCCAGTACGCAAAAGAGTTGGAGCCGAAGATCGGCATTCCCTATACGGTCATCACGCCGCTGATCTTTATTTTTGTGCGCGCCTGTGTGCACTATGCTATGTTTGAAGACGAGTATTATCTAAAAAGTCAGATAGAAGTGCTAAGGCAAAGTGTACTACTATTTCTTGAAAAGTATAATAACCAGTATCTGAAACCCAAAGACGAATCGAATTAAGAATATACAAAAGCCGCCGACACTTGTCAGCGGCTTTTGCCTATTTATTTGCCGGCTTTTCCGGCTTTTCTTTCTTCTGCTTTGGTTCTTTCTTCGCTTTTGCTTTCGGTTTTGGCTCTTTTCTCTCTTCCTTTTCTTTTTTCTCTTTATCGGCCGGTTCTTTCTTCTCTCGCGAGGTTCGGCGCAGACCGGATTTGGTGCGGCTTGCCTCCTCCGGGGCAATCACCGCGTCCAGACGCTTAATGTAACTCTCAATCTTCTCTTTATAGAGCAGGCGGGACAAATCGCTCACCGCCAACTTCAATGTATGCTCCAGCAGGTGACGCTGATCCTCGGTAATGTCGGTCACAGAGTACAGCGTGCGCAGCATATCCCCGGCGTCAAAGCTCCGAAGCGCCTCATAATCGGTAATGCCGGCGCTTTCAAAAAAGGTAAACAGGGTCTCAAACACCGTCTCCATATTTTCCGGCCCCACATCGTCCATCACCATCTTGATGTACTTTTCAATAAACAGCGACGCCTCGTCCCGACTGGGCACATAGCAAAAGCGGTCGTCCTCCACCACCCAGGAGGCAGCCTGGTGCTGCTTTAAGCCCTCGTTCTCGCTTTGCACAATCTTGGTATCTGCATTGTGCTCCAACAGACAGCCGATCACCGACCGCTCCGGCACATAAGAGAACAGACGGTCCCGCATTTCCAGATAGTCATAGCGGTGCACCATGGGCTCCGGGAACCCGGGCGCGTCATATTCATACACGCCGCGAATGCGCTTTTTCAGTGAATTGGAGCAGGACACGGCAGCAAAAACGGCCAAATTGCCGCCCTTGGAGTGGCCGCACACCCGCACATCGCCCTCGGTCAGAGAAGCCGTCTCCTGAAAATAGTACAGCGCCTCGATCTGGGCCGGCACCGGGAACATATAGCTAAGCATAGCCGATTCTTTCACCCCGGTAATGCTGGTGTCCGTGCCCCGGAACGCCACCAACAGGCTGCCGTCGTTCAGGTGAAAGCCAACGGCGGAAAACTGCTTGTCGATCTTGATGTTTACATTATTCACATAAGCGGACAACCGGGTGTTGCCGTAGCGGCGCGTGTCTGCACACAGCTGCAAAAGATAAATCGCCTTTTGCACAATGCCGATCTCATTGTCGATCTCCTCCGCCGGGTGCAGAGCAAAATACTGCCGCGCCGCATCGTCCAGCAGGGTCTGGAACTGGGCGTCAGCACCCCCAACGATCCCCGCATAGTCCACATACGCCAGCTGAGAAAAGATCAGCCCATCCACCTCATTAAAGGGCATTTCGTTAAAATCCCGGTCGCCGTACCGGGCTATATAGGCTTCATAATGGGCCATAAAATCACCGCCAAAAGGATTTTTCTCATTTTAACATACGTAGCAGCGGCGGTCAAGCACACGCCTGGCCGCCGCAACGATTTTACCAATCTACATATACAGACTTCACATCGGAATACGCACCGTAGACGGTTTTGCCCTTGCTGTTCTTTTTAACTGCACGGACTTTTACATAGTAGGTCTTGCCTTTGGTCACCTTTTTCTTAAAGGAAGTGCCTGAGGCAGTGCCCAGTTTTTTGTAGCTGCCGTCTTTCTTGGTAGCGTAATACACCTGGTAACTTTTCGCTTCCCGCACGGCGTTCCACTTAGCGCTCAGCTTGCCGTTCTTGTCGCTGACTTTCACGCCCAGCACCTTGCCGAACTTGGTCTTAGCCTTGCACTCTTTACTGGCTTTGCCGCTAAAGTTCGCGTCGCAAATGCGGTTCACGCCAATTACACGGAAACGGTAATTGGTAGAGCCTGCCATATTCTTAAAAGTGTAAGAAGTGCCAGTAACAGTGGCATAAGTCTTCCACTTCTTTTGGCTGACTACATACCGCTGCACCTTGTACCGATTGGCGTACTTGGCCTTTTTCCAGGTGAGTTTTACCGTGCTGCCGGTGGTGGCGGCTTTTACCCCACTCACCTGCGCCGGGGTTTTGATAACTTTATAGTCGATCGTGTACGGCGCTTTTTTGCCTTTATTATATTTCTTGCACTGCTTTTCCATTCTTGAGCCGGGCAAACAATAAATTTTATAGTTCAACCGACTGATGTAACCATTTCCATCCTCAGGGAAATAAGTATTTTTACCCTTGATAACGACTTTGGCATAGCTGTCACTGTCCAAGAACTCACTATGCAAAAATCCAACAGACGCAGGTATTACAATACTTTTTAAACTATAATTACACAGTGCCGAATCGTCTATCGTCTTTAATGTGCTGGGCAGCACAACCTTTTCTAAGGCGTCAAAAGAGCCACTAAAAGCAGCTGCACCTATTTCCGTAATGCCCTCGCCGATCACCAGTTTCTTCACATGACGGGTAATATCCACATACCAACTGGGATAAGTGCGGCGTATAATAAGCTCCTGCAAACGCGGATCATTTGGATCCGTAATCACTTCGGCAATATCGCCATTAGGATTACGAATGGTTATGGAGGCGTCCGATATATAATCTTTTTCAGTTACATAGCTATCGTATTCTCTCCCGCTAAAGCCCATGTAATACGCCGGAATTTTGCCTTTGCCTTTTATATACAGTGTCTGTGTGTCAGCGTCATAAAGTGATGTTAAATTATCCGCTTTCACATTAGCAGCCTGGGCAGTTATACTGCCAAAGCACAAGCAACTAAGCAACATAACAAAACTTAAAAATACAGATAATGCTTTTTTCATAATAAGTACCTCTCTTTCTTGTTTTAATTTATACTCATACTTTCACGGACTTCACATCGGAATACGCGCCGTAGACGGTTTTGCCCTTGCTGTTCTTTTTAACTGCACGGACTTTTACATAGTAGGTCTTGCCTTTGGTCACCTTTTTCTTAAAGGAAGTGCCTGAGGCAGTGCCCAGTTTTTTGTAGCTGCCGTCTTTCTTGGTAGCGTAATACACCTGGTAACTTTTCGCTTCCCGCACGGCGTTCCACTTAGCGCTCAGCTTGCCGTTCTTGGCGCTGACTTTTACGCCCAGCACCTTGCCGAACTTGGTCTTTGCTTTGCACTCTTTACTGGCCTTGCCGCTAAAGTTTGCGTCGCAAATGCGATTGACGCCAATTACACGGAAGCGGTAATTGGTAGAGCCTGCCATGTTCTTAAAAGTATAGCTGGTGCCGGTAACAGTGGCATAAGTCTTCCACTTCTTTTGGCTGACCACATACCGCTGCACCTTGTAACGGTTGGCGTACTTGGCCTTTTTCCATGTGAGTTTTACCGTGCTGCCGGTGGTGCTGGCTTTTACACCACTCACCTGCGCCGGGGTTTTGATGACTTTATAGTCTACCTTTTTAATATATGGATCTTTACTGGCGTTGTTCTGCTTGCACTGCTTCTCAATGGTAGATCCGGGCAAGCAATAGATGCGTACAGCTGGATCCATCAATAAGCCATACTGACCAATGTTCACAAACTTGGTGGATTTACCCAAAATCACAACATTGCCCTTAACTACTCCTGAAAAAGCACACGAATCCAAATTCTTTACCGTCGCAGGCACCGTAATATTGTTTGTATCTCCGCCATCGCAGCAGAACACATCACCGCCAATGGAAGTAATGGTGGAAGAAAATACCACCTGCTCTAATTTCGGAAACGCATAGGAAAATGCGCCATCACCAATGGAGGTAATTCCCTCCTCAAAAACGATTTTCTTCACATACCGTGTCGTGTCGATATAAAAAGAGGGATAAATGCTACGAATAAGTATTTCATAGTCGATTTCAGACGAATCGACGATCGTGTAGCTACCGTCGCTGGTGCTTTCTTTTACAATACCATAATATTCGTCTCGTTCAGAAAATTTATCATTATAGTCATCATTTTTACACTCATCCCAACCTAAATAATATGCTGGTACAGCGCCCTTACCGCGGATATACAAGGTCTCGTTCTCACGGTCAAACAGATACTGAATATTCGACTTTTTCTCTGCCGCCCCCACAGATATGCCGCCTACGCAAATACAGGTAAACAGCATTACAAAACTTAAAAATAAAGATAATGTCTTTTTCATTTGTTCTTCTCTCCTTTTTGTCCGTAAATGAAACAGCAACACAAAATATGTGCAAATCACCTCCAGCTTTATCATTTCTTCGTTCTTTATTCTCAACTAAACAATAACACATTCACAATAAAAATTCATTATACAATTTACATAAACATTTGCGGTACATTTTAGCAATAATTGCCAATTAAATACCCCCGGTACAACGCGTACCGGGGGTTACAAATTTATGGGAAAAATTGAATTTTAATAAATGCCCTGCGCCAGCATAGCGTCTGCGACCTTTTCAAAACCGGCAATATTGGCACCGGCCACCAGGTTGTAGCCCAGGCCGTAGCGCGCTGCGGCTTCTACGGAATGCTTATGAATATTGATCATCGCCTGGTGCAGTTTAGCGTCCACTTCCTCTGCCGTCCAAGACAGGCGCTGAGAGTTTTGACTCATTTCCAGACCGGACACACACACGCCACCGGCATTGACAGCCTTAGACGGTGCAACGATCAGATTCCTTTGGTCCATTAAGTAATTGAGGGCGTCCGCAGTGGTGGGCATATTAGATACCTCTATGTAATACTTCGCGCCGTTGGCAACGATCTTCTTGGCGTCCTCCAAAGTCACCTCGTTCTGGGTAGCGCAAGGCAGGATCACATCACCCTTTACGCCCCAGGGCTTCTCTCCCGGGTGGAACTCTGCGCCGAATTTGTCTGCATAGTCCTGCACACGATCGCGACCAGAGGCCCGCATTTCCAGCAGATAATTGACCTTCTCCTCCGTGGCGATGCCGTCCGGGTCGTACACATAGCCGTCCGGACCGCTGATGGTCAACGCCTTGCCGCCCAGCGCAGTGATCTTCTTAATCGCGCCCCAGGCCACATTACCGAAGCCGGAGACCACAAAGGTTTTGCCCTTGATATCATCGTGCTGGTGCTTAAACACCTCACAGGTATAGTAAATTGCGCCGTAGCCGGTGGCCTCCGGGCGGATCAAGGAGCCGCCGTAGGACAGGCCCTTGCCGGTGATCACGCCGTTCTCAAATGCATCAGAAATACGCTTATACTGACCAAACAGAAAGCCGATCTCCCGGACACCTACGCCAATGTCGCCGGCAGGCACATCCACATTGGGGCCGATATGCCGGTACAGTTCTGTCATAAACGCCTGGCAAAAGCGCATAACCTCACCCTTGCTCTTGCCCCGAGGGTCAAAGTCCGAGCCGCCCTTAGCGCCGCCCATCGGCAGGCCGGTCAAGCTGTTCTTGAAGGTTTGTTCAAACCCAAGGAAATACATAATACTGGAGTTCACGCTGGGATGGAACCGCAAGCCGCCCTTATACGGGCCAATGGATGAATTGAACTGCACCCGGTAGCCTCGGTTGATACGGGTCTTGCCGTCGTCGTCCACCCATGCCACACGAAAAGTGATCAGCCGGTCCGGCTCCACCATACGGGTAAGAATATCGTCCTCCACATACTCCGGGTGCTGCTCAATCGCCGGTGTCAGGGAGCTAAACACTTCTTCCACGCACTGGATATACTCAGGCTTGGCATTATCCCGGCGCTTAACGGTATCAATTACGCTTTGAATATATGCATTCATACAAAATCCCCCAGGCAGTTATAATTTGGTACTGAACAGAAACAGAATTCTGTCCAGTATCTCCTTGCCAAATTCATCATAACATCATTAAATCCAAAATGCAATAGAAAAGTGAGCGATTACTCACGATTTTTTCATTGTTTTTTCGTTATTTTGCCTATTTATATGCGTTATTCGCCAAGTGTTTTGTATTTTATGCGCACGGTCTTTCACATTTTTGTCTAAGACATAAAAACAGACGGCAGCAAAAGTGCTGCCGTCTGCAAGATTGCCGTTAAAACTGGCTGTCGTCAAAGGGGTCGCTGCCGCCGCCGGTCTCGTTGCCGTTTTGACCGCCGGACAACGTGTACAGATCCCCGTCCATCAGATGGAAGTGCACCACTTCCGCCTCAGGCTTGATATATTTCAGTTTCTTCATACTGTTTCTCCTTATTTTGCCAAAGTCACATTCGTCCAAGGACTGTACGAGGTATGGCGCCGGCCTTGCCCGTCTGTGTAAACCACATAGCTGCGTGCAGAGTAGGTCTGCCCTGCCGGATTGCTGAAGGTATAGCTGATCAGGTACTGACAGCTATCCGTCTGGCTGTTGGACTTGGTAATCACCGTCTTGGCACCTTTACCATCTGTGCCATTATTAAACTCCAAACCGCAGGCAGTGACCGTATAGGCCGGGTCTGCGCCCTGGGTGTATTGCGCCACAAAGGTCAGCTTGCCGATCTCTGTGTTCCACACCTGACCGTTCTGGGTAGAAGCATCTTCCGCAGCGCCGCGCAGGGAAGCAATGGGCGCCTTTTGCTGTAATTGGGCAATGGAAGTCACGCCCTGCAGGGTGTACTGATTGAAGTTGGACTGGGTGATTGCCACAAAGTCGCTCTTGGCGCCGGTAGCGTAGCAGTTATAGGTGGCAGAGTAGCTGACCACACGATAGGTGTTGCCGTCTACCGGCAGCGCCCAGCACAGGAAGTCTGCTGCGTCGGAAGTGAGGGTATACGGTGCGTCAAAGGTGTATGTACCTGCATTGGCGCTGTACACCGGTTTGATCAGGACGGTGCCGTTCTTGGCAAAGGCGGTCACTGCCAGGCTGCCATCCAGCTTGGCGGCGTTTTTGCCGTTCACCAGCCAGCCGTCCAAGTGGTAGCCCACCAAAGTGCGGGCAGGCGCTGCTGCCAGTACGGTAGACAGGGTCTTGTCCGCAGTCACCGCATACTGGCTGTACACGCTGTCGCCGAAGGCAGACAGGTTCGTCACCGTCACGGTATCTGCCTGGGCAGCGGAGGTAAAGGTCACGGTACTGTCAGCCACCACCTCAAAGGTGTAGCTGGCGCCCTCCCCTGCTACGGTTACACCATTGACGGTCCAGGTGCCGTTGGTGGCATTGGGCGCAGTCAAGGTCACGGCGGCGTTGGCGTCGTAAGAATCGGTGCTGACCGTTTGACCGTCTGCAATAAAGGTCACCTTAAACCGGTTGCTATACATACAGTCGGTATAGGCAGACAGCAGCTGAGCCGTGCAAGCATCAATGGCAGTCTGCTGCTTTTCGCTCAGCGCATAAGCGGTCCCGTCATTGGTGTAGGCGGTAGCCAACACTTCGGTCAAAGCCTGCTCCAGTGCTTGGTACTTGTCGGTGGCATAGTAGCCCTCCTTACCGGCAGCCACCACGGTCTTTACCCGGCTGACTGCGCTGTCCAGTGCCTCGTATGCACCATAACCGCACAGGGCGTCATACGCCTTTTGCAAGTTATCGGCCAAGGTTTGCAGGGCACTGCCGTCCTTTTTATAGTCATGATCTTTCAGGTCGGCAAAAGCACTCTGCGCTGCCTGATAAGCCTGTACAAAGTCGCTCCACAAAGCGGCCACATACTTGGTAGAACCGTTATCCAGCACCGTGTTGCCTACGGCGTAGGTGCTCATGCAGTTGTCCATTACTGTGCGCAAGTTGGTATAAACATCGGCAGCGGTGTTTACCGTAGCTGCGTTATAAGCAGTCATCGCTGCGGCTGCGTCAGCCTGATAGCCGGTCACTGCACCGGCAAGATCAAAGGCATAGTTATAAGCTGCCGGGTTGACACCGCTAACGGTATCCGCCTTGGCCAGTAGATCTGCCAGCCCGCCCTCTTTGTACTGGGCGGCTACCTGCTTTTGGGTGGTGGTGTCCAGACCAGCCACAGCATTTGCCAGGGGCGTGTAATTAAGCACATACTGGGTGCTGTTCAGGGTCAGGTTCTCCGCTGCGTTATCCGTATTCTCATTGTTCCGGTTACCGATCACCTTGGCGGTGAACTGCAAGCCGGTGTAGGTCTTGGCATATTCATTGGTGCCGAAGGTGGGGTTCAGGAATGCCTGGTTGTTCCAGAAGCGAGAAGTACCGGTATTATCCTGATTGGCAGTCATATCTGCCGTGGTGCCCGCCTGGTAACCAAAGGTGGCGTTGTTGCTGGTGGCGGTCTTCCCGGGCCAGGTACTATACGCACCTTCCGCATAACCATACCACAGGTGATTGAGCATTAAGTCGCTACTCAGGGGCGCCACATAGGCGATCTTGCCGTAAGTGGTCTTTCTGTTGAAGATACTGCCACTGCTGTTCTCTATCTTTTTACTCTCCACAACCACCGGGAAGCCGGGGTTGCTGTCGCCGTTTTTCAGCAGCACGGTGGTGCTGGGACTGGCGATCTTAAAGTTTACATAACCGATGCCCTGGTAGCTGTCAGCGGTGGTCTCGCCGCTGTACACATAATCCTTGGTGCTGTACAGCACATCGGTGTAGCCGTCGGTGGCCTCCGTGGTGCCAAAGTAGCCCTTGCCCATCTTGGGCTGGGTGTATTCCTGCATGGCAGCCATACCGGCCATCAGTGCGTCCGTGGCTGCTTTCAGCCGGGCAGCAGACACATCGACCCCGCCGTAACGCACAGCGTCCAGCAGACGGTTGGCCTGCACATAAGCAGCGTAAGCAGCAGAAGCGTTGGTGTACAGCTTACCGCCCTGAAGCAGTGCCTCAAAGGCAGCCACCTGCGTAGTCAGCTCAGACTGGGTACCCTGGGCAGAAGTGGCAGAGAACTGCAAGTTGCCGTAATTGCCGATCATACGCAATGCGGAAGCTTTATTGGCCGCGTCGGAATAGCCGAGACCCACATAGAATGCAGCGCCGTCGGCCACTTCCCGGGCGTCGATTACGCCCGCAACAGAGGCGGCCAGCTTGCCGTTCACATACAGAACCGTTTCTTTGCCGTTATAAGAAATGGTGTAATTGGCCTCCTGGCCGGCAGGTACGGTCACCTTTTGGGCAGCGGTCTTGTTTGTACCGCCGGAATAAACGGAAAGCGTGCCGTCGCAGCCAAGGCGGATAAAGTCTTTGTCCGCAGCAGCCAGTGCAAACACGGTGCCAGCAGTGCCCAGGTCGTTATCGTCTGTCTGGCGAGTGTGACTAAAGGACACGGTAAAGCTGTCTGTTTTCATCAGTGCCTGAATCACCGGGTCATTCACAAACACCTGGCCCTGATTGAGCCATAGCTTGCCGCCCTGCTCTGCAATGCCGGCCTTGTCCAGCTGGTACTCATAGGTGTAGCCGCTGGAATCCGTCTGCTTGGCATAGGTCCAGTCAGAGGTCAGGTTCAGGTCGGAGTCAAAGCGATAGCGCATATCCGTAGAGCGCTGGGCCTTGAGCATGGTATTATATTCCTCATCGGTAATGGCCAGCACGGAGCCGTGGCGGGGAGACAGCTGGTTCAAGGTATACTGGCTGTCCGTGAGCTTTTCAAAGTTCTTAAAGTCCGTAGACTGGAACGCCAGATAGTGACCGCTGTTGCCGTACTCATCTGCCAGCATCACCATGGTGTTGGTGCCGGTAATGAAGTGGGAGTTGCACCCCTCCATTTTTGTGGAACGGCTGTTGTAAACCTTAACAGGCGTGCAGGCGGAATACTGATCCGCGTCTTTCAGATCCGTGGAGGACACATAGTAAATGGTCTTCTCCCCGTCCGCCTCATTCTTATAATACATATAATAAATGCCGTTTGCGGAATCGTACATGATATCCGCATCAATAGAGGCGTCACCATTGGGATTCTTATACAGCAACTGAGGCGCACTGTAATGGGTCACATCCATCAGATTGTCCGTAAGCATATAATAAATCTTCTGTTCAGAACCGCCGGTAAAGCTGGAGGTGGACAGAGAGAAATACACCATATACTTGCCGGTGGAAGCGTCCCAGATCACCTGAGGCGCCCAAAAGCAATGAACGGTTTCATTGGCAGGCAAAGCAGGAGTGCCGTCTGCGTTCTTCACATCCTTAATGGAGATATGAGACTCGTCGGACCAATTTACCAGATCCGCAGAACGCCACACGGTCATAGCGTCGTTCACATCCCACCAGCCAAGGGAAGCGTCCATATCCGTTGCAACCATATAGAAGTAGCCGTCCTGACCACGGAACAGATACGGGTCACGGGCACAGCCGGTACCGGTAGTCTGCTTTGCAACAGGCTGGTTGCCGTTGATGGCAGTAAAGTTGTAGCCGTCATCAGAAACAGCAAAGTGAATCTTCTGTTCACTGGTATTGTCGCCGGTAAAATAGGCAAAAACATACTTACCGCCGGCAGAAGTTGCCGGGGTGGCGGCAGAAGCAGCAAAAGGCAGAGCAGTAAAGCAAGTGAGTGCCATCAGCACTGCAAGGAAAACTGCAATCAGCCGTTTGCCGGTTAATTTTTTGCGCATAGATTTGCACCTCCGATTTCCTTTTTGGACAGAAAAAAACAGACTGCACCAAAATCGGCTATATAGTACCCCCTGAGCGGTAAAAAGTCAATACATTGTAGATAAGTGGTACAGATATTTTAGTGTGTTCAATTTTGATGACTACTCTGCCATCCGTATAAAACCATGTTCCTTCAAAACCGACCAGCGTCACACAAAAAGGCCGCCGTGCATACGCACAGCGGCCAAATTTTGCTATATTTATGCAGCTATTTCCGCAACACATTGACCATGCGGCTACGCAAAGGTCCACCGGACCTTTGCTCCCAAATCAAAGATTTGGAGCCTTGTGCCGCATCATCTCATGCGGCATTAGTACATGCCGCCCTGAGATGCTGCGGCCATCGCAGCAGCATTTGCAGCGTCAGCCTGCGGATCCTTAATGTCAGTTACCAAACTTTCGGTAGTCAGCACCATGGAAGCTACAGAAGCGGCGTTCTGGATCGCAGAACGGGTCACCTTTGCCGGATCCACAATACCGGCCTCGATCATATCACCATAGGTGTTGGTGGCAAAGTTAAAGCCATAACCGGTCTTGCCGGAAGCCATGATCTTGTCTACAATCACACTACCCTCCAGGCCTGCGTTTGCAGCGATCTGGCGCACCGGCTCCTCCAGTGCCTTCAGCACGATCTTGACGCCGGTCTTAAAATCTGCGTCATCGGTATCCAACAGCTTCTCCACAGCGGGAATGGTGTTGATCAGTGCCACGCCGCCGCCGGCAACGATACCCTCTTCCACAGCAGCCTTAGTAGCAGCCAGAGCGTCCTCAATGCGCAGCTTTTTCTCTTTCATCTCTGTCTCGGTAGCAGCACCCACCTTAACAACGGCTACACCGCCGGCCATCTTTGCCAGGCGCTCTTGCAGCTTCTCCCGATCAAAGTCAGAGGTAGAAGCCTCAATGGCAGTGCGGATCTGACCCACACGCGCTTTAATATCTTCACTGTTGCCGGCGCCGTCTACGATAATGGTGTTCTCCTTGGTCACCTTCACCTGACGGGCAGTACCCAGCATCTGAATAGTAGCGTCCTTCAGTTCCAGACCCAGGTCGGAAGTAATCACCTGGCCGCCGGTCAGCACGGCAATATCCTGAAGCATATCCTTGCGGCGATCACCAAAGCCCGGAGCCTTTACGCATACACAAGTAAAGGTGCCGCGCAGCTTGTTCAGCAGAATGGTCTGCAAGGCCTCGCCCTCTACATCCTCTGCAATGATTACCAGCTTCTGGCCGTTCTTCAGCACAGCCTCCAACAGGGGCAGAATATCCTGTACAGTGCTGATCTTCTTATCGGTAATAAGAATCTTAGCATCGTCCAACACAGCTTCCATCTTATCGGTATCGGTCACCATATAAGGAGAAATGTAGCCACGATCGAACTGCATACCCTCAACCACCTCGCAAGTGGTCTCTGCGGTCTTGGACTCCTCTACGGTGATCACGCCGTCGGCAGATACCTTTTCCATGGCCTCAGCGATCAGCTTGCCAACCGTCTCGTCTGCAGCAGACACGGTAGCCACACGGGCAATATCATCGCTGCCGCTAACGGCCTTGCTCTCTTTTTGGATACCGGCCACAGCAGCGTCCACAGCGGCCTTAATGCCGTTCTTCACAACCATGGGATTGGCACCGGCAGCCACATTCTTCATGCCCTCGCGCACCAGCGCCTGGGCCAGCAGCGTAGCAGTGGTGGTGCCGTCACCGGCATCGTCATTGGTCTTGGAAGAAACTTCTTTCACCAGCTGGGCGCCCATATTCTCAAAAGGCTCCTCCAGCTCGATCTCCTTGGCAATGGTCACGCCGTCGTTGGTGATCAGCGGTGCGCCATACTTCTTATCCAGTACCACATTGCGGCCCTTAGGACCAAGGGTAATCTTAACGGTATTGGCCAGCTTGTCAATACCGGTTTGCAACGCCTTGCGAGCATCCTCGCCATAAATAATATCTTTTGCCATAACGGAACTCCTCCTTACTCAACTACAGCCAAAATGTCTTTGACCTCGGAAATGGTGTACTCCTGACCGTCCACCTTAATCTGGGTGCCGCTGTACTTGCCGATAATCACCTTATCGCCAACAGCAACAGTCATGGGGTGTTTGTCAGTGCCGGGACCAACGGCAACAACTTCGGACACCTCGGGCTTCTCCTGTGCGGAAGCAGCCAGAATAATGCCGGAAGCGGTGGTTTCCTCAGCCTCACAGGCTTTTAGCAGAACACGGTCTGCAAGCGGTTTAATAGTCATAACTTTTCACCTCGTCAAAAGTATTCGTTTTGTGTTAGCACTCTTCACTTCCGAGTGCTAATACTTATTTTAGCAAGTTTTTTCCATTTGTCAATAGGATTTCAAAATTCTTCATAAAAAATCCGATAATCCATAATCCAATCGTCAAAAAGCAACAAAAAATACGCACCGTCGGCAAAAACCGACAGTGCGTAAAAGAAGCATTATCGTGCGTCCAGCACCGGCAATCCGGAGGTGGTGATCTCCTGCATGGTAACGGACTCACGGGCGTCATTTTGGTACTTGTCCTGATAATAATTCTCCTGGTGGAAGTCCAGGCCGCCGTTTTGGTCGTAGTCCAAGATGGTGCAGCCGCGCTGGGTGCCCTGCTTGTAAATACCCACATAAGCCAGGTAGTCAATAGAGTAGCCGTAGGTCAAGTTGATCCCTTTGTAATTCAGAGAGAAGTTGTTGTAATGATCGTGGCCGCAGAAAGTGCTGTCCGTGCTACCCAGCTCCTGCATCGTCTCAAACAGCTGATCCGGGTGAATACCGCAGTACACCACTTTGCCGCTCTCACCGGGCAAGCCGTAACGGTACTTCACATTCTTCGTATCTTTATAATCATTCTCCACATACTCGGTCCAGGCCAAGCGGTACTCCTCCATGGGGAAATGGAAAAAGACGGAAGTGGGCACCACTTTTTCCAGTTCTGCATAGGACTTCTGCTTGGCAGCAGGCAGAGCCTTGGCCGCGTCTTGGTTCCGTTTTGCCAGATCCAGTACCACATTCTTGTACCAATTGATCTGATTCTCGTGGATATTATCGTACAGCCAACGAATACCCAAAACATCGCCGTCAATATAAGAGTGACTGTCCAGCGTAATTAAAGAGCGTGTGATCACGCCGTCACTGTTGACAATGTTGATGACCTGGTTGCCCACACCGTCCACATCTTCCGGACCGGGCTGCAGCAGGCAGTGCTTGTATTGCTCGCTGCGGTAAAAGTCCGTCAGTTGCTCGCGCGTATAATAGCTGTACGCCTCTGTATCATGGTTGCCGTAAGCCAAAGTCCAGTACACGCCCAGCGTTTCCATCAGCTCTGCAAAAATCTTGGCGCCGGACTTGTTATTGAAAGTGCCTGCCTGGAACGGCACCGGGTAAGAAATGTCGCCGGTGACTACCACGAAGTCCGGCTTTTCTACCCGAATCATTGTAGCTACGGTATTGATAGCCATAGCGTCCTTTTTAATAGACATCCAGCCGCCGCCGATATGTACATCCGTCAGCTGCATCACTTTCAGTCCCTTGTCACTCTTAATGTTCACATAGCCGTTGTCCTCTACGCTGTATTCCAGCTGGGCGCAACCGGCAGAACCGTAGTTGTGGGCCTTGTTGATGTTAGACTGAACACCGATGACGGAGATCATGGTAGTGATCCCCACAAACAGCGCCAAAATTACTAAAAAGCCGATAAAAATTTTCAGTGCGATCTTCCTGCGCTTCTTTTTGGTCAGCACCTTTTCCAATCTTTGCTCTTCTGTCAAAAGAGCCCCTTTTTTGTTAGACATTTGTTACTCCCCCGTTTTTGTTTTGTTCTATTTGGACAGTAGATGCGCCGGGGCTGATTGCCGCCGTAAAATCCGCACCCATTTCTGTCCGCAAAAGCGCCCGCAGCCCCTCTTGTAACTGCGCCACTGCTTCTACCGTCATTTGATCCGTGGTAATATCTGCCGTAAAGGCCAGGTGCCGTCCGTAGCGATGGCACTGCACATTGGCTACACCGGTCACCCCCGGTTGTGCCGTAAGCAATGCCTGGGCACGGTCGCAATCCTCCGTCTCTCGCTTGCCCAAAATACAGGCAAAGGAGGAGACACAGGACTTAGCGCCACTGATCAGCAACACCGCGCTGATGGCAATACCGAAGTAGCCGTCCACCGGTACCCCCGCAACCCGGGTCAGGGTAAAGGAGATCAGGGTGGACAAGGTGATAAAGAAGTCCAGCACACTGTCCGTAAACAGCCCTTTCAGCACCGGCGACGGATGGCGCCGATCCTTAAACTTATAGTACGCGCCCAGCAGCAGCTTCACCACCGCCGTTACCGCAATGATCACCGCATAGCGAACCGAAAACCATACCGGCGCCGGGTACAGGGTTCGCTCCAAGGACACATAGCCGAAGCCAAAGCCGGTGCCCACGATCACCACGGCAGTGATAAAACCGGTGAGATCTTCCGCCCGACCTAACCCGAACGGGTACTTCGGCGAAGTGCGCACGGAAAGCCAAAAGCCCACCAGCGCGATGATACATACCACACTGTCCAGCGCGTTATTTAGCGAGTCTACATAAATTGAAATGCTGTTGGTGGAAATACCCACATACAGCTTCACCATAAACAGGCACAGGTTGACGCAGATGCCGAAGACAGCCGCCCGCATCCGTGCCTTTGTTTCCATCATCTGTTACATACGCCCCCTCTATGCAGCAACTTACGCTTTTTCAATCAGCGCCACAGCGTGGGCTGCCATACCCGCGCCGGTGCCGGTAAAGCCCAGTCCCTCCTCGGTGGTGGCCTTTACGCTGACCTGCGTTATATCCACCCGGCAGGCATCGGCAATGTTGCCCCGCATTTCATCTATATACGGCGCCAGCTTTGGACGCTGCGCCAAAAGCGTAGCGTCGATGTTCTCAATTTGATAACCCTGGTCGGCCAGTACCCGCACCACTTCTTCCAGCAATTTTAGGCTGTCCGCCCCCTTCCAGCGGTCATCTGTATCCGGAAACAGGTGCCCAATGTCACCCAGCGCCGCCGCGCCCAGCAGTGCGTCAGAGATGGCGTGAAGCAACACATCTGCATCGCTGTGCCCCAGCAGGCCCTTTTCAAACGGAACGGTCACACCGCCTAAGATCAGCGGGCGGCCCTCCACCAATTTATGTACATCGTAGCCGTGACCGATACGCATTACTCTGCCTCCCTTGCTTTTAAGATCGCTTCTGCCATGGGCAGATCCTCCGGGGTGGTGATCTTCATATTGGTATACTCGCCGATCACAACGGACACCGGCACGCCCAGGTTCTCCATCAGCTTGCAATCGTCGGTAAAATTCCCGCCCTGGGCCTTGGCCTTCTCCATGGCCTGCTTGTACAGGTCAAAGCGAAAAATCTGGGGCGTTTGAATGGCGATCAGTTGGGAGCGATCCGGGGTGTCCGTGATCTCGTAGTCATCATTGATCACCTTAATCGTGTCTTTTACAAACACGCCGGTGGCCGCCGCGCCGGTCTCCTCCGCCCGATGCAGGGTGTCTAAAATCTCGTCCCGGGTCACCAGGGGTCGGGCACCATCGTGGATCAGCAGCAGATCGCAGTCGTCAATGGTGTCTACTGCATTTTGCACACTCTCTTGGCGAGTCTTGCCGCCAAAGACAAAGCTCACTTTCTCCTGAGGCAACAGGGCGGACATAGCGTCCACATCCGCAGGGCGACAAACCACCAGCACCTCGTCCACCTGGGGCAGATCCGCAAAGGCGGCCACCGTGCGAGCAATCACCGGCGTGCCGCACAGGGGCAGCAGCACCTTGTTCTTTGCACTTTGCATACGACTGCCGGAACCGGCAGCCACGATCACAGCCACATTAGCCAAGTTGAATCATCCTCTCCGTCTCCTCCCGGGTGGGGGTCACAAAAATTGTTTTATAATCTGTATAGATCACCCGACCGGGCTTGGAACCGGCAGGTTTCTTTACAAATTTGACTCGGGTATAGTCCACAGGTACATTGGAGGACGCGCGCGCCTTGCTGTTGTAGGCAGCCAGTACCGCCGCGTCATGGAGCGCCGACTCCGACGGTGCCCGCCCGGCAGTGACCAGCACCACATGACAGCCGGGCGTGTCCTGGGTATGGAACCAGTAGTCCTCTCCTGCTGCCGTCTTTAAGGTCAGCTTGTCGTTCATCACATTGTTACGACCTACTAAAATGCGAAAGCCGTCCACTGTTTGGTATTCCAGCGGTTTCAGCGCCTTGACCGGCTTCTCCTTGCCCCGATGGCGCAAATAGCCCCCGGCAGTCAGTTCTGCCCGAATGGCAGAAATCTCCGCATCGGTAGAAGAACGACTCAGGGCGTCCAGCACACTGTCCAAATACGCCGCTTCCGCCTCTGCCTGGGCAATAAAGCCGGTAAGCTTTTGCTCCGCCACCTGCTTTTTGCGATAGTCTTTATAATACTTTTGGGCGTTCGCCGAGGGACTCAGCGCCGGGTCTGCCGGAATACGCACCGTCGTGCCCGGCTCATAATAATTCTCTAAATCATAAAAGGGCGCGCCCTTCTCCAGCGCATATTGGTTGGAGGTGATCAGGTCGCCGTAAATACGGTACTTGTCCTTGTCCGCACAATCCAGCAACTCCTGCCGCCGATTCTCCGCCTTGCGCACTGCCCGCTCCTGCAGGGTGGTCAGGTGGTGAAACAGATCGGCGCTGCGGCTCTTGATCCGCGCCAGCCGCACGCGCTCGTAAAAAAAGAAGTCCAGCAGCGCGCTGGGGCTGTCAAAGCTGCGACATTCCAGCAAATCACCATATTGATGGATCGGCGTAAAGGCAAAGTCCTTGGGCACCCCGTCCAGCACCACCGTGGGCGACGGCGCCAGCGCATAGGCGCGCAGCTGCTCCAAGGTCAGCCCATGCTCCACCTCACGGCAAATAATGGGTGACACACCTAAAAGGGTACTTTGCACTGCCTTGGCGCCGGTGGCACCGCAAGTTTGCAGTCGGTGGGTAATGGCGTCTAAATCCTCGGTCAGAATATTTAATTTGTCCTGGGGCGGCGGTAAGGTGTAGTCCACCCCGGGCAGCAGCCGCCGATTGCCGGTCTCGCCGGTCATACGGCGAATACAATCTATAATTTTGCCGTTGCCGTCCAGGAGCAAAATGTTGGCGTAACGACTTAAAATCTCGATCACCAGTCGGTAGGTTACCCGATCTCCCAGCTCATTGGTACCGGTAAAGTGCAGTTCCAGCACTCGCTCCAAACCGGGCTGGATCACATCGTCCAGCCGCGCCCCTTGCAGCAGCTTACGCAGCAGCATGGTAAACATAGGGGGTTTCGCCGGGTTCTCCGGTGCATAATCCGTAAAATGCACCCGGGCGCTGTCCGGGCGACAGCTGAGCAGCAACTTTTTAGCGCCGCTGCGCCCCCGCAGGGTCAGCACGATCTCCTCTTTGGTAGGCTGGTGGATCTTGTCCACCCGATCCCCCACCGCACCGTCTGCGATCTCCCGTTGCAAGCAGTGCAAAAAAATACCGTCCAGAGCCATATTTACACCGTCAGCACAGGGTTCTTCTGGGGTGCACAAATAAATTCCACATCCGGGAACGCCTGTTCCAATCTTTCTTTTAAGGTCATAAAGGCGGCATACTCGGTCTCGTAATGACCGGCAGCCAGTACCGGGTACTGCGCCTCTGCCGCTTCCAGCAGATCATGGTAACGCACCTCACCGGTAAGATAGCAGTCTGCCAGTTGTTGCGCCTGTCGCCAAAATTCACCGCCGGCGCCGCCGCAAACGGCTACCGTTTCGATCAGTGCCTCCGTGTCTGTATAGCGCAAGCCATCGCTTTCCAGCACTTCACCGGCCATAGCGGCAAAATCGTCCACGCTCATAGCCTGGGACAGTCGGCCAACGGTCAAAAACCCGTCGTCGCTATGGGTCAGGTTCGTAAGCCCAAGCAAAGCAGCCAAACGATCGCCAATACCGCCGGGCGCCTTGTCAAAACAAGTGTGGGCGCTGATAAGCGCAATGCCGTTTTGTACCAATTCGCTGACCGGCGTGCCGGTATAGACCTGCCTCAGTCCGTGAAAAATCAGCGGATGATGGGTCAAGAGCAGCTCTGCCCCCATACCCACGGCAAAGTCCACCACCGCCAGGGTTGCATCCAAGGACAGCACGCAACGGCGCACAGGCGCCTGCATATCCCCCACCAAGAAGCCGGAATTGTCCCACTCCTCCATGGTGTCATAAGGCGCAATGGAATTGATCCAGTTGTTAATATCTGCAACAGTCGTCATAATTTTTCCTCAATGGCGCGGATCACATCCGCCGTATCCACGCCGCCCTTTTGGCGATTGCGTAGGTAGCGGATTAACTGCTCAAAATAAGCCTTGTCGCTAAAATCCGTAATCCCGCCCAAATACAAATCCGCCGGGGCATAGCCCTCCGGCGCACCGCCGGGTACAGCCAGCAGCACCAAATAATGATGCCGTCCCTCCTGCACCACCCGGGCACAGCGAATTTCAAAGCCATTTGTATACAAAAATTGCCGCACGACCTCCGGGTGGGTCATGGGCTGCAAAATCAATGTTTTTTTATGTATATACGGGCAGGCGGACAAGATCTCAGCAATCAGTTCTCCGCCCATACCTGCCAAAATCACCGCATCGCACTCGGTATCTGCAATATCCGTCAGTCCACTGCAAAGGCGGGTCTGAATTTGGAAGGTCAAGCCCAGTTCTTCTACCAATCGGCGGCAGGCACCCAGCGGGCCCGGGCGCACATCGGCAGCCACCACACGGGGCGCAATCCCCTGTTGCACCAAATAGGCGCTCACATAGCCGTGGTCACAGCCAATATCCGCCACCGCGCAGCCGGGCGGCACCATGTCCGCCACAGCCTGCAATCGCGGAGTTAAACCGATCATTTCCGGATCAGAGCATTGATCTGCTCCAGCAGATCGTCTGTATCTACGCCATGCACAGCGCAAGCCTGCTCCACCGTCTCACCCCGAGATGCGGGGCAGCCCAAGCAGTGCATACCCATCTGCAAAAAGTAAGGGGCCGCATCCGGGCAAATGTCTAAAATATCGCCGATCACCGTATCTTTTGTAATTTCCGTCATTTTGTTGTCCTCCGGTACTATTAAATCCGTTATACAATATATAGTATAACCTACTTTGACATAATAGCACAAATGAATTGCAAGTTCAAGCCGATTGTGGTAAAATAGTCACCGGTTCCAGTTATGGCCTTATTTCTATGGATAAATCAGGTGATTTTATGCAAAATCTAAATCCAAAAGACGGCGCTTACAATCCCGGGCTGCAATTCGACGCCTTTACAGCAGGCATTGAGGACGGCGGCCTGCGTGCAAAAAGCTCTATTTCTGCTATGGTGTGCTACATTCTTGCCAATATTGAAAAGCCCCTGAGCATTAAGAATATTACCGACGCGCTGACTGCCGGTTGCATTGCCAATTATTTTGAGATCTGCGACTCCATCGACCGGCTGAAAGCTGCCGGTCAAATTGTAGAAAAAGACGACCGGCTGTACGCTACACCCCAGTGCAAAGCGGCGGTGGAACTGATCGAGAACGACCTGCCTCTGACCATGCGGGAAAAGAGCATTGCCTGTTGCCAACGGGCGCTGGCCAAGGAGACGTATCAGCGAGAGAATCGGGTGGATATTGAGCCGGACGGCAACGCCTTCCAGGTGACGCTGCATGTGAGCGATATTGACCGGGACTTTATGGCGCTCAAGCTCTATATGCCCACCAAGGCACAGGCCCAGGCAGTTAAAGAGAAGTTCCAGGCCAATCCGGTGCGCGTCTATGAAGCGGTAATAAACACACTTTTTAGCGAGGAACAGGATCCGCCTATTGACTGAGGCGAAAAGAGCCGCTGACATCAGCGGCTCTTTTTTATAAATACAAGCACAAAAAATCCCGCCTGCAACCGCAAGCGGGATCTTTTTTTAATCCATTAGTCCTGGTCGGACAGAGCGGGAATGCCCTCTTCCGGCTTGGGCAGCAAAGTCTTCATGGACAGGCTGACACGCTTCTTGTCAAAGTCAATGTCCGTGATCTCGCACTTCACTTCATCGCCCACCTTCAGCACATCGCCGGGGGTCTTTACACGATCCCAGCTGATCTGGCTGATATGGATCAGACCATCAATACCGGGGATGACATTGGCAAAGGCGCCAAAGGCAGCCAGACCAACGATCTTAGCATCCACAACGGTGCCCACAGGATAATCGCGCTTGAGAATCTCCCACGGGTTGTCCTCCAGCTTCTTGAAACCAAGAGAGATCTTCTTGTTCTCGTCATCCAGCTTCTTGATGGTCACCTCTACGGTGTCGCCAACCTTAACCACCTCGCTGGGGTGCTTAATGCGGTTCCAACTCAGCTCGCTGATATGAATCATACCGTCAATACCGCCGATATCTACGAACGCGCCGTAGCTGGTCAGGGACTTTACGGTACCGGTCAGCTTCTGACCCTCGGACAGGGTAGCCCACAGAGCCTCCTGCTGGGCTTTCTTCTCCTCATTGGCTACCACCTTAATGGAGCCAACGGCACGGCGGCGAGCCGGGTTCAGGTCAATAACCTTGAAGCGAACGGTTGTGCCCTTGAGCACATCCAGTTCCTGCCCACGGGGTACGCCGGTAAGAGAAGCGGGCACAAACACGCGGGTGCCCTTGGCGGTTACCAAAACGCCGCCCTTTACGATAGCAACAACGGTGCCTTCCAGCACTTCATCGTTCTCATGCGCTGCAACGATTTCGTCCCAGCCTTTGAATGCGTCCACCAGCTTCTTGGAAAGCTTCAGAACGCCCTCTTCATCGGATGTTTTCATGATGACGAGGTCCAGTACATCGCCGATTTTGACAACATCCTCTGCTTTATCCACCGGCTCTGCGGAAAGATCAGCCAGTGCGATCACACCGGTCTGCTTTCTGCCGGTCACATCAACGAATACCTCGGTGGGTGTGATGTTTACAACAGTGCCCTTTACGACCTTGCTGTTATCATCTTCGCTAAAGGATTCTTCCAGCATTTCTGCGAATGAGGATGCCTCACCATCAGCAGATGTGTTGACAGCAGCCTCAGCGGCCTGATTCGCATCTGCTGTCTCCACAACTTCTTCAGTAGCGGCTGAAGTTGTTTCAACTTCCTTTTCTTTAATTTCTTCGGACATGGTTTTGAGTACCTCCTTGATGATTGCCGACGGCGTAGACGCCCCGGCTGTAACACCAACCACCGCATAGGCACTGAGATGTAGACCGCGCAGCTCCGCCGCCGTTTCAATCAGAAAGGTGGGCGCATTCGCAGCACACACATCTCGCAGCTTACAGGTGTTTGATGAATGGCGACCTCCGATCACAAGCATCGCGTCGCACTCCCTGGACAGAGCCGCCGCTTCTTCCTGTCTTTCAGAAGTAGCATTGCATATTGTACTATAAATTTTGGTATTTGTACATACCTTTTTAAGAATTTTCTCAGACTTTTTCCATTCTTTTAGGCTAAATGTGGTCTGAGAAACGCAAATCATCGGATTGTTTGGTGAAATTGCACCACTTTTTAGGATCTCCTGCAATTCCTCGGCATTTTTAAACACATAACTTGCGCCGGGGCAATAAGATCGAATACCGACCACTTCCGGGTGATCCGCGTCACCGGCAATGAGCACCGTGGTGTCCGGTGACTGGCTGCCCACAATGCGATGAATCTTCAAAACGAAGGGGCATGTAGCATCCGTAAAAGGCAAATGGCGAGCCTCCATTTCCTCCACCACACACTTGTCCACCCCATGGGTGCGTACCACAATCTGATACCCGGGGGGACAGTCCTCTACCCGATCAATAATCTTAACCCCGCGCTCCGCCAGATCACCCACCAGCTGGGCGTTATGAATAATGGGGCCAAGGGTGCACACCTGCTCCCCTGCCTCCACTTTATCATATAACAGTTCCACCGCCCGGTTGACGCCAAAGCAGAAGCCGGCGGTCTTGGCCAGTTTTATTTGCACGCTCTCTCATCCTCCCACAGGGCGGTAATACCATCCATCACCTTGCCGGCAGCGTCCTTAATATCATGCGGGCCCAGCTCTTCTCGATCCAGTCCCAGGTCTGCCTGGGTCAGCAGCTTACCGTAGCGCACGGTCACCTGCTTGCCCGGTTTGATTTTGCCGTCGCAGCAAATGGCCACCGGCAGCACATCGGCGCCTGTAGCCTTGGCAATCACTGCCACACCGGCCTTGGCCTTTTGGGGCACGCCGTCCTTGTCTTTAATGCGGCGACCCTCCGGACAAATGGCCATCACATGATTTTCCTCTATAATCTTCACGCCGTAGTCAATAGCAGAGGTATCGCCCTTGCCCCGGCGCACCGGGAAGGCATACATCCGGGTCATAAACCAGGCGGCAATGGGATTCTTAAACAGTTCCACCTTGGCCATAAAATGCAGGGGCGGCACCTCCTTGGGTAACGCCACAAACACCGGGTCAACCGCACAGGTGTGGTTGATGGCAACAATATAGTTGGTGCGACCCTTGGGAATGTTCTCCAGCCCCTTAAAGCGCATTTTGTACACAAGCTTCACCAGCGGGCCAAATACGGTCTTGATGAAGCCGTAGGTTTTGTAATGTTTTACCTGGGTGTAGTCAAATTCTTTCATTTTGTATGCTCCCGAATGATATTGATGATTAGGTCGGTGGACTGCTGCAAATCCAACTCCGAGGTATCTGCCATAATGCTGTCGGCAGAGGGTTTCAGCGGGGCGATCTCCCGGTAGCTGTCCTGGTAATCCCGGCGGTTCACATCCGCCAGCACATCTTCATAGGTCACCGTCTGTCCCTTTTCCACCAGCTCCTTATACCGGCGACGCGCGCGGCACTCCGGCGTAGCGGACAAAAAGATCTTCACCTGGGCATTGGGCAACACCACGGTGGCAATATCCCGACCATCCATAATTACATTGTTTTTCTTCGCTAAATCTCGTTGCAAGTCTAACAGGAACGCCCGCACAGCCGGCACGGCGCTGACCTTGGATGCGCCCATACTAATCTCCGGCGTGCGAATCAGATCGGACACATCTTCTCCATTCAGGTACACATGCTGGCTGCCGTCCACAAACTTCAATTCCACCTGCAAACTTGGCAGCAACGCAGCAATGCCGTCGTCCGACTCCAAGACGCCGGCGCGCACCGCGCCCAGCGCCACCGTGCGATACAGCGCACCGGTGTCCACATAAATATAGCCCAGCGCCTTGGCTGCCGCCTTGGCGATGGTGGACTTGCCTGCGCCGGCAGGTCCGTCAATAGCAACATTGATCATCATAAAAAAATCCCCCTTTTAGAATTACAGGTTTTGGCCGCACAGGGTGCCGGTGGAAAATGCGATCTGCAAATTGAACCCGCCGGTATAGCCGTCCACATCCAGCACCTCGCCGGCAAAATACAAATTCTCCACCAGCTTAGAGCCCATCGTCTTTGGCGACACCTGGCGCACATCTACGCCCCCGGCGGTAACAATGGCCTCCTCCACCGGGCGAAAGTCGGTGATATGCACAGCAAAGTCCTTCATCAGCCGCACCAACGCGTGGCGCTCCTCCCGACTGATCTGATTGACCTTCTTGCCCGGTTCCAGCCCGCTGCGGCGTACAAATACCGGAATCAGCTTCCGGGGCAGCAGCCCGCCCAAAGCGTTGATCAAATCTTTATTTTGCAAAGCGGAAAAGTCCCGCTGCACCCGCCGGTCCAGCACATCAAAGGCCAGCGCGGGCTTTAAGTCGATATGCAGATTATACACCCCCCGCTCCGGCTGTGTCAAATGGCTGGAGGCAGAGAGCACCACCGGTCCGCTAACCCCATAGTGGGTAAACAGCATTTCGCCGAAATCCGTATAGACTTCCTTGTTCCCTTGGGTCACCCGAATCTCAACATTCCGCAGGCTCAGGCCCTGCAGTTCCGGGATAAAATTATTATCACACACCAGCGGCACCAACGCCGGGCGAATAGGCACAATGGAGTGGCCGCACTGGCGTGCAAAGGTGTAGCCGTCACCGGTAGAGCCGGTGGCAGGATAACTACACCCACCGGTACATACGGCAACGCTGTCACAGGTCAAGCGGCGACCGTCGGTCAAATGCACCGCCTGTACCCGCCGACCGTCCTCGGTCAGCTCCAGCCGCTCTACCGTGCCTTGCAGAAACTGCACACCGGCATTTTTGGCACGGCGCACCAAGGCGTCTACAATATCCGTTGCGTTATCCGATACCGGGAATACCCGCTCCCCTCGCTCAATCTTAGTGGGCACGCCCAAGTCCTCCATCAGAGCGATGGTGTCATAAGGCATAAAGTTAGAAAAGGCGGAATACAAGAACCGTGGGTTGGTGGGAATATGCTCCAACAGCCCTTGCAGGTCAAAGGTAGCATTGGTCACATTGCAGCGCCCTTTGCCGGTAATGCGCAGTTTGCGCCCGGGGCGCTCCATTTTTTCAATCAGCAGCACACGGCCGCCCCTCTCGGCACACACCGCTGCGGCGGTCAGCCCGGCAGCACCGGCGCCGATGACAATTTTTGGTTCACTCATACTTCTTCCTCACCGGCGGCCAGTTCCTCGCTTGCATTCTCCCACCGGGCGTACAGATCATCTCTGCGGGCGGTGGCGGCGTCCAGCTTGGCGGTTAGGTCCATCAGCGCCTGATAGTCCGCACCGGCAGACAGCTGCGCTTGCAGTTCTTCAATCTCCGCCTCCGTCTCCTCAATTTCCGCTTCCAACCGGGTAACGGCGGTACGCAGCTTGCGCAGGCGGGAGGCACGCTCCTTTTGCTCTTTATAAGAATTGGTCTTTGGTTTTTCTTTGACGGCAGCTGTCCTCTGCTGTGTGACCGCACGATGCGCCATATAGTCGTCGTAGTTACCGGTATAGCTTTGCACCCCATTGGGCGTCAGCTCCAGCACCCGGGTCGCCAGTTTATTGATAAAATATCGGTCGTGGGACACAATGAGCATGGTGCCGTCATAATGAAGCAGCGTATTTTCCAATTCTTCCCGTGAGGCTGCGTCCAGGTGGTTGGTAGGCTCGTCCAGCAACAAGAAGTTATAGCCGCCCAGCATCAACTTCAGCAGTGCCACACGCGCACGCTCACCGCCGGAACACACGGACAAAGGCCGATACACCTCTTCTCCCTTAAACAGGAACGCCGCCAACGCATTGCGCACCCGGGTCTCTGTCATTTGAGGGAAGGTGTCCCACACCTCACCGATCACCGTTTTCGTCAGGTCCAGCTTGGCCTGCACCTGGTCAAAGTAGCCGGTGAGTAAGTTGCTGCCAAAGCGAAAAGTGCCGTCCTGGCGAGGATATTCGCCGGTCAAAATTTTGAGCAGCGTGGTCTTGCCACAACCGTTATCCCCCAGCAGGAACACCCGCTCCTGCCGCTTAATGTCAAAGGATACATCACGGAACAGCGCTTTGCCGTCAAAGGACTTAGACAAGCCGTCGCAGCTGAGCACATCTTCACCGCTGACACACTTGGGGGTAAAGTCAAAGCGGATTTTCTGCAACTTGGCGTCCGGCACCACCAGCTGGTCACGAATACGCTGGATCACCTTTTCCTTGCTCTCGGCAGTTTTGATATTCTTCTCCCGGTTCCACTGCCGCTGCTGGGCAATAATACCCTCCAGGCGGGCGATTTCTTTCATATCGTTGTCGTACTTCTCGGCAATGGCCTTTTGCTCCGCCGCTTTTTTTTGCAGAAAAACGGAGTAGTTGCCGCTAAAGCAACGGATCTTTTGATTTTCCAGTTCAATGGTTTTGTCTGTAATACGATCTAAGAAATAACGGTCATGGGACACAATCAGGCAGGCGCCCTTAAAATCGGAAAGGAAGCTCTCCAACCACTCCACTGCGTGAATATCCAGGTGATTGGTAGGTTCGTCCAGCAGCAAAAAATCTGCCTTGGACAGCAGCAGCTTTGCCAAAATCAACTTAGACTTCTGTCCGCCGGACAGCTTGTCCGTGGACATATCAAATTGCTTTTCCGTAAAGCCCAGGCCAAGCAGCGCCGAGCGTGTCATGGATTTATAAGTCAGGCCGCCCTCTCGCTGGAACTGCTCCGTCAAACGGTCTTGCAGGGCAATATCCGCCGCTGTATCCCCTTGCCCGCTGCGCAGGCGATCGCCAACTTCTTCCAGTTGGCGATCCAGTTCCATCAACGGCGCAAACACGCTGACCAACTCGTTCCACACGGTATTGCCGGCAGAGCAGGTGTGCTGCTCCATATAGCCCAGCTTACAATTTTTAGAGAGAAAGGCGCCGCCGCTGTCCGGCGTGTAGTCGCCGCAGATCACCTTAAACAGTGAGGTCTTACCCACGCCGTTGGCGCCAACAAAGCCCACTTTCTCCCGCTCTTTGATGGAGAAAGACACACCGGCAAACAGCGTGCGCTCCCCAAAAGACAAGGTTAAGTTTTGTACATCTAAAACGGCCACAGGCGCCCACCTCCCGGTTTGCAAAATAGATTTGCCCATATTTTACACTATCCCGGCTTGAAAGTGAAGTCCTTTTTTGTTATTATATCTAGGAAATCAATAAAAACAGAGGAAACAACTATGGAGATTTTAAAATTACAGCCCATCTTTAAGGATTATATATGGGGCGGTCAGCGCCTGCGAGAGGACTTTGGGTTCCAAAGCGACCTGCCCAAACTGGCAGAGGGCTGGATGCTGGCCTGCCACCAGGCGGGTATGAACACCATCGACGGCGGCAGCTATGACGGTCAGCCTCTGGAGCAGGTGGTCGAGTCCGTGGGCAAAGAAGCGCTTTGCGGCACCAACGCCGCCCGATTCCCCTATTTTCCGGTGCTCATTAAGCTGATTGATGCCAAGGACAACCTGTCTATTCAAGTGCACCCGGATAACGACTATGCCCGCCGTGTGGAGAACGAATTCGGCAAGACCGAGATGTGGTATGTGCTGGACGCAGCCCCCGGTGCCCAGCTGATCTATGGCTTTAAGGAGAAGATCAGCAAGGAAGCCTTCAAAGCCGCCATTGAGAACAACACGCTGCCACAGGTGCTCAACCATGTGGATATTCACAAGGGCGATGTATTCTTCATTGAAGCGGGCACGGTGCACGCCATCGGCAAGGGCGCACTGATCGCCGAAATTCAGCAAAACAGCAATGTGACCTACCGGGTGTACGACTATGACCGGCGGGGCGCAGACGGCAAGCCCCGGGAGCTGCATGTAGCCAAAGCGCTGGATGTAGCCGTGCCGGAGCCGCCCAAATACGATACGCAGCCTATGGGGCAAAAAGAAAACATTGATGGCGGCAGCCGGCAACTGCTGGCGCGTTGCCCACTGTTCACCGTTTATCATTATGCCGTCAGCGACACGGTACAGCTGACTGCCGGTGCAGAGAGCTTTCAGCACATCTTAGTCACCGACGGCAACGGCACCATTGACGGCCGTTTGCTGCAAAAAGGCGACAGCTTCCTGGTGCCTGCCGGGTACGGCAACTTTGCCGTCAGCGGTCAATTAGAAATGCTTGTCACCTCTATTTAACCGAAAATCCAGCAACATGCATAAAAAGTCATTGCTATGGGCAAGATAGCAATGACTTAATTTTTTGGAGATGAAATTTATGCGTGTACTCAACAATATTGCACTGATCCTAACCATCATCGGTGGGATCAACTGGGGCAGCATCGGACTATTCAAATTTGACATTGTGGCGTGGATCTGCGGCGGGCAGGACGCAATCTTTGCTCGAATTATCTATGCCATTGTGGGTCTTGCTGCCGTGTGGTGTATCAGCTTGCTGTTTGGCAAGGGCAAGATCACAGAAGAATAAGCGCAAAAAAACACGGTCCATAGCTTTGTCTACGGACCGTGTTTTTATGTCGGCACTACTTATCTTTCCGGGAAGTCGCCCTCCAAGTATTGTCAGCGTGAATGAGCTTAACTACCGTGTTCGGGATGGGAACGGGTGGACCCTCATCACAATCAGCACCGACTGCGTAAGATAGAGTACCACAAACGCAGCCGTTTGTCAACTAAGATTTGGCACATTCTCGCAGCATTTCCTTGCGGATCTTTGATAAAATGCGCTTTTCCAGCCGAGAAATATAAGACTGAGAAATGCCCATTTGATCCGCCAACTGCTTTTGCGTATGTACCCGGGCGCCAAATAAACCGAATCGCTGCACCATCAGCTGCCGCTCTTTCTCCGGTAAGCGCCGAACGATCCCCCGCAGCAGCCGCTTTTCGTCGTCGTCCTCCAACAGTTCCGACACCGCGTCCGGCTCTGTGCCCAGCACATCGCTTAGGGTCAATTCATTCCCGTCCCAGTCCACAGAAAGGGGTTCATCAAAGCTCATTTCCGTTTTCATATTGGACACCTTGCGCAGGTGCATGAGGATTTCATTTTCTATGCAGCGAGAGGCGTAAGTGGCCAGTTTAATATTTTTATTGGGATCAAAGGTGCGCACCGCTTTCATCAGCCCGATGGTGCCGATACTCACCAAATCCTCCGTGGCGGTTTGGCAGCTGTCAAACTTCTTGGCAATGTACACCACCAGCCGCAGATTGCGCACCACCAAAAGCTCCCGATGGGTGTTGTCCCCAGCCCGCAGTTCATTCATCACCGTTTCTTCTTCCTCACGGGTCAAGGGGGGCGGCAGAGTCTCCGGCCCATTGATATAATGGCACTCTCGGCGAAACAGTCGCCGCAACCAGTCCATAATTCTTGCAAACATGCTTGTCACTCCCAGGAAAAAATTTTCGGATCGACCACCGCTTGGTAGTCCTCATTTTGGATATGCTCACTCAGTGCCACATACACCTCCCCCACTGTGCCACGCCGCTTGCCGCTATGTACCGTTACCCGATGAGGACGAAAAGCAGTGAGCATACCCTCTCCACCCACCGTTTGGTACGGGATCACCCGAGGCGTTTCCGTATCCGGGAACAAACTGCGACGAGCCACGATCACCGGTGCGCCGGAGAATGGCTCTCGCAGCCGGTTACCGCTGTCTGCCAGAGCAAAGCAACGCACTTGGCGCGCCCCGGTATCTACGGTCAGCTCCAAGAGCGCACGCCGCCCGGCGTGCTTCTCATACAGCCGCAGGATCAGCAGCGCCAGCACATACGCAGCCAGTGCCAGCAACAACAGCGTGCGGGCGGGCAGATCGAAATAGACGGCGCTGTTCTTGACCACAATACGCCGAGGACGAAACAGCAACCACACCCCTACAATGAAGCCCAGCAGGACAAAATTGGCAGCAAGGAAGCACAGAAGGCACCGCAGGTACTTCTTAACGGATCCAAAGCCAAAGGCTGCCAGTACAAGTACCAGCGCAACGGCGATTTTAGAGAGCACCACTACCCAGGTGGGCAGCTTCGGCGCCAACAAGATCAGGCTATACGCCGCCCCCAGCACCGCGGCTATGCACAATCGACCGGGCCGCCGAGGCTGCTTGGTCAGCGCTGCCGTCAGTAACAACAGCAGAAGGGACATAAAGAAATTGACCACCAGCAACACATCCACATACACCACTTGCACGCCCTCGCCCCCTTGCTTCCAGTATAGCCGGCAAGGCAGGCCGAATTTGTCATATCCGGGCAACAAAAAAAGCGGACAAACCCCAAAATTGCGCCAAATTTCGCAAAGGGTTTGTCCGCTTTCTTATTAAGGATTATTCTGATTTAGGCAAGTTCAGCGCCGCCAAATATTGCAGCAGTGCCGCCCGGTCATTCTCTGCTTCTCCGGCAATTACCCCGGAAAGCAGCGCATCCAGCGCCCCGCCGATGGCCTTGCCACGGTACCCCAGCGCCAGCAGTTCCTCGCCGCCGATGGCTAAATCCCGGAGAGCGAAGGCGTCGCCCCGCTCCAAGATCTGCCGCAGCAGCGCCTTGGTACGGTACAGTTCCTCAATCTCCGGCTGGGTACGAGCCAAATTCTGCGCCGCCAGGTCCGCCGTCTTAACATCAATCAAATCCAGCGTGCCCGCCTGGCCCAGCCGGTTCAGCCAACGCTTGATACTCTTTTCGTCCGTTAAAATATGGCCGTCGTGGTAACGGATTAGAGGCAAAATACGCTGCATACTGGCTCGACTTGCTTTCAACCGTTCCAGCGCCGCTTTTGCCAGCTGTTCGCTGACAGTCGGATGACCGTAAAAGTGGTCAATGCCTTCTTCGTCCGTCGTCTTGCACGCCGGTTTGCCGGTGTCGTGAAAGAGCATGACCAACCGCAAGTCTGCGTCCTTAGGCGCCGCCTCCACAGACCTGGCAATGTGGGTAAACACATCGTATACATGCCATGGATTTTGCTGGGCGCAATCAAAGGCGGGTACCAACTCCGGCACCACCACACCGATAATCTCTTTGTATTCTACCAGCACATCAAAGGCCCAGTCGCCAAGCAGCAACTTTTTCAGCTCCACATAGATCCGCTCGGCAGACACCAGGTGGAGTCGCTCTTTCAGTTCAAAAGCAGCCTTTGCCGTTTCTTCCTCCAAGGTAAAGCCCAAAACGGCAGCAAAGCGCAGGGCGCGGAGAATACGCAGCGCGTCCTCGGTAAACCGCAGGCGCGGCTCTCCCACGCACCGCAGGCACTTATCTTTCATATCCGCCTGGCCGCCAAAGGGATCTACCAATCCGCTCGCCGGGTGGTAAGCCATGGCGTTGACAGTAAAATCCCGGCGCGCCAGATCCGTCTCCACCTCCGGCACAAAGGTCACCCCGTCCGGGTGACGGCTGTCCGTATAGCTGCCGTCGGTACGAAAGGTGGTGATCTCATAAGTCTTGCCGTTTAGGACCGCGGTAACCGTGCCGTGCTGTAAGCCGGTCTCAATATACCGTATACCGGCCGCTGCCAGCACCGCCTCCGTCTGCCGTGGCAGCGCAGAGGTGCACAGATCAATATCCGCATACGCCCGACCCATACAGGCGTCCCGCACGCAGCCGCCCACCGCATAGGCGCGGTAGCCTGCCTGTTCCAGCAGATCTAAAAGCTGCCGGGCTTCTCTATCCAGTTGCAAATAATCACCTGCCTTAGGGGTATGCTAACGGTATGACTGATTTTTTCTTTTATCTTTTTCGCTTTCTGTTCGGCGGCGCCGCCTACTGCACCATAGAGTTGGTCTACCGGGGCCGCACACATTACTCCATGTTCTTTGCCGGTGGAATTATCTTAGCAGCCTTTTACTGCCTGGAGCGCACGCAACCGGATTTGCGGCTGGCGCTCAAGTGCCTGATGGGTGCCGGAATCATCACCGGGGTAGAACTGGTATTTGGCCTGGTATTTAACCTGGCGCTGGGTATGGGCGTTTGGGATTACAGCCGGGTGCCGCTGAATTTATGGGGCCAAATCTGCCTGCCCTTTACGCTGATTTGGCTGGCCTTTAGTTTTTTACTGTTCCGTTTTGTCATTCCAAACGATCCGCTGATTTGAGCGCCGGGCATAGTCTGCCAGCACCTGCCGTGCCTGCGCCCGCTCCTCCCGGGTCAAGGGTGCCTGCTCCTCCGGGTAGTCCCAGTGGTCAAAGGGGTCTTTCTTGGTAATGACCCGCACACGACCCCGGCGCACCCAAGGATAAACCAGAATTTTGCGCTTGTTCTTTACATAGTAGAGAAAGCCCTGCTTGCCGCCGGATACATTGCGAATGTAATGCAGCCCCTTGGCTTGCTTCATAATCAGTAGAATTTGCTGATCCGCAGGCATGCGCCGCACCTGCCAGCGGTTAAATGCCGGCAGCAGCACCAGGCCAAAGAGCAGCACGGCGGCAACGATCAGTGCAATTTGCCAGCCGCTCATTCTACCGGCCACCCCAGGGTCAGAATTTCAAAGGGCGTGTAGTCAACGAAATCTGTCTCCCGTTCCACATCTTCCAGCATATTCAGCACCTGTACCTCGTGGGGCAGGCGCAGGGTGCCACGGCGGCCGTCCTGCTCGCTCAAGCGTACCACAATGCGCTTCCCATCCTCAGAGAACTTCATGGCCTGTAAATAAAGCGGCGCAAAGTCCGTGCCGTTGTAGGCCACATCGCTCTTGATGGGCGGCTGGTTGAATTGCAGCGCGCGGCGGTTAATCCCCGCCTGTACCGGATCGCCGGCATGGGGCACAATGCGGTAGCAAAAGCTGTGGTGACCCATATCCGCCGTTACATCCGGACGAATGGGAGAACGCAGCAGGGACAGACTGATCTGATTTTCCAAAAAGCCTACGCCGTACTTCCCGTCGTTCAGGATGGCGACGCCGCCGTCCGTCTCGCTGAGATCGCACCACTTGTGGTGGCAGCACTCAAAGCGAGCCTGCTGCCAAGTGGTATTGCTGTGGGTGTCCCTGGCAATATAACCGGCGGAGGTATCGCACAGCGCCTGCCGTGCCAGCACATTACAGTCAAACAGCACTTTGGCCAGCACATGCTTCTCCTGCCAGTCCACCTGATTTTCCACCTCAATGGCGCCGTCTCTGCGGAACAGCCGCAGGTACTGGGTCCAGGTGGATTTATCTGTTTGCAGCACGGTCTTAAAAGTGACGCTCTCACTGTCCTGCTCGATCAAAGTCAGCGGCTGCGCCACGGTCAGGGGCACTTGCTTGTCTCTGTAATTCGGCAGAATGTCCCATGCGTCATAGTTGCCGGGTTTATCCTCATAAAGAGTCAGTTTATTAAAGGCGCCGTCTGTCCACTCACGCTGCATTTTCTTGTCATACAGGCTTGCTATGGAGCCGTCCTCATTCAGACGAACGGTATAGAACGGAGTCTCCACCCGATTGCCGTCCACTTGCAGCCAATCGCCGCGATAGGCGGTCTTGCGCAGGATGCCGCTGCCCAGGGGTGCCAAATTGGGCAACAGCCAGTTGCCTCGCTTGCCCATACGGGTGGCGGTACCCCGTTTGTTTTCCACAAAAGTCAGGGCATCATAAGTAAAGTTCAGCGGGTTAAAATAGCGGTTGCCGGTGCCGATCATGGCGTCCAACGCCGTCTCAATCTCTCGATAATCCGCCATGGCGTCCTGAAACACCGGGTGAATATGGGAGCCGGGCAAAATATCATGGAATTGGTTGATCAGCAGCTTCTTATAAAGTGCCGTGATCTCCGGTGTGCGATTCTCGCCCCGCAGCACAGTGAGCATTTCCGCCAGGCGGAACTTATTTTCCAGCCGCCGATTGGCGCGCTTTAAGTCGCTCTTGGTGGTAAAGGTGCCCCGGTGCATTTCCAGGTACAGCTCGCCGTCCCAGGTCTCCAAGTTCTCGTTGTCCTTCAAATTCTTTTCCAGGAATTCGGCGCCGCCCATGTGGGTGCACTTGGGCAGTACGGACACCTTGGAGAACCGATGCATCAGCTCAATCATCTCTTCCGTGCAGCCGGAACCGCCGTCACCGTAGCCAAACATATTCATCGTCTGGCCGCCGGTGTCCTTATCAATATACGCCTCCCAGTTGGCCTGAATTTGGGAGGGTGCGTTCCAGGTGATAAAGTGGGTAGGCGGCACGCAAGCCAATACGCTGCTGCCGTCAATGCCCCGCCAAATAAAGTTGTTGTGGGGGAAGCGATTGGTATCATTCCAGGTGGACATTTTGTTGCTGACAAAGTAGTCCACACCGCATTTTTTCAAAATCTGCGGCAGAATCCAGCTATTGCCGAACACATCCGGCAGCCAAGCATTATTCACTCGCTTGCCAAACATACGCTGATAGGTCTGCTGGCCGTAAAGACACTGACGAATGAGACTCTCTGCCGCCGGGATATTGCAGTCCGGCTCCACATACATAGCCCCCACCGGCTCGAATTGCCCACGGGCCACCTTCTCCTGCAATTCGGCAAACACATCCGGGTAATACTTCTCCAGTGTTTCATACACATAGGGCTGAGTGTGGGTGTACTTAAAGTCCGGGTAGCGGTCCATCAGCCGCAGCTGGATGAGCACCGTGCGCAAATTCTTCTGCACCGCATGAATCCGCCGCCAGTAGTAGGCAATATCCAGGTGACTGTGCGCGATCAGCGCCACATCCCCGGCGCCTTTGTAAGTATCGTTAGCAAAGACCACATCGTTAAGATACGACTGGCACGCTGCCACACCGGTCACACCATCATCGGTAAAGTCCAGGCAGTTCATGGCATTGTTCAGCTCCCGGTTCAGGAACGAACGGTAATCTTCATTAAACAGGTCGCTACCGGCAATATCCAGCAGCAGCTCAAAGTCATAGACCAAATCCTGCACGGCGTGATCCACAGTGCACAGATACGCGCCCTCAAAGATTTGGCGGCAACCGCGAACAGACAGGCTCTCCGGGTTACGCTCATCGTCCGGCTTGGAGCGGTTATAACCCATCATCTCAAAATGCAGGGTCTCCCTGGTATCCGCATAGGGCGACAGCAGCATACGCTCCCGGTTGGGATCCACGCCGCCAACATAGCGGCCGTTGACCTTCACGCAAATTTCTGCCGCTGTTTTCAGAGAGAACCAAAGTTCCTGCCCCTGCAAATGCTTTGGCACCTGCACATCCGCCGTCATAAAGGCGGTACCGTCCGGGGTGAAATACATATCCCCCCGCTTTAAGGGCCGTGGCTCACCGGGATAGAACTGGAATTCCATTTCCGCCACCTGGCGGGCGTCCCGAATCATCAGGTTTTGGATCTCCCACTTTTCGCTGTAAATATAGCGTTTCAGCCAACAAAAGCGCAGGTCCGTCCACTCTTCCGGGCGCATAGAGCGCCGTTCCACTTTAATATGTGCCATACCTGCACCTCCTTAACGATCCTGAAAATAGGGTTTCTTCCGCACCGGCTCTACCGTCAGCTGCAAATGCAGATCCGCCTTCAGCTGCTCTTCAATCCATGCCACGCACCGGTGAAGGATCAGGCACTTGGAGCACTCGCCCCGAAAGCGCAGGGTCAAACGATCACCCTCTAAAGATACAAATTCTACCCAGCCGCCGTCGCCTTGGATCTTTGGTGCCAGCACCCGGTCTATATACGCCTGTACGGCCTCTTTCTTCGCTGTCATATTCATTCTCCGATCATCTCTTTGATCTGTGCCTGCAAGGCGGCCAGACGGCTGTGGGCGGCTGCTTTATCCGGATCCACAATGGAGTAGTACACCTTGATCTTCGGCTCCGTGCCGGAGGGGCGAACCGCCAACCAGGAGCCGTCGGTAAACAGGAATTTCAGCACATTTTCCTTCGGCAGATCACCGATCCCCTTGGCAAAATCCTGTACCTGCTCCACACCGGCAAACATTTGATCCCCGCCGGCGCGGAAAGTCTGCATCAGCGCCCCGATCTTTTCGGCGCCGTCCTTGCCCTTCAGCACAAAGCTGTCCAACGCGTCCAAATAGTAGCCGTATTTCTCATAAACAGCATGCAGCGCGTCCACCAGAGTCTTGCCCTGATTTTTATACCAGGCGGCCATTTGGCAAATGAGCATAGCGGACACCACCGCGTCCTTATCCCGGGCGTGGGTACCCACCAAGTAGCCATAGCTCTCCTCATAGCCGATAACAAATTCCTTGTCCCCGGTCTGCTCGTAAGTATTGATCTTGTCGCCGATATACTTAAACCCGGTGAGGGTCTCCTCAATCTGCAAGCCAAAGCTGCGACCGATATTAGCGCCCAGATCACTGGTCACAATGGTCTTGACCAGCGTAGATTTTTCGTTCAGCTGCGCTTTCTTCATGGTCAGTACAAACTGCACCAGCAGCGCGCCGGTCTGATTGCCGGTAAACAGCACATAATCGTCGCCGTCACGCACCGCAATGCCCACACGGTCACAGTCCGGGTCAGTGCCCAGCACCAAATCTGCTCCCTCTGCCTTTGCTTGCGCGATAGCCAAAGTCAGGGCGTCTTTTTCCTCCGGGTTGGGACTGCGCACGGTAGAAAAATTGCCGTCCGGCAGTTCCTGGGACTTGACCACAGATACATGCATATTCCGCAGCACTCGTCGCACAGGCACATTGCCGGTGCCGTGGAGCGGGGTATAAACGATCTTCAAATCCGACGGCTGCGTATATAGACTCTGTTGCTCCACAGCGGCGATAAAGGCATCCAGTTCCCTGTCCCCTACCGGGTGGATATTTGCATGGTCGTTGCAAAAGGGAATGGAATTGTAATCGTCTACTGCGTTAATGTAATCCAGTGCTGCCGCCGCGTCTGCGGTGCACAGCTGGCAGCCCTTGGCGTCATACACCTTGTAGCCGTTATATTCCTTGGGATTGTGGGAGGCGGTGATCATCACCCCTGCGTCACAGTGCAAATACCGGGTGGTAAAAGACAGCACCGGCACCGGCACCAGCCGGTCGTACAGATACACCTGCAAGCCGCAGTTTGCAAAAATGCCCGCCGCCGTCTTGGCAAAATCTGCCGAGTTGTTGCGGGAGTCGTAAGCGATAGCCACTTTCAAGTCCGCCTTGCCGGTGGACTTCAAATAATTGGCAAGGCCCAGGGTGGCCTTACCTACGGTGTAGCGATTCATCCGGTTAGACCCGGCGCCCATAATGCCCCGCAGGCCGCCGGTGCCAAAGGCCAGGTCCTTATAGAATCGATCCTCGATCTCTTTTTCGTCTGTCAGGCTTTCCAGTTCCGCCTTGGTGTCCGGGTCGGCAAAGGTAAGCCACTGCTGGTATTTCTCTTTGTAATTCATCCTATCACCCTTTACTTAAAGTACATATAAAATTGGCATTTGATCATACCGTTATACAGCTTGCGCCGCTTGTCCGCCTTGCGGCCAAAGCACTTTTCAAACTGCTCGTCCGGCGAAATGACGCCGTAGCTCCAGCCCTTGCGAGGACTGAACTTCTCGCCCATTATGCGATAGAGCCGCTCCGCCTCTCGAATATCCAGCATACGCTCGCCGTAGGGCGGGTTGGTCACCAAGGTGCCCCGCTCCGTTTGGGGGTTAAAATCGGCAATATCCGCCGTGTCCAGGTGTAGGTACTGCCCCACCCTGGCCCGCTTGGCATTGATGGCAGTCAGTTCAATGGCGTGAGGGTCCAGATCAGACCCGAACGCCTGAAAATCAATGTCTGTCTTAATGCACTCGTGGGCACGGGCGCGCTCCTGCTTCCAGGCCGCCTCCGGCACGAAGCCCCAGCGATCGCAGGCAAAATTACGGTTGATCCCCGGCGCCACATTGGCTGCCAGCATGGCACCTTCAATAAGAATCGTGCCGCTGCCGCAAAAAGGATCATACAAAGTGTGGTAATGCCGCAGGCGGGACAGGCTGCACAACGCCGCCGCCAAAGTCTCCCGAATGGGAGCGGCATTGCTCTCCGGCCGGTAGCCCCGCTTGTGCAGGCCGGTGCCGGTGGTGTCCAGCATAATGGTCACCTGGTCTTTCAGTATGGAAAACTGAATTTGGTGCACCGGGCCGGTCTCGTCAAACCAGTTGATGTGGTAGTCCTCTTTTAGGCTCTCAACCACAGCTTTTTTGATGATTTTTTGGCAGTCCGGCACACTGTGCAGGGTGGAGGAAATAGAGTACCCTTTCACAGGAAATGTGTCTGTACTGCCGATAAACTCGCTCCAGGGCAATCGCCGTACCGCCTGGAACAGCTCCTCAAAAGTCACCGCCGTAAAGCGATCCAGTACAATCAGGATCCGCTCCGCAAAGCGGCTGTTGATATTGGCACGGGCCAGCATGGCCTGGTCGCCATTAAAGAACACCCGACCGTTTTCGGCGGTCACCTCCCGGGCGTCCATTTGTCTTAATTCCTCTGCCACCAAGCCCTCCAGGCCCAGTAGACAGGGGGCAGTCATTTGTAATTTCATAAAATTAAAGTTCCTTTGTTGCGTGCCGGGTCACATGGCAGCCTACATTCACTGCCACCGGCAGCCCGGCAATGTGGGTGGCATAGGTCTCAATATTTACACCCAGCGCTGTGGTTTGGCCGCCAAATCCCTGAGGCCCGATGTCCAGCGCGTTGATCTTCTCCAGCAGCTCCTGCTCCAGCGCCGCATAGTCCGGGTTTGGATTGCGACGGGACAGCGGGCGACACAGCGCCTCCTTTGCCAGCAGGGCGCACTTTTCAAAATCGCCGCCGATTCCAACGCCGATCACCACCGGCGGACAGGGATTGGAGCCGGCCTTTTGCACAACGCCCACAATGTAATCCACCAGGTCCTGCCGTGTGGCGGCAGGGGTAAACATACGCAAATCGCTCATATTCTCGCTGCCAAAGCCCTTAGGTGCTACTGTCAGCCGTACCCGATCCCCGGGCACCAGGCGGGTGTGGATCACGGCAGGCGTATTGTCGCCGGTATTTACCCGGTCAAAGAACGGGTCTCGCACTACGCTCTTGCGCAGCAGGCCGTCCGTATAGCCGGCAGATACGCCGGCGTGCACCGCCGCCTCAAAGTTGCCGTCAATATGCACATCCTGCCCAATTTCTGCAAACACAACGGCCATACCGGTGTCTTGACAAATGGGCAGATCCAGTTCTTTGGCTGCTGCCAAATTGTTCTCTAAATCACCGAGAATGCTCTTGGCCGTGGAATTCGGCTCCGTCTGGCGTGCACAACCGATACACTGTACCAGATCCTCCGGCAGCACTTTATTGGCTGTGATGCACAGCTGCCGCACCGCCGCGGTGACCGCTTCTGCTTTGATCTCTCTCATACGCTTGTCCACCTTTATGCAATAAAAAAGAGGGCGCAGCAAAAAGTACTAACCTGATTGCTGCCCCCTTGTATTTGTTCTGTTTATTCCGTGCCGGAAATGTCGTAAAACACGATTTCGTCGCCTTTTACATAGCCCTTCTCCCGGGCTTTTTGCTCAATGTAGTCATCCTTATTGTCGGCGCCTACCACTTCTTCCAGTCGGGCATTTTCCTGCTGGACGGAAGCCAGTTGGGCAGTCAGGGTCTGCTTTTGCTTTTGCATGCGGCTAATGTCCGCAGACTGATTCACCAAAGTCACACTGCAATAGAGAAACAGCACCACCATAGGCACCACCAAAAGCAGGCGCAGGTACTTACTCCGCTTCATGGAGTTCTTCAAATTTTGAATCATACTCAACACTTCTTTGTTCCGGCGCAGCCGTGGCTGCGAGATGTCTTTTTCTTTTCCGTTTTCGCTTTCGTGCGTTTAATTTATTATATAATATATTATAGGGGGATTGCAATAGTTTTTTTGCTTTTTCTTGCAGGATTTTCCGTTTTTTTCGCCGATTATTGCGTTTGCCCGCCAAGCACTTCCCCAGGCGTGCCCACAGGTGCCCGGTCAGCGTGCCCAGCGTAAAATATCCACAGGCAAAGCCCCCACCGCATACCACTAGACAAAGAGCACGGATCACCCCGTCGGTGTAGGCCAAAAACAGCGTATAGCAACTAAAGGCGGCAACCAACCACCATAGCACATCGACTAAAAATGTCGCTCGCCTGCTCCCCCACACGCTACGCCAAAACCGCAGCACATCATAAAGCAGAAAAAGCGCCAGTCCCAACAGGAAAAAGGCCCATAGCGCCTTAACCATGGAACAGACGGCCAAACAATCCGCCGCCCTCCCGGTGCTGGGTATAGAGCAGCGCCGTGACCTTGCCGGTGATCTGCATACTGCCGCACTCCAGGTCCAGCGCCTCCACATGCAGCAGCTCACCCTTTACTGTCAATTCCCCAAAATCCGTAATGACCGTGATTTCTTCTTCATTAAAAGCGTCCACATCGGTCACGCCGGTAAGGGTCAACTTTTCCCGATCGCACAGGGTCAGGCTGTGACCGGTCGTCTTTTTCTGTTCCATAAAAAAATCACCCGATAGAGCCTATGCGCTCCGGCGGGTGATTATGTCAGTCCAGGGGTTCGTACATAAGAGCGGCGTCCTCTTTCAGCGCGTGCTCCTGCACGGCCTTGACCAAGTAGGTGTGGCGGTTTTGGCCCAGAGCCACCTCAATCTTGTCCCCAACCTTTACATCGTAGGACGCGCGCTGCACCTTGCCGTTCACGCTGACGCGTCCGGCGTCGCAGGCCTCGTTGGCCACCGTGCGGCGCTTGATGATTCGACTGACTTTCAGGTACTTATCCAGTCGCATACTGACCTCCAAAAAAGACAGGCACCCGCAAGATACAGATGCCTGCACATAAAAACAAGACTTATTTCACAGCGTCCTTAAGAGCGGAGCCGGCCTTGAAGGACGGAACCTTTGCCTCGGGAATCTGGATGGTCTCCTTGGTGCGGGGGTTCAGGCCGGTGCGGGCAGCACGGGTCTTCACATCAAAAGTACCAAAGCCAACCAGAGCAACCTTGTCGCCCTCAGCCAGTGCGTCGGTGATGGAAGCCAGAACAGCGTTTACTGCGGCTTCAGCGTCTTTCTTAGAAAGTTCGGTCTTTGCAGCTACGGCAGCTGCCAGTTCAGTTTTGTTCATTTACATTTCCTCCATTTCCGATTGATCGGATAATATTTGTTTTGCTTCGTCCCAAAGGGCGTCCAGCGCCTGCAAGGAAGACGATTTCATCTCCATGCCGCGCTCCGCTGCCAGCTGCTCCACCAGCACATAGCGGGAAAGGAACTTGTCCGTGGCTGCGGTCAAGGCCTCTTCACTGTCTACGCCGATAAAGCGGGCAATATTTACGCAGGAGAACAGCACATCGCCAAATTCGTCCGCAATGCTGGTAGGCTCTCCTTGGTCCAAAGCGATTTTGAGCTCGTTAATCTCTTCATCCAGCTTGTCCATTGCGCCGGAGCGATCCGGCCAGTCAAACCCTTGCTTCGCGGCCTTATGCTGCACTTTTTGGGCGCGCATCAGTGCCGGCAATTCCCGGGGAATACTCACCATGGACTGGCTGACTTTTTTCATTCCTTTTTCTTTTAACTTGGCAGCGTCCCAGCTGGCAAGTGCGTCGTCCGTATTCTCGGCCTTTACATCGCCAAACACATGGGGGTGACGGAAAATCAGCTTTTTGCAAATCCCGTCCGCTACATCGTTAAAATCAAAGTGACCTGCTTCTGCCTCCATTTGGGCATGAAGCGCAACCTGAAGCAACACATCGCCCAGCTCCTCCTGCAATCCCGCAGTGCTCTGCCGGTTGATGGCCTCAATGACCTCATAGGTCTCCTCAATAAAATTCTTCTTGATCGAAGCATGAGTCTGCGCCTGATCCCAGGGACAGCCGCCGGGGGCACGGAGCAGCGCCACAATGCGAATCAAATCCTCCGTATTATAGTGCTCTTTGCGTATAAAATCCAATGCCATACCGACGCCTCTTTTGATCAACTCGTTCCAAGAAATTATATATGATACAACGGGAAATTTCAAGTAGCCAAGCGGTTTTTTTTACCTTTCTCCGGCAAAATGCAGATCTTTTGTGGAAAGTGTACCAAAGAGCAGCAACAAAATTGTTAGAACTGCCGAAAATAAAACCGCGGATAAGACAAAATTCCAGGTATTTTGCAGCTGGGTAAAGAACACACCGGCCACACCTTTCACCGTCAGACAAGTAAAAATCACCGCCAGTACCGGCTTTGCGAACACCTCTGTCCGGGAGAATTTGACCTTGGTGATCCTACGCATCAGCACCAAACAATAAATGGAAAGAAACGAAAATGAAACGGCAGTGGCGACAGCCGAACCGTAAAGATGGAACCGCCCGTTGGGGATCAAAAGAAAGTTCAGCCCCACCCGCAGCACCGCCGTCAGAGAAAAGGGCAGCAGCAACCGTTTGGCATAGCCCAGCGCCTGCAAAGCGAACACACAGGTAGAGGATAGAGCTGCCGGCAACGCAGTAAAGGCAAACCAAAACAGCAGTTGGTGGCACCCCAGAACCAGGTCCGGCGACGAAGTGCCGTAAAACAAAGACAGCACCTCATAAGAGAACAGCGCCAGTCCCCCACTGCCGGCGGCGCCTAAAATAACCGTATATTTCAGAATACCCGCATACAGGCTGCCAAAACGCGCGGACTGGTCCTGATAAGCGCCGGACAGCGCCGGAACCGCCGCCACCCCCAGCGCCATGGTTAAGGACGGCACCAGGTGGGCAAAATCCTGCACGGTAGAATACAGGCCATACACATAAGTAACCACATCTTTTTCCGCTACCTTGGTCAGCGACAGCGGCACTGAAAAGATTTGCTGCAACTGCGCCGTACCGCACAGCCCCAGACACATCTGTACACTGGCAGTATCTGCAAAGCCGGACAGGCTCTGGATCACCGTTGCCACTACCAGCGGCAGGGCAAACCGTACCAGCTCTCGGGTCGCGCCACCGGGCAACTGCTGCCGCGGCAGACGGTGGGGATACCGGAACCGATCGTACAGCGCCGCATACACCCAAGCCGCCAACGCCCCCAGGGTAACCCCCAGCATGGCGCAGGCTGCTGTTACCGGGTACATCATAGACAGAGCCGCCGTCTCGCTCTCTGCCCGATTGCCCAGTACCATGCCGGTATCTAAGTAAATTTGGTACAGCCGCCCCATAGACAGCTTGGCAAACAGCAGACCGAACACCATCTTGAACAGTGCTTCCAGTACCTGGCAAACAGAAGTCGGCACCATATTCAGGTGTCCTTCCGCAAAGGCGCGGTGGGCTGCCGCCATGGCGGAAAAAAGCGCCGTAGGCGCCAGGATCAGCACCGTATAAACCGCTTTAGGCGCACCGGCCACCAGACGGGTATACGGTCCGGCCAGCAGCACCATCAGTGCCGTGCCGGCAAGACCTACCCAAAAAAACAACCCGCGGGCACTGCGCTGCAAAGCGGCCACCCGGGCACTGTCACCGGTAGCACGGTACTTGCTCACCAGCCCAGACAACGCAACGGGAAAGGCGCCCAATGTGATGGCATGCACCGGCATAAACAGCGTATAAGCCGTAGAGAAATAGCCCCGTCCGGTGCCGCCGATCAGGCCGGTCAGCGGGATTTTATACACCGCACCAATGACCTTAACGGCAGCCGTAGCTACCAACAGCAGCCCTGCAGCGGACAGGTACTTTTGTTTGGTTGTCAGTTCCATTCCATCACCCGGTGTGAAAAAAGAGCAGCGCACAGACCATAGGGTCCATACACTGCTTTCTTCTTCCTCTATTTGCGTGGGGGTTAGGATACGCTCACATCGTCATCACTAACAGTGGTGACCGTCGGATTCTTGGCGGCCTCAAGCTCCGCCGTCAGCTGATCCAGCTTGGTACGCAGAGCGGTGATCTCCGCCCCACAGCTCTCCAACGCCTCCGTCTGCTGCAACTGAGGTTGCTGCACCGCTTCATACGCCAGTCGGCCGTATCTTTCATACGCCTTACTCAGCTTGGCCTTTATATCCAGACACTCCACTTTTTTACGGGACAGCTCCAAAGCCTCCGCACTTTTTTTGCTGACTTCCTCCGTAAAGGTACGGGTACGACTCAGCATATCGTCTAAATCAAAATTAGAAATCTTGGCACCGGAGAACACATCGTCCATATTGCCAAAAAGATCACCGAATTTCTTAGCCATAATATCCCTCCGTATTGTTATTATATTACAGAGGGTAAAGAATTGCAATACAAGTTGCAAAGATTTTGTAGAATTGCGCTATACAATCCGCCGATAATGTCTATTTCAACCGTCTGTTTAATCATATTCCGCATAAAAGCCGGGTATGCGTTTTTTGCGCTCCAACAGGGTGTCAAAATCCCGAATGTACTCATATGGGTATTTATAATTATAGATCCGCTCGATCATACCGCTGTTTTGGCCGCGCAGCTTGGTTACCGCACCGGCGCCAACTGCCAAAACCGTGTGGGTCTCGTCCATCATATACACATTATAGAGACAATCATAACCCGGTTTGCACCAGCCTACATTCTCCAAATTGCCCAGAGATTTGCTCTGCCGGTACATGTAGTAAGGATAGTACCCGGCGCCGTGAAGAGTCTGCCCGGCATAGTCCACCATATTGGACACAGTGAGCCGATCTTTCAAATCAAAGGTCTGTTCTCTTGTAACCATATAGGCAGAGGTTTTCAGAGCCAAGGTGTGCACGGTGATGGACTCTGCCTGCAAGTCCAGCGCCGTTTGAATACTGCGCTGAAAAGACGGCAGATCGTCCTCCGGCAGCCCGGCGATAAAGTCCATATTGATATGGTCAAAGCCGCAATCCCGCGCCAGCGCAAAGGCGTCCAGCGTTTGCTTCGCCGTATGGCGGCGACCAATGGCCTCCAGCACCTTGTCGTTAAAGCTCTGGGGGTTAATGCTGATCCGCTGCACACCGGCGGCTCGAATGACCTCCAGCCGCTCCCGGGTGACCGTGTCCGGTCGACCGGCCTCCACTGTGTATTCCATCAGGTGCGAAAGGTCAAAATTCTGATCAATGGTGCTGAAAATGCGCCCTAAATCCTGCGCCGATAATGTGGTGGGCGTGCCGCCGCCGAAATACACGGTGGCCAACTCTAACCCCAATTCTTTGGCGTACTTGGAGGTCTCCTCCAGTTCCCGCAGCAACAGATCCACATAAGGGGTCATCAGCTTGTGGGTCTTTTCAATCGAATGAGACACAAAAGAGCAGTAAGCGCACCGGGTGGGGCAAAACGGAATAGACACATACAGAGAGAACGACTTTGGCCCGGAGCGAGCAATGGAGCGGTTCTCATGGAGCATCACTTCATGTGCCAACTCCGCCTTGCTTTTTTGGGTCAAAAAGGCAGTCTGGAAGTGTGCAACCGCCGCATCGTCCCCCATTTTGGCGCACAGCCGGTGCATCAATTTAGCCGGGCGCACGCCGTACAGCACGCCCCAAGGGGGCGCAAAGCCTAATATACCGCTAAGCAGCCGATAAAGGGTAACGGACAGCACCAGGTGCTCCTCGTCTGCCGGTTCCGGCTTGGCTGTTGTCTCCCGGTACACATCGTATACCTTGGCAGACACAAAAAAGGACCCGTCCGTCTCCCGACGGGTGGTAACCACCACCGGGTCCTCCTCCCCCTCCAAACGGATCTTTTCATGGGGGAAGAAGGTGATGCACAGGTTCTTCATATCAAATTCATAAGGGTGGTTAATGACGCGTAAAATCATAATTTCTTCATATACGGGTTATGTTGCCGTTCAAAATTTAGGGTGGAAAAGCGATCGTGGCCGGGATAGACGGTGTAGTCCCCGGGCAGGGCCGCCAGTTTTTGCAGGCTATCCATAATTTCTCTACTGCTGCCGCCGGGAAAATCCGTGCGCCCGCAAGAGCAGAAAAACAGCGTGTCGCCGCTAAAGATACAGTGCTCTGTAATGTAACACACACCGCCGGGAGTGTGACCGGGCGTGGCCAGCACGGTAAAGGCCGTATTGCCCAAGGTGACGGTATCGCCGTCCTGCACCAAAATATCCGCCTGCGACGGCGCCTGAGAGAGGAACGAAAACGCCGCCAGAGACTTGCGAGAGGAAGTGAGCATCGGGGCATCCTCGGCGCTGATGACGACCTTGGCGCCGGTGGCAGCCTTTACCGCCGCTACGCCGCCGATGTGGTCAAAATGGCCGTGGGTCAGCAGAATATAATCCAGCTTGGCGTCGCCGATAAAATCTTTCATCTTGTCGCTGTATTCCGTGCAATCCACCAGGGCACTGCGGCCGCTGGCTTCGTCCGTAACCAGGTAGCAGTTGTTCTGCAACTGGCCAAAGGTGGCTGATTTGATCTGCATTATTTTAAGTCCTTTGTGTCAAGTATAATGGTCACCGGGCCGTCATTTAGGAGTGTCACCGCCATATCGGCGCCAAACACACCGGTTTCAATATGGGATACGCCCTGCTCCCCCAGTGCCCGGGTAAAGTATTCGTACAATTCGTTGGCCTGTGCCGGCGGGGCGGAACGGGTAAAGCTGGGGCGCCGCCCGTGGGTGCAGTCCGCACACAGGGTAAACTGGCTCACCACCAGCACCCCGCCGCCAATGTCTAAGAGCGACAGGTTCATCTTGCCGTTTTCATCTTCAAAGATCCGCAAGTTGGCAATTTTTTTTACCAGCTTGTCTGCCTCTACTCGAGTATCCCCTTCGGCCACGCCCAAGAGAATCAACAGCCCCTGTTCGGTGGCGCCCACGGTCTTGCCATCTATTTCCACTTTGGCGTGCTGCACACGCTGTAAAACGGTAATCATCGTCCTGCACCTCGCTCAATATGATACACACTGGGTATCTTCTTCAAAATCTTGACCACATTTTCCAGGTGTTCCCGGCTGTTTACCGACAATGTCAGGGTGGTCAGGCAGTTGCCTTCGTTAATGGGTCTGGCATTGATAGACTGGATCTTCACATGGGCCTTGGACATGGCGTTGGCAATATCCAGCACCAAGCCGTCCCGGTCAATGGCGTAGACTTCCAAGGTAGACATGGTCTCCACCTGCACAGAGTCGTCCCACCGAGCCTTGACCCAGCGCTCCGGTTCCGGGCACTCTGCCAAATCTCGCGGCACATTCACACAATCCCGCCGATGAATGGTCAGCCCGTGCCCCCGGGTGATAAAGCCGATGATCTCCTCACCGGGCACCGGCGCACAGCAACGGGCCATATTGATCAGGCAGTTGTCAATGCCCTCCACGATTACACCGCCGCTGCTGCCGCCGGATTTGCGGGGGCGCTCCGGCGCTTTTGCCGGTTGGGCAGACTCCTCCGCCTGGCGCCAGTTGCGGTTATATTCGTCCTTGATACCGGGCATCATACGGCTGATGACCAGCCCGCCATAGCCCACGGTGGCGTAGAAATCCTCCACGGAAGCGCAGTGCTGGCGCTCGGCAATCCGCTGCAAAAAGGCGTCGTACTGCTCGCCGTCCAGGCGGATAAAGTTCCGCCGCAGTTCTCGATCCACCTCAGCCTTACCCTGGACGATGTTCTCGTCCCGCCGCTCTTTCTTGAACCAGGAGCGAATTTTGGACCGGGCTTCGCCGGTGGTCACCACTTTCAGCCAGTCTCTGGACGGACCTTTGCCCGGCTGATTGCTGGTAAGCACCTCGCAGATCTCGCCGGTTTTCAGTTTATAGGTAATAGGTACGATCTTGCCGTTGACCTTGGCGCCGGTCATGCGGTTGCCTACTGCCGAGTGAATGGCGTAGGCAAAGTCGATCACCGTGGCGCCGCTGGGCAAAGTCTTAATGTCCCCATTGGGGGTAAACACAAAGATCTCATCCGAGGACAGGTCGCCCTTAATGTTGCGCACCAAATCCTCAGCGTTGGTGGATGCCTCACCGGTCTCCAGCATTTTATGGATCCACTCCAACCGATTGTCGATGGAGTCCTTGCCGCCTTTGCCCAGCTTATACTTCCAGTGGGCAGCGATACCGTACTCTGCCGTGCGGTGCATATCCCAGGTGCGAATCTGAATTTCAAAGGGAATGCCGCCGGGGCCAAGTACCGTAGTGTGCAGGGACTGGTACATATTGGGCTTGGGGGTAGAGATATAGTCCTTAAACCGACCGGGCAGGGGCGTAAACATATCGTGCACTATACCCAAGGCATTGTAGCAGTCGATCATAGAGTCCACGATAATGCGCACGGCGTAAATGTCAAAGATTTGTTCAAAATCCTTGCCCTTGATATACACCTTGCGGAAGATTCCGTGGACGGACTTTACCCGGGAGGTGATCTGCACTTTCTTCATGATCGGCTCTAACTTGGCGCGGATTTGCGCTTTAATATCCGCTAAGAAACGCTCGCCCTCCACCTGCTTTAAGCGCAGGTTCTGCTCAATTTCCTTATAAGCAATAGGATCCAGGTAAAAAATCGCCAGATCCTCTAATTCCTCTTTAATGGCACGAATACCTAACCGATGGGCAATGGGGGCATAAATCTCCAGCGTTTCCAGGCTCTTCTCCCGCTGCTTATACGGGGGCCAAAACTTGGCGGTGCGCATATTGTGCAGCCGGTCCGCCAGCTTAATGATAATCACCCGCACATCCCGGTTCATGGCCATAAACATTTTGCGAATGTTCTCCGCCTGTACTTCCTCCCGGGTAGACAGGGGGATCTGACCCAGCTTGGTTACGCCGTCCACCAACAGCGCCACCTCCGGGCCAAACTCGCGGGAGATATAGTCAATGTCATAGGGCGTGTCTTCTACCACATCGTGGAGCAGTGCGCCGATAATACACTCATTGTCCATGCCCAGTTCAAACAGGATTTTCGCCACCGCCACCGGGTGCATAATATACGGCTCCCCGGAACGGCGAAACTGCCCTTCGTGGGCAGAGCGGGCCAAGGAATAGGCCTTTTCGATCCGGGCGCTGTCATACTGGGGTTTCTTTTGTATTTCCGCAAAGAACGGCGCAAAGCCGTCGTCATAGGGCTTATGGTCCGCCGTCTGTTCCGGGGGCAGCTCTGCCGCTGCCGGCACCGGGGGTATTGATTTTTTATTCTCCAAGGCTTGCACCCTCTCTCAGTTTTCGCAAAATGGGCGTGGCTTCCAAATCAACCTTGCCCGCAGGCTGTGCAAGGCGAATTTGGCTTTTACCACGGCGAATCAGTCCCGCCTGGTGCAGGGCTTTCAGCGCCACTTGCACCTGTCCGTAGGTTGCCCCTTTTTGCAGGGCAAAATACAGCTCCTCGGTGCCAAAATCCCAACCGCCCCGGCTCTTTAAGAACCGATATACCGCGGCGCAAACCTGCCGATCCGGGTACACCGGGTATTGGTGGGTACCGTTTTGCAAAAAGGCTCTGTAATCATAAAGCTCGTTAAAATACCGGTCATCGTCCGTGCCGCTGCGGCGCACATCTGCCGCCCGCACAGAAAGATAGACTTTGCCCTTATAGGGATTTTTAGAAATCTGTACCGCGCAGTCGATAAAATCACCGGGCACGTAGGGGAAGTCCTCGGGCTTCACCCCAAACTGCACAATTCGCAGACGGCGACCCTTTTTCTCCGCCTCCAGACGCAAGTGCTTGCCCTCTGCCCCCAGGGGGCTGACAGACACCAGCTGCAAGTGAAACAGGCCAAACAGCGCCGCCGGATTGTCTGTGCCGCAAGGCTCCAGCAGCTGCAAACTCTCTGCCAAATCTAAGGTCAAGTACGCCGGGGACAGCTTACAGTCCAGATGCAGCTGCAAAGCCGGCATACGAGGATATTCCTTTTCAGCATAAGCGTTGATGGCTCGGGCAAAGACAGGAATATCTGCCACTGCCAAGCCCATACCCGCAGCCATGGGATGACCGCCAAAGCGCGTGAGCACATGGCTACACGCCGCCACTGCCCGGTACAGGTCAAAGCCCTCAATGCTCCGGGCGGAACCGCAGGCGGTGCCGTCCGCCTTCATATCCAGCACCACAGTGGGTTTGCCGTAGCGCTCTACCAAGTGGGAAGCCACAATGCCGATGACCCCCGGATGGTAATCCGCCCCGGCCACCACCAGTACACGCTGGCGCAAGGGTGCCGGATCCGCAGCCAGCTTGGCAGTAATATCATCTATGATTTTACGTTCCAGCTCTTGCCGCAGGGCGTTATCGTCGCACAGCTGACGGGCGCGCGCCGCAGCCGTTTCTTCATCCTCCGCCAGCAGCAGTTCCAGCGCCCGCAGGGCACTATCCATTCGCCCGGCTGCGTTAATGCGTGGGCATAGCTTAAAGGCCACATCGGTGCCGCTCAGCTCTTCTCCGGCTCCGGCCGCCTGTAACAAGGCATATACGCCGGGGCGCGGTTCCTCTTGCAGGGTTCGCAAACCGGCCTGCACCAACGCCCGGTTCTCCCCTACCAAGGGAACCAAATCACCCACAGTGCCGATGGCAACCAGGTCGCCGAACTGCTCCAACAATTCCGCCGGCTCACCGTCATACAAGCAGCAAGCCAGCTTAAAGGCCACGCCCACCCCGCAAAAATCCGTAAAGGGCAGCTGATTGTCCGTTCTGTGTGGGTTCACCACGGCCTCTGCGCGGGGCAGCTGCTCTCCTACCTGGTGGTGGTCGGTCACCACCAGTTGCATACCCAGCCGGTAGATATACTCTGCCTCGTCCAAAGACGAAATACCGTTATCCACCGTGACAATCAAGCCGGTGCCTTTGGCGGCCAGGGTGTCAATGGCGCCTTTGTTTAGGCCGTAGCCCTCTGTCTCCCGATCCGGGATATAGTAGATCACATTGCCGCCCATGGCCTCTAAAAAAGAGTATAGCAAAGCTGTGGCGGTCACACCGTCACAGTCATAATCTCCGTACACGCATATTCTTTCGCCGCTGTCCAGCGCCTGTTGCAGTCTGGCAGCAGCCGCCTCCATATCCGCAAAGCCCTCCGGAGCGCATAGCGCCTGACCGGGGTGGAGGAATTCCTGCACCGCCAAGTCGTCCGTCAGTCCGCGAGACACCAGCAAAAATGCCAAAAACGGGTCGATATTGAATTGTTCGCTAATGACAGAGGCAGCCTCTTTGTCTGCCTGCCGAATCACCCATTTTTTATGCAGCATTATGTATTCTTATCCACCTGGTGGAATTTTTTCAGATTGCCGGCTTTTTCGGCGCGCTTGTCCAGCTCCGCCTGAATGTCCGCCGGGGTAATGCCCTGATTGGCCATCATGACAAGGGTGTGGTAGATCAGATCCGTGATCTCATACACCGTCTCGTCCTTGTCGTTATTCTTGGCGGCAATGACCATCTCGGTGCATTCCTCGCCCACTTTCTTCAAAATTTTGTCGATGCCCTGGTCAAACAGGTAGCAGGTATAAGACCCCTCCTGCCGATCCGCCCGACGATCCAGAATCACCTGATATTCACGCTCAATCGCAGTCATTGAAATTGCCCTCCATCTTGGTATAAAAACAGCTGTGGTGCCCGGTGTGGCACGCGGCGCCGGTCTGCTCCACCTGCACCAATAGGGTGTCGTTATCGCAGTCGCTGTACATGGCCACCACCTTTTGCAGGTGGCCGCTGGTGGCGCCTTTATTCCAAAGCGTCTGCCGGGAGCGGGACCAAAACCAAGTATAGCCGCTCTCCAGGGTGCGCTTTAAGGATTCTTGATTCATATAAGCCAGCATCAGCACCTGGCCGGTAGAGGCCTCCTGCACCACCGCAGGGATCAACTCGCCCTTGGCAAAATACTGCTCCAAATCTTCTGTCATTTGCAAATACCTACCGCTTCCCGCAAATCCAGCGTCTTTTTATAAATGCACTTGCCGCAAATGGTGCCATACATTTTTTTATCTTTCATCACCAAAATATCCGTAATGGTGGTAACGCCGCCGCTGGCGATCACATTGCAGCTGACCGCCTTGTTCAGCCGATCCAGCCCTTGCACATCCGGGCCGCTGAGGGTACCGTCCCGACCAATATCCGTATAGATAATGGTGGCAACGCCCATCTTCTCCATGGCCTTTGCCAGGTCGATAAAGTCCATTTGGGAATCCTCGGTCCAGCCCTCGGTGGCCACCATACCTTGCTTGGCGTCGATCCCTACGGCAATCTTGTCCCCATAGGCGTCTACCGCCTGCTGCACCAGCTCCGGATTTTTAAGGGCAACGGAGCCGAGAATGACCCGATCCACGCCCCGATCCAGGTAGAACGCAATATCCTCCATGGTGCGAATACCGCCGCCAACTTCCACTTTCAGCGGGGTGTGCTCCACCACCTGCAAAATCGGGTCTGTGTTTACCGGCTTCTTTTGCAGGGAGCCGTCCAGATCCACCATGTGCACCCAGGTGCAGCCCACCCGGGCAAACTGCTTGGCAGTACTCAGTACATCCTCTGCCACCTGCTCTGCGGTGTCAAAATCGCCCCGCAGCAGCCGCACCGGCTTACCGTCCATAATATCAATGGCGGGAAAAATAATCATAAGTCGTTACCCTCTCTAATTTTGTTTATAATACGCCCTTGGTAGACAACACCGCACCGCCGGTGGGCTGTACCGCGCCGTGCAGGGCGTGACCAACAGCCTTAAAGACAGCCTCAATTTGGTGATGGGCGTTGGTGCCGTAAGGCACATCAATATGCAGAGTGATCCCGGCGTTCACCGCAAAGGCGCGCCAAAATTCCTCTGTTACGCAGGTTTCATAATCGCCGCACCGCTCCTGCTGGAATGTGGCGCGGAACACCAAAAACGGCCGATTGGACAAATCCAGAACGCACCGTGCCAGGCTCTCGTCCATCGGCACCGCAAAACTGCCGTACCGGGCAATGCCGCCAAAGTCGCCCAGCGCCCGGCGCAGTGCCTGCCCCAGCACAATACCGGTATCTTCTACCGTGTGATGGGTGTCTACCTCCAGGTCTCCCTGCACCGTCAGCTGCAGCCCAAAGCCGCCGTGCACCGCAAAGGCGGTAAGCATGTGATCAAAAAAGCCGTTGCCGGTGGACACGGCCACTTCCCCGCCGTCCAGACACAGGGTGACCGCAATTTGGGTCTCTTTCGTATTTCGTTCTACCGTTGCCGTTCGCATAAACCGCACCTCTTATTCAAACCGTACTTTTATAGAGTTGGCGTGGGCGGTCAGGCCCTCCGTCTCTGCCAAAAGCATAATATCGTCCTTGGCCTTTTTCAGCTCTTCTGGGGTGTAATAAATAAAGGATGATTTCTTCACAAAACTATCTACCGACAGGGGCGAAAAGAACCGAGCCGTACCGCTGGTGGGCAGCACATGATTGGGGCCTGCGTAATAATCGCCCAAGGGCTCCGGGGACCAATTGCCCAAAAATACAGAACCGGCGTTATCCACCATACCGATATATTTCAGCGGCTCAGCCACGCACAATTCCAAGTGCTCCGGCGCCAATTCGTTAGCAAAATCCAGCGCCTGGCGCAAATTGTCGCACACAATGATTTCACCGTAGTCGTCAAAGGATTTTTGAATGATCTCCTGACGCACCAAGGTCTTGATCTGCCGGTCAATCTCTCGCAGCGTATTCTTAGCCAAAGACTCGGAAGTGGTTAGCAAAATGGCAGAAGCCCGCATATCGTGCTCCGCCTGGCTCATCAGGTCTGCCGCCAGGAAAGCGGCGTCCGCCGTAGAGTCCGCCACAATGAGAATTTCGCTGGGGCCTGCCACCATATCAATATCTACCACGCCGTACAGCAGCTTTTTGGCCGTGGCCACAAAGATATTGCCGGGACCGACGATTTTATCTACCTTGGGGATTCGCCGGGTACCATAGGCCAAAGCAGCCACTGCCTGGGCACCGCCTACTAAGAACACCTTATCCACACCGGCCACCGCGGCCGCCGCCATAATATTGGGATTGGGATTGCCGTCCTTGCCGGGCGGGGTCACCATAATGATTTCCTGTACACCGGCAATCTTGGCAGGAACGGCGTTCATCAGCACAGAGGAGGGATACGCCGCCGTGCCACCGGGCACATAAATGCCTACGCGCTTCAGCCCACGAATACGCTGACCCATAATGACGCCGCTTTCCTTGGTGGTCATCCAGCTTTGCTGGGCCTGGCGCTGATGGAAGTCATAGATATTTTGCTGCGCTTTCACCACAGCGTCCTTAAAGGCCGGGTCTACCTGATCTAAAAAGGCATGGATCTCGTCCTTGTCAAATTCGATTTTCTTAGGCACGCTGCCGTCAAACCGCACAGTGTACTCCCGCACAGCCTCGTCGCCGCCCTCTTTTACACCATTGATAATGGTGGTCACCGCCTCGGTGATCTTGGGATCCGTCTCCCCTGCCCGCTGTTTCAGCTGCGCCAGAAGCTGGTATTCGACCACGCCGTTTGCTTTTGTGATTTTCATTGTTCTACCCTCTTTCAACCCACTTGCGCTGCCAGTTCAATATCATGCAGGAACGCCTCAATCTCGTCCTTGCGCAGCTTCATAGAAGCCATATTCACGATCACCCGCGCAGAAATGGGCATGATCTTCTCTACCACTTCCAGACCGTTCTCCTTTAAAGTGGAGCCGGTCTCCACAATATCCACAATGCCGTCTGCCAAGCCCAGGAGCGGCGCCAGTTCCACGCTGCCCTCGATCTTGATCACATCCACATCCATACCCTTGGACTTAAAGAATTCTTTAGCCACCTTAGGGTATTTGCTGGCCACGGTTTTGCGCTTGTAGCCGCTGAAGAAATCCGTGCCCTTCTTGGTCGCCAGGGCAAAGGCACAACGGCCGATATTCAAATCCAGCACTTCATAGAATGCACTGCCGTGCTCCACAATGGTGTCTTTGCCTACAATGCCAATGTCGCACACGCCGTGCTCCACATAAGTGATCACATCCGGCGCTTTGGACAGTACCGCCTCGTACGGGTCCACCGGCAAGATCAGCCGACGGCCTTTATTCTCCAGAGCCTCCGTGTTCAGCCCCATGGTCTTGAACATCTGCACAGACGCCTTTTCCAGCCGTCCCTTAGTAAGTGCAATGCGCAGCGGGCGATCCAAATTGATCTCCTCGTGAAGCACATCGGTCACCGCCGACACATCCACTGCAAAGCCGATGGCCGGTTTATCCGTGCCAAATTCGCCCAGCAGATTGTCATACCGACCACCGGACAGCACTGTCAGACCGCTGCCCTGCACATACCCGCGAAAGATCACGCCGGTGTAGTAGTTAGAACGATTAACAATGCCCAAATCCAGCAGCACCTGCTCCTGCAAACCTGCGGCACACAGCGTGTCATACAGTGTTTTAATATACTGCAAGGAGGCGTCTGCGCCGCCCTCGGTATACAGTTCCCGCGCTTCGTCCAGCACCTCCGGGCCGCCAAACAGCCGAGGCAGCCGCCGCAGCACCCGGGTCTCTCTGCAATCCTCCAAGGTATCCAGCAAATCGCCCAACGCTGCAAAGTTCTTTTGCTCGATCAAGTGGCAAATTTCTGCCTTCACCGCCGGTTTTACATTCAGATTGCGCAGCACCGCGCCAAAGTACCCGGCGTGGCCCAACTCGATCTTAAAGCCCGGCACCGTGCTTTGCATGGCGCGGCAAGCCAGCGTAATGACCTGAATATCCGCCGCCATAGAGCCGTCGCCAATGAGCTCAATGCCGCTCTGCGCCACCTCGTCGGTGCGCCCGGCCAGCTCCTTGGTGCGCACGAATACACTTTGATTGTAATAGAGCCGCACCGGAAAGGCATCCTCCGACAGTCGAGTAGCCACCAGACGGGCAATAGGCAGGGTGTTGTCCGGCCGTAGCACAGTGGTTCTGCCCCGGTTATCCGTCAGCTTATACATCTCGTCTGCATCCAGCCCGGCATCGCCGCTGTTGAACACATCAAAAAACTCCAATGTGGGGGTGATCACCTTGCGGTAACCGTTAGCCTCATATAACCCGGTTAGGGCGTTCTCTACCCGGCGGCGATCGTCGCACTCCTCAAACAGCAGATCACGGCTGCCCTCCGGGGTCACTTTTGCATATTGTTTCATGTCGTTTTCCTCGCTTTAGTACGCTAATGTGGTAATATGCTACCACACAAAAGAGCGTTTGTCAAGCCCGGACTTAGAAGAGAGAAATTTGGTTGCTCTCCGGCAGGTCGCCCAGTGCCCCCGCCTCGCGCAGGGAGTCTACCACAGACTTGCCTACCCCACTGCGTGCCATCAGATCATCACAGGAGATAAACTCGCCCATACCGTCGTCCTTGGCCTGGGCCAACTGCTTCGCTGCGTTCTCACCTACGCCGGCAATCGCGCTAAAAGGCAGACGAATCTTGCCGTCCTCAATATTATACACCCGCCAGTCGGACTTATAAATATCCACCGGCAGGAAGTGGAACCCACGAGCCAACATTTCAATCACAATCTGCAAAATGCCGTATGTGTCCTGCTCCTTGGCAGAGGCGTCGTTGCCCTTGCGCTTGATCTCTTCCATTCTGGCCTTAACCGCATCCTTGCCCTGAACCGCCGCCACAGCGTCCAGATCGCCGCCGCGCACGGTAAAGAACGCACTGTAATACTGCAAGGGATAATAGATCTTGTACCATCCCAAGCGCAGGGCCGCGATCACATACGCCGCTGCGTGCGCCTTGGGGAACATATATTTGATTTTGTAGCAGCTGTCTATGTACCACTGCTCCACGCCCACTTCTTTCATGGCTTCCTCATACGGCGGCAGCTCCTTGGGTGCCTTGCCCTTACGCGTGTATTCCATGATCTTAAAGCAGTCCTTCTTACTTAGGGGCGAGGGCTTGCCGGTGCGCTGCTCATAGGCTTCCGCCTTATGGAGCAGATAGGTCATAATACCGTCACGGCAGCCGATCACATCAGAAATGGTACACACACCGTTTTTGATCAGCTCCTGAGCGTTGCCCAACCACACATCCGTGCCGTGGGACAGGCCGGAAATTTGCAGCAAATCGGAAAAAGTTTTTGGCTGTGCCTCCATGAGCATTCCCAGCACAAAGGGGGTGCCCATCTCCGGGATAGACAATGTGGAGGTGGGGCAGTCAATATCCTCCGGCGACACGCCGATCGGCTCCGTAGAGGTGATCATCTGGTACAGCTTGGGGTCGCACAGGTCCACATCCATCACAGGAATACCGGTGGCATCCTCCAGAAATTTATAAAGGGTGGGTACATCGTGACCCAGCTCGTCCAGCTTCAGCAGCGTATCGTGAAGCGCGTTCTTAAAGTCAAAGTGTGTGGTATAGGTGCCCTTGCTCTTATCGTTAGACGGGTACTGAATGGGCGTAAAATCTTCCACCTCGTACTCGTCCGGCACAACCACCATGCCGCCCGGGTGCTGGCCGGTGGTACGCTTAATACCGGTACAGCCATCCTTCAGTCGCTCAATCTCCGCCTTGGGAGTGGAGCCCTCCAAGCCCCGCTCCTCCAGGTACTTGATCACATAGCCAAAGGCGGTTTTTTCCGCCACGGTAGCCATAGTACCGGCCTTGAACACATGGGACTTACCAAACAGCTCCTCCGTGAACCGATGGCTCTGGGACTGGTAGTCACCGCTGAAATTCAAGTCAATATCCGGCTCTTTATCGCCGTCAAAACCCAGGAAAGTCTCAAAGGGAATTTCGTGGCCATCCCGGTTCATGGGTATATGGCAATGGGGGCAGTCCTTAGGCGGCAGGTCAAATCCGCTGCCCACAGAGCCGTCCTGTATAAACTCACTGTGCTTGCACTTGGGGCACACATAATGAGGTGCCAAGGGGTTTACCTCGGAAATGCCCGCCATGTGGGCTACAAAGGAGGAACCGACGGACCCTCGGGAGCCCACCAAGTAACCGTGATCCTCCGAGTTCTTAACCAATCGTTTGGCAATAACATACAGCACGCCAAACCCGTGCTTGATAATGGAATCCAGCTCACGCTGCAAGCGAGAGGCCACATACTCCGGCACCGGATCACCGTATTTCTCCTTAGCGGTTTTCCAGCAAATGTCCGTCAGCTCATCGTCTGCGCCGTCAATGTGGGGCTGGAAGGTGCCAGGAGGAATGGGCACAATATCGTCGTCGATCATATCGGCGATCTTGTTGGGGTTATCCACCACCACTTCCTTGGCCCGGTCACCCAGGTAGGCAAAGTCCTCCAGCATCTCGTTGGTGGTCTTAAAGTACAGAGGCGGCTGCATATCCGCGTCCTCAAAGCCTTTGCTGGCCATAATAATGGCGCGGAACTTGGCGTCTTTTTTATCAAGAAAATGTACATCGCCGGTAGCTACGGTCAGCTTGCCCAGCTTGTCGCCGATGGCGAGAATTTTGCGGTTAATATTGTTCAGATCCTCTTCTTCCCGGATCTGCTCATGAATTTCTTTATTGGAACGCAGCATAAAAGCATTGTTGCCATTCGGCTGAATTTCCAAATAATCATAAAAGGCGGCAATTTTCTCCAACTCTTCGTCGCTTTTGCCGTGGAGAATGGCCTGGTACAGCTCGCCCTGCTCGCAGGCGGAGCCGATAATAATGCCGTCCCGGTGCTCTTTCAACGCCGACTTCAAAATCAGCGGACGGTTCTTAAAGTACTCAATATTGCTCTTGGAGATATGCTTATACAGTACCTTGCGCCCGGCCAGGGTGCGGATCAAAAAAATAATATGATACCGGGGGAAGTCCTTGAGCTTCATATTCATAAAGTCCGGGTACTTCTCGTCGTCTACCAGGTAACCCTCCATACCGCACAGCAGCTTGATACCGGCGCTCTTGGCTGCCTTACAGGCCTCCGGCAGTGCCTGCACCACGCCGTGGTCGGTGATCGCAACCGCCTTGTGGCCCCACTTAGCTGCCCGCTTTACCAAAGAGGTAGGTGAGGAAATGGCGTCCATCTCTGACAGGGAGGTATGCATGTGCAGCTCCACCCGCTTCACCGGGGCGGTGTCCATCTCCTCTATCTTGGTCACGGTAGCCAACGAATTGGCCCGCAGCACATACTCACCGGCGTAGTTGTCGTACTGGTACATACCGCTGACCATCACAGTCTTGGCACTCTGGATCTTATTGATCACCGGGTCCATCACTTTATTGCTGTCAAACATCTTCACCGTCATGGAAGAGGTGTAATCGCTGATATTAAAGGAAAAAATCTTGTTGCCGCCACGCTTGGTCTCCCGGGCCTCGCTGCACAGCACATCCCCCCATACGGTAATGTAGCCGTCGTCGGTCTTGACCTCATTCATGGGCTTAGGCAATTCCCGAATGGGCTTGCCAAAGAAGCCATGCACCGTGTCGCCGTAGAGCGGCAGACCGCCCTGCATGGGACGGTGCTCCACCTGCTTTTCCGCTTCTTCTTTCTTTTGTTTCTCGGCCTCCTGCTTCTCTGCCACCGCAGAGCGCACCGCCGCTTCTATGTCATAGGTCTTGGCTTCTACAAATTCCACAGCTAGTTCCAGATCGAACAGCTTGTGAATTTCCTGGGCCAGCAGCTTGTCCGTGCCCTTGGCCAGCAGCACTTCCCTGCCCCCGTATTGCAGGTCGATATGCAGGGTGTTGCCGTTTACCGTAGCCTTGGCGTCCTTAAAGAAGCCGTTAACCTCCGCATGGTGCCGCCGAATGTTGGCAATTAGGGAGGGCAGACAGTCCGCAGAGAACGCCGCCGAGGCATAATGAGGAGTCAGCACTGCCTTTTCCAATCCCATTTGGGTTGCAATTTGGTTTGCGCACCGCTCCAGCTCCGCCGTCTCAACCAACGCCGGCAGCTGCAAAGCAATGTGCAGTTCCCGCCGGTCGTGGTAAGTAGACATACCCACCACGGCCGCATCTGCCAACGCCAGGCGTCCCGCCTCGTCCATATAGGCGCCAAAATATTCAACAAATCGGTTCATTGCTTGCATTATAATTTATCAATCTCTTTCATCAATTCCGTTAGCAGTTGGTCCTCCGGGACTTTGCGAAGAATTTGGCCTTTCTTAAACAGCAGACCCTCGCCGTCGCCGCCGGCAATGCCAATGTCCGCTTCTCTGGCCTCGCCGGGGCCGTTGACCACGCACCCCATCACAGCCACTTTAATGGGCTTGTGCACATCCCGCAGTTTCTCCTCCACCTGTTTTGCAAGACCTACCAGGTCAATGCGGGTGCGCCCGCAGGTGGGGCAGGCAATTAAGTAGGGGCTGTCGTTTTTCAGCCCAATGGCTTTCAGTATATCCATGGCGGCAAAGACTTCCTTCACCGGGTCGTCGGTGAGGCTCACCCGAATGGTGTCGCCGATACCGTGGCACAGCAGGGAGCCGATCCCCGCCGCAGACTTGATAATGCCCATACGCTCGGTACCCGCTTCCGTCACACCCAGGTGCAAGGGATAGTCGCACCGCTGTGCAGCCATCTCATAAGCAGCGATCATGGTGGGCACATTACTGGACTTAATGGAGATCACAATATCGTTAAAGTCGAACTTCTCCAGCAGTGCTGCGTGGTACATGGCGCTCTCCACCATGGCCTCAGGGGTAGGCGCGCCGTATTTGGCTAAAATATGTTTTTCCAGCGAGCCGCTGTTGACCCCAATGCGAATGGGGATCTGCTTCTCTCTGCAAATATCCGCCACCGCTTTTACCCGATCGTCGCTGCCTATGTTGCCCGGGTTGATACGAATCTTGTCGATTCCCCGCTGGGCAGCGCCCAGCGCCAGACGATAGTTAAAATGAATATCCGCCACCAGAGGCACATCCACGGCGTTCTTGATAGGCTCAATCAAATCCAGCGCCGCCTCGTCCGGAATGGCAAAGCGAATTACCTGGCACCCGGCAGCCGCCAGCGCTTTGGCCTGCGCCACAGAGCCGTCAATATCAGTAGACGGCACATTCAGCATGGACTGTACCAGCACCGGGCTGTCGCCACCCAGGGTGGTATTGCCTAATTTGATTTTTCTGCTTTTTCTTCTTTCCATTTTGCTCACCTACGAAAACAACTTGGTAATATCACTAAAGGTCACCACGCACATAAAGAGCAGCAGCAGCGCCAGCCCCGCCGCGTTAATGACCCACTCTGCCTTATCCGGCAGCTTGCGTTTGCAAATTCCCTCGCCCACCAGCAGGAACAGCCGCCAGCCGTCCAGCGCCGGAATGGGAAACAGGTTAAACAGCCCCACATTGATGGTGAGTATCGCCATCAGCCGCAGTGCGGAGTAGGCAGAGGTTTTCACCGCCTGGCTCACATAGGACACGGCACCCACCGGGCCGCTGATGTCTGCCAGGCCAAAGCGGCCGGACAGCATATCCGCCACGGACAGGAACACCATGCGGGCGTAAGACACCGTTTGCATGACGCTCTCCCGCAGCACATTGCCCACATTCTTGGGCACACCGTGGAGCCAAAAGTCCATCTTTACAAACCGATGGCCCTCATATTCTTCTGTATCAAATTTGACCTGCAAGGTCTTTTTGGCACCGTCCCGTTTAACAACGACTGTCAATGTATCGTCTGCACTGCGGGACAGGCCGGTAGTCACATCGGTAGCGGTGTAAACCCGCATACCGTCAATGGACTGAATGGTATCGCCCACTTGCAATCCGGAGGCTGCGCTGGCAGCGTTCGCCTCAAACTTCGCCACCTGGGCAGTACCGATCAAATTGCTGCCGCACACAATCAGCACGGTCAACAAAAAGCCCAGCACCAAATTCATCAGCGCACCGGCCACCACCACAAACAGCCGAGCAGGTACGCTCTTTTTGTTAAAGGCGTTGGGGTCTTCCGAGTCCTCTCCCTCGCCCTCCATTTGGCAATATCCGCCAAAAAGGATCCAGCGCAGGGTGAACTTGGTGCCGTTCCTTTCCCGCTGTATGATTTTAGGGCCCATACCCACGGAAAACTCATTGACTTTGATCTTCATTAGCCGAGCGGCAATATAATGCCCGCCCTCATGCACCAGAATGATCAGCTCAAAAAATAAAATGGCAATCAGAACAGGATATACCGTATGCCACAGAGAAGATAAGGTCACGAAACCGCCTCAATCACATAATCTCTGGCCGCGCGATCGGCCTGCAAAACATCATCCAGGGTGTAATCCGCCACTTGCGGGCACGCCTCCATGGCCGCCCGATTCAGCACCGCAATGTCTGTAAACTTGATCTTACCGTTTAGGAACAGCCGCACGCTCTCCTCATTGGCGCCGTTGGCTGCCGCCGGGCGCAAACCGCCTGCCGTTATGGCGTCCTTACACACATTGATACAGCGGAAAGTGTCATAATCCGGTGCATAAAAAGTCAACTTACCGTAATCCACAAGGGACAGCTCCTGCACCGGGCTGGGTAGACGCTGAGGATAGGTCAGCGCATACTGAATGGGAATACGCATATCCGGCACACCCAGCTGGGCGATAACAGAATTGTCTTGATATGCAATGGCGGAGTGCACCACGCTCTCCCGGTGAACCACAATATCAATGGCGTCAATGGGCATATCAAACAGCCACTTGGCCTCAATAAATTCCAGCCCCTTGTTCATCATGGTAGCACTGTCGATGGTAATTTTTGCGCCCATATCCCAGTTAGGATGCTTTAAGGCGTCCGCCGCCGTCACATTTTCCAGCTCCGCTAAAGTCTTGCCAAAGAATGGTCCGCCGGAAGCGGTTAAGATCAGCTTCTTCACCGCGCCTTTTTCCGGGCTGCCTTGCAGACACTGAAAAATGGCGGAGTGCTCGCTGTCCACCGGCAAAATATCCACACCGTAGGCCTTGGCGGTATTGGTCACCAAGTGCCCGCCGGCTACCAGCGTTTCTTTATTCGCCAGCGCCAGGGTCTTTTTGGCCTGAATGGCCGCCAGCGTGGGCTGCAAGCCCACCATACCCACTACGGCGTTCAGTACCGTATCCGCACCGGAATAGGTAGCACATTCGATCAGGCCGTCCATACCGGACAGTACCTTGGTGCCCGTATCTGCCACCCGGGTGCGCAGATCGTCTGCCGCAACCGGATCCATCATAGACACCAGATCGGGGCGAAACTCCCGAATTTGTGCCTCCATCAAATCAACGCGACGGTTAGCGGTCAGGCACACCACCCGGTAGCCGTGCATACGGCAAACATCCAGGCTCTGTGTACCGATAGAGCCGGTAGAGCCTAAAAGAGCAATTCCTTTCATCTAGTTACCTCTTACTTAGAAAAAACAGTCAGTGCCAGCGCATAAGTCACCGGCAAAGTGAACATAGAGGAGTCAAACCGATCCATGACCCCGCCGTGGCCGGGAAAGATCTTGCCAAAGTCCTTTACGCCGAAATTGCGTTTAAGGACGGAAGCGGACAGATCGCCCATCATACCCAGGAACGATACCGGCAGGCACGCAACCAGCAGCACTGTCACGGCAAATTCGTCCATCTTAAAGTCCGCCAGCCGATTATACAGGATCATGGCCACCGCATTCAAAATCAGAGAAAAGATCAAGCCGCCGATGGCGCCCTCCACCGTTTTCTTCGGTGAAATGTTAGGGCTCATCTTATGCTTGCCAAAGGCCATACCTGCCAGCTGGGCGCCGCTGTCCGTTGCCAAAGCGCAGATCAGGCCGTAGAAGATCAGATAAATGCCAAACTGTTCGATTTGAAACATATCCCGCAGCCGGATAAAAACGGAAAAGCCAAAGGGCACCAGCGCCCCGGCAAAAACGGACACCGCTACATCTTCAAAGGTGGTATAGGCGTAGCCCTTAAGCATAGCCAACAGTAACACCAGCACCAGCGCAATCAGATACACAACGCCGGGAACCGCACCAATCACCTTGCCCCACACAGCATGGCTGACCCAGGGAGTCAACGCCTTGGCAGAGGCAAAGAACGGCACGCAGGCCGCATAGCCGGTAGCCACCACACGGATAAAGGTGTTCTCCACCTTGGCGCAACGCATAATTTCGTTTGCTGCCACAGCCGCCAGGAAGGCGATCACAAGTACCAGCACCGGGGTATTGATCTGCCACACCACCACAGCCAGCAGCGCCAGCAGCACCACGGCGGTAATCACTCTCTGTTTCATCTTTTTCTCCTCTTATCTTCCGCCGAAACGACGGTTTCTATTCTCATAGGCGTGAAGCGCTTCGGCCAGATCCTGCTCCGTAAAGTCCGGCCACAGCACATCGCTGTACCAAAACTCGCTGTACGCCGCCTGCCACAGAAGGAAGTTTGACAGCCGCTGCTCGCCGCTGGGACGAATCACCAAATCGCAATCCGGCACCGTGTATACATTGGCGGATATATCGTCCATGGTGATCTCCCGATTACCGCTTTGCAGCGCCCGGTTCACCGCCTGTACGATCTCCTGGCGGCCGCCGTAGTTGATCGCCACATACACCGTAGTACCGGTGTTGGCGGCGGTATCCCGCTCGCCCTGGTCCATCAGCCGCAACAGCTCGTCGCTAATTCCCTCTCTCGAGCCGATAAACTTTAAGCGGATATTACCGGCCTGGCTAATGTCTGCCTGCGCCTCCAGCAAATAATCCTTAAAAAGCCGCATCAGGGCGTCCACTTCCTCCGGCGACCGCTTCCAATTTTCAGTAGAGAAAGCATAAAAAGTCACATAAGGAATGCCGATACGCCCGCAAGCCTTAGATATCGTGCGGAACACCTCAGCCCCCGCCTTATGTCCGGCAGAACGTGGCAAGCCCCGCTTTTTGGCCCAACGACCGTTGCCGTCCATGATAATGCCCACATGGTTGGGCAGCAGGGCAAAATCCGCGCTTTTTTGCTGCGGTGCAGCACTTTTTTTGTTAAACAGTGCCATAAGCGACCTCCCCGTAAAACGCATAGACGGGCGAATGCCCAGCCGCCGTACACAATCCATTGTTGCGCACAGCCGCCGGCAACCGCCCTCATTCAAATAAGAAAACAGGGCGCCCCCATTTTCTTTAGCTATTGGTTAGATAGACAGCACTTCCTGCTCTTTTTTCTTGGCTGCAGTCTCTGCCTGCTTCACATAATCATCGGTGATCTTCTGCAGCTGCTCCTCGCCGTCCCGCAGATCGTCCTCGGTGATCTCGCTGTTTTTCTTCATCTTTTTCAGCTCATCCATAAAATCGCGGCGCACATTGCGGATGGCCACCTTCGCCTCCTCGCCACGCTTAGAGATGTCTTTGGTCAGCTCCCGACGGTGCTCCTCCGTCAGCTGGGGGAACGCCAAACGAATAACCTTGCCATCATTTTGCGGGTTAATGCCAATGTCAGAGGTGTTGATGGCCTTTTCGATCTCCTTGAGTGTGGAGGCGTCCCAGGGCTGGATCACCAACATTCTGGCCTCCGGCACGCTGATAGCGGCCATTTGGTTAACGGGGGTAGGCACGCCGTAGTAATCCACCATCACCTTATCCAGTACGGCGGGATTGGCACGGCCGGCACGCACAGCGGAAAAGTCACGCTCCAAGGAAGTCATACACTTTTCCATTTTCGCTTTCGCATTGGTGTACAGTTCGGTCAATTCCATCTTTCTTTACCTCTCTTCGTTAGATACAAGCGTGCCAATCTTTTCGCCGGAGACGGCACGCACCACATTCTCCGGATCGTCCAGATTGAACACCAAAATGGACATATCGTTATCCTTGCACAGGCTAAAGGCGGTGGAGTCCATCACCTTCAGATCCCGGTTAATGACTTCCTTAAAGGTCACCTGATCGTACTTTACAGCGTCTGCGAATTTATTGGGATCCTTATCGTACACGCCGTCCACATTGGTGCCCTTGAGCAGTGCATCCGCATTGATCTCCACTGCCCGCAGCGCCGCTGCTGTGTCTGTGGAAAAGAACGGAGAGCCGGTGCCACAGCCAAAAATCACAATCCGCCCCTTTTCAAAGTGACGAATGGCACGGTTGCGAATATAAGGCTCTGCAATCTGGCGCATTTCAATGGCCGTCTGCACCCGCACATTGGCGCCCAGCTGCTCCAAAGCGTCGCACAGAGCCAGCGCGTTCATTGCCGTTGCCAACATACCGATATGGTCCGCACGGGTACGATCCATATGTTCGCTGGAGCGGCCACGCCAAAAGTTGCCGCCGCCGACTACAATGCCGACTTCCACGCCCAGGTCAGCTACTTTCTTTACCGCCGTGCAAATCTTAACCACCGTGTCGTTGTCGATTCCGGTGCCTTTTTCGCCGGCCAGCACTTCGCCGCTGAGCTTTAACAAAATTCGTTTATATGCTGTTGCCATACTTTTTACCTCCGCCGTTTCAGCAAGCGCCGCAGGCCACAAACACGCCTGTGTACACACTTGCTCACTGTCCCCTATATCTTAATATATTTTTAGCATAAAGTAAATAGAATTTCTGAATTTTAGAAAAAACAGGTAAAAAAAACAGACGAAAGATCAAGTGTCTTCCGTCTGTCAAAATAAGGCTTCCTATCCTGTGGTCTTCGGTGTTTCCGGTGTCTCCGGCTCCGGCTGGGTCAAACCGATCCCGGCTTGAAGCCGCTGAATCAGCACATAGTCCCGCAGGTTCACATAGCCGTCATTATTCACATCGTAATAGTATCCCAATAGCTTATCTGCCGTGCGGCCCATATTGTCAAAGAAATAGCTGGCCACATTGGAAAGCGTGTTGGTACGCGTCGTGGCGCAGCGGCTGCAAGTATAGGTGCAGTTGGTGCCGTCGCAACCGGAAAACTTAAAATCATGGCCATAGGCGGGCACCACATTGGTGCGCGTAGTCTTGCAATAGCGGCAGGTGTCAATAGAGGAACCGGTCATTAGACAGCTGGCCTCGGCAATCACCCGGGTATCATAGTAACCGTCCACCCATTCTACATGGACCTGGGTGGTGTAAGTGTCATTGCATACGCTGCAAACATACGTATCGATCCGGTGGCCCGTGGCGTCTGTTTCACCCTCCGTGCACTGATAATCGTGCCCGGCGGGAATACTCTCTGCAATGCTTTGGTGACACACGGTGCACACACCGGTCTTTTGACCATCCGTGGTACAGGTGGCAGGTACAACCACCGTCCACTCCTCTACTTTATGACCCGGTGCGGGAATGTTGATATATTGCAGTGCGGTGCATTTGCTGTTCTTGGTGGGTTCCTCCACCGTGCAGCGGCGGATCAGTCGCCCGGTGGTGGTACAGCCGGGCTCGGTCAGCACCATGTCCGTATAGCAGCCGTCCTTCCACACATAGTTGCCGTCCTCGTCCCGCACATGGGTGGTACGAATGGTGTCTGTGCTCTCATCGTTGCACTTGGCACAGCGCAGGTATTCAAAAATATGGCCGTTTTTCTCGGATTGATCGTCGGTTTGGATCACTTGCAAATCATGGCCGGTGGCAGCAATATCCTCGGTGCGCAAATATTTCAGGCACTTGGAGCAGTACACATCCTGCTTGCCCTTGGCGGTACAGGTGGGCTCCTGGGTTACCACCGTATACGTCTCGGCGTGGTCGCATCCGCTGTCCGAAGCAACAAATTTGTATCCTTTTTTCTCGGCGTACGCCTGGGTGGTGGAGCCGCTGGAAGCATGGAAAGTCAGTGAGGACTGGCAGTTGGCAAAAGGATCCAGCGTGCCGTAATTCAAGTTAGGATTCTCCACAAACACATCCAGCAAAAAGCTGTTGTCAGAGAAGGCGGTGGTACCCACGGAAGTGATTTTCTCCGGTAAAGTGATGGTCACAAACTTGCAGCCGGCAAAAGCAGAAATGCCGATCTTGGTACACTCCTTCGGGAAAGTTACGCTGTTGATCCCCGCCTTGCGAAACGCAAAATCGCTGATCTCCGTTAAAGTCTCCGGCAGACGCAATGTTGTAAATTTGGCATCGTTCTCAAAGGCGTTCAGACCGATCTTAGTGATTTTGGTATCCTGTAAATTGACGGTGGACAGTGCCGTACACCCGGCGAAGGCATAAAGGTTCACCCCCGTAACGGTAGAGGGTAAAATCACCGTTTGGACAGAGGTCATCTCAAAAAAGAGATAGTTACCCAGCACTGTCACGCCCTCGCTGATCACCACCCGCTTAATAGAGTCACGGGAATTGTACCAAGGGCAGCGCTTTATAGAGGAACCAAAGTTAACATTCATATTGGAATAGTTATTGGTGGCGCCGCTGCCGGTAAGGGTCAGCACCCCGGTGCTGGTGTCAATATTGTATTTAATATTATCACCGCAGCTGCCGCTGGTGGCCGCCGTTGCCGCAAAGGCAAAAGACGCGCCGCCACCCAGCACGGTGCTCAGCATGACGATACTTAAAATCACAGATAGCCATTTTTTCATACGCAATCCTCCAAGGCGCAAATTGCCGCCGTCTGCACACACAAGTGCAAACGCCTATGCATTCATCATACCACAAAGCTCCCACCTGTGCAAGGCGGGAGCAGATTTTGGACACCGGTGGCAAAAGCGCACCGGATTTTAGTATTGTAGATCACATGGCACATTTTTTACAGGGCGTATGGTTCTTTTTCGCCTCTTTCAGCGTGGTTTTAATGGGATGCTTTCCGGCGCAGCTTTTTATATAATGATACTTTTTGCCGGTGGGTGATACATACACCGTATTCCCCTTTGGCGCCGATTTCTTTGCGCCGCCGGTTTTCTTCGATTTGCTCCAGTTGCTGTAATATTTGGTGCTCTTGTGGCCGGCTTTCACTGTCTTATAGGTGCGCACACGCACATAGTATTTTTTGCCGTTTTTAAGTCCGGTAATGGTTTTTTTGGTGGTGCTGTTTTTACTCACCGTGACCGTCTTTGCGTTTTTAAAGTTCGACGATGTACTGTACTGGATTTGATACCCGGTGGTTTGGGCGGTCTGCTTTTTCCAAGTTACGGTAATTTTCTTTTTCCCGCCAGTCACTTTGCTGATCGATGTGCTCTTTGGCTTGACGGTAAAGTACACGGTGCGCGAGCCCTTGTACTTCCCCTTCAGTTTCACCTGTACGCCGTAGCGCCCAACAGCTTTGCGCCCTTTTGGATCCTTCACCGTGTAATCAGCACCTGCTTTTAACTGTTTGCCGGTACTGTCTTTCACGGTCACCGACGGTTTTTGCACCTTGCCGTTATAAGTATAAACCGTCTTTGCCAACTTGGGCGCTGACACCTTAGCAATCTTTGCAGCGGAAGTGACCTTTGTGTAACCGCAAGCCGTACAAACCGCGCTGGTTTGCGCGCACCCATCTCCGTTAAAGGATGCCGGCGTGGTTTTTGTAACATTCTTTGTCGTCCTATGCTTGCACACGGCAGCGCTGCCTTTTTGGGTTGTGGCCTGAATTCCACCGTTTTGCACCTGCATCTGAATGGTGCCCATTTGATCCGTTCGATAGATTTTAGCCTTAACCGCCTGCAATCGCTGCAAAGCTTGGGCCGTGGGGTGTCCGTAACTGTTCCCTGCCCCTACGGAGATCGCCGCGTACTTTGGTGCAGCTTCTGCAAGGAAGGAGGCAGAGGAAGACCCGGCAGAGCCATGGTGCGCCACCTTCAGAATATCCGTTTGCAGATCAGTACCGCTGTTCACCAGCGACTGCTCCACCGAGGACGAAATATCACCGGTCAGCAACAAGGAACGATTGCCGCACTGCACTTTCAGCACCAGAGACGCATCGTTGGCGTTCTCTGCCCCTGTGCCGTCACTAAGTACCTGCACAGTGGTGCCGCCTACCTGAAACCGGAAATTCGCAGTCGTGTTCGCCGCTTTGCTACCGGGTTCACTTTTTATGGCAGAGAGATAATTCTTGTAGCACTTTGTGTTGGTCTTGTACGGCGAATAATAAGAATAATTCACCTGAAAGCGATTATAAATTTGGGGTAACCCGCCGATATGATCCTCGTCCGGGTGGCTGGCCACCACATAATCCAAGGTAGAAATGGATTTGCTGCGCAGACAATCCTCAACCGCTTGGGCATGCACAGCTTTACCTCCATCCACCAGCATTCGGTGTCCGTTGCTTTCTACCAGAATACTGTCGCCCTGATCGCAATCAATAAAAGTGACTGTCATGGACGGCTGCGCCCCATTGGCCACCGCTGAACTGCCTACCGTCAACCCCAAAAGCAGCAAAGCGCTGCATATTATACTGCCAAATTTTTTCATTTCGTCGTCCTTCTTTTCTTTGTATTGAATTTCATTCTATCATATTTTACTTGTTGTTGCAACCGCTATTCCCGGCGCACCGCCAACATCAGCACCGAAACGCAGAACAGACGAAGAGGCTTTCCCGGGTAAAATTGATTATACCGCCGCAAAAAAGCGCTCGGTACAAACCGGGCGCTTTTCATGATCAAATATAAAGAAAACGAATATAAAAAAGAGCACCTCCAAAGAGGTGCTCCAAATGATTGTACTTAGCCGTTGATCTGCTTTGCGATCTCTTCAGCGAAGTTCTCCTCGCGCTTTTCCAGGCCCTCGCCCTTCATCATACGCACGAAGCCGGTGCACTTGATTTCCGTGCCCAGCGCCTTAGCCACATTGTTAATGTAGGTCTGTACATTCTCGTGGTTCTCGGCCTTTACGAACTCCTGGTCCACCAGGCAGTTCTCCTTGTAGAACTTGCCCAGCTTACCGGCAGCGATCTTCTCCAGCACCTGCTCCGGCTTGTTGGCCATCTTGGGATCTTCCTTCAACTGTGCGGAAAGAATGCCCTTCTCGTGCTCGATCACCTCAGCGGGAACGGAAGCCTCATCCAGATAAGAGGGGCTCATAGCGGCGATCTGCATAGCCACATCCTTGCCCATTACCTTGAACTCGTCAGTAGCGGCCTTGCTCTCGTCAGCCACATCAAAGCCAACCATAACGCCTACGGAACCGCCGGCGTGAATGTAGGTTGCCACAACACCGTCCATCACCTCAAAGCGACGGATCTTCATGTTCTCACCGATGGACAGAATCAGGTCGTTCAGAGTCTCGGTCACGGTGCGGTCGGTGCCGTCATAAGCGGTAGCGCACAGCGCCTCCACATCAGCGGGAGCGGTAGCGATAATGGTGCGCGCCACGCCCTTTACAAAGTCCATGAACTTGTCGTTTTTGGCAACAAAGTCGGTCTCAGAGTTGACCTCAACGGTGACAGCCTTCTTGGCAGCCTCGTCATAATAAGTGTACACAACGCCCTCGGCAGCGATACGGGCGGACTTCTTCTCGGCAGCAGCCAGACCCCGCTCACGCAGGAAGTCGATTGCCTTGTCCATGTCGCCGTCTGCTTCGGTCAATGCCTTTTTGCATTCCATCATACCAACGCCGGTCTTTTCACGCAGCGCCTTAACATCCATAGCGGTAAATGCCATTGTGTGTTCCTCCTTGAATTCAGTCTAAAATCTATCGGCAGAATTACTCTGCTTTGTCAGCCTTGTCAGCTTTCTTTGCGGGCTTCTTAGCCGGTTTCTTCTCCGCAGCGGGAGCCTCGGCAGCCTCGTCGGCAGTGTCCTTACCGTCACGGCCCTCGATCACAGCGTTAGCCATTGCACCGGCGATCAGCTTAACCGCACGGATAGCGTCGTCGTTGCCGGGGATCACATAGTCGATCTCGTCAGGATCGCAGTTGGTATCTACGATAGCCACGATGGGCAGACCCAGCTTGATGGCCTCAGATACAGCGATGCGCTCCTTGCGGGGGTCAACGATGAACATAGCCTGCGGAATCTTCTTCATCTCGGTGATACCGCCCAGGTACTTCTCCAGCTTCTCAATCTCCAGCTCCAGGCCGGCCACTTCCTTCTTGGGCAGCATATCAAAAGTGCCGTCCTCAGCCATAGCCTTCAGCTGAGCCAGACGAGCCACACGGCCGCGAATGGTCTTAAAGTTGGTGAGCATACCGCCCAGCCAGCGTGCGTTAACATAAGGCATACCGCAGCGCTCAGCCTCTTCCTTAATGGACTCCTGAGCCTGCTTCTTGGTGCCTACGAAGATGATCTCGCCGCCATCGGCAGCCACATCGTGAACGAACTTGTAAGCCTCGTCCAGCTTCTTCACGGTCTTCTGCAAGTCGATAATGTAGATACCGTTACGCTCGGTGAAGATATACTCCGCCATTTTGGGGTTCCATCTTCTGGTCTGGTGACCGAAGTGCACGCCTGCTTCCAGCAGCTGCTTCATAGAAACTACATTTGCCATAATTTAAGTTCCTCCTTTAGGTTGATCCTCCACCGTGCGGCATGGCAACGCCCCGTACATAGCACCAGGGGCAGACCGCAGCGGTGTGCGTATTCCGTGCATTGCATATATTTATAAATTTATATATACCACACGAATGCCGTAATATAATAGCACGCCCGGTGCAAAAAAGCAAGAAAAATTTTCAAATTTCCTGCCATTTGCCGGACAAAATCAAAAATGCCGCACCTGCCCCGGGGCAAATGCGGTATTTCTGTTTATTTTTTATGCTTCTTGCCACTTTGCTGGTGGATATACAGCCGCTCCACCTGGTCGCGGGCAAAATTCTCGGCGCTGTCGTCCAAAGGGGTCAGGGCAAAGCTGGGATCCCGACGGCGCATGGCCGTCTCAATCAACTTGTCTGCCAAAGCCGGATTTTTGGGCAGCACCGGGCCGTGAGAATAGGTGCAAAATGTGTTTTTATAGTGCACGCCCTCGGTGCTGTCCCGGCCGTTGTTGCCGTAGCCGGACACCATCTTGCCCAGGGGCGCCACGCCCTTACCCAAGTAGGTGCGCCCGGAGTGGTTTTCAAATCCGATCACTCGACCGAATTCCGTATCAAAGGCGTAATTGCCAATGAGCCGCTCTTTTTCGCCAACGGTGTAGAAATCCACCGCGCCGATATAATCCAGCCGCTCGCCGGTATACGTCTGGTAATACTTGCCCAGCATTTGGTAGCCGCCGCAGATCGCCAGCACCACGGTGCCGTCTGCCACTGCACGGCGGATCTCCTCGTCTTTGCCCCGGTGCAGGTCCTCCAGCAGTACCTCCTGCTCAAAGTCCTGGCCGCCGCCGATAAACAACAAGTCGTACTTGGTATGGTCAAAGGGGTCGCCTACGGAGATCTCGTCTACCGTCACCTGGATTCCCCGCTGCCGACAGCGATATTGCAGGCACATAATATTGCCTCGATCGCCGTACAGATTCAGCAGATCCGGGTACAAATGCGCTATTCTCATTTCCAAAACGCCTCCTTGCCGAAATGCTCCGCAAACTTAGGCCGCATAGCCATCATTGCCGTATAAGTGGGCACCACAAACACATCGCCCTTGCACCGGAGCACCGTTTGCAGCACATCGTCTGTAATTTCCGCATCCATTCCGCTGTATTTCAGCCGCAGGGCCATATCACCGCTGCGCTTGCCGGCAGCATAGATCTTGCCGTCCGCCTGAATATCCGCGTCCCAGATCCAGCTGATGTCTCGGCCGTCCGCTGCATTGTCGTTCAGGCAAAAGATCACCGTCTTGTCACCTTTAAACTGGCTGATATAGTTGCAGGTTTGGGTCAGCCCTGCCGGGTTCTTCACCAGGATCATCCGCACATTGCCAAACTTCTCCATCCGGCCAAAGGCGCCGCTAAAGCGTTCCAGCGCGTGGAGTGCCGTCTCCCGGTCAATACCCAAACTCACCAATGCGGCCAAGGCGCCGATGCCGTTATAGATATTGTACACACCGCCCAAGTTGATCTTCACCGGCGTGGTGCCGTTTAACATAACGGTACTGCTGTCCGGCGTGGTCTCCACAATATCCGTCACATTATAATCCGGGGTCTCCCGACAATAGCCGCAGCCGGGACAGCGGTATTTGCCCAGGTGTGCATAGGTAAAATAGTCATATTCCAGCTGGTGCTTACAGTGGATGCAACGGGTGCCATCCCGCACGGCGGAGGTTTGGTCCAGAGGCACACTGACCCCGTAGGTCACCGTGTTCTCCCGCTTCAAAGTGTTGGTCAGGGAGCAGTCGCCGTTGATCACCAAAGTGGCCTCCGGCAAATTGTTCACCGACTCCTGAATGGCGGACAGCGTGTGAGACACCTCGCCGTACCGATCCAGCTGATCGCGGAATACATTGGTCACCAGCACCACCTTGGCTTTTAGGTACTTACTGACGGTACGAAAGGCGTTTTCGTCGCACTCAATGACCGCATACTCCTTGGTGCACTTGCCGCTGTTGGTAGAATTCAGAATAAAAGAAGTGGTAATACCGGTAATCAGATTGGCGCCGGAGCGATTGATAAAGTAGGACTTGCCTGCTTCTTTCAGTCCCTCCTCCACAATACGGGCAGAGGTGGTCTTGCCATTGGTGCCGGTAATCACGATCACCTTGACCCCCTGAGAGAGCTGGGCCAAAATATCCCGCTTAAAAAACAGCGCAATGCGCCCGGGTAGGGTGGTAGCCCCATAACCCAGCAGGTTCATCACCTTGGTAATCAACTTGGTAAGAAAAATAATCATAGCAAAAAGGAATTGCACTTCTGCAAAAATGTGTTACAATAAGCCTGTAACCGGGCGGCTGACCCACCGCCCACAGAGAATGCGAGGTAATAAAATATGGATTATTTAGAGCCGATGACAGCGGCTGTACGTGCCGCCGCCAACATCTATCGCAGTGCAAAAAACGATCTGCACATTGAAGTGAAGGGCGAGGACAAAAACAACCTGGTCACCGCCTATGATAAACAAATTCAAGATTTTCTGTACAAAGAGCTGTCTGCCGCGTTCCCCGGCTGCGCTTTTCTCGGCGAAGAGGGCGGCGGTAAGATAGAAGTACCCATGGGCCTTTGCTTTATCATCGACCCTATCGACGGCACCACCAATTTTATCCGGAATTTTGAGCACAGTGCCATCAGCGTTGGTCTGGCAGTAGACAGAAAGATGGTGGCCGGCGTGGTCTACGATGTAGACAAAGACAACCTTTACGCCGCGCAGCGAGGCTGCGGCGCTACTTTAAACGGCCGTGCCATTCATGCGAACCGCAGTGACCTGGACCACTCCCTGCTGCTCTTCGGCAGTTGCCCATACGAACGGGAACTGGCGCACCGCACCTTCCAAATGGTAGAGAAAGCCTACACGCGGGTGCTGGAAATCCGGCGTACCGGCTCTGCCGCACTGGATATTTGCTATGTGGCATCCGGCAAGGCCGATCTGTATTTTGAATTGATCCTGCGGCCCTGGGACTACGCGGCCGCCATCGTTATTGTAGAAGAGGCCGGCGGCGTGATCTGCACCACAGAGAACCGACCCATGCCCATTGACCAAATCGTCGGCGTGCGCTGCGGCAACAGCGAGAACCTGGCGGAATTTGATGCCTTGGTGCAGAACCTGTGAGGCACTACACATCCGTCAATCGCTACTTGCAGCAGCGCTTCGGCTGCAAGGTATATAAAGTAGCGCTGTCCGGCGGCTTTACCTGTCCCAATCGGGACGGCACACTGGACAGCCGAGGCTGCATTTTCTGTTCCCAAGGGGGCAGCGGCGACTTTGCCGGTGATCCTGCACAGTCGATAACCGAGCAGCTGTGCCGCGGCAAAGCTGCCTTGGCAGGAAAAATCAAGAACGGCAAGTATATCGCCTACTTTCAGTCCTATACCGGCACCTATGCGCCGGTAGAACGGCTGCGCGCACTCTATACGGAAGCACTGGCCGACCCGCAGGTGGTAGCGCTATCGGTGGCCACACGGCCGGACTGTCTGCCACCTCAGGTGCTGGATCTGTTGGCAGAACTGAACCGGCAAAAGCCGGTATTCGTAGAACTGGGATTGCAAACCATCCACCGGAACAGCGCCGCCTACATACGCCGTGGCTATCCCCTGTCGGTCTTTGATCAAGCGATGGCAAATCTAACAGCCATCGGGGTCAACAAAGTGGTACATATTATTTTAGGTCTGCCCGGAGAAAGCCGGGACCAAATGGCAGAAAGCGTGCGCTACGCCGTGGACCATGGAGCCGACGGGTTGAAGCTGCAGCTGCTCCATGTACTCCGGGGCACAGATCTGGCAGCGGACTATGCCGCAGGAAAATGCCCGGTGCTCACGCTGCCGGAATACTTAGACACGCTGGACGCCTGCTTACAGCAGGTGCCAAAGGAAGTCGTCATTCACCGGCTCACCGGTGACGGTCCCAAACGAGACCTGATCGCGCCCCTGTGGTCGGCAGACAAAAAGGCGGTGCTAAACGCCATCCATGCCCGCTTTGCGCCCTATCCTTTGCAGGACGGAACATCGTCTATTATCATACACGATTCCGCCGCTGAAATAAAGGGGTAAACCCAACTTTTTTCAAATTTACGGAAGAAACCAAACGCCTGTCAACAGACAGGCGTTTGATTTATTTTGTGGGCGGGTCAAATTCAATGAGTATGTTGCTGCTGAGAAAATGCAAAGAGGCATAAGAACCGTCCTCATTCTGGTAGAGCACAAATTTGCCTGCCGGTACGGTTCCCTGATATTTGTAGCCGTCCTGCGTCTTTTGGGCCTGTAATTCGCCGTTTTGCCGGAGTACAGAGAACACGTCATAAAGGGCAATAGCCGGGTTCGTGTTCTCCAAATCCTGTGCCCTGGCTTCGTACTCCATACCGTCAAATCGGTAGCGTACCATCGTGCCTGCACAGGTCATCACCATGCCCCTGGCTGCCGTGTCGCCCACGGTGACGGTAACTGTTCCATCGGTTCGACAAATTTTGCAGTGATAAGAAAAATCCCCCGCAGTGACCACAGCCGACTGTTCAAAGTCCGCCGTCACATCGGGGGTATATTGTTTGGTTGCACAGCCGCCCAGGGCCAGCAAAAGAAGCACACTAAAAAGCGAGAGCCACCGTTTCAAAAAGCATCCGTCCGTTATTCAAATTCAGACATCAGCGCACCCAGCAGTTCCGTCATATCCGCCACGGTCATACCCCGGGCAGACAGTTCTCTGGCGGTAATATCACCGCACAGCCCGTGGATATACACACCGGCCTTGGCTGCTGCCAGCGGCTCCAGTCCCTGTGCTAAGAACGAGCCGATCATGCCGGACAGTAGATCGCCGCAACCGGCCATGGCCATGCCCGGATTACCGGTACGATTAATGCACACCTGCTCTCCGTCCGTGATTACCGTGTCTGCGCCCTTGAGCACCAGAATCACGCCGTAGCGGCGGGCAAAGTCCACAGCCGTACCTACCCGATCTGCCTGCACGCGCTCTATGGTCTTGCCGCACAGGCGCGCCATTTCGCCCGGATGCGGAGTCAAAACGACCGGGGTGTGGATGTCCTGTAATATAGTTATGCTTTCGCTCAGGCAATTTATACCATCTGCGTCTAACAAAACCGGCTTTTTACATTCTTTCAGTACCTGGCTCACCAAGACGGAAGTATCGTCATTGACCCCCAGGCCGCAACCCATCACTACTGCGTCCGCCCAGGGCAGGCCCTCTAAGATCCCGGTAAGTGCGCCCATAGAAATGGTCTTTTGCTCATTCTCCGTTACCGGCTCAAAAATCGGCTGGGTCAGGTGGGCAGCCAACAGCGGATACGCCGACTTTGGACAAACACACTTTAGCAGTCCCACGCCGGTGCGCAGCGCACCACCGGCACAAATCACCGCTGCACCGGGCATACGGTAGGAGCCGCAAATTTGCAGCAAATGGCCGTGGCTGCCCTTGTTGGCGTTTTTATCCAATTTGGGCAGTGCCGCCTGCACTTCTTTTTTGGTAACGGTATGGGCATAAGGCTCCCGATAACAACTCTCCGGAATGCCGATATTCACCACCACCGTCTTGCCGCATAGTCCGTTGGACGGCGGCAGCACATGGGCGTATTTCAGTGTAGAAATGGCAATGGTCAGATCAGCCCGCACCGCCTGCTCTGCCGCACCGGTAGTGGCGTCCGTACCGCTGGGGGTGTCCACAGCGATCACCGTAGCTCCACTGTCGTTGATGGCAGCGAACACCGTATCAAAGGGCGATCGCGGCGCACCGTGAAATCCAATGCCAAACACGCAATCCACCACAAAGGGGGCATGCACCGCTTCATTGGAAAAAGAGCGCACCTCCACGCCGTCCTCCACCGCTGCGTTATAGTATGCCAGCGGTTCCGGCAAAGTAGGCGCCTGATCGGCCAGCACAATATAGGCGGGCACATGGGCAGCACGCAGCCGCCGGGCAATCACAAATCCGTCCCCGGCATTTTTACCGTTGCCGCAAACCACCGCCACCGGCTGCCCTTTCATTTGGTCGCCGTACAAAGCCAACATTTTATCGGCACACGCCAGGCCTGCCCGTTCCATCAGCTGCGCCTCGGTAAACAGGCCGTCAAATGCCCGATTTTCCACCGCGCGAATCTCATCTCGTGTTAAAATGCGCATACCATCACTCCAATAACAAAACCGTGGCTACTGCATAGTCCCCATCGTGGCTGATGCTCAATTTTGCTGACCGCTTGCCGTCAAAATACGGCTTGCCCCGATCATCGTGCAACACGGTAAGGGCATTTAGGGGCAACTGCAAACCGGTGCCCAACGCCTTGTAGTAGGCCTCCTTGGCGGCAAAAATACCGGCAAAGCTCTCGGTCGTTTTACAGTATGCCCGCTCCGGCTGGGAAAACACCCTCTCCGCAAAACCGGGAATTTGCAGGCTCTTTTCCATTCTGGACACCAGCACCAGATCCGTACCTATCTCAATCATGGCGCTCCCCCGTTGGTTCAAAGCTAAAACTGAACACCCGGTTGCCCGGTGTGTTGCGGGTATGGCCATGGCGCGGCACAGGCCCGCAAGCATTGGACCCGGCACCCAGTTGATATTGATCCAAGTGTATACAGGTGGTGCCCCCTGCTGTCAATTCCTCCCGGTGCCGTGCCTTGGCACACCGCTGGGAAGTATACGGATCCGCTGCAAAGGTCATAGGCGCGTCAATAGCGTCAAATCGCAGTCCAAAGCCCTGCCGATCTGTCACCTGCGCCCAGCGGGTATCCGTTCTGGCGCTGCTCTCCTGGGGTTTGATATAGTCCTCATGCATCGTCGCCACCGCTGTCTCAAAAATACCGGTGTGGCAATGCAAATTATAATCCGACAAATTGGGATACGGTCCCATGCCGTAATATCGCACCTGATCAAAGGCAGACGGCATTTCCAGCACCACACCGTAGCGAGGCAGGTGCCGCAGCCGCCGATTGGGCCGCAGACACAGCACATCCAGGCGCACCTTGCCGGTGCGATACACGGTATAAGTAAGCCGAAAACTGCCTAACCGGGGCACACGCGGTCCGGCCAGCACATAGTCTGCCGTGATCTCCACCCCATTGTCCGTGACCATATACATTTTGGCAACGGTGCCGGGCTTCTTAATGTAAAAGCCGGCACGGTCCAGACCCAGCCGCTCCCAGTTGCGGCGCAGATTCATATCATTATCCAGCGGCGCCCGATACAGAGCCACTGCCGGTCCGATCTCGCCCTCCGGATCCGGGTGGAGCAGCGGCACGCCGTCCACCACATAATCCTCGATTTGGCCGGTGGTGCCGTTAAAGACCAGTTGGCCCCGGTCAAAGTACACCCACAACTTGTTTTCGCTGACCTGTGCCCGAGGCGCAGGCACGCCGGGTACAGTGCAAAGGGGTGTAGGGGCGGTCAAAGTAAACTGTTCAAAGCCCAGTTCCTCGTCTCCGCGCAAATAGCGCACCAACAGCACATTGTGACAACTGCTGCGCTGCGTCAGCTCAAAATCGAAAGTCAGCTCTCGCATTTCCAGCGGGTTCAAGGTCAGATCCGCCTGTCCGCTGACCACCGGAATACCGTCACTGAGCAGTTCCCACCGAACTTGGATTTGCAGCGTGGCAAAACGCAGCATGCTCTGGAACAAATAGCGGTTTTCGTCCACCGCCGTTGCCCGCACCGGGCGGTATGCATTTTTCATTTGATAAGCCCCGGCATGGGGGGTTCGATCCGGGAAGAACAAACCGTCGGTGCAAAAATTACTGTCGTGTTTGTTTTCACCGTGATCGCCGCCGTAGGTGTAATGCACCGGGCCGTCCGCATGGTAAGCCGCATGGTCGCAGAACTCCCAGATACAGCCGCCCAGCATATTGTCGCCTCGGTAAAAGTCCTGCACATACGGCTCCAGATCCCCGGCGCCCATACCCATGGCGTGGGCGTACTCGCACAGGAAGTACGGCGCTTTATAATACTTTGGCAGCGTCCCCTTGCCCTCAGCAACCAAATGCACCCGATTATGCCAGGGGTACATCTCGCTGACCACATCATAGCACCATCGGGGGGTGCGCACCACAGCTTCATAATGCACAGGAACAGTTGTGCGCTTTTTCAATTCTTGATAGCAATAATCCTGGTTTTTATATCCATGAGATTCGTTGCCTAACGACCACATCGTAATACAAGGATGATTCCGATCCCGGCAGAACATACGCTCCACCCGATCCCAAAAATGCCCCCGCCACTTGGGATTATGGCTCAGCGCGCCGGGACGATGCATCTCCACTTGACAACCGTGGGTCTCAATATCCGCCTCGTCTACCACATACAAGCCATAGCGGTCACACAGATCTAAGAAGGCAGGATCCGGCGGGTAGTGCGAAGTGCGCACGCAGTTCACATTAAACTGCTTCATCAACTGCACATCCTGCTCCATATCCGAAAGGGTCATCGCGTAGCCCCGCACCGGGTGGGAGTCATGGTGATTGACCCCCAGCAGCTTAATGGGCTGATCGTTGAGATAAAACACATTTCCCCGAATCTCAATATGCCGAAAACCTACCGGGCGGCACACAGCCTCCCTGGTGCCTTCCGTACCGGTCAGCTCCAGCAAAAGATCATAGAGCACCGGCGTCTCTGCGCTCCAGGGCTCCACTTCCAGCGGACCAAAGTTCAAATGCGCCGTACCGGCAGCATTCTCCACCCGTTGGGCAGCCACTTCCCTGCCCTCTTGCAGTAAAGTGGCCTTTACCTGACCGCTGCCGCTGCCCAGGGACAAATCCAGAGACAGGGTGTATTTCCCGTCGGCATAATCGGTATGTACGACGTAATCTTCCAAGCAGAACGCCCCGTGGCTGCGCAACAGTACATCCCGGAAGATACCGTTCTCCCGGAACATATCCTGGCATTCCATATAGGTGCCGTTGCACCATTTATGATTAACCACCGCCACCCGGTTCACCCCGGCGTGCAGGTAAGGGGTCAGGTCAAAAGCCGCCGTGTTGTGACTGCCTTCGCTGTAACCTACATACCGATCGTTACAAAACAGATCCAAAGACCCGGCAACGCCCAAAAAGGTGATGGTATGGTGCAGTGCGGTATTTTCAATTTCAAATTCCTTTACATACACGCCCACCGGGCAATCAGCCGGAATTTGGGGCGGTTTGGGTGCAAAGGGATAGCGCGCGTTTACATAGTACGGCTCCTCATAGCCGGTGTGCTGCCAAGTGGAGGGCACAGACACGGTGTCCATATCCGCCACTATTGCGTCCAAATCTGCCGGCAGATCGCTTTCTTTCGCATAGTAGCGAAAGCGCCAGTCCCCGGACAGACAGGTCACCCGGTCCGAAGCATAGCGCGCAGTCACCGGGTCGCTCTCCAGCGCATCCTGTGCCGTAGAAAAGGGCACGAAGTACGCCGCCGGAGGCAGCAAATTGTCTTTGTAAACAGAAAAGTCATTGTAGTTTGGGGTGCGTAGAGAATCGCTCATAAGTTCACCTGAAAAAAGGGCGAACAAACATAAGAATGATTGCTCGCCCGAATTGTTATGTTTGTGCGCCCTTTACGCCATAAAGGAGCGGATCACCGCTTCGCAATCCTTGGCGTCCATAATCTTGGGCACGGGATACAGCGGGTTACCTTCCTTCAGCGCACGCTGAACCAGAAGCGGAATATCCTCCTCTTTGATCATATCAAAGGTACTGGGAATATTCATATTCTCGTTCATCTGGCGAATGGCAGCGATAAAGGCCTTGCCCTTATCCGCCGTAGACATACCGGGTGCAGACACACCGGCAATATCCGCCAACTTGGCCAGTTGGGGATAAATGCAGTCACCATAGTAATCCAGCACATAAGGCAGGATCACTGCGTTGGCCAAGCCATGGGGTGTACCGTACAGGCCGCCCAGGTTATGGGCAATGGCATGCACATAGCCCACATAAGCGTGGGTAAAGGCACGGCCGGCCAAATAGGAGCCCTTAAGCATATTGCCCCTGGCTTCCAAATCCTTTCCGTCTGCGTAAGCCTTCTCCAAATTGGCGAAGATCAGCTTCACAGCCTCCTCAGCTTCTGCAATGGTCTCCTTGGTGTTGCTCTTGCCGATGTAAGCCTCAACTGCATGGGTGAGTGCGTCCATACCGGTGGTCGAAGTGATGTGCGGCGGCAAACCTACGGTCAATTCCGGGTCAAGCACCGCATACTTGGGACGAAGACAGGTATCGTTGACGGCATTCTTCTCATGGGTTTCAGGATCCGTGACAACAGCAGCAACCGTGGTCTCAGAACCGGTACCGGCAGTGGTAGGTACAGCAAACAGCGGCGGTAATTTCTTGTGCACTTTCAGCTGACCGCGCATGGCGCGCACAGACTGATTGGGCTTTACCACACGAGCAGCGGCAACCTTAGCGCAGTCCATCGCAGAACCGCCGCCAAAAGCAATGACGCCCTCGCAGCCGTTTTTGACATACATGTCCTTACACTCCTCAATGCAGGGGATCGTAGGATTCGGGCGCACGCCGTCAAATACCACATAGGCAATGCCGACCTCGTCCAATTTCGCAAACAGCGGATCCAACAGATGCAGTGCGATCAAACCCTTGTCGGTTACCACCAGCACCTTTTTTACGCCCTTGCTCTTAATCAGCTCAGGCAGGCGCAGTACGGAACCGGCACCCTCCAACAGCTGGGGTGCGGACCAGTCCATAAAACACATGGCTACCTTAAAAACGCGCTGATAAATTCTGTACCAGCACTTTTTAAGTGTCCAAAGCATAAACTTTACCTCCTTTACAAAAAATTTCAATTCCATTGTACCGAATTCACCGCCGTATTGCAAGCCATTTTGCAAAAATTCCCTTTCATTTTCAATTTTAATATGCTAAGATATGCATAATGAAGCACAAGGAAAGGGGCAACACCCACATGGCAAAGGAACAACTTATCTTCTGCGGCAGCAGTGAGACCTTTCTCGACAAAGCGCTCACCGCAGACAGCAATGCGGACAACGGCGGCAACGCCTTTCGTATTCCAAGTTTAGTGAACGCCGACGGCACTCTGATCGCCGCTATTGACCGCGCCTCCTGTGGGGCGGACTGGGGTTACATTGAGTTGGCTGTGCGCCGCAGTGAAGACGGCGGCGAAACCTGGTCGCCCATTGAGACCATTGCCGCTCCCCCGGCAAGAGAGACCAAGATCAGCGCCGACTGCTATGCCTCCGCTTTTTACATTGATCCCTGTATGGCGGTGGCACCAAACGGCGATGTGATCCTGCTGGCAGATTTTTGGCCGGAGTGCAAGGGGCTGCACAATCCGCATCTGCTGGATAAGCACAAGGTGCCCTATGCCCAACTCAACGGTAGAATGCGGCCGCTGATCTATGACCGAGACGGCAATTTCTACTACATAGAAGAAAGCGGCGTGGTGCTGGACAGTCAAAAGCAACCCACCCCCTATCGCCTGGGCAGCGGCTTTGGCGATCTTTATAAAGGCGACGAATATGTGGGCAACATTTACTTAAACGGCGCAGTTGGCAAGAACGAAGCCGGAGCGGTCACCACTTTTGGTGCGCCGCTAAAGGCACCCAAGCGTTGCTATGTATTTATGCTGCGCAGCAGCGACCGGGGCAAAACCTGGAGCGACCCGGTGGATATTACCAATATGGTACTCCATGAAACGGACGGCACCTTCCTGGGCGTAGCACCCGGTGCGGGCATTACCACCACAGACGGGCGAATCATTATGCCCTTGTATGTGGACCGCAAAAGCACCGTCTCCATTTACAGTGTGGACAACGGTGACACCTGGCACCGCATGACCTCCCAGCCCTATGCGGAGAATACGGACGAGTGGCAAATGGTGGAAGCGCCGGACGGCAGTATTGTGGGCTTTGGACGGCAAAAGCGCTTCGGAAAGACCCCTATGTCCATTTCTGCCAACAAGGGAAAAAGCTGGAGCAAATGCGGCAAAACCGGGCTGTACGCCCCCAAGTGCCAAAAAAGCGTGATCGCTGTGGGAGACACCGTCTTTTGCAGCCATCCCTCCGGGCACACCCGTGAAAACGGTATGCTCTCCGTAGGCAAACTGCGGCGCAAAAAAGGCGGCTACACCCATGTGGACTGGGTGCGCCATGTGCCCATCAACCGGGGCTTTTTTGCCTACTCTTGCCTGGCGCAAATTGACGCGCACACCATAGGCGTACTCTACGAGGACCGACCCTCCAGCCACATTCAGTTTCAAACCTTTGAACTGGCGGAACTGATGGGTTAACTGCATAAGCATAAAACAAGCTGTACGACGCTTTGCCGTACAGCTCTATTTTTTATTCTTCAATTTTAATCACAAATTTAATCACAAAGCAGTCTGTTTTACGCAGACTTAAAGGTTAGTTTCAATTTATCGGCGATCATGGCGATAAACTCGCTGTTGGTGGGCTTGCCCCGCTGGGATTGAATGGTATAGCCGAAATAAGACGACAGTACATCCACATCGCCCCGATCCCAGGCCACCTCAATGGCGTGGCGGATTGCCCGCTCCACCCGAGAGGCAGTGGTGCCGTGCATCTTGGCTACCGTCGGATACAGCAGCTTTGTCACGCTGCTCATCATCTCCGAGTCTTCCACTGACAGCTTGATGGCCGAACGCAGGTACTGATAGCCCTTAATGTGGGCAGGTACGCCGATCTGGCGCATAATGTCCGAAATAATCAAATCCAAATCCGCACCCTGCACATCGGCGGAACGGGGGTTCTTGCTCTTCGCCTTCCACTGGGACAGACGACTGATTCGATGCGCCACCGACTGGGGCCGTACCGGCTTGATGAGCATGTAGTCCGCACCTGCTCGAATCATCTGCTCCTCAAACTCCGGCGTGTCCATAGAGGACAACAGCAGCACCAGCGGCTTCTCTGCCATAGGCTCCATGTGTTCCAGCACTTCCATGGCGTCTGCGCCGCTCATAAACACATCCATCACCACCACATCAAAGTGCTGCGTGTCCAGCAGCGAGATCACCCGGTTGCCGTCCTTTTGGGTCAGCACACAGTCAAATCCGCCGGCTTTCAATTCTTTTTGGCAGGCCTTGCCAAAAGCCGCCGAATCGTCTGCAATCAATACTCTTATCATTTCTTTCATAGTGAAACCTCCTTCTTGTTTCTGTCATATCTTACCATTTTCGGAGGCGTTTTGCAATACTTTTTCACTATTTTTTGTGATATTTTTTCACCTTGTGTCTTTCGCGACAGCATCCGACGCCGCTAACATACTTTCTGCAAAAATTGCATACCCACGCCGGGGGCTATCCACGATCACATGGGTCAGAGCACCTACCAGCCGCCCGTTTTGCAGAATTGGAGAACCGCTCATGCCCTGCACAATGCCGCCTGTCTTGGCCAGCAGCACCGGGTCCGTTATCCGCACAATCATATTCTTTTCGCTGCTGCCGCCCCGGTAGCTGATATGAATGATCTTTGCCTTATATAATCGGGGTGTGTTGTCGCCGTCCACGGTGGTAAGCACCTGGCAGTCTCCGTTCTCTACCTGCTGCGCAGTCGCTACCGGATAGGTTCGCATGCCTTTCAAAGAGCAGCTGTATCGACCGAACACACCGGCGTTGTCATTTTCTGTCAGCGCGCCCAATGGCTGCTGCAAAAAATCACAGCAAATGGAACCGGTGCTGCCCGCCTTGCTTTTATAAATCTTGGTAACTTTGGCTGCAACCGCCTCGCCCCGTAAAATAGGCATAATCTCACCGGTGTCCACATCGGTAATGGGATGACCCAGCGCCGCCATTACACCGGTCTGCGGGTCATAGTAAGTCACCGTACCGATTCCGGCAGTGGAGTCACGCACCCATACCCCTGCCTTCCAGCAACCGTCAGCTTTGGAATACACCGGAGTCAACGAAAACGTCTTATATTTTCCGTCCCGCTTCACCTGCACGGATACGGCACCGCCGGAGCGAGAAAACAGTGCAGCCACATCTTCCGAAGCGCTAACCTTTTTGCCGTCTATCGCTACAATCAAGTCACCGCTTTGTATACCGGCCTTGGCGGCAGGGTTCATCGCCTTTCCGTCCACCTGCACATCTCGGGTACCCACCACCAGCACCCCGTCTGTATAGATTTTAATTCCGAAGGCACTGCCGCTGACTGCCACCTGCCGCGGCGCCGTTTTTTGCAGCGCCACAGGCTTTACCGGCACTGCGTTCAACAAGCGCACCTCTTTTTGCGTCCCGGAGACGGCCGTCTCCTGCCGGGCGTCCACCGCTCCGGCACGCCCGCCGCTGACGGTAAACAAACCGCCAAAGTAGGCTGCATCTCCGCCGCCGGTACGCACCGTGTCCGGCAAAGCCCAACAGCCAAAGCCAACCAAGCCGTAGATCACCGCAAGCACCACGGCCAATACGGCCGTAACTGCACGCACACACTTTTTCATTTTATCACCCGTTTTAGTATGCGATAAAAGTGCCAAAACTGCCGTGCAAAATAATGGCAGCAAATAAAAAACACCGTCGGGCAAGCACGCACCGACGGTGTTTTTACAATTTTGTAAGATAAAGTTAAATAGACACTTCCAAAGCGGTCTGATACAGCTCAGGGTCAATATGTTTCTCCATATTCAGAGCCTCAAAAATATCGTAATCTACGATTTTGTCCTGATGAATGGCCACCACGCGATTGCCAATGCCCTTCATCAACAGGTTCTTTACCGCATAGTTGCCCATTTGGGTTGCCAACACACGGTCGCGAGCAGTGGGCGAACCGCCGCGCTGCACATGGCCCAGCACACAGGCGCGAGACTCCACGCCGGTCTTAGCCTGGATCTCCTTGGCCAACTCGTTCACATTGATCCCAACGCCCTCTGCCACAATGATCAAAAAGTGCTTTTTGTCCGTGCGCAGGGTGCGCTTCATCCGCTCAATTACATCCTTTTGAATATCAAACTCGATCTCCGGAATCAGAATTGCGGTAGCGCCTACGGCAATACCGGCGTTCAGCGCCAGATAACCGGCACGACGACCCATCACCTCAACCACCATGCAGCGGTCGTGGCTCTCGGCCGTATCGCGAATGCGATCCACCATCTCCATAATGGTGTTCATACAGGTATCATACCCAATGGTATAGTCACAGCAAGCAATATCGTTATCAATCGTGCCGGGCAGACCCACACAGGGAATACCTCTCTGGGACAGATCACGAGCCCCACGGAAAGAACCGTCGCCGCCGATGACCACTACGCCCTCAATGCCGTTCTCACGGCAAACGCGAATGGCCTTGCGCATACCTTCCTCCGTAGCGAACTCCACGCTGCGGGCAGAATAGAGCTTGGTGCCGCCCCGATGAATAATATCCGAAACAGAACGCAGATCCATCTCCACAAAATCGCCGTTGATCAAGCCGTTATAGCCACGAACCACGCCTAACACGCGAATCCCGTTTTCACAGGCGGTACGCACCACAGCACGCACAGCGGCATTCATGCCGGGAGAGTCGCCACCACTGGTCAAAACTGCTATTGTCTTCATGCCTTTCAGCCTCCACATCAAATTACATTCAAACCACATTGTACTAATTTGGCAGAAAAAAGTCAAGACACCCTTTCCAATTCTAGGCAAAAGCGGTAAAACTTTGTCATAATAGCAAAATTTTTGTCTGCTATCACTGTGCAATATAGACAACATTATCATGCCCTAAAATGCGTTTCAATTCTGCCAGCATGGTAGGATTGACCGACACAAAGTCCTGCTGCGGGGCGCGCACATAGCGTCCGGTGTCTTTATAGTAGTACCACAGCGGCTCCGGTCCGTCAAAAATGGAAGTCACCACCTGCGCTTTGTGCAGCCTGGGGTCTGTTTGGCTGTCTAACCGCAAAAACAGTCCCCGGTGCTTGTGGCGCTTCTCCTCTGCCGGGAGTACCGCCGCGTGTGCCGTCAACGGCGGTGTTTGCGCCGTGGGTGGCCCGTCAATGGTATTCGCCAAAATCTTGGCGTCCTTTTCCTCCTCCAAAGACAGAGCGCCGGTTACGGTAATCACCTTGCCCTCGGCAATGAAACGGGCATACCGGGTGAGCACCTTGGGAAACACCAGCACCTCCATACTGCCCAGCGAGTCGCTCAGCTGTACGAAAGCCATACTCTCCCCGGCGCGGGTCTTTTTCATCGTAATACCGGTTACACTGCCGCATAGGGTCACCGTTTGGCCGTCCTTGTAGGGGCCGTCCGGTGCCAGCAGCTGTGCTGTGCGGGGATAGCCCAAATGGTCCAGAACCCGATCGTATTTATCCATGGGGTGGCCGGACAGGAACAGACCGGTCATTTCCTTTTCCATCTTCAGGCACTCATTCTTTGGGAACTCCTCTACCTGGGGCAAATCGAATTCAAAACCAAAATCCTGCCCGCCGGACAACTCAAAGAAACCCACCTGCCCGTAGCGCAAACTGTTTTTATATTCGTCCAAATTGCTGACGATGGCCGGCAGCGCCTGAAGCATTTGGCGACGGTTAGCCCCCAAGTGATCCAGCGCACCGCAGCGGATCAAACTCTCTGCCGCGCGGCGGTTAAAATGCTTGTCGCATAGCCTGCGGCAAAAATCAAAAATGCTCACGAAGGCGCCGTTTTCCCGCTCGGCGATAATATCGTTGATAAACTCGCTGCCCAAATTTTTAATGCCCAAAAGGCCATAGTGAATCACTTTGCCCTCTGCGGTAAAGCCCTTCATAGAGGTGTTCACATCCGGCGGTGCCAGCTGCAAGCCCATACGCTTGCACTCGGCAATATAGGACGCCACCTTGTTGCTGCGATCCAGCACAGAGGTAAGCAGCGCTGCCATAAACTGTGCCGGGGCGTGCACCTTCAAATACGCAGTGCGATAAGCCACCAAGGCATAGCAGGCGGCATGGGATTTATTGAAGGCATAGCTGGCAAATCCCGCCATATCGTCAAAGATGGCGTTAGCTGCCATCTCCTCCACACCGTTCGCCACAGCGCCGCTGACAAAGTGGGTGCGCTCCCGCTCCATCACATCGTGCTTTTTCTTGCTCATGGCACGGCGCACCACATCCGCCTGGCCGTAGCTATACCCTGCCAGTGCCCGAAAGATCTGCATGACCTGCTCTTGGTAGACGATAAAGCCGTAGGTATTCTCCAAGATCGGCTTTAACAGCGGGGTTTTGTACCGCACCTTGGAGGGATCGTTGGCGCAGGCCACATAGCCGTCAATCTGGTCCGCAGGACCGGGTCGGTACAGCGAAGTGGCAGCGATCAGGTGTTCCAAGCAAGTGGGGCGCAACTTTTGCAGCATTTCTTTCATGCCGGCGGACTCAAACTGGAAAATGCCCTCCGTCTTGCCGGCGGCAAACAGCTTGTACACCGCCGGATCGTTAATATCAATCGTATTGATGTCTATATTTGCCGCCCGGGCTGCGTCGTGAATCACCGTTAAGGTGCGCAGACCCAAAAAGTCCATTTTCAGCAGACCCAGTTCTTCCAGAGTGGTCATAATATACTGGGTTACCACCACATCATCATTGGTGGCTAAAGGCACATAACTGGCCACCGGGTCCCGGGTGATCACCACACCGGCGGCGTGGGTAGAGGCATTACGGGGCATACCCTCGATTTGGCGGGCAGTGTCCAACAGCTCCTGCACCTTGGGATCCTCTGCCATCAGCTTGCGTAAAGGCGCTGATTTTTTAATAGCTTGATCCAGGCTGATATGCAGGTCCCGAGGCACCAGCTTTGCCACCGCGTCCACAGCAGCATAAGGCATACCCATCACCCGACCCACATCGCGAATGGCCGCACGGGCCGCCAGGGTGCCGAAGGTGACGATCTGTGCCACATGGTCCGCGCCGTATTTGCGGGTCACATAGTCGATCACCTCTTGCCGCCGTTCGTAGCAAAAGTCAATATCAAAGTCCGGCATAGACACCCGCTCCGGGTTCAAAAACCGCTCAAACAGCAGATCGTACTTCATGGGGTCAATATCTGTAATGCCGATACAATAGGCGGCAATAGACCCGGCGCCGGAGCCACGCCCCGGTCCCACCGGTATGCCCTGATCCTTGGCGTACTGCACAAAATCTACCACGATCAGGTAATAGTCCGTGTAACCCATCTTCTGTATGGTGTTCAGTTCATACTCCAGCCGCTCTGCATAGGCCTTGGGCGGGTGTTGGCCATAGCGGCGCACCATACCCTCCCGGCACAGCTTTTGGAAGTAAGCGTAGTGATCCATACCGCCGGGGGTCTCATAATACGGCAGCTTGGTATTACCAAATTCAAAATCAAAGTTGCAGCGCCGGGCGATCTTCTCCGTATTCTCCAGTGCCTGGGGCACGGCAGCAAAGGTCTCTGCCATCTCCTCCTCACTTTTAAGGTAGAACTGATCCGAGTGGAACTCCAGCCCGGTGTCCTCCCCCAGCACATGGTTGGTGGCAATGCAGATCAGCACCTGCTGAATTTTGGCATCCTCCCGGCGCACATAGTGCACATCGTTGGTGGCTACCAAGGGAATACCGGTTTCCCGGCTTAGGCGCAGCAGTCCGGCGTTTACCGTCTGCTGTTCCGGAATACCGTGGTCTTGCAATTCCAAATAGTAATGTTCCGAACCGAACAGGTCGCTGTACCACAGGGCGGTCTCCTTCGCCTTGTCATAATCCCGCTCCAACAGTGCCTGGGGAATTTCCCCGGCCAGGCAGGCAGACAAGCAAATCAGGCCTTGATGGTGCTTTTGCAGCAGATCGCGGTCAATGCGCGGCTTAAAATAAAAGCCCTCCGTATAGGCCTTAGAAACCATAGCGATCAGGTTTTTATAGCCCTCTTCGTTCTCGCACAGCAGAACCAGGTGATTATAAGCCTTATCCTGTACCCGTTCCCGATCGTACCGGGTGCGGGGCGCCACATACACTTCGCAGCCGATAATGGGCCGTACCCCCTGCCGCTTGCACGCCTTATAAAAATCAACAGCCCCGTACATATTACCGTGATCCGTAATCGCAAGGGACTGCATTCCAAGCGCCTTTGCACGGCTCACCAAATCGTCCAGACGGCAAGCGCCGTCCAGCAGACTAAACTCCGTATGCACATGCAAATGCGTAAACATCATTCAATTTCCTTTTTCTTTGCGTAGTAAATTACACGTTCTCGTCCAAAGCCGCAGCAATATCCACAATACGCCGCAGTCGGTGATTGACCCCACTGCGAGACAAAGCGCTCATCTCTGCCAGTTCGCTTAAAGAACTGTCCGGGTTTTCCTCGCGCAGGCGCGCCATGGCATGCAAATCCTCGCTGAGATACTCCAGCCCTCGCAGTCGGCGAATTTTCTCAATGGCGTCCAGTTGCACCCGTACCGCTTGGACCATACGCTCAATATTGGCAGTCTCACAGTTGGCCTTACGATTGGCGGAATTGCGAATGTCTTTGACAATCTTTACATTCATCATCTCAAACATTGCGCCGGAAGCGCCCATCAGGTACAGGCAGTCCTCAATGGCCTCACTGCCCTTAAAGTACAAGATATGGTATCCCTTACGGTTCGTTAGGCCGGGCTTTAATTCCTTTTCCTCTAACATGGTCACAAAGCTGGCAGCCAAATTCTGATACGGCACGGTAAATTCCAAATGGTAGTCACTCTTAGGACTGGACACCGTGCCACAGGATAAAAATGCCCCGGCGATAAACGCATTCTGGCAATTCTCACAGTCAAAGTTGGCGTAATTCACTCGCAGGCTGCCGGCACCCTGGTGGGCAAAGGTCTTCAATATCTTGGCACAGTCGCTGCCGTCCGTTACGCTGACGGTAAAACTGCGTCGCCCGGGAGACGGCACCACCGCCGCCTCTACCCGGCAAATCTCCGCCAGCAGCACACTATATTTCTCTGCAATGCGGGGGTTCTCCGTTTGCAGCGCCACCTGGCGGGAGGAAAAACTTTTGCCGAAAAGGCACATTCCGTAAAGGAATGCTTTTCGGCAGCAGGGTTCTGTATATTGGGCGTCAATCAGTTCGCCCTTCACGGTTTGAGAAAAGGACATTTGCGTCAACCTCGGTTAATATCCCGATGATGGACGGTCACATTGTCCCACCGTGATTCAAAATGATCTTTCAGCGCCTCGGCAATCGCCACGCTGCGATGATTGCCGCCGGTGCAGCCAATGGCAAAGACGATCTGGCTCTTGCCCTCTCGGATATACAGCGGATTCAAGAAGTCCAAAAGGCCGATAAGCTTTTGCAACAACTCCTCCGACTCTTTAAAGGAGAACACATAGTCCTTCACTTCCTTATCCAGGCCGGTTTTGCTGCGCAGCGCCTCCACCCAGTAGGGGTTTGGCAGGCAGCGCACATCAATGACAAAATCCGCTTCACTGGGAATACCATGCTTAAATCCAAAGGACATCACATGAATGTTCATCATATCCTTGTCGCTGCCCAGAAGGATCTGAGCCAAACGAGTACGCAGCTGATTGGGCGCTGCGTCCGATGTATCAATCACATGATCCGCCCGCAGCCGCAGGGGCGCCAAAATCTCTTTTTCATAAGCCAGTGCAGCGGCAATATCCCCGTTAAAGCGATCTGCATAGGGGTGCTTGCGGCGGGTAAGCTTGTAACGCTTCAAAGCCACCGGGGTCTTAATATCCAAATAAACGATCTTCACATCATAGCCGTAATTGGACTTGGCGTCGTTCACGCTCTTAATGAAGTCCTCAAACACTTCACTGGAGCGCACATCCACCACAATGGCTACTTTACGATACTCCTCCCGATTGGCAATCAAGCCGATAAAGGTGGGTAGCAGCACCGGAGGCATATTATCAATGCAGTAGTAGCCCACATCTTCCAAAAAGCCCATTGCGCTGGATTTACCGGCACCACTGACGCCGGTTATAATGATCAGTTCCTTGTTTGCAAATTCCATTAACTTTTACTTACTCCGTTACTCGTATTTCCATTTCCAGCTCTACGCCGGTCTCCGCCAGCACCTTTTCTCTGCACTGTCGGCAAAGGGCCAGCACATCGGCACAGGTTGCACCGCCTGTATTGATCACAAAGCCGGCGTGCTTCTCGCTGACTCGGGCACCACCCACACTTGTACCTCGCAGACCGCATTGGTCAATGAGCGCACCGGCAAAGTGGCCGGGCGGGCGCTTAAAAGTAGAGCCTGCGCTGGGGTATTCAATAGGCTGCTTTTCCCTTCTGCGGCCGATCAGATCGTCCATTTTGGCTTTGATCTCCGCCGGATCGCCGGGCTGCAAGCGCAGCTCCAACCCGGTAATAATGCAGCCGTTGTCATAATACGCGCTGTGGCGATAGGACAGGTGCAGGTCCTCCCCTGCCAGCTGACCCGATTTGCCGTCTCCATCAATGTGGGTGCAGCGCACCAGCACATCCTTCATCTCACCACCGTAGGCACCGGCGTTCATAAAGGCTGCGCCTCCGCAGGAGCCGGGAATGCCGTAGGCAAATTCCAGCCCCGTCAGGCTGTGCTCCAGCGCTGTGCGACACACCTTCATCAGCGACGCACCGGCCTGGGCAAAAATGGTATTGCCCTTTACCGTTACGGCAGAAAAGTGCTTATCCATCACCAGCACCGCCGCGTCAATGCCCTTGTCTGCCACCAGCAAATTAGAGCCGTTGCCGATGGTCAAGAGCCGCACGCCGTTTGCCCGGGCACACTGCACCAGCGCCGTGATCTGTTCTTCCGTCTCCGGAAACAGCAGCACCCGCGCCGGGCCGCCGATCTTAAAGGTGGTGTGCAGGCGCATGGGTTCGTTTTCCAAATAATCACAGCCCATTTCTCGGGCTGCCGCAAGGAGTTCTCTCACGCCATCACCCTGCATTATTTCACCTGGTACAGCAGCGCCGCGCCGATAATACCGGCGTTATTGCCCAGCTGTGCCTTTACGATCTGGGTTTGAATTTTGCTGTGAATGCTGTAACGCTCTGCCTGCACATAGCGGCGCAGGGGCTCCATTAAAGTATCGCCCTCGTTGCAGATACCGCCGCCGATGCAGATGATCTCAGGCTGCAAGGCGTTGACCAAATTGATTAGCCCGCAAGACACATACTTGATATAGTTATTCACCACTTCAATGCCGGCAATATCGCCAAGGCGCATGGCGTCAAACGCAGTCTTGCCATTGACACCGCCCTCTTCCTCAGCCAGGCGGTGCATAATGGAGTCCGGGTAATCGTCCATAGCACGCTTGGTCTGGCGGATCAGCGCCGTGGCGGAAGCATAAGCCTCCCAGCAGCCCTTACGACCGCAGGAGCACTGCTCGCCGTCTACCATAATCACCATGTGGCCGCACTCGCCACCGGCACAGTTGACACCGTTGACGATCTTGCCGTCCAAAATGATGCCGCTGCCCACGCCGGTGCCCAGGGTCACAGCCACAAAATTCTTAGACCCGTTGCCGCAACCGGCAAACGCCTCACCCAGTGCGGCGCAGTTGGCGTCATTCTCTACAAATACATTGTCAACCCCCAGGCGCTCCCGAAGCATTTCCCGGGCAGGCACATTGTTAAAGGCCAGGTTGTTGGCAAATTCGATCACGCCGTCTGCATTGCAGGTACCGGGAGAGCCCATACCCACGGCCACCAGGTCACTCATGGTGAGCTTAGCCTCCCGCACGGCCTCGCGGCACACCTTCTCCACATCGTCAAAAATGGCGTTGGCCGGGCGCGGCGCATTCGTCTTGGTTTTTGCAGTAGAGATAATATTATATTGATCGTCCACCACGGAGGCGACAATATTAGTGCCCCCCAAGTCAATTCCTAAGCTGTACATATCTTTTATCCTCCGTTATGAATTCTTCCAAATCTCCAGTTCTTTATCTTCCGGCTCGATCTCTTCCATCCCAAGACCGGCCATCAGCTCTTTGGCAGCGTTATAGCCCATTTTCTTTTGGCGGTTGTTCATGGCCGCCGTTTCTACGATCACCGCCAGGTTCCGCCCGGGGGTGATGGGCACGGTAATCACCGGCACCTGAATATCCAAAATACGGGTGTACTCATTGTCCAGTCCCAGCCGATCATACGCCTTGGTGGAATCCCAAGCCTCCAGCTGAATGACCATATCAATTTTCTCCGTATTCTTAACAGCACCCATACCGAAAATCCGGCGCGCATTGATAATGCCGATGCCCCGCAGCTCCACAAAGTGGCGAATGTTGCTGGGCGACGCGCCTATCAATGTTTTGTCGCTGACCTTGCGAATTTCCACCGCGTCATCGGCGATCAGTCGGTGCCCGCGCTTGATCAACTCTACGGCCGCCTCGCTTTTACCCGCACCGCTCTCACCGGTAATGAGTACACCTTCGCCGTACACCTCCACCAGCACGCCGTGGCGTGTGATCCGGGGGGCCAGTTCTGCATTCAAATAAGCGATTAAAGTTGCCAGGAAGGGCGAGGTCTCCTCTTGGGTGCGCAAAAGCGGCACCTGGTGCGCCTTGCACTCCTCAACGAAGTAGTCCGGAATGTCCAGCCCTCGAGTCACCACAGCCGCAGCCGGGTGCAGTGCCAACCAATATTGGAGCGCCCGACGCCGTTTTTCCGGCTCCATATTCAGCAAAAAGCCAAACTCTGTCCACCCTAGGATCTGAACCCGCTCGGCATCGAAATAATCCGTATAGCCGGTCATCACGATCCCCGGTCGGTTGACCTCATTGGTGGTAATCAAGATCTCATCCGCCGGCTTTGGCAAATAGATGATTTCCAAATTATGCGCCGTTATGATCTTCTCCAGCGATACAGAATAGCTCTGGGTCATTTTTCTCCCCCTCCCATAGGTATTTATACATATATCATTATATAGAAAGGCGGCCGGGATAGCAAGCCTTTTTTGCCGCTTTTCCAAATTCTTAGGCCGTAACGCAGGATTTAGCCGCAGGGCATAAACAAACTGTAAAATTCCCTGCCCGGCAATTTACATTCAGGCAAAATTGTGCTATAATGCCCATAAATCCTTATGATTTGCAAAAGCAGGTGAAAACTTGAACGATAAATTAAAAATCGCCATCGGCACAGATGCATTCCCACCCACCACGGACGGGATCAGCAATGTGGCCCAAAGCTATGCGGAGAAGATCAATCAAGGTCTTGGTGAGGCTGTGATCGTCACCCCAAAGAATCCGAATCAACAGGACTATAAATATCCGTATGAGATCTTCCGCTATAAAAGTTGGTGGATTCCCACCAAAGAAGGATACAGCGTAGGGTGGCCATTTAAGCCGGAGCTGCACCAAGCCATTATTGACCGGCATTTTGATCTGTTGCACTCCCACTGTCCCCTGGCTACCAGCTACTACTTTAAGCGGGTGGCACAGTTGCATCCCATTCCTACGGTACTCACTTATCACACCAAGTATGAGTATGACTTTGACCGTTGCATTCCCGGCAAGCCGGCCAAGGACTTCGCCTATAATTTTATGCTGAAGAACATCAGCGCCGCCGATGAAGTATGGGTCACCAGCGCGGGCACGGTAGAGAGTTTGCGCCGCTTTGGCTACCAAGGCGATTATGTGGTGATGCCCAACGGCTGCGATATGCCCAAGGTAGATGTGCCCCAATCCCAAGTGGATATAATCCGCCGCAAGCATAATATTCCTGACGGTGTACCGGTGTTTATCTATGTAGGCCGTATGATTTGGTACAAGAACATTCGTTTAATTTTAGACGCCTGCAAAATTTTAAAGGAGCGAGGCGAGGATTTTCGTTTGCTGATGGTAGGCTTCGGCGCCAACGAGAACGCCATACAAAAGTATTTTCGCAAACTGGGTCTGGCGGACAATATCATCTACACCGGCAAAGTGCTGGATCGGGCGGAAATTCAGGGTTATTACGGCATTTCCGATTTGCTGCTGTTCCCCTCTGTATTTGACACCAACGGCTTAGTTGTTCGTGAGGCAGCCTCCTGCGGTACCCCCAGTTTGCTGGTGGCCGGCAGCTGCGCCGCCGAGGGCGTTACCGATGATCGCAATGGTTTTCTTTGCCTGGAGAGCGCCCACAGCATTGCAGTGCGTCTGCAACAGATCATGCACCATAAAGATTATCTCCACCGCGTGGGCAAGGCTGCCCAGGAGGAGATCTATATCAGCTGGGACGACGCTGTGCGCCGCGCCTACGATCGCTACCATATTGTGATCGACAACTTCAAGTCAAGGCAATAACTTCAAATCCAGGCAATAAAGGATAATAAAAAAACACCGGCGGCGGGCCTTTCGGTCCGCCGCCGGCTTTTTTGCTGCCATTGTTCGTGGGTACTGTTGTATATCAAAGAAAGGGGAAAATCCAACAGCAGCGTCTATCTACGCCACATGGGCGTAAACGGTTATTCCAGTTCAATCCTATGGCTCGTGGGGGTGTCCTCCGCCTTCTTGGGCAAAGTCAAGGTCAGCACACCGTCCTTGTAGCCACCCTTAATACCCTCAGTATCTACACCGCTTACATCGAAGCTGCGGCTGTAAGTACCATAGGAACGCTCAGAGCGAATGTACTTGCCTTTTTTGTCTTTCTCCTCATAGTCGGAGTGGCGCTGCGCACTAACGGTCATCCGATCGCCGTTAATGTCCACATGAATATCTTTCTTATCAAATCCGGGCAAGTCCGCTTCCAATCTGTAAGCGTCACCCTCATCGGTAATATCCGTCTTAAAGGCAGACTGACTGTCGTTACTGAAGAACACCCCAAAGGGGTCCTCAAAAAAGTGGCGCTCAAAGTTATCCATCTCTCTAAAGGGATCATAAGTGGTCATTGCATGATTATTTCTACGATTCAGCATATCTGTTACCTCCAAAATGAAATTCAAACTGTTGCTAACTTTATATGCAGATTCGGTAAGATTAAGTTGCCGACTGCGCTTGGTTGCTACCCATGGGTACCAACTCCTTTCTGATTCTAACGCACGGTTTGCATTGCTCTTTCTTTTGTTCCTCCCTTGGAACAATTCTTACTATAGACCCCGTTTATGAATAATGTGTGAACAAAAGATAAACAATTAGCACTCTTTTTTCAAGAGCGCTAATATGTGCCATTTATTACATTTTCCAGTGCTTTATCCTCTGCGCAGCAGCTTTTTGGCGCAGGCAACCGCCTTTTGTTTTACACTTTTGCCATAGAACAGGCAATATTTGTCCGCCGCCCGCCGGTAGTCTAAATCACCTTGCCGTTTTTCAAATTCCGCAAAGAACGCAGCCCGTGCTTTCGGCTCCGTAGCAGAATGCAATGCATTTGGATTTCCGGCAAAAGCAGACTCCAGCGATTCTGCTTTCAGTAGTAGATCCGATCGGATCTGCGCCAAGGCTTGTTCCCCGGCGGCGCTGTGCACCAGCACCAGTGAGGTGCCCTTATCGTCAAACATGGTGGGGTCCACATTTTGGATTCCCCAAAAGTCCGCTAAGGTCAGATCCGACACACGGCTTGCACCTTTTGCCGGGCAATGATAGCAGGACGGGCGCAGGATCACATCGGAAAGAAACAGCCGCATATACGGATCCTTGTAATATTGCGTCACATGCTCTTCAAATCGCATAGAAAAACTCAGCCAGCCGAATGACTTATCTCTGAATGACAAAGGTGTCTGTGCGCCGATTTTCCTTCCATAGGCACGCCATACTGCTTCCGATGGAACACCGTGGCAAATCACATCTACCGTCAACAGTCCCGGCTTTGGTCCGCCTAAATAGCCCAGCAGCCCTTGCACCTGGCAGCCGGTGCCGGAAAACAGCACTTTCCTGCCCTGTTCCAAATCCAGTCGCACTCCAGTAAAGCAATCCCCCATACGGCTTTGCACGTATTTGCTGCCCATCAGACGAGGCAGATCCTCTGTATGCGTTATGCGCAGATGGCGCACCGTCAGATCCGGCTCCATTGCCGCACCGTAGACTGCGCCGCCCTGCTCCAGCACTTTCTCCGCCAAAAGGGAGAATACACCACCGGAGGAGCTTTGTGTCCGCTGTCGGTCTTGCCGAGAAATGGCGGCGTAACAAAGGGGTTCCTTATCATCCACCGGCAACGGCTTTTGCGCCGGGCAAACCCGGTTGCAGCGGTCACAGTTTATACAAACCGCTTCCTCTGCCACAGGGTAGAAAAATCCCTCTTTGTCCCGCTCCATACGCAAACAGCTTTTGGGGCATACGGCCACGCAAGCGGTACATCCGGTGCACCGCACTTTCGGCGTATTCAGCAACCGGACCACCTCCGCAGCACAAGCACCTTACCCTTGGTCAGCCGGTTCAGCAACCCGGCAAAATAGGCGAATTCATCTGTTTTTCGATACGCGATCAGGAACACAACATTGGGCAGCGCGGCACACACAAGCAGCCGTAAAATCATAGTCACAATCAGCGACGGCAGCGTGATAAAATGGCAAACGCCAACGCACGCGCCGCAGCAAACCGCCGCCAGTGCCACATAGCGTAGGGTGCGGCCCACATAAGGCTTCCAACTGCAATGAAACACCACAGTAAACAGGTTATGGGTAAGCCAAGGCATTCCCACCACAAGTATAGCAATAATCGTAGAGATTAAAATACCGTAAAGGCCCCAAAATTGCACCATAATCAGGTTAACTACCAAATTTACCAAAGAGCAAATCAAGGGGCGCCAACGGTCCTCGTGCCACATGCCCGCTGCGTCCTTGTACAAACACAGCAGATTATTGATCTGGCGAATGATGAAATAGGCACAAAGGATCAGCACCATACCGTAGGGCAGCAAGTTGTCCTTACCCACCCAAAGGGTCATAAACGGCTGATATAGACAGGCAAAGCAGCAAATGCAAAAAGCCGACAGCCAGGACAGCAGAAAAGTAAATTTCCGCAGATCCTTATAGTTTTTCTCCTCGCTTTCGGTTACCAAGCTGTTACCGATCCCCGCCAAGCTGGAACTGGTGATCAAGGTCACAAAGCCAAAAATGGTATTCATTACAAAAAAGTAGTTTTGATATTTTGCAAGCGCAGTCAGGCCTAAAAATGCGGAAATTACAAGCGTGTCCGCAGAATCGTAAACCACGCCACCAATCTTTGAAGTAAACAGATCTTTAATCCGCTTGTTGATGATCTGCACATCTTTCTTTGGCAGCTTGCCCATGGCCTTGTACTGGGGATATAACTTGTCCACCACAATAGCGGTTACAATATTACTCACCACGCCGGACAGCAGCGCCACAATGATATAAGCATAATAGTCCCGCATAAAGTACAGCACCGCCAACTGCACGCCGTATTTCACCGTATTGATAACATAGCCGATCTTGTCGCCGATATCATTACGCTGATGGGCAAACAGCAGGCAGTTTTTATACGCAAACAGCCAATAACTAACTACCGTAGTCAGCAAATTGATCAAATACAGCACATACAGATTCACATTTGGCGGCAGGTCTTTCTTCACCAACATGGGCAGCACCGGAATAATCACCAAACCGGCCACTAAGATTACAGCCCCCACAATACGGTAATAAATCTTATAGAGCCGCATCAGGGCGCAAATGCGGATGGTGTCCTGTTCAGCAATGGGCTTGTACATACTGAAAGTCATGGCCGAACCGACGCCCAGTTCTGCCAAATTCAGCACGGACAAAACAGAGGAGAACAAACTGTTCAGCCCCACATACTCCATACCCAGCCAATAGATCATGGCCGTGCGCATTAAAAACGGCACGATTAAGTTGTAAATTCGCGTTATCGTGCCAAAAAACAAATTCCGCGCCGCGTTTTTCGTTCTGCTGTCGTTACTCATGAATCTCCAATGCGTTCTTCAAATAATCCAGTGCAAATTGCCGCTCCCGCTCCAAAACCGCCGGAACGGAAGCATAATCTTTATAAAAAATGTGGTCCGGGTCCTCCTGCACGGAGCCGCGACACCAGTCGCCAATGCCGAATTTGCCAAAAAGCGTGTCCATCCGGCTGCTCATGTCCGCCACACCGCTCTCCTCTCGACCAAAGCAGCGGAAAGGCTTGTTAAACAGTATAGAAAACACACTGCCGTGGAACGAATCCGTCAGCATCAACTGGCAGTGATGCACCAGCCAAATAAATTCGTCCGGCGTGGTCATATAGTACGCAACATTATTCGGTCTGCTAACCAAGTCATTTTCCAACTGGACCCATTGCAAACCGTATCGATTGACAATGCCTTGAATATACGCCTGCCGCTCAGGTGAAACCTCGCCCAAAAAATAAGTCAGCAAAAACCGGTCTGCCACCTGATAGCGGATCTTCTTTTCCAAGATGCTCCAATCCTGCGCCGTCAGCAGCATGGTCGGGTCCACCATCACCGGTACAATACGGCCGGTCAATTCTCGGACGATCTGCGCGCCCTGTTCCTCCCGAACGGAAATGGCCTTTAGCGCCTGTAATCTTTGCATATATGCGTCCTGCAACTCTGCCGGTATATGATCCGCACCTATGCTAGCTGCATAGGCAACCCGCTTTTCCGGCTCCACAAAGGTGCCAAAAAAGAAGTCCAACGATTGACGGATAATCCGAAAATTTGGATTCCAGATCTGGTCGGAACCAAGCAGCACATAATCAAAGTCGCTTGCGCTGCGATAATCTGCCAGCTGCAAGCACTTTTTATCCAGTTGGGTAAACTTCCGTATCCGCCGCAACATATAGCCGTCTCTCAGGCCAAATACGAATTTGATTGTCCGCTTGGCCCATCGCTTTAGAGAAAACGGCCGCTTGATCGGCTCATAAAAAGTGTAAACATCCGCTCCCCACGCTTTCAGTATGTGGTCCATGGCATAATTCTGCAACCGGTTGCCATAATTGGCCTCGCCTGTGATGGTGACGATCCCTATCTTTTTTTTGTTCACAGCTTTTCCCCGATTCAAATAATTTCAAATTCTTACGGCACGCTATTTTGAAGTCACTGCAAAGTAAGCGCGCAGCATTTTAGAATACAGGTGCGGACACAGCAAAAACGCCCGCCAGTTCACTGCTGTTTTGGCGCGTAGCCGCACCCTGCGCAAAGCCTTTTTACGGGCTTTGGAAACAGCGACAAATTGTGACATAGCATCAGAATTGACGCCGCCTGCCTTGCACAAGTCCAGTACACCGGACAGAAGCACTCGAATCAGCCTTTCTCCGGCCACTTGATAAAAGGCACCGTCCTGCTGCGCCTGAAAGATCGCAGCATCTACCGTTACATTGTCTGACCAAATGGACTGTGCGCCCTGCGTCGGTCGTGTCAAACTGTTTTGCGTTATGCAGTAATGATACAGTGTGTGCGCGTCCAGCACCACGACCGGGTCTTGTTGTAGCACACTGTACATAAACATCACATCTTCACAGGTGTTCAGCGTTTCATCAAAGCGAACCTCTGCGATCAAAGTGCTTTTATACAATTTGGACCAAATAAGCAGATAATAGAAAAGATCGTCACAAAAAAAGTCCTTCAGCGGTTCTTTGGTTTGATACAGCGGTCTCTGGACCTTTAAGTCCACCGGTTTTACAGAACCGTCTGCACTGTCCTCGCTATACCAGCAGCCGCTGATGTCCGCACCGCAGCGCTCGATATTCTCGGCCAAAATGGCGATCATTGTCGGATCGATCCAATCATCCGAATCAACAAAACTAATATATTGTCCAACCGCATTATCAAGACCGACATTTCTCGCAGACGCAACGCCGCCGTTTTCCTTATGAATCACGCGAATACGGCTGTCCTTCTCCGCCCAAGCGTCGCACATGGCCGGGCAGTTATCCGGTGAGCCGTCGTCTACCAAAATGATTTCTAAATTCTTGTAGGTCTGGTCCACAATGCTTTGCACGCACCGATCCAGGTACGGCTCCACTTTATAGACCGGCACGATCACCGAGATCAGCGGCTCATTTTGCATGATTTTTCTCCTCAATTTTCGCCTGTATTACTTTTACAATTTCCGGATCCGTCTGCATACTAAACTTGCGGGCAAACATAGCCGGAGATTGCATAATTTCATCATAGTCTGCCATACGGAACACATACGGATGCCCCCGCTCCCAGTCGATCAACCGCGCGCAAGCCATTTGGTCGTTATTGCAATTTGGCATATATAAGTTGGCGGCAAAGGGTGAATTCACCAGCATCGTCTGCACGAACACTTCGTCCCCGCAGTAGGAATAGGCAAACAGCCGTTCAACCCGGTCCGCCTGACCGACAATATACTTAGCAAAGTCCCCGGTAATGCTAAACCAATTGGTGCCTTTTTGCACGGTCAAGCCCTGCTCTTTCAGTCGGTCTACCCGCAGCAGTACCTGCAAGCGGAATGCAATTTGCGCCAGCACCTTTGTAAATCCGTTTCTCTTTTTGCGAAATAGATGGTAATACCGAATGCGGGTGGCAAAGCCCGGATCCGGCTCATTTTTGGAAAAGTGCACAAATTCCTTACCTTCATTTTGGTCAAAAAAGGCATGTATCTCATCATTGGACTTAATCGGCAGATCCACGCCGGAGATCAAATGGTAATAGGCATAGGGCTGCGCCGGATCCTCCCCTGCCATTGCTGTTTGCAGCAAAAGCAGTTCCGTCATCACCTGGGAAGAATGGCCCCAGGTCACAGACAATCGCCGGGGTGTAAACTGTAAATTGGCGTGCTGCACCAGTCCATGAAAACGCGCAAAATCAAAATCCTGCACTTTGGCGTCTATATGGATATACAAATCGTTGCGGGGATCGTCCAGCAGCCGCACAAGCGTCTCCAGCAGGTCAAATTCATTGTGCGCGATAATCATATATGCGTGCTTTTGCATACAGTCACCTACTTTTTAGGCATAGCCTTGTGATAGAGTTTGGCCGACAGGGCCAGCAACAGCATTTTTGCCTTGTCTCTCGCCCCGTACAAAGAGGAGCGCCACACCGTCCATTTATACTTCAAGATTTCCGCCCGCAGACCGGGATAATACTCCAGGCACCGCCCGCTGCTAAGCATATTGTTCATCACGATCATGGCGGAATTCAAATAGCCTTTCAGGCAATAGGGCTGAACTTGTCCATCGGTCTGCTCACCCATGATCTGTTTTTTCACTTCAATAATAGAGAACGCTGTCGGCCGGAACACAGAATTGGTCACAGACGCCCGGTTCACCCGATAAACATAGTAAGTGCCGGTCATATAAACCATCTTCGGCTTCTTTTGGATCACACAGTAATTGAATAAAATATCCTCGGAATATCCGGGGCGAAAGCGCATACCGTTCAGCACACTGCGCTTATACAATTTGTTCCACACGGCGCCGCTCATCAGCCCATCGTTCATAATGTCAATAACCAGTTTGTTGTACTCCGGGCAGTATGTCTGCGAATTGGTACAGATCTCTTGCGTATCGCCATCCACATGCTCGCAATAACCACAGCGCACAACATCTGCGTTCTCCTTAACGGCGCAGGACACAAGCGCGGCAGTCATATCCGGCAAAATCCAGTCGTCGCTGTCCACAAATTGTATGTAATCACCGGTTGCCGCGTCCAGTCCCGCGTTGCGTGCTGACGAAAAGCCGCCGTTTTCCTTATGAATCACGCGAATACGGCTGTCCTTCTCCGCCCATGCGTCGCACATGGCCGGACAATGATCCGGCGAGCCGTCATCTACCAAGATGATTTCCAAATTCTCATAGGTCTGGTCCACAATGCTTTGCACGCACCGATCCAGGTACTGCTCCACTTTGTAAACAGGTACTATGATGCTGACAACTGATTCTTGCATTTTTCTCCTTTATAAAAACCGTTTAGAAATTTGCACAAACGCTTTTGGCGCCATCCACAGCAGAGCCGTAGCCACCTTTTGCTTTACAGAATATTGCGCACTATTAAAGATTTCTGATTTATGCACTAGTATTTCATGACGATAGATTGAAAAATACGGCTCATAATACACCATACCCTGCGCATTACATACGCGGGAAAGCAACGCATACACCGTGCGCACATGGCGCCAAACAGCCAATGATCCAAAGGGTGTTTCGCGCAGATCCTTTACGATCTCCGCAGTAACGCGGTAGCTCTCTGCACGATTTTTTGTCATATACGCCGTTGTAGACGAATTACCACTGGCCTGCAAATAATGATAGCAGCACACATCGGTTTGTGCCACAACACGCGCCTTTGAAAAAGCGTAGTAATTGAACAGCAAGTCCTCGCCATAACCGATTGATGGATCAAAGCGCAAATTGCCTATACTGGCTCCGGTATACAATTTGTTGTGCACTTCCGGGCGAATACGATCCTGTATATACGCAAGCATAATTTCACCCTGCTTCCAAATCTGCTTTTCAGCAGTTAGTGCCTGCGCGCTTCTCCCATCTACATAATCAAAATAGTAATTACCAACAACTATATCCGCCCCGGTGCTTACCGCCTGTTCAAGCAGGATTTCCACAGCGGCCGGCTCAAGCCAATCATCTGCATCTACAAAAGCAATATAACTGCCGGTTGCCATATCCAAACCGGCGTTCCTTGCCGATGACACACCGCCGTTCGCTTTATGGATCACGCGAATGCGGCTATCCTTCTCTGCCCATGCGTCGCACATGGCCGGACAGTTATCCGGCGAGCCGTCGTCCACTAAGATGATTTCCAAATTCGCATAGGTCTGGTCCACGATGCTTTGCACGCATTGATCCAAATACGGCTCCACTTTGTAAATTGGTACGATAATACTTACAAGCCAATTCATTTACTCACCTAAAACTTTTCCTTTAATTTTATCATAAAGTCCACGACAACAAGTTCGCATAAAACTATCGGCTAACGAAAGCAAACCACCGCCAATATAAAATGCGACACAATACAGTGCATGACCTATTCCCCCACATTGCACATACATTTTCCAATAGTATTTCGCTCGCTTGTCCAAAAAGCGAATATCCCAGGGCTTGCGGATCCCTGTATAGTGCAATATAACGACCTGATCGTACTGCACTTGCTTTTCTTCTTCTTTCTTGCCAAATCGCTGGCAATTATAAAGGAGATTGTCCGCGTATTTTACATGTCCTGTATATAAGTAATTTAATATATCTTGATCCGGAAAATGTATAGCATCTTTCAACTTTACAAAAGCAGATTGAATATCGTCAAGTGTGATATTACGACGCAATATTTCCAAATTCAACAGCAAAACGCCTGAATTAAAATACTCATGTGTATTAGGAATACCTAATGCAACCTGATGCGTCTTAATATGTTCGGTATCTGCCCAATTATCCTTGCACGCCACGCAATATTTATCGCCCAATTCTTGATGATAAAATGGCGCCACATCATTATTGACGATAATATCGCCATCCATCCACAATACTCTCGACAGTTCCTTCGGCAAAACATTTAGCGCCATAATTCTTGAATAGCACTCAATTGAAAAACCACAAGTAGGCATACCACGAAACATTGAAGGATCCATATCGATGATTTTCAGTTCTGCTCCGCACTTTCTTTCTATAAAGCGCTTACAGGCAGCACATTGTTCATCAGTCAATTTAAGATTAAGCAACCACACTTCAACCGACTCCTTGGTGTGTTTGCAAAGTGAATATAACATGACTTGCGTATGCTGCATATAATTTGCATCAAAAGATACCAAAACATGAATCATACTAAACTTTCCGTCTTTCCTTTTTATACAACAAATAATTATAAAATACCAGCACTATTTGGCAACTATGCTTCAAACAAAATGCAAGAAGTTGAATGTGCTTCGGCAGCTCATTGGTCTGCACTTTATCGACCCATTTTTCCTGCTTCATTCTGCTGCAGACCTGACAACATAAAGACCAAATGCGATGTACGCAAAACCGTCCTGGTGTATGACCCTCATTGTGAAAAAGCATTTGTAATAAATATAAAACATAGACTCCAAATTGATCCGAAAAGTCTACTGATTTGCCTTTGAAACAAGCATCTAGTATTTCTAAAGGTATCCACACCGTATCACAAAAAGTGCGATCGTATGTATTAGTCATAGACTGGGCATTGTTGCGATAATGGTACAAACAGCCGTCCACATACGCCAGGCTCTCAGCCGCCAGCAAACAGGGATAAGTGAACGCAGCGTCCTCGCCGATCTTCACCTTCGGTGTGACCGGGTACAGGCACTGCTCCAGCAGCTCCTTTTTAAACACCTTGGACCAACAGCAGGGGTTGATACCAAAGGAATAATAGGGTGGATGGTACAGCATAGTGGGATAGATCTCCTGCGCCAACTGCGCTTTCGTATAATACGCCCGCTGCAAATGCTGGGTACTTGGCTCGTTATGGTCTGCAAAGGCATAATAAAACTCGCAAAGAGCCATATCCGGCGCATATCGTTCAATCGCCGCCGCAAAGCGGGCATACATATCCGGCTCGATCCAATCGTCGCCGTCTACAAAGCCCACATAATCCCCTTTTGCCACCCGCAGACCGGCCTGCCGTGCGGACATCAAGCCGCCGTTGGGCTTATGCACCACCTGCACCCGCGCATCCTTGCGGGCATAGGCATCACAAATGGCCGGGCAGTTGTCGGTTGAGCCGTCATCCACCAGCACAATATCCAGGTCCGTGTAAGTCTGGGCCAAAATACTGTCCACGCACTGGCGAAGATAGGCTTCCACCTTATATATGGGAACAATTACGCTAATGGTCATAAACGCTCCTTAAAAATGCATCCAAATCAATGAACTTCCTACGCAAGCATACAAAAAATGCACGCAGATATAAGCAAAGTAGACAAGCAACATGACGCCTTGGGTACGTACGCGCAGCACCATTTTCTTCTCACCGGTATAAATAAAAGTGGGTGGTTGTTTCTTCACAAAATCCGCTTGCTTTTGCATACCCACCATAAAGAGCACAGCACCCATGATCGGCAGGATCCACCGGGCAAAGCGCAAAAAGATCAGGGAACTGAACAGACAGCCGATCATGAAAAACGCAGTGGTGGAGCAATAGCGATAAAAGCGATAGATGGGATCTGTCTCTTTATCCCGCACAAAATAGACAGAGAAGTACCAAATGACGAGCAGCACGATCACCAGTGTAACAACATTGACCAAGAAGCTGGTGTTGGTGTTCAAGCCCGTATCAGCAGTGTGACTCTCGGACTTCTCCGCAATGGAGGATATAAATTCATTATTGGATTTACCGGACAGGAACTGAATAAACGCGCCGCCAACAGCCAGTCCCAATATCATTACAATATTAATAAACTTGCTGTTAAACTTCATGGTCAATAAGGTCAGCAACACCAACGCCACCGGCAAAATCGGTGAGGAATGGAGCAGACACGCCGCCACATAACCAAACAGGCACAGGATAATATTGCGCTTTTCCACCAAATGATAGTAAGCGCAGGCAATCACAACGGCAAAGGCCAGACCGTTACGAATACCGGACGCCGTATCGTAAAACCAGTAGGTAGACAGGAAAAACAAAGTACCCAGCAGCACATAGCCTTTGCTCACCTGATAGCGCTGGGCTGCTTTGTACATCACCAGGAACATTAAGGCATAAACGATAAACATGGTCACCGCAGCCACATAGCGGTTGTTGGGAAAAAAGCTGAGGAAATAAAAATAATAGCGAAATGTAATGTATGTCTTCCAGTTGTACCAGTTCAGATTGACGATATAGTCCAGACCGGCCTTTCCCTGCTCTCGCATAATATCCAGCATACCGTAATAGCGATACAGATCGTCCGTTTCATCCGGCACAATGTGATAGGCCAAAATCGTCATGGCCACCACAACCGCAACAAACGGGATCCACATATATTCTCTTGGCAAAATCAAAAGCAGCAGCGCATAGCCTGCAACAATGATCACAAACCATGTAAGTGCAGATAATCCTAACATGAAATCCTCTTTTTACTTTTCTTATTTACGCAAATAAATTTGCTCCAATTTTTTGCACACCCGGGCAATATCAAAGTCCTCGACCACCCGATCGCGGGAAATGGTGTGGCGATCGATACGCAACGCCGTTTCAATTTTTTTTACCCATTCTTCCGGCTGCGCCTCAATAGAAGCAAACTGCAACGCCTCGGTGAGCTTCACGGTAGGCGTAATGGTATCTGACACCACACAGGGCAGCTGCGCCGCCTGCGCTTCGATCAGTGTCAGTGGGAAGCCCTCGTGAATGGACGGGAACACAAAGCAGTCCATGGCCATCATCAGCTCCGGTATATCTGTGCGAAAACCTAAGAACTGCACACTGTCCCGAACACCTAAATCCTGCGCCCGCTGCTCCAGAGCCTCCCGATCCGGGCCGTCACTGACCAGCAGCAAGGTACTATTCTTATGCGCACGATGAAAAGTGGCAAACACCTCTAACAAATAGCCGTGGTTCTTAACATAATACATCTGGCCGATATGACCCAAAACGATTTGGTCCTCTACGCCTAACGCACGGCGCACGGCAACGCGCTTTGCATCGGACAAACGATATTTTTCCGAGTCAATGCCGTTATTGAGCACCACACCTTTTTGGGCAAAGCCACGCTTGCCTGCCAAATATTCGCCCGCTGCCCGGCTGCACCCAATAATATCCGTTGCAGTGGCGCTGACCACATGACGCATGATCCTACGGTACAAATTGGCGACAAACCGTTTTATGGGCGAATGGCCATATTCCAGCGGCCGCGAAAAATGCGCATGTGCCACCCGCTTGGGAATACCCGCCCGCTTTGCTGCCGCAAGCACAATGCCGCTGTAAAAAGGCAAGTGGCAGTGCACAATGTTAAACTGCTCCTTTGCAAACAACGCTTTGTAATAATGATAGCTGCGCCGGTAGGAAAGCTGATCGTCCGGCTGGTGCAAAATACGCACACCGGTGGCAGCGATCTCAGGCTCCATGGGACCCGGTTCTTCATATCGCAAACAATAGGTGCAGTCAAATTCTTCTGTATTCAATCCCTGCTGCAACCGCACGGCCACAATATCCGAGCCGCCGTATTGCAAAGGGTCATTTACGATCAATACTTTTTTCTTTTGGTTCATTGCGATGGTTCAAAAATCCTACAAAATCAAAATGCCGTTCAAAGCCGTTTAATCCCAGTGCGTCCCTGTTCATATACACCAGCGGATACGGTCGGCCGTAATCCGGCTTAATATAATGCGCATAGGGCTGGGTACGGTCTTTATGGCTGGTAAGCAGGGCCAGGTTGGCACAAGGCACGCGCTCCAGCTGCGCCGCAGACAAGCGCCCCACGCGGCGGTAATTCTTCTCATAAATATCATCAATATCGCACACGATCACATAGAGATTATTGGGATCAATGCGCTTTTTACGGGTATTCCACTTTTCCCGACCGGCAGAAAAGGAGGGGTAATGTACAAAGTTTACCCGTACATCGTCCTCCGGGGTGCGCCCGCGTATAATACCCACAGGGTAATCCACCGTATCGTCCACCCATTCCTGCACATCCTGTGCCAAATAGTAATCCAGATCGGACAGGAACTTGATAAAGTCCTCATTCTGCATACTGGTATTGATGGTTGGCGAGTAAAACGGCTCGCCCAGTCGACTGTAAATCAAACCGGCCATACAGTTGGGGGTCAAAATGGTATAGTGGGTGTTCTCACAGCGGCGGCGAAAATATCGGTTTTCCGCCTTTGTGATTTGACTTAAAATTGCTGAGTTCTTCCAAAAATCAATAACCTTTTGTTTCATTTTCTCATCAACTTTGTGTATATCAGTTTTGAATAGCGTTTGATCCGGCGAATCACCTGCGTGTCTATGGCACAAAACAGGTTTTGCACCGGGGTCGGTCGGTTATATTGCCGAATGATCTCCGGCGTGGTGGCGCCGGTCTTGGGCACACAGCCAAACCGGGTAATGTAGTACGCCGAACTTCCACCGGTATGGTCCGGCATTTGGCGTTTGGAAAAGTGGATATAATTAAATTCGTCCGTGTGCATTGTGCCCTTATCCACATAATCCCGAAACACGCGCCCGTCCTGATAGTAAAAGATCTGGTACTTGTAGTTTTTGCGGCAGATCTCGCTGTTTAGGGTAAAATTTTTACGCCGCCGGGCAATATCCGCAAAATCGTGTCCGCTGTACTGGGGAATACCCAACAGATCGTATTTCTTCTTCATACCCGGAAGTTCGTCAAACACAGTGATAAAAGAAGTGGTAAATGACTTTCTGTAATCCTGCCCTACATCAGCCATAAACCGCCGGTTATTCTCCGGTGTATTCCGATACATCGTCAGATGACCGAACTGGTACACCTTTTCATAGGCTTCCTTGGGGAAGTAAGCACGCAGATCGCCCAAAATGGTGTCCAGGTCAATATGGCCCCAATAGTCATACCCTGCTAGATCCTCTTCAAACAGATAACCGTAGATGGGCTTGTAATCGCAGAGTTTGTAGGGTCTGGACAGCTCAATGGTAAAGTCAAACTTGCTTTGGATTTTGGCTTTCATTTGCTCAAAGGTATAGGAAATGCACTTAACATTGGGCGGAAGCGGCAAATAAGTGGAAACATCACAGTCTCCATACAAAAGAAAATCAATATCCGCATTACGCGCCGCGCTCTTGAGCCACAAGCCGAAATTTGCAGGAAACTTGCCAAAGTACAGGGAAATCAAAGCAACTTTGTTCATCCGCTTTTCCTCCTTATACGCTTCCACACAGCACCAATCAAATTGAGCAGATGAAAACAGGACGGCAATTTTAGATCGACCACTTCCACTGGCCCGCAAGTGTTGTAAGTGTGAATACCGCTAAACACCTCGCTGCTGTTTGTCTGTATGTCAGAAATAGAGAGGGTTTTTATGCAGGTCTCCGCATAGCCATCGGCTGTCAAATCATCTATACGGTTAAAATTCAACTTGCCGCCATAAGTCTCACCGCAATCCTGGGAGGGTCGAAACCACTGATCGTTCTGCTGAAAGCAGGCACCGGCACAGCGGGCGGTAGTCAGATCGCGTTTTACCGGATTGGCCGCACAGGGACAAAGGCGACCCGCACCGTCTTCATAAAACAAATCCAAGCGATCAAAGATGCGGGTATCATCTACTTGCTCACTGAGATAGAATGTGCCACCGGAAAACACAAGGCGCGTGGTGTCGGCAAGGGACTCTTGCAGCAGCACTCGTTCCTTCACCCACTGATCCGGGAAAGATACACAGCGCAGCAAAAACAGCTCTTTCTCCGCGCTGGATTCCGGTATAATATATAACTCGCCCTCTTTTTCGAACAGGAAGGGATAAGACAGGTGTCCAGTGCTCTCGTAAAACACTTGAATTTTGCCACAGCCGTCTTTAGATACGGTGCGATACCCCAGCATACCCTTACGCTTTAGCCTATCATACGCCTCAAAAAACAAATAATACTGCCCGTCCCGCTGATACAAAAACGGATCTGCGCACCAATAACGGCGACTGTTTTTTAACACGGTAAACGGTGTTTCCAAATCGTCAAACACCGTATGACCGTCTGTATTGAAGCGAACGGCACAACACCATTCCGGTACGCGCAGTTTATCCAGCATACATTACTCCGATCTGTAAATTTGAGCCAACTCAAAAGCGGCTTCTTTGATATTCCACCCACCGGCAATCAGCGCCGCCGTGGGACTTTGGCGTGGCGGTTGCGGCTGCAAGGCAGCCCCTGCCCATTCTTCCGGCGACAGGTGCAAAGACAGGGTCTTCACCAGCGGGGTGCAAGCCACCTCCCGGGTGACCGCGTCAGACAGCACCACCGGCAACCCGGCAGCCTGGGCCTCTACCACAGACACCGGCAGTCCCTCGCTGAAAGATGGGAAGACAAACACATCGCACCCTTGCAGCAGCTCCGGCACATCCCGCCGCTGGCCGAAATACCGAATTTGCTTTGTGATCTGCAATTTTTCTGCCAAAGCGATCAGCTCCGGCGTAGGCTGCGCGCCGATCAGCCACAACTGCGCGCCCGGCCTTTGCGCCGTGATCTGCGCAAACACGGAAAATAAAAACGGGTGATTCTTTTGCTTGACCGTGGCCTGGCCGATATGGCCCACCACAAAAGCGTCTGTAGCCTGTTCCCGCACACGCACAGCTTGTCGCATCTCCGGGGAATACGCATAAGCGGCACAGTCAATGGCATTATTCAGCACCCGAAAGGGACGATTGCCGTACCACATTTTGCCGGCCGCATTGCTGCACGCAAAGCGCGTAGGCACCATATACTTGGCATATAGACTGAGCAGCCGATTTCGGCGGCTGTTGCCGGATAAAGAATATGCAGTGGTGTGGCAATGCACAGCGATTTTATGAATCCCGGCTCGTTTGGCAGCCGGCGCAATAAACACCGCAAAGTGGGGGCAATGGATATGCAGCGCCTCCCACACACCGGCGTGCTCTGCAAAAAAACGTCCCATTTTGCCGTTGCACAGATCCTGCGGGCAGGGCGCATCCAGCCGATATACCTTACCGCCCAGCGCCTCGACCTCCGCTTGCCGTGTTTGAGGTTTCTCCGCAAAATAGGCAACATCAAATGTAATGTCCGGCGGCATCGCTTTGGCATAGTTCAAAATCACGCTCATCACGCCGTTAGCCACGCCAATATCCGGTATCACCTGTAACACACGCATAAATGCCAACCTCACAAAAGTTCTAACGCTTGATAAATTTCAATCATACGGTGCAGCACCGGCTCCACAGCGTAGTCCTGGGCCAGTGTCCGCCCGGCAACGCCAAAGGCCGCCGTTTGTTCCGGATCGGTATAAAGGGACCAGATCCGATCCGCCATCACCCGGCTGTCATTCAATGGCACCAAGTAGCCGCTCCCACCGTCCTGCACCAGGTCCCGATTGCCACGCACATCGGTGGCTACCACCGGATTGCCCAGCGCCATGGCCTCCACCAAGTTGATGGGCAGGCCCTCCTGCCGACTGGAGGACACGGACACATCGCTAAGCCCTACCAGCTGACGAATATCCCGCCGGTAGCCCAGCGCCTCCACATGATCTGCCACGCCGATAGATTTGGCATAGTCCAAAAACGGCCGGGCTTCCACATCGGAGCCGGGCAGCAGCAAGCGAAAATGCTTGTCCTTTTCCAGCAGCAATTTTAATGTATCAAATAACATATTTTGATTTTTCCGTGTGGAAAAATCCGCCGGGTATATTAGAATAAAATCGTCTGGGCTGTACCCATACGCCCGGCGCAGAGCCAACTTTTGCTCCCGGGTCACCGGCTGAAAATCGCTAAGATCCACACCCACGCCGTTGACCAGTTCCAGTCGCCCGGCAGCAAACTGCCGCGCCTTAGCGGTATTATAATCCTCGCTGTTAATGGTGATCAGGCAGTCCGTATCTTTCGCCAGCGCCTTCTCCACCGGGTAAAACAGCAGCCAGTTTTTCCTGGCCGCGCCGTTATAGAAGTGAAAGCCGTGGGCGGTATAGATCACCTTGGTGCCCCGCTTGCGGGCATCCCGCGCAGCCATCCGAGTCACCACAGCCCCCATAGGCGTGTGGCAATGAATGGCGTCGTACCGGCCCTCGTCAATGATCTTTTTCAGCACCTGATAGGCTTTCAGATTATCTACACTGTACGGACTGCGGCTAAAGGGCACTTCATAAGTGCGGGCAATGCCGCTCAGATCCAGACCGGGTTTGTCGGCAGAATTGTCCTTGAACGCCGCTTCCACCCGGCAGCCTCGGCGTACCAGTTCCCGAATAAAAGGCATGTGAAATTGGCCGATATGGCTACGCACAGTAGCAACAAACAGTACCTTCATTGTGCAAATGACTCCAAATTCTTGCAGATTAGGCGAAACAGCCGCTCGCCATTGTGCTCGCCCACAAAGGAATTGTGGGGAGTCAATATCACCTGCTCCATATCCCACAAGGGACTGCTCCGGGGCAAGGGCTCTTCTTCAAATACATCCAGCACCGCGCCGAACAGCTGCCCGCTTTGCAGCGCTTCCACCAGCGCCTGCTGATCTGTCACCTTTCCGCGAGCCACATTCACAAACACAGCGCCGGGTTTGATCTTTGCTATCCGCACGCTGTCAAACAGGCCGGCAGTTTCCGCCGTCAGGGGCATAGCGCAAATCACCAAGTCCGCTAAAGGCAGCAGATCGTCCAACCGGCAGGTGGGCTGGGTTTGGTCAAACTCTGCCGCCGGGTGGCCGGAACGATTCATACCCACCGTCTGTACATCAAAGGCCCGCAGCCGCCGGGCAATGGCGCTGCCCACGCTGCCGGTGCCGATAATACAAGCGGTCTTGCCGCTAAGTTCCCGCAGACCTCGGTGCTTCTCCCACCGATGCGCTGCTTGATTTTCTGCAAAAAACTTGCTCTCTTTATACAGCTGCAAAATACCGCCCAGCACAAACTCCGCCATAGGCGCACTGTAAACGCCGCCGGCGTTATACACGGTAATGCCGTGTGCCTTGCAATAGTCCAGCGGCACCCGATCCAGCCCGGCGGAAGTCACCTGAATACATTTAAGCGCCGGGAAGCGTTCAATCGGCGTAGTTAAAAACAGACCGCCGCAAATCACTGCTTCAAATCGTTGGGTATCCATATTCACCGCCTGCCGTTCGTCCGGCCAAAAAGTGACGGCATACCCCATCTGCTCCAGCGCCTGCACCTGTTGCTCCCCACACCGCCATGCGCCGGTGATCAATAGTTCTTTCATCTCTTCATCACCGTTTCCTGCGCCGGTGTGTCGTCCCGGGCCAAGGTCTCGCCGGTGTTCACATTGTCCTCATTCTTCAGCACCTTAAAGGCGGTAACAAAGAGAATACGCACATCCAGCGCCAGGCTCATGTGGTCCACATACCAGCAGTTGAGCTCAATTCGATGGTGCCACTCCACATCCTTACGACCGTGCACCTGCGCCCAGCCGGTAATGCCCGGGCGCACATCAAACATATGTAACTGCGCCGATGTATAATCCGACAGCGGCCAAGGATGATAGGTCAGCGGCGGGCGAGGGCCGATGAAACTCATATCGCCCTTTAGAATATTCACCAGCTGGGGCAGCTCGTCAATGCTGGTGGCTCGCAGCAGCTTGCCTACTCGGGTCACACGCATATCGTCTGCACCGCTGTACACGCCGGTGCCTGTGTGCTCCGCGCCTTGGCACATGGAGCGGAATTTATAAATCCAAAAGGTCTTGCCGTGCAGCCCTAAGCGCTGCTGCTTAAAGATGGCCGGGCCTTTGGAATCCAACTTCACCGCCAGTGCCGTGATCGCCAACAACGGCGAAAGAACGATCAGCGCCAGCAGCGCCGTAATAAAATCCAGCGCTCGTTTTACTCCTCGATACATCTACATGCCCTCAACAATTTGTTCTACACAGTCCTGCAGTTTCTTATGCTGCAAGGCAAAAAAATCATCCTCCGCCCGGCTCAGCTGTGCCTCGTACTGCCGCAGCTCTGCCACACCGGAAGTAAAGATCCGTTTGATCTCCTCCAAATCGGTAATCCGCGCCGTGTTGCAAAAGGCGCGAGACAGAATACTCATGGACGACCCCAGCCGGTAGTGCTCCGCTACAATATACGCTGCCGGCAATGTGCCGCCGCCCAAACGACCGAATCCGCCGAAACCGAAAGGGATACCCGCCGCTTTGATCTTGGCGCACACCGCGTCCACCGTACCGTCCGCCAAAGGCTGGAACAAAAATTTTTTCCCTTGGGAAATACTCAGGTCATTCAACCCAATATGGATTTCGTCGACTCCGGGCAGTGCCACCACACGGTCAAGGCAATCCACCGCCGCCTGATTTTCCAGCAACAGGAGTGTCTTGGCGCGACCGTCCACCCAGCGGATAAATTGCTGCACCTCTTCTACTGATTGCCACATAGGCAGCATGATCACATCCGCACCGGCGGCGATCACCCGGTCGATCTCATCTTTTGACCCCGGGTGTACCGGATTGACCCGCACCAGCAGCTCCGCCTGATCCAGCACCGGCCGCAACCGAGCCACATCTTCTACGGTGTGGTGGTTTTGCACCGTATCCATACCGCCTTGGCGCTGCGCCTTGCCGATGTATTCCATATCCACAAAAATACGATCCACTCCGGCCGCCTGTGCGATCCGCGCCACCGCCGGATCCTTGGTTATGTAAAACAGTTTAAGCATCGTTTTGCTCCTCCTTGTCGGAAAAGCAATAGTCCAAAAACGCAGAATACCCATTAAACAGGGGCTTTGTATGCAAATATCGCTCCATGGACGCTTCGTAATTTCGCATATTGCGCATTTGCGATTCAAAGGCAGGCACTTGCAGCGACCCGCGTTCTTCAAACAGCCAAAAGAACTCAGACAGAACAGACTTGTCAGGCGCACGGCCGTACACCGCTCGATACTCAGTCACCAGTTGTTTTGCTTCTGCCAACTGTGCCGCCGCTCGCTTAGCGCGGTACGCCTCTAATGTGCAGATAACCCTTGCCGGATTGCCTGCGATCACACAATCTGACGGGAATGTGCCGCCGGCCACCACACTGCCCGCACCGACGATCACCCGATCACCAATAGTCGTTCCTTTCAAAATCAATGCGTTCATACCGATAAAGCAATCATCCCCGATGGTAACCTTACCTGCGCTGCCGTAAATATCGCCGTACTTGGCTTTCAATACCGCCCAGTCATAGCCATGGGTCAAGATCTTCACACCGGCAGTCAACTGCACATTCCGACCGATCTCAATAAGCCAAGGCCGGGTGGTGTCGATCAAAATATCTGTTGTCCGGGCAAACACTTCTGTGCCCTCACCGATACGCATACCGGTCTTGCGCAAATGAGCCAAATACGCCGAAGTGCTGCGAAAGCTCCATAGTTTTTCAATACGGTTCCAGTACTGTTTAAACATCGTTTCACCACCGGGTCATTGCCGGCGACAACGCCGGACAATTATTATGCAAGTTATATTATATTATAAATAGAGATATTCGTCAACACACGACGAAAAGATTGTCTGTTACCGAGCCAAACAGCATTGCACGGCAAGGCAATCCGTATGACCATGCTGCAGGCAAATGTGCTTTTCGATTCTCACAACGGAATGCCTCTGCTTCTATAACAAGCAACGCATTCAAACAAAAACAAAACTGACTCCGCTTGAAAAGCGAAATCAGTTTGCTGCTAAAAATCCATTTTTCTCATCAAGTAGGCTTTTTTGTATCGACTACACGATTGGAGGCCATACTGCCATTTCATTCTGTTCCTTTTACTCATTTTCTGCGTATTCCGGCAATTCCACCGGGTCGATTCGCCAAATTTCATTGGCATATTCCTCGATGGTACGGTCTGCCGAAAAGACGCCGGCACTGCACATATTCAGCCAGCATTTGCGGGCGAAGGCCATAGGTGACCGCAGATAATCGCCGTTTACTTGCAGTTTGGCGTGCACATAGGACTGAAAGTCACCCAGCACAAAATATCGATCCGCCACGCCGTCTGCCTCCGGCTCTAAAAGACTACGCTTCAAATCCGCAAAGCAGCCGGTTCCACCGTCGGACAATGTGCCGTCTGTCAATGCATCCAGGCACTGCCGCAGCAGCGGATCGCTGCGATACAAAGCCTTTGGGTCATAGCCCCGGCGCAGGGCATCCAGGTCCTCTACCCGGGCACCGAAAATATAATTATTTTCTTCTCCGGCGGCCGCCACAATCTCCACATTGGCGCCGTCATAAGTGCCCAAAGTCACAGCGCCGTTCAGCATCAACTTCATATTTCCGGTGCCGGAAGCCTCTGTACCGGCGGTGGAAATCTGCTCAGACACATCCGCAGCGGGAATGATCCGCTCTGCTGCCGTTACGCTGTAATCCGGCACAAACAGCACCTGTAAAAGTGGCGCTGCCTTAGGCGATCGTGCCACATAGTCCCCTACTGCGTGAATCAGCTTGATAATGGCCTTGGCACGTGCATAACCGGGCGCTGCCTTGGCGGCAAACAAAAAGGTGGTGGGCGCAAATTCTATAATCTCCCCTTGCTCAATCTGAAAGGCCAATGCCAAAATACCCAGACAATGCAGCAACTGGCGCTTATACTCGTGCAGGCGCTTGATCTGCACATCCAGCATACGCGCCGGGTCATAGTATAGCCCCTGACCCTCCATCCAGCGGGCCAGACGGCGTTTATTTTCTTTCTTGGTTTCACAAAAGGCCGCCAGCACCTCGTCATCGTCCGCATAGGGCTTTAGCTTTTCCAGTTGGAACAAGTTGGTGATCCAGTTTTTACTGCCCAGGCGGTGGGTCAGCAGCGCAGACAGGGACGGATTACACAGTGCCAAAAACCGCCGCTGGGTAATGCCGTTGGTACGGTTCAAAATTTTATCCGGGTACATCTGTGCCCAATCCCGCAGCACCCGACGGCGCAAAATCTCCGTGTGTAAAGCTGCCACGCCATTCACATAGCCACATACCCAGCAAGCCAGATCCGCCATATAAATGCGACCGTCCCGCAGCGGGCGCACCCGGTGCCACAGCCGCTCCTCTGCGCCCAGCGCCTGCATTTCGGCACAAAACAGATCGTCCAATTGGCACAGCAAGCGGGCGATCTCCGGCAATTCCGACGCCAAGAGCGCCAGATCCCAGCTTTCCATCGCCTCCGGCATCACCGTATGATTGGTGTAGCAAAACACCTCTTTTGCAACACCTAACGCCGCCTCCAAGGTCATACCCTGCTTCAAAAGCAGACGAATGAACTCCGGGATGGCCAACACCGGGTGGGTGTCGTTTAGCTGGATCACCACCGCAGTCCCCAATTTCTCCGGCGCAGAGCCGGGCGTGCGCAAATACCGGCGCAGCAGATCTTGCAAGGATGCACTGCATAAAAAATACTGCTGCCGCAGCCGCAGCCGCTTGCCGTCCTCCTTCGTGTCATTTGGGTACAGCACGCGGGTCAGGTTCTCTGCCGCCGTGCGGCGTGTCACCGCCGCCATATAATCCTGACGGTTAAAAGCGTCAAAATCAAACGGCTCTATAGGCACACTCTCCCACAGCCGCAAAGTAGAAATGTGTGCCGTACCGTAACCGGGGATCGGCAGGTCATAGGGCACGGCCTGCACAGCGAATTCTGCGAATTTCACCGTTACAGTATCTGCTCGGCAGCACACGCTCCAAGGGTCGCCGTATTGCAGGTCGTCCTCCACCGTCTCCACCTGAAAGCCGTCCTCGATCTGCTGGCGAAACAGTCCGCACCGATAGCGCAAGCCGTAGCCGTCCAGCGGTAAATTCAGCGTGGCGCCGCTGTCCAAAAAGCAGGCCGCCAGCCGTCCCAAACCGCCGTTGCCCAAAGGCGGGTCCGGCACACAGTCCAGCTGGTCGAGCTGGCGGCCGCAGGCGGTAAGCGCCGCCTCCACCTCGCCGGTCAGGCCGGTGCAAAGCAGGTTATTGTACACCGCCTTGCCCAACAGATATTCCGCAGAAAAATAATACGCCCGCCGCCCGGCACAATGGGCCTGCAACGACCCTTGCCAAGCCGGTTGCAGCCGTGCCAAAACAGCCCGCGCCACCACTGCGTGCAGTTGTTCATCGGTCAATTCTGCCACCGGGAGTCGGTACAGACTGCGGGAGAGCAGTTCCAAATTCTCTTTCATATCCGACATATATTACTCCTTTCCGCCCGATCTGCGGCGCAAGTCTCGGTATATAGATGTGCCAAAATGCCCGGGGTTAGGGCGCCGGGGCGCATACGCCAGCCCCAGTTGTGGGCGCCCACCGTTGACGGCGTGTTGATGCGGGCACTGCTGCCCAGTCCCAGCAGATCCTGTACAGTCAAAATACAGGTGTTGGCCGGGCTTCGCAGAGCAGAAAGCATCATCTGTCTCGGTAATTGATTGGGATAACGCACGCCATAGGCGGCGCAGGCCCGGCGTATGTCTTGCCGCGGGGCAGTGGTGCACCAGCCCAGCAGCGTATCGTTATCATGGGTGCCGGTGTAAATCACCGTATTGGGCTTGCAAACAGCACCACCGCCGCAGTCCCGGGAATTAAAGTCAAATTGCAGCACCTGCATACCGGGAAAGCCGCAATCTGAAAGCAGCGCCCGCACCGTATCGTCCAAAAAGCCCAGATCCTCCGCCAAAAGCGGCACATCCCCCAACGCCTGTTGGAGCGCCGAAAACAGCGACAAACCGGGCCCCGGCAGCCAGCAGCCGTCCCGGGCATTCTTTGCCCGGGCAGGCACAGAATAATAAGCGGCAAAGCCACGAAAATGGTCCAGCCGCAGCGCGTCAAACCAGTACAAAGCGTGCCGCAGCCGCGCCACCCACCAGCGGTACTCTGTACGCGCGTGGGCGCTCCAGTTATATACCGGGTTGCCCCACAGCTGGCCGGTGGGCGAAAACGCGTCCGGCGGACACCCGGCCAGCCGAGACGGCGCGCCGGAGGGAGAGAGCATAAATAACTCCGGCGCCGCCCACACATCGGCGCTGCACGGCGCCACATAAATAGGCAGATCGCCGATCAGATAAACACCCCGGGCATTGGCATAAGCCCGCAGCGCTCGCCACTGATGATCCAAAAAATATTGCAGCATTTTATGGTACAAAACCCGCCGCTCCATCTGCACTGCCGCCCTCTCCAAAGCCGACGGCTCTCGCTGCCGCAAAGACGACGGCCACAGAAAAAAGCGCTTTCCATAGCGTTCACTAAGGGCACAAAACAGGGCATAATTCTCCAGCCAATCGGCCTGACTTTGGCAAAAGCAGTCAAAGTCTGCCGGTATATGGCGCACAAAGCGGTCAAACAATCGATCAAACAGCATTTGACGCCCCCGGCGAACAGCCGGATAATCCACCCGGTCATCACCACCGCAGGGTAACAAATCCAAATCCGACGGCTGCAAATACCCGCTTTTCACCAGCAGCTGCGGGTCAATATACACCGCATCGCCTGCAAAGCTGCCGGGGCTTTGGTACGGTGAATTCCCCTGCCCTGCCGGGCACAGGGGCAGCAGCTGCCAGTACCGCTGCCCGGCAGATGACAAATCGTCTACAAAGCGGTAAGCCGCGGCACCCATCGTGCCGATCCCGTAGAGCCCGGGCAAAGAAAACAGCGGCAGCAGCACCCCGGCGCCTCGCCGCTGCAATAAGCGGTCAGTCACAGATACAGACCTCCGTTTCCGGGTCAAACAAATGGAGCGCCTCCATGTTGGGATACAGCACCGTTTGGTCGTCCTTTTGGAACGAAACAGTGCCGGGCACTCGGGCGATCACCCGCCGTCCTTGCAAATCTGCATACAAATAGGTTTCCGCCCCCATACGCTCCGCCATCTCCACCTGGACCCGAAAGGCTGCAGAATCTGTCATATTCAGCCATGACGGGTCCGTGGACAGATCCTCCGCCCGCAGGCCCAAAAGCACATCCCGATCCACATACTTCGACAGTTTGGCATGGCTTTGCAGTCGATGGGGCAAAGCCACCTCCGTACCCAGCACTTGCAAATCAAGGGCGTTTCCCCGCCGCACCAAACGGCCGGGCAATATATTCATGGGCGGCGTGCCGATAAACCCAGCTACAAACACATTGCAGGGGTGGGCGTACAACTGTGCGGGTGTGTCTGCCTGCTGAATCTTGCCGTCCAACATGACCACGATCCGATCCGCCATGGTCATGGCCTCCGTTTGGTCATGGGTCACATACACAAAGGTGGCACCCAGTTCCCGGTGCAGCTCTGCAATGCGTGCGCGCATTTCCGTACGCAGCTTGGCGTCCAGGTTAGACAGGGGCTCGTCCAAAAGGAACACCGCCGGATCCCGCACCATAGCACGGCCCAGCGCCACCCGCTGCCGCTGCCCGCCGGACAGGGCGCGGGGTCGCCGATCCAGGTACGCGGTCAGTTCCAGCGCCTGTGCGGCCGTTCGCACCTTGCGGTCGATCTCCGCCTTGGGCACCCGCCGCAGTTGCAGACCAAAGGCCATATTCTTGTACACCGTCATGTGGGGGTACAGAGCGTAGTTTTGGAACACCATGGCAATGTCCCGATCCTTGGGCGGCAGATCGTTCACTACCCGGTCACCGATCTTCAAGGTGCCGCCGCTGATGTCCTCCAACCCGGCAATCATACGCAGAGTGGTGGACTTGCCGCAACCGGAAGGTCCCACTAAAATCAAAAATTCCCGATCCCGGATTTCCAAATTCAGATCCGGTATAACAGTCACGCCGTCCTCATATGTTTTTCTAATATGCTCAAGCGAGATAGACGCCACTGGGGCACACTCCTTTCCGCAGCTGCCGTTTAGCCCTTAACCGCACCGGCTACCACGCCTTTGATAATATATTTTTGGCAAAACAGATAAAAGACCACAATGGGGATCATCGCCAGTACCAGCATCGCCATCAGCCCGCCGTAATCTGTGGAGCCGTAGGCACCCTGCATGGCAATTTGAATGGCCACCGGCACGGTCTTTTTCTCCGTGCCCAGCACCAGGTACGGCAGCAGATAATCATTCCAGATCCACATCGTATTGAGGATCGCCACCGTCACCGCCGTGGGTTTTAAGAGTGGCAACACCACCAAAAAGAAAGTCTGTACCGGATTGCAGCCGTCAATGGTGGCCGCCTCCTCCAGCTCCCGGGGAATTCCTCGGATAAAGCCGCACAGCATAAACACGGACAGCCCGGCGCCAAAGCCGAGATAAATAAACGGCATACCAAGAACGGTATTCAGCTTTGCCCGGCCAACCAAATAGGTCATGGTGTACATCACCATTTGAAACGGCACGATCATGCTGAAAACGAACAGGTAGTACATACCCTTGGTCAGTGCCGTGCGTACCCGCATGAGATACCAGGCGGCCATGGAGGTGCAAAGAACAATCAGCCCCACAGACACAACGGTGATCAGCAGCGACCGGCCAAAGGCGGCGAAAAAGCCGCCGGCAGACAGGCCGCTGATATAGTTTTCCAACGCCACAAAGGTCTCCTTGTTGGGCAGTGCAAACGGGTCGCCGGAGATATAAAATCGGGACTTAAAGGAATTTTGCACCACCAAAAAGAGAGGCACCAGGGTCAGCGCCGCCAGCAACACCAGCAGAAGCGTTTCCAGCGCACTTTGGGAAGCTTTCTGTTTTTGTTTTTTTCTCATACGCCGTGGGCCTCCCGCTGTCCGGTCACGCGCAGTTGCAAAAAGGCAAGCAACGCCACGATGATAAAGAACACAACCGCCTTGGCTTGACCCACCCCCTGCCAGCCGCTGCGGCCGTAAAAGGTATTATAAATATTCAGCGCCAACAGCTCCGTCTTTTGCTCCGGGGCTCCGCCGGTGAGCGCCAGATTTTGGTCAAACATCTTAAAGGTATTTGTAAGGGTCAGAAAAGTGCAAATGGTCACCGCGGGCATCACCAGCGGCAGCTTGATGCGAAACAGAGTCTGCGTCCGGGATGCGCCGTCAATGGCCGCCGCCTCCAAAAGATCGTCCGGCACATTTTGCAGCGCCGCAATATAGATCACCATCATATAGCCGATCAGCTGCCAGTTGGTCAGCGCCACCAGCCCCCAAAAGCCGTAGGCGGGCTGATAGGTAATATCCACCCCCGCCCAGGCCAAAACACCGTTAATGAGCAAATTCCAAATATATCCCAGCACAATCCCGCCGATCAAATTAGGCATAAAGAACACGCCGCGAAAGAAATTGGTGCCCCGCAGCCCTCGGGTAAGAAGCAGTGCCAGTGCAAAGGCAAGCACATTCACTGTGATGATACTCACGCCGGAGAACAGCGCCGTAAACCACAGCGCGTGGAGAAAACCGCTGTCTGCAGTAAAGGCCTGCACATAGTTTTGCAGTCCTACCCACGCGGCGTCCGTCACCGTTCGGAACCGGGTAAAGGAAAGCCCTACCCCCAGTACAAAGGGCGCCGCAAAGGCAAAGAGAAAGGCCACCGCCGTGGGCAGTAAAAACAACCAGCCGTATTTTTTCAAATTTTTCTGCATACCGTATTTCCTTTAGGCGGAGGCAGCCGCTTCACTTTTCCAGTCCGCCACAGTATTTTCCTGCACCTGCGCCCATGTTTTTCTGCCCTGGGCATAGCTCAGCAGCGCGGAGCCAAAATGCTGCTTGAAGGTCTGAGATGGGAACACAGTAAAGTCCCAGGGAATGCTGTAAACGCCCTGCTTGTTCATCCAAAGCTGCACCTGCACCGCCAGCGGATCCTCCGGCACATCTTCTGCGGAGAAGGTGTCAAAGGGTGCAATAAAGCCCAACGCATCCGTTACGAATTTTTTGCCTGTATCGGAAGAATATAACCAATAAATAAAATCAGCTGCCGCCTTTTGCTGTGCCTCTGTTGCCTTGGCGTTGATGGCATAGAAATTCTCCGTGCCCACACACAAGCCTTGGTTTTCCTCGCCGTCTGCGCCGATATAAATAGGCAGGAACTTAATTTTGTCTGCCTGCACCTTGTTACCGGTGACACCGGCGATCTGTTCCCATGCCCAGTTACCATTTTGTACCATGGCGCACTTTTCCAGCGCGAACTCCGCCATGGAGTCCGTCACTGTCTTGGTGCCGCACTTTTTCGCCTCCACTGTGCTGTCCGTTAAATACAGGTCAAAAATATTCTTAAAATTGTCACCGAAGGAGAAAGTGATCTCCTTGGTGGCATCCGTAGTCAAATCCACCTTATTCTGCTTAAATTCATAATAAATGGGCACATTCATCAGGTGGGTCTGCCAGCGCCAGTCCTCGCCGCTTTTCAGTGAAGTAGCGGCAAACACGCCTTCAATGCCCAGCTCCTTCTTGTGCTTTTGCATATCGTCTGCCACAGACTTCAGCGCTGCAAAGGAACGCACCTCATCCATGGATTTGTACTTACTGTCCCGATCCTTCAGTGCAAAATACTTGTCCGTGATTGCCTCGTTATAGATGATTCCGTAACCCTCCACTACATAGGGAATGCCGTACACCTTGCCGTCGCCGGTGACCGCCAGAGATTTGTCCGTTAAGTGCTCATACAGCTTGGTATCGGACAGATCAGCGCAATAAGACGCCCAGTTTGCATAACCCTTGGGACCGTTGATCTGAAACAGCGTGGGCGCCTCTGCTGTGGCCATCTTGGCCGTCAGCGTAGACTCGTACTGGTTATTGGCCGCCGTATCTACAATCACATTCACGCCGGTTTCTTCCTTGTAGGCTTTGGCGATCTTTTCATATACCCCGGCTATCTCCGGCTTAAAGTTCAGGTAGCGCAGGGTCACCTGGCTTTTGGCCGCGTCCGTGGCGTTGGTGGTGCCGTCGTCCGTCTGCTTGCCACAGGCGGCAAACAGCCCGCCGGTTGACAGCAGCAGCACCCCACACAGCAGCAAAGAAAGCCATTTTTTCATCATTTTCATTTTGAAAACCTCCGTTCGCTTTGATGTTTATAGTGTGTGCCGCCCATCAAGCGATATACAAAAAGAAAAGCGACCGTAACCGGCAAAGCCGATCACAGTCGCTGAAACAGATAGATTTTTAATTTATTTTTTATCCTGCGCCATGGCTTTTAAGTCGTGGCGTTTTTCGGCAAAATAGGCTCTCGTCTCCTTGCCCACCACCCCGGACAGGGCAAACAGGGCAATAAGGTTGGGAAATGCCATCAGGCCGTTACAAATATCCGCAATGTTCCACACAGCCGCCACGGTCAGGTACGGGCCGATGAACACGGCAAGAATGTACAGATAGCGGTACACCTTGGTGAACTTTTGGGAGCCTACCAGGTACTCCAGGCAGCGCTCGGAGTAGTAATTCCAGCCCAAAATGGTGGTAAAGGCAAAGAACGCCAGGCACAACATCAGCACAAAGGCAGAGAACCGACCGTTCCAGGGCAGGCCCGTCTGCCAGGCACGGCTGGTGATCTTTACGCCCTCTACGGAACCGGCCACAAAAGCGTTCTGGGCACCGGTAACCACAATGGACAGACCGGTGAGGGTGCAAATCACGATGGTATCAATAAATGTACCGGTCATAGTCACCAAACCCTGGCGCACCGTGTCCTTGGTCTTGGCGGCAGCGGCAGCAATGGGTGCAGAACCAAGGCCCGCCTCGTTGGAGAAAATGCCGCGGCCGATGCCCTTTTGCATAGCCAGCTTAATGGTTACGCCGGTGGCAGCACCAAGGGCTGCCTTCGGATCGAAGGCGCTCTGGCAGATCAGCTTCACCGCAGCGGGAATAGCGGTAATGTGGCCCAGCACGATAACCAGCGCAAATACCACATAAGTGATGGCCATAAAGGGCACGATCACCTGAGAAACCTTGGCAATGCGCTGAATACCACCCAGCACCACCAGTGCCACACAAAGGGTGACCACCAGGCCGCCGATCACGGTGGCCCAAGTGTAATCATTGCCAAACAGCGTAAACGCCACATGGGCAGACTCCGGATCAAAGAAATCCTGCACGGCCGTTGCAATACCGTTAATCTGGGTAAAGGTGCCGATACCAAAGAGACCGACGCAAATGCCAAACACGGCAAACAGCTTCGCCAGCCACTTCCACTTGGAGCCCATGCCCTTTTCTATGTAGTAGAACGGACCGCCCAGATAATGGCTGTCGTCCTTCTTCTCTCTGTACTTAATGGCCAAAAAGCCCTCGCTGTACTTGGTGGCCATACCGAAGAAGGCGGCCAACAACATCCACAGCAGTGCACCGGGACCACCCAGGCAAATGGCCGTAGCCACGCCTACGATATTGCCGGTACCAATGGTGGCGGACAGCGCCGTGCACAGCGCGCCGAAGGAAGTAACCTCTCCCTCGCCGTTGTCCTCATTCTTAACCATAAACTTCAGTGCCTTGCCCAGGTGCCGCACCTGTACAAAGCCGGTTCGCACCGTCAGCCACACGCCGGCGGCTAAAATCAAAATGATCAGCGGCCAGCCCCATACGGCGTTCTGTACCTTACCAATGATGTCATCCACGGACATTGCAAGTGTAATTGTCTGCATTGTTTCACCCTTTCTGCAAATAAAAAAACTGATACAAGTTTACCACAAACCGGGCGACCATTCAATGTGCAAACTGCAAAAAAAAGAGGCGAATATGTATTTTTATACATATCCGCCATAGGTTTGGCTGTTTGCCAAAGAATTCTTGGTTAAAATTACAGACTGTTTTGCAGTTTGGCAGCGGTCAGCGTGTTCTCCAGCAGCATGGAGATGGTCATGGGACCCACACCGCCGGGCACCGGGGTAATGGCGCCACACACCTGGGAAACGCCGTCAAAATCCACATCGCCACACAGCTTGCCGTTCTCATCCCTGTCCATACCCACATCAATAACCACCGCGCCGGGCTTTACCATATCTGCTGTAACGAACTTAGGACGACCCACTGCCGCCACCAACACATCCGCCTGCCTGGTCAGCTCTGCCAAATTCTGTGTCTTGGAATGGGCAATGGTCACTGTGGCATTCTCGTGCAGCAGCAGCATAGCCATGGGCTTGCCCACAATGTTGCTGCGCCCCAGCACCACCGCCCGCTTGCCGGTCAGGTCCGTGCCTGTGGAACGGATCAGTTCCATCACCCCGGCAGGGGTGCAGGGCAAAAAGCGGTAGTCGCCAATCATAATAGCACCCACATTCTCCGGGTGGAAGGCATCTACATCCTTGGCCGGGTCAATGCGTGCGATCACCTCTTTGTCGCTTAGGTGCGGCGGCAGAGGCAGCTGGCAAAGGATGCCGTTTATCTCTTTTTTCGCGTTCAATTCGTCTACCAGTGCATTCAGCTGCGCCTGGGTGGTGTCTGCGGGCAGCGTGTATTTTTCACTGTAAAAGCCCACCTCGGCGCAAGCTTTTTCCTTGTTGCGCACATACACCTGGGATGCCGGATCCTCGCCTACCAAGATAACTGCCAGCCCCGGGGTCACGCCCTGTTCTTTTAATGCAAGGGTCTCCTGTGCCACCCGCGCCCGCACGGCGCGCGACACGGCCTTGCCGTCAATGATCTGTGCCATTTTTCTCCTCGTTTACTCCTTTATTCTTTGTTTTGCTGCGCTTGGCCGCCTGAGCAGCACTGCGCTCCTCCTTGGTGGGGCGGGGCGGCAGCTCCTCTACCGGCACCACCCGCAGGCGCTGGGGCAGACGGCCCTGCTTCTTCTTCACCATCACCACAATAAAGTATACCAGTGCCACAACGGCAATCACCGCCGACAGCACCTGGCTGACCCGAATACTGGTGGAGCCGATGTACAGACTGTCTGTACGCATACCCTCCACTACCATACGCTCCACGCCGTACCAAACACCATACAGCACAAAAATCTCGCCCTTAAAGCTGCGGTGTTTATGCACAATATAATTGAGGATCAGAAAGCCCAATACACACCACAGGCTTTCATACAGGAAAGTGGGGTGCACCGGCACCTCCGGGTCCACGGTCACGCCCTTAGCAGCCAAATCCGCAGAGGAAGCGGCCAGCGTATCTCTGATCTTTACGCTCCACATTCTAAAGAGCGCAGTATCCGTATTGGTGCCAAAGGCCTCCTGGTTAAAGAAATTGCCCCAGCGGCCGATGCCCTGGCCAATAAGCAAGCCTAACGCACCCAAGTCCAGCAGATTACGGAAGTCGATCTTGCCCACCTTGCAGCCGATGGCGGCGCCGATCAGGGCACCGATAATGCCACCGTAAATGGCAAGCCCGCCGTTCCAAATTTGCACGATCTCTGCCGGGTGGGCACTGTAATAGCCCCACTCAAAAATCACATAATATGCCCGAGCGCAGACGATACCGAAAACCGTACCCCAAATGAGCACATCCGTCATCCCGTCCAGGCTCATACGCCACTTGTATGCCATACGGCCGCCGTACAGCACCGCCAGCATAAAGCCAAAGGCGATAATGATACCGTAAAAATGAATATCATAACTGCCGATGGTGAACGCCACGGAGGGCAGATCAAAGTCAATCCCCAGCCCGGGGAAGTACACGCGGGTAAAATTACTCATGCTGATCCTCCTCTGCCTTTACAATGGACAGGGCGCTGTACTGCGGGTTCATTACCTGCTGCAAGCGCGCCTCAATCTTCTCCTTGGTAATGGCCTTGTAGCGATTCGTCACATCAAAGATGGAAAAGCCGTTAAAGTGGGCATCTATCATACCGTTGGCCACACTGTCAATATCGTTATAGGACATCACTTCCCGACCATAGGACTTGCGCAGGGCTGCCTGGTACAGATTCTCCGGAATCCCCTCCCGGCGCAGGCGTTCTGCCTCTGCCTGAATGGCGGCCGCCACCTGCCGGGGGTCCGTGCTCTCGCCGTCAAAGATAATGGCTTCATACCCGTGGCCGTGAAAATACTCCGTAGAGAATTCGCCGCTGATCAGCCCGCGGTCAAACAAGTCTTTATAGAGAGGCGAGGAGTCACCGGCCATAATCTCCAGCAGCAGATTGGTAAGAATAATGGTCTCTATGTCCTGCTCCGGCTTGGCGCAGGCTTCTTTATAGCCAAAGGAGAACACCGGAATGGAGGTAGCCAAATGACACGCCTGATAGTCCTGCACGATCTCTCGCGGTTCCGGCAGGAACGCCCGCTCTACCGTCACATCGGCTGTCGGTTTTAAGCACCGATCGCAAACGGCCAGCACCTGCTCCGGTGTCACATTGCCCACCACCGCCAGTGCCATATTGTGCAGGTTATAAAAAGTATTGTAGCAGTCATACAGCAGCTTGTCCGTAATGTGGGAGATGGACTCCACCGTACCGGCAATATCAATACGCACCGGGTGGTTCTTATACAGGCACCGCAACAGGTTAAAGGTGCTCATCCAGCCGGGTACATCATAGTACATGGTGATCTCCTGGCCGATAATCCCCTGCTCTTTTTCCACCGTTTGAGGCGTAAAGTACGGGTGCTGCACAAAGTCCAGCAAAATCTCCAACGACTGGTCAAAGTGGTCGCTGCACTGGAACAGATAGCAGGTCTTGTCAAAAGAAGTATACGCATTGGCAGACGCACCGGTGGCCGCAAAGCGCTGAAAAGCATCCAGCTCCTCAGACTCAAACAGCTTGTGCTCCAAAAAGTGTGCAATTCCTTCCGGTACCTGGGTGTATTCGGCAGCGTCCGAGCGCTTAAAGCGATTGTCAATGGAGCCATATTTGGTACCGATCACCGCATAAGCAGAGCGGTAATGGGCCTTAGGCATCACAAATATTTTCAGCCCTGTGGGGTGATCAATTTCATAATAGCGTTCGTCCAAAATGGAAGAAACTTGTTCTTTCACTGTGCCTGCACCTCCTCTTTCTCTGCCACTAAGCGGTAAACGGTATCCAGCGACAACCGACCGGCACATTCTTGTAACTGCTCCACGGTCACGCTCCGGGTCTCCTCCGCTACCTGGGCAGGGGTACGGAAGTCATCGTCCAACAGCCGGGCGGCATACCAGTTTTCCAGGCCGTTGGGGGTGTCTGCCACGCCGTCCAGCGCGTCGATCATGGCAATGCGGGAGCTTTCCAGCTCGGCTTTGCAGTCACCATTCCGAATCATCTCCAGTTGATGCAGGATCTCTGCCACAGCCTTGTCCATATTCTCCTCCTCACAGCCGCACTGAATAAAGATGTAGCTGTTTTGGCGGGCAAAGCGAGCAGAACAGTAGTAACAAAGGCTCATCTTCTCCCGCACATTCATAAAGAGTTTGGAGTACGGGCCGCCGCCGAACACATCGCAAAAGCTGCGCATAGCCGGTGCCAACGGATCACCCGGGCGCATATCCACACGAAAGCCCAGCACCAGCTTACCTTGACGAATTTTTTCGCTTTCCCGCACATCTTTCACCTGTTCGCACCGGGCCACAAAATGGGGAGTGGGCATCGGCTGATACGCCCGCTCCACGCCCTTTAACCGACGGCGCAGCGCCGCACAGGCCGCCTCCGGATCCGTGCTGCCGACCACAGTTACCAGCATTTTGCTCTCTCGCAGCATGCGGTGCCAAGCGGCGGTTACGCTCTCCGGCGTGGCAGCCAACAAAGTCTCTTTGGTGCCTTTGGGATTGATCCGGTACGGATCGCCGGCAAACATAATCTGCTGCATTTGCATGACCGCGTACAGGCGTTTTTCGTTCTCCTCGGCAGCCAGCTTCTCCAGCAGCACCCGACGCTCCGTCTCAATATCCGCCGGTGAGAACAGGCCGTCCTCCCCCAAAAGCGGGTCAAACAGCAGATTCATCAGCAGTTCCAGTCCCGCCTCGGCAATCTTCTCGTCATCCAAGGCAAAGCGATCGTCCAGTGTGGTAATGCCCATCTTCAAAATTTGGCAACCGCCGGATTTGTTGGCGGTGACGCTGATGGCCGCGCCGTAAAGCTTGTCCAACTGCAAGTGCAGCGCACGCATATCCGGATAGGCCTTGCCCTTACGGCTGACCGCTGAGATGGCCAGCGCATAGTTTGCCGCCATCTGCTCCTCCATGGGCACTGCCAAGTGAATGGCCAGTTCATTGGTCTTAAACCGCCCGGCAGGCACAGCCAAAAGCTCTACCCCGGGGGCTATCTTCTTTTGCACATAATCTGTCAAAATGAAACTTCCTTTCATTGTGAGATGTTACACAAACGGATTATAACATATTTTACCCTATTTTTCCAACCCTTATCAAAACAAAAGATAGAGAAGAGCCAAAAGCAGCGCCTGATCTGCGCCTTCGCGTCCTAAAAGCAGAAGCAGCATTAAGATTACGGCGTTGTCATCCCCTTCGTTCTCCGATGCCGGTTCCTCCGGGTTTGGCGCAGCCGGGGATGCTTTTTCCTTGCCGGGCGGCGGTGCCGTCTGACGGTCATTATGCCCTTGCGGCGGTTCCTCCCGGGGCAGATACGACCCGGCACGAGCATGCATACGGCGCACCCGCTCCTTGGCTTCATTGATCTGGTCCTCACTAAACGCCGGCACTAAAACAACTCCTCCAGCATAGGCAGCACCTCAAACAGACGCAGGATCTGCATGGCCTGGTCCGCCTTGTTTTGGCTCTTGGGGCTTAAATGGGGCTTCAGCGCCCGGATCAGATCCACATTTTTATTGCTGCTGCGGTTCATACGGTCAAAAATGGACTTGGCTTTCATCATCATTTCAAAGTCCGCCTTGCCAAAGTTCAGCCCCTCCAGCCCGGACAGCAGATTTTGCATATTCTGGGCACCGGCCACCGTGTCTGTCAGCTGCTGCACGGCGCTGTTGGCGCTCCCCGGCTTAGGCTGGGGCGCAGGCTGTGCACCGGGAGGGGACGCCGCACCGGGGGCACTTCCCTGCCCGCCGTCGCCTAAGATGGACGCGGCCACGCCCCGCAGCATTTCCATATCCTGCGGGGTCAAATTGGCAATGATCTGGTTAATATCGTCCATATTACCGCTGCCTGCCTAACTTTTCCATCAGTGCCTTGGCCTGGGGAGAATTGAGCATTTGCTGCAATCGTTCCTTGTCATTCAGTACCGCCTCTAATTTGGCCTTGGTGTCCGGGTCCAGATTTTGCTGCAAATAGGCCTGCTGCTGTCCGGCTTTGGCCGCCGCTTGGAATGCCGCCGGGTCAAATCCTTTTTTCTGTTTTCTCGGGTCCTGCATAAAACGCACTCCTCTTTTTATCTGCAAAGCCGCTTGCCGTGGGCACGCAGATATGTTATACTCAGTACATAGTATGCAGAAAGGCGGGGATTATGAATGCGCTTACTGGTCGCCTCGGACTCTCACAGAGCCGCTGGCAATCTGCTGGACATTGTGGAGCTGCACCTGGAGGACAGCGATGCGCTGCTCTTTCTCGGCGACGGCGAGAATGATTTGGAAAGTGTGCGTATGTTGTACCCCCGGTTGCATATTTTGCAAGTGGCCGGGAATTGCGATTGGGGCAGCGACCTGCCCGCCTGGGGCACAGCCAAACTGGGCGGCAAAACGGTGCTTTATACCCACGGCCACCCGTTCCATGTAAAATTTGGTCTGGCAGAGTTGGAGCAGGCTGCCCGGGAGGCCCACGCAGACATTTGCCTGTTTGGTCACACCCATCAGCAGATGACCGACTACCGGGACGGCTTATATCTAATGAACCCCGGCGCAGCGGCAGAGGGCTGCTACGGTATGGTAGACATTACCCCCGGCGGCATTATGCTGCTGCCCTGCCGGTTATAAACACGATTTTCAAAGAAGAGAGGCAGAACCTATGACTTATTGCGAACATTGCGGCCAACCTCTGGCACCCGGCACTGCAGAATGCCCGGTGTGCCATACCCCCAACTTTGCGGGCTGCACCGCACAGCAGAACGCCCAATCCCAAAGCGCGCCCTACGGTCAGCAGGCATACAGCCAGCCCCAAGGCGACCCCTACGGCCAACAGGCGCACAACCAGCCGCAGGGCGACACTTACGGCCAGCAAAATTACAACCACGGTCAAACGAACTATGGTGAGCAGGCATATAACGCCGGCTACAACAACTGGGGCAACCCTTACCAGGCCCCCTACGGTGTGCCGGTAAACGAAGCCCAGTACCGCCAAATGACAGAGAAGGCGGACAACGCCTACATACTGGCCATAATCGGTCTGATCTTAGGGATTCTCATGGGTCCGCTGTTCGGCTGGATCATGGGCGGCATTGCCTTGTCGAGCGGCCGCCAGGCGTATGAGATCACCGGCAGTGAAAAGGCGCGCAGCGCCACAAACATTGCCAAGTGGGCCATCGGCGTGTCCTCTGCTATCTTTGCCGTTGCCCTGATCGTGTGTATCTTGATGTTTACTGTATTTTCCGCCACCGTGCTGGGCGGTCTGTACTGATGGATCAAGCACAGCAGATTAAAAAGCGGTTGGCAGAACTGCAAAATCGAGGCACATTTGGCGGCTACACGGTTTATACGGATTTTTTAGGTCTGGAGGAGCAAAGTCTGCTGGCAGAGGTGACCGGCCCCCGGTCGGTGCCCGCCTACGGCGGATTTGACGGTGCCGAGCGGGTGATGGCAGCCTTTGGCCCGGCGCCGGAGCCGGCGGACTATCCCATCACCTGCCTGCATATTGCGCCCAAGCAGGAAAAATTTGCCGAGGAATTGACCCACCGGGACTACCTGGGCACCTTAATGGGCTTAGGGCTGGAGCGGCGGGTGCTGGGCGACATTCTCCCCTGCGGCAAAGGGGCATATCTCTTTTGTACCGCAGGCATGGCAGAGTACATTGAAACCCAACTGCACCGGGTGCGCCACACAGAGGTGACCTGCACCCGGGCGGACGACCTGCCCCCGCACCTGCTGCCCCAACCGGAAGGCAGAGAAGTGATCGTACCCTCTCTACGGCTGGATGTGCTGGTGGGCGCAGTATACAATCTCTCCCGCAGCAGCGCAGACAAATACTTTTTGCAGCAAAAGGTATTTGTCAACGGACGGTGCATAGAGAACCGTGCCCACACTGTACAGCCGGGGGACAAAATTTCCGTGCGGGGCCACGGCCGATTTACCGCCGGTGCGCCTCTGCGCCGCACCAAAAAAGACCGGCTGGTGGTGCCGGTAGATGTGTATTGAATCAAGCCCATAGCAAAAGGAGCAGTACCTGCAAGTACCGCTCCTTTCTTCTTTTATGCTATTGGTGCCTTGTAGTCTGCCGGGTAGGCGTTTGGGTTCTTCTCCGGCGGATAATAAGGTGTCATTTGCACCTGTTCTCCTCCATTCCAAAAGGGTTTTTGGTAGTAGGACACCGGTTGGCAGTCAAAGCTGCCGTCCGGGCGCACAGTAATGCGGGTAAAACCCCGCTGGGCGCCGTAATTCTTTATGCCGATATAAGCGAGATAATCCACGGACAGACCATAGGTCAGCCGTATACCCTTGTAAGTGACGGACAAATTGTTCAAATGGTCGTGGCCGCAGAATGTGCCCCGGGTGCTGCCCACCTGCTGCAAGGTGTCAAACACATTGTCCGGGTGCAAACTGGGGAACAGGCCGCCCTTTTCGCCGATGCCGCCGTAGTGCACCTGCACTTCACTGGTGTCTTTATAGCCGTTTTCTTTATAAGCCTCCCAGGCAGTCTTGTACTGAGCAATGGGAATGTGAAAGAACATCAGGCTCTTTGGCATCGGTGCACCCAACGCCCGATTGTGGGCGGTCAAGGCTTCCACCTCGCCCCTGTACCAGTCCATTTGGTTCTTGTGCATACCGTCATACTTCCACATAAAGCCCAGATAGTCGCCGTCCACATAGCTGCCAGTATCGGTAAAAAACAGCGCCTGGGTCACGGCGCCACGACTGTTCTTCACCGTCACGGTATAGTTGCCCACGCCGTCCACGCCCTCCGGCCCGGAGCAAAACAGGCAGTAGGACTTGCTGCCGGCTTTAGCGAACTTCTGTTCTTGATAATATTTGCCGATATAGCGGCGGTTGTACACCGCGTAGGACTCTGTATCGTGGTTACCCAGCACCGGCGCCCAGTACACGCCCAGGTTCTGCATCACCCGGCCGAACAGACGAGCGGCGGTTTTGTTGTTAAATGTGCCGGACTGGAACGGCACCGGGTAGGCAATATCGCCGGTCACAGCCACCAGGTCCGGCTGCTCGGCGGTGACCATACGCACCACGCAGTCAATGGCCCGCCGGTCTTTGAAGAAGCTCATCCAGCCGCCGCCAATATGCACATCCGTCAGCTGCATAACACGAAAATCCCGATCGGTGGTGAACACCCAACGGCCATCCATCGGTTGGGGCTGCAACTGATTTTTATACTGTACCGGCGCAATGCCCGCCACATACCGCAGCTGTAAAAATGCCAAGATGCCGTTGACCAGCACGGTGAGCAGCACCACAGCCGCTACCACGCCGAGAAGGATCCAAAATACCAAAGGAATAACCTCGCTTTACTCTACAAAATGATGATAAATATAACGGAGCACACCCGCATCGGAAGTGCACGCCACAGCGTTTGCCGCCTGCTTAAGTTCGTCACAGGCGTTGGCTACCGCCAGCCCGGTGCCGGCGTAGCGGATCATAGACAGATCGTTGCGGCTGTCGCCCACGGCGATCACCTGCTCCGGGGCAAGCCCCAGGTGCTCCGCCAGTTTTTGCAGGGCGCTGCCCTTGTCCACCCCGCGGCGCAGGATCTCCAAATTGCTCTGCATAGAATAGGTGCAGAGCAGCTCCGGGAACAGCGCCGCCGCCCGATCTATAAACGCCCGGCGTTCATCGTCCAGGTGGAAGAAGATATTGAACATCTCCGTTTTTTCCTCCCCAGCCAGCAGTGCCTCCAAGTCTGTGCAGGGCACCCGGCTGGCCGCCATCACCGGGTGATAGATCGGCTCAATGCGGTAGTAGTCGTAAGCCAACCGGTTCAGCTTATCCGCCGGGGCATACGGCCGCCCGCCGTAGAACACCTCAATCATGGTATCGTACTGCCGTAGCAGGTGCAGCACCGCCAGCGCCTTTTCCCGGCTGTAATAGCTGGAAAAGAGGGTCTCCCCTGCCGCATTCACCGCCGCAGCGCCATCGCCGTACACCGCATAGGGCACCAGCGGGTTAAACCGCAGCTCTGCGGGCATTTCGTAAAAGGTGCGCCCGGTTACCGCCGCAGCGGTCACGCCCGCTGCCGACAGCTGTTCCAGCGCGCAGAAGTTGGCCGGGGCAATTTTGCCGTCACTGCCGATGAGTGTATCGTCTAAATCAAAAGCCACCAATTTGGGTCTTGTCATAACAGTCTGTTCTCCTTACCGGTTTTTCACCAGTATATGCCAAATAGAGAGAAAGAGCAAGCGCCGGGGTGACAGCGCCTGCTCCGAAGAGGGTGCCCGGTACAGAACAAAACAAAATCCGGTGATCGACGGGGAAGTCAGATCAAAACAAAAAATGCACCGAGCAGTGGTATATCTAAAAAGGGCGCTGCCCTCTTTAGGCGTTAGGCAGCCACACCGGCGGGGGTATCTGCACGCTCCGGCAGCGGTTCCACCTTGGCTTTCTTTTTGCGGTGGATGACAAAGCGGTTCAGCGGATAAGTCCACAGGGTGGGTACGGTCATCACCAGCAGCTTGGTGAGCAGGGTGATAAACACGCTGTCCCAGTGGTGATTGGTGACGATGGTGCCCAGGTACGCACCGAACCAGGTGTTAAAGGCGATGGTGCACACCACCATAATGGTGTAAAGAATGGTGGACAGCACCGGATTGGCGTCTGCCTGGAAAGTGAGTTTGCGGTTCATCACATACGCCGCCGCATAGCCGATAACGGCGCTGATGGCGTAGGAGTACATATAACCCTTATACTGAATCCCCAGGAAGTGCAGCACCGCATTGTCCGTAACCGGGGTGGTGTTCATACTCTTAAAGACCACATATTGTAAAAAGGCGAATACCGCCAACTCCAGCACCGAGGTGCTGGCTCCGGTAAATGTAAACTTGATAAACTTCCAAATTTCTGCGTGTTTCTCTGTAAAAGCGACCCATTTTTCTTTCATACAATAACCTTGCCTTTCTCGCTTTCGGGTGTTTGTCGTTGTCTTTTTGTTTCTGCTGTCAGCATACGCCGTCCGCCCATCGACTGCAAGGCACTTTACAGAAACTTAACTTGCAAATGACACAAAATAAAAATAACTGACCCCACCTTTACAAACTTTGCAGATTCTTAATACCACCGGACAGATCCAAACGGTTGCAAAGCACACACCCTTGTGGTAAAATGGCGATATACATTATATATAAAAGGCTCGCCCTTGACTTCCCGAGAGTGCGGGATTATAATGTAGGCCGTTTAATTTGTGTGAAAGAAGAGGATAGTAATGAAAAGCAAGTTGACCGTTCGACGAAAACCAATGAAAAATAGAAGTCGATTGTTTTTGATCTACACCGCCGCATTTTTACTGTGTGCTGCCGGTGTTTATGCCTGCTTTATTGTAAAGGGGCGCAGCTTAGTTGTCAGCGGCGACGGATGGAAACAGCACTTCACAGCTTTTGTTTATTTTGGTCAGTATGGCCGTACTGTACTGCGCACACTGCTGACCGAACATCAACTGGTGCTGCCCCAATGGAACTTCAGCCTGGGCTACGGCGGCGATATTCTCACCACCCTGCACTACTATGTAATCGGCGACCCGCTGGACCTGCTGAGCATTGCCTGTCCTACCCGGTACGCCGTGTATCTTTACAGCTTTTTGTCCCTGTTCCGGCTGTACTTGGCCGGGCTGGGCTTCGGCGCCTTTTGCCGGTATAAAAAGCAGGGCGCGCCCCTGCCTGTGGCTATAGGCAGCGTTTGCTATGTGTTCTTTACTTACAGCTTCCTTATGGTGGCACGGCACCCGTTCTTTGCCCTACCTATGGTGTACCTGCCCCTGCTGCTTTTAGGCGTAGAGCAGGTGCTTGCCAAGCGGCGGCCGTATCTGCTCATCGTCACCGTCTTTTTGGCGGCTGTCAGCAATTTCTACTTTTTCTATATGCTGGCGATCATCACAGCCATTTATACCGTTTATCGTCTGTGCTGCCTGTATGATCGGCACAGCGCCAAGCAGGCTGTGGGCGGACTGCTGCAAGTGACCCTGTGGGCTGTGGTAGGCGCACTGATGAGCGCCGCCATTCTGCTGCCGGTGGTATTGGCCTTTATGAACGATACACGTACCGCCGGCTATCAGTTCAACTGGTTTTATGACGCCAAGTTCTATAAGAACTTTCTTTCCACCTACTTCACTTCTTCCGGCGAGCTGGGCAGCCAAACCTACTTGGGCTTTAATGCCATTGCATTCCCGGCCATCTGCCTGCTGTTCTTTAAGCGCAAACCGGAAGAAAAACCCATGCGTATTCTGTTCATACTGTCTACGCTGTTGCTGTTATTTCCTGCGTTCGGCTGGCTGCTCAACGGTCTTTCTTATGCAACCAATCGCTGGATCTGGGCATACAGCCTGCTGGTGGCCTATATCGTGACAACCCAGTGGCAAAAGCTGCGCCACATCACCGTGGGTCAGGCAGTGGCCTGCGTAGGTGCGCTGGCACTCTATTCGCTGCTCGCCATTCCACTGATGACCACGGACACCCGCAATATCGGCGTATCCGTGCTGCTGGCTTTCCTGATCATCGTGCTTTGCGCCCTGGCGCCCAAGTTCAAGAAAAAGCACCTGGCAACCGCTTTGGTGCTGGTACTGGTGCTCACCTCCTTTACCGGCAACGCCGCCTATTTTTACAGCAGTCACGGCAGCGATTACGCTTCCAAATTTGTCACCTATGACCAGGTGAGCAAGAAGCTGAAAAACACCGACGCCAAAAAAGTAAAAAAAGCAGCCAAAAAAGACGACAGCTTTTACCGCTACTCCGGCAGTAATTTGGTCTACAATACAGATTTACTGGCTAAAACCCATTCCACCTCTTTCTATTGGAGTCTGCAAAATCCGAATATCGCCCAATTTATCAACGAAACAGAGTTACCCGCTCGTGAGGACTATATGTACAAGGATTTGAATGGCAGCGCCGCTTTGCAAGCCCTGGCCGGTGTCAAATACTATGTACAGAAGAACGGCAACGCCGATGAAGTCCCCTATGGCTTTACCGCATTCAAAGACAAGGTTTTCCAAAGCGGCAACGCCCTGCCCCTGGGCTACACCTATGACAGCGCCATTACCCGGGCGGATTATGAAAAATTATCCTCGCTGGAAAAGCAGCAGACCCTGCTGCAAGGGGTGGTATTGGACAGCGTACCTACCGGCACGGCACAAACCACTCTGTCCTTTACGGACAAATCCCTGCCCTACACCATCACCGCAGACAAAAATGTGGCGGTAGACGGCAAAAAGATCCATGTGTATGACAAAGGCGCCAAGGTGACCCTGCATTTTAACGGCACACCAAACAGCGAGACTTATTTACGCATGGGGCTGCGCAATTATACGGATTACCCGGCCTATACCTATTACAAGACCCAAGAGAACGACCCGCTGCACCGCTATAACAAAGAAAAGTGGGAAAAGAAGGACGATACGCAAAAAGCCCTTGTAAAGCAGTCGGCCCGCAAGTTCAAGCAAGAGACGCTACTTGGGTTCCGATTTGGGTATTCCACAGAGAACATCAGCGTAAAACAAAGCCGCACATTAAACTTCGCTTCTGCGTATGAGTTGCGCTTTGACGGTTACAAAACCTATACAGTCAATGCCGGCTACAGCAAAGATGCCAAGACAGATATTACCGTCACTTTTGACGCACGGGGCATCTATGATTTCAGCACCCTGGAGGTGCTGGAGCAGCCTATGACAGACACAGACAGACAAGTGGCAAAACTGGCGGAGAATACGCTGGAAAACATCCAAATCGGCACAGACACGGTAGACGGTACCGTGACCCTGGACCGGTCCAAGATTCTGCTGCTGACCATTCCCTACTGCGACGGCTGGACCGCTACGGTAGACGGCAAGGAAGCCCAGTTGCTGCAAGCCAACACCATGTTCAGCGCGCTGGCACTGGAACCGGGCGAACACACCATTCACCTGACCTACCGCACCCCTCACTTAAAAGCGGGGTTGGCAGTGAGCGTACTGGGCTTCGCAGTCTTTGGCGCTACCCTTCTGTGCACAGAAGTGAAAAAGAGAAAAGAGAGAAAAGCATAATTTTCAATTCTATGGCAAGAGGCTAAGAGTAATGAAAAGCAATCCACTGGAAAAGATGAAAAAGCGCAGCCCGCGCACCCAGTTCTTTTGGTACTATACCCTGGGCTTTTTGCTTTGCGCCGCCGGGTGCTACTGCTGGTTTCTGATCAAGGGCAAGACCCTGATCGTAGACAGCGACGGCTGGCGCCAGCACTTTGCCGCCTTTGTGTACCTGGGCCAATACGGCCGTGAGGTGGCCCGCACCCTGCTGGCCACCCACAAGCTGGTCCTGCCCCAATGGGACTTTTCCCTCGGGCTGGGCAGTGATGTGCTCACCACCCTACACTTTTACGCCATCGGCGATCCGCTGGATCTGCTCAGCGTGGTGTGCCCCACCCGCTATGCGGCGTATCTTTACAGCTTTTTATCCCTGCTGCGGCTGTATCTGGCCGGGCTGGCCTTCGGTGCTTTCTGCTTTGTGAAAAAACAGCGCCGGGTAGGCGGCGTGACCGTCGGTGCGCTGGTGTATGTGTTCACCCTGTACAGCCTGTTCATCGTCTCTCACCATCCGTTCTTTGCCTTGCCCATGGTGTTCCTGCCCCTGTTGCTGCTGGGTGTGGAGCAGATCTTGGCAGGCAAGCGGCCGTATCTGTTTATCTTCATTGTTTTTTTGGCCGCCGTCAGCAATTTTTACTTTTTCTATATGCTGGCGATCATCACGGCGTTGTACACGCTGTATCAGCTGATCTGCCGTTTCCGGCACCGGGGCAAAGCTGCGGTGGGCAAGTTCTTTCAAATCACCGGCTGTGCCTTGCTGGGCGTAGTGCTCAGTGCCGTGGTATTGCTGCCGGTGGTGCTGGCCTTTATGGGTGACAGCCGCTCTGCCGAGAGCTATGTGCGCACCTGGGTCTACAGTGCGGATTACTACCGCAACTTCCTGTCCGCCCTGTTCACCGCAGAGACCAAGTTGGGCTACCTGACCTTCCTTGGCTACAACGCGGTGGCGTTCCCGGCTGTCTGCCTGCTGTTCTTTACCAAGAACAAGCAATACCGCCCGCTGCGGGTGGTGTTCCTGATCGCCACTGCGCTGCTGCTGATCCCGGTATTCGGCTGGGGCATGAATGGCTTTTCTTATGTAGCCAATCGCTGGGTTTGGGCCTACGGTATGATCGTGGCATACATTGTGGCAACTACCTGGCAGCACCTGCGCCAAATCAGCATTGGCAAGGGCGTGGCGGTTATTGCCGCCCTGGCCGTGTACGCCATGATCGCCATTCCCCTGATGAATACAGACACCCGCAATGTGGGCGTTTCCGTTCTGCTGGCATTTCTGCTGGTAATCGTGTGTATGTTCGGCCCCAAAATGCCTAAGAAATATATGGCCCCGGTGCTGGCGCTGGTACTGGTGTTTACCTCCTTTGCAGGTAACGCCGCCTACTTTTACAGCCACCACGGACAAAACCACATTGCCCGCTATGTGAGCTACAGCGATGTGAACAAAAAGCTAAAATCCACTGCCGCTCGCAAGGTGAAGAAAGCCACCAAGAACGACGACAGCTTTTATCGTTACAGCGGAGACAAGGTCAATTACAACGAGGCGCTCACCGCCGGTTTGAACGGCACCTCTTTCTACTGGAGCTTGCAAAACAAGCACCTGACCCGGTTTATTACGGAGACAGAGCAGCCGGCCAACGCTGCCTATATGATCCGTAGCTTTAACAACTCTGCCGCCTTGAACGCGGTAAACAGCGTAAAATACTACGCCAAGCAGAGCAAGACCGCCCTGCCCTACGGCTTTACCAAGATCAGCGGCAAGGTGTATCAAAACGAGAACGCCCTGCCTCTGGGCTACACCACCGCCCATGTGATCACCCGGGCGGAGTACGAAAAGCTGTCCTCTCTGGAAAAGCAGCAGACCCTGCTGCAAGGGGTGGTGCTGGACAGCATACCCACCGGTATGACCGCCACCACGCCCACCTTTACAGACAAGAGTCTGCCCTACACCATCGTAGGCAATGACGACGCCGCCGTGGAGGGTCAAAAGCTGCATATTTACAAGAAAAAAGGCAGCGTGACCATTCAGTTCACCGGCAGCGCCGCACAGGAGACCTACCTGCGCTTTACGCTGAAAGACTACACCGATTATCCGGCGTACACCTACTACAAGACCCAGGAGAATGACCCGCTGCACCGCTATTCCACAGAGAAGTGGAACAAAAAGGACGAGATCGACCAAAATCTTATAAAGATCAGCGCCCGCAAGTTCCGCCTGCCCAGTTCGCTGAACCTGCGTTTCTCTGCCCAAACGGAGAGCGGCAAGACCTACAAGACCAACACCCTCACCTGCTACTCGGACGCCTATGTGCGCTACACCGGTGCCAAGACTTACCTGGTGGGGCTGGGTTATACGGACAGCGCCAAAAAGAGCATCACCATCACCTTTGATGAGCGGGGCATTTACGACCTGGCAGACATTGAAGTGCTGGAGCAGCCGGTAGATGATGCCAAGACGCAGATCGCTGCCCTGAGCGCAGACACCATGCAAAATGTGCAGATGCGCGCCAACGCCATTACCGGCACAGTGGATCTGAAAGAGGCAAAAATACTGTGCCTATCCATCCCATACAGCAGCGGCTGGACCGCCACAGTAGACGGAAAAAAAGCAGAGCTGCTGCAAGCGAACACCGCATTCAGCGCCCTGGCGCTGGAACCCGGTAAGCACACAGTGGAGCTGCACTACCACACCCCCTACCTGCGCACCGGCGCCTGTCTGAGCGCCGCAGGCGTGGCAGCCTTTGCCGCACTGATCGTCATCACAGAGATCAGCCGAAAAAAGAAAAAACAGCACCCGGCGGGCTAAACCTTTACAACCGACGCCCCTTGTGCTAAAATAACAGTAACCTGTAAAGGAGCGGGACAGCTGCACACCTGTGTGCAACTGTCCCTTTTGCGTTTTTTATGGAATATTTACTTTCTGCCGGGATTGATATTGGCACCACAACCACGCACCTGGTAATCAGCCGTATCGGCATCGCCGTGAAGCGTGGCTGGGGCACGGTGCCCAAGGCCGAGATCAAAGAAAAAACAATTCTATACCAAAGTCCCATTTACTTTACCCCGCTGGCAGACGGTCAAATTGACCTGCCCCGGGTGCAGACCATCATCCACCTGGAGCTGGAAAAGGCCGGTACAACGCCCGACCGGATATGAGCGAGAGCGACTACACCGTGGTGTCCAACATCAGCCGCTACGGTATGGCACCGGTAGAAGCCGGAGCCTATATTGCCGACGTGATCCAAGACCTGCTGCAAAAGGGCGGAAAGTAAAGACAAACAAAAAAAGGCCTGTTGTCTGCGTGGACAACAGGTCTTCTATTTAGTTTCTGTAAGCGGTGGGTGTGGTGCCCTTTAGCTGCTTGAACACCCGGGAAAAATAACTCATATCGTTAAACCCGCAGGAAAAGGCGATCTCCGTCACGCTTTTATCTGTTAAGGTCAATCGTTCGCAGGCACATTCAATGCGGTAATAGTTCAGGTACGCAATGGGAGTCCTGCCGGTGAGCGCTGCAAAAGCACGACAAAAATACCGGGGCGACATGCCCGCCACAGCTGCCAATTCATCCAAAGTAATGGGCTCGCCGTAGTTATTGCGGATATAGGTGAGCACATTTTTCATCCGGGTGATCTGCTGGCGGCTTTGTGGCGGTTTGATGTCGCTGTGCATACCCAAAAGGCAGCCCAACAACTGCCACAGCAGCCCCACGGTGGTCCACTCATAGCCCAGCTGCTCCCGCTCCATAGCGTCAAAAATGCGATCCGCCAGCGCCGCCTCCGTGCTGCCCTTGGCTAAGCGGCCGGAAAAGCCATTCTCGCTGGCCAGGAATGCTGCCGCCGACTTGGTGCACACCGGGGTATCCTGGAGCAAGGTACCCAAGTCAAATACCACACACTCGTAAATACAGTCGTGAGGCGCACCTCCATGGATCACCCCGTCGGCGATCCAAGCGCTGTCCCCAGCTTGCAACTCCATCTGGCGGCCGTCCAAGCTTAAGGTAAAGCTGCCTTGCAACACCAAGATGAGCTCATATTCCAGGTGCCAGTGCAGGGGCATTTGGTACCTGGGCGCACCCGGCTCCACATAGTAAAGCTCTATGGGAAAATCAAAAGTGCCCCGCTTTTTGTCCTCATGCAATTCGCTGTAATTCATAGACCCTCAAAAAGTGAATATTGTGCTACTCGCAAGTGCATATCCTACGTGCAAAGAATATTTATATCTAATATAATACAATTAGCATACCATGGTGGGCTTGGATTGTCAACCATGGGCAAGGAGGTTTATCTATGCAAAATATCAACGAGATCAAGGACCAGATTTGCGATGTTTGCCACAAAATGTGGCAGCTGGGCTGGGTGGCCGCCAATGACGGCAATGTGAGTGTGCGGCTGGAGGACGGTCGAATCCTTGCCACCCCCACCGGTATGAGCAAATCCTTTATTACCCCGGAAAAGCTGGTGCTGCTGGATCCGGAGGGCAATGTGTTGGAAGCCGCAGATGGCCTGCGCCCCTCCAGCGAAATCAAAATGCACCTACGCTGCTACGACAAGCGGGACGATGTGATGAGCGTGATCCACGCCCATCCGCCGGGAGCAACCGGCTTTGCCGTGGCACACAAGGCCATGGATATGTACAATATGATCGAAGATGTGGCCGTCATCGGTGCCGTACCGCTGACGCCTTACGGTACCCCTTCCACCGTGGAAGTGCCCAACGCTATTGAGCCGTACCTGGAGGCGCACGATGTGATGCTGCTGGAGAACCACGGTGCTCTGGCCGTTGGCAGCGATGTCATCACCGCCTTTTATCGTATGGAGAGTCTGGAACTGTGGGCCAAGATCACCATTAACGCTGTGATCCTGGGCGGCAGCCATGACATCAGCCGAGACAATATTCAAAAGCTCATTGATCTGCGGGGCTATTACAGAGTCACCGGCCGTCACCCGGGCTACAAGCAATTCAACCCGGATGACGAGCTGCTGCACAAGAAAGACTAAGGAGTAGGCTATGTTAAAAGGAATTTCTCCCCTGCTGTCCCCGGAACTGCTAAAGGCCCTGGATGAAATGGGCCACGGCGACACTCTGGTAATCGCTGACGGCAACTTCCCGGCAGAGAGTGTCGGCAAAAACGCCAAGGTGATCCGTGCAGACGGTCACGGCGTGCCGGAGCTGCTGGATGCGGTACTGGCGCTATTGCCTCTGGATGCCTATGTGGACGCCCCCATATCCCTGATGGAAGTGGTGCCCGGCGACACCTGCGGCACACCCAAGATTTGGGACAAATACAAAGACATTCTCCACCGGCACGAGCCGGAACACAGCGGTATTCAAATGGTGGAGCGCTTTGCATTCTATGAAAAAGCAAAGAATGCTTACTTAATTATCGCCACCGGCGAGACCGCCATTTATGCCAACATTCTGCTGCAAAAAGGCGTGGTGCAGGCATGAAAAAGACCGTAGTTGCCTTTGACTTCGGCGCGTCCAGCGGGCGTGCTATTGCCGGTACTTATCAAGACGGCAGACTGGAATATAAGGAAGTCCACCGATTTGACAATATCCCGGTAGATGACGACGGCCGTATGTGCCACAACTTCCCTGCCATTTGTAAGGAAGTAGACGCGGCGCTCTCTAAGATTAACAGCGCCGACGGCCTGAGTTTTGACACTTGGGGTGTGGACTACGGCTTGCTGAACAAAAGCGGCAACCTACTGCGCCTGCCCTGCCATTACAGAGACACCCGCACCGCCGGAACGGTAGAGAAAGTGCTGAAAGAAATACCGGCAGACAATCTGTACCGGGCCACCGGCAATCAGATTATGGAGATCAACACCCTGTTCCAGTTGACCACGGAAGACACTGCCGGTGCAGAGAAACTGCTGTTTATGCCGGACTTATTTGCCCACCATCTGTGCGGCAGTATGCAAACGGAGCCCACCATTGCTTCCACCTCTCAGCTGCTGGATCCGGTGAACCAAACCTGGCGGACAGATATTGCCAAGGCCTGCGGCATTGACCCGCAGCTGCTGCCCGCCGTTGGCCCGTCGGCTACCGTTCTGGGTAAAACAGACGGCGGCATACAGGTGATCGCCACCGCCGGGCACGACACCCAGTGCGCCGTGGCGGCTATGCCTGCCGCTGCCGGTGAGCAGCCGGCGTTCCTGTCCTGCGGCACCTGGTCGCTGATCGGCTGCGAGCTGGACAAACCCATCCTAACGCCGGAGAGCCGGGCGGACGATTTGTCCAACGAACAGGGAGCCAACGGAAAGACCAATTACTTAAAGAACATCAGCGGCCTGTGGCTGATCCAGGAGACCCGGCGGGCCTATCGCCGCGCAGGCGCAGAATACAGCTACAACGACTTAGAGCAGTTGGCGCGGGCGGCGGAGCCGTTCACCTGCTTTATCGACCCGGACGACCCTCGCTTTTCCACCCCCGGCGATCTGCCGGAACGGATCCGTGACTTTTGCCGGGAGACCGGACAGCCGGTACCAGAAAGCGTAGGCGCCGTGGTACGCTGCATTTACGAGAGTCTGGCTATGAAGTACCGCTTTGCTTTGGATCAGATCAGCGCCCGCACCGGGCGGCAATTCAATGTGCTGCACCTGCTGGGCGGCGGCACCAAAGACGGCTTCCTTTGTCAAATGACGGCAGACAGCCTGGCTTTCCCGGTGATTGCCGGGCCTACGGAGGCCACGGCTCTGGGCAATATGCTGCTGCAACTGATCGCACTGAACCAGCTACCGGATGTGGCAGCCGGTCGGGAGCTGATCCGCAAGACCGAGACCTTAAAAACCTATGAACCTAAGCCCACGGCAGCCCGAGACCGGGCATACCGTGACTTTCAAAACATATTGCGCTAAGCGCAAACGGAGGTAATGACGATGACTTATCCAAAAATCGGTATTCGCCCCACCATTGACGGCCGCTGGGGCGGCGTGCGGGAGAGCCTGGAGGCGCAGACCATGGGCATGGCCACCGCAGCCAAAGCGCTGATTGAAGAAAATCTGCACTATCCGGATGGCACGCCGGTACAGTGCGTGCTCTCCCCCACCACCATCGGCGGCGGCGCAGAGGCAGCCAAGTGCGCCGAATACTTTGCCGGCGAGAATGTGGTCGCCACCCTGACGGTGACCCCCTGCTGGTGCTACGGATCAGAGACCTTTGACATGGACCCCCACACCATCAAGGCGGTTTGGGGCTTTAACGGTACGGAGCGCCCCGGCGCTGTGTACCTGGCCGCCGTCATGGCTGCTTACGCGCAAAAGGGGCTGCCTGCCTTCTCCATTTACGGCCATGATGTGCAGGATATGACGGATAAAGAGATCCCTGCCGACGTGGCAGAGAAGATCTTGCGCTTTGCCCACGCTGCCGCTGCAGTAGGCTGGATGAAGAACAAGGCCTATGTGAACCTGGGCGGCATTGCCATGGGTATTGCCGGCAGCTTCTGCAACGCGGAAATGTTCCAAAAATACTTTGGCATTCGTGCCGAGTGGGTAGATATGACCGAGATTGTGCGCCGGATCACCCTGGGCATTTACGATCATGACGAGTTTGACAAGGCGCTGAGCTGGGTTAAAGCCAACTGCAAAGAGGGCTTTGACTGCAACGCCGGTAAGGACTTGCCGGAGATCATTCGCAAGTCCAAGGTGGTAGACCCGGACAAGGACTGGGCGTTCATCACCAAGATGACCATGATCATGCGGGATATTTTGTACGGTAATCCCAAGCTGGACGAAATGGGCTGGCACGAGGAGGCTCTGGGCAAGAACGCCATTGCCGGCGGCTTCCAGGGGCAACGCAACTGGACCGACTGGCTGCCCAATGCGGACTTTACCGAGGCCATTATGGCTTCCAGCTTTGACTGGAACGGCAAAAAGGCCCCCACGCCCTTTGCCACAGAGAACGATACTCTGAACGGCGTGGCGATGATGCTGGGCACCCTAGCCTCCGGCACCGCGCCTTGCTTCCACGATGTGCGCACCTATTGGAGCCCGGAGGCCTGCCAGCGGGTCACCGGAATGGCGCCCACCGGCGTGGCAAAAGATGGCTTTATCCACCTGATCAACTCCGGCGCTACCGCACTGGACGGCACCGGTGCCTGCCGCAATGCCAAGGGCGATCCTTGCATGAAACCGTTTTGGGAAATGACGGATGCGGACATTAAAGCCTGCCTGAACGCCACCGACTGGTGCCGAGCAAACTATGAATACTTCCGCGGTGGCGGCTTCTCCAGCCACTTCCGCTGCCGTGCAGAAATGCCTGTAACCATGCTGCGCGTGAATGTGATCGACGGCATCGGACCGGTTTTGCAACTGGCGGAGGGGTACACCGCCGACCTGCCGGATCAGATCCACAACACCATCGACAAGCGCACAGATCCCACCTGGCCCACCACCTGGTTCTGCCCCCGACTCACCGGCGAGGGTGCCTTTAAGGACGTGTATAGTGTGATGGCCAATTGGGGCGCCAACCACGGCGTTACCGTGTACGGCCATGTGGGCGCTGATTTGATCACCCTGGCCTCCATGCTGCGTATTCCCGTGAATATGCACAATGTGCCGGAAGCACAGATCTTCCGCCCCCACGCCTGGGCTGCCTTTGGCACAGAAGACCGCCAGTCCGCAGACTACCGCGCCTGCGCCACCTACGGTCCCTTGTATAAATAAGCAAACCCCAACACCCCGGTACTGCGGTACCGGGGCATTTTTCATAATTAAAAACGCAAAAAACCCCGCACCTTTTGGTGCGGGGTTCTGCGGTTATGTAAGGAAATTTAGATGGACTTGAGCAGCTTGGGCAGCTTCGCCAAAGCGCCGCCAACACCGCCAAGGATCTTATTAAAGCCAACGAAGGTGGAACGATCGTCGTTGAGGATCATCAACAGGCCCTCTGCCATCTTGGGGGAGAACACGCCCATGGACATGGCGATAAAGTTACGGATCGGGATCTGGGTAGCCATAGCTGCCAGCATCTGACCGTCACCGTTCTCCGCAGAGCCGAACTTGCCCACCACCTTGCTGATCAGACGGCAAATCTTGCCGCCCCACTTGGTGTGGCTGGCATCGTCCAGGCAGTTGTACAGGTCAATGGGCTTGGTGGTGTCCCGCTCACGGGCAGGCAATGCCTTACCGTACACTGCGGTCCACTGGGCATCGTCCATTGCCGCCAGGTCTGCGGTGTAGTAAGCCGGTGCCGTCTTTCTGTAATCCGGCACGGCAGCGGTGCAGTCGGAAATGATATTTACAGCCTTTGTCAGGCGAATATCCCGGCTGGAAGCACCAACCATAATATCAAACAAACCGGTCTCTACCTGCCAGTCCTGCAGCTCCACATTGTAAAATGCGAAGGCGCGCTTGGACAGGGTAACGGAGACTTCCTTCTCCTCCCCGGCTTTCAGGAACACTTTCTTAAAGGCACGCAGCTCCTTCTTGGGACGGAAGATGGTGCTCTCCTGATCGGCAACATAAATCTCTGCGATCTCTGCGCCGTCCACATCGCCGGTGTTCTTGATCTTAAAGGTAACGGTCAGGTCGTCCGTGTCCTTAATATTGGAGGAGGACAGCTCCAGATCGCTGTATTCAAAAGTGGTATAAGACAGACCGTAACCGAACGGGAACTGTACTTCTTTCTCTGCGGTGTCATAGTAGCGGTAGCCGATGTATACGCTCTCTTTATGCTCGCTGACCACCGGCTGGCCGGGATAGTTGCCATAGGTGGGATTATCCTCAAAGGACAGCGGATAAGTCTCGGAGGTCTTACCGCTGGGACATACGGCGCCGGTCAAAATACGAGCCACAGCCTTGCCGCCGGCCTGGCCGGACAGGCCGCTGTTCAGCAGCGCCTTTGCGCTGTTCAGCCAGGGCATGTGAATAACGGAACCGCCTGCCAGCACCACCACGGTGTTGGGATTGGCAGCAGCCACCTGCTCGATCAGCTGATTATGATTGGCGGGCATTTCAATATTCGCGCGGTCATAGCCCTCGCCCTCAAACTCCTCGGTCAAACCGGCAAACACCACAGCCACATCCGCAGCCTTAGCAGCAGCCAAAGCCTCGGCCACCAGTGCGTCGTCCACCTGCTCGGTGCCCTTCTTGTAACCCTGGGCATAAGTCACATCTACGCCCAGCTCTACCAGATTGTCATAGGCATTTTCCATCTTGGTGGGGTTGATCACGGAAGAGCCGGCACCCTGGTAACGGGGAGCCTTAGCCATCTCGCCGATGACGGCCACTTTCTGCCCTTTCTTCAGCGGCAGCAGGCCATCGTCGTTCTTCAGCAGCTGAATGGAGCCCTCGGCCACCCGGCAAGCCAGGTCGTGGTGCGCGTCCACATCATAAGTCTTTTTGCCCTCGTCCAGGGTCTTCTTGGCTTTCAGGATCAGGTTGACCACATTGTCTACCCGCTCGTTGAGCACATTCTCGTCCAGCTTACCCTCTTTCACAGCGGCAATGATCCGCTGGGTGTTCAGGTCACCGGAGGACGGCATTTCCAGATCCGTGCCGTTCTCCAAGCCGGGAATACGGTCTACGGAAGAGCCCCAGTCTGTCACGAACAGACCCTGGAAGCCCCACTCGCCGCGAGCCACCTGCTGTTGCAGCCAGCCGTTTTGAGAAGCATAAACGCCGTTAATACGGTTATAAGAGTTCATCACCGTCCAAGGCTGCGCCTCTTTAATGGCGATCTCAAAGGCGGTCAGATAGATCTCGCGCATCGCACGCTCGTCGATCACCTCGTTGATGACCATACGGTATGCCTCCTGCGAGTTGCAGGCAAAGTGCTTCAAAGAAGTACCGATGCCCTTGGACTGTACGCCGTTGATGATGTTGGCAGAGCACTTACCGGCCAGGTACGGGTCCTCAGAGAAATACTCAAAGTTACGGCCGCAAACCGGCGCGCGCTTAATGTTGGTACCGGGGCCAAGAATTACAGAAACTTCTTCCTGCAAGCACTCCTCACCCAGCGCCTCGCCCTCTTTGCGCAGCAGCTCCTCGTCCCAAGAGCAGCTGGAAGTAGCAGCGGTAGGGAAGCAGGTAGCCGGATAAGAGTTACCCAGACCCACGGAGTCGCCGTTCGGGTTCTGCTTACGCAGGCCGTGAGGGCCGTCCGTTACCATGATCTTGGGCAGACCCAGCTCCGGGGCCTCCTCCAGGTGCCAGTAGTCAAAACCGGAAACAAAAGCCGCCTTTTGCTCCAGGCTCATCTTGTTCACAATGTCAGCGTGTTTCATTCTAAATCTCCCTTCACATAATGCCGAATGGAATTCGCTGTTACATTATACAATATTTGCCGGTCGTTTCCAAGACCTTTTGTGAAAAAAGAAAAAAAGATATGGGATTTTTACCAAAATCACGGAAGCAAAGAACCGGCCGCACCTCCTGCGCCCGTAAAAAGAAAGAAAAAAGCGCCGCCCCTGCTTAATACGAAAACAGGTGCAGCGCTTGTCCGTACAACGGTCAAAGTCGCTTACTTTAAGAAGCGAATCAGCTCCATAGCGGCGTTGGTGTCGCCGTCTACTTTCAGCTTGCCGGTGGTGAAAGCCAGCACCGGATCCAGCTTGCCGTTCACCAACTTCATCAAGTTGGTGCCGTTGATGATCAGCCGTGCATTGCGATCATGGTAATCATAAGGCTCCACATGCAGCTGGCCGTCCTTGATCTCTATGTAAAAGATACCCTCTGCTTTGCCTTCCACATCGACCTGGAATGCCAAAGTGCCGGGAATGGACGAAACATCTGCCTTGCTGAGCTTTTTGCGCACAGCCGCAACAATAGACTCGTATGTCATAGCAGCCATTAGTATGTACCTCCTATCTGTTTTTTATTATTATAGCACAATAGTCTTGCACATTCAATAGGAGTTTCCGAACATTTATTGTGCACTTTCAACAAATATTCGCAATTTTTCGCTTGTAATAACTCGTAGTGACAAATTATTTATCCTTAGGTCTTGCCACCCAGGCTACCACCAGTGCGCTGAGCACCGCCACGGTCACCCCGCCGGCGCAGGCAGTAAACCCGCCGGTGAACACGCCCAGCAAACCGTCCTTTTGCACCGCTTCCTTGACCCCTTGAGCCAGTGCATTGCCAAAACCGGTCAGCGGCACCGTAGCGCCGGCACCTGCCAACTCCACCAGTTTAGGATACCAGCCCAGACCGCCCAGCACCACTCCCAGACACACAAACAGTACCAAAATCCGCGCAGGTGTCAGCTTGGTCAGATCCATCAACAGCTGCCCCGCCATACAGATCAGTCCGCCGATCAAAAACGCATAGAGATAGATCATCGTCCCGCCCCCTTAATACAAATGAAAAACAAAGAGGATCAGGCCGTACAGCACGGAGGTAGTCACACCGTACACCAGCACCGGTCCGGCAATGGAGAACATTTGCGCCGCCGTCCCCAGTACAAAGCCCTCGTGCTGGAATTCCAACGCCGGCGACACCACAGCATTAGCAAAACCGGTAATGGGCACAATCGTGCCTGCACCTGCCTGGCGGGCGATCTTGTCAAACACACCGATACCGGTAAGCACCGCCGTTGCAACGATCAACACCGCAGGGGTGGCCAGGCGCACCTGCCGCTCCCCCAATCCCAGGCTCTCAAACAATGTATTGAGCAGCTGCCCCAGCAGACAAATACCACCGCCGAACAAAAACGCTTTCACCGCGTTCAACAGCTTTGGGGAATTGGGGCTGGCCTTGTCTGCCATCTTGCTGTAATCACTCTTACTGATACCCAAAGAAATCACCTCATCCCTATTATTCATAGAAACTTCACGATTATACCCTTGACATTTGTCTTTCGCTTCTGTAAAATAACATTATACTATTTGTAAATCTTGATTGAAGAAGGTATCGTCATGCACTTGATTGATGTACGCGATGTTTATAAAATCTACAACCCCGGCGAGAACCAGGTGAACGCGCTGGACGGCGTAAGCCTGACCATTGACGAGGGTGAATTCGTAGCCATTATCGGCCAGTCCGGCTCCGGTAAGTCCACCTTGATGAATATGCTGGGTCTGTTGGATGTACCCACCAGCGGGGAGTATTACATCAACGGCAACCTGGTAGAGGATCTGACCGACGACCAGATGAGCGTAATCCGCAATGAGCAGATCGGCTTTATCTTCCAGGGGTTCAACCTGATCTCCTCCCTGACCGCTGTGGAGAATGTGGAGCTGCCGCTGGTATACAGAGGTATGGGACGCCAGGAGCGGCGAGAGATCGCCGAGAAAGCGCTGGCTCGCGTGGGACTGGATAAGCGTATGTACCATCTGCCGGCGGAAATGAGCGGCGGGCAGCAGCAGCGCGTGGCCGTGGCTCGCGCCATTGCCGCAGCACCTCCGGTCATTTTGGCCGATGAGCCCACCGGCAACCTGGACACCAAATCCACCAAAGAGGTTATGGCGATTTTGCACCGACTCAAGGACGAAGGCCGCACCGTGGTGGTCATCACCCATGATAATGAGATCGCCATGGAGGCGGAGCGGGTGGTGCGCATCCGTGACGGCAAGATCGTGGAGGACTACATCAATCCCGGCTTTGAGGAAAAATACGGCCGCGAGTCCAAAAAGGACAACGCCAACCCCATTGACCAGGGCTAATAGAAAGCAGACAAAAAGGGCTTGAGATTTGATGATCTCAAGCCCTTTTCTTTGGCAAAAATGTAGGCCGCGTGCGTGGGCACACGGCCATTTGTGCGTGATTTATTTCTTTGTGGTGGAACCAAATCCGCCGTCCCGCACCCCGTCAGCGGCGTCGTCCTCGGTGATCCCAAAGGGCAGAAAAATGCCCTGGGCAAAGCCGTCGCCGGCGGCTACCGTGGCGCTGTGGCCCGCATCGTGCGCGGTGCAGCTCATTTTGATCATAATGTGCCCCTCGTTAGAGGAGCCGTAATAATCGGCGTCAATAATACCAACGGTATTATCCAGCCCGATCCGGTGCTTAAAGCCCAGCCCGGAGCGGGGAAAGATCGCCAGCACCCAGCCCTCCGCCATCCGGGCGCGAATGCCGGTGGGCACCAGCACAGAGGCATCCTTAGGGAAGGTTACCGCAGCAGGCACATAAAAATCATACCCGGCAGACCCGGCGGTGGCGCGCTGCGGCAGCACGATACTGTCATAGACAGCCTGCACATCCTCCGTCTCCGGGAACGCTTTTAGCCAGTCCTTTTGGAACCGGTCAAAACTTACTTTTTCAAACTTGGCGATCTTTTGCATATCCGTTCTCCTTTGCGTTTCTGCTCCCAGTATAGCACAAAGAGCGGCAAAAAGAAAGAGCCGATGCGCAAAAGCTACAACCCAAAGGACACGGAAATGGCGTGGTCCACCTTGCCCATATCCTGACCGTCCAGCGCGCCCATACGCTCCTTTAGGCGGCGTTTGTCAATGGTGCGCACCTGCTCCAGCAGCACCACGCTGTCCCGCGCCAACCCGCAGCTGCCGGCGTTCACCTCAATATGGGTAGGCAGGCGGCTTTTGTCGTGCTGGGAGGTAATGGCGGCAGCGATCACCGTGGGCGAGTATTTGTTGCCCACATCGTTTTGTACAATGAGCACCGGGCGCACGCCCCCCTGCTCTGAGCCCACCACCGGGCTTAAGTCCGCGTAATAAATTTCTCCGCGCTTTACAAGCACTTGGATCACCCTCGTATGCAAATTCAGACCCGGGTGCGGCCGCACTCCCGTCATGCATAGGATAGCCGGATCTGCAAGAATTTAATCAAAGGGAGAGAAAATAAAAACTCCCCTATCATTCTATGTCAACCACCGGTGGGCGCAACTGTGCACACCCGCCTAAAAAACGGCATAGAATAGTGAGAAAGGAGAGTTCATTATGGAGAAATACGAGGAGCTTTTTAACCCCTCTTTCTTAAAAAAAGAATCTGCGGCAAAGGAAGCCTGCGACAATCGGCCCCCGCTGCCAAAGGACGCTGCCGTGACCATGGCCTATGTGCCGCTGCAAACGGATATGATCACCTACGATGAGGACAAAGCGCTGCAATGCGGCACGCTGTTCCCCACCTTGAACAAAGTCTTTTTAGGAGGGAGCGCCAAGTGAAGAAAGATAAATTGCTGCGTCGTCTGTCCGCCATGCAGTTCGCTATGTGGGAGATGCGGGAATTCCTGGATACCCACCCCAACTGCCCGGATGCCAAGGCGCTCTATAACGCCTATAAAGAAAAATACGATACCCTGGCCAAGGAGTACGAGGCCCGCTTTGGCCCCCTGACCTTAAACGGCGCCAACAGCGACGCCTGGCTCCAAGACCCCTGGCCTTGGGATGCCGGCTTTGACACGGACGAATAAAACGCAACAAAAAACGGACGGTCCCCTGCCGAAAGGCAAAGGATCGTCCGTTTGGTTATTCGTAATTTTTGCACTGCGCAATAATGCCCATGGACAAGCCGGTCAGCCGTTGTATCGCGCGCATAGAGGCACCGGCTTGCTTTAACATGGCGGCGTAGCGCCTTTGATCCGCCGGCCGCAGCAGTTATTTAGATTCAAGAAGTTCGTTCATAAAAATGCAATCAGCAAAACACGGCACAATCCTGTGCTGTTACCGGTGTCAGAACAAGGAACCGTCCCCTGTTCTACTCAATCAATTTCTTTATTTTTTCAACATCACAAAGTTTTTTTATTCTGCGCATTTGAAAGACAATGGAAAAAATATTAAATAAAAAATCATATCCGTTTTCACCAAAAAGAGCAAATGCAAAATACATTTTCTTTATGGCTTTTTCATTATCGGCAATACAACTCGTCAATATAGCATTTACATTATCTAATGTTAGATAACTATAAGCAAATGGAAGCAACAAAGTTGAGCTGTCAAGTTCAAATATCTTATTTGAAATATGAATATTTTGATTTTCACTAATGGTTTCGATGCTGTAAGTGCAAGAAACATTAAGCATTAGATTGTTTGCTATTGATTTTGCATCAAATTTATCGGTATTTATAAAACTTAATTTAATTAGTGATTTTTGATCACAATCTGTATTTACCGATTGATTTGGCAATAAAATTATTTCTTGACTATTTGTTGTTACTTTTATACTGAATACGGTTGTATTGGTTAATGAAATATTCATGTAGCAAACCTCATCCAAGTTTAATTCTAATGATACCATTCCATGACCAATCAGTTACCATATCAAAAATGTTAGCAATGATATTTCCTGTGGATGAAAATGTGTTCGTATAAACAAATAATTACCTGATCTCCAGACGCCGATTTTTCTAAGAACCTTTCTTATACCTGCTTTTACAGTACACATAGCTTTTGACAAAGTCAGCGTTCTGTAAAGATAACGTGTAAACTTTTTACACCTGCTCGGCATGGACGCGCACGCGCATGGGTTTGTACCGGGTCAGTACGGTTTGCAGGGCTTCGGACGCCAATACCTCTTTTACAAAGCTGTCCGGGTCGTCGGCGCACACCAGGTCAGAGTATTCCTCCAGCTGCGCCTCCGGCGGATAATAGAAGCAAATGGTCAGCTCCCAGTTGCCACTGCGGGCGCACACCCGGCGGGTAAACAGCAGTTCGTAGAACTCCTCGCAAGCCTGGTTGAACACCCCCGCTTCAAAACGGTACAGGTTCTCCTCAGCGATCTTGTAGCCGCCGATACCCTGCAAGAATTTCTCCAGCGCCTCCGGCGTGGGGGCGTCATAATCCAGTCCCGCCTCCTCGGCGCAAAGGGCGGTAATGCTCTCCAAAGTCTCCGCCATACCGGCCTCGGTACTGTCCGTATAGTCCGTGACCACGCACTCCGCATGGGTAAAGCGAACGGTAAATTCGTACAGCTCGCCCTGCTCGTCCCCCAGCAGCGCCGCCAGGCAAAAGGCGCCGTCCGCCAAGCTCACTTCCTCGTGAAGCCAGGTCTTGCCCACCGGGTCGCCCTCGCTGCAAGTAATATCTGCATCGTACAGCACCAGCTTCTCCACATCGGAAAAACTCTCGCTGTTGTCAAAATACAGCACCACCTGGTCTTGGCGCGCCGCCACATCGGTGATCACGCTGCCGTGGAAGGTCTTGCACACGCACGCCGGCAGCTTGCTTTGAATTTTAGACAGCGCCCGCTGATAGTCCCGCATGGCGTTGTCCGGCTTTTTATTGAATTTTAACTTGCCGCCTGCTGCCCGCTGCTGTTCCTCAGCCAGCGCGGCACGGTACCATTCTTTTGTAAAATACTTCATAATTGCCTCCATGGCCGTTATCGCTCAATATACCCTACGCCCATTCCCGGCTGCCCACCGGCAAGCAAATAGGCTTTCAACCGCCGTTGCAGGTCCGTCTTTGCCGGGTAATCCTCTGTGCGGCGACACTTAGCGCCAAACACCCGCTCCATGGTCTGCGCCGGGAAAGGCAGGTCGCACACCGGATGAAACAGCGCCGCAAACTGCAAAATATTGCACCCCGGGCGCATAAAATCCTTGTTGCCGCTAAACAGCAGCCAGCTTTCGCTAAAAAAGCAGGTATAGGCATAATCCGGGAACACCCGGTCAAAAAACGCCCGTGCCCGGGCAATCGACAATCGACAGGCTTCCGTCTCCAGGGGCGCGCCCTGGGGAATATGGATATACACCACCGGCGCGCCTACCGTCAGCGGCGCAGTACGGGGATATGCAGCCACCGGCGGCAACCGATACAGCTGGAATTGCAGCCGCCCCAGGCGAAACAAACGGGCGTCCAAATGATTTTTGATCCAGTGCACATTGTGCAGGCCGCCACCGCCGCAATTGGCGCACCAAATGCCGATGTCGCTCATGGTATCTGCAAACACCGTATCCTCAATGCCCAGTTGCCTGTATTTTTCGTGGGTATCCGGCAGCATAGCCAGCACCACCGCCAGGCGAGTCAAATCGCTGCAGTGATCCAAATAGCCAAAATACTGTCTGGTACGGCGCACCGCCCATTGCAGCCGCCGCGGGTGTGCCTCTATCCATTGGGTGACCAAGCTGCGGGTATCCGCCGTCAAATCCGCCGCACGCAGATAAAAATCATTGATCATTGCTCTTTGTTGCCGCAGCGGTCGGCTTGGCAGTCTGCGGCCGGGTGGTCTCATTCTTAGAGGTCAGGCCGGAGGACACAATGTGCGTAATCTTGTAATTCATCTTATACAAGGACAGAGTAGACAGCACATTATTATTTAAGAAGTTGCTGTTGGCGTTCTCGTCCTGCACGGTAAAGGTGCTGCCTGCCGGCTCATATTTAATCGCCGCGATCAGTCCCTCTACGCCGTCCACCTCCTGGCCCTCGTAAAACAGATACGTTCCCTTTACGGTGATCACATGGTCGTAATTGGTGGTTTCCTGGGTGGTGTCCTCCGTCTTTGCCGCCTGGGTGGTGGTCTCCTTGGGCTTTAAGCCAAAGTCGTATGTACCGGTAAAGTACAAGGCAGCGCACACAGCCACGGCCGCCACCAGCAACAGGATCAGCACATAGGCGCCCTTGTGGTTCTTTTTCTTTTTACGGAACCGGTGACGCTCAATGGTGGGTGCCTCCAGCTCGTCCTCCGTATGGGTGGCGGTCATTCCGTCCTCCACTGCGTCCGGCTGGTAAGAGGCGTCTCCCTCTTTGTGCACGATCAGTGGGCTGCACAGCACCGGTGCGGTCTGCCCTGCCTTTTCCGTCTGCGGTGCTTCCGCCGCCGGGTTTTCTTCTGTCGGGATCGGTTCCTCTGCTGCCGGGGTCGTCGGCTCCCCGGGGGTTATATCGATCTGTGCCGGCGCTTTTGTTTCCTGCTCCGGGCGCTTTTTTTCTTCATTCATGGGTATTCCTCCAATTTGGTGGTTCTGATTTGATCTTACCATAAACAAGGCTTTTTTTCAATTCATATTGTGTTGAAATTTGAATTTTTTGCTGATATAATAACAATCAAGGGGAAACCTGTTTGCCGATGGGTTGTTCTATCCTTTGCGGGACGAGCATACACTGGTACCAAGACCGGCAGGCAACGTTTATCACTGGAGGACGATTATGAACATTCTCACTTTTGACATTGGCGTGACCAACATTCGCTATGCACTGTGCGACGAGCAATTCCGGCTCAGCGATGTGCACACGGTGCCCACCCGGGCGCAGCAGGGCGGCCAGCAAATTATGGAGCGGCTGCTGGAGATCATCGGTACATACCAGCACATTGACCGAGTTGCGGTGTCCACCGTTGGGCAGGTAGACAGCCAAAACGGCATTGTGGTCTACTCCGCCGGAAATATCCCCTACTACACCGGTATGATGATCAAAAAGCGCATTGAGAACGACACCGGTTTGCCTACCTATGTGGAGAATGATGTGAATGCGGCAGCTCTGGGTGAGGCGCACTTTGGCGCCGGACAGGGACAAAAGGACTTTCTCTGCCTGATGTACGGCACCGGAATCGGCGGTGCGCTGTATCTCAACGGTCAGCTTTATAAAGGCTGCACCTCTTCCGCAGCGGAGTTCGGCCACATGATCACCCACGCCGGCGGTTTGGACTGCCCCTGCGGCGGAAAAGGCTGCTACGAGCGATACGCCTCCACCAAGGCGCTGATTGAAAAGGTGCGTACCGCCACAAACAAACCGCTGGACGCTTTTACAATCTTTGAAAAAGAAAATTTGCAGGACCCGGCTGTGCGCGCTGTGGTGGATCAATGGATTGACGAGATGATCCTGGGACTCACCAATTTGATTTATATTTTCAACCCGCCTTTGGTGATCTTAGGCGGCGGAGTCATCAATGAGGACTATATTATTGAGTTGATTGACCGGAAGATCTACAAAAATATGATGGAGAATTACAAAAAGGTGAACATTGTGCGCTCCAAGCTGGGCAGCACCGCCGGTCTCCTTGGCGCCGCCTACGCCGCCGCGCAGTTGTAAAGATGGCTTTACCTGTGAGGAAGCCGCACAGACTGCCCGCCGAGATGTATTTGCAAGGCTGTTTTTTCATTACCATATGCACAAAAGAAAGGCGAAACTGCCTGTCGGCACTGGTAGGGGCGGATAGTATCCGCCCGCCGGAAGTTCGCTTGACCCACGCCGGGGCCGTTGTACAAATTGCACTGCAAAAGGTCGAAAAAGTGTATCCCATCTGCCGCGTGCTTTCCTATGTCATTATGCCCAACCATCTCCACTTCTTGTTAGAGATCCGCCCTGTCACGCAAGGCGGGCGGCAGATTGCCGCCCCTACGGTCATTGGGCAATTTAAGCGACAAGTCAGCCGGGAATTGGGCTACAGCCTGTGGCAAAAAGGCTACTACGACCACATCATTCGCGATGAGGACGACTACTTGAATAAATGCCGGTATATTGAAGAAAATCCGGCTAAATGGGCAGACGACCCATACTATAATAATAGCAGCGCACCTGCATGACTTACAGGTGCGCTGCTGTTTTATTTTTATGTATCCAACCGAGATTTCAAAGCCGGAACGGACAAGCAATCGGCGGTGCGAAGCAGGCGGCGATAGCGCTCCATATTCACATCGCTGTGCTCGGTCTCCTTGCTCCACAGGTGCATTACCCAGCTGTCTGCACCAAAATAAGTGGGCACCAGCACGCCCACCACCGCCATTTTGGCAGCGGAGAGCACATCACCCTCCAGTCCCAAATTCAGGAAGTAGCGAAACAGAAAATACATGGCGATCTGCCGACCAAAATGGCTCTCTCCCACCGGGACAGTCAGATCACCGGCTGCCACCTTCTCCGGCCACTGGGGATTGATCAGCTCCGGATTTTGGAACACAGAGCGGAAGTCCATCTTCTCGGTCACTGTGGGCAACGCACCGATTTGGCCTTGCAGCTCCTCTGCAAAATCCAGTAATTCCGCCAGGCACCGGGCAAGGGGCTTTGTGCTGTCCTGCACCAGAGCATAAGCGGTTTTGCGTGCCGACAGCAGGGTGAAGTATAACCGGGCGTCAATGTCATTGAGGGTTGGGGGCAGATCGTTCATCTCCTCGGTAAAAGAGAAATCATACTTAGGATCAAACATCATCTCTGCTGCCACCGGGCAACTAAAGGACAGTCCCATCTCCCGCAATGCGCCAAAGTCATTGATAAACCGAGGAAAGGTACGGCAGGTAAAAGGCGTATGCTCCCCGCCGATGGCAATGTGCATATCGCACAGATTCTCGCTGTTCAAAAAGGGACAGCGCTTTTGATCTGACAGGCGAAAAATAGTATTGCCGTACTCATCTTGATCCAAAACAGAAAAGATACGCCGGCGTATTTCACTCTCCGGCAGGGTGTGGTAATACGCCATGGACGCCGGGTCCGCATCCACCTCCCAGCCTTGGCAGCAAGAGTCCGGGCAAGCGCCGGCAATGCACGCAAAATCCCGATAAAAAGCGGGCACACGCAACTTCATACAGATCCCTCCCGATAAATCGGCCTTTATTATATAATGTATGGCCGATCCCGTCAAGCCACCGCGTGCAATTTAAAAATTGCAATGAAAAACCGGGTATGCTATAATGGTAAAAAAGAAAGGAGCCACGCCTATGTGCACAGCAGCAACCTATCAATCGGCCGGTTTTTATTTTGGCCGTACCCTGGATTATGAAGTTTCTTACGGCAACCAAATCGTGATTACCCCCAGGAACTACGCCCTGCGCTTTCGCCACACGGAGGATCAGCCGCACCACTACGCCATCATCGGTATGGGGCTGGTTGCAGAGGACTATCCCCTTTACTATGATGCGATGAACGAAAAGGGCCTGTGCATGGCGGGGCTGAATTTTGTCGGCAACGCTGCGTATTCCGAACCGGGTCATGACAAAGAAAATGTAGCACAATTTGAATTTATCCCTTGGCTACTGGGTCAATGTGCCAATTTGGCAGAGGCCAAAGAAAAGCTGCAAAACCTGCAGCTCACCGATACGCTCTTTAACACCGCAATGCCTCGCGCCCAGCTGCACTGGCTAATCGCGGATCGTACCGGTGCAGTGGTCGTAGAGTCTATGGCCGACGGACTGCACCTGTACGACAATCCGGTCGGCGTACTCACCAACAATCCACCGTTCCCGGAGCAAATGCGCCATCTGAGCCTGTACCAAGGACTGTCGCCCCGCCAGCCGGAAAACAACGCCGTACCCGGAGCAGAGTTACCACTGTTCAGCCGCGGTATGGGTGCCTACGGGCTGCCCGGCGATCTGTCCTCCCCCTCCCGCTTTGTGAAAGCGGCGTTTACCCGGGCAAACGCCAAATCCGCCCGCTCGGAAACTGCCGCCGTCAGTCAGCTGCTGCATATTTTGGGCAGTGTGGAACAACAGCGGGGCTGCTGTCAGGTGGCAGAGAACAAGTACGAGATCACCCTATACACCAGCTGTTGCAGCGCAAACACCGGCACCTATTACTACACCACCTATGACAATCACCGAATCTGTGCCGTGCGCCTGTCCGGAGCAGAAGCGGACAGCGCCACGCTGCAAACCTACCCCCTGCAACAAGAGCAGGATATTTTATATCAAAACTGAATGAACAAAAGGAAATGCCCCGGCACAAGAATTCTTGCGCCGGGGCACGGTGTTGTGGGGGCGACCCCCACGCGGCTGGCATCAACCCTAATTCCAATCTTCCATCTTTTCTTTGAACGAGGAAAAAAAGACCCTCTATTATATAGTGTGCCTTTTTGCCAAAATACGCCAAAAAAAAGCAAAAATTTTTCAAAAAAATTTTTTAAAGCGGGTAAGTGTTCATTAACCGCAAAACTTTACCGACAAAGTGTTGACAAAATGAACTGTTTATGGCATATTTCTCTTGTATACAGATGATTTTTTTATTTTTTCCATATGAGGCATTATGATAGAACAAACACCAAACGCGCCGCCGGCAGAAGCCACCGTTCAAAAGACAATGGAGGACTGCCAGCGCTATCGAGACAAATTGTATTGGCGATGTCGGTTGTACTTCCGGGATTGGCCGGACTACGCGGAGGACTGCGTACAAGAGGCATACATAGAGCTGATGCAAGCGCTGCGTGCCGGCCGTTGCATTCACAATTATGAAGCCTGGCTGTTTAAAGTCGCTATTCTCAAAGGTCAGGTAATGATCCGGGAGGAAAAAATGCGCCGGGAAATGCAATTTGAAAACAACAGCGACAAAGTGATCGCCATGGAGCAGGCCGGGATCTATCAACAAACCTTCCCTTCGGATACAGATCCGGACCCTACGGATGAGGAGATCCGCCGTCGTGCCGTTACAGTTCTTTCCAAACTAAACGACACAGATCGTCGTATTTACTATGAGCATTATGTGCGACGAAAACCGCTGCGGCAGGTGGCAGCCGAACTGAACATGACGGAGAACGCTGTCAGCAAACGCCATGTGCGATTGAAAGAAAAGATCAAGCGATCTATACAATCGCTGAAATAAAATCAAAGAACGAAATGAAAGAGGAAAACCACGATGACTGCAACACAAAAACAAGTAAAGCGGGCACTGTATAACGGACTGCCCAATCTGAGCGATCGGGAGCTGCGGCAGATGATCGACCGGGAGTTGGAAAAAGACAGCAGCCAGATCGATATGAATTATATCGACACTTGCTTTGACTTAATGGAAATGCACGCCGACGGCAAAATCACCGTACAGCCCCGTCGCAAGTGGCTGAAAGCTGTGATTGTAGCAGCCCTGATTGCCGCCGCCACCGTATCTGCCATGAGCGTATCCGCCCATCTGTTCAACTTTAACATTCCGTCCGAGATCGCCCACAAGATCAACGGCAGTGCGCAGATTGACCCCAATCTGGCGGAGGCAGACACCAGCGCCGCCGGTTATGCACTGACGGCAAGTCCGGTTGCCAAGCAACTGGCGAAACTGGGCATCTCCCCGGTGACCCTGCCCCGGCAGTTGGCGCAAAGCCATATTCAGTCTGTCCGCACCATTCAAAGCGACAGCGTCATGACCGCCGCCCAGGTTCTGTTTGAAGCTGACGGCGTCGCCGGCGATCTGACGGTGACCCGGTACGCCACCGCCAATGACTGGGAGGGCAAAGACCGGGTGACCGATATTGACAGCGGTAAACTGGTACACGCCAACGGGCTGGACATTCTGATTTTAGCCCGGGACGACAGCTGCACCCTACGCTATCGGGACGGTAACACCGAATACGATCTGTATTTGGAATGCGACGAGGACACAGCCGTGGCATTTGCCGAAGATCTGGCATAAACAGAATCGCCCATACAAAAAGACAGCCTTGTGCTCTGCACCGGCTGTCTTTTTTTGCTGCCGCAAAGCAGAAAAGCAGAACCCGAAAGTCCTGCCTTTCCGCTTATATTGATTTTGACCGTGGGTGCCCCCACTTGTATATCCGGGCCGCAGCCCCGATTACCGAATGACCAGCGGTGTGTAAGCAAAACTGCCGGCTTGCAGCCCCATACACCGCTCCACAAAGATCATATCTCGGGTGTTGATCATACCGTCGTGGTTCATATCCACATAGCTGAGATACCCGGCCTGACCCTGATGGGTGCCAAAGATCAGCTTAAACATATAGTAGTCCTGATCGTCGATCTTGCCGTCCTTGTTCCAGTCACAGCCGATGACCGGTACGCTGCCGCATTGCAGATCCCGGTCGCTGACCACCACATACAGGGTGCGGCTAAAGCCGTAAGCATAGCGCACAGTCAGGGCATAAGTGCCGCTTTTCAGCTGCAGGGAGAAGTTGCCCTTCTCGTCCGTGGTTGCCAGGGTGTAGCCGTTTAGCAGAATATCTGCGCCAATGGCGGCGTGGGTGCCCTTGGTTGCCGCTCGATCCGCTGCCAGCACCACCGTGCCGGTCACGGTGTGGGTCTCCTCCACCGCCGTGCCGCTGCCGGGCAGCACCGTGTAGCTGCTGTCGCCGCAGTTTTGGCAGGTGGTGATACGCACCCCATCCCGACCGTCTGCCGCCGGGGTCTCGCTAACCACATAGTTGTGACCGGTGGCGGTGGTGTGCCGCTCTTCCAAAATCGCGGAGCAATACTCGCATACACCAATGGCGTAACCGTCATGGGTGCAGTCCGCAGCGTACACTGTCAGCCACTGAATATCGCCGTGACCGTCCGTGCAAAAGCCCAGATAACCGGCATAAATATCCCGCTTCATGGCGCACAGATCGGCAAACGCGTCTGCGTCCGTGTACAGCTTTGTGGGAATGTTCCGGGTCTTGGCGTACACCGCCGCGTCCGACCCGGCCATGGTGTAAACGGTCAGTGCCGGGCAACGGGCAAACACATGGGTGCGGTTGGTGCCCAGCTGCACATACCGGGTACTCTGGCTGCCGATGTACACCTCCTTCAGCGCCTTGCAGTCTGCAAATGCGCCCGGATTAAAGGCAGCTACGCTGTCCGGCACCACCACGCCTGTCAGGGCAGTACAATTCCGAAATGCGTAGGTGGGCAGCGTCGTCAGTCCACCGGACAACAACACAGACGCCAGGGCGGTACAGTTCTCAAATACATTGTTGCCCAAAGTGGTGACTGTATCCGGCAGTTCCAGCACTTTCAGCGCAGTACAGCCGGTAAAGGCGCTGGCGCCGATCTGCTGCAAGCCGTCGGTCAGCTGCACATACTTCAGCTTCTGATCGTAGGCAAAGGCTTTGGTACCAACAGTACGCACACTCTTGCCCAGCGTGACCTTCTTTAACTTTGCATTACAAGACAGCGCCCAGTCGCCGATGGCGGAGGCGGTGTTTTCTGTATAATCCCCCTTGCCGGTTACAGCGGCATAGAGCGTGGATTTATCCTTAGAATACAGCCCGCTGCCGTCTGCGTACAAATAGGGGTTCTCACTGCTGACGGTCACCTGCTCCAGGTTGCCGTTGCCGATAAACTCGGCGGCAAAGGCCTTGGTGTAATCGGCGGGGTAGCCCTTTTTGATTTCATAGCCGATCCGCTGCACCTGCTTGCCCAGGGTCACACGCTTGACCTTATCCGTCTGGGCTGCCAAGAAGTGCATACTCAGGGCGGTGGCATGGTCGCCCACCACCACAGCCAAGCCGGCAGTATTTTCGCCAATGCGGCGGAAGCTGTTGTAGCCCTCCACAGAGTAGGCCACGCCTGCGCCGGGGATCATAGGCTTTTGGCCGCCGTAATAGGCCAGGTGGCAAGCCACCATATCTGCGTTGGTCAGCGCGTTCACAGCACTGTCCAGAGTCAGTTGGTAACAATTCACCGCGTTGTCAAAAGCGTAACTCTCCACCTGGGTTAGCCCGCTGCCCAAGGTGATCTTTTCCACATTCAGCAGTCCGGCAAAGGCACGACTGCCAACGGTGGTTACACTATTGGGCAGAGTCAGGAACACCACGGAAACCGCATTTTGGAACGCATTGGGGCCAATGGTGACCACGCCTTCGTCAAAGGCAATATCCTTGACACCGGTACAGTCTGCAAAGGCAAAGGCCGGTATTTCCGTCAGCCCGCTGCTGATCTCGATCCCGGTAGCGCCGGTACAGTTACGGAATGCGCCCACGCCCAGCCGGGTCACACGATCCGGCAGGCTGATGGCTGCCAGAGCGGTACAACCGGCAAAGGCCTCACGGCCGATGGACACGGTGCTGCCCAAATCTAAATTCGTCAGCGCCTTACAGTCTGTAAAGGCGCGATCGTCGATCACAGCCGCCCCTTTGCCCAAGGTCAGATCGGTCAGCCCGGTGCACCCGGCAAATGCGGTGGAAGTGATCTTGGTTACCGCCGGCAGTTCCAGGAACTGCAAGGCTGTGCAGTTTTGGAACGCATGGTCGCTAATGGTGGCAGCCAGGGGCAGGTCCACCGTTTGCAGTGCCGTACAATCGGCAAAGCTGTTGGCGCCGATCTTGGTCACTGCCGGCAGGCTGACGCTTTTCAGCCCGGTGCAGCCTACAAAGGCATCCGTGTTGATATTGGTCAGACTGTCCGTTGCCGTTACCTGCTCCAAGGTGGTGATTCCGGCAAAGATATCGCCCAGGTTCTTCACCCCATTTAGCAGGTGCACAGAGCGCACCCCGGCCTGCTTATAATTCCAAAGTTGGCCGTTTGTAAAATAAAAGCCCTGCTTCGTCCCCACATTGGTGGCGTTGGTAGACAGTGCGCCGGTGCGCTTGTCAAAGTACCAGTCGCCGTCGCCCACAGTACCATACAGATAATTTTCCTCGTTAAAGTCCGTGTCCTCCGGGCCGATCATTTTATACTTCAGGTCGTTTTCCTTAGCATAGCGAATGGACTCGCTGGCCGCCGGCGCAATGACATTCACATCCTCCATTTTGAACACGGTCACATTGCCGTCGCTCTCTGAGGCGGTAAAGCCCAAGGGATACTTGCCCATCTCCGTCAGGCTCATAGGCAAACGGAAAGTGGCATGGCACCCGGCAAAGGCGTAATCGCCCAAGGTTTTGACGCCGCTGACCACAGATACCTCTGTGAGCGCGCTGCCTGCAAAAGCCATACGGCCCATCTGCTGCACCGTGTTGGGCACCACCAGCGAAGTCAGCCCACTGGTATAAAAAGCATAGTCGCCAATGCTCACCAGCGACTCCGGGAAATCAATGGAAGTCAGCGCCGTGCAGGCACGAAAGGCGTTGTCCCCAATGCGGGTGACGTCCTCATTCAGCTCCACCGAGGTCAGCTTGCGGCAATTGCGGAATGCACCGTCGTTGATTTCCGTTACATCTATACCGGTAGCTACCTTTTGCAGGGCAGAGTATTCAAAGGCGCCGGGGGCAATGTATAGCCCCTGGGGAATATCAAAGGACTGGATCTGCGCGTAAGCAAACACATCGGTGGGCAGGGTCTCCACACCGCCCAGGCTCCAAATTTCTTGCAATGCACTGTGTGCAAATGCGCTTTCGCCCAGCATTTTTACCGTAGTGGGCAAATCCAGGATTTGAATACCGGTATTTTGAAATGCCTCCGATCCGATTTCCGTAATGCCGGCAAAATCGAACTCCGTCAGCGCCTTACAACCGTCAAAAGTAGAGGCGGGCAGCGTTTTCAAGTTTTCAGACAGCCGCACCTGCGACAAAGACGAACAGCCCTGAAATACGCCCTCACCCAGTTTGGTTACGCTATTGGGCAGCGTAATTTCCTTCAGCTTTGTACAGTTATAAAAAGCAGCGTCCTGAATGGTGGTCAATGTATTCGGCAAGTCCACCTGCGTCAGCGGACAATCTGCAAACATCACCGGTGCCAATTCGGTGATTCCTTCTTCTACATGGACAATTTCAATATTGCTGCCGCCAAACACCTTTTCACCCACATGCTTTAATGAGCCGGGCAGCGTTAGCTCCTTCAGCACCGTACAGCCGCTAAATGCCGAACCTTCAATAGTGATCAAACCCTCCGGCAGTTGTAAATCCGTTAAATGCATGCAGTTAAAAAATGCAGCTTTGCCAATGGATTGCAAGCCGACAGGCAGACTGACCCGCTCCACATAGCTGGCATAGAACATACGTTCCGGCACAGCCGTTATGGTCGTCGGCAGCGTGGCGCTGACCATGGAACGGGTCTGCTCAAAAGCACCGCTTCCAATGGAACGTACCGTATCCGGAAGGATTGCATTCTTGATACCGGAGCGATAAAAAGCCTTGTCTCCGATTCTTTCCAGCTGCGGCGGCAGTTCTACATCTAATGACTTACAACCGCCAAAGGTCCGCTTGCCGATTTCTGTTACGCCTTGCGGCATATTCAGCGTTTCCAGCCAAGTGCAACCGTCAAACATCCCGTCTCGCAAGGTATGCATACCGGCAGGCAGGCGAATTTCACACAGATTACTGGCGCCTTTGCAGCTAAAGTTTTCTGCAGTCAAGCTGTCCGGCAAATAGATGGTATTCGTTTCGCTGTCGGCAATCGAATATACGGTAGCACCTTCCGGACCGATGGCAGTAATGCCTTCTTCTACGACCAACTGAGATACGCTGAATGCGTCCAGCATGTTCACTGCCGTTGACCCATCCGCACCCAATACCTGACCGGAAAACCGACCGGAGCCGCTGACCGTTAAGGTTCGGGTATCGTAATCATAGGTAATCGCAACATCTGCATTTGTAGGGTCAGTACAGGTAACAACATCCGTCTGCGTCTCTGCAGCCAAGGCTTGCAGGGGCAAGGCGGACAGCGTCAACAACAGACACAAAAGCAATGCCGTCCATCTCCGCCAATTCATTTTTTGTTTTGCGTTCATTTTGCCCCTCCTTAATCGTCTATACCGGGAATCACTTCCGGCAGATCCTGTTTCAATTCCACCTTGATCTGATTGGCCTTGGCGTACTGGTACGGGGTAGTGCCCAGATAGCACTGCACCACCAGCCGATTAGAGTTGTACAGCACCTGCTCCTCCATCACCGGGGACAAGCAGTTAAAGTTCACATCACGCAGCAGCACGCTGTACAGCGCCTGCTTGCCGATATACTTGACCGTGCCGGGCACAGTGATGACTGTGGCCTTGCAGCTTTCAAAGGCACCGCTTTCAATACGCTCCACGCCCTCCGGCAGCACAATGGTCTTGGCATTGGTGGCACGAAACGCTTCTTCCGGCACCACGGCAATACCTGCGGGCAGCCGTACCTCCGTCAATCCGGGGCAATAGGCAAAGGCACGCTTGCCAATGGATTTTATGCTTTGCGGCAGGGCACCGATTTGCAGTTGCCGACAGAAGTAAAACGCATTTTCTCCGGCAATCTCCAGTTGTGCAGGAAATGCAAAAGTAACAGCTTGGCAATCCGAGAACGCGTAATCCCCGACCTGACGCAAATGTTCAGTTCCGGTAACGGTTTTCAAACGATCGCAGCCTTCAAAGGCCCAACTGCCGATTTCTGTCACCTGACCTTGCAACCGCACGGACTCCAGATGCGTGCAATCGTTGCAAAGCCCCTCCGGGATGACGGTCACACCTTTGCCCAGGCGCAGACGTTGCAACGCCGTTTCGACAAAAGCGCGACGACCGATGTGGGTTAAGCTGTCTCCGGTTTCCGCTTCTGCCAATGCTTTACAACCTGCAAAAGCTTCTTCACCTAACTGCTGCAGCTTCGGCAGCTCCGCTTGTGTCAACGCCGTACAACCGGCAAAGGCTTTTGCTCCGACATAAGTCACATAGGGCAGCTCAACGGTAGTTAATTCCGTATGCTTTCGGAATACCTCATCCGCAATGGCAAAAATACGGTTGCCGTCTACCACATTGCAAATCAGCTCTTTTGCTGTTCCACGGTAAGCGGTCACATACGCACCGGCTTTGCAAAGCAAATAATCATACCGTTCACTATGACAAATGGTACTTTCTCTCGTTTCTTCATTAGGTCGCACGGTAATGGGTATTTCTACCAAAAAGCCCTTGTACAGAATATTTAGGGTCACATCTGCCGTGCGGTTCATATTCACCTGGGTGGTGTAAGTGCAATTCTTCAATGCCACCGGTTTAGTGGTGCCGTCACTCCAGTCTGCCGTTAAGGTCAGGCCGTCGTAGCTGAGCTGTTCGCCGTAAATGTAGTGGCTCTTAAAACTTTCGCCCAACTGGGCATTAAATCCAATCACACGCACAGCCTTGGTGGTCTCCTCCGGTCGATCCGGCTGGGTGGGCTTGTGGTGCACATTATCACCGGTTAGTTTCTTGGTGGTCGGTTCTTTCTTGGTGGTGCTCTCCTGCTCCCGTTCCGTGGGAGTGGTCGTGGTGGGTTGCGTGACGGCCGTCGCCGTGGTGGTTTGTTCCGGTTGACGGGTAGCGGTTTCTCCGTTTGCGGTGGTACGCTCCGGCGCCGTCGTAGGCTCGCTCTTTTCCGTGGTGCCGGGCATAGTGGTTGGCTCGTCAACATCGTCCTCGCCGCCAATGATTTCCGGCCCCAGCACAGAAGCGGAAATCGCCTTACCGATATGCTCTAAAATGTTGTAATCAAACGCAGCGTCTACCATGGCGTTCACACTGATGGTGGAGGCTAGAATCGCCGCAGCGATCAGCGCACCTCGCGCTGCACCGTTTAGTCGAGCCGTATTGCCGGCCTTGCGCTGAATCAAGTGCAAAAACGCTTTATCCTGCATCAGCGGCACCATCACTGCCAAATGGTCCCGATCCTGCCGCATTTCCAGCAGCGCGTCTACACACTGGTCGATCAGGTCGCAGTTTATTTCCGCTTCCGGCCTCTGCATTTCTTCATCGATCACCGTCTCTAACAGACGGATAAGATCGTCCTGGTTCACTTTTTCTGCAATGATTTTGTCAATATGCAGTGTCGCCATAACGCGTCCTTTCCGGGAGTTAAAACAGCTGGTTTAAGATCTCCCTTAGTTTTTTTCGCAGCCGATGGAGCCGCGTGGTCACTGCCGGCACGCTCATATTCATGCGCGCGGCAATGTCTTCAATCTTTAGATCCTCTATGTAACGCATTGAGAACAGGGCTGCGTCCGTGTCTGACAGAGCGGCACTGATCTGGCGGGAATACTCCTCAAAGGTCAGTCGCTCATCCGGATCCGCATTCTGGGCAGGAATTTCAATCACCTCGTCCAGAGTGATACAGTTTTGCGCCCGCTTTTGCCGGTCAAACTGCTTTTGCACCAGGTGATCCGCCGTGCGGTACAAAAACGCCCGGGGCGCTGTGAATATCTCGCCGGTGCGCAGCCGCTTATAATAGACCAAAAAGGCCTCTTGCGCCACATCCTCACTTTTGTGTGGGTCGCCCAATCGAGAGAGCGCATAGCGGTAGATTGCCGTGTAATACTTGGCGTACCCCTCTTGCAGCAAATCATCTGCTTTCTTTTTCTCACTGCCTGCCAAATCGTGCCACCTCCTTTCAGCCGCCTTTCACTTAGTAGTCCGTTTGGCGGGTCAAAACCTTACACCCTTTTGGTATTTTTTTGCAAAAAAAGTGTCTCGTCCTATTGTACCATATTTTGACCCCTTTTGCCTACTGTGGGCACTGCATTCTGCCGCATTTTTCATTTAATGAGAATTTTTCACAATTTAGCGCATATTTCGACAGACATCGACGGCACCGGCAAGATATAATGCAGTTGTAGGGACAACCCCCCTGCACCGTGCGCTTTGGCACAAAAAAAGAAAGAGGTGTACCAAAATGAAAAAATGGATCCATTCGGTGATTGCCGTTCTGCTGGCGAGCATTTGCCTGCTGCCCAGCGCGGCCTTTGCCGCAGACAACACAGACACCGTACCGGAGGGCGGCTACATTGCAGCCGATCCCACAGAGGACGATGTAATTTTTACCCAAGAGGATTTGCTGATCTTGGACGCTGCTGAGGATTACGGCACCACCGCAACCGGCGCACGCACCAGCGGACTGATCACATCTGCCACGCTGAAGTTCGCCATGAACAGCAACACTATGACCATCAGCGGGCTGACCAAATGTGTGTCCGGTGTGAAGAAGTGCGGCTTTACCAAGGTAGTGGTTATGCGCAGACTGAACGCCAGCTACACCTGGTCGCCCTACAAAACCTACAAAGACCTGTATAAAGATGGCACTACCTACAGCCTTTCCAAAAAGTTGGTGGTCAACCCCGGTTGGTATTATTATGTTGAGGGCGTGCATTATGCCAAAAAGAACGCCCTGTCTACCCAAAAAATCACTTCAGAAACCGGCGTTAAAAAGGTTTAACGCCCATCTGTCTCATTCCTCCCCAACGCCAAAGCCACAAAAACAAAACACACCGGGTGACCCGGTGTGTTTTTTATTATCATTCCGTATATAAAAGAGGCAAATCGCGTCAGTCCGTTTCTTTCACCTGTTTTTCCAATACAATCCTTTGCTCCTGCATACCCAAGGATTTATAAAACGCCAATGCCGGCGCATTAAACGCCCATACCATCAAATCCATTCTTTCAGCACCGATCTCGCTTGCAGTGTCCTGAATTTGCCTGAATAACCTTGTGGCAATGCCCCGTCGACGGAATGGTTCAAGCACAAAGATGGCGTCAATATAGATAGACCGGACCGTCCGGTCTTTGATGGTTGCAAGGGCTATACCTGCAATTTCTCCGTTTTCAGCAAATGTCAGGGCAATTTTGTTCTTGTCTTTAAGCATCGCCTTGAATTCCTTTTTAGTAATCGGATGCGCATTTTCAGAATAAAAATCGCTCCTGTTTTCAACATGAATTTTATGCAGCGCCGCCATCATCGGTTCCACTTTTTCAAAATCATCGATCGTCAATTTCCGTATCATAATACCTCCAAAAAAGCAGCTGCTCAAAACTTTCGTGTTCGTCCCGTTTGTTTAATCCATCAATAAGGAAACGGCATTAAATCCCTGAGGTGCACAACGGTGCCGTCGTTATCCACCACCACTTGTATATCGTTTGCATGACTGAATTGCTCCATAAATTCTCGGCAAGCGCCGCAAGGCGGCAACACTTTTCCGTTTTTGTTCACGGCAATCACCATGTCAATATCAAATTCGCCTGCGGTAATCATTGTGGACAAGGCATTTCGTTCAGCGCACATGCCCAAAGAGCAATCGGTGTCCACGCACACCCCTGTGAAAATACGACCTTGCTTTGTGCATACAGCTGCGCCGACACCGCCGGAACACATTTGTTCACTGATCACCGTGGGAACTGCAACGGCTTTTGCCGCCAGATATAGCTTTTGAATTTGCTCATCGTGTATCGTGCGATGGCCATATTTTTTCATAATCATTTCCAACACCTATAAATATGGTTTCTGTCCTATCTCCCGCCCAAGTATCTTGGAAAACACATTATAATTATCATCCGGTCGGCCATTACTTTTAATGGCAAAAACGACTTTTGAAAAACTGTGTTTATAAAGCTCCTCATGCAGCACTTCATGAAAGGCCCGGGCCACCAATTCCGGCGGATTGCGAAAAGCACCGCAGCCGAAGGCGCCGAATACAACCGTGGTAACTTGGTGATCCATGGCCACACGGCATATTTCCCGAATCCGTGACATAAATAAGGCTTTCAAATCGCTCGGCGTAATATGCACCGGTTCACCAAGATATGGTGCAGCGCAAGTGAGCACATCCACCCGGAACCATTGCTCCCTTGGTAATAACTGCGGCACCGGCTGATCGTCTTTGAAAACCACTACGTCCGGCGTATAGACCACACGGTCCGTAAATAGATGATCCGCCCGATTGCGATGAAATTGATAATACTCCGCCTGGGCACAGGGTGCGAAAAGACAGGGATACAAATTACTGCTACGGCACAAACATTCCTCTTGAGCCATAGCGCCATGCTCTACGCCACCACCGGCGTAATGGGGATTGGCAAAGTTCAGCACCGCAACTCGCATCTGCTCATTTCCATTGCGTAGATACTTGCGTGCTGCAGAAAAGGTGGTATCAGCCAGCACTTCCACATCACACGAATCAAAGTAACGCCATTTGGCAAAATAAGCAGCCTGATTATTATCCCAAAAAACAGGATACACCACTGTATCAGCCTTGGACTTCATTGTTTCAGCGCGTAGAAATGGGTCCGTTTGGATCCGGTGCATTGTATCGTTAAAGCAATCTATAAGCTGGTGTGCATTTGCCATAATGATCCCTCCACCAATCATTATAGCGAAAACAGAAATATACCGCAATATACAAACAACAGATGAGATAAAAAAAGCGTGGCAGATGCCACGCAAAAGTAAATATATAAGAAAAAGCCTCTCACAAAAGTGAGAGGCTTATGTCGGCACAGACCTATTTTTCCAGGCAGTCGCCCGCCAAGTATCTTCGGCACGAATGAGCTTAACTACCGTGTTCGGGATGGGAACGGGTGGACCCTCATCGTAATAAGCACCGACTGACTGTGATGAAAAAGTCACAGTATTTGAAGAAATGACCTGTTGGCAATACCTAATGTCAAAATGGTGACCCGTAGGAGAATCGAACTCCTGTTTTCGCCGTGAGAGGGCGATGTCTTAACCGCTTGACCAACGGGCCACTGATGGTACACCATCAGGGACTCGAACCCTGGACACCCTGATTAAGAGTCAGGTGCTCTAGCCAACTGAGCTAATGGTGCATAGCTCACATCATTCAAGGCATATACCCTGAAAACTAAATACAGATAAAGCGTAGTGGAACTCTAACAATTGCCTGACACATAATCTAACTTGTTAAGGTCAAGCCCTCGACCTATTAGTACTGCCTAGCTAAATATGTCACCATACTTACACACGCAGCCTATCAACCTCATAGTCCATAAGGGGTCTTAACTGTAAACAGTGGGATATCTTATCTTAGGGAGGGCTTCACGCTTAGATGCTTTCAGCGTTTATCCCATCCGCACATAGCTGCTCGGCCGTGCCATTGGCATGACAACCGATACACCAGCGGTGCGTCCATTCCGGTCCTCTCGTACTAGGAACAGCGCCCTTCAAATATCCTACGCCCACGACAGATAGGGACCGAACTGTCTCACGACGTTCTGAACCCAGCTCGCGTACCGCTTTAATTGGCGAACAGCCAAACCCTTGGGACCGAATACAGCCCCAGGATGCGATGAGCCGACATCGAGGTGCCAAACCTCCCCGTCGATGTGGACTCTTGGGGGAG